>FWPV01000013.1_pt1 | contig 612221 bp, 575 predicted proteins | sample 2228371 | NCBI WGS metagenome assembly FWPV01 (sample SAMEA103939776, study PRJEB20133) | metagenome
CGCAAGGCGGTCGTTCTGCATACAGGGCGGCTTCAGGTGGTACACTTCGTATCGAGGAGCGGGCCGGACGGCCGCGCGCAGCGATGCGTGAGGAAAGTCCGGACTCCGCAGGGCAGGGTGCAGGCTAACGGCCTGGCGGGGCGACCCGACGGAAAGTGCCACAGAAAAGAAAACTCCCCCGCGCATGCGGGAGAAAAGCTGAAACGGTGCGGTAAGAGCGCACCAGCGCCGCGGTGACGCGGCGGCTTGGCAAACCCCACCCGGAGCAAGGGCGAATAGGAGCGGTCAAGGCTGGCCCGGCCGTCGCTCGGGTACGCCCGCTCGAGGCCGCCGGCAACGGCGGTCCTAGATAGATGGCCGTCCTCGACAGAATCCGGCTTACAGGCCCGCTCCTCAGCGCCGACCCCTGCGGCCTCTACGCCGGCACGCCGATGCGTTCTCTGACGACCCCGACGAGCGCCTGGCTGTCGACGGACACCAGGCGGACGTAGTCGGCTCCTGCGACGCGTGCGATCTCGCGTGCAGCCGTTCCCCCGCCCGGCACCGCCGTCGTGTCGATGACGATGGTGTTGATGGCAAGGTCTCGGACGCGTTGGGCGGCGGTGCGCGCGTCCTCTGAGCCGAGGCCGCCGTCGACGCCGACGTTGGCCCGGCCGTCGGTCACCAAGACGAGCCACGGGACGATCTCCCGGTTCCGCTTGCGCTCGGATTCGATGACTTCGATCGAGCGCAGCAGCCCGTGGGCGAGCGGCGTGGCCCCTCCCACCGGCAGCGAGCGGAGCTTCAGTTGAGCGAGCTCGACGCTGGCGGTCGGCGCGAGGAGGACCTCCGCTCCTTCGCCGCGGAACGCGACGAGGCCGACCCGGTCGCGGCGCTGATAGGCGCCGACGAGCAGATCGAGCACGGCGGCCTTCGCCGCTTCCATGCGGTTGGCTGCGCCCATCGAGCCGCTGGCGTCGACGCAAAAGACGATGGACGCGCCGACGCGGCGAGTCCGCACCTTGTTGCGCAGGTCCGAGGGTTCAAGCGTGATGGCGAGCGGGCCTTCACGCTCGGCTTGATGAGGAGCTGCGGCGCGGATGGTCGCGTCGAAGGCCACGTCGATGCGGGCGCCGGGCCTGACGGGCTCGGAGCGCGTGTATCGGCCGGTGCCATCGTGCGAGGTGCTGCGCTGCGTGCGACCAGCGACGGACCGGCGGATCCGGTCCATGTCTTCGTCGAGCTGCACGCGGGGATTCTCCTGAGCAGCGGCGGCGTCGGCAGTCAGCACGCGCCCCAGCGCCTGCTGCTGGCCGTCGCCGTTCGGCGGACCCGAGGCCGATCCGCTGTCACCGGCCTCGTCGCTGCCGTCGCCGATCGCCTGGGCGAGCGCCCTGCTGATGCGTTCGGAGGCGTTCTGCTCCTCGTCGAACGGGGTCTTGCGCATGCGATGCGCGAGCACCAGAGGTGCGACCGCGCGGATGTGCGCGGGTCTGACCTCGCGGTCCCCGGATATCAGCGCGTATGCCGTCGCGGCCCTGGCCATGACGAGGTCCGCTCGGTGCCCTTCCACTCCGAGCGAGGCGCAGATCGACGCGATGAGGAACAGCAGGTCGTCGTCGAGGGCGACGTCGTCGAGCAGGCGGCGCGCCTCCACGACGGTGGACTGCAGCGCCGCATCGGCGGCCGCCCATTCGCGGGCGAACGCAGCGGGGTCGTCCTCGAACGCGCGTCGCCGCCGTATCACTTCCACGCGTTGTGCAGGGTCTTCGATCGTCTCGACGTCGACGCACAAGCCGAACCGGTCGAGGAGCTGCGGACGGAGCTCGCCTTCCTCGGGATTCATGGTCCCGACGAGGATGAAACGGGCGGGATGCTCGTAGCGCACCCCTTCGCGTTCGACGACGTTCACGCCGCTCGCTGCCGCGTCGAGCAGGGCGTCGACGAGGTGGTCGTCCAGCAGGTTGACCTCGTCGACGTAGAGGATCCCTCGGTTCGCCTCTGCCAGGAGCCCTGGCTCGAACGTACGCTCGCCATGCTTCAGAGCGTGCTCGATGTCGAGCGTGCCGACGAGGCGGTCTTCTGTGGCGGACACGGGGAGGTCAACGACGCGCACGGGTCGTCGCGAACGAGGCAGCGGCCCGGACGCCCCGCGGTCGAGGCATTCTCTGCACAGCGACGCCACGTCGTTCGGGTCGCAGCCGTACCGGCAACCCTCGACGACCTCGATCGGCGGAAGGACAGAAGCAAGACCGCGGACCGCTGTGGATTTAGCGGTTCCCTTGTGGCCACGGATGAGGACGCCTCCGACGCGCGGCTCGACGGCGTTGACCAGGAGCGCGACCTTCAGCGCGTCTTGCCCGACGATCGCTGAGAAAGGGAATCGCCTTCGCGACACTGCCCGGCCTCCCTCGGAGGAGCAACGACCCGGCTACAGTATATTGTAGCCGGGTCGTGAATGCTACCGATATTTTGTGGCTAGAACGATCGCCACTGGAAGGTGCCGCAGTCGACGGGCGAGCTCTCCCCCGCCTTCGGGCAGGTGTTGGAGTACACGCAGTCGTCACACGTGTACGCAGCGATCTCGAGGTCCCCGGACGGCTGATACGGTTGCGTCTCGGCGGGCTCGGGCTCAGCGGGCTGGACGGTCTCGGGGTACTCCCCCATGATCACGGGACGCAGCGGCTCGACGACGGACGCGAAGTCCGTCTCGGGCGGCGCTGGCTCCGACGACGCCGTCTCGACGACGCCGAGCGGCTCGGCAACGGGCACCGCTTCTGCGATAGGTGAGACGTCGAGGGCTTCGACCGCAGGAGGCTCCTCCTGGCCGGCGGGCTCAGGGACCTCGATGCCTTGCTGGACGAGCGAATCGGCTGCGCGGCGCAGCGCATCCAGCAGGCCTTGCTCGTCGCTGATGGCCGCAGACGGGACTTGCTCTTGGGCTTCGCTGCCGGCTTCGATCTCGGCAGGGGGCGGAGGTTCTTCGAGGGCGGCAAAGGCGTCCGCGGCGAACGCGGCCTCGCCCGCGGGATATCCTTCATCGACCGCGAGGGCACCGAGGTCTGGAAGGGGCTCCGCGGTTTCCGGTGCCCCTTCGGGAGCGGCCTCGGGCAGCGGTGGCTCTTCGGGCTCCGTCCCTGGCACAAGAGGGGGCTCCTCCGCGGCTTCGGTCTCGAGGGTCGCAGCGGGCGCCTGAGGCGGCTGCACCACGACGACGGGGGTGCCGGCGTCCAGGTCGACGAGCACGAGGTCGTACGAGGTGAGATCGCCCTGGCCGGTCGCTGCGAACGTCTCGAGCGCATCGATCGCGCTCTTCCGGGACGGCAGCGGCGTCTCGGCGAGCAAGACCGCTGCACCGGTGTTCCGGTCGATGCCGATGACGAGGAATCCCATCGCGTGCTCCTCTGCCTGAAACTGCGGTGTGGTCAAGCGTACTCCATGCTACGCCGGCGTACTGTGACGGGCAACACGATTCGCCGCTGTGCTACGATTGGCGCATGAAGGAGCGGCAGGTCGCATGCTAGGCGCGACGTCTCTGCGCGACGGCGATTTTGTTGCCGTCGACATCGAGACGACTGGGCCGGTCCCCGGATGCGACTCGATCATCGAGATCGGCGCGGTCCGAATGAGGGCCGGACGGGCGATCGGCTACTTCGAGACCCTCGTGCGGCCCGAGCGTCCTATCCCCCACGCAATCGTCGAGCTCACCGGCATCTCCGACGACATGGTCGCGAATGCGCCGTCGGTGCGCGATGCGGTGTGCGCGTTCAGGGCTTTCGCTGACGGAGCGGTGCTCGTCGCCCACAACCATCGGTTCGACATGGGGTTCTTGGACTTCGAGTCGGAGCGGATCGGCTGCCAGCCGTTCGATCGGCCGGTGCTGGACACGCTCCTGTTGTCGAGACGGCTGCATCCGCACGAGCGCAGGCACAACCTTCGCGACGTGTCCCGCCGTTACGGGATCGCGGCGGTGCCTACCCATCGGGCCCTCGCTGACGCGTCGGCGACTGCGGAGGTCTTCCAGCTGATGGTCGCCGAGCTGCTCGCGGTCGGCATCGAGGACGCAGCCGGCGCGGCACGGCTGTGCGGTCTTGCGCCTCGCGGGGACCTCGCGCGCAAGCTGGTGCTGGCGACGTCGCTTCCCGACGGACCCGGTGTGTTCGTGCTGCGAGACGCCTCTGGCCGCGTGCTCTACGTCGCGCGAGCCCGTCGCGTCCGGTCCCGGGTACGCAGCATGTTCTACAGGTCCCCTGACGACCGCGAGTCCGCCGCGGTGGCGAGGACGGAGCGGGTCGACGCCGTCAGATGCACCTCCGGGCTGCACGCGCAGCTCCTCGAGAGCAGGCTCAAAGCCAGGTACGCTCCGCCGTTCACCCAGGACAACGAGCGCGGCCGCACCATGGCGTACGTGCGGGTCGACACGCGGCAACCGTACCCTGCGCTCACGGTGATGACACGTCGGCCGAAGACAGGGGTCGCAATCGGTCCGTTCACCAACGTGTGGGCGCTCAGGCGGCTCGTGGAATCGCTCAAGGAACACTATGGGCTCCGGAGGTGCAGCCGTCGCCTGAACGGCGGCGCGTTCCATCTGCACTGCGCGTACCGCGCAGCGTCCGCGTGCCCTCGTCCGTGTGCCGGCGCGGTCGACCGCTCCGAGTACGGCGCCCGGCTCACTGCGGCGCTGAGCGTCTTCGAGGGCGGACACCTGCGCTTCAAGGCCGTCTTGCAAGCGTTGCGCGAGCGCGCAGCCATGGACCTGCGGTACGAAGACGCCATCGTCCATCGCGACACGCTCAAGGCGCTGGACAAGAGCGTGTCGAGCCTCGAGATCGTCCGTGCAGCCGTGTCCTCGCGAGGGTCGGCGATCGTAGAGGTCAACGGGGACGACGCGACGGTCGTGCTGGTACGCCACGGACGCGTGGCGGGCATCGTGCGCGGCAAGACGGACTCCGCTTCGCTGTGTCGGCTCCGTGACCGCCTCGTGCGGGCAGCGCGGAGGGCGTTCTCGCCTGAGCGCATGACCGAAGACGTCTGGGCTTTGACCAACCGGCAGCTGCGGGAGCTCTTCATCGTGGACGCTTATCGGCGCCACGTCCGGCCGCTCGAGGTTCCGCTCGTGTCTGGTCCAGACGAGCTCGTCGAGGCCGTCATGGCTGCGCTCAGCGAGAGTCTTGGCGTCAGCCGCCCTGCGCCGAGCGAAGCGCTTTCAGGCGCGTGACGTTGACCGCGTCCTTCTCGGGAGGCTCTCCCGGCATCTCGATGATGACGTCGGCGCCCCGAATCTCGGATCGGGCGAAGAGATGCCTGAACCCGTCCAGGCCGATGGCGCCCTCGCCGATCCACGCATGGCGGTCGCGGCGAGAGCCGAGGCCGCCGAGAGCGTCGTTGGCATGCGCCAGGCGCACGGGCGCGCCTCGGTCGGAGAGAGGGCGCAGCAGCGCGTCCCAGCCACGCGAGGACCTGAGGTCGTATCCGGCCGCATACGCATGGCACGTGTCGACGCACACCCCGACGCGAGCCCGAAGCGACGGTTCGATGGACGCGTACACCGCCGCGATGTCTTCGGAGCGCCACCCGAAGGTGCGTCCCGCGCCGGCCGCGTTCTCGAGCAAGACGGCAACGGGCGCGGCGGCGGTGGCCCGCAACGCTTCCGCGACTGCGCTGGCTGCTCGTGACCGTGCTGTCTCAGGAGGGCGCGGCGAGCTGCCGAGGTGCACGACCACCGAAGGCGCGCCGAGACGGTGAGCAAGGCCGATCTCCTCGACAAGCGCCGCTATGGAGCGGTGCCAGAGCGCGTCGTCGTCCGACGACAGGTTGATGAGGTACGCAGCGTGCGTGGCAGCGAGTCCGACGCCTGCGTCGCACAGGGCTTCCTGGAACCTGGCGATCTCCTCGTCCGAGCGCGCCGGCCCGCTCCACTGGAGCGGGCTTCTGGCGAACACCTGGATTGTCTCGCAGCCGACATCGCGGGCGTAGCGGACCGCGTTGACGAGCCCCTGAGCGGTACGCACGTGCGCGCCGATCCGCATCGTTTCCGCCTCCGCTCCGCCTCGTCTGCCGCTGCTGTGCCGTAGGATTACACTTCTGGCATGGCAGCGGAACAGGTCACAGGGCCGTCGAGCGGCGCGAAGGCGTGGTCCGGTCGCGCCGTGCTGCACGTCGACATGGACGCGTTCTTCGCTGCTGTCGAGCAGCTTGACGACCCCGCGCTTCGCGGTCGGCCCGTGATCGTGGGCGGAGGGCCGGATGCTCGCGGAGTCGTCTCGACCGCTTCGTACGAGGCGCGCGTCTTCGGCGTGCGCTCGGCCATGCCTTCTACGACGGCCGCCCGCTTGTGCCCAGGCGCGGTATGGCTGCGTCCGCGCTTCGAGCGTTACGCGGAGGTCGCGCGGGCGGTGCGCGAGATCCTCTCGTCGGTGACCCCTCTGGTGGAGAACGCGTCGATCGACGAGGCGTATCTGGACGTCACGCCAGGCGAGAGCGGCGAGCATCCGGCTGCCGTCGCGAGGCGCATCCAGGACGCGGTGGGCCGCATGGGGCTTTCGTGCTCCATCGGCGTCGCTACCTCGAAGTGCGTCGCGAAGATCGCCTCAGACCAGGAGAAGCCCGGCGGCCTGGTCGTCGTGGAGCCGGGCACGGAAGCCGCGTTCCTCGCTCCCCTGCCCGTGGGCGCGCTTGGCGGTATCGGGCCGGCTGCGCAGAAGCGCCTCGCGCGGTTCGGCATCACGACATTGGGCGAGCTCGCAGGGCTCGACCCTGCGGTCGCGCGCGAAGCTCTCGGCGCCTTCGGATCCGTGGCAGTCCAGCGAGCGCGCGGCGTCGACCCGCGTCCCGTGGTCGTCGAGCGCGCCGTGAAGAGCGTCTCGAACGAGGTCACGTTCGACCGGGACCTGACCCACGAGGAGGCCGCGGCTCGTCTGAGCGGGCTGGTGGAGAAGGTCGCAGGACGTCTGCGCGCTCGGCGGCTGGCCTGCCGGACGCTCACGGTGAAGGTGCGGTTCGCGGACATGACGACGCGAAGCGCGCAGGCGACGATCGAGCGCCCCACGGACCTCGGGCAGGACATGCTTCCGGTAGCGGAGGAGCTGTTCGAGAAGGTCGTCGCCGCGGGGCCGCGGGTCAGGCTTCTGGGGTTCGGGGCGTCCGGGCTGTGCGAGCCGGCAGTGCAGATGGAGCTGTTCGAGGACGGCAGCGCCAGCGGGGGTGCGCGGGAGCAGGCGTTGGCGAGGAACCTGGACGAGATCCGGCGCCGGTTCGGGCCCTCGTCCGTCCAGCGCGGGTTCGGATCGAAGCGGTCGGGCCGCTAGGCGGTCGAGTCGACGACGGCGCCAGCGGCGTCCTCAGGGGCGCTGGCGGTCCCGCGGTGAGGCCCGAGCGGGCCTGCCGGCACGCCGCGGCGCAGGATGACTCGCTCATTGCCGTGCGCCCGCACGGTGTACGGCTCGATCCGCTCCGCGACGATCGCAAGGCCGCGCTCCGGGTTGTTCTGCAGCGTGCCTTCGACGAGGTAGGCGCGGTTGTTCACGATGACGTCGCCTACCTGCTGCAAGACGTCTTCAAAGACCACCACGTCGAGCAGTCCCTCGGCGTCCTCGAGCGTCAAGAAGCAGGTGCGCTTCCCCGACCGCGTCGGCGGCGTCTGTGCGCGCTCCCGCACCCCGGCAACCCTAACACGCGTGCCGTCCGCCACGCCCGGCAGGTCCCGGGAGCGCACGACGCCGCGCCGCGCAAGGTCGTCGCGCGCCAGGTCGAGCGGGTGGCACGAGACAGACAGCCCGAGCAGCTCGAGCTCGGCCGACACGCGGCGAGCGAGCGACCAGCCCGAAGGGTGCTCGGGGCACTCGGCTGCTTTGGCCCTGCCGGGCGCCACGAGGAGCACGTCGTCGCCCGCGACCCCTTCCCGCGCGATGATCGCCTTGAGCTCGGGCAGCGCGGCGAGCATCTCGTCGCGGGTGGGCGGACGGCCTGCGTCGGTCACGCCGAGGCCGTCCAGCGCTCCGACGCGGACGAGGCTCTCGGCTTCCGGCAGCTCGACCCGCGTCCGCCGCAAGAAGTCTGCGAGGTCGAGGAACGGCCGGCGCTTCTGCTCGCGCGCGATCGCGTCGAGCGTGCGCTGCGTGATGCCGCAGACGTCTTTCAGCCCGATGCGGATGGCACGCCCTCCGTCCTCGACGGAGTGCTCGGCCCGGGAGCGGTTCACGTGCGGCGGCAAGACGGCGACGCCGTGCCGGCGGGCGTCGTTCAGCACTGCCCTCGGCGTGTAGAAGCCCATCGGCTGATTGTTGAGGATCGCGCACGCGAACTCGGCCGGGAAGTAGCGCTTCAGCCACGCGCTCGCGTACGAGATGACCGCGAAGCACGCCGCGTGCGCCTTGCAGAACCCGTACGCGGCGAACCCTTGCATCTGGCGGAACACCTCGTGGGCGACGCTGCGCTCGACGCCGCGCGCAACGGCGGCTTCGACGAACCGCTCGCGCAGCGCCTCCATCTCTGCGCGGGAGCGGTCCTTCGTCATCGCGCGCCGCAAGAGGTCGGCTTCGGCGAGCGAGAACCCCGCGACCGCCTCGGCGACGCGGAGCACCTGCTCCTGGTAGAGGATCACGCCGTAGCTGTCGCGCAGGACCCCCGCCATCGCGGGATGCGGGACCGTCACGGCCTCGAGGCCGTGACGCCTCCGGATGAACGGCGCGATCATCTCGGCCTCCAGCGGACCAGGGCGGAACAGCGAGATCGCCGCGATGACGTCCGAGAAGTCGCGCTGCTTCAGCCGCTGGGCCAGGTTCCGCTGCCCGCTCGATTCGAGCTGGAAGACGCCGACGGTGTCCCCCCTCGCGATCATCTCGTAGACGGCCGGGTCGTCGTGCGGAAGCTCGAACGGCTCCGGCACCGCGTCTTCGCCGACGCGTGCGCGCGCAAGCGTGACCGCGTCGCTGATGGCTGAGTGCATCCGGAGCCCCAAGATGTCCATCTTCACGAGGCCGAGCGCCTCGACGTCGTCCTTGTCGTACTGCGAGACGGCAACGCCTTTGCCGGCGATCTGCAACGGCGTCCATGTCCATACCGGCTCTTTCGTGATGATGAAGCCGCCGAGGTGCGTCCCTAGGTGCATCGGGAAGCCGTCGAGCTCCTCGGCGATCTCGATGAGAAGCCCGTAGCGCTCCGTATCGAGCAGCGGGTGACCTCTGCACTCCGGGTACGTTGCGAGCACCTCGCGGAGCCTGCTCGCGCTCGCCCAAGGGAGATTGCGCGACAGCGCGTCGACCTCTCGCGGTGCAAACCCGAGCGCCCGGGCGGCGGTGCGGACCGCGCCGCGGACCCCCATCGTCTGCACGGTGGCGACCATCGCCACGTGGTCCTCGCCGAAGCGGCGGTAGATGTACGCAACGACCTCGTCGCGCCGTCTCGAGTCGAAGTCGACGTCGATGTCGGGCATCTGCCGCCGCGCCGGGTTCAAGAAGCGCTCGAACAGAAGGCCGTAGCGGATCGGGTCGGCGTCGGTGATGCCGAGCGCGTACGCGACGATGCTGTCGCCAGCGCTCCCCCGTCCCGTCGCACGGATCCCGCGCGAGCGCGCGAAGTCCACGATGTCTTTCACCACCAAGAAGTACTCGGCGAATCCCATCTGCTGGATGGCGGCAAGCTCGCGCTCGAGCCGGGCGACCGCATCAGGCGTCAGCGGACGGTACCGCTTCTCGAGCCCGCTCCACGCCGCTTTGGCCAGCACGGAATACGGCGTCTCGCCGCGCGGGACCTCGACGCTCGGGAAGTGGAACGTCCCGAGTCCTAAGTCGAGGTCGCACCGCTCTGCGATCGCGCACGTCGCGTCGCACGCGTGCGGGACGCTCGCGAACAGCCGTCGCATCTCCGAGGCGGGCTTGAGCCACAGCTCGGCGTTCTGACGGTCGTACGGCCCGGGAAGGTCGGTGCGGGCCGCTGCTGCCGCGAGCACGTCGTGGAGGCGGAAATCGCGCCGCTCGACGTAGTGCACGTCGTTCGTGGCGACGGCTGGAAGCCCGAGGCGTTCCGCGAGGGCCGCGAGCGTCGCGACGTAGCGGGGGCTTTCGGGCACGAGCAGGTTCATGAGCTCCACGTAGAAGTCGCCTGGCGCGAAGCACCGCGCGAGCGTACGGAGCGCGCGTTCCGCCCGGCCCGTCTGCCCTGCCAGCACCGCCGCCCCGGCCTCTCCGTAGGGGCATCCCGACAGCCCGATGAGCCCCTCGGAGCAGCGTGCGAGGTCTTCGAGGCCGGCGACCGAGGGCGTGCTCGTCCGGCCGAGGTGCATCCTCGTCAGAAGCGAGCAGAGGTTCTCGTATCCGCGGCGGTCCTTGGCCAAGAGCGTGAGGTGGAATCCCTGCGCAGCCGCTCGGCCGAACCCCGCTGGCGGAGGGGCCGCGAGGCGCTCCCGGGGCGGCGCATCACCTTCGTCTCCGGCGCAGCCGGCCGGCTCCACGACGACCTCCGCGCCGACGATGGGCTTGACGCCGGCTTTCTTCGCGGCCTGGTAGAACCGGACCGCCCCGTACAGCCCCTGGTGGTCGGTGAGCGCGAGCGCGGGCATGCCGAGGCGGGCGGCGCGCTCGACGAGATCGTCGATGCGGGCAGCGCCGTCCATGAAGCTGAAGCTCGAGTGGACGTGGAGGTGGACGAACCCGGACATCTCAAGGTCAGTCGACGACGCCGACGAGCAGCCAGCGGCCCTCCGTGCGGTCGAATGCGAGGTCGTACAGCCCGTCGCGGGCCAAGACCCGGAAGCACCGCCTGCTCGTACGGGCGCGCGGGTCCCACCAGGCGCGTTCGACGGACCAGGTCTGCACGAGCGCCTCGACGCGGTAGCGGGAGCCGTTCCACACGAAAGCGGCCGGCGCGCCCTTCGAACCGTCCCAGGCGACTTCGACGGGCTCCTCGCGCCGCTTGCCGGCGCCGAGCGGGCCCCGCGCGAGCTGGGCGCCGCGGACGATCCAGGGGCTCTTCAGGAGTTCGATGAGCACCGAGGGGCGCGACGTCCGCTCAGTGAACAGGTCGAGCGGCTGCCCGAGGCGTTCTGCCGGCCGGTACTGCTTGATCGCGCGATGCCGTCCCACGCCAGGCCTCCTTGCAGACGGTGCGCCGGACGCAGAAGGAGCCGTAAGGGGTCTGCGTCCGGCATCGCCAGTATATCGAACACATGTTCGATATACAAGGAGGGTCTGACACGCGAGCAGGCCTGGTCGCCGCGGTCAGGAGTCCGCAGCAGGCAGAGCCACGATCTTCGACGCTGCTTCCCGGCTCAAGGCGAACCGGGTGAGGCCCGACTCGACGAGCAAAGCCCCGTCGAACGGCGAGACGTCGAGCAGCACCAGGCGCGTTCCAGGGAACAGCCCGAGAGAGGCGAGGTAGCCGAGGAGCCCTTCGTCGTCCTCGTCCACTCTCACGACGACCGCCGCCGTCCCGGCAGCCAGGCTCGCCAGCGGCACTCCCTCTGGGACTTCCACCTTCCCGTCCTCGGCCGGGATCGGGTGGCCGTGCGGGCAGGTCTCAGGATTCTCGAGCAGCGCCTCCAAAGCAGCGACGACCTTCGGCGAGAGCGCATGCTCGAGCCTGCAGGCCTCTTCGTGCACGTCTTCCCATGGGAGCTTCAGGACGTCGGCCAAGAACCGCTCCGCGACGCGATGCCTGCGGACCACGTCGAGGGCGGCCCGGCGCCCCTTGTCCGTCAGCGCGACGAGCCCGCCTGGCCTGGTCACGAAGCCGTCGCGGTCGAGCCGGCGCAGCGTCGCCGTGACCGTGGGTCCGGACACGCCGATCGCCTCTGCGATCCGCGCAGGCCGTGTCGGGCCTTTTGCGGTGAGCTTGTAGATGGCTTCCAGGTACTCTTCGATCGTGTGGCTCGGCACCCATGCTCCTCAGTCGCGCGCGTTCGCACACGCTCTCGCGAAACCGTAGCACATGCGTACATAGCCCGAATCTTCTAGGCCACCGAAGCCGAACGGGCGAAGGAGCCGGCCGGAAACCATTTGATGCCGCTTGGCGCGTTCAAAAAACCGTTCAGCGGATACAGAAGCATTTTCGAGAAATCCTGTTGACGGGACGGGCGCCATGCCGTAGCATCCGTGTCGTCCCGAGAGGTCGGACCTCGGGGATCGGCGAAGCGGCGTACCAGCTGCTGCCGGAGATGGTCAGGTCGTGAAGGGCCGCGCGAGCTGCCGGATCGCCAGGTCGTCGAAGGCAAGAAACGGGAAACCGCCGAGCGGGTCTCCAGGCGAGGTTTCTCGGGACGCCTCTTTTTCAGCGGCCTCCACGGACGCCGTAGACCACGCGCGCGACGGGCGATTCCCACACCGCGATCTCGGTCAAGTGGACTCGTCCGTCCGTCGCCTCCTTCACCCGCACGGAGAGATTCTCGAACACGACCCGTGCGAGGTTCTCGGCGGTGGGGCTCAACTGGTCGAAGGGCGGCACCTCGTTGAGGTAGCAGTGATCGTATGCCGCGAGCACCTGCGACAGGTCGGCCTTCAAGTCCTTGAAGTCGTACAGGATCCCCCGTTCGTCGAGCTCCTCCCCTGTCACCGTGGCCTCGACGTCCCAGGTGTGTCCGTGCAGGTTGCGGCACTCCCCGGCGTACCCTCGCAATGCGTGCGCGGCGTCGAAGTGGCATCTGACGGTGAGCGTGTACATGGCTCCTCCTAGAACAGCCGGGGGTGCTGCGTCGCCTCGTCAGGTGCGTGAGGCTCCGGCGCGGCCTCCCGCTCCAGCGCATCGAGCGCCTGGTTGCACAGCGCGTCTGCCCGCGCGTTCTCCGAACGCGGGACGTGCTCGAAGCGCACCTCCGCGAACGTGGATGCCAAGGCGCGAGCGCGTTCGTGGAGCGGCTTGAGGTGAGCGCTCTTGACCCGGTACGCGTCGGTCATCTGCCTGACGAGCAGTTCGCTGTCCAGCCGGACGCGAAGCGAATCGATGCCGAGGTCGCGGGCTGCTTGGAGTCCGGCGATGAGCGCGCGGTACTCGGCGACGTTGTTCGTTGCGACGCCGATCGCCTCGCCGAACGCACGGAGCTCGGTGCCGTCGCTGTCCGTGACGACGACGCCGATCGCCGCGGGCCCGGGGTTGCCGCGGGCCGCCCCGTCCGCATGCAGGATCCCCTCGCGCATCATCGGTCGACGCTCACCACGAGGATGCGGTGGCAGTTCGGGCATTCACCGATCGGTCCGCTGGACTCGAGCGCCTGGACGCGGTCCGCGGGAAGGTCGATGTGGCACACCGAGCAGCGGCCGTTCTCGAAGCGGCCGACGCCGATGCCATGCTTCGCCGCTTTGACGGCTTCGTAGCGTGCAAGGAGCGCCGGGTCGAGCGATGCGGCCAGCGCCTCGCGTTTCGCCTGCTGTTCGGCGATCCGTCGCTGGATCTCGCCTCCCTCGGCACGGTAGCGGTCTGCGAGCGCAGACTCCTTCGCCCGGGCCTGCTGGATGGCAGCGTCGATCTCGGCCCGCTTCGCGGCCGCCTTCTCCGAGCGCTCCATGGCCTCGACGAGCTCGTCTTCCTTCTTCGACTTGTGGCGGACCAGAGAGTCGACCTCCTTCATGAGGTTTGCGAGCTCCTTGTGGTCGACCGCAGCCACGGCGTCCGCTCGAGCCCGCATCACGGAGATCTTGTCGTCGATCTGCGCCAGCTCGTCTTCGAGCCGTTTGACCTCGCGTTCGATGGACGCGATAAGCGTGCTCGCCTTCTGCTGGAGCGCCTCGAGCTCCTTCTCGGTGCGCTTCAATCGCAGAAGCTCGGTCTTGACCGGGAGGTCGTCCAGCTCTTTCGACAGCCTCGCGATGGCCAGGTCTGCCTCAGCGAGCTCGAGCAGGGCGGTTGCGTGGCGCTGATCGGTCGTCACGTCCGTGTCACCCACCATCCAGTCGTGCGGCCTGGCCTGGCGACGACCCGTTCGTCGCCGAGGACGTCGCGCAGCGCCGAGGCGATCACCGAGACGAGCGGCAGCTCGGTGGCGTCGTGTCCGGCCTCCACGACGGCGAGGCCGGCGTCCAGGGCGCGCTGGGCGTCATGATAGCGCACCTCGCCCGTGACCAGGACCTGCGCCTCCGACGCGATGGCGTCGGCGATGAGCGCGCCCCCTGAGCCGTTCGCGAACGCGATCCGCTCGACTTCGGAATCGGGTTCTCCCCAAGCGCGGACCGGCACTCCGAGGCGCGACGAGACTATGGCCGCGAGACCCTCGAGCGTCGTCGGCGACGTTTCTGCCAGGGCGCCGAGCGCAGCGTGCGTGCGCCGCCGGAGAATCCTCGTCACGGTGATGAGCGGCTCTTCGTACGGGTGCGCTTCCCGCGCTGCCTGCGCCACAGCATGGCCGCGCCCCGGCGGCGCCACCATCTCGATCCGTGCCTCGGGCACCGCGGCGGGGTCGCCTCCGCCTTCGACGGGCGAAGCCCCCGGCAACGGCGCGAATCCGCCGATGCCTGTCTCGGCGAAGTAGCAGCGTTCGTACTGGCCGATGCGTCCGGCGCCGGCCTGGGCCATGGCGTCGACGACGGCCTGCTCGGCGCGCTCCGGAGCGTAGACGGTCACGAGGTCGGCTTCTTCAGGCGTCCGTTCCAGCGGCCTCGCGGAGTCGAAGCCGCACGCCTGCGGGAGCGCTCGCCAGCCTTGCGGAGACCTGTCCAGGTTGGTGTGCAGGGAGATGACGGCCACGCCGAGGCGGCACGACTCCACGACGACGCGTCCGGCAGGGTCGGCCGCGACCACCGTCCGCAGCTCGCCGAGGAAGGGCGGATGGTGGGTCACGAGCAGCTCGCAGCCGTTGTCGGCCGCCTCGCGCACGGTGCCCACGGTCGCGTCGAGCGCGACGTAGGCGCTGGACACGGCGGCGTCAGGGTCGCCGATGAGCAGCCCGACCCGGTCCCACGGCTCGGCCCACCACGACGGGAAGAGCGCGTCGAGCGCTCGTGCCACGTCGGATACGCGCATGGTCACAGCGGGACCTCCTTCATCTCTCTGCCGACGATCACGACGGCCTCACGGTAACCGGCGTCGGTAAGCGCGGCGACAGCTGCGTCGTACGCGTACCCGACCTCCTCGGGGGCGTGCGCATCTGAGCCGATGGTGACCGGGACGCCCCGCCTGTTAAGGGCGGCAAGGAGGCCGGGTGCCGGATAGATCTCGGCGCACGGCTTGCGAAGACCCGCTGTGCTCACCTCGACCGCCACGCCCGCATCTGCGACAGCCTCCGCGAACGCCTCGTACAGCTCGCGCGGGTCCGTCCTCGGCGAACAGCCGAACTTCTTAGGGAGATCCGGGTGCGCGATCGCGTCGGCGATGCCGCTTGCGGCGGCCGCGCTGAGGTCTTCGAAGTAGCGGGCCCAGAGCCGGTCGGCGTCCCAGCGGTCGTACCCGTCAAGGAGCTCGGGATCGTCGAACGCCCACCCGTCGATGAAGTGGACGCTGCCCAAGACGAAATCGAACGGGATAGAGGACACCAGCCGGCGGACGTGCGCTTCGTTTCCGGGGTGCAGGTCGGCTTCCACGCCGAGGAGCACGCGCGGATTTGGCTCCTGTCCATCTGCGGCGACGGCCAGCACCTCAGCGACGTACTCGGCGAGCTCGGATTCAGGCATCGCGTACGAAGCTGCCCGGGGGTCCTGATCGAGAAGCGAGGCGGGCAACGGCAGGTGCTCGGCGAACCCGAGGTATCTGAGCCCTCGCTGGCGCGCGACGGCGAGCATCTCCTGGACGGAGCCGCGCGCGTGACGGCAGCGCTGGGTGTGGACGTGCATGTCGATCATGGCCGTGCTCCCCGGGTGCCGGTCGCTCGCATCGGACCCTCCTCACTCGACCGGAGCAGAGGAGCCGGTGCCGCCAGCCGCGCGCAGCACGGCCACCACCTCGCCGACGTCGATGGCTGCGATCGGAGCGATGACCGCCAGCGCGTGGGCGTGGGACGCGGCGTTCCGCTCGACTACGGATGCCAAGGACTCGAGGTCGTCGATGCACGCCACGCGCATGCTTTGGTACGCGCGGGCCTGCCGTACCGCGACTTTGAGAACGTCGGCGGAGGCGCGGTCGGCGGCGACCAGAAGCGCGGACGTCCGGTCGGGGTCGGATGAGCGGCCGATGATGCCGGCAAGCTCACGCACGAAGTGCGCCGCGGCGGCCAGCGTCAGCGTGCGCGGGAAGTCGCGCACGAGCACGGACACGCCTGCGGGGGACTCCCACGTGCCGTCCAGGGCGACGTCGAAGCCGAGGCGCTCTCCGGCGAGCCGGACGCGTTCGCGCAACGCGTGCCGTTCGTGCTCCTCCCGGGCGGCCCTCGCGTCGACCGGCGGAAGCGCCTCAGCGACGTCGGTGAGCGGTTCGTCCGCTGCGGCGGGCGCGCTCGGCCCGAACACGTCTTTGATGTCGGCGGTAAGGGCCTCTTTCGCGTCCATCGTCAGGAGCTCGGCGAGCCTGGGATTGCTCACCTCAAGCGTCAGCCCGAACACGTTCAGGACGGTGTGGCGCTGCTCGGAACGAGCGTCGGGATCATCGAGCGTCATCTGGCCGGCCTCCATCGACACGTCGTGGCGCTGCAGGACAAAGCCTACACCAATCGGCAAGGTCCCGCAGGGCGGCTGGACAAGCGGGTATTGAGCGTCCGGCGCCTGATACGAGCCTCTTGGAACGCCGGATCAGCCGTTCGTCGAATCGAACACGCCTTCGCTTGTCGGAAAACGCGCACCCTGCTATCGTTCGCAGTCCCGAGGGAGCAAGCGTCCATGGTTGATAGCCACAGGGTGGCGAGAACCCGCTGGACTGCTCGTCGAGAGGCCCGCAGGAAACGAAGCCAGCGGGCCTCTCGCATGCCGGGGCGCCGTATCAGACGGCCGCGAGCAGCTTGGCCATCTCGATGCCGGCGAGCGCAGCGTCCCAGCCCTTGTTCCCCGCCTTGGTGCCGGACCGCTCCACCGCCTGCTCGATGGTGTCGGCCGTCACGACGCCGAAGATCACGGGGACGCCCGTGTCCAGGGACGCCTTCGCGACGCCCTTCGAGACTTCCGCGGCGACGTACTCGAAGTGCGGCGTTCCGCCCCGTATCACGACGCCGAGCGCCAGCACCGCGTCGTAGCGGCCGCTCGCGGCCATGCGCTTCGCCACGAGCGGGATCTCGAACGCGCCTGGCACCCACGCGACGTCGACGTCGTCTTCCGACACGCCGTGCCTGGTCAGCGCGTCCATGGCTCCCGAGAGCAGCTTCGAGGACAGCAGCTCGTTGAACCTGCTGACGACGATGCCCACCTTCAACCCATGACCGACGAGGTCGCCTTCGAAGACCGCCATGGTCACTCCCCTTCCTTCACGTCCACCGGTACGTCGATCCGGTGGGCCATCTTCTCCTTCTTCGTTTTCAGGTAGCGGACGTTGTGCACCGTGCACCCCACCTGGAGCGGGACCGCCTCCGTCACCGCGAGCCCATACGCCTCAAGGCCGACGATCTTCGTAGGGTTGTTCGTCATCAGGCGCATGCTCGACAACCCGAGGTCTGCGAGGATCTGCGCGCCGATGCCGTAGTCCCGCAGGTCCGGCGGATGGCCGAGCGCCTCGTTCGCTTCGACGGTATCGAGCCCGCGCTCCTGCAGCTCATACGCGCGCAGCTTGTCTGCAAGTCCGATGCCGCGGCCCTCGTGGCCGACGATGTACAGCAGCACCCCGCGGCCTTCTTCCTGGATGCGGCGCATGGCTTCCTCCAGCTGCGCGCCGCAGTCGCAGCGCAGCGAGTGGAAGACGTCGCCTGTCAAGCATTCGGAGTGGACGCGTACGAGGACGTCGCGCTCCCCGGCGACCTCGCCGCACACCAGCGCCACGTGAGTGGAGCCGTCGACGAGCGAACGGTAGCCGTGCGCGACGAAAGTGCCGAACTTGGTTGGGAGGTCGACCGTCGCGACCCGCTCGACGAGGCGTTCGTTGCGGCGCCGGTAGCGGATGAGGTCCGCGACGGTGACCATCTTCAGACCGAACCGTGACGCGACCGCTTCGAGCTGCGGGCGGCGCGCCATGGTGCCGTCCGGGTTCAGGATCTCGCAGATCACGCCGGCAGGGTACAGCCCTGCAAGGCGTGCGAGATCCACAGCGGCCTCGGTATGGCCAGCCCGCTCGAGGACGCCGCCGGGCCGCGCGCGCAGCGGGAACACGTGCCCCGGCATGGAGATGTCCTCCGGCTTCGTGGCAGGATCGACCGCGGCGAGTATCGTGGCGGCCCTGTCAGCGGCAGATATCCCCGTCGTGATGCGGCCTTTGGCGCCTATCGAGACGTGGAACGCAGTCTGCTGCGCGGAGGTGTTGACCGTCGTCATGGGCGGGATCTTCAGCTCGTCCAGACGCTCGCCCGTCATCGGCAGGCAGATCAGGCCGCGGCCGTTCTGGGCCATGAAGTTGATGGCCTCCGGCGTGACCTTCTCGGCGGCCATGACGAAGTCGCCCTCGTTCTCCCGGTCCTCGTCGTCGACGACGATGACCATCCGACCAGCGCGGATCTCGTCGAGCGCTTCTTCTATGGACGCGAACGGAGCGGTCATCGGAATCTCCTCGATGCGTGCCTCAGCGGCCGTCGGCGAGCTCCCGAAGGAGGTCGCCGAGGGTCTTCCTGGGCTGCCCTGCAGCCTCCTGCGGCTCGAGGTACGCGGTCACGAAGCGCTTGACGTACTTGCCGAGCACGTCGGCTTCGAGGTTCACGCTCGCGCCGATGGGCTTGTCTTTGAGCGTCGTCGCACGCTCGGTCTGGGGGACGACGGCGACGGTGAAGCCTCGGTCGCTCGTGCGAGCGACGGTGAGCGAGATCCCGTCGACGGCGATGGACCCCTTCTCGACCACGTACTCCATCACCTGCGGCGGCGCGCCGAACTGGTAGACCGTGTATCCGCCGGCGGGCTGCCTCAGCTCCAGGCGCCCGATCCCGTCTACGTGACCGGTGACCAGGTGTCCGCCGAGACGGTCAGAGAGGCGAAGCGCGCGTTCGAGGTTGACCTTCGAGCCTTGGACCAGCAGCCCCAGCGTGGTCCGGTCGAGGGTCTCGCCGCTGACGTCGGCCAGGAACGCTCCTCGGATGAACTTCACGATCGTCAGGCACACGCCGTCCACGGCCACAGAGTCGCCGATGGCCATGTCCCGTCCGAACTCCGGGGCGTAGACCTCGAGCCGCATGCCTCCGCCGACGCGCTCCGCCCGCGTCACGACGCCCTCGCACTCGATCAAGCCGGTGAACATCAGCTGCTCCTTCCCAGATCGCGGGCTCGAGGCACCCACGTCACGACGACGTCGTCTTCGAAAACCGCGCACTCTTCTGCGCGGTAGGGATGGTCAAGGTCCGATGCGGCCGCGTCTGCGGGTCCGAGGTATGCGGGCGGCGCGGCGTTTCCGGCGAACCCGCCTGCGGTCACGACCGCCAAGCGGTCGATGAGGCGCTCGCGGTGCAGCGCCGTGAGCAAGGACGGCCCGACCTCGACGAGCAGGTCGTCGAACCCGAGGGACGCGACAGCGACGAGCGCCGCGGGTAGACCTTCTGCGTACGGGTACTGCGTCACCGTCCCGCCCGCGCGACGGAACTCCTGGATGCACCGCTCGTCCACCCGGTCGGACACTACCAGGTACACGGGTCCGTGGCCGTCGCGGAGCATGCCGAGCGTCGGACGAGGGACCGAGGTGCGTGAAAGAACGATGCGGGCAGGCTGGCGTTCGACGGCGCTACCGGACTCGTCGCGGACAGTCAGCTGCGGGTCGTCGACCGACGCCGTGTTGGCTCCGACGGCGACTGCCGAGGAGCGACGGCGCAGCAGCATCGTCGCTCTTGAGCCGCCGGTGCCGGTGATGCGGGCCCTTCTGCCGACAGTCAGGGCTGGCTTGCCGTCCAGAGACAATGCGGCTTTGGCGGTCACGAACGGCCTGCCGGTGCGCAGGCGATGGAGCCATGCCTCGTTCTGGCGCTCGAAAGGAGACGGGTCGTCCGCGAACCGCACCACGACGCCTGCGTCGGCGAGCGCCTCGGCGCCGCCCCCTGAGACGTCCGGATTCGGGTCCCGCATGCCGATGACGACTTCGCGGACGCCAGCGCGGACGAGGGCCTGCACGCACGGCGGCGTCTTGCCGAAGTGGTTGCACGGCTCGAGCGTGACGTAGGCGGTGGCGCCGGCTGCAGCAGGGCCGGCGGCCTTCAGCGCGGCCGCTTCTGCGTGGTCGCCGCCAGCGCGCTCGTGGAACCCCTCGGCCACCACCACGCCGTCGCGGACGATCACGCACCCGACCAATGGATTCGGGCTCGTGCTGCCACGCCCGCGTTCGGCGAGCTCGTAGGCGCGTCGGAGGAACGGATCGGCGATGCTCTGCGCGTCGTCAGCGAACAGGCTCACGCCTTGCACGACCTTCCTTCTCCCATCCGGACTGTCACCGTCGGCACCGGGATCTCACCGGTTCGGCCCCTCTCGGGGTTCGCGGGCTGTCACCGCCGGTGGGGACTTGCACCCCGCCCTGAAGAAAGCATGGAGTATGGTAGCACCGCGAGGGCCGTCAGCAAAGCCGGGACAGCGCGGCCGCGCGCAGCGCGTGGAGCGCCGCTGGCGGGTCAGGCGCGCCGAAGATGGCGTTGCCCGCGACCAGGACCGTTGCGCCGGCTTCGACGACCGCGGGAGCGGTAGCGGCGTCGATGCCGCCGTCGACGGCGATGCGAGCGCTGCTGCGAGCTGCCTCGATCATGCGGGCAAGCTCGCGGATGCGGTCGACCGACGACGGGATGAAGCTCTGGCCGCCGAAGCCCGGGTCGACGCTCATGACGAGCACCTGGTCGACTTCGGCGAGCACCGGCTCGACGGCGCACAGCGGCGTACCGGGGTTCAGCGACACGCCGGCGCCCCGCCCTGCGTCCTTGATGGCGCGGATCACGCGATGCACGTGGCGGCATGCCTCGACGTGCACGACCACGATGTCCGCTCCGGCGTCCAGGTACCACCCCACGGTCTCGTCGGCGTTGTCGATCATCAGGTGCACGTCGAGGGGCAGGCGCGTCGTACGCTTGAGCGCTCGCACGACGGGAGGGCCGACCGTGAGGTTCGGGACGAAGTGCCCGTCCATCACGTCGACGTGCACGAGGTCCGCGCCGGCGCTTTCGACGGACGCGACGGCGCCTGCGAGGTCCGTGAAGTCCGCCGACAGTATCGACGGCGCGATGAGCACGCCCGACATCATGCCTCCTCGTCGTCGACCAGCCCCATGCCGTGGAGCTCGTCTTTCGCCTCACGCCCCATGAGGGCGCCGGCAGCGCTTCGCACCGACGCTCCCTCGTACAGGATAGCGCGTACCTGGTGCGTGATGGGCATGTCGACGCCAGCCTGGCGTCCGAGCTCGTCTACGGCGACGCACGCGAGCGCGCCCTCGGCGACCATCCGCGTCTGCTCAGCGAAGCTCTCGACCGTGCCGCCGCGGGCGACGTGCTCCCCGAGCGCACGGTTGCGGCTGTGGCGCGAGGTGCACGTCGCGATGAGGTCGCCGACGCCCGCCAGTCCCATGTACGTCAGCGGGTTGGCGCCGAGGCGGGTGCCCAGTCGCGCCATCTCGGCGAGCCCGCGCGTCATGAGCGTCGCCTTGGTGTTGTCTCCGTAGCCGAGGCCGTCGGACATGCCGGCGGCCACGGCGATGACGTTCTTGGTGGCGGCGGCGATCTCCACGCCGACGACGTCCGGGTTCGTGTAGACGCGGAAAGCGGGGGTTGAGAAGAGATCGCGCAGCTCGAGCCCCACCGTCTCGTCGTAGGCGGCGACGACGGTGGCCGACGGGATGCCCACGCTCACCTCTTCGGCGTGGTTCGGGCCTGACAGGGCCGCCAGCCGCTCTGGGCGCCCCAACACTTCGGCCAGCACCTGGGTCATGCGAAGCAGCGTGCCCCGCTCGATGCCTTTGGCGAGCGAGACGACCGGCGTCTGCGGTCCGATGGCGCCGCGCATGGCCTCGGCGATGTCGCGGACCGCGTGCGACGGAGTGGCGACGACGACGACCTCGGCGCCCGACACTGCCGCGTGGACGTCGGAGGTGGCGACGACCGCGTCGGGCAGGACGACGTCGGACAGGTGCCTCGGGTTGCGGTGCTCAGCCGTGATGCGGGCGGCGGCTTCCTCGTCCCGTGCCCACATCGTCACGCGGATCCCTTTGGCGCCGAGGAGCGCCGCGACGGCGGTGCCCCACGATCCTGCGCCGACCACAGCGACGCCCTTCACGCAGCATCACCCCTCGCTGCCGTCCCGATCCGCGGCTCCTCTCCGCGAAGGATCCGGCGGACGTTGGCGCGATGACGCCACAGCACGAGCGCGCCGGCTGCGAACCCGAACGCGACGAGCGCGGTCCTGTCGCCGTACAGCAGGAGCACGAGCGCCGGAAACTCCAGAGCGAGCGTGACGGACCCGAGAGACACCATCCGGCCGATGACGAGGACGCTCACGAACGTGGCGAGGAGGACGGCGAAACCAGCGGGCATGAGCACGGCGACCGCGCCGGCGGCCGTCGCGACCCCTTTCCCTCCCCTGAAGCCGATGAAGGGAGAGAAGCTGTGGCCGGCTATCGCAGCGAGCGACGCCACGACCATGCCCCAGTCGTACGGGCGCTCGGCGATGCCAGCGAGGAGCCAGCGCGCCGTCGCGACCGCTGCGGCGCCTTTCGCGGCATCGAGGACGAGGACGGCGATGCCTGCCGGCGGGCCGAATGTCCGGAAGACGTTGGTCGCGCCGGGATTGCCGCTGCCGTGCTGGCGGATGTCCGTGCGGAAGAACACGCGGCTCACGATCACGGCGAACGGGATGCTCCCGAACGCGAACCCTGCCGCCGCGGCAAGCGCTATGCGGGCCGCAACGCTCACCTCATGCCTTCTTCCGGAAGGCGAGCCGGACGGGAGTCCCAGTCAGGTCGAACGTCTCGCGGAGCCGGTTCTCGAGGTAGCGCTCGAACGAGGGCTCGACGAGGTCCGGGTGGTTGACGAAGAACGTGAACTCAGGGGGGCTGGTGCGCGTCTGCGTGACGTAGGCCATCTTGAGGTGCCGCCTCCCCTTGCTGACGGTGTGCCCGGTGGCCTTGATGTCCATCAGCAGGCGATTGAGCTGGCTGGTCGGGACGTGGCGCGAGTGCGACTCGGATGCCATGCGCACGGCTTCGAAGACGCGGTCCGTGCCGGCGCCTGTCTTGGCGCTGACGCGCAGGACCGGAGCGTAGGAGACGAAGCCGAGCTTCTCGCCGGCTTGGCGGACGACCTCCTCCTTGCGCTCAGGCCCGCCGACGGCGTCCCACTTGTTGAGCAGAACGGCCATGGCGCAGCCCCGCTCTTCGGCGAAGCGAGCGACGCGCTGGTCCTGGTCGGTCACACCGAGGGTGGAGTCCACGACGAGGAGCGCGACCTGCGCGCGGTCGATGGCGCGCATAGCCCGGACGAAGCCGAAGTACTCGACCGAGTCGTCGATCTGGGACTTCCTCCGCAGGCCGGCAGTGTCGACGAGACGGAGGCGCACTCCGTCGCGTTCGACGACGGTGTCGATGGCGTCTCTGGTGGTCCCAGGGACGTCGGACACGATGGAGCGCTCCGCCCCGATCAGGCGGTTGAACAGCGACGACTTGCCGGCGTTGGGCCGTCCGATGATGGCGACGTCGATGGCGTCGACGTCGACGGCCTCGGCCCCACGAGGCAGCGCAGCGACGAGCGCGTCGAGCAGGTCGCCCGTCCCGTGACCGTGCAGCGCGGACACCGGCCACGGCTCCCCCAAACCGAGCGCCCAGAACTCGTGGACGGCCAGGTCGCTGCCTGGATCGTCGACCTTGTTCACGACGAGGAACACCGGCTTGTCTGCGCGTCTGAGAAGCTGCGCGACGTCCTCGTCGCCAGGGGCGAGGCCGGTCTTGCCGTCCACCAGGAAGATCACCGCGTCAGCTTCTTCTGCGGCACGCACCGCTTGCGCGCGGATGGACGGGCCGAACGCGTCGTCGGTGGCGAGCTCGATCCCTCCGGTGTCGACGAGCATGAAGTCGACGCCGTTCCAGTCAGCGCGGTGATAGCTGCGGTCTCGCGTCACGCCGCTCTGCTCGTGGACGATCGCGTCGTGGCGCTGGGCTATTCGGTTCACGAAGGTCGACTTGCCGACGTTGGGCCTGCCGACCACTGCCACGAGGGGGACTCCCACGGAAACCTCCTCAGAGCTGTGCGAGCGCCCGCGCCATGTCTTCCGCGGTCGAGCCGACGATGCGGACGCGAGCGCCGGACGTGCGCTCGATGTCGCGCACGGTCATGTCGTCAAGCGTGAGCGCGTCGGAGTTTAGCACGACGTCGGGCACGAGGTATGTACCCTGCCCGCCGTGCTCCGCGATAGAGCGCGCGATGTCCCGGCCAGCCAGGAGCCCCGCGACGCCTACGTTCCCGCCAAGGAAGCGGTTCGGGACCGCGAGGACCTCGATTCCGGCGTCACGGGCAGCGTCTTCGAGGACCGGAGCGAACATCGTTCCGGTGACGAGCACCGCCGAAGTGCGCGTGGAGGACGGCAGCGGATGCTCCGCGAGGTCGTCGAGGAAGCTCCTGACGAGCCCGATGCCGTTCTCGTACTGGGGGTAGCCGTCGTACGATTCGGCGTCCGGGAACGGCAGCCCGGCGAGGAGGTAGAACTCGTCCGCTGCGTGCGCCCACGTCCGTCCGCGGGACGCGCGAGCCCGCCGCTGGGCCTCCTGCACGATCGCGATGACCGCTGCCGCGCCCGCCGCGTCGTACGACGACGAGAACCGGCGCTGGTGGCCGGTGAAGCCCAACGGGACGACGCCGACGGACGCGACCGCGTTGCGGGCGCTCAGATGCTCCAGCGTCTGGCGGAGGACGTCTCCGTCGTTGACGCCCGGCACTGCGACCACCTGGACGTGTATCTCGATGCCCGCGTCGGTGAGCGCCTCGAGGTGCTCGAGCGCCCGATCGGGGGCCGGAGGCGCGATGAGGCGCTTCCGGACGTCGGGGTCCACGGCGTGCAGGGACACGTACAGCGGCGAGAGGCGTTGGGTGATGATGCGCTCGACGTCGGCGGCGTCGAGGTTCGTGAGCGTGACGAAGTTCCCGTGCAGGAACGACAGCCGGTAGTCGTCGTCTCGAACGTAGAGCGACGGCCGCAGGCCTGGGGGCAGCTGCCGCACGAAGCAGAACGAGCAGGCGTTCGCGCACTGGCGGACGCCGTCGAACAGCAGGCTGTCGAACTGCGCCCCGATGTCAGACGATCCGGCCGGTACGGTGAACGAGCGCTCGCGGCCACGCCTCAGCACCGTGACGTCGAACGGTCCGTCGGCAGTCGCCCACTGCCAGTCGAGGACGTCCACGACTGGCCGGCCGTCGACGGACACGACGACGTCGCCGGCCCGCAGCCCCGCGCGCCACGCAGGGCTGCCGAGACGCACCCGTGCGATCCTGCCTCCAGAAGGGTGCGGCTCGCCGTACCGGCGGTCACCCATCGCCAATCCGCTCGATCGCAGCGACGACCTGCGCGATCTGGTCGCTCGGCGTGGACGCTCCTGCCGTCACGCCCACGACCTCGACACCGGCGAACCATGCCGGGTCGATCTCCTCCGGCGTCTCGATGTGGTAGACGCGGTCGTTCTCCTCGCGGCAGATCTCGGCGAGCCGCGTGGTGTTGCCCGAGTTGTGGCCGCCGACGACCACGACGACGTCTACGGCGCGCGCGAGCTCGCGAGCAGCCTTCTGGCGCTTGGCCGTGGCGCTGCAGATCGTGTTGAAGACCCGCAACTCGTTCGTGCGCGGCAGGAGGGCCGCCACGACCTCCTGCAGGCGCTCCGCCGTCTGCGTGGTCTGCACCACCACGCCGACCCTGCGCGACGGCAGACGCTCTGGGAGCGAGGCTGCGGACTCCACGACGACGGCGTCTCCTCCGGCGTGAGCCACGATGCCTTCGACTTCAGGGTGATCGGCCTCCCCCACGATCACGACCGCGTAGCCCTGCTCTTTGAGCTCCGCCGCGTGGCGCTGCGCCGTCGAGACGAACGGGCACGTCGCGTCGACGACCTCGAGGCCGCGCTCGCGCGCCGCTGCGATGACGGCAGGATCGACGCCGTGCGAGCGGATGACGAGCGTGCCCCCGGTCACCTCGTCGAGGCTGCGGGCGACGCCGACGCCTCGCTCGCGCAGCTTCTCCACCGCTTGCGGGTTGTGGATGAGCGGTCCCAGGGTACGGACCGCGTTGCCGCTCGACGCCGCTTCGCTCGCGAGGCGGAGGGCCCGCTCCACGCCGTAGCAGACGCCCGCGTGCTCAGCGACGACGACGTTCATCGTGCAGCTCCTTCGCCTGCTCGACGCACGTTGCGATGCGTTCCATGATCCGGGCCGTCAGCGCGTCGACCTGCTCCCGGCGGGAGCCTTCGCGCGGGAATCGGTCTGGAGGCAGCGGCTCGCCGTACACGACGGTGACTCGCCGCAGCTTCGGCAGGCGCTGGCCGCGCGGCCAGACGTGCGCTGTGCCGACGATGCCGACCGGGACGACAGGCACGCCCGCGCGAAGGGCGAGGAATGCCGCTCCTCCGTGCGCCTGGCCCAGCTCGTCGGCGTCCTGACGGGTTCCTTCGGGGAAGATCCCCACTAGACCGCCCTCGGCAAGGATCTCATGTCCGCGCTGCAGGGCGGCCCGGTCGGCTCCGGAGCGGTCCACGGGGAACGACCACAGGCGCGGCAGCGCCCACCCCAAGAAGCCGTGGAAGAGCTCCTTCTTTGCCATGAACGACACGGGGCGCGGGCTGATGCACCACAGGATCACCGGGTCCATGTACGAGCGGTGGTTTCCGGCGAGGATGGCCGGCCCGCTGCGCGGGACGTGCTCCCGGCCGTAGTCACGGACGCGGAACGCGACCCGTATCAGGGGACGCCCGAAGAAGCGCACGATGCGTCCCAGCCACATCAGGGCATCCTCTCTCGCACCAGGCGTTCGATGCGTTCGACGACTTCGTCAACCGACAGGCCGGTCGTGTCGACGACCACCGCGTCGCGCGCGGTGGCGAGCGGGCCTGCCTTCCTGGTGGAGTCCGCCTCGTCGCGCCGCCGTATGTCGGCCACCACCCGCTCGAACTCGGCGTCGTGACCGGCTCCACGCCTGTCTTGGAGGCGGCGGGCGGCACGCTCCTCCGGCGTGGCCGTGAGGTACACCTTCACTTCCGCGTCTGGGAACACCACCGTGCCGATGTCACGTCCTTCGACGACGATGTCGCCGGCTCCGGCGCACCGGCGCTGCTCGGACACCATGGCTGCCCGGACTTCCGGGATGCTCGCGACGGAGCTCACGGCCTCGTCGACCTGCGGTGTCCGGATCGCGGCAGTCACGTCGCGGCCGCGTACCGTGACGCGCGTGTAGACCGGGTCGTCGCCTGCGTACTCGAATGCGATGCAGGCGTCACGGGCCAGCGCCGCTAGCGCAGCTGCGTCGTCCAAAGCGATGCCGCTGACCAACGCCTCCTCGGCCACGGCGCGGTACATCGCGCCGGTGTCGAGGTAGCGGAACCCGAGCCGGCGCGCCAATGCGCGGGCGACCGTGGACTTCCCTGATGCGGCTGGTCCGTCGATGGCGACGATCATCGAGCTCCTCTTCGTCCGACCGCAGGATTCTAGCACGCGGCCAGAACACTTCAGCCGCGGACGAGGGCGTGGAGGTCTTCGCTGAACCGCGGGTAGGACACCGCAACGGCCTCGAACCCGTCGATTGACACGGGTCCGCTGGCAACGAGGCCCGCGACCGCGAAAGCCATCGCAAGCCGGTGGTCGCCGCGGGAAGAAAACTCGGCGCCGTGGAGGTTGGCCGGGCCGACGACGACGAGGTCGTCGTCCTCGACGCGGGCCTGGGCGCCCATCGCGTGCAACGCGTGCACGGTCGCGTCGAGGCGGTCCGACTCCTTCACGCGGAGCTCGCCGACGGACCGGAATCGCGTCGCGCCGTGCGCCGCGCACGCAAGGACTGCGAGAACTGGGACTTCGTCGATCAACGCGGGCACTTCGTGAGGCGGGACGTCTGCCGGACGCAGCGGAGCGCCTCCGCGCACGGTCACGTCGCCGACAGGCTCCCCGCCTGCGTCAGGACCGGGGGCGATCGAGAGGTCCACGCCCATGCGGCGCATCACGTCCAGGAACGCGATCCGCGTCGGGTTCAAACAGACGTCACGGAGCACGACCTCGCTGCCGGGGACCAATGCTGCCGCGACCGCGAGGAACGCCGCTGAGGACGGGTCGGCAGGGACCGCGACCTCGGCTGGGCGGAGGATCTGGAGGCCTTGCACCCGTACTGTGAGGGAGTCCTCCCGCTCGACCTGGGCGCCGAACACGGGCAGCATCCGCTCCGTGTGGTCGCGGCTCGGAGCGGGCTCGCGCACGGTGGTCGTGCCCGTGGCGCGCAGGCCCGCAAGCAACAGGGCCGTCTTCACTTGGGCGCTTGCGACGGTGAGCTCGTGATTGCAACCGACGAGCGGCCCGCCGTGGACTGTGACGGGCAGAGTCCCTTGAGGCGAGAGGTCGAAGCGAGCGCCCATGCGCGCGAGCGGCTCGGTGACGCGGCGCATCGGGCGGCCGCTGAGTGAGCGATCGCCGACTAGGGTGACGCTGACCTGATATCCGCCCAGGATGCCGAGGAGCAGCCGTGCCGTGGTGCCGCTGTTCCCGCAGTCGACCGGGTGCGGCGGCGCGGCGGGACCGCGGTCGCCCCACCCGTCGATGACCAGCGACAGCCCGCAGTCGCCCGGTGAGACGTCGACGGCTGCACCCAGGGCGCGGACCGCCTCGATCGACGAGCGGACGTCGGCGGCATCGAGGGCGTCCCGGACGACGCTTCTGCCGTGCGCGAGCGCGGCGAACAGCACAGCGCGGTGGGATATCGACTTGTCGCTCGGGACCCGGATGGATCCGCGGAGCGGCTGCTCGGCGGGGTCGATGACGGCGCGCATCTTACGCATCCTCCAGGCGGCGCAGAGTCGGCGCATGGCCGGACCGCTGCAGCGACTCGACCAGAGCGTCCCGGTCTCCCTCGTCGGTCAGCACGAGGCGGAGGACGGCGCTGTCCTCGGAGACGTGGTCGATCTCGATGTCCTCGATGTTGCAGCCCGCCCTGCCGACGAGCGTCGTGATCTCGCTGATCGCGCCTGGCCGGTCGCGCATGGGGATGGAGAGCTCGAACAGGGCAGCGCTGGCGGGGACCCAGCGAGCAGGAAGCGAGCGCCGGACCTCAGCAGCCGCGGCCAGGAGCGACCGGACCTCGCCGGCGTCCCGGCGAGCGAGCGCGTCTTTGAAGCGGGCGATCACGTCCTGGAGCCGGCCCAGCCCATCCACGATGCGGTCCGCGTTCTCTGCGCAGATGCCCGTCCAGAGGTCAGGGCTGCCTGCCGCGATGCGGGTCATGTCCTTGAACCCGCCCGCGGCGAGGCGCAGCGCGTCCTCCCCTGCCGGTTGCTCGGCAACGAGCGCGACCAGTGCTGCGGCAGCCACGTGGGGCACGTGGCTGATGAGCGCGACCGCCTCGTCGTGGACGTCGGCGGGGATCGATATCGGGCGGGCGCCGATCCCGGTGACGAACTCGTGGACGCGGCGGAACGCGCCGGCGTCCGTGTCGGCCGTGGGCGTGAGCACGTAGTAGGCGCCGTCGAAGAGCTCCGGGTTGGCGGCGTCGATGCCGCTTCGCTCGGAGCCTGCCATGGGATGGCCTCCGATGAACGCATAGACGGGGCGCAGCGCCGCGGCTTTCGCGACGATGGCCGATTTCGTCGAGCACACGTCGGTGACGATGCCGCGGTAACCCGCCTCGTGGAGCCTGTCCAGCCACCGGAGCGCTTCAGCCACCGGCGTCGCTAGCACGACGAGCTCGACACCGGACAAGGCGTCGCTGAGGTCCTCGCGCGCGGCGTCTGCGACATGGGTCTCGGTGGCAACGCCGAGCTCGACCGCCCGGCGGCACACGGCCTCGACCGCGTCGACGCCGACGACCGCCAGGTCCGGCCAGGCGCGTCGCGCGGCGGCTGCCACCGATCCGCCGATGAGCCCGAGCCCGATGACGGCTATGCGCGAGAACACGTCACGCCTCCTGTCCGACGCGTGCGCCGACGAGCGACGCCAATGGACGCAGCTCGCGCATGAGAGCCTCGAACCCGTCGGGCGTCAGCGACTGCGGGCCGTCGCACTTGGCGTGCTCGGGGTCGATGTGGACCTCGACCATGATCCCGTCGGCGCCGGCTGCGAGCGCGGCTCGCGACATCGGCGCCACGAGCTCACGGCGTCCCGTCGCGTGGGACGGATCCACGACGACCGGGAGGTGCGTGAGCGACTTCAGCGCGGCCACGGCGGCCAGGTCGAGGGTGTTGCGCGTGTACGTCTCGAAGGTGCGTATGCCGCGTTCGCAGAGCACCACGTCCCGGTTGCCGCCCTTGAGCACGTACTCGGCGGCCGACAGGACCTCCTCGATGGTCGCGGAGAGCCCGCGTTTGAGCAGGATGGGTTTCCGGAAGCGTCCCAACTCGTCCAGCATCATGAAGTTCTGCATGTTCCTGGCGCCCACCTGGAGCATGTCAGCGTATTCGGCGACAGTCTCTGCGTCCCGTATGTCGAGCACTTCGGTGACCATCGGCAGCCCCACCTCGTCTGCGGCCTCGCGAAGCAGACGCAGACCGTCCACGCCGAGCCCCTGGAAGGCGTACGGGCTCGTGCGTGGCTTGAACGCGCCGCCGCGCAGGATCGTCGCACCGGCGGCCTTGACCGCCTTCGCGGTCGCGAGCACTTGGTCCTCGCTCTCCACCGAGCACGGACCGGCGATCACCGCGAACGAACCTCCGCCGATCGTCGCGCTCCCGACCTCCACCACAGTGTCTTCACGCTGGAAGTCACGGGAGACGAGCTTGTACGGCTTCAGGACGCGGATGACCTGCTCGACGCCCGGAAGCCCCTCGAGTTCGAGGGAGTACATGACCTCCCGGTCGCCGATCACTCCGATGACGGTCTTGACCTCGCCTCGGGAGAGATGCGCCTCGGCGCCCGCCTCGTGGAGCAGCGCGACGACGTGGTCGATCTCTTCGGCGGTAGCGTGGTCTCGCATGACGATAAGCACGGTTGCCTCACCCCTTCGAGTGTCGCTGCGCGCGCCCGCAGGCGCAGGTCACAGCGTGCCGAGCTGGGCGACAGCTGCCTCGAACGCCTGGATCGTGCGCTCGGTGTCCTCCGGCGTTCCGACGGTCACGCGCAGCGCCGGCGAGGTGCCGAAGTCCCGCACGATCACGCCTTGCTGAAGCAGCGCCTCGAACGCTTCGACCGGCTTGGCGGTGCGAACGTACACGAAGTTCGTCTCCGACCGCGCGTACGAGATGCCGAGCTGGTCGAAGCACGAATAGAGGTAGGTCTTCTGTTCCTGGTTTTCGGCTCGCCGCCGCCGAACTTCCGCCTCGTCATCGAGGGCGTAGTACGCCGCAATCTGCGCAACCGTGTTCACGTTGAAGGGCTCCCGGACCTTGTCGATGGCACGCGCGAGCGGCTCAGGCACGATCCCGTACCCGACGCGCAGTCCCGCAAGCGAGTACATCTTTGAGAACGTGCGACACACCGCGAGCGGCCGTGAGCCGTCGAACCACTCCAGGGCGTCGGGATAGCCGGGCGCAGTGACGAACTCGAAGTACGCTTCGTCCACGACCACCAGCACGTGGTCAGGAACGCGCTCCATGAAGCGAGCGAACGCATCCCGGCCGTAGATGGTGCCAGTCGGGTTGTTGGGATTGCACAAGAACGCGAGCCGCGTGCGCTCGGTCATGGCGGCAAGCATGGCGTCGAGGTCGTGGACGTCGCCGTCCGCAAGCGGCACGCGCACGGCGGTGGCGCCGAAGATGGCCGTCACCATGGGATAGACCACGAACGACGGCCAGGCGAAGACGACCTCGTCTCCAGGGCGAAGGACGCTTTGGGCGATGAGGCGCAGGACCTCGTTGCTACCGTTGCCGACCACCACGTTGTCGACGGCGACTTTCAGGCGGTCCGCCAGTTTGCGCTTGAGGGCGGCGCACGCGCCGTCAGGATAGCGGTTCACACGCGAAAGGACCGCCCGCATCGCTGCGAGCGCGGACGGCACCGGGCCGCACGGGTGCTCGTTGCTGGAGAGCTTCAGCACCCGGTCGACTCCGCTGCGCTCGCGCACTTGGCTTGCGCGAAGCCCGGGCGCGTACGGCACCAGCGGCTCGAGCTCAGGCCTGATGATCCCGTCGATTCCCACGCCCGCTCCTCCGTCCAGGTTGCGAGAGATTGTCGCCTACGTGTGCGAGGGGCGCAACCGCCCGTCGGGGGTCAGGCCGACGGAACCCAGAGCTTCTCGAGGGTCCCGACGCCGTCGTCGAGCCGGACTTGCGCGATGCCGGCGGGCGGAAGCGCGAAGGCCCACATCGCGTCCAAGGGCAAGCCGAGCAGCGCCGCGACCACCGCACGGCCCGTGCCCCCGTGGGTGAACGCGCAGACCGTCCCCGACGCGGCAGCCAGCGCGTCCCGAACGGCGGCGATCCGAGCGCCGAACGAAGGCCAGTCCTCGCCTCCTGGCGCGATCTCACCGTGCTCTGCGGCCGGAAGAGGCTGCGGGGCGGATCTGGCAGGCACAGAGGGCCGGTAGCGGAGGCTGATCCCCGCCCGCGCCGCCTCCTCGAACGTGAGGCCCTCGGCTCGGCCGAAGTCGATCTCGCGAAGCTCCTCGACGATCCGAAGCGGGACTGTGCACGGCGTGGCGAGGTGCGCGGCGCGCAACGCTCGGGGCGCCGGCGACGCCCAGACCTCACGCGGCGACATCTCGTCGACCACTGCCTTGAGAGCTCGCGCCTGGGCGCGCCCGCGCTCCGTCCACGGAGAATCGGTCACGCCGATGAGTCGACGCTCGGTGTTGGCGACGGTCTCGGGGTGACGGATGACGAGGATGCGAGTCACGGCAGCAGCCAGCTCGCTGGAACGATTGCGCCTATGAAGAGGACCACGGCCTCCACGAGGACGATGGAGGCGCCGACGATGTCGCCGGTCAGCCCCCCGACCCGGCGGGACAGCAGGCGCGGGATCGCGAGGGCTGCGACCACTCCGGCAGCGACGGACGGCAGGCCGGGCCGTGCGAGCCCCCCGACCAGCGCGAGCGGGAGCGCAGCAAGCAGGTGCGCGCCGGCCGGACGAGCCGACACCAAGCGCGCCGCGAGCCCGTCGGGGCGGGCCGCCTGAAGCGTCGACAACGCGACGGCGGCGCTCCAGCGGCCCATCACCGGTGCGAGCACAAGGACTCCTAACCGCCCTGTGCTGACCAAGACCCCAGACGACGCGGCGCACGTCAAGAGCGCGAGCGTCAGCGCCCCCGCTCCGAACGAGCCGATCCGGCTGTCCCGCATGATGCGGAGCCGCTCCTCGCGGGACCTGGTCCCGGTGAGCGCGTCGAACGCATCGGCGAGCCCGTCGAGGTGCATCATGCCAGTGAGCGCCGCCCATGATGCGACGACGACGACGCCGGCCAGGAGCGCGCCGAGGTCGCCAGGGACGGCGGCCCCGACCCCCGCCGCCGCCAAGGCGCCAGCCGACCCCAGCACGATGCCGGCCCACGGGAACCATGGCACTGGGTCCGCCCCGGGCTCCGCCGGGACCGGGATCACCGTCAGCCATGCGATGGCCGCACGAAGACCGCGGAGGGGGCTCACCTCTGCGTCGCCTCGCTCACGCCGGCGTCGGCGAACGTGGCCATCCCGCCGATGATCGCGCACGCTGCGTCGAGCAGCGGAAGCGCGAGCACGGCGCCGCTCGCCTCACCCAGCCGCATGTCCAGGTCGAGCAGCGGCTCGACGCCGAGGGCCTGCAGCGCCGCGGCGTGGCCGCGTTCCTTGGACCGGTGCGATGCGACGACGTATCCCGTGCAGGTGGGGCAGATGCGGGCTGCCGCGAGTGCCGCGGCAGTAGAGATGAACCCGTCGATCACCGCGAGCACCCGATGGCGTGCGCACCCGATGACCGCACCCGACATCGCCGCGATCTCAAGACCGCCGAGGGCGGCCAGCGTCGCGAACGGGTCTCGCAACGCGCTGGCGTTCACTGCGAGGGCCTCCTCGACGACCGACGCCTTGCGCGCCACGCCCTCGGCGTCCAAGCCCGTCCCCGGTCCGACGATCTCGCGAGGCGTGGCGCCCGTGAACGCGCAGATGAGCGCCGACGCAGCCGTCGTGTTGCCGATTCCCATCTCTCCGATAGCGACGGCCCGGACCCCGGAGCGCGAAACCAGGTCCGCGACCGCCTGGACGCCTAAGTGCAACGCCTGGAGCGCCTCGTCAGGCGTCATCGCGGGCTCGGTAGTCATGTCCCTGGTGCCGGGGCGCACTTTCGCATGCCGGATGCCGGCGACGTCGTCGAGGCGTGCCGCGACGCCGACGTCGTAGACGACGAGGTCGGCGCCGGCGCTCCTGGCGAGCTGGTTCACGGCAGCGCCCCCTGAAGCGAAGTTGCGGACCATCTGGCCGGTGACCTCAGGGGGATACGCGGAGACGCCGCGGGCGACGACGCCGTGGTCCGCGGCGAAGACGACCGCAGCGGCAGGCCGGGACCGCGGCTTGTCCGTGCGTTGAACGGCGGCCATCTGCGCTGCCAGGGACTCGAGCCGTCCGAGGCTTCGAGGAGGCTTGGTGAGCGAATCCAAGCGCTCCCACGCTCTGCGCTCCCATTCGGCGTCGACCGCATCGACGTTGGCCGACAGGTCCCGCAGGACGTCATGCGCTTCCATCGTCCTCCCTCTCGTGACCGCGCGGACCGGCGTCGCTTGCGCGTGGCAGCGCGGACAAGTCGACGAGCCGCCCGCATACCACCAAGAAAGCCCTGTCGGCGCCGTCCACCAGCATGCGATTGGCGACGCCGATGGCGTCTCTGAAGGCTCTCCCGGACTCAGAGATGGGGACGACGCCCCATCCGACCTCGTTCGTCACGACGACCGTCTCGCCTCGCCGCGCAATCAGGGCCTCGGCGATCTCGCGAGCGGCGTGAACAGCCGCCTCGGCCTCCGCGCCGGTGCGAGCTCCTCCAGACGGCGGCCACACAAGCGCAGCGAGCAACGTCCCGATGCAGTCCACGAGGAGGCATTCGTCGTCACCGACGTGCTGAAGCCACGAAGCCGGGGCCATGCCAGCGACCTCCAAAACCCGCCATCCTGGCGGGCGCGAGCGGCGGTGCGCTTCGATGCGCCTGCGCATCTCGTCATCGCCGTCTGCGACGCCCGCGACGGCGACCGTCACGGGCAGGCGCGTCGCGTCCGCGTATGCTGCAGCGGCCGCGGACTTCCCGCTTCGCACGCCGCCCGTGAACACAGTCAGCGGCACGCCCTATCGCTCCTTCCCAGCAGCTTCTATGAGCGCGGCCACTTCCTCAGCAGCCAGCGGCCTCACGGCGCCCGGAGCCAGGTCGCCAAGCTCGAGCGGCCCGATGCGTTCCCGGTGAAGCTCGATGACGGGATGCCCGATGTGCTTGAACATCCGCCTGACCTGGCGCTTGCGGCCCTCCCGGATCGTGATGCGCACGATGCAGCTGCCTGCCTGCCGCTCGACGAGCTCGACCTCGGCCGGTCTCGTGGGCCCGTCGGTGAGGACGACGCCGCGGCGAAGCTTGTCGAGGGCCTGCTCTGACGGCGTTCCTTCGACCCGGGCGCGATAGGTCTTCGAGACGTGGAAGCGCGGATGCATCAGCATCTGCGAGAACTCGCCGTCGTCAGTGAGGAGCAGCAGCCCGGTAGTGTCCGCATCGAGCCGGCCGACGGGGTATACCCGTCGCCCGATGTCCGGAAGCAGGTCTGCGACGATCGGGCGGCCGAGCGGGTCCTTGAGGGTCGTCACGTATCCGGCGGGTTTGTTGAGCATGAGGTAGACGTGGTCGCTGGGCGGCGCCACCTCCCGCCCGTCGACTTCGACGCGGTCGAGCCCCGGCGTGACCTTGACGCCCATGGCGGTCACCACCACGCCGTTGACGCTGACCCTGCCTGCGGCGATCAGCTCTTCGGCCGCGCGTCGCGACGCCACGCCTGCACGGGCGAGGTACTTCTGGAGGCGCTCTGGATGCGTCGAGGGCGTCGCGTGGACGTCAGTCTTCATCGTTCCCGGCATCAGCGGCCACGTCGTCGTCTTCGTCCCCGAACAGCGCTGCGCCGTCGATGGCCGAGAGCCGGTCACGGATCGCACGCTCCGTGGCGGCGTCCGGCGCGAACTCTTCGAGCGGCGGCAGCTCGGAGATGTCCTTCAGGCCGAACCGCTCCAGGAACGCCTGGGTCGTGCCGTACAGGATGGCGTTGCCGGCGTCTTTGTCGCGGCCCACCTCCTTGACCAGACCCTTCTCCATCAGCGATGCGATGACGGCTTCGCTGTTCACGCCGCGGATGGCGTTCACGCCCTGACGGCTGACCGGCTGCCGGTACGCGATGACCGCGAGCGCTTCGAGCGCCGCCTGCGACAGCCGCCTCGTGTCCCAGGACAGCACGAGCCGCTCGACGAACTCGTGGTATGCCGGGTGTGTGTAGAGGCGCCACCCGCCCGCCACCTCGCGCAACTGGAAGCCGCGATCCTGATCCGCGTATTCCTGCTGAAGCAGCGCGAGGGTCTCCGCCACGTCGCGCTCGGTGGCGTCAAGGACCTTCGCGAGGCGGGAGACGCTGACCGGCTCGTCGCTGACGAACAGCAGTGCTTCGAGCGGGCCGCGGAGGACCTCGCTCTCCTTCATGAGAACAGCCCCTTCCTGACAGACTCGATGAGGATCTCTCCGAACGCTTCTTCCTGGACGAGCCGCACCTCGCCGTGCTTGTACAGCTCGAGAATGGCGAGGAACGCGACGACGACCTCCTCCGGGCGCGCGGCTCCAGGGACCACGTCCGCGAACGTGGCGCGTTTCCGTTTCGCGAGCAGCCTGCGAATCGACTCCACGTGGAGGTCGACGGGCACCGGCGCGGCCGCCACATGCTCCGCCTCGAGGAGGAAGACCTCGCGGCGGTGCAAGAGGTCGGCGCAGGTCACGGCGAGGGTATGCAGCGTCACGCCCTCGAGGTAGTCCGGCATGAGCCCGAGGAACGGCTCCTCGAGCGCAGCAGCGCGCGGGTGCATCCGGGACTCGGCCTCGTACCTGGCGGCAAGCTCGGCCGCGGCGTTCTTGAACTGCTTGTAGGCCAGCAGACGTGCCACCAGGAGCTCGCGCGCCTCGTCGGGAGAGAGGTCCTCCTCGCCCTCGAAGGACTCGAGGGTCTCGCGAGGGAGCAACGACAAGGCCTTGATCTCGAGGAGCGTCGCGGCGACGAGCAGGAAGTCGCTCGCGACCTCCAAGTCCAGTTCGCGCATCTCCTCGACGTGCGCCAGGTACTGGTCGGCGATCTCCGCGATCGACAGCTCCCGCACGTCGACCTTCTGCCGCGCGACGAGCGTCAGCAGCAAGTCGAACGGTCCTTCGAACCCCTGTGTCCTGACAGTGTAGCTCATCGTTGTGCGGGCGCATCCACGTGCATCGCTTCGCGCACGGCGCCCATGAGCTCGTCGATGGCTGGCCGGATGCGGTCGGCGCCGGCCTGCAGGACCTCCCACGCGAGGTTGCGTTGCGCAGCAAGCGAAGCGCGCCGCTCGCGGAACTCAGCGAGGTACGCGTTGAGGTCCTCCGCCATCTTCGCCTTGTGGGCAACGCAGCCGCACTCGGCGACGCGGCAGCAGCGGTCGAACTCCGCTACGACTGCAGGATCGCCAACGAGCCGGTGGATCTGGTGAAGCGGGCAGATGTCCGGGTTGCCTGGGTCGGTCTTGAGCTTCCGCGCCGGGTCGGTGACCATGCCGCGGACCTTCGCAGCTGTCTCCTCGGCGCTCTCAGAGAGGTAGATCGCGTTGCCGTAGCTCTTCGACATCTTGCGGCCGTCAGTGCCCGGAACCCGCGCGCCTTCCTTGGGTATGACCGCCTGCGGCTCGCGCAGCAGGTCGCCGTAGGTCGCGTTGAACCGGCGCACGATCTCGCGCGTGAGCTCCAGGTGCGGCGCCTGGTCCTCGCCGACCGGCACGAGGTCCGCGTGCACGATGGTGATGTCGGCGGCCTGCATGAGCGGGTACAGGAAGAAGCCGACGTTGCCGAGGTCCTTGTCGGAAATCTGCTCGCGCTGCTCCTTGTAGCTCGGCACTCGCTCCAGCCACGACATCGGCGTGACCATCGACAGGTAGAGCGTGAGCTCGGCGACTTCAGGGACGTCGGACTGGCGGTAGATCGTTGCCTTCTCGGGGTCGATGCCCGCCGCGAGCCAGTCGAGCACCATCTCCTCGGTGAAGCGCCGGACAGCCGACGTGTCCTGCCAGTCGCTGGTCAGCGCGTGCCAATCGGCCACGAAGTAGTAGGCCTCGTACTCCTCCTGCATCTGACGCATGTTCAGGAGGTTTCCGAACCAGTGCCCGAGCGTCAGACGGCCAGTGGGCCGATACCCAGTGAGCACGCGACGTTTCCGCATCGATGCCTTCCTCGCGAACGGTGGCAGGACTGCCACATGATACCGCAGCAGCGGCCTACCCCACGCCGGTCAGCAACCGAAGCGCCGGCACGAGCGTGACGTCGAAGTACAGGCCGAAGAGGTCGACCCGGAACAACCGCTCTGGAAGCCAGAGCAGCGCGATGACGATGATGAAGCCGTAGCGCTCGAGGTCCTGGTAGACGGCGAGCCCGCGACGCGACAGAAACGGCAGCAGCAGCCGCGATCCGTCGAACGGCGGGATGGGAACCAGGTTGAAGAGCATCAGCGCGAGGTTGACGGCGCAAAAGGCGTACGCCAGGGTCCAGACAGCGTCGGCCAGCCCCCCAGACACGACACCGAGCGCCCGCACCACGGCGGCCCCGGCGATCGCCATCGCCAGGTTGGCGAGCGGGCCCGCAAGCCCCGTGATGGCCATGCCCGTGCGCCGGTCGCCGCGGAATCGCCACGGATTGACCGGCACCGGCTTGGCGTATCCGAAGCCGAATCCGAGCGTCGCCGTCATCAGCAGCGGCAGCAGGACGGTTCCGAACGGGTCGATGTGCTTGAACGGGTTGAGGCTCAGGCGTCCAGAATCGCGCGCAGTCGTGTCGCCGAGCGCAAGCGCGGCATAGCCGTGCGCGACCTCATGGAAGACGATCGCGGGAACGACGAGAGCGAACCGGACTGCGATCGACAGCAGGTCCATCGGTCTCCTCGGGATGGTTCCGGGTCCAGCGGTGCGCGATGCGTGCGAGGTTCTCCAGCTCCGCCTCCCTGCCGACGGCCTTGCCGTCAAGGCGGTCGGCGAGGGCTTGGGCAAGGATAGCAGAGAATGCGCGACCCGGCCGGAAGCCCATGGCGACGAGGTCGTCTCCTGTCACCGCCGGGCGGATCCGGACGAGCTCATCGACGAACCGCTCGATCCGCGACCTCGCAGTCTCGTCCGCTGCGAGCGCCCAGAGGCAGACCACGCTCTCCGCAGGCAGCGGCGCGAGGATCGAGTGGATCCGGCTGTCCCGCATGACGCGGCGGTCGCGCAACGTGCGAAGCGCTGCCGCGCTGCGCTCCACGACCGCCATGGCGGGGACGGCGTACTCGCGTCCGAACCGCATCCGTTTCAGCCATCGCTCGGCCGCGCGGGCGCTGGCTCGCGCGACGAGGGCGGAGACGAGCACGACGCGCCTCCTCGGCTGCAGCTGGAAGCGCGGCGCGAGCCGATCGTACGCGGCGGCGGCCTGAGCCACGTCCCCGGGGACCGCGTCGCGATCCACGCCGTCGGGCAGCAGCTCGTCGAGCGCGCCAAGGTCGCGAAGCATCGCAAGCACGTCCGAGGCCCGTTCCTCGTCCAAGATGTCGAGGATCTCCTCGCGAAGCCGGGCTCCGGAGACCTCCTTGAGCATGTCCATCTCGACCGCCTGCTTCAGGAGCGCCTCGGTCGACGGGTCGATGCGGAACTCGAACTTCACGGCGAACCGTGCGGCGCGCAAGACGCGGGTCGGGTCTTCGACGAACGAAAGCGAATGCAAGGCGCGCACCACACGCCGCTCGAGGTCGAACAACCCGCCGAACGGGTCGGCGATCTGTCCGAACGACTCCGGCGCGATCGACGCTGCCATCGCGTTGATGGAGAAATCGCGCCTGAAGAGGTCCTGGCGCAGCGACGAGCGCTCGACGGTCGGCAACGCTCCAGGCCGGGTGTAGTACTCGGCTCGCGCGCTGGTCACGTCCACGTGCAGGTCCCGGTCCACGACCAGGACCGCAGTGCCGAAACGCTTGTGCACGCGGACGCGCCACCCGTTCTCGCGAGCTACCTTCTCCGCGAACGCAAGGCCGTCGCCCTCGACGACGATGTCTACATCGAGGTTCGGCCTGCCGAGCAGCATGTCGCGGACGAAGCCGCCGACCACGTGGGCGCGCAGTCCTTCGCTGGCGGCGCGGCGTCCGATCGCGGTGACGACGTCGCGGATGGGCTGCGGCAGCACCGACTGGAATGAGGCCATGAAGCGGGCGGAGGCCTCCGTGCGGACGACGGTCGCCTTGCGGTCCGTGTACCGGTCGCCGTGGGAGGCACGCAAGAGGTCCTTGCGCGTGACGATCCCGACGATACGCTCGCCCTCGAGCACCGGCACCCGCCCGACACCGGTCTGCGACAGCAGCGCTTGCAGCTCCTCAAGCGTCGCGTCCGGGCCGACAGTGAGCGGTTCGCGTGACATGAACCCCCGCACGGGCGCGTGCGCGAGCCGGTGACGGCGCGCTTTGTCGACGTCCTTTCGCGTCACCATGCCCACGAGACGTCCGTCGACTGCGACCGGCAGGGCACCGTGGCCCCACCGCTCCATGATGCGTCCCGCCTCGTCCATCGGCATGTCGGGATCGGCCGTCCGGACGGGCGCAGACATGACGTCGCGCGCGGTGACGGGTGGCCGCACGACCGCGAACGCGGCTTCCTTCAGGCGTGCGAGCACGTCGGGAACGGTCGCCCCCTTCATTGCGGCGGACGCGGCAAGCGGGTGCCCTCCCCCGCCGATGCGCTCCAAGATACGTCCGACGTCCACCTCCGCGATCCGGGAGCGGGCAACGACGTGCACGCGGTCGGGCATCGCGATGACGGCCATGGCGACTCGGTAACCCATGTCGTCGCACAGGTGGTGGGTGATCACGCTCGCAGAATCCACGTACTCTGGGCTGACGGCCCAGCCGACAGCCACCGCCTGCCCGTTGACGTTCCACACTTCGAGCGTGTCGAGCAGGTCTTGGAGGAGCTTCCTCTGCTCGGGGGTGAGCGACCTCGTGAGGAACTGGTTCACCACGTCGAGGTCTCCGCCAGAAGCCATGAGGAACGCTACTGCGTCGGCATCGTACGCTGTGGCGCTCACGTACGTGAGCGAGCCGGTGTCCTCGTGGATCCCGAGCAGCATCACGCTGGCCTCGAGCGGGGTGATCGGGATGCCGCGGTCGCGGATCTCGTGCACGAGGATCGAGGTCGTGGCCCCGACCTCCATGCAGTGCTCCTCAGCGCCTGCCACGTCCCCCGGGGCCGGCGGGTGGTGGTCGTAGACGACGACCTCGACGCCTGGGCGCCGCACGACGTGCTCGATCTCGCCGAGACGGCCTGGGTCGCGGGTGTCGACTATCGTGACCCGTTCGATCGCGTCCAGGTCGATCTCTCGCAGGTCGACGAACTCGAGGAACTCCGCGTGGAGGTTGTGGAACTCGCGCACGTTCGGGTTCTGGCTTCCGAGGAAGACCGCCTTCGCGCCAGGAGACAGCTTCGTCGCGGCCACCATGGCAGCGTACGCGTCGAAGTCAGGGTTCGCGTGACCGACGACGACGTGCGTGGCTCGCGTCGTGCCCAGCGTCGTCCTGCGAGACACCTGCTACACCTCGTGGAACAACGGCCTCGGCGCGGGCGGTTCGTCTGCGATGCTGATGGACGCCCTGAGCCGCTCCGCGCCCGCCTCCAGACGGTCGAGCGTGCTCGCGTGCGCCGTGGCGAGGGCGTCGCCGCGGACGACGCGGTCCCCGCGCTTGACGGCGAGGACGACGCCAGCACCGGGGTCGATCGCATCCTCCTTGCGGTGCCGGCCCGCACCAAGCGCGAGAGCGGCGCGCCCGACGCCCTCGGCGTCGAACCCGCCGACGAATCCGTCGCGGTCTGCCGTCAGGACCGTCGAGAACTCGGCCGCCGGCAGCAGCGACGGCTCCTCGACGATGCGGGGGTCGCCGCCCTGCGCTTCGACCCATCGGACGAAGGTCTCCAGCGCACGTCCTTCGTGCAGCGAGCGCTCGAGCGCGGCGCGCCCCTCCGCGTTGCTTGCAGCAGCGCCGGCCAGGCGCAGCATCCGGGCACCGAGCTCGAGGCAGAGTTCTTGCAGGTCCTCAGGACCTTCCCCCTTGAGAGTCCTGATTGCCTCGCAGACCTCGAGGGCGTTGCCGACCGTGCGTCCGAGAGGCTGGTCCATGTCGCTCACCACGCACTGGATCTTCAGCCCGAGCGCGTGGCCGACCCGCTGCAGCTCCCGAGCGAGCGCCCTGGCCTCGTCCTCCGTCTTCATGAAGGCGCCAGAGCCGGTCTTCACGTCCAAGACGATGGCTGATGCGCCCCCGGCGGCCTTCTTCGAGATGATGGAGCCGACGATGAGCGGGATGCTCGGGACCGTGCCCGTCACGTCGCGAAGCGCGTACATCTTCTTGTCCGCAGGACAGATGTCGGGGCTTTGGGCGATCACGGCGATCCCGACGCGCTTGACCTGCTCCACGAAGCTCTCGACGCTCATCTCCACGCGGAAGCCGGGGATGGACTCGAGTTTGTCGAGCGTTCCGCCTGTGTGTCCCAGACCGCGCCCGCTCATCTTCGCGACAGCCACGCCGCACGACGCGACGAGCGGACCGAGCACGAGGGTCGTCTTGTCGCCGACGCCGCCCGTCGAATGCTTGTCGGCCACTGGCATCCCCACGCCGCTGAGGTCGACCACGGTTCCAGAGTCGCGCATCGCACGCGTGAGCCATACGGTCTCGTCGGCGTCCAGGCCGCGCAAGAACGCGGCCATGAGCCAGGCGGACATCTGGTAGTCCGGCATCTCGCCCTGCGTGAATGCGTGGACGATGCGCTCTATCTCCTCTTCGGTATGGCGGTTGCCGTCCCGCTTCCACTCGATGAGCTCGACGAGGCTTTTCACAGGCAGGCTCCTTTCACGTCGTCGAGGAACGACGTCCCTCGGCCGCACGCGCCCGCAAGCCCGTAGAAGTCCAGCACCGTCTCGCCGATGTCCGCGAACGTGCTGCGGGTGCCGAGCGGGCATCCTGCGTCGATGCCTTTGACCTTTGCGATCAGCGGCGTGTGCTCGCGGCTGTGGTCGGTCGACGGGGTCGTCGGATCGCACCCGTGGTCGGCGGTGATGATGAGGAGGTCGCCTGGAAGCATCGCGTCGAGCACTTCGGGGATGCGGGCGTCAACGGCCTCGAGCCCGCGAGCGTAAGACTCCGCGTCGTTGCGGTGGCCCCAGAGCATGTCGAAGTCGACCAGATTCGCGAAGACGAAGCCGTCTTCTGGGCGGGCGATCTCGGCCACGAGCTTGTCGACCGCGTCCATGTTGTCCGTCACGTGCGGCGAGGAGTCGACGCCTTGCCAGGCGAAGATGTCACCGATCTTCCCGACTCCGAAGACCGGCACGCCGTTCGATCGCAGCAAGTCGAGCACCGTCGGCTCGAACGGCTTCACCGCGTAGTCGCGCCGCCGGTGCGTCCGCACGAATCTGCCGGACTCGTCCGGGCCGACGAAGGGTCGCGCGATCACGCGGCCGACGCAGTGGTCTCCGGTGAGCATCCCGCGCGCTATCCCGCAGACTTCGTAGAGGCGATCAAGCCCGAACGCCTCCTCGTGCGCCGCGACCTGGAACACCGAGTCCGCGGACGTGTACACGATCGGCTTCCCGCTAGCGACGTGTTCCGCCCCGAACTCCTGGATGATCTCGGTGCCGCTCGCAGCCTTGTTGCCGAGCACTCCCGGCACTCCCGTCTTGGCGATGAACTCGTCGATGACCTCGTCCGGGAACCCGTCGGGATACGTCGGGAAGGCACGCTCGAGCACGAGCCCCATCATCTCCCAGTGGCCGGTCGTCGTGTCCTTACCGGCAGAGCGCTCCCGGCAGCGGCCCCACGACGCGGTCGGGCGGTCGGTGGGCGGAACGCCCTCGATGTCCGTGATGTTGCCGAGCCCCATCGCCTGCAGGTTCGGCATGCGAAGCCCGCCGACGGCCCGCGCGGTGTTCTTGAGCGTGTTCGAGCCCTCGTCCCCGTACGCGTCCGCGTCGGGCAACGCCCCGGCGCCGACGCTGTCGAGCACCATCACGATCGCCCGCGGGGAGCGCTGGCGCGTTGTGGTGGACATAGGCACCCTCTCCGTCACACGACGACGCGCGCGACTTCGTCGAGCGAGGTGATCCCGGCCTTGACCTTCTCAAGCGCGTCCCGCCTGAGCGTGCGCATGCCCGCTTCGATAGCCGCGTCCCGCAGCTGGTCAGCGGGGGCTTCGCGCAGGAAGAGGCGCTGGATCTCCTCGGTGACCTCCATGATCTCGAACAGGCCGATGCGTCCGCGGTACCCCGTGCCCGAGCATTCGTCGCAGCCGACGGCCCGGAAGAGCCGAAGACCCGCTTCGACCTCCTCTTCCGTGAACCCCGCCGCCAGGGCGGACTCGGGAGCGACGCGGTAGCGCTTGCGGCACTTGCGGCACAGTTTGCGCGCGAGCCGCTGCGCGACGACCCCGACCAGTGCCGAGGAAGTGATGTACGGCTCGACGCCCATGTCCACGAGGCGCGTGAGCGCCGACGGCGCGTCGTTCGTGTGGATCGACGACAGCACCAGGTGTCCCGTCAGCGCTGCGCGGATGGCGATCTCCGCGGTCTCGGGATCGCGGATCTCGCCCACCATCACCACGTCCGGGTCGGAGCGGAGGACGGTCCGCAGCAGGGCTGCGAAGGTCAGTCCGATTGCCGGATTCACCGCCATCTGCGTGATGCCCGGGATGCGGTACTCGATGGGGTCCTCGATGGTGATGATCTTCCGGGTCGGCTCGTTGATGCGGTTCAGTCCCGCGTACAGCGTCGTCGTCTTGCCCGACCCAGTCGGTCCCGATACCAACACCGCGCCCCACGGACGCGCAAGGAACCGCTGCATGGTCGCGAGGTTGTCCTGGTCCATACCGAGGTCGCCCAGCGTGTGCATCTCGACGTCATGGTTGAGCAGCCGCAAGACGATGCTTTCTCCTGCGGGCGTCGGCAACGTGGCTACGCGGATGTCCAAGGGGCGGTTGTTGATCGAGACGGCGATCCGTCCGTCCTGTGGACGACGCCGCTCGGAGATGTCCAGGTCGGCCATGATCTTGATCCGCGACGTCAGGCCAGGCCGGACGGACAGCGGCAGCTGCATACGCTCGTGCAAGACGCCGTCGACGCGATAGCGCACGCGGACGGAGTGGTCGCCGGGCTCGATGTGGATGTCGCTTGCCTGGTCCATGACCGCCTCGCGGATGATCTGGTTGACCAGCCGGACGACCGGCGCGTCCTCGTCCGGAGCGGCGACCTCCTCTTCGTGGGTCTCGCGCACGGTCTCGACGACTTCTTGCAGGGCGTCTGCAGAAGCGAGGAACTTCTCGATCGCGTATTGGATCTGGGTCGGGGTGGCCACGACTGGGACGACGTTGCGGCCGGTGGTGAGCCGGACGTCGTCGATCGCTTCGACGTCCAGCGGGTCGGCCATGGCCAGGACGAGGGACTCGCCCTCGTACGCGATCGGGATGACGAGCCGCTTCCGCGCGAGGCGCTCTGGGATCTCCGACACGGCGCGCCGGTCGATAGGGAACGCGGTCAGACGCACGCAGTCGAGGCCCTTCTGCTCGGCTAGCGTCTGGGCGATCTCGTCCTCGTCCAGAACGAGTTGGCGCACCAGGACCTGGCCGATCTTGCCGCCCTCGACCGCTTGCACGGCGAGGGCAGCGGCGAGCTGCTCCGCGGTGATCTTGCCTGCGCGGACGAGGATCTCGCCCAAGCGCTCGCGCGTGTAGGACACGTCGTCCACCTCTCAGATCCGCCGCCGTATGCCTGCGAGCACCCACTCGACGAACAGCAGCGCGACGATCGTCGCAGCGACGTCAACGTCGAAAACGCCGCCGTACGGTGTCTTGATACCCCGCAGGCCGAGCGGAAGGCTCGCTCGTTGCGCGAAAGCGCCGAGGGCTTCTGCAAGCGGGTACTGAGAGAGAGCGCCGAAGAACCGGACGACCAGTCCGCCGACGAGCGCGACGGCAAGCAAGACGAGCAGGTCCATCGCGATCGTGAGCACCGTGTGTGCGAACGTGCGGCGCACTGCAACCTCCGCTGTCAGCGACTGTCGCTGACCATGCTAGCAGAGCATCGCGTGCGTCTGGGGCTGTCTACCGGATGCTGTCTGAGATGATGCGGCCGATCAGCTTCTCAGCCACCGTCTGTCCGTCAGGCAAGAAGCCTTCGACGACGTACCGTGCCTGTCGGAGCCGCTCGTCGCGGACGTCGGGAGCAGCCATCGCCGTCGCGACCGCTTTCGGCACGAGGTCGTCATCAGAATGGAGGCACGCATCGCTGGGTTCGATGCGTGCGCCGCATGACTTCAGGTATTCGACTGCGCGTCTGACTTGTTCGTCCGAGATGATCATGATGCCATCTGTATCGGCACGGCCACGACGGCTCTTGAGCGCGCATCCACCCCGAAAAAAGGGGGAGCCCCAAGGCCGGCACCTTGAGGCTCAGGGGTAAGGGGGTTGCCGAAGCAACCGTGCGCAGCGTAGCACGGCTGTTCAGAAAATGCAAGGATTCACGAATGAAGGACGTCCGAGCGTGCTCTATACCATGAAGAACCGGACGATCTGCTCGAACCCAAACACGAGCGGCGCGACGCCGGCGATCACGAGGGCGGCCGCTGCGGCGACGAACGGCCACGCTCTCGGGCGCGAGACGTTTGGCTGCAGCGGCTCCTCGTCTGCTGCTTCGGGCGCCTCGTCAGCGGTGTCGGCGAGCGCAGCCTGCGGCTCCGCGAAATACGCGGCCTGGATCACGCGTCCGTAGTAGCCGAAGGACACCACCGAGCCGAGGGCGCCGATCACGGCGAGCCAGGTGAGGCCGGCGCCGATCGCCCCGTAGAAGACCCAGAGCTTCCCGACGAACCCGACGGTGAGCGGCATCCCGGTCAACGACAGCATCGCGGCAGCCAGGGCCGCAGAGAGGGCCGGGCGTCGCGATGCAAGCCCGGCCAGATCCTCGATGCGCGGATCGCTCCCCGTCTCCTCCTTCAGCACGCTCGCCACGCCGAAGGCGACCGCGGCGGCGAGCGCGTAGCTCGCGACGAGCAGCCCGGTGCCGACCGCTCCCGCAGCGACGCCAGTCAGCGCGTAGCCAGCCTGGGCGATGGCCGAGTAGCCGAGCAGCCGCCCGAGGCGCGCTTGCTTGAGCGCCGCCAGGTTGCCGACGACGACGGACGCGGCGGCAGCGATCGCGACGGCGGTCCGGAGGTCGGCGAACGTTTCGGAGGCCCATACCGTCCGCACGAACAGCACCCACACGGCGGTCACGGCAGCGATCTTCGGTGCGCCGGCCACGAACACGGCCACGCCAGGCTCCACGGTCTCGTACGCGTCAGGCACCCATGAGTGGAACGGCACGGCACCGGCCTTGAAGGCCAACGCGGCCACGAACAGCATCCCGAGAACGCCTGCCGCTGCGGCAGGCGACGACGCGACGCTCGCGGTCAGGGCCTCGTACGACGTCTCGCCGCCTCCGACCGCCACGACGCCGGCCAGGCCGAACACCAGCAAGCCGGCCGCGACCGAGCCTTGGACGAAGTACCGCATGGCAACCTCGCCCGAGGAGCGCGTCCCGCTCGCGGACACGAGCCCGTAGCTTGCGATGGCCAGCGTCTCCAGCGCCAGGATCATCACCACGGCGTCCACCGCGCCCGCGAGCGCTTGGCAGGCCACGGCAGACAAGGCGACGAGACCGGCTGCGGCCCCACGCACGGAATTCGGGAGGGTGCGCATCCCCGTGGCTGCGGCGAGCGCGGCCAGCGCGTACATGGCCGCCCCCGCTCCAGCCAGCCCGCCTCCTCCGTACACGCCGGGGACCGCCTGCTGGAGCGGCGCCTGAAGCGCGGCAGCGACGCAGATGGCTGCGGCGATGCACGCCGCAAGCCCGACCGCTGAGACCGCTGCGGACGGCCGTTCGAACGCGTCCAGCACGAGAGCCGCCCCGGCAGCCGCGAGAACCAGCGCGGCGGGCAGCCACAAGATCCCGGCCATGCCGGACACGAGGTCGTGAACCAGCCCGGCAGCCACGCTCACTTGCCACCTCCCTGCACGAGGGCGATCAGGGCCGAGACGGCGGGGTCGCTCAGCGCAGTGATGAGCCCCGGCCACACGCCAAGCACGACGATGCCGGCGACGAGCGGCGCGGCCGTGACGACCTCCCGGGCCGAGACGTCAGGTAGAGACGCCCAGCGTTCTACCGGGTCTCCGTAGACCGCGGCGCGCACCGCATGGAGGTTGTACGTGGCTGCGAGCAGGACCCCGACGCCTGCGACGGCGGCCCACCACCCGAACGTCCGGAACGACTCGAGCAGCGAGAGGAACTCTCCCGGGAACCCCGAAAGCGCAGGCAATCCGAGGCTGGCGAGCGCCGTGAAGACGAACAGGACGGACCACCGCGGTATCGGGCCCGCGAGCCCCGCGAGGTCCTCGAGGCTGCGCGTGTGCGTGCGCTCGTACAACGCGCCGACGAGGAAGAACGCGAGCGCGGCGACGAGGCCGTGGCTCACCATCACGAGCATCGCTGCAGCGTAGCCAGCGGGGGTCCGTGCGGACAGGGCGACCAGCACGAATCCCATGTGGGCGACGGAGGAGTACGCCACGAGGCGCTTCACGTCCCGTTGTGCGAGCGCCGCAAGCGCTCCGTACACCGTTCCAACGGCTCCGAGCGCGAACAACGCAGGAGCGGCTTCCCGGAAGGCCTCGGGGGTCAGCGGAGCCGCTATCCGCATGAGGCCGTATCCGCCCATCTTGAGAAGCACGCCTGCCAGCAGCATCGACCCGGCCGTCGGGGCCTCCACGTGGGCTTCGGGCAACCACGTGTGCAGCGGGACTGCCGGAAGCTTGACGAGCATGCCGGCTGCCAAGAGCCAGAAGACCGCACGCTGAAGCTCGAGCGGCAGCACTCTCGGTACGTCGCTGAGCACCGTGGCGCCTGTGTGACCGATGAGCAGCAAGACGCCCACCAGCATGAGCGCCGACCCCAGGAACGTGAAGAGGAAGAACTTCGCGGCTGCGTGACGGCGCCCTTCGTGGCCCCAGAGGCCGATCAGGAAGTACATCGGGATGAGCACCGCTTCCCACGCGACGTAGAAGAACACGAGGTCCGCCGCCAAGAACACTGCCATCACGGCTGCCTCCAGAGACAGCAGCAGCGCGTGGTGCGCCCGTGGCCCATCAGCCACCTGCCACGACGCAGAGACCGCCACGGGAGTCAGGAGGGCCGTGAGGCCCACCAGCGGCGCTGACAAGCCGTCCAAGCCCAAGGACAGCGGGACCGCACCGAGCACGCCGCCCGGAGCCCACGACAGAGCGGGCGAGGACGCGGCCAGCATCCGCGCGATCGCGGACCCAGCGAGGACCGCCTCCGCGCACGCGACCACAAGCGACAGCGTCCGCGACGGAGCCAGGCGCTCGCCTGCGAGAAGCACGGCCAACGCGCCTGCGACCGGAAGGACGATGAGCCACAGCAGATGCACCGCTACCGCCCTCCCATCCAGACGACCACCGCAGTCAGCAGGACGAATCCGACTGCGACCAGCGACGCGTACACGTCGGCCTCCCCCGTCTGCAGGCGTGCAAGCATCCCTCCGACGCGCCCAGTGAGCGCCGCAGAGCCTTCCACGGCTCGGTCCACCACCTTCTCGTCCGCGACCCGGGCAACCCACTGCGCGAAGGCGACGGCTGGGCGCACGACGAGCGCGTGGACGGCGGCATCCACGCCGAAACCGGACCTCGCCGCGGACTGAAGCCCGCCTGGAAGCGAGGCGCCGCGTTCGGGAGCTCTCCGGTAGAGCGCGTAGGCGAGTGCCGTACCGGCTGCGACCGCTGCGACGGCGGCCGCGATCGTGGCCAGCGCAGCGTGCTCCTCCGGGGCCCCGAGGCGCTCGGCGAAGGCCGGGCCAGCCCATCCTGCCGCAGCGGAGAGGAGCGCGAGCACCGCCAGAGGCGCGAGCATGGATCGGCCTGATTCGTGCGCTGCGTGGTCTGCTCGCGAAGCGCCCAGGAACACCCGGAAGGTCGCGCTCCAGACGTACAGCGCGGTCACGGCGCTGGTGAGCACGAGGACCCACGACGCGACAGGGGACGCGGCCGCTACCGCAGCGATCACCGCGTCTTTGGAGAAGAAGCCCGCGAACGGCCACCAGCCCGATAGCGCGAGCGCGCCAGCCGTCCAAGCAGCGGCCGTGACGGGCATGGTTCGTGCAAGCCCACCCATCTCGTCCATGTCCTGCGTGCCCGAGCCGTGGATCACGCTTCCCGCCGCAAGGAACAGCAGGGCCTTGAACGCGGCGTGCGTCGCGAGGTGGAACATCGCGGCGCCCCACGCGCCTGCACCGAGCGCGGCGAACATGAACCCCAACTGGCTGATGGTCGAGTACGCGAGCATCTTCTTGATGTCGGTCTGCGCCAAAGCGACGACCGCCGCGTACAGCGCGGTGAGCACGCCTACCGCGAGCATCGTCGCGCGGGCCAGGCCGCTCGCCTCGAACACGGGCCACGCGCGCGCAACGAGGAACACGCCCGATGCGACCATCGTCGCCGCATGGATCAACGCCGACACCGGCGTCGGTCCTTCCATGGCGTCAGGCAGCCAGATGTGCAGCGGGAACTGCGCGGACTTGCCCGCGGCGCCCACGAACAGCAGGAGCGCCGCGGCAGTGACGGTTGCGTGCGGCATCTTCGGCAGCGCAGCCACGATCCCATCCAGGGACAGCGTCTGGGACGCCCGCCACAGGACCGCCATCCCGAGCAGCATGGCGACGTCGCCGACGCGCGTCGTCATGAAGGCCTTCATCGCGGCCCGCGTGGCCTCAGGTTTGCGGTACCAGAAGCCGATCAGCAAGTACGAGCACGCGCCGACGAGCTCCCACCCGATGAAGAGCGTCACGAGGTTGTCCGCCAGCACGAGCGCGGACATCGCGGCCACGAACAGCATGAGCACAGCGAAGTACCGCGGCCGGCCGGACTCGTGGGCCATGTAGCCCCACGAGAACACGACGACGCTCGCGGCCACGACGCCGACGATCACGAGCATCACCGCGGCTAGCGGGTCGCCGGCGAACCCGATAGGCAAGGAAGCGCCGCCCTGCGAGAGCCACGCGGTCCTCCACGTCCCAGCGCCGGACGCGCGCTCGGCGGCGAGAAGCGATACCCCGGCGGCGAATGCTGCGGCCGGCCCGGCGACGGCGACGACCTGCGCGACGCGTATCCCCCGGCTCCCGGCGAGCGCGATCGCGACAGCCAGCACGACGGGCAGGACGACAGGCGCGAGCACGACAGTCATCAGCCGCTCACCTCGTTCAACTCGTCCACGCGCGTGCGGCCGCTCCGCCGGTTCAGCGCGAGCAGCAGGCTCAACCCCACTGCGGCCTCGGCCGCGGCCAGAAGCAACACCATCAGGGCGATGCTCTGCACCGCGCCGGACGCGGCGCCTGATGCCGCGCCGGCCGCGGCGAGGAGGATGCCCCCGGCGCCGAGCATCAGTTCGACCGACACGAGGACTCCGATGAGGTCCCGCCTGCTGAGCACGCCGTACAGCCCGAGCGCGAAGACGGCGCACGACAGCCCGAGCGCGATCACCGGTCCTCACCGCCTCTCAACGCTGCCGCCACTGCGATCAGCGCGGCCAGCAGAAGGACGCCGCCCGCCTCGAACGCAAGAAGGCGCGGTCCGAGGAGCTCCTGCGCGAGGTCCGAGACGGCAGACGACCTCGCGAACCCTGCGTCTTGGAACAGCGGGCGAAGCCCGAGGAAGAGCATGGCGCCGGTCCCGGCCGCGATCGCAGCCGATCCGACATCGTGCCTCGAGACGAACGCCGGGCGTTCGCTGCGGTCGCGACGAGCAGTCATGACGGCGAAGACCATCAGGACCAGCACGCCGCCCACGTACACGAAGACCTGCGCGACGGCCAAGAACGGATAGCCGAGGTATGCGTACACCGCGGCCACGCCGAACAGGAACACGCCGAGCGAGATCAGGACCCGCATCACCTCACGCAGGAGCACCGCGCCCACAGCGCCGAGGGCGACCAGCGCGATGGCGACGCCAAGCCCCGCCGTCTGCGCGCTCATCCGTCCTCCCTTCGCGGAACGGGGCACCCTGGCGGCGAGATGCCGTCGCGACCCGTGGCGCGCGTGCCCGTCGGAGGACGGAGCATCTCGCCCTTGTCGAACACCATGAGGTCCCTGTGCCAGAACGACAGCTCGTACTGCCCCGTGTGGTGGAGCGCCTTCGTGGGGCACTGCTCAGCGCACAGGCCGCAGAAGCAGCACTTCGTGAGGTCCAGGTCGTAGCGCGTGAGACACCGGGCGCCTGCCTCGTCCACCCGCTCGACCCTGATCGCGTAGTCCGGGCAGGTGCGCGCGCAGAAGGTGCACCCGACGCACACCTCCGACTCGCAGCGCAAGCACCGCATGGCCTCAGCAGTCGCTTCCTGCCTCGTGAGACCGAGTTCGACCTGGCGGAAGTCCTTCGCCCGCTCCTCCGGATCGGCCATCGGCATGACGGCGCGCCTGCGGTTCGACTCGATGCCGCGCGTATCGGCCGGAGCGTGCTTCTGGTAGACGGGCACGGGGCGCGCGACGCGGTCGCCGTCGAGCGGCAGGCCTTGCAGGTACCGGTGGATCGAGATGGCCGCCTCGTGCCCGGTCGCGATCGATCCGATCGCGCTCCCGGGACCCGTGACGATCTCGCCGCACGCGAACACGCCAGGCACCGAGGTCGTGAACAGCGTGCCGTCGACGACGAGCTGGCCTCGCCCGCTCACCAGAAGCTCGGTCCCAGCCACGATCGAGTCGATCTTGGGCGCCTGGCCGATCGCGAACACCACCACGTCGGTCGGCACGTCCGTGGTCTCGTCGCCGAACTTCGGCGCGAACCGGCCCATCTCGTCGAAGACCGACAGGCACGAACGCATCCGCATGCCGACGACCGTGTGGTGCTTCGTGAGCACCTCTTCCGGGCCGAGCGAGCACATGGCGATGACGCCCTCGTCAAGGGCCTCCGCGATCTCCCACGGATGGCACGGCATCTCCGATTCGGACTCCAGGCACGCGAGGCGCACCTCGGACGCGCCCACGCGAAGGGCGCAGCGCGCGACGTCGACGGCCACGTTGCCGCCGCCGATCACGAGCACGCGCTTCCCGCGCACGCCGGCCTCGTGCTTGAAGTTCGCCGACCACAGGAACTCGAGGGCGCCGACCACGCCCTCGGCGTCGGTGCCCGGGATGGGCAGGATGCGGCTTTGCTGCAGCCCGACCGCGAGCAGGACCGCGTCGTGCTCGCGCATGAGCGCGGGAAGCGTGACGTCCTTGCCGACCTCGACGCCCGTGTTGAGTTCGAGGCCCATCCCGACGATGTCGTCTATCTCCTCGTACAGGACCTCCCGCGGGAGCCGGTACGCAGGCACGCCGGTGTTCAGCGCACCGCCGGGCTTCCGCTCGCGCTCGTACATCACCACGCGGTAGCCCAGCTTCAACAGGTCGTAGGCAGCGGCGAGGCCGGAGGGCCCGGACCCAACGACGCACACGCTCTTGCCCTGCGTGCGCGGCAACGGCGAGATACGCTCGTGACGGACCTTGCGGTACTCCTCGAACGCGAAGCGGTGCAGCGGACGGATCGCGATCGGCTCGTCGTAGAAGTTGCGCTTGCACGCGCTTTCGCACGGGTGGTGGCAGATACGCCCGAGCACTCCGGGCAAGATGTTCCTGTCTCGCACGAGCTCGTATGCCTCGACCACGCGGTCGTCAGCGATCAGGTACGACTGTCCGCGAGCGTCGACGTTCGCGGGGCAGTTCCCCACGCAGGGCGGCAGGCGGTCGGCGCGGTACAGGCCGTCGATGACCTCGTTGTACGCGTACGACGGCCCGCGCAGCAGCGGGATCTCGTCGCGTCCCAGCACGCCGCGCAGCGCAAGCGGCCCGCGCCACCGCGGGCTGACGGTGAGCTTCTCCTTCGGGTAGCGAACCGTCAGTGGCTTGCTTGCGCCCGCGCGCGCCGTGTACGCGAAGCCTTTGACGATCGAGCGCGCCCCAGCGACAAGACCGTCTTCCGTCGGCCCGTCGGACACGGTGGCCGGCACGACCGGCCGCTCACGCTTCACATCCACGGCAGCACCACCCCGACGATGGCCAATTGCACGAGGGTCGCCGGCACCAGCACGATCCAGCAGAAGCGCAGGAGCTGGTCCTGGCGCACCCTCGGCAGCGTCCACTTCGTCCACATCACGACCGTGACGAGCACGGAGGTCTTGACGATGAGCGCGAGCACGCCGAGGGCGCCGCTGAAGGGCCATCCCGCGCCGAGGAACGTCGCGGCTGCGAACAGGCTCGCGGTGATGACCGCCCCGTACTCGGCCATCATGAAGATCGCCCAGCGCATGCCGGAGTAGTCGGCGAAGTACCCTGCGACGAGCTCGGATTCCGCCTCAGGCAAGTCGAATGGGCCGCGGTTCATCTCTGCGATCGAAGCGATGAGGTACACGACGAAGGCGATCGCCAGGAGCGGCAGCCACCACCAGCGCCATGCCGCGACGACCTCGGTCGGCCGCAGAGAGCCAGCGAGCAGGACGAGCGGAGCCACTGCAAGCGTGCGCGGCACCTCGTAGGCGATCATCTGCGACGCAGCCCGAAGACCTCCGATGGCTGCGTACGAGTTGCGCTGCGCCCACGCGGCCACGAGTATCGCGACCACCTCCAGCGAGGGCACCGCCAGGAAGAACAGCACGCCCACGCTCGTGTCGAACGGGGCCCAGCCCGCAGCGAACGGGATCACCGCCATGGCTGCGGCCACCGGCGCGAACGCCATGAGCGGCGCCCACTTGAACAGCGGGCGGTCGGCCCCGGACGGCACGATGTCTTCCTTGAACAGCAGTTTCGGCACGTCGGCAAGCATCTGCAGCGAACCGGCCGGGCCGATCTGCTGCGGACCGTACCGCAGCTGGATGTGGCCGGCGACTTTGCGCTCCCACCACACGCCGATCACGGCGCCGCCCGCGATGACGAGCACGCCGGCGACGCCCCAGAGGATCCCGAGCAGCAACGAGCTCACCGGTCCACCTCCCCGAACACCGGGTCGAGCGAGCCGAGGATCACCAAGAGGTCCGACAGCGTGTGCCCGACCGCGATGAGCGGCAGCACGGCAAGGTTGCAGAACGCTGGGGAGCGCACCTTCATGCGGTACGGCCGCGGCGAGCCGTCGCTCACGAGGTAGACGCCGAGCGATCCGCGCGCGCTCTCGATGTGGTCGTACGCGTCGCCCGGGCGAGGCGCCAGAAGCCGCGGAAGCCCGTCCGCCATGATGGGGCCCGGCTCGAGCTGGTCGAGCGCTTGGTCGATGATGCGGCAGCTCTCGATGCACTCCCACAGGCGCACGCGAGCGCGGTCGAACGCGTCGCCGTTGGAACCGACGGGCACGTCGAAGTCGAACCGCGGGTAGACGGAGTACGGGTCGTCGCGCCGAAGGTCCCAGTCGACTCCCGAGCCACGCGCAGACGGCCCCGACACGCCCCACGCGACGGCCGTGTCGGGATCCAGGACTCCGACGCCTTTGAGCCTCGCGCGAGCGATGGCGTTCCCGAAGAAGAAGCCGTCGATCTCCACCATCGCACTGGGGTGCTGCGTCGTGAACGCGCGGCACTTCTCCACCCAGCCATCGGGCAGGTCGAAGGCCACGCCGCCAGGACGCACGTAGTTGTACGTCAGCCGGGCGCCGCACAGCTCTTCGAACAGGTCGATGACGAGGTCACGCTGCGCGAACGCGTACAGGAACGCTGACGTGGCGCCGGTGTCCGCCGCGCTCGAGCCAATGCCCATCATGTGGCTCGCGATGCGCTGCAACTCGCACACGATGACGCGGATGTACTCGGCGCGCTCCGGTACGCGGATGCCGGCAAGGCGCTCCACGGCACGGCAGTACGCCCAGTTCGCGTACATCGAACCCACGTAGTCGAGCCGGTCGGTGAGCGGCACCACCTGCAGGTACGTCCGGTTCTCGGCCATCTTCTCGATGCCGCGGTGCAAGTGCCCGATGATCGGCTCGACGTGGGTGACGATCTCGCCGTCGAGCCGGACCAGCAGCCGACAGACCCCGTGCGTCGACGGGTGCGACGGACCGATGTTCAGAGTCAGCTCTTCAGTGACCATCGCCGCCCCTAGATGTAGTCAGGCCGCGGGATGATGCGCTCATCCACGTAGTCCTTACGAAGCGGATGGCCTTCCCAATCGTCGGGAAGGAGGATCCTGCGCAGGTCCGGGTGGCCCTCGAAGACGATGCCGAACAGGTCGTAGACCTCACGCTCCTGCCAGTCAGCGGCAGGCCACAGGTCGCACATGCTCGGGACGCGGGGGTCCGACCGCGGCACGAGGGCCTTGAGGAACATCCCCGCACGCAGGTCGCGAGACTGGAGGCGATACACGATCTCGAATTCCTCGCCGCGGTCGACCGCCGTGACCATGCCGAGCCTGTCGAAGCCCATCTCCTTGAGGTCGGCCGCTGCGGAGTGGACCCGCTCCAGCGGGACGCTGATCGCGCCGTCTCCGAACTCGATGGAGAACAGCGGGCACAGGTCCGGGTACATCGCGCACACGCGCTCGCGGAGCTCCTCGATCCTCATGCGCTCACGCTCCTCGTGGCGGCGCCCTCGTCGTCGTCAGCGTCCGCGGCGGGCGGCAGGTCGCCCTTGCGCGGGTCTGTCGGAAGGGCGAGGTCGCTCACCAGCGGACGACGGCGGCGCTTCGAGATCGACTCGGTCGCGATCTTCTTGCGAAGCTGCAGGATCGCGTCCTGCAGCGCCTCAGGCCGCGGCGGGCAGCCGGCGATGTAGACGTCCACCGGCAAGAACTCGTCGACGCCCCGCACGACGGAGTAGGTGTCGTAGTAGAAGATGCCGCCCGACACGGCGCAGTTGCCCATCGCCACGACCCACTTCGGCTCCGGCATCTGGTCGTAGATGCGCTTGACCGCGGGCATCATCTTGCGGGTCACGGTGCCGGCGACCACCATCACGTCGCAGTGACGCGGGTCAGGACGCGGGATGGTGCCGTGCCGGTCGAAGTCGAACCGCGAGAACGAGGCGGCGATGAACTCCATGGCGCAGCAGGCCGTGCCCATCGGGAACGTCCACAGCGACTTGCCGCGGGCCCAGTTCATGACGGCGTCGACGGTCGTGAGCAGGATGCCGCCGCCGGGGGTCCGTTCGAGGAACTCTGCGAGCTCGTCTATCGCAGCCACGACAACAGCCCCTTCCGCCACGCGTACAGCAGACCGATCGCGAGCATCGACACGAACGCGCCGACCTCGAGGACGCCGGCAAGCGAGCCTTTCACTGCAGGCGCCACGGCGAACAGCAGCACGCCTTCGACGTCGAAGATCACGAACAGGGCAGCAACCGCGGCGAACCGCACGTTGAACGGCTTCCACGGGACGTCCGCCTGCGGGATGCCGCACTCGAACGCGCTCTCTTTGACTGGGTCGGGCCGGCGTGGAGCGAGCAGCCGCTGCAGCGTCAGCAGGATCAGGAGGAACAGCGCAGGGCCTGCGACGAGACCCGTTGCGAACAGCACTGCCGACCTGCCTCCCACGAACGCCTCACCCCCGTACGCTCACTCAGACGGCACTCTGTAACATGCGTTACTATCACTATTCGCAGCCAGATCGCCGAACTCCTGCATGGAAGTCCCGGGGTCTCGGCTGCGCGTCGCAGCAGTTGGCGGACTTATACCACGGCAGGACCGACATTGTAAACATAGTTACAAGACGCTTCCTGCACAGCTCGCGAGCACGGTGCAGCACGCAACCGAGGGAAGGGCGTCAGAACGGGATGTCGCCCTCGTCGAGGAAATCGCACGGCATCGGCATCTCGGGCGACACTGGGACAGGCGGTGTGTACTCGTCGTCCAGCGCTTCTGCACCGTCGTCCTCTTCGCCCTCGTTCTCGCCGTCGTCCTCGAAGTCTTCGTACTCGAAGTCTTCGTACTCGTCCTCTTCCGGGAGGTCGTCGTCGTACAACGCCGACCAGGCGAGCCGTTCGTCGTCTGAGCTCCCGCCGTCGTCCCAATCGTCTTCCGGCTCGATGCCGAGGACTTCCAGGTACTCCTCCCGGTCCCACACGGTGGCGTCGTCCTGGCCGTCGAGATAGTCCTTGTCGTCATCATCAAACACGGCGCGACCCTCCCGAAGCGCGGCGCGGGACAGACGGCGGATCCCAGGGACGAGATGCAGGAGCGGCGCCTGCGTTGCCACAGACGCCGCCTCCACAATGAGTGCTGATGGTGGGCGATACAGGATTTGAACCTGTGACTTCTTCCGTGTGAAGGAAGCGCTCTCCCACTGAGCTAATCGCCCATCTCTTGCTGCCACCTATCCGCAGCGCAGGCAATTCTACCCGTTCCTGCCACCGAGGGGAAGTCCCACAGAGAGCAGCGGATCGCCGCCCCTATCGCAAGAGCTTCTCGATGGCCGTCTTCACCTGGTCTGAGACTGCTCCGGTGCCGCCTGCGATCCGGGCCTCGACGATCCTCCCCTTCCGCGCGGCCAAGTACCCGCTCGTCGCATCAGGAAGGGCCGTGGCTCGCGTCAGCAACACCGCGAACCCACGTCTGCCAGCCGCAGCGCCACCGCCCAAAGCGTCAGGGAACAGACTTCCCGTCGCAACAAAGACGCCGCTCTCCTCGAGCCAGTACATCCTCGTCGCGTAGTCCGCCACAGCCGCTGCCGTCCCGTACCGGTCCTGGCCGGCCAGCCGCACGACCGGGCGAGGAACCAGAGGCTGGATGGCCTGGCGCACAGCCTCAGACACCGCGCCTGCGCCGCCCGCGATGTAGACGTCGCCGATCCGGTTGTCCGTGATCGCGGCTCGCGCGTCGGCGTGAAGCGACGTTGACGTCGTCAGGAGAACCGGCGCCTTCAGGGCGTACGCGCACGGTCCGACAGCCAGTGCGTCTGCGAAGTCGTCGCCTCGAGCGACGAACGCGATCCCTGAGAACTCCTGGCCAGTCAGAGCGCGTATCTTTGCAGCCACCGCTCGAGCAGTCTCATACCGGTTCAGACCCGCTACGCGCTCCACAGCGAATCCGGCCTGCGCAAGCCCGTTCTTCACGTCGTCCGTGACCGCGCCGGTGCCGCCTACGATGACGACCTCCCGGGCTCCCAGCCGCGCGATCTCGTCCACCAGACCATCGGGCAACGAGGACTTCCGCGTCAGCAGGACAGGCGAGCCGTAGCAACCAGCAAGGCCGGCTGCCGTCAACGCGTCAGGAAACACCTCTCCGCTGGCGACGACCACCCGTGGGACCGAGCCCGCCGGGAAGGCGGCGCGTGACGCAGCGATCGCGGTCGCGTACCGATCGAGCCCCGCATCACGTGCGCACGCACTGAAGACCGGCGTGTCGCTTACCCTCCAATCCAGCGTATAGAGGCCAGATCCGGAGAATGCGCGCACCTCCAGGAAGTACCTCCCCGTGACCGTGATGTCCGCCAACAGACGGTCGGGATAGGTCGCGTCTTCGTCGAATGCGACGATCTGGGATCCATCCGGGCTGTGCAAGTAGATGTCGAAGTCGGTACCGTCCGCGCCATTGAGCGTCACCACGAGACGCTTGCCGGCGTCGAGGTCCACCCCGTACACGTCGTTGGCATCGCTCAGCTCAGCGAGGGTCTCCGCCAGGAAGCCGCTCGAGCCCAGGAACGCGCTCGGCGACGTGATCGTCTCCCAGGTCCCTGGCGGTACATCGCCGACCTGCCACCGCAGCGTGTACGCGCCAGAACCCCGTGCGGCTCGCACTTGGAGGTAGTACGTCCCGCCCTCCCCAGCGAGAACGTCGTGAGCCAACCACTCGTCAGCAGACGGACCTGACGAGCCGAACCGCGCCGTCGATCCGATCACCGTCGGCGTCCCGGGCGCGAACAAGGCCACGTCGTAGTCGGCTCCCTCAGGCCCGTCGAGCTCGACGACCAGGCGTTGGCCGTCCGAAACGGGTATCGCGTAGACGTCGCCGATGTCGGCCGGCCAGGCCAGCGCGCTCGTCGTGCTCTGCACCGAGGAAGAAGCCGTCAGCAGCGTTCCGGGCACGTCGTCGTCCGGCTCGCCAGCCGGATCGACCATCTGCCACTCGAGGCCGTACGAACCGCTGCCCGACCACGCGTAGACGACGACGTAGTACAGCCCTTCAGCCCCCTCGGGCACATCCAGCACGACGCTCTTCGGGAATTCGTCCCCCAGCGTCGAACACAGAGCGGCGCTAGGATCTACGGCTGTTGCACTCGGCCCGAACACGTAGACATCCGCGTCCAGGGAGGCCTGCCCTGTCAGCACGACAGCCATCCGCTTCGCGGTCCAAATAGGCACCTCATACACGTCCTGACGATGCGTCGCATAGTCCAGCGATCCGGCGACGGGCGACGGTGGCAGCAGGACTGCGCCAGGGATGCCGCCCGCCGTGGGCACGAGTCCGGTACGAGGAACGATGCGGTGGCCCGTCTTCGGTGCCGCCGTCGAAGCCGCCTTCGCCTCACCGCCAGGCAGACGCACGGGACAGCTTCCGGCAGCCATCGCCATCGGAGCTGCCTGAACGAGCACGAGCGCCCCGGCAAGCACGACGGAAAGCACTCTTGACGAGAGTCTACGAGCCATGGATCCCCCTTCTTGAGTGACGCAACGGCTCTCCCCGAGCCGTCTGCTCACATCTTAGCACGGCTGGGTGACATCCTGGCGCCCAGCGCCGACACGCCCTCCGCGCTCCCACCGCCACGCATCCTCCACGATCGTCGTCAGATCGGACCGACGGGCCCGCCACCCCAACAGTGCGCGAGCGCGCTCCGACCCAGCCACGAGCACAGCGGGGTCTCCCGGACGCCGCGGCCCGAACGTCACCTTCAGCGACGACCCCGCCGCTTTCGCGCACGCCTGCACGACCTCGAGGTTCGACCAGCCGCGGCCCGTTCCGAGGTTGCACACGCACCCCCCTCGTCCGGCTGCGAGCCGCTCAAGGCCCCGCATGTGCGCATCGGCAAGGTCGCACACGTGGATGTAGTCCCGGATGCACGTGCCGTCGGGCGTCGGATAGTCGTTGCCGTAGACCTCGAACTCGCGGACCCCGTCGCGGATCGCGCCCAGGATCCGCGGGATGATGTGCGTCTCGGGTTCGTGCGCTTCGCCAAGCGATCCGTCCGGCCACGCTCCAGCGACGTTGAAATACCGGAAGACCACCGCCCGCAGCCCCCACTCATCCGCAGCGGCCGCGATGGCCTGCTCGAAGCGGAGCTTGCTCTCGCCGTACGGGTTCACAGGCCGGCATGGGGCGTCTTCTGGGATGGGAACCGCATCGGGCTCTCCGTACACCGCGGCGGTCGACGAGAACACGAGCGCATCGGTGCCGGCGCGCTGCATCTCCTCCAGCAGCACGACCGGCTTGCGCGCATTGTTCTCGAAGTACGCCTCCGGGTCGCGGACGGACTCCGCGACGTCGATGTACCCCGCGCAGTGGAGCACCGCGTCGCAGCAGTACAGCGCTTCGCGCACAGCGTCCGCGTCGCCCACATCGCCGAGGACGAAGTCGGCCCGGTCGTCGACGGCCTCCCGGCGGCCGCGCTCAAGCGTGTCGAGCACGACCACCTCGTGGCCGGCCTGCAGCAGCTGCCGCACGCTTATGCTGCCGACGTACCCGGCTCCCCCAGTCACCAGGACGCGCATGTCACACCCCCGGCATCGGTTCGACTCCAGACACGAGCGCTTCGACCACCCGAAGGGACACCCCCTCGTCCCATAGCTCGGGCAGCGGCCAATCGCGCGACGACGCGAGCGCCTCGTCGAGCGCGGCGGCGATCTTGTCGCGCCAGGCGCCGACGAGCCGGTTGGCGCCGACCTCGATGGTGATCCGCCGCTCCGTGCTGCGGCGGACCGTGACGCACGGCGTGCGCAGCATGCACGCCTCCTCCTGCACGCCGCCAGAGTCGGTGACGATAGCTGCCGCGTCGCGCTCCAGCGACAGCATGTCGAGGTATCCTACCGGGTCTGCGAGCACCACCCCTCGCGTGGATGCGAGCAGTCCGTGCTCCGCGAGCCTCGGGCGCGTCCGCGGGTGAACCGGGAACAGCACCGGCAGCGGCGACTCGCGCAGGGCCGCGACGATCTCCGCCAGGCGCTCGGGGTGGTCGGTGTTCTCAGGGCGGTGGATGGTCGCAAGCACGTATTCGCCGCGCGAAAGCCCGTACCGCGCACAGGTGTCGCGCGCTTCCACGCGCGGCAGCGCGCGCAGGAGGCTTTCGGCCATGACGTTGCCGACGAAGCGGATGCGCGCCGGGTCGACGCCCTCCCGCACGAGGTTCTCGTCGGCCTCGCGCACGGGCGTGAGCAGGAGCGCCGACAGTTGGTCGGTGACGAGCCGGTTGACCTCTTCCGGCATCGAGAAGTCGCGCGAGCGAAGGCCGGCCTCGAGGTGCACGACCGGCACGTGCAGCTTCGCAGCGGCAAGCGCGCCGGCGAGCGTCGAGTTCACGTCGCCGACCACAAGGAGCGCGTCAGGCCGCTCGACGGCAAGCAGTTCCTCGATCTTGACCATCGCCGCCGCGGTCTGCGTCGCGTGCGTGCCGCTGCCCACTCCGAGGAACCACCGCGGCTCAGGGAGCTCGAGGTCCTCAAAGAACACGTCCGACATCGCCGCGTCGTAGTGCTGCCCGGTGTGGACGATGTCGGCGACGATGCCGTGCGCCGTCAGCGCCGGCACGAGCGGCGCCACCTTGATGAAGTTCGGCCTTGCGCCCACTACTACGATGACGCGCACGTGCTCCTCCTTTGCAGGTCCATCACCACGCGCCGTGGGCAGCCAACACCGCCGGCAGCGTCCGCGCGAGCAGCGCGATGTCGAACGCGACGCTCCAGTTCTCGATGTAGAAAAGGTCGAGGCGAATCATCTCGTCGAAGGTGAGGTGCGAGCGGCCAGAGACCTGCCAAAGCCCGGTCATGCCAGGCAGCACCTGCATCCGCTGCCACTCGCGCTCACCGTACGCCTCAACCTCCCGCGGAAGCGGCGGCCGGGGTCCGACGAGCGACATCTCGCCTTTCAGGACGTTGATGAGCTGCGGGAACTCGTCGATGGAGTAGCGCCTGAGCACCTTGCCGACGCGCGTCACGCGGGGGTCGTCCTTGATCTTGAAGAGCGGCCCGTCCGCCTCGTTGGCGGCCTCCAGTTCGGCCAGCCGAGCGTCCGCGTCCCGGTACATCGAGCGGAACTTGTACATCCCGAACGGCCGTCCTCCGCGGCCGATCCGCTCTTGCTTGTAGAGCACCGGTCCCGGCGAATCCAACTTGATCGCAAGCGCCACCAACAGCCACACCGGCATGCCGATCAGGACGATGATCGACGCCACCACCAAGTCGAAGACGCGCTTGATGAATGCGTTCGTCCGCGAGAACGACACCGACCGCACCGTGATCAGCGGTACGCCCGCAACCTCCTTCACCAGGACGCGCGACGTGAGGATGTCGAAGAGGCCGGACGACAGCTGGATCGTCGCGCCGGTACCGCGAAGTTCCGCGATCATGCGAGAGACGATGTCGTGGTCGAACGCCGTGGTCGCGATGATGACGGTATGGATCGCGTGCGCGAGCACGAGGTCCCGGAGATCCCTGGCTTCACCGAGGAGCGGGATGCCCTCATCGCAGAAGCTCAACGGCAGGTATTCGGCGTGGCTGGACGCGAGACAACCCACCGGCGCCAGCCCAGTCTCAGGATGTGCGCGCAGGATCCGCGCGATCTCCGCGGCCTCGGGATTGGAGCCTACGACGAGAGTTCGACGCACCAGGCGACCGCGGCGTCTGGCAGCCCGCAACGCTGCGCGCACCACAAGCCGCCCCAGCGACACGCCGCCGAACGAGATCACGGTCGCCAGCAGCAGCCACGCGCGGGAGAGCCCAGGCAGCTTGAGCCAGAAACTCGCGAGCACGAAGCCGAGGGCCGCAAGCGCCATCGCGCGCGCGATGCGCGAGAACTCGCCGGCGCCCCAGGTAAGCCGCTCGAGGTCGTACAGCCCCTCGCGCCACAGCGCCGCCATGCCGAGCACGACGAACGCCCACATCGCTTCGTAGTAGGACGCGCCCTGCGGTAGCTTCTCAATGCCGAGGGTCGCGCTAAGCGTTGAGAATCGCAGGTACGTGGCGAGCGCTGCACACGCCACCAGGGCGAGAGCGTCGACCGCAACGAGCGTGAACACGATCGCCCACCGATACCGTCTGAATTCGCTCTGTGGAGCACCCCGCAGCGGCTGCGAGCCAGCCGCTCCCCGAACCGCGTTAGCAGCCCCCTCGGCTAGAAGCTCGTCGTCATGCGAGTCGTGCGCTTGCGGCCGATCCATGTCTCTCCCTCACCGAGTCCCTCGATTGAAGAAGATACCAGATGCGGCTGACATGAGGCGCCGCAGAGCGCGGAATGCGACACGCGTCAGTCGCTCAACGCAAACCGCTCGTATCCGACGACGCCGGAGGCAGGATCAACGGAGAACACAATGCCGCGCTGGACGCCTTGCCGGTTCATGAGGTCGACTGCAGCAACAGTCGACTCCCAGCTTGCGATGTTCCGATGCGCATACAACACAACCTGGGGAAGCACATAGGTGCCCGCGCCCGTCACGCTGTCACGCAGGAATACGCACTCGTCTGGAAGCGCTCGTGCCGCAATCACGGTGCCGGCGCGCATGTACATGTCGTTGCGCCAGTCCCTTTCGTGACGCTTGTACGTCGCGACGCCCGAGACGACAGATACTCCCAACATCGTCAGAACGGCGGCCAACACAACCCTCCCGAACGGCGATGACTTCCCGGAAGAGACCTCCAGGCTCAGTGCGCGATAGGCCACGAGGCCCATTACAAGCGCGAACACGACCGCCGTCTTGAGCGTCGCGAAGAAGTGAACCGCGGTGAAATCGAAAAACACCAAGTGGTGCAGAGCAACTGAGCCGGCCGACAACGCGAGCACCAGGTTCCCTCGGCGCCACATGTCAGTGAAAACGCCCCGCCGACGGTCATGCAGGGCAATCGCCGCCAGCGCTGTCAGGGCAGTCACTATGATCGCTCCCGGCACGACCCCATACGCGACGCCGTAGTTGCGGACGACCGCAATCCACGACTCGAGAGATCCGATCGCAAAGGTCGATTCCGAGCCCAATCCCGATCGCACAGCGAACTTCGCGGCGGATGATGCCAGAAATCCGTCGATTCCGTTGACCATCGAGTAATGCAGGACGATCAAGCCGATGCCCAACGCGATACCCATCGCGGTTGCGAGCAGAAGTCCGCGCTTCCGCTTCGGCTCGCGCTGCAGGAGCGCATACACGCCGAGGGCGACGGCGAAGAACACGCCGATCCATTCCGCCGTGATGGTCGCTGCAATGGCGCCGGATATGGCTGCGAGAAGACGCCAGCTAGGGTCCGGGGCGTCTGAGTACCGCAAAACCAGCAGTGCGGAGAGAACCCAGAGAGGCTGCACGAACATGTCGGCCATGTACACGTTGGAGTGCAGCCACAGTGTTGCCGCGCTAAACACGTAGAAGACGTATGCAGCGAGAGGAGCCGCGAACTCGACGAATCGCTTCGGGCGGACGACCTCCACCACTAAGAAGAAGACCAACACCGCAGTGGCCAGGTGGACGCCCAGGTTGAAGCACTGCACACCGAGCACGGTGATCGGTTGTCTGAAAGCCTTCAACACGACGTACGGCACTATGTACGCGAGCGGCCCGTAGGACGTGTAGTAGTAGTTGCCGGCCGCATCCATGTGCTCGGAGCCTTGGTTGTTGATGAACTTGTTCGATGCGCCAGAGTAGGTGAAGATCGGAAGAAAGCGGTGCTTGAGCGCGCCGTCTTCCTCCCATATCTGCAGGTTGCGGACCACCGTGGACGTCAACCACTCGTGGCCGTCGCCTAGCGGGCGTCCAATGTGCGGCAGCCGAATCCATACGCTGACTGCGAACAGCAGCAACATCACGACTGCCAGAGCAACAGCACTCCCGGCGCTGAGCTGTGACGGCGCCCTGCCCTCCGGCTGCCCGTACAGATCCACATCAGCTCCCGGACTCTTCGTGATACTCGGCATCCGTGTTTACGCTCCACACGTCCCGCGGCTGGCCGTCGATGATGGAGCGCGCCGCGAGCAACCCGGTCATCATCGCGTGGTCCATGTTGTTGTACCGGTGCTGACCGTTGCGGCCGATGCACCATAGCCCCGGGACTGCATCGAGCCACTCTCGCAGCGGCGCCATGAATGCGTCCTGATCCGTCTCATACACCGGATACGCGTCCGGGACGCGCACCACCTTATGGAGGAGCGGCTTGCCCCTCTTGACAAGCCCGATAGCACTGACCTCTTGCACAGCGAGCGCCGCGAGGTCCTCATCGTCCATCGTCCACAGGTCGTCGCCCGGATCTGCGAAGTACTCCATGCCAAGGCAGCTGGTGCCAGGGTCCGGCACCATGCGCTCGCTCCAGTTGCCGAAGTTCTGCACGCGTCCCACGCGGACCTCAGGGCTGTGGATGTACACCCAGTTGTCCGGAAACAGGTCGGGCTCATCCAGCGCCACCGCCACCATGATGAAACCGCGATAGCGCAACTCCGCCGCCCGCTCCTTCACGCCCGCGGGCACGCCGTCGAACGCTGCCACAAGGTCACGGATGGGCATGCTGCTGACCACATGCTCGGCACGGACCTCACGCCGCCCGCTCGCGGTGTGAGCAGTGAGCACGAAGACGCCGTCTTCCGGACGGATGCCGACAACGCGCGCGTTCATCTCAACCGTCGCTCCGGCCTCCTTCGCCCGGAAAGCGCAGTCGTTCCACAGCTGCCCCGGCCCGAGCGGCGGATAGCGGAAACGGTCGATCAGCGTCTTGACCGTGTTCCCTTTCCCGCCCGAGAGCGCGTTGAGGACCGCTTTGCCGAGCGAAAGCCCCTTGATCCGTTGAGCAGCCCATTCGGCGGAGATCTCGCTGCACGGGATGCCCCACACCTTCTCCGTGTAGCTCTTGAAGAACATCTCGTACAGCCGACGCCCGAAGCGGTTTGTCACCCATACCTCGAACGAGTCCTCCGGCTGGATCGGCGCCAGCCGCGCGCGGGCGTAGCTCGCCAGTATCGCGAGGGCGTTCACCGGTCCAGCGTTGGCGAGCGCGTTGAACGGGCGTAGTGGATAGTAATAGAACTTGCCGTCGTAGAAGATCCGCGACAATCTGGGACGTACCAGGAGCGGCTCACGGGCGATCTCATCCCACAGGCGTTCGATCTCCTCGGACTTCGAGAAGAAACGGTGGCCTCCCAGGTCGAAGCGATAGCCGCGGTGCTCTACCGTGCGTGAGATACCGCCCACATCGTCGCCGGCCTCGAGCACGAGGGGTTTCACACCGTTTCGCGCGAGCTCGTACGCGCAGGTAAGGCCGGCAGGGCCGGCGCCGATTACCACACAGGACAGCACGTCTTCGCTCATTCAGCACTCTTCCCGTAGATGATGTACTTGCGTGCCAAGTAGTTCCATGCGAACACTATCGCAAGCGCGGCGGCCTTCGATACGACCAACGAGAATCCAAGCACGTCGATCCCGGCGTAGAGGATCGCTTCGGTCAGCAGCACGCCGATCACGCCGATCACAGCGTATCCGCCGAACTCTGCCGCCGGGTGCAAATCGGTGCCGCCGAACACCCACTTGCGAGCAAGTAAGAAGTTCACCATGAGTCCTACGCCAAACGCGAGCGCCGCCGACGGAGCGTAGTGGACGCCGGCGATTTCGCTGAGGGTGTACAAGGTCCCAAAATCGGCTGCAGCGGCGACGACAGCAACCACGAGATACCGGATCACCGGCAGATCAGCGATGTACGCGACCCAGCCAGATGCTGTCCGCTGCGCGCCGCCTGCTCTCGTACGCACGCGCCTACTCCGCGTTCTCGCAGTACCAGCGGTAGGTCTGCTCGATGCCCTCGCGCAGCCCGATGCGCGCGCGCCAGCCGAGCGCGTGCAGGCGCGACACGTCGAGGAGCTTGCGCGGCGTCCCGTCGGGCTTCGTCGTGTCCCACTCGATCGCGCCCTCGTACCCCACGACGTCGCGCACGATCTCCGCCAGCTCGGCGATCGTCACGTCCTCCCCCACGCCGACGTTGACGATCTCCTCGCCGTCGTAGCGCTCCATCAGGAACACGGCGGCGTCCGCCAAGTCGTCCACGTGCAGGAACTCGCGCCTGGGCGAGCCGGTGCCCCAGAGCGTCACCGACGGCGCCCCCGCCACCTTGGCCTCGTGGAACTTGCGGATCATCGCGGGCAGCACGTGCGAGGTCTCGAGGTCGAAGTTGTCGCCCGGCCCGTACAGGTTCGTCGGCATGAGCGAGATGCCGTTGAACCCGTACTGCCGCCTGTACGAGCGCACCATTACGATGCCGGCGATCTTCGCCACCGCGTACGGCTCGTTCGTCGGCTCGAGCGGCCCGGTGAGCAGGTGCTCCTCCTTCATCGGCTGCGGCGCGAGCTTCGGGTAGATGCAGCTCGATCCCAAGAACAGCAGCTTCTTCGCGCCGTATCGGTACGCCGCGTCGATGACGTTGGTTTGGATCTGCAGGTTCACACGGATGAAGTCCGCGGGGTACGTCGCGTTGGCGAGGATGCCGCCGACCTTCGCAGCCGCGAGGAACACGTACTCCGGCCGCTCCTGCTCGAAGAACGCCTCCACGTCGGCCTGGCGCGTCAGGTCCAGCTCGTCGTGCGTGCGGACAATGAGGTTGCTGAAGCCGCCAGCCTGAAGCCGCCGCAGAATCGCGCTGCCGACAAGCCCGCGATGCCCGGCGACGTAGATGCGCGCGCCCCTATCCATGCGACACGCCCCGAAGCGCCACGTCGTGGCCGGCGTCGCGAAGCGTCTTCTCCTGCGCGGCCAATTCCATGTCGTGCGCCACCATGCGCTTCACGAGCTCCGCGAAGCCCACCCGCGGCTCCCACCCGAGCCGCGCGCGCGTCTCGCTCGCGTCGCCGAGCAGGTAGTCCACCTCGGTCGGGCGGAAGTAGCGCGGGTCGATCTCCACGTACTCCTGCCAGTCGAGCCCGACTTCCGCGAACGCCGCCTCGCAGAACTCGCGCACCGAGTGCGCCTCGCCGGTTGCGACCACGTAGTCACCGGGCTCGTCTTGCTGGAGCATCAGCCACATCGCCTCGACGTAGTCCGGCGCGTAGCCCCAGTCGCGCTTCGCGTCGAGGTTGCCGAGGTAGAGCCGGTCCTGCAGCCCGTGCTTGATGCGGCCCACCGCGCGCGTGATCTTGCGCGTGACGAACGTCTCGCCGCGCCGCTCGGACTCGTGGTTGAACAGGATGCCGTTGCAGATGAACATGCCGTACGCCTCACGGTAGTTGACGCAGTACCAGTGGGCGGCTACCTTCGAGACAGCGTACGGGCTCCGCGGGTAGAACGGCGTGGCGAGCGACTGCGGCGGCGGCGCGGCGCCGAACATCTCCGAGGAGCCGGCCTGGTACATCCGCACCTGCGCGCCGGAGTTCTTCTGGTAGTCCCGGAGCGCGTCGAGGAGCCGGAGCGTGCCAGTGGCCACGACGTCGGCCGTGTACTCGGGCTGGTCGAAGGAGACCTTCACGTGCGATTGCGCGCCCAAGTTGTAGACCTCGTCAGGGTGCACCTGCTCGAGGATGCGGCACAAGCCTGTGGCGTCAGTAAGGTCGCCGTAGTGCAGGAACAGCCGCGTGCCCGGCTCGTGGGGGTCGCGGTACAGGTGGTCGATGCGGTCGGTGTTGAACGTCGAGGCGCGGCGGATGATGCCGTGGACCTCGTAGCCCTTCTCGAGCAGCAGCTCGGCCAGAAACGACCCGTCTTGGCCGGTGATGCCAGTGATCAGCGCGCGTTTCATCGCGAGAATCTCCTCCCTCGATGCGGTCGAAGCAATCCTAACAGAATGCTCAGACAGGCGGCGGAGCCGGACGGCGTCCGTAGCGGATAACGTCCCACAGGAACACGAGGTTGCCGATCAAGTAGCGCTTCCAAAGGCGTCTTGGTTCCGTGATCAGCCGAAAGAGCCACTCAAGGCCGATCTTGCGCATCCACTTCGGCGCACGCGGCTTACGGCCGGACAGGAAGTCGAACGCAGCGCCCACGCACACGATCGGGATGCCGAGCTCGTCGAGGTGCTCGTACGCCCAGATTTCCTGCTTCGGCGCTGAGACGCCCATGAACAGGATGCGGGCGCCGGATTCCTTCACGGCACCCACAAGCGCGCGGTTCGTCTCTTCCGACCACTCGCCGAATGGCGGAGTGGCCGTGCCAGCGATCTTCAGCCCCGGATGGCGCGCGCATAAGGCCTCGGCAAGCATCTTGACGACACCTGCCTCGCCACCGAGAAAGAAGACACGAATGCCTTGCTTCGCCGCCAACGCGCAAACGGTGTCCAGTACGTCAGGACCTGCAGCGCGACCAATATTGCGGCGCCAAAGCAGGCGACCGACATAGGTCACAGACGCTCCGTCAGCTAACCCAACCACTCTCGCGGAATCTGCCACAATCTCAGCATATCTGCGGTTGCTACGTCGAAGGGTCGCGGAGTGGCCGTTCAAGAACACGTACACCCTTGGATGTACTGAACGAGCCGTCTCAACGATTTCCTCCGCAGCCCGTCTCACATCACCGCACTCGACACGGAGTCCAGCCACATAGACCGGTCTTGAACATTCCATGCCATCGTCTTCTTGCGGCACATTACCGCGTGGACTGCGCATCGAGCATCCGCTCATGAATCTCCTGCGACTCGTTATCGAATCGCTGCCCAACGACCCGGGCAGGGTTGCCGGCAACGACACAATATGGAGCAACTGACTCCGTCACAACTGAACCAGCAGCGACGACGGCACCTCGCCCAATGGTCACACCCGAGAGGATGATTGCCCCGTAACCAATCCACACATCAGGACCAATCTCCACCCTCAGGCCACGACCAGGATGATTGGCGTTCGGCTCCCCAATCCATGGTGCGCGCGACGCCATCGCGCCGACCTTCCACACGTCATGATCCCGTCGACCGACGATGCCTACATGGTTGGCAATCAGAGTCCCACTCCCAATAGATCCGTCGCATTCAATGGTGCAGCGCTTGCCGATGTACACGTCATCGCCAATCGACAACCCTCTTGGCGCCCACAGGACGCTTCCAGGGCCAATGTGCACTCTACGCCCGACGTGTACGTTGCGCCGTACCGCAATAGGCCTGATAAGCAACTGCTTCACAACATCGACAAGGCCCGACATCGTGTCATCCCGCATCTAATGCCAGCAGAACACCGTCGGCAAACCGTCGTACCATCTCCTCCACGGTATACCGCTTCGCAGATTCGCGACATCCATGAGCCAGTTGCTCACGACGCCGGTCGTCTAGCAGCAGCTCGGTTACCGCGCCAGCGTAGGCCTCGACTGAATCCCAATCCTCGACAATGACGCCGTTCACGCCATCAACGAGGTACTCAATCTCTGGGCTGTGAAACGGAACGGCCGTGGTCACCATCGGAACCCCGGCTGCGAAACTATCCAATACTCCCAGACCCACGAGGCCAGGCATCAGCACAAGTCGTGCTGATGCGTATTCTTTAGCAAGATCATCGTCAAACAACGGACCGAGATACCGTATCCACTCGTAATCCGAAGCCGCCCTCTCAGCAATGCCTTGATCAGGGCCCGCTCCAATCAGAGCGAGCTCGAAATCTGGCACTGCATCTCTAATGAGCTGCGCACCCTCTAGCAAGAAGTCAAGCCTCTTCTCTGGATACATCCCGCCGACAAACAGACACCGATGCGGGCATCGACTCACCTCATCCATCCGTCGAGCCGTCTCAACTTGTGACGCGAGCCTCTTAGTGTCGATTGCGTTCTGAACGACCGTAATCTTCTCACTTGGGAATCCCAGTCCGCGCACAACGGCGGCACTGGTCTCGTTGTAAGCAAACCACCAGTGGGGCAGCCGTGAATAGAAGGACTTGATGCGTTCGCCCACCAAACGACTGCCGATGGCCTGAAAGTTCCGTCCGTGGCCCCAAAACGCAAGCCTCACTGCGCCGATCTGGTTCAACGCCAGCAAGACATAGTTGACCAACAACCTGTTCGCCTGTTCGACTATAACAAGATCCGCCTTGAGTGCGTCCTCGACTATTGGCTGCCAGTAGAGCGTCCTATCCCCAATAGTCAGAACACGGCTGCAAATACTCCGTGCCCACGGCAGATCGACCGTGTCACGTTTCTGTGCAGACGCGCCGACGGCTTGTCCATATACCAGATCAAGCTCGATGTTTCGGCGTGCAAGCTCCTCGCGAAGTCCCTCGAAGAACGCAACCCGATAGTGTGGCAAGTCTTTGTACGCGATCAGCACACGCCGCGACCTCACGTCGACAGGCCTCCAGTCATCGGGCGAATGGCACTTGACGACTCAAGAAATCGTACACGGGGTCCCGCTGTCGGCATCACTTCATACACCTCGCACTTGATCCCGGAGACCGCCTACAATCACCCTGGCCGTGTCGGCAATCAGGAACACCAGAACAAGTCCGGGCGGTGCACACCTCACCGCAAACCTCCACCTATACAGCAGGCAAGCGGGTGACCTCCGAGAAAAGAAGCTGCTTACAAACTCCCTCCAGTTCAAGCGCCGATGCTTGACAGACAATCCAGTCGCCGTAACAACGCTGTAAACCTGTGCACGGTATGACATCACAAGACCATAGCCTGCCCGCGTCGCGCGCACAGCGAATTCATAGTCGGCGCCGTAGTGAGGAAACCAATGCGCGTCGAAGTTTCCGATCTCCTGAATGCATCTGACGGGTATCAACGTTCCCCGACCTGACAACACACGCGGTACAGTCAGTACAATTCCTTGCTCCAGTATCGCTCGGAGAGAGGCGCCGGCGTTGTACGACCCTCCCTTGGCTGTGACCCAGTTGATGTGGGTGCCGCCATCCACCACGGTGTCTCGATCACGGCTATCCACCGCCACAGAGCCCACGAGAATGCGTGGGCCGTGCTCCTCGGCAACCTTGATGAGTTGTTCTACATAATCTGGATCGCAGGTGACGTCGTTGTTTAGAGTCAGGATGTAATCACTCTCTGCACACCGCTCGAGCACCCACTCTACGGCGACCGCGACTGCTCCGGTCCACCACAGGTTCCCATTACCAGAAAGGATTGTCACGCCCGGAAAGTGCTTTGCGATCAGTTCAGGACTTCCATCCGTAGAGCCGTCGTCAACGACAACGACTCGCAAGTTCTCATACGTTTGACCCGCCAGAGCTTCTAAACAGCATCGGGTATATTGCCAACGATTGTGAACCGGGATTACGGCGAACACGGTGTTTGCACACATGGCGGCCTACATAGCCTCCTGTAGAATGTTCGAGTATTTCAGGATCATCTCTCTAACAAGACCTGGCCAGACATGTCTCTCTGCGTGAGCCATTGCACCGCAACTCATTCTCGTCCATCCGACGTGGTCGGCGGCAAGCGCGTCGATAGCTTTACCTAGGGCAGCCGCGGTGGCCTGCGGACTCCCAACTGGGATACCGATCCCGGCCTCCCGTGGTACAGCTAGCGCCGCACCATGTTGACTGACCAATACGACGCAACCCGAACGCCATTGCCTCGAGCAGCTGGACGGCACAGGAATCCCTCAGGCTTGTGAACAAGAGGGCGTGGCTCCGCGCATAGAAATCACGGACATCGCTCCACTCAACCTGACCGTGATACCTGACTCTCTCATCGAGGCCCCGTTCCCTGATCCAGGTGTTCACGCACTCGCCGTAGGTTCCTACCCCAACGATATCCAGAGTTACGCGGGCATTGGTTACGTAAGTCATGGCATCCAGGACCAGAGGGAGTCCGCGTATTGCAAACACCCTCCCAACCCAAAGCAGGCGAAAGGATTCCGCAGTGGAGCGCGAACGCATTAGCGCAGCGGATGCGTGCCCGACGGGGATACCGGCATCAGGCGCTTGGATCTCTACGCGCGCTGCACCAAGCCTGAAGGCCAAATCAGCAGTCTCCGCGTTGCTGGCAAGTACGAGCTTCGCAGCTCGTGAAGCACGCCGGGCGCCTGGAGAATAGGGAATCACATGACGTACGATTAAGGATCGCAGCAGTTCTCTTGCCCACTCCCGTCCGAAATACTGCTTCAGGGCACTCGGCGCCGCCTGGCCGTCGCCAACCGGACCAAGCACGAGCGGAATCCCTAACCGCCACAGCTGAGTCCCTGCCGCAAGAGAGCCGTAGGAAACATGATGGGCGAGATCGAACGGTAGTTCCGAATGCAGTTTCTTTGCTCTGCGACCCGCGGCGCGAAGCCACAACAGGTACCGCAGCTTGCTGCCAACCGTCCAACCAAGAAACAGTGGCCATGTCACTTCAGCGACGTACTCCACCCTCATGCGTTGCGGGCGAGAGCCCACCGCTTGTTCTATGTCCTTACGCCTCCGCGGGCTTGTCAATACAACTACATCGCAACCTGCCTGAGCGAGATAGAAGGGCCAGCTCCAACCGTTGCCAGGCTCCGAGCCACGTCTCGGACTGCACGCATATGATTCTACGAGGATTCTCACTTCGAAACCCCTCGTTCGACCTGGGCTTTCGCAGAAACGGTACACCAAATGTGGACCTGGATGAACTAGCAGGCCCATGACATTGAGACCCTCGCGCTACTACTGTTGCGAGCATCACAGGGTTGTCGTCTAAGAATCGTGGAGGCGCGAGAAAAAGCCCTCCAGTTGCGCTGCAATCTCGCGTCGCCAAGCTCAGCCGAAGCCAGAGTGTTCGCATCACCTCGGGGTACGCTACGGCTATACACGACCTCCCGTGCGAGCGCATTCGCAGTATCTCATGGCACAGGACGAGGCGCGCGTCCTTCGCGGCGTTCCCCAACGCGATCCATTCGCGTGGCACAACAGTCCAACTCTTGCTGCCCTATTGCGTCAAGCGAATACTACTGCCGACACATCCTCTGCACTGCTCTAGACGTGTCACTACCTGGCGCTCAGCCCGCCACCCGACGCGTGCGTCCCGTCTCGCTCGTCTTAGGCATCGTTCTCATGTGCTCCACATCCGTCGGCCCAGTTGCGATACAATACCTATTTTTGAAGCCACGAACACATTGCGGGAAGTTGGCCCGCAAGAACCACGCGGCGTGGTGCGGCGCCGACGGGAGCACTCACAGAGAAGCGCACCCTTTCCGACAGATCACAGTGCTCTTACGCTAGCTCACCATGTGTTCGCTTGCTCGATGAGCGGCCTCAGCTAGCCCCAGCCCTAACCACGCTAAGAGCCAGTAATCTAGCCCATACGCTATGCCGTACGTAAGAGACCCAACAGCCCCCAGCAAACCCATCGTCATTAGAGCAATACCACTATCCCGATGGAACCGATGCCGACACTCCGATTTCAAGAGACGTATGCTGTTCAAGAACCACGCCACCACTGTACCTAGTCCCACCACGCCCGTCTTAACAAGAGTCATTACGTACAAGCTGTGTGGAAACACGCTCACTTGACCGCCGAGCTCTGGCACGTACGCGTCCCAGTATCCCCCGAATCCCTCGCCGAAGAATGGTTGTGCAAGAACGCGATCGAGATATGCCTTCCATACCATGAGCCTCCACCGAGATGTTGGATCACCCAACGGATCCGCAAACGCCCTTGTGCGACTCCCGATATAGGCGACCAGATCGGACCAGAGCGTACTCCATGCGAGACTCGCTAGCACGAAAATGGTGACGCCGGCGACCGCCAGGCCAACGAAGTATCTCCGGGGAACATAGCCCCTCTTCGCAAGCAGAAACGTCAGGATTGCGGCGACCATCCACACGGACCGGTGAAGATCCTTCACTAGAACCACAGCAATGAACAAGAATGTTGCCCATGTGTGAAGCGAGGGACCTCGCGGGTTGCTTGTCCGGGATATGTGAATACTTATGGCGGCCATGAGCAGAGCTAGAGATATTGAAGCAGGGAAAAACCTGCGATTCGGGTCTAGAGCTACTCCGACCGTGGAAGCGACAAGAGGAGTTGCAAGAATCGTGGCCACTAGTGGCGCCCAAGTCATCCATTTCGCGACCCAGTCACGCTGGTCTTCACTTTCGAGAGTCAGGCCGAGGTATACCGGCAGTCCCAAGACGAGGTACCGAAACCTGAGCTCGCCGGGTGCGCTCAATCCGTATGTCTCCACATTTCGAATGACTTGGGCCACCATCACCATACCAAGCACCACAGACGCCGTAATAAACTTCCGCACGAGACTGGTATGCCACCGCCGTGCTAGGATTCTCCAGGCCGCGGCTGCGCACATGCCCACCAGCACCAAGTCCGAAGCACGGACTCCTGCACCTAGGACGTCCCAGCCATCCGGCAGCAATGACGCGGTCTGTAGAACCTGTGGCACCAACACCAATAGACTGAGAGACGCAATCGCAATACGCGGAAAGCGCAGTGCGCCCCAACTGACTAGAATCACCGCCGCCAACCCTACAAGGGGCGTCACACCGAAGAAGACTACGCCCGTGGCGAGGCACAAGCTGACAGCGGTCGGCCACCATCCTCGAATCGCAATGGGCCTGTCGACAGGAAACTTCACACGAGTCCCGACGTTGCCCGGAGTGCTAGTTCTCGACACCTGCACCCGATTCGTCGTCACGGACACATAGCCTCCGAATCACGCGTGCCGGATTCCCAGCACACACCACGCCGGGAGGGATTGATGATGTAACGACGCTACCGGCACCTATCACAGAACCAGCACCGATCGTTACGCCTTTCAACACGATCGAGTTCGCTCCAATAAACACGTCATCTTCAATTCGTACCGGAGCTGTACGTACACCATCACGACGGTATCGTCTATGCAGAACATCTATCGGATGCGAATCGGTGTCGGTGACCGCGCAATTCGCGCCGAGCATCACTCTATCGCCGATTACTACACTCTCTGAACATACGATGGTGGCACCAGACATCCCGACGTCGTCTCCAAGCACTACTTCCGCACCCGGAGAGACTGTACGTATGTGACACGGATGGTTGAGTCCCCAGTCGGAAAACCCCTCATTCGATATCATCACGAGTCCACGCCCCATTCGCAGACGTGACCCTTGCGCCAAAAGTATGTAGGGCCAACCAAACAGCTTCGGAACTCCTGATAGGTGCTTTCTATAGAGCACGAAGAACAGCACGGACTGCACCCTGGCCAGCAAGCCGCGCAGTCGTGGAATCCTCCACACCCACCTCATATCGGTCCTCTTTCTGGCAGAATCCATCAATCCGCGGCCAATACCGCTTCGTAAGCTTCAATCAACTGCTGAGCTACTCGCCGAGGATCATGTCTCGTTAGTGCTTCTCGTCGCGCCTCTTCTGACAAGCGCTGACACAAGTGCGGGTCGTCGAGAAGCTCCGCGATGGCACCCGCCATTGACCACGGATCGCCGTCCTGGACCAGAAGGCCGGTCGTTCTATCCTTGACGAGCGACGGAATCCCCCCGGCAGCAGCAGCCACAACTGGCGCGCCCACGATTTGAGCTTCCGCAATGTTGTTCGGGCTATTCTCTATGTGCGACGCGCACACATAGACTCGACACGAACGAAGCTCGTGCGCAACCGCTTCCGCATCAAGCTCGCCCAGCAACAGTACGCGATCAAACACATTCATCTGTAGGGCGATTCTCCTCGCTCGCCGCCAAATCGGCCATCCACTGACCTCTCCGCCTACTTTCAGTCGGATGTCGTAGCCAGCCCGCACGAGCCACCCAACAGCCTCAACAAGCGTTTCCAGTCCCTTATATGGGGCACTGCCAGTCGTGGTGTACAGAGTTGGATTGGCGCTGCTCAGTCCGCGCCATGACTCCCCATAAAAGGGCGGTCGCAGCACCTCTCCGACGTGAAAGTACGGTACCCCGGGGGCGACAATGCGTGCGAACCGGCGATCGAAGTCGGTGCGCCCCAGAATTGCGGTTGCTGAAGCGAGCACTGAGCGCTCAGCCCTCGCCCGTCGCCGCATGGCACGCCAGTCACTGAGCACATCTGAATGCCCCAGAACGGCACGCACGGAGAACCATGACCTCGGATCGCGCGCGATGCCTCGCCAATACATTCGCTCGTAGACGCTCAACACACCCTGCAGCGATACGACGAAACGGGTCCCAGACTGCACTGCAGCTATTCCGAAAGGACGCTCCGTGCCATGCACGTGCACGATTTCAGCACCGACTCGTCTAATGGCCATTTCTACTGCCCTGACCGTGCGCCTCTCGTACACCCCATGCAGCCACCGTCGGCTCCTCCTATCGACTATGTCTTTCACGAGAATTGGCGAGTAGCCAATGCCGTCAGCCGTGAAGAAGTCCTCGTACGGGTTGGCCGTCAGATACGAGACCGTCACATCCACATCTGTGTAATTCGCCAGGACCTGAGCGAGAGAGTCCAGCCACCCTCCGACAATGGGCTGATCCAAGCCGTAGCGATTGCACACGGCCCTCGGGGTCACGTTTACCAGCCAATGCACCTTCATAGCCTTCATACACCGCTTTTCCAGCAGTAGTAGGTCCTCTAAGTCTCGTTCGTCTGACTCACGCGTTGGAGTCTCAACATGCAACCTATCAATCTTGTTATGAAACCATGCTCCGGCAGCCCCGCCCCACGAGTCACACGCGCCATGGTGCGCCAAACCTGTCCGTTACCAATCATGCTAAGTCCGAAGATCGCGATAGCTGCACAGCCTATGATCTGGCACGTCAGCGTTAATCCCAAGGGCATATGCATCGCGCGTCCAACCTGATGCGCTACGAATGCGAACCCCGAGACCATCGCGCCCGCACCAACTCCAGGCCCAAGCCGCTTCCATGCTGAAGAGACATCGAAATCCGTCAACCGCGAAGTCAGTACAACATAAGCAAACAACGACAGGGTCTCGGCCAGCGCGAACGTTGCAGCAACATGAATTGGCCCGCAACGCACGGCTATCATCGCCAAGACAGCGAAGAAAATCAGCTGACCAGTCCGGATGACAATCTTCTCCCGCAAGTGACCGAGAGCCTCCGCAACGATCTCGCCAAGGCGTGTGACTGCGGAAAACGGCGCTACCACAGCCATCACCGCCGCGAGTGGTACAGCACCCGTCCAGCGCGGACCCAGGAGGACCCCGACAATCTCGTGAGACGCGGCAGCCATTCCCCATCCTAGTGGAAGCACCGCTGCAGACAGCAAGAGTACCGCGTCCAGGTATGTACGTCGCAACCGCTCTATATCACGCTGCATTGTGCACACTGCAGGTTGCAGAACGCGAGTCATTGAGTACATCACTTGATAAACCGGAAGGTAGGCAACAGTGTACGCACGGTTGTACAAACCAAGAGTAACGTCGCCCAGGTACCTGCCGACGAGCATAGTGTCAACATTGGTGCTCACGAACTCCAGAAAACCGACTAACGACACCTTGCTTCCGAAGGACACGAGGTAGGAGTAGTCCTCACGTCGCACTGTTGGCCTCAGTGAATGGGGATGGGCCAGGAAGTACCCACCGGCGGCCATAGCCGACTGTGCCAGGTTGCCGAACACCAGGCTCCACACGCCCGCACCAGCCAAAGCCAGCAACGTCGCCGTCAACCCGTATCCGAAGAAGTAGCTCACGATTTCAACTGTTGCGATAGCCTTGAATCGCAACGCTCTTCTCAGTAATCCGAGGGCTGTAGAGGCCATACCGTTGAAGACGAACGTCAACGCCAGTGCTTGAAGAACCGGTATGACTCTTGTGCTGCGAAAAATTGAGCCCACCCCAGGCGCTAACGCTGCAAACATGGCTGCGAAAAACACTCCGAGGGTCGTGCTGGCCCAAAACCCGGCCTGGACTTCACTTGGATGCAGCTCGTACTTCTGCACAATCGCGGACTCAATACCAAGGCGCGCAAAATACTGGCCAAACCGAATTGCCACAAAGGCCATTGCTACAAGCCCAAACTCACTGGGGCTGAGCAAACGGGCGAGAATGGCACCGATGACGACCTGCAGACCGCTGACTACGATTGCCGAAACGTAGCTCCAGCGAAAGCCTCGTAAGGTCCTTCGAGCAAGGCTAGCAGCCATCTGCGCTACTGCTCCGCGACCTCTACAACACCCAGGAGCGCCGAGTGCTGCGCGCAGAGAGATCGTGCCTTAGACACACGCCAAGTCGGACAGCAGAGCATCCGAATCGCACTTTGCCAGATGCTGATAGGTTCTGAGAGGCCGTGCAACGATTTCTTCCGAACAGATCCGCTACACGAAAATCGATAGAGGCAAGCCTGCAGGAACCGTAGCAGTACAGCACAGCTCTCGTTTCCAATCTTCCGCATAATCAGCGATGTCACCACCGCTCAAGTGACCGCCGGTACAGAACAGGAATCTCCGGGCTCCACATCCACCTCGCGTTCCCTGTTGCCGCCAATCGCAGCCGTGCAGCGTTGCAGTGGCTCTGCGTTTCGACACAGCATCCGACGCAAACTGCCCGAAGCAAAGAGCGGCACCCAGGCGACTGCTGGTCATGCTGAACTCACCCCAGCAGCCCCTTGATGATGCCCCAGCCGAGCGTCGTGTCGAGGATGTAGACGACGGCTGCGGCGATCGCCACCACGGCGAGGAACGCGAGGACGGCGCCAAGCACGCGGGCGACACTGCCCAAGAACTTACGCATCGGGCTCACGGGCGGGATGTAGACCTCGGGCGCGCTGGTCGCTGCAGACATCGACGCGCTTGCCTCGCTGCTTCCCAGTCTCGTCGCCGGTTGCGCCTCCCCGGCTCCCGCGTACTGGTGGTAGTAGTCTGCGTACCGGTAGTAGCCGGCGTATCCCTTGCCACCGTAGTAGTACGACGATCCGCCGCTGCTGGCCTCGAGGCCCCACACCACGGCGCCGACCGTGCGCGCGCCCACCTGCTCCAGCAGCTCGGCTGCCTGCTTCACGGCGCCACGGCTCGACTGGCCGGCCTTGCAGACGAACAGCACGCCGTCTGCCCACCGCGCCACCGCGCTGCCGTCAGCCACAGCAAGCAAAGGCGGCGTGTCGATGATCACCCAGTCCGCCCACTTCTTCAGTTCCTCGACGATGAGCTGCATCTTCTCGGAGCCGAGGAGTTCGCTCGGGTTGGGCGGCAGCTTGCCCGCCGTGAGCACGAGCAGGTCGCCCACCTGCTCGACGCGCTGCAGCGCGCTCTTGAGCGTCACCGCACCCGCGAGCACGTCGGAAAGCCCGATGGAGTTGGACACCGGGAAGAAGTGGTGCGTCGTGGGCTTGCGGAAGTCGCACGAGATGTACGCCACCTTCTTGCCGGCCTGCGCAAGACCGGCCGCGAGGTTGGCCGCCACCGTGGACTTGCCTTCCGACGGCGCCGCGCTCGTGACCATGAGCGACTTGATGTCGTGCTGGAAGTTGATGAAGTCCAGCGAGTTGCGAAGCACGCGGTACGCCTCGGCGGCGGCCGTGCCCGGGTGCGAGACGAGCGTCAAGCGCCGCTTCTCGTCCTTCTCGATCTTCTCGGCCGGGATCACGCCGAGCACCGGCGCGCCGACCAGCTGCTCCACCTGCTCGGTGGACTTCACCGTGTCGTCGAGGTACTCGTACAGGAACGCCATGCCGAGCCCGAACACGAGCCCCACGACGAGGCCGAGCGCCGCGTTGCGCAGCGGGCGCGGCTCCACCGGCTCAGCAGCCACCACGGCCGGGCTCACCACGCGCCCGGACCCCGCCTCCAGCTGCTCCTGGATGCGCAGTTCTTCGAGGCGCCCGGCGAGGTCGGTGTAGCTGTTGATGGCGATCGCGAGCTCGGCCGACAGTTCGTCAGACTTGCCGCGTTCGGAGATCTCGCGCCCGAGATCGATGATCTCCTGCTTGGCCGACTCCAGCCGCCGCTCCACCTCGTCCGCGGCGGCGCGGATGCTCTCGCGCTTGTACTCTTTCGACCACGCGACGAACTCGTCCGCGAGCGTGTTGGCGATGTCCGCGGCCTGCTTGGCGTCGCCGGCTTTCGCGGTGATCTCGACGATGTTGGTCTGCCCGACGGCTTTGAACTCCACCTTCGTCAGCAGCTGCTCGGGCGTCATCTTCAGCCCGAGCTTGCGGATGGTGCGCTCCGCGAGCGGCCGGATCTGCATGAGCTGCACCTGCGTCTGCAGCCCGCGCTCCGGCTGCGAGAACTCCGAGAACACCTGCCCGAGCAGCGCGGCGCCGGTGTCTTTCTCAGAGACGAGGACCTTCGCCTGGCCTTGGTACACGGGCGGCATGAGGGCGCTCGCAACGGCGGCCGTGACCGTCACGATCACGACCGCCTGGATGATGACCCACTTGCGCGCCCGGATGACTGCTAGGTAGTCGCGCAGCTCCACGCAGATGCCTTTCGGTGTCTTCCGGTGCTAGTTTCTCGCGAACGACGTGATGAACCACATCTTCGTGCCGTCGATGACCTTGCTGACGCACGTGATGCGGCCCGCGACCGGGGTGCCGCTTCCGCCCGACAGCGTGATCTTCACCGTCGCGGTGCCGGAGCCGGCCGACACGCCGTTGATCGTGCAGCTCTTGTAAGCGCCCGACACGATGCCCGCGACGAGGTCCTGGTTCGTGGCCTGCTGGTTCACGATCGTCGACACAACGCCGAGGTCGGCGGACTTGCCCGTGGTGACGGTAAGGGGGCTGCCGGAGCGCGCGATGCTGGAGAAGTACCACGCGGTGCCGTACTTGCGAAGCACCATGCGGCCTGAAAGCGACGAGCCGTCGGTGTACGAGACCGAAAGCGGCACGACCGCCGTGTCGCCAGAGACCGACACCGTGCCGATGCTGAAGCGCGAGACTTCGCCGCGCACCAGCTTGCCGATCTGCTCCTGGCTCGCGACCTGCTCCCAGTACATCCGCGCCGCTTGGTCGCTCGTCGGCAGCGTGACCGCAGGCGTGCTGGAGCCGCCCGAGGTGGTGCCGGACGGCTGCGTGGCAGGCGCCTCAGCGGCCTCCGTGGGCTCGACGCTCTCCGTAGGCTCCGAAGGCTCCGACGGGGTGCTCGGGGTGCCGCTGGGCGTGCTCGGCTTGGCCGGCGTCGCGGGCTTGCTCGCGACCGGCTCCGCGCCCTTGCCGCCGAGCAGGTCCGCCACGAGGTCCGCTCCGCCGAGCAGCGCGTACGCGCCCGCGAACGCCCCGATGATCACGAGCGTCGCGACGAGCGCCACGAGCACCCGCTTGCTGCTTGCCTTGGTATCCACGTCAGCCATCCCAGTCCCCCTTCACGACACTCGCGACAGCATACCATACCTGCGGTTTGTCGAATGTGACACTCATCACTCGCGCTTCAGGCCGACCATACGCGGCGCGGCCTGGTCCGCCTCCTCGGGCGTCAGGTCGCTCTCGACCACGCCGGCCTTGATCGCGGCCCCGATGCCGTCTTCGTACGTAGCGATCGCGTCGACGATGCCAGCGGCGACGCTCTCAAGCACGTTCCGGCGGGCCGATTCCGACAGGTACGCGGCGCCGTTGAGGATTGCACGCATGTCTGACACGGTCCTCACCGACACGATCCCGGCCGGGAAGTCGTACAGCCGCTCGCCGTCGAAGACCGACATCGGCTCATCGACCTGCACGCCGAACTGCCCGGCGCGCCCCAGCACGTGGAAGACGCCGTCAGGCCCGAGCGCGATCCAGCGCATCGGCTCGTCGCCACGAAGGTCCGCGACCGCCTGCGCCACGCCGGCCCCGCCACCGAACGGGTACGTGTCGCGGAGCGATGCGTACGTCGTGCCCGGGATGGTCACCGTCGTCGACGGGTCGATGCTCGTCAGCACGCCGCGCGCAAGATCCGCGACGGCGATGCACTGGGCGACCACGTCGCCGTTCTCGTCAGGAAGGGCGACGACCACCAGCACGCGGTCGATCTCGCGCGGGCGCTCGAACGGGAGCCGCTCGCCGGACAGCCGCAGGTACGCGAGCGCGGCGCCTGCCACCACCACCACGAGCAGGCCAGCGAGCACGCCGCCCCTCACGGCGCCCGCTACGCTGCTCGCCCCGCGGGCGCGCGACTGCCGGGCCTTCTCCTTCACGTCAGCTCTCCCCCTCCGCGCTGATGGCTCAATCTTCCAGGTACTCTAGCACACCCGCCGCGATGGCACGCGCCAGCCTCGCGCGGTATGCGGCTGTCGCCAACCTCCGGTCTTCCACCGGGTTGCTCAGGTACCCGCACTGCACCAGCACCGCCGGCACCCGGCACCAGTTGAACCCGGCGAGGTCCCCGCGCGCTTCGATGCCGCGGTCCGCGGCGCCAGTCACGCTGACGACCGACCGCTGCACGGCTTCCGCGGCCCGCTTGCTCTCCCCAACGATCCCGGCGACCCACTGGTTGCCGCCAGGGAAGAGTGTACGGATGCCGCTGACGTCGCCGTTGGTGTCTGCCTCGGCGTGGATCCGCACATACAGGTCCGCACCGGCGTCGTTCGCGACTTGCGCGCGCTCCGCGTTCGAGATGTCCACCGCGTTGGTCGTGCGGGTAAGCACGACCGCGACCCCGCGCGCTTCCAGTTCTTGCTTCAGGGCAAGCGCGACCTGAAGCGCGACCTCCGCTTCGCTTTGACCCGTCACGACGCCGACCGTCCCGGGAGCCACCTTCGGCGCAGTCTGCTTGGCGCCCGGCCCGATCGGCTCGGGAGCGGGGTTGGGGCGCGCCTGGTGGCCTGGGTCGATGCAGACGACGTACCGCCGCCTCGCGGCGTCTGGGTCGTTCGGGCTGCTCGCCGGGTCTGCGCTTCCGTCCGACGCGAACCACAGCGTCACCGTGCTGCCGGTGTCCACGACGGTTCCGGGTGCCGGGTCTTGCGACAGCACCACCCCCGGCGTCGTCTCGCCGGCCGGGGACGGCACCGTGCTCACCGTCAGGCTTCCCGCAGCAAGGAGCGACTGCGCGTCGGCGAGCAGCATCCCGGTCACCCGCGGTACCTCGATGCGCCCGACCAGCGCAGCTCCCGTCGCGTCCGTCGACGCAAGCGCGACGGCGCTGCTCGCGGCATCGCTCGTGCCAGGGAGCACGTGGACGCGCTGGGCGCGGCGGACGGCGACGGCTCCGGCCGCAACAGCGGCGACGATCGCCGCCGCGGCGACGACGGCCATCGCAGCCTTCAGCGGGCGTGTCCGTGCGTGCTTGACGCGGAAGCGTCTTTCGATCCGCCGGCCGATCGCGTACCTCCTCGCCGTCAGCCGAGCTCTTGCGGCGCGTCTGGTGGGCCCGGCAGGATTCGAACCTGCAACCAAGGGATTATGAGTCCCCTGCTCCACCGTTGAGCTACGGGCCCGACGGCCGAAGCACGATTGTACCGCAACCGAATGGACCACGGGATGCCGCTGTTGCAGCCCCCGCGGCCCTTCCGTATAATCCGGTGCGCCGCGTTCCTCAGTAGCTCAATCGGCAGAGCATCCGGCTGTTAACCGGAGGGTTGTAGGTTCGAGTCCTACCTGAGGAGCCAAGGAATGACACGGCCGCCTGGCGAACCCAGGCGGCCGTTTGCGTGAGGGGCGCGTCTCGGGCGGTGCGGGCTACTCGAGGTAGTCGCGCAGGCGCGCTGACCGCGACGGATGGCGGAGCTTCGAGAGCGTCTTGCTCTCGATCTGCCGGATGCGCTCGCGCGTCACGCCGAACTCGCGGCCGACTTCCTCCAGCGTCCGCGGATGCCCGTCCACGAGGCCGAACCGCAACTCGATGACCTTGCGCTCGCGCTCCGAGAGCGAGTCGAGCACGCGCTGCAGCTGCTCCTGCAGCATCGAGAACGACGCGGCGTCGGCCGGCACCACGGCGTCCGAGTCCTCGATGAAGTCGCCGAGCTGGGAGTCTTCCTCCTCGCCGATCGGCGTTTCGAGCGATACCGGCTCCTGCGAGATCTTGAGGATCTCGCGCACGCGGTCTGCGGTCATGTCCATCTGCTCGCCGATCTCCTCGGGAGTGGGCTCGCGACCGAGGTCTTGGAGCAGCTGCCGCTGGATGCGGATGAGCTTGTTGATGGTCTCGACCATGTGCACCGGGATGCGGATGGTGCGCGCCTGGTCCGCGATGGCGCGCGTGATGGCCTGACGGATCCACCACGTGGCGTACGTGGAGAACTTGAAGCCCTTGCTGTAGTCGAACTTCTCGACCGCTCGGATCAGGCCGAGGTTTCCTTCCTGGATGAGGTCCAAGAAGAGCATCCCGCGTCCGACGTAGCGCTTCGCGATGGACACCACGAGCCGCAAGTTCGCCTCGACGAGCTGCTTCTTCGCCTGCAGGCCGATGTGCTCGAGGCGCTCGAGGCGGCGACGCTCGGCGGGATCGAGCTCGATGCCCTTGGCCTCGGCCTCTTCGAGCTTCTCGGTGGCCTGCACGCCGGCTTCGATCTTCTTCGCGAGGTCGACTTCCTGCGCCGCGGTGAGCAGCGGGACCTTGCCGATCTCTTTCAGGTACATGCGGACCGGATCGCTCGTCACGGGCACGTTCATGTGCGCCTCGACCCGCTTGCGCGCTTTCGCGCGGGCGTCGGGCTTCTTGCCGGACTTCTTCGCATCGGTCTTGCCGGCGCCTTCGATGTCGGCCACAACGTCGGCTACGGCCGCGAGGTCGTCGGGCAGGTCGGTGTCGAGCACGTCGTCGGCGATGACGGCATCGTCGGCGGCCGGAACCGCCGCCGGGGTCCCTTCCTCCAAGACCTCGATGCCGGCCTTCGCGATCTCGGCGTAGACCTTCTCCGCAAGCTCTTCGGACAGGTCAGCTTCGGCGATCGCGGACTGGATCTCCTCGTCGGTGAGATGCCCCTTCGCAAGCCCTGCTTCGACGAGGGCCTTGATCGCGGCTTTCCCCTTGTCGCCGCTCTTCGCCTTTGCGGCTGTTGCGGCCTTGGCGCCGGTGCTCTTCGTCTTCTTTCCGGACTCTGTCACTCGCTGTCACTCCGTCGGTTCACTCGCGCGTCCGTACCCCTCTTTGAGCGCCGCCAAACGGCGCTGAAGCTCGGCCACCTCGCGGAACAGGACGTCCACCTCGCCTGCGTCCCGTACCGGATCCAGCTCGCGCAGGCGAGCATTCTTACGCAAGATTAGACGTTCGAGCCCTGATTCCTTGAGGCGATCGGCAATCTCGTGAAATGCGTATTCTACGTCCTCCACCTCTGCAGCGTCCACAAGCAGCGCGCTCACCCACGTCACCGCCTCCGGACGGGACGCTCGCACACGTGCAACGAGGTCGTCGCCGGTCGCGTCGCCCGCACCGATGACCGCGTCGAGGATGGTGCGCGCTTCTAGGCCGAGCAGCGGTTCGCCGAACTCCTCTTCCAGCAACTCCCGTGCCGCCGAGCGGATGCTGGGGTACCTGCAGACGAGCTCGAGGAGCGCATGCTCGACGGCGGTGACGCTCGACGGAAGACCCTGCTCCTCCACGGCCGCCTCGGCGTCCGGTGCGGCCAGGGCCGGTCGCCCGCCCTTGCGGGCAGCGTGTATGGCGCTCACCACGACGTCCGCGCTCACGAAGAGGCGGTCTGCGACGTACTGGGCGTACTCCTGCGCGATGAGGCTCCCGCCCACGCGCGCGAGGACCTCGGCGGCGTCCGTGAGCGCGGCCGCCTTCCCCTCCGGGCTGCTCAGGTCGTGCCGCTGCAGCCGGCGGTCGATCGCGAACCGCACGAGCGGCGCAGCGCCGCCGATCACGGCCCGCATGGCGTCAACGCCTTGGGACTTGACGAAGTCGGCAGGGTCGAGGCCGTCAGGGATGACCCCGACTGCCAGGTCGATGCGAGCGCTTCCGGCCTCCGGAGTCGCGCTCCAGTCGAGGAACTCGAGCGCCCGGTCGGCTGCGCGAAGGCCGGCCTCGTCGCCGTCGAAGAGGTAGACGATGCGTTTGGCGAACCGCGCGAGGAGCCGTACGTGCCGTTCGCCGAGCGCGGTGCCGAGTGTGGCGACCGCGGTGGTGATGCCGGCCTCGTGCAGCGCGATCACATCCGTGTAGCCCTCGACCACCACGGCCGTCCCGTCGACGACGATCGCGTTGCGGGCGCGGTCGATGCCGTACAGGTTGGCGGCCTTGAGGAAGATCGGCGTCTCGTTGGAGTTCAGGTACTTGGGGCCCGTCGCGCCTGCCGATTCGAGGATCCTGCCGCCGAACGCGATGACGCGGCCGTGGATGTCGGTGATGGGGAACATCACGCGACCCACGAAGCGGTCGCGCAGGCGGGAGCCGGCGCTGCCCACCGCAAGGCCCGCTTCGAGCACCTCGTCGCGGGTGAAGCCAGCGGTCGCAAGGTGCTCCACGAGCGCACGGCCGTTCGACGGCGCGAACCCGAGCCGCCACCGCTTGGCGACCGGGCTGCCGAAGCCGCGCGACGCGAGGTACTCGCGCGCGGCCTGCGCCTCGGGCGTCCGTCCGCTCATCAGCACCTTGTGGTAGAACGCAGCCGCCGCCTCGCACGCCGCTCGCAGCCGCTCCTTGCGGCCAGAGGGCGTTCCGCCGCCTTCCTCGCGGATCTCGATGCGGGCACGGTCGGCCAGCCACCGCACCGCATCGGCGAACTCCAGCCCTTGCGACTGCATGACGAAGCCGAAGACGTCGCCGCCCGCTCCGCAGCCGAAGCAGTGCCAGAGTTGCGTGGCGGGATCGACCTTGAACGACGGCGTCTTCTCCTGGTGGAACGGGCAGTTGCCCCACCACAGGCGACCGCGCTGCTTGAGCAGCACGGACTCCGACACGAGCTGCACGATGTCCGTGGCGTCACGGACGCGCTGGATGTCCTCGTCGGGGATGCGGCCCACGGCACCTCGAGATCTGCTCGAAAACCGATGCTCCCGGACGCCTCTCGACGCCCGGGAGCATTCTACTACGCAGCGGTGATACGGCAGGCGCTAGCCGCCGTGCACCTTCAAGAACAGCGGCACGAACACCAGCGACACGACCGTCATCAGCTTGATGAGGATGTTCATCGACGGGCCCGAGGTGTCCTTGAACGGGTCGCCCACGGTGTCGCCGACGACGGCCGCCTTGTGGGCGTCAGAGCCCTTGCCGCCGTGGTTGCCCGCCTCGATGTACTTCTTGGCGTTGTCCCACGCGCCGCCGGCGTTGGCCATCATGATCGCGAGCAGGAAGCCGCTCACGAGCGATCCGGCGAGCAGGCCGGCCAGCATGGACAGGTCGACGAGACCCGCGACCAGCGGCACCGCGACCGCGATCGCGCCCGGCACGACCATCTCCTTGAGGGCGCCCTTGGTGGAGATGTCGACGCACGCGGCGTAGTCCGGACGCGCCTTGCCCTCCATCAGACCGGGGATCTCGCGGAACTGCCGGCGCACCTCGCCGATCATCGAGAACGCGGCGCGGCCCACGGCGCCCATCGTCAGCGACGCGAACAGGAACGGCAGCATGCCGCCGACGAACAGGCCGGTGATGACGTACGGGTTCTCGAGCGACATGTCGATCGAAAGCCCGCCGACCGAGAGCGACTGGCGGAACGCGACGAACAGCGCGAGGGCCGTCAGGCCCGCCGACCCGATGGCGAAGCCCTTCGCGATCGCAGCGGTGGTGTTGCCCACGCTGTCGAGCGAGTCCGTGATCTTGCGGATCGGCGCGCCCATCTCCGCCATCTCGGCGATGCCGCCCGCGTTGTCCGCGACCGGACCGTACGCGTCGACGCCGACGGTGATGGCCGTGATCGACAGCATGCCGAGGGCCGCGAGCGCGATGCCGTAGATGCCCGAGAGGTCGTTGCCCGGGACGGCCGCGTTGCCCATGAGGTACGCGCCGACGATGCCGACGGCGACCACGACGATCGGGGCCGCGGTGGACATCATGCCGACGTCGAGGCCGGCGATGATGTTCGTGGCCGGGCCGGTCTCGCTCGACTCGGCGATCTTCTTGACCGGCTTGTAGTGGTCGGAGCAGAAGTACTCGGTGATCTTGCCGATCGAGATGCCCGCGATCAGGCCGATGACGACCGAGCCGAAGTACCACAGGCGCTCGGGCTCGGCGCCTGCACGCGTGCTCCAGTGGTAGAACAGCCAGAACATCGCGACGACCTCGAGGACGGCCGCCACGTAGGTGCCGCGGTTGAGCGCGGAGTGCAGGTTGCCGCCCTCCTTCGCCTTGACGGCGAACAGGCCGATGATCGACATGATGATGCCGAACGCGGCGATGAGCAGCGGCGCGACCACGCCGTAGCGCAGGTCGATGCCGCCCGTGGCGCCCCACAGCGAGATCGCGAGCACCATCGGCGCGAGGATCGAGCCGACGTAGCTCTCGAACAGGTCGGCGCCCATGCCGGCCACGTCGCCGACGTTGTCGCCCACGTTGTCCGCGATGACGGCCGGGTTGCGCGGGTCGTCCTCGGGGATGCCCGCCTCGACCTTGCCGACGAGGTCGGCGCCGACGTCGGCGGCCTTGGTGTAGATGCCGCCGCCCACGCGCGCGAACAGCGCGATCGACGAGGCGCCCATCGCGAAGCCGTTGACCACCTCAGGCTGCGGCTTCTCGCCCATGATCAGCAGGAAGATCGCCCACAGCGACAGGCCGCCGAGGCCGAACGATGCGACGGTGAGACCCATCGTCAGGCCGGAGCGGAACGCCACCGACAGCGCCTGCGCGATGCCCTTCGTGGCCGCCTGCGCGGTGCGCGCGTTCGCGCGCGTCGCGACGTACATGCCCACGAAGCCGGCGCACGCCGACAGCAGGCCGCCCGTCAGGAACGCGACGCCGGTCAGCCAGCTCACCGACAGGCCCAGCAACACGAACACGATCGCCGCGAACACGACGAGCACGCGGTACTCGCGGAGCAGGAACGCCATCGCGCCTTCCTGCGTGGCCTTCGAGATCTCCTGCATGCGTTCGGTGCCCGGGTCCTGCTTGAGCACCCACGACGCCAGGTACGCGGCCACTGCGACGCCGATCACGGCGGCGACGGGCGCGAACCAGGCTATCCAGTCAGCCATCTGCGCGCTTCTCCCTTCTTGTTCCTCCCAGACAACGGACGTGCTTGCGCGATTCTATGCGAAGGGGGTGCATACGGCAACAAAACGGAAACGGAGCGGCAGCGCGTCACAGCGCGCCGGCCCCCCACGACGCACGCAGGGGGCGCGCTGGGCGCCCCCTGCCGTGGTGCACTTCAGGTGATCGCTACTTCGTCGCTGCGAGCACTTCGTCGCGTACGGCTTGTGCGACTGCGCCCGTCCCGCCGAAGAAGCGCACCCACTCGATCTCCGTCCTGTTCCCTGCTAGCGCCGCGCGCGTGGGATCCGGCAGCGCTGCCTTCTTCGTCAACAAGAGCACGGAGCCGGTTCTCCCCAGAACCGGGCCAGCGGCAAGCGCGTCCGGGAAGTTCTCGCCGGTCGCGATGCCGACTCCACCGTCGTAGCCAAGCCCCGCCCACACGCTTCGATCCGCGATCACGGCCGCGGTGCTGTAGCGATCCGCGCCAGCCCAGCGGTAGGTGCAGCACCGCACCGTGGAGCCGATGTCGGTCTCGACGCTGTCAGGCACAGCTCCCGTGCCGCCCAAAACGATGGCCTGCTTGACGCCTGCGTTCTGCATCGCCGACACGAGCGCAGGGTCTGCGCCTGCCCTCGGGTCGACCAAGAAGATCGGCCATCCCTTGGCAGCCGCCGCAGGCGAGGCTCCGAGCGCGTCAGGGTAGTTCGCGCCGGTGGCGAGGAACGCTGTCCCGTCGTAGGCCCCGCCCTGGAGCTCCACGCACTCGGCCGCGACTTTGCATGCGGTTTCGTAACGATCTGCGCCCCAAAGTCGCTCGACGTTGTCTTCGCCGAGCTGTGCCTTGAGCGCCCCCTCCACAGCTGAAGATACCGCGCCAGTCCCACCGAGCACGTAGGCCTTCTTGGCGCCCAAGCGCGCGATCTCAGCTGCCACCGCGCCAGGAAGCGAGTCCTTCGGCGTGAGCAAGACAGGCCCGCCAGCTGCGCCTGCAAGCGCGGCGCCGCCGAGTGCGTCCGGCCAGTTGTAGGCCGTCGCGATGACGACGGCTTCTGCGCCCCCGTTCGCGAACGCCAGCTTGGAAGCAGCGATCGCGGTCGACACGCGGTCGGCGCCTGTCACAGACACGCACTCGATCGGCTTCCGCTGAAGCGGCAAGCTTACAGCGACAGCGTGCTCACCGTCCCACACGATGCTCCGCTCCAGCGGGTAGTACCCTTGGGTGTCGACACGGATCAGGTACCTGCCAGCACCGAAGCTCTCGTCGTCGTAAAGCGTGCACGCGCCGTCGGCTGATGTCCACTCGAAGCTCGCCCACCAGAATCCACCAGTGCGCCTGTCGACGTAGTACGCGTCGACCTCGACCCCGACGATCGGTTCGCCCGTGTCCCGGTCGGTGACGCGAACGTTCGCGATCGGCTTCGGGGGCCACAGCTCGAACGTCACGTCGCGGGCGTTCTCTCCATCCCACATGACCAGCGTGCGCTGACACGCGTATCCCGACTTCTCGACGCTGATGACGTAGGAGCCTGCACCGTAACCGCCCTCGTCGAAAAGCGCGAGCTTCCCATCGGCGCCTGTCTCGCCGAGGTCTGCCAATCCCTCCTCCGGCGTCGCTGCCGTGACGCGCTGCGCCAAGACGAAAGCGCGCTCCACGGGATTCCGTGTCGACGCGTCGACGACGGTAACGCGGGCGATCAGCTTCGCGGGCTCGAGAGAGAAGTCCAGCCCGACCGTGTGCTCGCCATCCCATGACACGGTTTGCTTCTCAAGGACGAATCCGTCAGCCCTTACCACCACGATGTACGTTCCTGGGCCGTACCGACGGCTATCGAACAGCTGCGCCGTCCCGTCAGAAGCCGTGTAGGTCCCCGCCGTGAGATACGTCTCGCCAGTCTTCGGGTCGACGAACGATGCTCCCGCCCACGCGCCCTCGAACGGCTCCCCCGTCGCCGCCTTAGTCACCCTCACGACTGCGATGGCCGCCGGCGGCCTCAGCTCGAACGTCACGTTGACTGGGTTCTGGCCATCCCACTCGATCGTCTTCTCGAACGGGTCTTCCCCGTATACCTGCCTCGACCACACCTTGATGACATATCGACCGGCTCCGAAGCCCTCGTGGTCGTAGACGGTGCACGTGCCGTCCGGACCGGTATACGACTCGCCAGTCCACAGCTCGTCTCCACTGCACGGATGGACGTAGTACGCATCCACCCACGCCCCGCTGACAGGCTCGCCGCTCGCAGCATCGCTCACCGTCACGTGCGCTATCGGCTTCGGCGTCGGCACGACCGCACCAGCTGGCGGGGCCACGATGGCCGCCACCAGCAGCAGCGCACCGGACACTGCGGCAAACCTCCGGATTCCCCTCATCGAAGCACCCCCCCTCAGCGCTTACCTTACACACGCGGCATGGCTTGCCGTCAAGAAGGCCACGACTCAGCCAGCCCAGATACACGGCGACACAACGCCATGTACCCGCCGGTTGATCAAACCAGGAGGGGGCGCCCCAGCGCCCCCTCCGGACACTTCACTGTCGCAGGCAGGCCCTACTACTTCGCGGCTGCGAGCGCTTCGTCACGTACGATTTGTGTGACTGCGCCCGTCCCGCCGAAGAAGCGCATCCACTCGATCTCTGACCTGTTCGCTGCCAGTGCCGCGCGCGTGGGATCCGGCAGTGCCGCCGTCTTCGTCAACAAGAGCACGGAACCCCACCGCCCGAGAACCGGGCCAGCGGCAAGCGCGTCTGGGAAGTTCTCCCCTGTGGCGATACCCACGCCGTCCCACATCAGCCCTGCGTCCACGCTCTTCTCGGCCACCTGGGCAGCCGTTGCGTAGCGGTCGGCACCCCACCACCGGTCGGTCTTGCACGGCACCTTGCTCTGAAGGTCCGTCTTCACCTTGTCGGCCACCACGCTCGACCCGCCGAGCACGATGACCTGGTTGACGCCGATGGCCTTCATCGCCGAGACGAGCGTCGTGTCTGCGCCCACGCGTGGATCCACGAGGAAGATCGGCCACCCCTTGGCCGCAGCGAGCGGGGACGCGCCCAGGGCGTCAGGGAACTTCTCGCCGGTCGCCACGAACGCCACGCCGTCGTAGCCGTCGTTCTCCTCGGCGCACTTGGCAGCGACCATCCGCGCAGTCTCGTAGCGGTCGCGACCCGCGATGCGCACGACGTTGCCCGTGTTCTTGGGATCGACGACCGCCTCGAGCGCGTTCTGGACGGCCGTCGAGATGGCTCCTGTGCCGCCAAGCAGATAGACCTTGATCGCGCCGAGCCGGTGCACCTCGTCCGCTACGGTCTCGGGCAGCACATCTTTCGGGACGAGCAGCACAGGCCCGCCCGCTGCGCCCGCGAGCGCGGCGCCGCCGAACGCGTCCGGCCAGTTGTACGCGGTCGCGATGACAACCGTGTCAGCACCGGTAGGAAACCCATGCTTCGACGCTTCGATCGCTGTGCCGATGCGGTCCGACCCGCAGATGGGGACCTCGACCGTCCCGGCGGCTTCCAGCTCGAATGAGACATCGACGGGGTTGCTTCCGTCCCAGACGACCTCGGTCCACTCCTCGACGTATCCGTCGGCCCACGCCGCGATCTTGTACGTCCCCGCGCCGAACTGCTCTTCGTCCGTGACCGTGCAGGTTCCGTCGATACCGGTGTACTCACTGCCTGTCCACACGTAGCCGTCCACCGGATCCAAGAAGTACGCGCAGACCTCGGCGTCCTGGATAGGGTCGCCCGTCTCGGCGTCTTTCACCGTCGCGTTCGCAATGGGTTTGAAGGCGACGAGGTCGAACGAGAGGTCTACCGCGTCAGTGCCGTTCCAAGTGATCTCCTTTGCCTGGTGCGCGTACCCGTTCATCCAGACTTCGATCTTGTACGGACCCGGTCCCTTCCCGTTCTCGTCGCACACGACTGCCTTCCCGTCTGCGTCCGTGTACGCGCGTCCCGCGAAGTGGTAGACCGGCCCGTCTGCCGTGTCTTCGATCAGCCACGCGTCGACTTCGACGTCGGCGATAGGATCGGCGGTGTCGGCATCGCGCACCGTGACAGCCGCGATAGCCGGATACCCGTTGGCTGAAGCAGGCGCGTATCCGCCGAGCAAGCCCAGCAGGAGCGCCATCACGATGGCGAGGCGTGGACCGCTCGCCCGTCGAGCATCGAACAGCGTCCTCATCGCATCTCCCTCCACCCGCATGCGCCGGCGCGTGCCGGCAACATTCACTTTGCCGTGGTATCGGCAGACGGCGTACGAGAATGCACGCACGAGCGCATACCGCTCGGCGGACGGAGGAATCCACGCGACGAACGGACGTCTCAGCAGTGCCCTTAGTCACACTCTCCAGCGAGACGGAACGAAGATCTGCTCGTACTGACGGATCGCGAACCGGTCTGTCATACCGGCCACGTAGTCGACGACGCGTTGCACGAGATCATCGTCGCTACGAGGCTGGAACTCCACAGGCATCTCGGCCGGGTTCTCCAGGTAGTGCATGAACAGCGCCTTCACGACGCCGTGCGCCTTCGGCTCCTCGGCTTTGGCGCGCGGCGACATGTAGACGTTCTCGAACAGCCACGTGCGGAGGTCCAGCAACGCCTGCCATACCTCGTCGGACATGCGGATCTCGTCTGAGTCCAGCGAGGCGGTCACCATGTCGTGGACCATCGTGGTGATGCGCTGCCCGTGGTTGTGACCGAGGACGGCGGTCGGGCCTGCCGGCAGGTCCTCCTCGCGGATGACGCCGCCGCGCATCGCGTCGTCGATGTCGTGGTTCACGTAGGCGATGCGGTCCGCGATGGCCACGATCTGCCCTTCCAGCGTCGCGGCCTTCTGAGACCCTGTGTGGCAGCGGATTCCGTCGCGGACCTCCCAGGTGAGGTTCAGGCCCTTCCCCTCGTACTCGAGGACCTCCACGACGCGCAGCGACTGCAGGTTGTGACGGAAGCGGTCCGGGACGTGTGGGTAGCGCCCGCGGATCTCCTCGAAGCACTCCGTGAGCGCGTCTTCGCCGGTGTGCCCGAATGGCGTGTGTCCGAGGTCATGGCCCAGCGCGATCGCCTCAGTCAAGTCCTCGTTGAGCCGAAGCGCACGCGCGATCGAGCGCGCAATCTGCGCCACTTCGAGCGTGTGCGTCAGCCGCGTGCGGTAGTGATCGCCTTCTGGCGCGAGGAACACCTGCGTCTTGTGCGACAGGCGCCGGAAGGCCTTGCAGTGGATGATGCGGTCGCGGTCCCGCTGGTAGTCCGTGCGGAAGGGGTCGGGCTCGATCGGCCGATCGCGTCCGCGAGACGCGTCTGAGAAGGCCGCACGTGGCGACAGGCGCTGCCGTTCCTCAGCCTCCGCCAGCTGCCGTGTGAGCACCGCGTTCACCTCCATCCAGCAGCCGATGCGCCGAACGCCGTCCAGTACGCGAATGCGACGGCCGCGCACACGAACGCCGCGATTCGGCCGGGGCGGTTCGCGCCCCACGCCCTCGTGAGCACTACGCTCGCAGCGGAGCCCGCGAAGACGACCGCAGCGCCGATGCCGACGGGCACGAGCGCCGCCCCGAGCGCGGACCACGGGGACCCGCCGTCACCCGCCCGAGACACGCCCTCGCTCACGACGAGCGCCGCAAGCACGACGAGCCCCCAGGCCCCGCCGACGGCGACGTCCACCGGCCAGGGCCGCTCCCTGCGGGAACGGCCCTGGATCAGCGGCGAACGCGCTCGTTGGTAGAGCCGCGTGGTGCGTGCCACCGCTCCCCCGCTTCCGCCGCCTTTCGGCGGCGCCTGCCGTCACCTGTTGTCGCTGCCTGAGACCCTTCCTGCGAGGGCCGCCTGAGCGGCTGCAAGACGCGCCAGCGGCACCCGGTACGGCGAGCAGCTGACGTAGTCCAGCCCGATCTTGTGGAACACGTGCACCGACTCGGGGTCGCCGCCGTGCTCGCCGCACACGCCGAGCTTGATCTTCGGGTTCGCCTCGCGGCCGAGGCGGCAGCCCATCTCCACGAGCTTGGCCACGCCTTCGTCGATGGTCTCGAACGGGTTGCGGGCGAGGATCTTGCGCTCGAGGTACCGCGGCAGGAACTTCGCCTCGATGTCGTCGCGCGAGAACCCGAAGGTGGTCTGCGTGAGGTCGTTCGTGCCGAAGGAGAAGAAGTCGGCGGCCTTGCCTACCTCGTCGGCGGTTACCGCAGCGCGCGGGAGCTCGATCATCGTGCCGATGGGGATCTCGATCTCCACGCCGGTCTCGGCGACCACTTCAGCAACGACGGCCTCGGTCTCGGCGCGCAACGCCTCCAGCTCGGTGACGATGCTCACCAGCGGGATCATGATCTCCGGCCGAGGGTCTTTGCCCTGCTTCTTGAGCGCGCACGCAGCGCGCGTGATAGCGCGGACCTGCATCGCGTAGATCTCCGGGAACACGATGCCGAGACGGCAGCCGCGCAGGCCGAGCATCGGGTTGGCCTCGCGCATCGCGTCGATCTGCGCGAGCAGCCTGCGCTTGGCGGCGAGCTCCTCGGGCTTGGCGCCTGCGGCCTCGGCCCGCACGATCTCGACCTCGAGCGCCCGCGGGTCGTCGAGGAACTCGTGCAGCGGCGGGTCGAGCAGCCGCACCGTCACCGGCAGCCCGTCCATCGCCTCGAAGATCTCCAGGAAGTCCTGCGTCTGCACCGCGAGCAGCTTCTCCAGAGCGGCCTCGCGCTCCGGCGAGCCGTCCTCCGCGAGGATCATGGACTGCACGATCGCCTTGCGCTCGCCCAGGAACATGTGCTCCGTGCGGCACAGCCCGATGCCCGCCGCCCCGAACTTCCGGCCGAGCGCGGCGTCAGCCGGCGTGTCCGCGTTCGCGCGCACGCCGAGCGTGCGGAACTCGTCAGCCCAGGAGAGGACGGTGTCGAAGTCTCCCGACACCTCGGGCTCGACGAGCGGCACGGCGCCGAGCACCACCACGCCGGTCGTGCCGTCGATCGAGATGACGTCGCCTTCCTTGATCACCACGTCCGCGCCCTTGACGCGCGCGAGCTTGTTCTCCGCGTCGATCGCGAGCTTCTCGGCGCCGCACACCGCCGGCTTGCCCATGCCGCGCGCGACGACAGCTGCGTGCGAGGTCTTGCCGCCGTGCGACGTCAGGATGCCCTCCGCGGCGTCCATGCCCGGCAGGTCGTCCGGGTTGGTCTCCCACCGCACGAGGATGACCTTGCGGCCGGCTGCCTTCGCGGCCACCGCGTCGGCCGACGAGAACACCGCTTCGCCGACGGCCGCGCCCGGGCTCGCGTTCAGGCCCTTCGCGATCGGCTCGATCTTCGCCTTCGGGTCGAACTGCGGGTGCAGCAGCTGGTCGAGCTGCGCCGGGCTGACGCGCTGGACGGCCTCCTCGCGCGTGATCATGCCTTCGTTGACCATGTCCACCGCGATCTTGAGGGCCGCGCGCGCGGTGCGCTTGCCGACGCGCGTCTGCAGCATCCACAGCTTGCCCTGCTCGATGGTGAACTCGATGTCGCACATGTCCCGGTACTCGGCCTCGAGCCGCTCGAACACGCGCCACAGTTCCTCAGCGGCCTCAGGGAGCACCTTCGGCAGGTCCGACAGCGGCTGCGTGTGCCGGATGCCGGCCACGACGTCCTCGCCCTGGGCGTTGGTGAGGAAGTCGCCGTAGTACTCCTTCGTGCCGTCGGCGGGGTTGCGGGTGAACCCGACGCCCGTGGCCGAGGTCTCGCCCTTGTTGCCGAAGACCATCGCCTGGACGTTGACGGCCGTGCCGAGGTCGTCCGGGATCTTCTCCATCTTCCGGTAGTACACCGCGCGCTCGTTCATCCAGCTGCGGAACACGGCCTCTATGGCGAGCCGCAGCTGCAGCTGAACGTCTTGCGGGAACGCGACCTTGCCGTCAGGCCCCACGAGCTCCGGATGCTCATCGGGCGAGACGTGCTCCGCCACGATCTTCTTGAACTGCTCGGTGAGCGCCCGCATGTCCTCAGCGTCGAGATCGGCGTCCGACGACACGCCGCGCGCGAGCTTCATCTCGGTGATCGCGTTCTCGAACAGGTCGCCTTCGACGTCGAGCACGACCTTGGAGAACATCTGGATGAAGCGCCGGTAGCTGTCCCACGCGAAGCGGGGGTTGTTCGTCTGCGCGATCAGCCCCTGGACCGACTCGTCGTTGAGCCCGAGGTTGAGGATGGTGTCCATCATGCCGGGCATCGAGTACGGCGCGCCAGAGCGGACCGAGACGAGCAGCGGGTCGCTCGGGTCGCCGAGCCGCTTGCCCATCTTGCCTTCCAATTCCGCGAGGTGCTCCGCGATCTCCGCGTCGAGCCCGTCAGGGAACGCGGGCGGGTTCGAGGCATAGTACTCCATGCACGTCTGGCACGTGATCGTGAAACCGGGCGGCACGGGAAGCCCCATGTTGGCCATCTCGGCCAGGTTGGCGCCCTTGCCGCCCAGGATGAACTTCATGTCCTTGTTGCCCTCGGTCCTGCCGCCGCCGAAGGCGTACACGCGCTTGATCCCTGCCAACTCCCTCTCCCTTGCTGTCCGGGAACCTGCTGGCGCTATAGTACCGTAACGCCGCGCCCCCACGGCACGGCGCGGACGCCCTTAATCCGATTCTGCGAGCCCGCCCTCCAGATGCCGGATGATCTCCTGAGCGGCTTCCTCGATCGCCCGGCCGCCGGTGTGCACCACGATGCACCCGATGCGCCGCATCACCGCCCGGGCCTCCTCGAGCTCGCGTTCGATGGCCTCGAGGTCGGCGTACCCCGGGACGTAGGTGCCGAGCTCGCGCATCCGCTCGGTGCGTATCTGCTGCAACACTTTCGCGCTCGTCACGAGCCCGAACACGCGCCTGGGGTCGATCTCGAACAGTTCCTCAGGCGGCTCTACGCCTGGCGCAAGCGGCACGTTCGCGGCGCGGTAGCCTTTGAACGCGAGGTACATCGCGAGCGGGGTCTTGCTCGACCGCGACACGCCGATCAGCACGACGTCCGCCTCGGCCAAGTCCTGCGGGTTACGGCCGTCGTCGTGCTTGACCGCGAACTCCATCGCCTCGATGCGCTCGAAGTACTCCTCGTCCGTGCGACGCACGGCTCCAGGCTCACCCGACGCCGCGATGCCGGTTACGCGCTCGATCGTCCGGACTGCCGGGCCGAGCACGTCGACGCCGTTCACGCCGCCCGCGCACAGCGTCTCCATCTCTTGCCGCAGCGACTCATCCACCAGCGTGTACAGGAACAGGCACCACCTGCCGCAGTGCGACCGCACCGTGCTCCGGAGCTCCTCGGCGGTGCGCACCCGCGGCAGCCGCTCGATGCGGAATGCGTCGCCGTCGAACTGGGCGATCGCCGCACGAGCGACCATCTCAGCGGTCTCGCCGAGCGAGTCCGACAGGATGTGCACGGTGTACGTCGGCTCCACGGCCCGGTCTCCCCGTCACGCAGCGATGCGGCCGACGTCGGCGAAGCGCGAGAACACGCGCACGAACCGGTTCAAGAGCCGCAGGCGGTTCGTGCGGAGCCGCTCGTCTTCGTCCATCACGAGGACCGCCTCGAAGAACGCGTCGATCTCCGGGCGCAGCGAGGCGAGAGCAGCCACCACCTCGTCGTGGCGGCCGAGCGCGAGCAGCTCCTGGATACGCGCGTCGGCCGCCTCCAACGCATCGGCGAGCGCGGACTCCTCCGGGCCCATCAGATCCTTCGAGACCTCCTCGCCCAACGACGGCTGGCAGAGGTTCGCGGCGCGCCGGAACGCGATGGCAAGGTCTTCGAAGAGCTGCGGGTCGGCGTCCCGGGCGCTCTGCAACGCCGCGCACCGCGCAGCGACTTCAGCCAGGTCGTCGCTCTCGCTCGGGAGCACCGCGTCGATGGTGTCGTATGCGTAGCCGCGCTCGCGCAGCACGCCGCGAAGACGCCCGAGGAAGAACTCCTTCACCTCGCTCGCCACCGCAGGAAGGTCCAGGTCCGGCACCACGTCTGCGTAGCCTTCGAGGGCGTCCGCGATGGTCCTCCCGAGCTTGATGGCGAGCCCGCCGTCCATCGCCATCAGGATCACGCCGATGGCGAACCGGCGCAGCGCGAAGGGGTCGGACGAGCCGGTCGGCGCCTGGCGCACTGCGTGGATGCCGCAGATGGTGTCGATCTTGTCCGCCGCCGAGACCAGCATGCCGGGCACGCTCTCGGGCAGAGCGTCTCCAGCGTACCGCGGCCGGTAGTGCTCGACGATCGCGTTCGCGACTGCCGGCGCCTCGCCGGACGCCAGCGCGTAGTACGACCCCATCACGCCCTGGAGCGAGGTGAACTCGACCACCACGTGCGTGACCAGGTCCGCTTTGCAGAGGTGCGCGGCCCTGACCGCGTGCGCCTCGTCCTCAGGCCCCGCGCCGATCTGCTTGGCGAGGAGCCGCGTCAGCCGCTCGATACGCTCCACCTTCTGGCCGACGGATCCCAGCTTCTGGTGGAACACGATGGAGTCCAGCTTGCCGACGTACGACTCGAGCGGATGCTTCAAGTCTTCGTCGTAGAAGAACGCGGCGTCAGCGAGCCGCGCCCGGATGACGCGCTCGTGACCGTGCACGATAGGCTCTGTGCGCGCCGGGTCTCCGTTGTGCACCACCAAGAACGCCGGCATGAGCGTTCCGTCGACCGCCTCCACTGGGAAGTAGCGCTGGTGCGATTCCATCGCCTCTTCGAGCACCTCCCGCGGCACCCGCAGGAACGCCTCGTCGAAGCGTCCGGCTGCCACGGTCGGGTACTCCACCAGGTTCACGACTTCAAGAAAGGTCTTCTCCGGTACCACGGGCACGCCGCCGACCGCCTCGGCTGCACGCTCGATGCCATCGCGGATGAGCTGCGTCCGCTCCCGCCCGTCAGCAATGACGAGCGCGCTGCGGAGCGCGTCGAGGTACGACCCAGCGTCGGGGATCTCGACCGCGCCGCCCAGGAAGCGGTGTCCCTGGCTCACCCGGCCTGCGGTCAGGCCTGCGAACGAGACTGGAATCACTTCGTCGCCGAACAGGGCCACCAGCCAGCGCACGGGCCTGATGAACCGCGCGTCGCCGTCCCCCCACCGCATCGACTTCGGCCACGGGATGCTTTCCGCGAGCTCCGCGAGCAGCGACGGCAGCACGTCTGCCGCGCGCTCCCCGCGCCGCTCGATGACTGCCCACACGTACTCGCCGCCCTCGGTGGTCTCCCGCACCAGCGACTCCACTGCAACGCCGCGGCTGCGCGCGAATCCGATAGCGGCCGGCGTGGGGTTGCCTTCAGCATCGTACGCGGCGGCTGCGGCCGGTCCCTTGACGCGCTCCTGCGCATCGCGCTGCATCTCGGCGACGTCGCGGACGAGCAGCGCGATCCTGCGCGGCGACCCAAAAACGTCGACCGCGCCGTGGTCTAACCGTGCGTCGGCCAGCAGCTCGGCAGCGCGCGTGCGGACGTGGTCCAAGGCCGCGTACAGCGGCGCCGACGGCATCTCCTCGGCGCCGATCTCGAAGAGCAGGTCGCGCGGCATCACACCTCACCGCCCTTCGACGGCGCGAGCGACGCAACGTACGCCTCGCAGCACGCTTTCGCAAGCGCGCGCACGCGCAGGATGTAGCCCGTGCGCTCCGTGACGGCGATGGCGCCTCGCGCGTCCAGCAGGTTGAACACGTGCGAGCACTTCAGCACGTAGTCGTACGCGGGAAGCACGAGACCCGCCTCCAGCGTGCGCTTGCACTCGCGCTCGTACATCGTGAAACGCTCCAGCAGCGCGTCGACGTCGGCGACCTCGAAGTTGTAGGCGGACTGCTCGCGCTCGTTCTGCAAGAACACGTCGCCGTACGTGAACGCGAGGCCGTCGGGACCGGTCGCCCACACCAGGTCGAACACGCTGTCCACGCCCTGGATGTACATCGCCAGCCGCTCGAGCCCGTAGGTGATCTCCGCCGGCACGGGACGGCACTCGATGCCGCCGACCTGCTGGAAGTAAGTGAACTGCGTGACCTCCATGCCGTTCAGCCACACCTCCCAGCCCAGGCCCCACGCGCCGAGCGTCGGCGACTCCCAGTCGTCCTCGACGAGTCGCACGTCGTGCTCCTTCGGCTCGATGCCGATCGCGCGGAGCGAGTCGAAGTACAGGTCGAGCACGTCGTCCGGGCTCGGCTTCAGGATGACCTGGTACTGGTAGTAGTGCTGCAGCCGGTTCGGGTTCTCGCCGTACCGCCCGTCGGTCGGACGGCGCGACGGCTGCACGTACGCCGTCCGCCACGCGTCGGGGCCGAGCGAGCGCAACGTCGTGGCCGGGTGGAACGTCCCGGCGCCGACCTCGACGTCGTAGGGCTGGAGCACCACGCACCCCTGGTCTGCCCAGTAGCGGGACAAGCCGAGGATCACGTCCTGGAAGGTGGTCGTCATCAGGCGTCGTCTCCGTTCACGCAAGCGGCGAAGCGCCGCGACGTCTGGCGTGGGCGTAAGTGTACATCACCCGCGCAGGTACGCGTCGAGCGCACGCAGGCGCGCCGGCAGGTGGTGCGACGCGAACGCTCGCAGCACGACGAGCGCCTCGCGTGCGACGCAGTCGGGCAGCGGTTCCGCGGCGATCTCGGCCAGCCGCGACCGCAGCAGCCACGCGAGCGCGCCCTGGAGGTCTCCGGATACCGCTATCGCACTGGGATCGCCGCCGACGCACGCTGGGCACACGGTGCCGCCGCCCGAGAGCGAGAAGGCAGGCGCCGGAGCGCACGGCCCGCCGCACGACACGCACCCGGACAGCTGCGGACGCAGCCCCTGCATCGCCATGGCTTTGACGAGGAAGGCGCACACGAGCGTCGGCAGGGCCTCCGGGGTCGCATCTTCGATCGCGTCGATCGTTGCGACTCCGAGCTCAAAGAGGCGCGGCTCCGCATCAGACTCCGCCGTCACCCGATCCAAGAAGTCGGCGGCCACCGCAGCGGCCCGCACGGCCTCGTAGTCGGCTCGCACGCGGTCGTGCGCCGCGACGGTCTGCGCTTCAGTCAAGACGTCCAAAGTCCGGCCTCGCGCGAACAGTCCGTCGATCACCGTGAACGGCTCCACGCGGGCGCCGAATCGCGAGCCCGGCTTCCGGGCGCCCTTCGCCACCGCGCGGATCTGATGCCCCTCTGAGCTCAAGGCCGTGACGATGAGGTCCGACTCGCCGAGCTTGGTCTTGCGAAGCACGAGCGCGCGAGCTGCGTAGGTGCCGCTCATCTGTGGCGCGTCAGCTCCGCGGTCTCGCGTCCAGAGCAGCCAGGATCTCGACGCCGGACGAGGTCCCGATCCGGTCCGCGCCTGCTTCGATCATGGCAAGCGCGGTATCCAAGTCGCGGATGCCGCCAGCCGCCTTCACCTTGGCGGCGTCTCCGACGGTCTCGCGGATGATCCGCACGTCCTCGACAGACGCGCCGCGCGGCCCGAACCCGGTCGACGTCTTCACGTAGTCCGCCCCGGCCTCGACGCACAGCCGCGACGCAGCCGCGATCTGCTCCGGGTCGAGGTATCCCGTCTCTATGATCACCTTCACGAGTCCCCGTCCGTGCGACGCCCGGCGCACGGCCTCGACGACCTGGGCGATGTCTTCGCGCACGACGGTCGTCTCGCCGCCAAGGAATGCGGCGACGTTCATGACCATGTCGATCTCATGGCATCCGAGCTCAACGAGCTGCCGCGCCTCTTCCGTCTTCGTTTCCGTGAGCGAGTACCCGAGCGGGAAGCCCACGACCGAGCACACCGCTGTCCCCGTCCCGGCCAGCACCTCAGCCGCAAGCGGCACCAGGAACGGCGACACGCACAGGGATGCGAACCCCAGCCCGGCGTTGGCTTGCATCCACTCGTGCGCGGCGCCCATGCCGATGGTCGGCTTGAGCAGGGTCTGATCGATCCGCGACGCGAGCTCCGTCCTGTCCATGCCCTCACAACCCTTCGCCGTACCCGAACCGGCGGATCGACGCCGCGTCGCGCCGCCAGTCTCGTTTGACCTTCACCCGCAGTTCCAAAAACACGTGCTCTCCCAGGACGCGCTCGATGCCGGGACGCGCCTCGCTGCCGATCCGCTTGATCATCTCCCCGTCGCGCCCGACGATGATGCCTTTCTGCGAGTCCCGCTCGACGTAGATCCGCGCGCTCACACGGACGAGACCCTCGCGTTCCCGGGCGATGTCCTCCACCACGACCCCCACCGAATGAGGGACTTCCTCCCGCGTGAGATGAAGGACCCGCTCGCGGATGAGCTCCGCAACCAGGACTTCCAGAGGCTGGTCCGTGCGCATGTCGCGCGGGAAGTAGCGAGGGCCCTCGGGCAGGAGGCGCGCTACCGCGTTCGCGACGCCGTCCACGTTGAAGCCCGTCCGCCCTGAGCAAGCCACCACGTCGTCGAACTCCGCGAGCGTGCTCGCGAGAGCCAATTGACGCTCCAGCTCCTTCGGCTTGACGAGGTCCACCTTCGTGAGGACGAGCACTTTGGCGGCATCCGCCTCCTGGACGCGGTGCGCGACCCACCGGTCGCCAGGCCCGACAGGAGCCGACGCGTCGATGACGAGGCACGCGATGTCGACGTCCGCGAGCGCAAGCACTGCCGAGCGGTTGAGCTCTTCGCCGAGGGCGTCGTGCGGACGGTGGAGCCCCGGCGTGTCGACGAAGACGATCTGCGCGTCGTCCCGGTCGACGATGCCGCGCAGGCGGTGGCGCGTCGTCTGCGGGGTGCTCGACACGATGGCGACCTTCTCGCCGACTAGCGCGTTCAGGAGCGTCGACTTCCCTGCGTTCGGCCTCCCGACGAGCGCTGCGAAGCCGCTCCGCACCAGCTCGTAGCCCGGAGCGTCGGGGCTCACTCGTCGTCCCCCTCGTCCTCGTCGAGGTAGCCGCGCACGAACGCCTCAGGCAGCAGCGCGTCGAGCGTCAGCACTTCGACCGCGTCGCTCCTGCCGCCCATGATCACGCGCATCTCCGGGTTGAACTCGGCGAGGAACTGCCTGCACGCGCCGCACGGCACGGTCGGGGACTCCGAATCGCCCACGACCGCAATGGCGTCGAATGAGGTGTGGCCAGCAGCGACAGCAGCCATCGCCGCGCCTCTCTCGGCGCAGACCGTCGAGCCGTACGCAGCGTTCTCGACGTTCACGCCCACGAAGATCTCGCCTCCGGCGAACACGGCCGCCCCGACCCTGAAGCCGGAGTACGGCGCGTAGGCCTTCTGCTTCGCGTCACGCGCGAACGCGAGCAACGTCAGGTCCGCCTGCGTCACATGCTCACTCATGGCTCGCCTCCTCCGGCTCTGCTGCGGGCTCGATCGACACTCGCCGGACGCGGTTCCGGTCGACCGCCGTCACAGTCAGGCGCAGCCCTTCGAGCTCGATCGACTCTCCTATCTGCGGTATGTGCCCGGCGAGCTCCACGAACAACCCGCCCACCGAGTCCGCCTGCGGCTCGATGCCGGTTCCGAACATCTCGTTCAGATCGTCCACGGGCAGCCGCGCGTCGACGCTGTACCTGCCTTCGCCGAGGTCCACGACCGCGGGCTCGGCCACGTCGTACTCGTCGAAGATCTCGCCGACGATCTCCTCGAGGAGGTCTTCGATGGTCACCAGCCCCGCCGTCCCACCGTACTCGTCAGCGACGATGGCGATGTGCGTCTTCGTGCGCATCTCCAGCAGCAGCTCCTCGACGGGCTTCGTCTCCGGAACGAAGTACGGCGGGCGGGCGATCGGACCGACGGTGGCCGGGCACTCGCCCTTCCCGAGGCAGACCAGCAGGTCCTTCGCGTACAGGACGCCTCGCACGTCGTCGATCGAGCCGTGATACACAGGCAGGCGTGAGTAACCGGTCCGCTCGATGGTGTCGAGCGCCTCGCCGACGCTCGCGGTGTCTGCGACCGCGACCATGTCCGTCCTGGGCACCATCACCTCGCGGACGATCTTCGTCGTGAACTCGCTCACCGCCTCGATGATCGCCTCTTCGGCCTCCTCCTTCGCGGCCTCGTCGTCTTCCGCGGCCGCGCGGTACTCGTCTTCGCTCACCCACGCGTCGTCCACCCGCTGGCCCGACACCAGACCTGCTGCACGGATCCAGACGTACCCGAGAGCGCGTGACACGGGGTAGGCAACCGCGGCCACACCCAGCGCGGCCCGCGCGACGGCCAGGCCCACCCGCTCAGGGCTGTGCACGGCAAGCGATCTCGGCAACGCCTCGGCCAGCGAGTACGTCGCCGCGACCGCCGCAGCGACTGCGACGCCAGCGCCTGCGGCGCCTCCCCACGGCGCAACGGCAGCCACGGCCGCGGCCGCCGCCAGCGCGTACGAGACGCCGCGCACGAGCGAGCCGGCGGCCTCCAGGCGCCCTGGCCGCTCAGCGAGCGCGTCAAGCTCGCGGCCACCGCGACGTCCGGATTCAGCGAGCCGGCGCACCCTCCCGCGCGCCAAGAGCTCCACGCTCGCCTCGGCGGCGGCTGTCACCGACGCGCACGCAAGAACCGTCACGAGCCCGGCGACCAACGCTAAACCACCAGCTACGCCCATCAGGCGCCGCCACCTCCTCGGGGTACTAGGACCACAATAGCGCAAAGACTGCGGCGGTCACGACGACGCCGACGATGCCGCCCCAGACGGCCTGCCACACGGTGTGAGCTTCCGACTCCACCCGGCTCTGCGCTACCAGGCCGGCGACGAACAGCCCGATCACCCACGCAGCGCCGCTTCCCGTGATGAACGCGACGGCAGTCGCGGCCCCAGACGCCAGGGCGACGTGCCCGGACGGCCAGCCGCCCCGCATCCACGTGCCCTCTTGGCCGCTGACCGCCTTGAGCACGAGGACGATGAAGGCCGTAAGACCCAACGCGACCACGGTCACGTGCGAGGGCGCCTCGCGGACGCGCACGATGAGGGTATGCGCGGTATCCGTGAGCCGGCCGAAGAACACGACGTATCCGACCACCATCGCGACGACGGCGGTCACGAAAACAGCAGCCGCGGCCACGTCCTTCGCCACCTTCGCGACCGGGTCGTAGCCGTCGGTCGCCACGTCGACCGTCGCCTCCACGGCGGTGTTGACCAGCTCCGCGGCGATCACGAGCCCGACCGTCAGCAGCACGGCCAGGAACTCCGCGCGCCCGACCCGGAAGAACAGCGACGCAGCGAGCACCGCGGCGCCGGTGGCGACGTGGATGCGCATGTTGCGCTGCGTCCGGATGGCGTAGACCAGCCCGTCGATCGCGTGGTTGAACGACCAGATGATCGAGCGCGACCGCATCGGCTTCACGGCTCAGGCGCGTACGCGTCCAGGACCACCCGCTCGCGCTCCTGCATGACTGCAGCGTCGTCGTCGGTCTCGTGGTCGTAGCCGAACAGGTGCAGGATCCCGTGGACCAGCAGCAGGTTGAGCTCGGCCTCGACTGTGACGCCCGCTTCGGCAGCCTGCCGCTCTGCGACGTCCGGAGCGATGATCACGTCGCCGAGCACGATGGGCTCGCCTTCTGTGGCGAGGCACGGGTCGTCGCACCCGAACGACAGCACGTCAGTCGGCCCGGCGATGCCCCGGTACTGCTCGTTCAGCCTCGCCATCTCGTCTTCGCCGACGAGCGCGATCGACAGCTCCGCCTCCTCCGGGGCGCTCTCCATCGCCAGCACGTGCAGGGCCAAGCTCTCGAACGCCTCCAGCGCCAGCGGCTCAGGGTCGCGATGGCTCGTCACGCGTACCAGCATGAGGACCCCTCTCGTGCACGAAAGACGGATACTCCACGCGAGGATGGTACAACCCGCTGAGCATGCGGGTGTAGACCTCCACGATGCGCTGCATGTCCGCGAAGGTGAGGTCTGCGTGGTCCAACTGGTGGTCGGCGACCTTGCCGTCGACCACCCTGCGGACGCACTCCTCGATCCGCGGCGGCGTCGGTTTCGTCATCGCCCGCACGGCTGCCTCGGCGGCGTCAGCCAGCATCACGATCGCAGCCTCGCGCGTCTTCGGCAGCTCTCCGCTGTACCGGAAGTCCGCTTCGACCACCGGCTCACCGTTCGCGGCGGCCTTGCTGTAGAAGTACGAGACCACCGAGGTCCCGTGATGCTGGCGGATGATGTCCACGACCTCCGGCGGCAGCCGATGCTGCTCAGCCAGCTCGACTCCCTCGCGGACGTGGGCGGTGATGATGAGCGCAGACAGCGTCGGAGACGCGTTCGCGTGCGGGCTTTCGCACCCGGCCTGGTTCTCCACGAAGAACGCCGGCCGAGCAAGCTTGCCTACGTCGTGGTAGTACGCGCCTACCCGCGCAAGGAGCGGGTCCGCCCCGATGGCCTGCGCTGCCGCTTCAGCCAGGTTGCCGGTGAGGATCGCGTGCGTGTACGTCCCCGGCGCTTCGAGCATCAGCCGTCGCAGCAGCGGAGCGCTGGGATTGGCCAGCTCCAGAAGGCGCACGTCCGAGGTGACCCCGAGCAACGCCTCGAACACCGCGAGCAGGCCGAGGGCCGCCACGACCGCGACCACGCCGCCGACGAGGCCGAAGACCGCCTCGACAGCCACCGCTTGCGCTGTACCTCCGTTGAGCGCCGCGGACCCTGCGGCCGTTCCAGCCATGACCGCGACGACCGTCCCGGCCCCTGTCACGAGCTGAGAACGCTCCTTGAGCGACGCCATCGACGCGATCGCGGCGACGTTCGCGACGAGCGCCCCGAGCACCGCAGGGCCTGAGAGCACGCCTTGCAGCACGCCTGCTCCGACTGACACGGCCGCGAGGAGCATCGCTGCATGCGGCCCGACGAGCATCGTGGCCACCATGGCCGCGACCGGAAGCGGCAGCACGAACGGCGACGCCTCGGGGGCGAGCAATGCGTGGATCCACGTGACGTACACGCTTCCAGCCGCAAGCAGGCCGGCGACGAGCCCGTCCCGGGACCGCGCCGCCGTCTTTGCCCGCATCAGCCGCAGATAGGCGTCGCCGACGACGACGCAGACGGCAACCAGGCCCACGACGGCCGCGGCCTGCTGCCAAGGGCGCCCCCAGGCCACGGCCGGGGCCACGACGCCGATAAGCGCTATCCGCCTCACGAGCGACCGGATGCGCGGCATCGCAAGAGGGCCGCGGCGTGGCCACAACCCAGCCAGCCTCTCGACGACGCTATCCATCCTGCGACCGCTCGCCCGCCTTCGCGGATTCGTACTCGCTGTAGGCGTTCACGATGCGCTGCACGAGCCGGTGCCTCACGACGTCGCGCGAATCCAGCTCGACGAACGCGACGTCTTCGACTCCCGTCAGGATCTCGCGCACCTGCTTGAGGCCGGAAAGCGCGCCGATCAGGTCGGTCTGCGTGACGTCGCCCGTCACGACGATCTTGCTGCCGAAGCCCAGGCGCGTGAGGAACATCTTCATCTGCTCGGGCGTGGTGTTCTGCGCTTCGTCCAAGATGACGAAACTGTCATTGAGCGTACGGCCGCGCATGAACGCGAGGGGCGCGACCTCGATGACGCCGCGCTCGGTGAGCATGGTTGACTGCTCGATGTCCATCATGTCGAACAGAGCGTCGTACAGCGGACGCAGGTACGGGTCGACCTTCTCGTACAGCGTGCCGGGCAAGAACCCGAGCTTCTCGCCCGCTTCGACCGCTGGCCGCGTCAGGATGATCCTGCCGACCGCCTTCTTGCGGAGGGCGTCGACCGCCATCGCCATCGCGAGGTACGTCTTGCCGGTGCCCGCGGGGCCGATGCCGAACGTGACGGTGTGCGTGCGGATGGCGTCCACGTACCGCTTCTGACCTGCGGTCTTGGGCCGGATGGTCTTTCCGCGGTGCGTGAGCAGCACGTCCGAGAACACGCTCGTCGGGCTGCACTCGCCGCGCTTGAGCATGTCGATCACGCGGTCGAGGCTGTCGGGCGTGAGCTGCTCGCCCTTCTGGACGAGCTGCACCAATTCGCCGAACAGCGCGCTGACGGCCTGGGCCTCAGCGATCTCCCCGGTGATGGTCACTTCGTTGCCGCGGACCGAGATGTCGGACTCGAACTGGTCCTCGATGAGCCGCAGCAACAGGTCGCCTTCCCCCAGGAGGTCGACCATCGGGATCTCGGGCGGCACGACCAGGCGGACCTGGCTCCGTTCCACGCTCTCACTCGCCTTTCTCACTGCGCTGTCATCATGGTAGCACGCTTCACGCGAACCGGGGCGCTTCGATGGGCGCGCCGACGAGCGTGTCTCCGTCCACGCCGACGATCCGCGCACGCACGAGGTCGCCGACCGATGCCTCCACGCCCGCGACCCGGACTCGCGCACCGTTCCGCGCAGTCCCGTGCAGCGCCTCGCCGCTGACCGACTCGACGAGCACCTCGGCATCGCGACCTGCCTGCTCCTCCAGGAAGCGCTGCCGGCTGGCGCCGCCTATCGCCCGCATGCGGGCGGCCCGCTCTGCGGCGATGCCGGGCGACACCTGCCCTACGAGTCCCGCAGCGGCCGTCCCAGGCCGGCGCGAGTAGCGGAAGACGTGCAGCTTCGCGAACGCGAGTCGCTCGACGAACTCCTCTGACTGGCGAGCGTCGTCGTCTGACTCTCCCGGGAAGCCGCAGATGACGTCCGTCGTCACGGCGAGGCCAGGCATGGCCTCCCGCGCCGCCTCGATCGCTCGTTCGTACTCTTTCGCGCTGTACCGGCGCCCCATCGCTTCCAAGGTGCGGTCGCATCCTGACTGCAACGGGACGTGCAGGTGCTCGACGAACGCTGGCGTCGCGGAGACGACCCGGATGAAGCGCTCCGTGAGGTCGGGCGGCTCGATGCTCGTCAGCCTGACCCGCGGCACGCCGGTGTCTGCGACCCGCGCGATGAGCCCCGCCAGGTCGACGCCTCCGTCGTCGTAGCGCCCGACGTTGATGCCGGTGAGGACCACCTCTTTCACGCCGGCGGCAGCGAGCGAGCGGACATCCCGCAGGACGCGCTCCACCGGCACCGACCGGGGCGCTCCGCGCGTGAACGGGACGATGCAGTACGCGCAGCGGTTGTCGCAGCCGTCCTGGATCTTCACCAGCGCCCGGGTCCGGAAGCCCTCGCCATACCTCGGCGCCACGACGCCAAACACGTCTTCGAGACCTGCGGCTGCTCGCACCGTCGCCGCTAGCGCTGACTTGTCGCGTTCGACGACGACGCGATCCGACAGCGCCGCGAGCGCTTCGACGTCTGAGTCGGTCAGGCAGCCGGTGACGACGACCGTCGGCCGGTTCGCTAGCGCAAGAGCGTGCCGGACCGCCTTGCGGCTCTTGTGCGAGGCCTCCATCGTGACGGCGCACGCGGTCACGACCACCACGTCGGCGTCCGGCTGATCTGCCAAAGCGCCGCCGCACGGAAGCAGCTCCGCAGCCACCTGCTCGGCTTCGACTCGGTTCACTTTGCACCCGAGCGTGACGAATGCAACCCGGGAGCCAGGCTCACGCACCGCCAAGACCTCCTCGCGCGGACATCGCGAGCGCGACCGCCACCACGCCTGCCGTCTCGGTCCGGAGGATCGTGGGTCCGAGCCACACCGTCTTCGCGCCGGCGTCCACGAGCGACGCCACCTCGTCGGACGAGAAGCCGCCCTCCGGGCCGACGACGACGGCGACCGCATCGTCTCCGCCAAGCCCGGCATCCTCGATAGCGCGCCGCACGCTCGGCGCTCCCTCGGCGTCTTCCCACGCGACCAGCACCAACGCCACGGCGCCGAGCTCTGACGCCAGCGCTGCCACGTCGGCCACCGGAGCGACCTCGGGCACCTGCGTACGCTGGGACTGCTTGGCTGCTTCGGCGGCCACCCGCTGCCACCGTGCGCGCTTCGCATCGGCTTTGGCCGCGTCCAGACGCACAACCGAGCGCGACGACGCCAGCGGCACGATGCGTTCCACGCCAAGCTCCGTCGCCTGCCGGATGACGGCGTCCATCTTCTCGCCCTTCGCCAGCCCCTGGACGAGCCAGACGCGGGGGACCGGAGCCGCCTCGACGGCCCCGACGGCTTCGCCTTCGACGACGCCCCCGTCCGTCTTCGTGATGCGCACTTCCAGCGCAGAGCCGTTCGGGTCCACGCACACGATCCGGTCGCCCGGCGCGAGCCTCAGCACGTCCAGTGCGTGGTGGACGTCGGCCTCGCTCAACGACAGGCGGCCCGATCCGCCAGCCGCGTGCTCCCGAACGAAGAAGCGGTGCAGTGCCATCGCGTTCACGCACCGAGCCAGTCTTTGATCCGCTCCAACGGGGTCCGTGCGCCACGACCGGTCCCCAGAGACTCGCCGAGCTCCCGCAGCAGCTCTCGCTGACGCTTGTCCAGCTTCCGTGGGACCTCGACGCGCAGGTGCACGTACAGGTCGCCCACTCCTCCGCGAAGACCGGGCATCCCGCGTCCTTTGACGCGCACGACGTCTCCTGACTGCGTGCCCGCCGGCACGTCGACTTGGACATCCTCTGCGAGGCCGGGAACCGCGATCGTCGCGCCGAGGGCCGCCTGGGCGATGTTCACGACAGCCATGACGTGGAGGTCGTCGCCCTCGCGATGGAGGTACTCGTGCTCGGCCACGCGGACGCGCACCAGCAGGTCGCCGGCAGCGGCGCCACGCAGGCCCGCCTCACCCATGCCAGGCACGCGCACGGTCTGGCCGTCCGCGATGCCAGCCGGGATCGACACGCGCACGTGCTCCCGCGCCTGGACCCGCCCGGAGCCGCCGCACGCGCCGCAGGGCGGATCCGCGACCCGGCCGCTCGCTCCGCACGTCTCGCACGGCGTGAGCGACTGCATCACGCCGAGTATCGTCCTCCGGACCGTGCGCCGTTGGCCAGTGCCGCCGCACTCGGGACAGCTCTTCACCTGGCCGCCTGGCGCCACGCCGGTCGCGCCGCACGTCCCGCACGGCGCCATCCGCGTCACCGGCACTTCGCGCTCGACGCCCGTCGCCGCTTCTTCCAGCGTCACCGTCACTTGGACGCTCATGTCGCGCCCCTGCGTGCGGACCTGGCGAGCGCCGACGCCAGCCGCTACGCCGCCGAAGAACGTCTCGAAGATGTCGTCGATGCCGAAGAAGTCGCCGAATCCCGCGTAGTCCGCGCCGAAACCGCCGGCTCGCGGCTCGGGCGTGCCGTAGCGGTCGTAGTTCGCCCGCTTCTGCTCGTCAGACAGCACCTCGTAGGCCTCGTTGATGAGCTTGAACCGCTCCTCGGCGTCCGGGTCGTCCGCGACGTCCGGATGCGTCTCGCGGGCCTTGCGCCGGAAGGCGCGCTTGATCTCGTCCTGCGTCGCATCGCGGCTGACGCCGAGAACGGCGTAATAGTCCACAGAAGCCATGCCTGACCCCGTCTAGCCCAAGATCTCGGTGAGCGTGTCCGCGACGGCGCGCACGGCCCCGATCGCGCGTGGATAGTGCATCCGCGTGGGTCCGATGACGCCCACGACCCCCATCGCCCCGCGTCGTCCGTACGGGCTTGCCACGACGCTGGCCGACCCGAACGCCTCGACGGGATTCTCGTGGCCGATGCGCACCGTCACACCGCGCGAGCGCGCGGCGTCCGTGAGGATCTTCAGCATGGTGATGCCGTCTTCCAGGGCCTCTACCACCGGGCGGGCAGCGGCCGGGTCCGCGAACTCCGGCTGCGACAGCAGCGCAGCCACCCCGCCCGTCACGACGCGGTCCTCGTCTGCTTCGCGCAAGCAGTCGGCGACGGCGTCGAGCACCTGGATAGTCGTCCGCGCGAAGGCGTCCACGCCAGGGCCAGCGCCATCGCGCACGTCGACGACCTGCTCGCCGATCTTGTCCTCGAGCACGCCAGTCAGGTATCGCTCGACTTCCATCAAGACGTTCTCCGGAACGTGCTCGGCAAGCTCCAGCATGCGGTCCGCTACCTGCCCGGAATCCGTCACGACGACTACGAGAGCGCGTCGTTCGGCGAGCGGTACGACCGACACCCGCTTCAACCGGGCCCGTCGCAGCGCCGGCGCAGCGACGACGGCGACATAGTTCGTGAACCGCGACAGCAGCACCGACGTCTCACGGAGCACCTCGTCGAGCTCGAGCTCGAGCGTCTCGTACACGCGGTGGATGCGCTCGACTTCCTCGGACGACAGCCCGCCGTTGCCGATCCGCTCGCGCACGTCGTCGACGAACGCACGGTAGCCGCGGTCCGTGGGGATGCGTCCGCTCGAAACGTGCGGCTGGACGACGTGGCCGCTCTCCTCGAGCGCTGCGAGCTCTGCGCGCACGGTTGCTGGAGAGCAGCCGAGACCGTGGCGCTCGACGAGCGCCTTCGAACCCACGGGCTGCATCGTGTCGACGTATTCCTGGACGAGCGCGGCCAGAACCGCGCGTCTGCGTTCGCTCAGCATCGCTGCGCTCCTACGGCTGGCACTCGAACCTCGCGAGTGCTAGAAGATGGTACCACGCTCTTCGCTCGGCCTGAATGCTCAGCCGGTCCACACGGCGCCGAACACCTCGTTCCCGAGCAACCAGCCTCGATCGGTGGTGCGGACGCGATCAGCCGTCCGCTCGAGCAAGCCGCGCGCGACGAGGCCCTCGACCACGACCCCCAAGCCCGCGCGCTCGACCAGTTCTAGAGCCACGCCCTCCGCCAGGCGCAGCCCGAGCATCACGTCCTCGCGCGCAGCCTGCTCAGCATCGAGCGTCTCGACTGTCATGGCGGGCCACTCGCCGAACCCTTGCGTGAGGTCGGCCGCCACGGCGTACCGTACCCTCGCGGCACCCTCGGGCACGACGAATCCGGCCTCGCGCGCTGTCTCGGCCCGGAGCATCCCGTGCGCGGACGGGCCGATACCCAAGTACTCCCGCCCCGTCCAGTACGCGAGGTTGTGGCGGCACTCGCGCCCCGGCTCGGCGTAGTTCGCCACTTCGTAACGCCGCAGCCCCGCATCTTCGAGCAGGTTGCGCGCGAGCAGCATCATGTCCGCCACGAGGTCCTCGTCCAGCGCCCGGTAGCGCCCCAGCATCACCTCCGCCGCAAGCGGCGTGCCGCTCTCGAGCGAGAGCGGGTACACGGAGACGTGTCTCGCGCCCGTCTCGATCGCGTAGTGCACGCTCGAGCGCCACATGTCGAGCGTCTGCCCCGGGATGCCGCAGATCAGGTCGACCGACAGCTCAAGCCCGTGCGACACGACTGTGCGCGCAGCGTTGAGCGCCCTCGTCGCATCGTGCGGCCTGCCGAGCACCGCCAGCAGGTCGTCGTGGAACGCCTGCACCCCGAGGCTCACCCGCGTCGCGCCTGCGTCGGCAAGCATCGCCACGGTCTGCTCGTCGAGAGACTCCGGGTTGGCCTCCACGGTGACCTCGGGGTCGTGCGCTTCGCACATCTCCGCCCGAACGGTCGCGACGAACGCGGCCACGCGGGCGGCCCCCAGCGCAGTTGGCGTGCCTCCGCCGACGTACGCCGTCGTCGCCAGACGAAGCCCGAGCCGCGACACCCAGCCCGCCCACTGCTCGAAGAGCGCCTCGTACGCGCGGGCGGCCTGCTCCCGCGCACGTCCTGCTTCGACGGAGAAGAAGTCGCAGTACGAGCACTTCGACGCGCAGAACGGGACGTGGAAGTACACGTGCGCCGGCATCGCGCCGCCGGCGGGCTCGCGCGACGCGTCGCCAGCGCCCCATTCGACGTCTGGCGACGGGTGCGGCATCAGCCCTCGTCCACCTTCAGGATCGCCATGAACGCCTCCTGCGGCACCTCCACGGTGCCCAGGTTCTTCATGCGCTTCTTGCCTTCCTTCTGCTTCTCGAGCAGCTTGCGCTTACGCGTGATGTCGCCGCCGTAGCACTTCGCGAGCACGTCCTTGCGCTTGGCTTTGACCGTCTCGCGGCTGATGATGCGCCCGCCGATCGCAGCCTGGATCGGCACCTCGAACATCTGGCGAGGGATGATGTCCTTCAGCTTCTCGGTGAGCGCCTTGGCCCGGGGGTACGCCTTGTCCTTGTGCACGATGAAGGACAGCGCGTCGACGGGTTTGCCTGCGAGCAGCACGTCCAGTTTGACGAGGTCGCTCCGGCGGTACCCGATGAACTCGTAGTCGAGGCTCGCGTAGCCCTTCGTCCGGCTCTTCAACTGGTCGAAGAAGTCCATGATGAGCTCCGAGAGCGGGATCTCGTAGTGCATCTCGACCGTCGTGGCCGACAGGTACTGCATGTCCTTGAACGTCGCGCGACGGCTGTCGGCCAACTCCATGACCGGCCCGACGTAGTCCGGCGGGACGAGGATCGTCGCTTTGAGGTACGGCTCTTCGATGCGGTCGAGGCGGCTCGGGTCGGGCATGTCCTGCGGCGAGTGCACTTCGAGCATCTGACCGTTCGTCAGGTACGCGTGGTACTCGACGCTCGGCGCCGTAGCGAGCAGGTCGAGCCCGAACTCCCGCTCGAGGCGCTCTTTGACGACCTCCATGTGCAGCAGCCCGAGGAACCCGACGCGGAAGCCGAAGCCGAGCGCGTGGGAGGTCTCCGGCTCGTAGACGAGCGCCGGGTCGTTCAGTTTGAGCTTGTCGAGCGCGTCACGGAGGTCCGGGTACTGGTCGCCGTCGATGGGATACAGGCCCGTGTACACCATCGGTTTGACGTCGCGGTAGCCGGGAAGCGGCTCGGCGGCGCCGTGCTTGGCCGCGGTCACTGTGTCGCCGACCTTGACGAGCGCGGGGTCCTTCAGCCCTGTGATCAGGTAGCCGACCTCCCCCACGCCGAGCTCGTCGACGGGGGTGTTGGCCGGCCGGCGCACCCCGACTTCTTGCACGTCAGTGACCGTGTCCGTGGCCATCATGCGCACCAGGTCGCCTTTGCGCACGCGGCCGTCTACGATCCGCACCAGCGCGACGACGCCGCGGTAGGTGTCGAAGTACGAGTCGAAGATGAGCGCTTTGAGCGGCGCGTCCGGATCGCCTTTCGGCGGCGGCACGCGCTTGACGACAGCCTCGAGGGCGTCGCGCACGCCCTGCCCGGTCTTGCCGCTCGTGAGCACGGCGTCGTCGGCGGGGATGGCCAGCGCCTCTTCGATCTCGTGGCGCACGCGCTCCGGGTCGGCTGCGGGCAGATCGATCTTGTTGATGACCGGGATGATCTCGAGGTCCGCGTTCATCGCCATGAGCGCGTTCGCGACCGTCTGCGCTTCGACGCCTTGCGCCGCATCGACCACGAGCAGCACGCCCTCGCACGCCGCCAGCGAACGCGAGACCTCGTAGGTGAAGTCGACGTGCCCTGGCGTGTCGATGAGGTTGAGCTGGTACGTGCGCCCGTCGTCCCCGTCGTACATGACGCGCACGGCCTGCGCCTTGATCGTGATGCCGCGCTCGCGCTCGATGTCCATCGAGTCGAGCACCTGCTCGACCATCTCGCGCTCGTCGATGGTGTGCGTGAGCTCGAGCACCCGGTCCGCCAGCGTGGACTTGCCGTGGTCGATGTGCGCGATGATGGAGAAGTTGCGTATGAGGGCCGGGTCGGTCATCGGAGCGTAAGGATAGCAGGCGCGCCCGACAGCTCATAGGGCGAAGGCTGCCCGTGGTTGTCTTGGCGCACCCTGCGCTGTGTGCTAGACTCTCCCAGCCCGAACGCTCGGCCCATCGTGGCTGCTGAAACGCATGACTGGAAGGAACGACTGTCGTGGCGAACATCAAGAGCCAGAAGAAGCGGATCCTCACCAACGAGAAGGCGCGCAAGCGCAACCGCGCCGTCAAGTCGGCGCTCAAGACCTACGTCAAGCGGGTTCACGAGGCGATCGCCGCTGGCGACAAGGCCAAGGCGCTCGAGGCGGCGCGCGTGGCGTGCCGTGCGCTCGACAAGGCTGCCAGCAAGGGGGTCATCCACCCCAACCAGGCTGCCAACCGCAAGTCCGGCGTCATGGCCGCGGTCAACGCCATGGAAGACTGAGGCGCTTCAGTCGTCAAGCGGCTAGCCGCGCCCAGGCGCGTCTGGCCCGCACACCTTCAACACCCATCGTTCCAAGACGAGCCCGGCATCCCCGCGGCTCGTCTTCATTCGGGCCTCAGCCTCCGCGGCGCCACGCAAAGCGTCGACTAGCTCGGACTCGGTGAACCTGCCCGCATCCTGAGCGAGCCGCTTCGCCTGCCACTCCTGCACCCCGAGCTCGCGCGCCAGCACCGAGACCCCCTCTCCTCGTTCAAGCAGCGACTTGGCTCCCATGAGCTGCCGTATCCGCCTGAGTGCGGAAGCATGCAAGGCCAGCGGATGCTCGCCTGAGAGCAGCAGCCCGTGCATGACCGCGAGGCACCTGCTCGCGTCGCGGCCGGCAAGCGCGTCGGGAAACGCCCACAGCGGAGGCGCTCCCGAGGCAACGACCGACTCGACGTCGCTCAAGACGATGGCTTCGCGCTCACCCACGTACGCAACGAGCTTGTCCAGCTCCGCGTCCAGTGCGCGCAGGTCTCCCCCGGTCGCAGCGATCAAGGCGGCAGCGGCATCGTGATCGATGCGCTTGCCCTTCTCAGCTACCGTCTTTGCGACCCACGAACCGAGCGCTTGACGCTTGGGCGCAGCGTACTCGGCTACTGCGCCAGCGGCCTCCAGGGCCTTGTACAACCGCGTGTTGCGCGCCAGCCCGCCGACCAGCACGAGACACGCGTGTCCGGCAGGAGAGGCCACGTACCCTATCAACGGGGGATGCTGCTCGACTGGCATGGCCTCGATTCCCCGGACGATCACGAGGCGCTTCGGACTCACGAAGGGCAGCGTGTTCGCTGCAGCGACCACCTCGTCGCCAGAGACCTCCTTGCCCTCGAACACGTCGATGTCCATCGCAGCCGGGTCGGCTGCTTCGAACATGCTCCGCAAGCGGCGGAGCGCGCTTTCGAGCAAGAACTCGTCCTTGCCGTGAATCAGGTAGACGGGCTGCAGATCTTCGATCTTCGAGACGGCCATGGAATCCCTCGCAGCAGCACGACGGTACGCGTCGTATTGTCACATACGCGGGTCGCCTCAGGCGCACGACCGTCGCGTCGGATTGCACCCGCTCTCGCGGGTCCCGGCGCCCAGTCCGTATCCACCACCGCCTGCGAAGCACTCGGATGACGACATCGCCGTGCACGTCCGTCCTGAGAATCCTCACGCCTTCGGCCCGCAGCGCCTCGAGCACCTCGGCAGACGGGTGGCCGAAGTCGTTGCCCTTCCCCACGCTGATCACCGCCGCCTTGGGCGCCCAGCCTCGCAGGCCCCGCTCGTCCAGTCCGTTCACGCTGCCGTGGTGCGGCACCTTCAGGACCTCGACAGGGTGCAGCGCCCCGCTCCGCGCCAGGCGCTCTTGCACGGCGTGTTCCACGTCCCCAGTAAGGACCGCTTCGAACCCGCCGTCAGCCACCTCGAGCACGACGCTTGCGTCGTTGGCGCTGTCCGGGTCGGCGCCGATCTCAGGTGAAAGGACTCGGACTACGGCCCGTCCGATTCGGAAGCGATATCCTTCCGCCAAAGGCACCAACTCCACGCTCGATCGCCAGGTCTGACGAACCAACGGGACGATGGCTGCGCTCTGTTCTTCCCCGGCCGGGTAGCCTACCCAGCGAGGCCGGACAAGCCCACGCAAACCTGAAAGCCCACCTACGTGGTCGTCGTGCGCGTGCGTGATCACCACGCCGTCGAGGCGTCTGACTCCGAAGCGGCCGAGCGCTTTTCGCAGCGTTGCCGCGTCGGGACCCGTGTCCACCAAGACCGCGCCTCCGCCGCTCTGGACCAGAATCGCGTCGCCCTGCCCGACGTCTAGCACGACGATACGCGTGCCCGACACACGCCCTTGCCACAAGGTGCTCCACAGCACCGTGGCGCACACGAACGCGATCGCCACCAGAGCAACGCCCCGGCTCTGCGGCTCCTTGCGATGCCATGCAGCTACGAACGAACCGACACCCACGACGAACCCGGCAGACGGGGTGAGGGCGACCGACGCCCCGGGGACGTTTGCGAACACCCGCGCAGCCGCACATACCACCGAGGAGAGAGCTCGCGCGACGCTCAGGCAGCACCAGCCCGCCAGCGTCGCCCACCCTCCCAAGAGAAGCCCCGCGAGAGACATCGTCAGCATGGCCTCTATGACCGGCAGCACCACCAGGTTGGCGACCGGAGCGACGACAGACACGCTCCCGAATGCGCATGTGCACACAGGCAGCGTCGACGCCTGTGCGGCCACGGTCGTCGCAAGCCCTCCGATCAACGCACGAGGAGCTCCTGGAGCCGCCGCCGTCAGCCAGCCTGTCATCCACGGTCCGAGGACCACAATCCCTCCTACCGCGCACACCGAGAGCTGGAATCCGACGTCGAACGCGGCCATCGGACTCCAGGCCAGAATCGCAGTCGCGGCTGCAGCCAGCGCAGCCAAAGGGTCGGAGCGGACCGTTGCGAGTTGCGCGCATCCGGCGACCGAGAGCATCGCGCAGGCGCGGACGGCCGAGACCGGCCATGCCGTCACGGCGGCGAATGTCCACCCGCAGGCGACAGCGAGTGCCGCAAGTGCTCTCCGCCGCCTGACACAGGTCCTTGCGACCGCCAGCACTGCGCCCGACACGATGCTGACGTGCAGACCCGAGACCGCAAGCGCGTGCGACAGGCCGGCCGTCCGGAAGTCTGCCTCCACATCGCTGCCGGCAAGGCGCCTCCTATCTCCAAGCACGATGCCACAAAGCAGCGCGCCGGCGTCGCCGGCAGCGCGCTCGAGCGTCCTCCATGCCCGTGCCCGCCAGCGATACAGCCGGCCCGCCGCTCCGCCGCTCCATCCCGACACCTCGTACGCCCACGGCCGCGCGAATCCCACGACGCCGCGCCTGGCTTGATCCCGGGCGTCGCCCGGGTCCACAGGTGGCTTCACGATCGCTTTGAACGCCACGATCCGCCCGACATCGGGTTCCACGGCGCCTGGTGGCAGCCCGAGTCGGATCAGGTACCCGTCGAACGGCCCGCCCCTCACACGCACGGTCGTGACAGCGCCGAACCGCCCCTCGTCTGCGTCGGTGACGACGACGCCAACCCAGCGCCGGGCGCCGGCGGAACCTGCATGATCGCACCTGCCCTCCCAGCCGCTGAGGTACGACGCCGTACCAGCCGCTCCCAGCACGAACCCCACCGCGGCCGCAAGCCCGACGCGCCAAAGACGCCTCCTGCGGCTAGCCGCCACAAGACACGCGCACGCCACAGATGACGCGGCCACCACGAGCGCATCGCCGCGCGCCCCAGCGCCCCAATGCACCGCCTCGCCAGCCACGACGCCCGCCCACATTCCCGCGCAGACCCAGAACGCGACCGGCGCCGCGTGCCGCGTGCTCAACTGCGCTCGCATCGTGGTCACCGCGTCGTGACAAGGTCCTTCAATGCGTCGAACTTCTTCGGACCGATTCCCGGCACGCGCATCAGGTCCTCAGGTGACGCGAACGGCCCGTTCCGCGTGCGGTCGTCGACGATCTTCTGCGCGGTGGCAGGCCCGATGCCAGGCAGTCCGTCCAATTCCTCGGCCGTGGCGGTGTTCAGGTTCACTTTCCGGCCCTCCTCAGGTCCCGCCGACCGCAAACCGTGACCTGCCGCTGCGGCGGCCGACGCTTCGTCCGAGGTGGGCACGTAGACCTGCTCGCCGTCCACCAGCACCCGCGCAAGATTGATCGCTTCAAGAGCCGCATTGCCGAGAGCGCCCCCCGCGGCTTCGATGGCATCCCCCACGCGCGACCCAGCCGGCGCGGCGTACACGCCCGGACGCCGGACCGCGCCGATGACGTGGACGACCACCTCGCCAGGCTCCGCAGCGATCGCCGGCGCCGTCTCAGGCAAAGACGCCTCCACCGGCTCTCCAACCGTCCCGCCAAGCGACGCAGCCCCGCCTCCGCACATCAGCCAGGCGGCCACCGCTCCCAATGCGGCCGCGACCACCACCGCGGCTTTGACAGTTTGCGGCGCGTTCCGCCAGACCTCCGCGATCCCGCCGTCGCCCGTCTTCGTGCTTCGCCATTCGAACATGGACGCCCCCTCCTCGCCGGGACGGAGGGGGCGTCCGCGTCTCACGCTATCACATTAGGCTTACTGCTCGCTGGACGATACCTTTCCTGCTACGAGACGATGTGACGGCGTACCGGGAGCGCCATTCACTTCACCACGAAGCTGACGAGCTTGCCGGGAACGACGACGACCTTGCGCACTTCGCCGTTCGCGAGAAGCTCCGCCACCTTCGGAACGGCTCTCGCGGCCGCCTCCACAGCGTCCACGCCTGCGTCCGCAGGGAGGGTCACGCGCCCCCGCACCTTGCCGTTGACCTGCACCGCGTACTCGACTTCGGGCGCCTTGGCCAGCTCCGGATCCCACTCCGGCCACGGCTGGAGGTGCACGCTCTGCGCCTCCTTGCAGACCTCCTGCCACAGCTCCTCAGCGAGGTGCGGCGTGTACGGCGCGAGCAACAGCACCAGCGTGCGCGCCACGTCGCGCTCTACGTCTGCATTCCTGCGCTCCGCCGGCACAGCTCTGCGGTACTCGCTTGCCGCGTTCAGCAGCTCCATCATCGCAGAGAGCGCGGTGTTGAACTGGAAGCGCTCGATGTCGTCCGTCACCTTGCCGACGACGCGGTGCCGTTCGCGTGCGAGCGCCCGTGCAGCCTCCTCATCCACTGCCTCATACGCGCCCGCCTTGCTCTCGAACACGTCGCACACGTGGCGCCACACGCGGTTCAGGAACCGGCAGATGCCCTCCAGGCCCTCCTGGCTCCACTCGAGGTCTTTATCCGGCGGGGCCATGAACAGGATGTACGCGCGGAGCGCGTCGGCGCCGAACTTCGCGATCATCTCTTCCGGTGCCACGACGTTGCCTTTGGACTTCGACATCGTCTCGCCGTCCTTCTTCACCATGCCTTGCGTGAGCAGGTTGGTGAACGGCTCGTCGAATGAGACAAGTCCCATGTCGCGGAACACCTTCGTGAAGAACCGCGAGTACAGCAGGTGGAGGATCGCGTGCTCGATGCCGCCGATGTACTGATCCACGGGCATCCAGTACGCAGCCTTCGTGGTGTCAAAGATCTCGTCGTCGTTGCGCGCGTCGCAGTACCGCAGGTAGTACCACGACGAGCACGTGAACGTGTCCATCGTGTCGGTCTCTCGGCGCGCTGCTCCGCCGCAGCGCGGACACGCGACCTCGTAGAACTCAGGGTGGTCCGCGAGCGTCTCGCCTTTCGTGATGTCGACGTCGAGCGGCAGCAGCACCGGAAGCTCCTCTTCGGGCACCGGCACCAGGCCGCACCGCTCGCAGTGGATCGCAGGTATCGGGTTCCCCCAGTACCGCTGCCGCGAGATGAGCCAGTCGCGGAGCCGGAAGTTCACCGCGGGCCGCCCGAGGCCGCGCTCCTCAAGCCACGCCGTGACAGCGCGGGCGCCTTCGCTCCCTTTGCCCCCGGGAAGCCCGGTGAACTCGCCGGACTGCACCATCACGCCGGGACCGTCGTAGGCGGCCTCCCACGGCACGTCGTCGACGACCCGCCCCCGCTCGCCGCGCAGCCTCTCAGCGAGCGGGTCGTCTTCCGCCACCACCACAGGCGGCACCGGCAGCCCGTACTGCCGCGCGAACTCGAAGTCCCGCTGGTCGCCGCACGGTACAGCCATGACGGCGCCCGTGCCGTACTCCATGAGCACGTAGTTCGCGACCCACACCGGCACCTTCTCGCCGTTGACGGGATTGACGACGTAGCGCCCCGTGAACGCGCCGACCTTCTTCGCCTCGCCGCTCTCGCGCTCGATGGCCGTCTCGCGCTTCGCGGCTTCGACCACCTCGCGCACCGCAGCTTCGTGCTCGGTGCCCGCGACGAGCTCCTCCACGAGGGGATGCTCCGGCGCCAGCAGGAAGAACGTGCAGCCGAACAGGGTGTCAGGCCGCGTCGTGAACACCGTGATACTACGCTCGGTCGGCTCTCCGTCGGCGTCGCACAGCATGAAGTCGACCTCCGCGCCTTCGCTCCGGCCGATCCAGTTCGCCTGCATCGTCTTGACGCGCTCGGGCCAGCCGGGGAGCTTCTCGAGATCGTCGAGCAGCTCCTGTGCGTACTCGGTGATCTTGAAGAACCACTGCTCGAGCTCGCGCTTCTCGACGACGGACTTGCACCGCCAGCACACGCCCTCGCCGATGACCTGCTCGTTCGCGAGCACCGTCTTGCACGAGGGGCACCAGTTGACCGGGCTCGATTTGCGCTCCACGAGGCCCCGTTCCCAGAACTTCAGGAAGATCCACTGGCCCCACCGGTAGTACTCGGGGTCGCAGGTCTTGACGGTGCGGTCCCAGTCGTACGAGAAGCCCATGCGGCGGAACGATGCTTCCTGCTTGTGGATGTTCGCATACGTCCACTCGGCGGGATGCGTCCCGCTCTTGATGGCCGCGTTCTCGGCCGGCAGCCCGAACGCGTCCCAACCGATGGGGTGCAGCACGTTGTACCCGCGCATGGTGAAATAGCGCGCCACGACGTCGCCGATGGAGTAGTTGCGCACGTGGCCCATGTGGATGTCGCCCGACGGGTACGGGAACATCTCGAGCACGTACTTCTTGGGACGCTCGTCATCTTCGAACACCGAGTGCAGGCGATCGCGTTCCCAAACGGCCTGCCACTTCGGCTCTATCGAATGCGGGTCGTAGTCCCTGCGGGCCACCGTCTGCTCCTCTTTCCGCACTGCGCGGATGCGCGTCCGACACGTGAGGACACATATTCTAGCCGAGTCCGGACTGGCGACGAGTCCCACGCGACAGAGAACGCCCGCCGCCTTCCGGCGACGGGCGTTTCTTCGGCGGTTGGTGGAGCCAAGGGGGCTCGAACCCCTGACCTCATGGCTGCCAGCCATGCGCTCTCCCAGCTGAGCTATGGCCCCGCGCTGTCGTGCAGCGAGCGTAAGTATAGCAGCAGCACGCCGCCGGTCAATCTGCTTGAACTTCGGCGGGGTCTTCGAGCGGCACCGGCGGACCCTCCACCGCCACCGCCACCTGCTCTGTGCGGGATCTCGCCTTCTGCGTCCCGAGCACCTCGACGTATATCATCGCCGCCAAGATCAGTGCCGCGCCTGCGATGCCTCGCGGGCCGAGACGCTCACCGGCCAGCCAGCCGAACAGCCCCCCGAAAGCGGGCTCGGTGACCAGGATGAGCGCGACGGTGCTCGGAGCGATCACCCGTTGCGCGTAGGTCTGCACCACGAAAGCTGCTGCAGACCCGAATACCGCCGTCAGCGCGATCGCGCCGATGAGCCGTGGCTCCGTCGGAAGCGCCGCACCCTCGAAGCCCAACGACAGAACCGTCGTCATGCCAGCCACCGTCGCCAGCTGGACCACTGTCAACCCGACCGGCTCGTGGCGCCTGCCGATCGAGCCCAACACGATCATGTGCAACGAGTACGCGACTGCACACAGCAGCACCCTGGTGTCGCCCGAGTTCCAAGCACCTGAGGGCCCGCCAGAGAGCAGCCACAGGCCGACGGTAGCGGCGGCAACGCCGGCGACGGTCTCCTTCCGCGGCGCGTGCCGCAGCAGGACCGCTTGCAGCACCGGCGTGATCACCACGAACATCCCTGTGACGAAGGCGGCCTTGCTCGCGGTGGTGGTCTCGAGGCCCCACGTCTGGAACACGTAGCCCGCAGTCAGGAACAGCCCCGCGACGAGCCCCGTACCGACCGCACGACGGTCGAGCCGTCGGAGCGCGCCAGGGAAGGCGGCCACCAGAACGAGCGTAGCGAGCGCGAAGCGCCACGCAAGGAACGCGTTGACCGGATACCGTGACACGACGTCTTTCACGACGACGAACGTGCCGCCCCATACGGCCGCCACGCATACGAGGCAGAACGCCAGGACGTGGCGCCTCTCGAGGGCCTTCACTGCTGAAGCGGCCCCCCGTCCACAGGCGTGACCACCTGCTCGTCCTGTCCGGCAGCGGCCGGCTCCTCAGGAAGCTGCAGGCGAGGCGCATCGCCCCAGAGCCGTTCAAGCCGGTAGAAGTCGCGCTCTGCGGGCTGGAAGACGTGCACGACGATGTCGCCGAAGTCCAGCAGCACCCAGGCGGCCTGCTGCTCGCCCTCTCTGCCGATCGCGTGAAGCCCCGCCTCTTTCAGACGCTTCTCGACCTCGTCGACGATCGCCTTGACCTGCCTGTCGTTCGACCCGGTCACGATCACGAAGTACTCCGTGATGACCAGCACTGGGCCGACCTCGACGACCACGATGTCGCTGCCCTTCTTGTCAGCCGCGGCAGACGCGGCCAGAAGTGCGGCTTCCTTGGCTTCCAGCTCGCTCACTCCTTCACCGGACGATAGTCCTTGCCGACGATCACGATGATATCAGCCACCTCTTGTTCAGAAGGCTGAACGATCACTTTACCGACGCCGAGCACCCGTCGGACCTGCTCCCCTGCGTCGCTGCCTTCGCGCTGCTCGACGATCAGCGTCTGCGGGTAGTCGAAGCGGTCCGCGTTCTTAGTGTCCACGACCCGCATGCCCTCTCTGATGAGCCGCTCGGCGACCTCGCCTGCGACACCCGGGAGACCCGCGCCGTTGTACACCACGACGGTCACGCGTGCTTCTTCCGCACCGATCTTGACGCCCCACCACGCCATCAGCAGATCGACGATCTTGTCCCGCTGCGGCTCGAAGTAGGTCTGGTCCCCCATGTTGATCGGCCGCACCGGCAGCGGCGCGAGGGCGACACGGTCCGGCCCGAGCGAATCAGCGAACTCGGCGATGCGCTTCAGCTCGCTCGCGTTGATGTTGGTGTCCTGCACCTTCTCGAACAACCCCGCGAGCGACTGGCTCGTGAGCGCGTCTTGGTACGTCTGGCGGTCAACCACTACGTACTTGTCGAACAGCACGCCCAGGTAGTTCGACACAGTGGCCATCGAGGTCTGCGCGCCCGTCTTGAAGCTGTCTCCCGCGCGCTCGAATCCCTGGCCGGGCACCTCCATGAACGAGCCGTCCGAGATCGCGATGCCCGTGATCTGGTCCTTTGCCCGGTCAAGGCGTACAGCCAAGAAGTCCGTCCCGCCGTTCGGGTCGTGTCCGATGATCAACACGTTGTCCTTCGCCCTGGCTTTGACCGCCTCAGGAGAGGCCGCGCGTTCAGCAGCACGCTTCGCCATGTGGCGCGCGACCGCGTTGATCGCCAGCGACGCGCCGATCACCAGCGCAACCACCAGCACGCCGATGAGCGCCGCCGTCACGATGCCTTTGACTGCCCGCACCGCCGCATCGCGGAGAGCCTGGACGCGCTCGGCCGCAGCCGCCCTCGCACGGCCGATCCGCTCTTCACGGCGGGCGCGCTTGCCAGCCTTCGTCGAGCGCTTCGTCGTGCGGTACCCGCGGCGAGCGCCGTGCGCCCCGTCGGCCACTGGCGGCGTAGCCGCCTCACGCCGGCGCGCTGCGGACCTCCGGCGCGGGTAGTCGCCTTCGCGCGCCGAAGCCGTGCCTGAGTCGACAGCCGGCGCGGGCTCGGGCTCGATCGCCCGCCGAGGGCTCTTGGCCTGGGCCTTTCGCTCCGACCTGCTCATGCGACCCTATCGTCTGCAAGCCAGTTCCACGTCTTGAGCGTCTGCGGATGCATCGGACGCCTCTTCTCTATCAAGTGCCGCAGACCGTCAGCATACGTTCTCACGAACAGCTCGCGCAGCGGAAGAGCGCCGATGGCGGCTCGCAGCACCGCCGCCGACGCGTGCGTCCTGCCAGGCTCGACAGAATCGGCCACGAACACCGCCATGGCCAGGTCGGACATCTCGGGAGCCCCGCAGGTGTGAACGGAGATCGCGTCGACCACCGACTGGCTGAGCTGCGGGAATTCACGCTTCACGAGCCGTGCCCCGACGGGGGCGTGCAGCAGGTACGGGACCCGTTCGTCGATCTCGGACACGGGGATCCCCAGCAAGCGCGCCTCTGCGAGCAGGCTCTGCCCGTCTGCATCCCGGGACCAATCGTGCAGGAGACCTGCGACGTATGCCTCTTCCGCGTCGAGACCGTACGACTCGGCGATGCGTCGCGCCATCACGGCGACCCGTTCCGAGTGCGCTGCGCTCTCGCGGCTGAGCTGGCGGCGCATCGCATCCAGGAGTGCCGCGCGGTCGAGGGCCACCGTCACGCCTCCCGCGCGTACAGACGATTCTTGCGGATGTACGCCGCAACCGCCTCAGGAAGGAGGTATCGGATCGGACGACGCTCAGCCACCCGTCTCCTGATGTCCGTGGACGAGATGGCCAGAGCAGGCACCTCCATGAACTCGACGTGCATGCGGTCGGCGTCGTCCCGCGAGAAGCGCGACAGGTCGTACCCCGGGCGCGTCGCAGCGATGAACGAGCACACGTCAGCGAGCACTTCGGAGTCCTTCCACGTGAGGATCTCCCACACCGCGTCCGCCCCGGTGATGAAGAACAGGTCGGTCTCTGGGCCGAGGTCGGCACGCAACGCGAGCATCGTGTCCACCGTGTACGTCGGTCCGGGGCGGTCGACCTCCATCCTGGAGACCTCGAAGTCCGGGTTGCTGGCGGTCGCGATCACGGTCATGAGGTAGCGGTGCTCGGCCGGCGTGACCTCACGGTGGGTCTTGCGGACCGGATTGCCGGTCGGCATGAAGACGACCTTGTCCAGGTTGAACTGGACGAGCGCCTCTTCCGCGGTCACGAGGTGCCCGTAGTGGATGGGATCGAACGTCCCGCCCATGATCCCTATCCGGAGCTTCTTCCTCACTCGCGGATCTGCCCGTTCCCCATGCCGATGTACTTCGTCGTCGTGAGCGCCTCAAGGCCCATCGGGCCGCGGGCGTGGAGCTTCTGTGTCGAGATGCCGATCTCGGCGCCGAGCCCGAACTCCCCGCCGTCCGTGAACCGGGTCGATGCGTTGACGTACACCGCGGCGGCGTCAACCTCGTTGACGAAGCGCATCGCCGCCGAGTAGTCCTCGCACACGATCGCCTCGGAGTGCTTCGTCCCGTAGGTGTTGATGTGGCGGATCGCCTCGTCAAGGCCTGAGACCACCTTGCAGGCGATCTTGAGGTCCAGGTACTCCGTCGCCCAGTCCTCCTCGCTGGCAGGCTGGATCCTCGTGATCGCGCCGAGCGCCCGCGTTTTCTCGTCAGCGTACACGGTGACGCCCTCCCGCTCGAGCGCCCGCAGGATCGACGGGAGCACCCGCTCGTGGATGGATTCGTCGATCAGCAGCGTCTCGGCGGCGTTGCAGACGCCCGGCCGCTGGCACTTCGCGTTCACCACGATACGCTCCGCCATCTGAGGGTCCGCGGATGCGTGGACGTACACGTGGCAGTTCCCGACGCCGGTCTCGATCACCGGCACCTTCGCGTTCTCAACGACGCTCTTGATGAGTCCCGCCCCACCGCGCGGGATCAGCACGTCGATCAAGCCGTGCAGGCCCATGAGCTCCCCTGCCGCTGCGTGGTCGGTGGACTCGACGGACTGTATCGCTGCCGCCGGCAGCCCTGCGCCTTCTGCTGCGTTCGCGAGGACGCGCGTCAGAGCCAGGTTGGAGTTCACCGCAAGCGAGCCGCCCCGCAGGATCACCGCATTGCCGGTCTTCACGCACAGCCCGGCAGCATCAGCGGTCACGTTCGGGCGCGCCTCGTAGATCATTGCGACCACGCCCAACGGCACCCGGACTTGCTGCAGCCAGATGCCGTTGTGCATCCGCGTGCCGCTGACGACTTCTCCGAGGGGGTCCGGCAGCAAAGACAGGCTCTTCAGCGCCTCCGACATGGCCTTCACGCGCACGGGGTTGAGCTCGAGGCGGTCGAGCAGAGACGGCGCCGTGTTCTTGGCGCGCGCCGCCTCCATGTCCCGCTCGTTGGCGGCAAGGATGTCGTCCTGCTTGGCGACCAGGGCGTGAGCCATGGCAAGAAGCGCGCGGTTCCTCTGGCTCGACGACGTGGTCGCAAGGACAGCGGCCGCTTCCCGGGCCTTCTGAGCGAGCGTGACGACCTCAGACATCGCGCCTCCCCTTCGGAGCCTCCAGCGCCGCAGCGCTCCCGTTCACACCAGCAAGGATGACCAAGTGGTCCCTGTGCACGACTTCCCGACCGACGAGCTGCGGCTCCCGCTCCCTGATCGCGTCCGAGCGTAGACCCATCACGCGCCTCAGCTCATCCGAAGACATGCCGGCAAGACCGCGGGCGACCTCCACGCCGCCGGCATCGACGATCGCCACGGCGTCGCCGGCATCGAACCGCCCTTCGACGTCCACCACGCCCGCCGGAAGCAGGCTGGTGCCTCGCAAACATAGGGCATCGCGCGCGCCAGCGTCAACGACCACGGAGCCTGCCGGGCGGCCGGCATACGCGAGCCACAGCTTGCGGGCGCGGCGCCCTGCCTTGCCTCCGGCGAACAGCGTTCCGACGCTCCTGCCTGCGACGGCATCCAACAGCACGTCAGGCCGCCTCCCGTCGCAGATCACGAGGGGGATGCCGGCGTCCATGAGCACGCGCGCGGCCTCCAGTTTGGAGGCCATGCCGCCCGACCCGACCGAAGAACCGGGTCCGCCTCCGGCGGACACGACCTCCTCCGTGAGGTCGTCGACGTGCTCAAGCAGCCGGGCATCTGGATCCTGGCGCGGGTCGCGCTCGTACAGCCCTGCTATGTCTGTCAGAAACACGCACAAGGAGGCCCTTACCATCAGCGCGACGAGCGCCGCGAGGTAGTCGTTGTCTCCGAACCGGATCTCGTCGACCGCAGTGGTGTCGTTCTCGTTCACCACGGGAACGACTCCCATCTCCAAGAGCTGGTCGAACGTCCTGCAGGCGTTCACGTACGCGCTGCGGTCGGCGACGTCGCGCCGCGTGAGAAGCACTTGCGCCACCGCGTAGCCGTGTTTGGCGGCCGCGTCCGCGTACGTCTCCACAAGCCGTACCTGCCCGACCGCCGCAGCCGCCTGAAGCGCGGGCATCGCCGCGGGACGCCCCGGCAAGCCGAGGGCCTCGACGCCCGCGGCGATCGCGCCAGAGGACACGATCACCACCCGATGCCCCTGGGACCGCAAGCGCGCGACTTGGCGTATGACATCGGACACGAAGCCCTGGTCCACCTTGCCGTCAGCGGCGGTGAGGGTATTGCTGCCGATCTTGACGACTATCGCCGATCTAGCCATCGTCTTCCCACCCCGACGACACGTCCTGTGCTGGCACCTCGAACTCGAATGATACCGGCCCGATGTGCACCGTGTCGCCGGGTTCCGCGCCCGCCTTGCGGAGCGCCTCCTCGACGCCCGCGCGCTGCAGACGGCGCTGCAGGTACGCCACGGCCTCATCGTTGGCCATGTCCGTCATGATCACCATGCGCTCGATGCGGCCGCCTCGGACCCTGTACTCGCCAGGACCGAGCCTGACGACGTCGATCAGGCGCTCGCTCGCCGGCTCGTACACGAACACGGCCGGAGCATCGGCGGGCCGCTCGGCCGCCGACTCGCGCAACCGGCGAACCCGGCCCGCTACGTCGCGCAGCATCTCCGGGATACCTTCTCCAGTTGCAGCGGAGATGGCGAAGTACGGCCGGCCAGCCTGGCGGCACCATTCGGCCACGCGCTGCGATCGTTCTGTCGCGCCCGGGAGATCGAGCTTGTTGCCCACCACCACTTGCGGGCGTTCCGCGAGCTCAGCGGCGTGCGCCGTCAGCTCACGGTCGATCACCGCGATGTCTGCGAGAGGATCCCTGCCCTCGTATCCGCCGGACAGGTCGACGACGTGCAAGATCAACGCCGAGCGCTCGATGTGCCGGAGGAACGCGTGGCCCAGACCGGCTCCCTGGCTCGCGCCCTCGATGAGTCCGGGCACGTCCGCCACCACGAACGAAGACTCCCCGGCGTCGACGACGCCCAGATTCGGCACGAGCGTGGTGAACGGGTAGTCCGCGATCTTCGGCCGAGCCGCTGAGATCCGCGCGATGATCGACGACTTTCCGACGCTCGGCAGGCCGACGAGCGCAGCGTCCGCAAGGAGCTTGAGCTCCAACGCGATCCAGCGCTCCTCGCCTGGCTCGCCGAGCTCCGCGAACGTCGGCGCCCGACGCGTGGGGGTCGCGAAGTGCGTGTTGCCTCTGCCGCCCCTGCCGCCACGGGCGACGACGACGCGCTGTCCAGGCTGCGAGAGGTCGGCGATCGTCTCCCCGGTCTCCTCGTCCCGGACGACCGTCCCGACGGGCACCCGCAGGATCAAGTCCGCCCCGTCGGCCCCGTCACGGTTCCCGCCCTTGCCGTGCGTTCCCCGCTCGGCACGGTAGTGCCGCTTGTACGAGTACTCCAAGAGCGTCGACAGCGCCGGATCGGCCTCCAGCACGACGTCGCCGCCCTTCCCGCCGTCGCCGCCGGCAGGCCCCCCTTTGGGGACGTGCGCCTCCCGCCTGAAAGCGGCGCTTCCCGCGCCGCCGTCTCCGCCTCTGACGTGGATGCGCGCCTCGTCGACGAACGCGCTCTCGTTGCGTGCAGTCCTATCCATGGTTTGTCCCGATGATAGCCGCCTGCGCAGTCGAAACAGCAAGCCCCCCACCGCTGGTGGGGGGCTCCGCTCGGTTCCTCGTGGATGCCCTGCTACTCAGCGAGCGGGCGGACGTGCACCCTGCGGTCCTTGCCGCGCGTGAATTCCACGATCCCGTCGATCTTCGCGTACAGGGTATCGTCGCGGCCGAGACCCACGTTCACGCCCGGCTTCAGCCGCGTCCCGCGCTGGCGCACGAGGATCGACCCGGCCGTGACGACCTGTCCAGCGAACCGCTTCACACCGAGCCGCTTGGACTGGGAGTCGCGGCCGTTCTTCGTCGAGCCAAGCCCTTTCTTGTGTGCCATCGTCTACTCCTCCGCCGCCTCGGCCGTGGCCTCCACGGCTGTCTCGCTCTTCTTGACCGCGGCGCGCTTCTTCGCAGGCGCCTGCTCAGCGGTCTCGTCCTCGGTCTTCTTGGCTGCCGCCCGCTTCTTCGGCGCGCTGATCGCGACGTCGGTGATGAGCAGCGCCGTCTGCGGCTGCCGGTGGCCTTTCGTCCGCTTGTAGCCCTTGCGGCGCTTGAACTTGAACACGATCTGCTTGGGTCCCAGGAAGTGCTCGACGACGGTCGCGGTGACGGTCGCCTTCGCGGCGCCTTCGCCAGCCACGACCGTCTCACCGTCAACGACGAGCAGCGCCGGCAGGGTCACCGACTCGCCGACGGGAGCGTCGATCTTCTCCACCACGGCGACGGCGTCCTTCTCGACGACGTACTGCTTGCCGCCTGTCTTCACGACTGCATACATCAGGATCTGCTCCGCTCCTCGAAGGGGGTCCAGACACGCCGAACGATGATAGCAGCCACCCCCACGCCGGTCAACGCGCTGGTAGATCGGTTTCGCATCCCTGCGCGGGATGCGAGCAGATTCGCGCCGCTAAGCGCGGATGCCCTGCTCCACGATCGCGGGAGCCATCGTGGTCACTGCTTCGTTCCGACCATGATCGAGATCTCGGTGCCTCCACGAGACGCCGCTCTGGCTCCGACAGTCGCCGAGAACGCATCGGTCTCCGCAGCGATCGTCACCCCGCGGTCTGAGCCGGTGCCGACGTCTGCCGTCATCCCGATCTTCCAGCCTTTCGACGGCAGCTCCTTGAGGTAGAACGCCTTGACCTGGTCGATGTCGTCGTCTGTGGTCACGATCACGTTGTAGACCTGGGACTCACCCTGCGAGAAGGATCCCGCGGACTCGATCTCACCCTCGTACACCGGGAAGGACGCTGGGAAGCCCTCCGGCAGCTTCTTCCCGCTCTCGATCGTGGCCTTGCCTTCCTCGGTCTCGACGACGACCGACGTGCCGCCGTCCTCCACTTTGACGCCAGTCGCTTCCTCGACCGCCTTCTGCGCCGCCTGCCTGCAGCCCGCCGCTGCCACGACGGCCAGGAGGAACGCCGCGATCACGACGATCCGCACCGCCCTGCTGCCCATGGAGACCTCCTCCCGTCACGCGCCCCCACTTAAGATACCCGGCGGACGACGCCTCGGTGCCGGAATCCACGGGACTCCTACAAACTGCCGAGACGCCCTTCCACCAGCACCTTCACATCGGTCGGAAGGCAGTCGGGGTCGGCGATCAGCGTCAGGTGCTTGCCGGTTTCGGCGCGCAACGCGGGGACGGTGTTGTTGCCAGGGCCGGTAAGCAGCGCGTACGTCTCCGGATGCACCGCGACCACGTACGCCGACGACTTCCCGGTCGTCAGGATCTCGCGCAGCCGGCGGGTGGTCGTGATACGCCTCGTGGCCTCCGAGAGCACCCGGCCCTCCCCGCCGCATGTGGGACACGGCTCAGTGAGGACGCCGTAGAGACCCTCGGTCACGTTCTTACGCGTCATCTCCACGATCCCCAGCCGCGATATCTCCGTCACGCGCGTCCGCGTCCGGTCCCGCTCCAATGCCCGCGCAAGCCGTTCTTGGACGAGCACGCGATGGCCGGGATCCTCCATGTCGATGAAGTCGATCACGATCAGGCCGCCGATGTCGCGCAGGCGGATCTGCCTGACCGCCTCGTCCGCTGCCTCGAGGTTCGTCCGTAAGATCGTCTCCGCGAGGTTCTTCCTCCCGACGTAGGAACCCGTGTTGACGTCGATGGCGGTAAGAGCCTCCGTCTTGTCGATCGCGATGTGACCGCCTGATGGAAGCGGCACGATCCGCCGAAGCGCCCGCTCCACCTGCCATCCGATGCCGTACTGCTCGAACAGCGGCTCGCGGTCCCTGTGGAGCGAGACGCGCCGTACGAGATCAGGTGAGCTCCGCTTGAGAAAGCCCACTATCTTCTCGTGCTCCTTGCGGTCGTCAACGACGAGCCGCTTGAACTCCGAGCCAAAAACGTCGCGCACCATCCGCAGCGCCAGGTCCATCTCCGTGTAGACCACCTCTGGCGCGAGCCCCTCGCGGGCCTGGTGCTGCACACGACGCCACAAGCGCAGAAGGAACTCGATGTCGCCCTTCAAGTCCTCGGCCTCCGCGCCTGCCGAAGCAGTCCGGACGATGACCCCCATGCCGTCCGGAACCAACGGCGCGACGATACGGTGCAGCCGCTCGCGCTCTTCGGCGGGAAGCTTCCGGGATATCCCTATGTACGGCGAGAAGGGCATGAGCACGACGAACCGCCCAGGAAGCGTGATCTCGGTGGTGACGCGCGCGCCTTTGGTGCCCATCGGGTCCTTGATGACCTGGACCATCACCTGCTGACCAGGCCTCAGCATCGCCTGGATCTCGCGCTTGGGCAGCTCAGGGGCATCTTCGGGAAGAACAACCTCGTCCACGTACAGGAAGGCGTTCTTCTCGAGCCCGATGTCGACGAACGCAGCCTGCATGCCTGGCAGGACGTCTTTGACCTTCCCGAGGTAGACGTTCCCAACCACGCTGCGCTTCGGACGCTCCACGTACAGCTCCGCAAGCGCCCTGTCTTCTACGATCGCGACCCTCGTCTCGTGCGCATCGTGCGAGATCAGCATCTCGCGGACGACGTCACCCATCCCGCCCCAATCACAGCGACGACTCCGACCCGTCGTGTGTCGACGCCGCCAGCCGGACCCGCGTCACGGAAGCGACCACACCATCCTCGCCCGCGAGGCTCAGGGCGGCTCTCACAAGAGCGTCGGGACGGAGCGAACCTTTCTCGCTCATGCGCGTGGCCACTTCGACCACTGCGCCTCCGTCCGATGAGCGCACGACCGGCTCCTTCAGGAGCGCGGCCGCGACCTCGAAAACTTTCGGCGTGCCCTTGTGCTCGACCGTCAGCGCCCCGGACGCGACGATGCTGTCGAGTGCTTGCCGCAGCGGTTCCGACACCTCGGCGTTGCCCGACACCACGACCTCATAGTGCGCTACATCCGCCGCCGCCGCAAGCGATGGGGCGCGCAACGGGACGTACCGTGCCGCGTGCGGCCGGATCTCTTCGCGCGTCACCGCGGCAAGCCTCGCCAGAGCCTCCGCCGCCGGGACGTGCTGCGTCACCCACAGGTCGTACATCTCGGCGAGTCCGGCGGTCCCCACGGGGAGCGCAGGACCGAACGCGATGCGCATGTGCGGGTTGAACCCTTGCGTCACGGCATACGGCAAGCCTGCCCGCCGGATCGAGCGCTCGCACGCGCGCACGGTCTCCAAGTGCGACAGGAACCGTAACATCCCTGCCTTCCGGTAGGTCACGCGCAACCTGAATCGCGGCTCAGACACGCACGCCTCCCGCGATCACGTTCGACACGCCCAACGCTCCGCAGACACCGCAGCCCGTGCACCCGGCGAACGTGCAGTCGGGCGTGGTCTCTCCCGCGTACGCGCGTTGACGCTCCATGCGGAGGTACGCTGCCGAGACGCCCGACTCGATGTGCGACCACGGGAGCTCCTCGAACGGGTCTCTCTCGCGATCGGCGATCGCTCGGGCGTCGACGCCTGCGGACTCGAAAGCCTCCAGCCATCGGCCGAACGAGAACTGCTCGCTCCACGCGTCGAACCGCGCCCCGCGGCGCCACGCTTCCTCCACGGCGCCCGCGACCTCGCGTCCGCCGCGCGCCAGAACGGCCTCGACGAACGAGGTCTCCGCATCGTGATACGAGAGCTCGACGCCCCTGCGAGGCATCGCGCCTTGCAGGAGCGCTTGACGCCGCTTCACTTCGTCGAGGGGAAGCTGCGCCTCCCACTGGAACGGCGTGTGCGGCTTCGGCACGAACGTCGACACCGACACTGCGACGCGCACCGACCCGCGTTCTTTCGACGGAACCGATTCGCGCGCGGCTTCGAGCACCCGGGCGACGAGCGATGCGATCGCGAGCACGTCCTCGTCGGTCTCCGTCGGCAGCCCGATCATGAAGTAGAGCTTCACGCGTCGCCACCCATTGCCGAATGCACGGCGTACCGTGTCGAGCAGGCCGTCCTCTGTGACGTTCTTGTTGATCACGTCGCGCAGACGCTGCGTGCCTGCCTCAGGCGCAAGCGTGAGGCCCGTGCGCTTCGCCGCACCGAGGAGCCGCGCCACGTCCGGAGTCAGCGCGTCGGCGCGAAGCGACGGTACCGACAGCGTCACGTCCGTGCCGTGCAGCCTTCGTCCAAGCCGTCGCAGCACCTCGACGAACTGCGAGTGGTCGGCCGTGGAGAGCGACGTGAGCGACACCTCGTCGTACCCGGTGCACCGCAGTGCTGCCATGGCATCTCGCACGATGTCGTCGGCGGTGCGCTCCCTGATCGGCCGGTAGATCATCCCGGCCTGGCAGAACCGGCACCCCCGCGCGCAGCCCCGGATCACCTCCACTGTGACCCGATCGTGGACGACGTCGGCGTACGGAACCACCGGGCAGACAGGCGCGCGATAGTCTCCCAGGTCAGCCACCGCTCGCCGAACGGTGCGGACCCGGCCGTACGAAGGCACGTAGACCCCGGGGATCGAACGCAATCCGTCGAGGATCTCCTCCCTCGTGGCACCCGCTTCCTTCATGCGCTTATGGGCCGTGGCGACGTCGACGATCGCGTCCTCTCCGTCTCCGATGACGATCGCGTCGAAGAAGGCCGCCACCGGCTCCGGGTTGTACGCGCACGGCCCGCCGCCGACCACGAGGGGATCGCCATCACCCCGCTCGTGCGCGTGCAACGGGATCATCGCAAGGTCGAGCAGTTCCAGCACATTCGTGTACGTCAACTCGTGCGGAAGCGTGATGCCCACGAGGTCGAACTCCCGGACCGGGTCGAACGACTCGAGCGCGTACAGCGGCACAGACTCGCGCCGCATGGCGTCGGCCATGTCCGTCCACGGCACGAAGACACGCTCGCACGCCGCCCATTCGAGCGCGTTCAAGCGGGCGTACAGGATCTGGACGGCCTGGTTGGCCATCCCGACGTCGTAGACGTCCGGATACGCCAGCACGGCACGGTACGCTGCCGCCCGCGTACCGCCTGCCACGGCGTTCCATTCGCCGTCCACGTACCGCGAAGGCCGCTCGACCCCAGGCAGCAGCGGCACGACGGCGTCACGCGCGCGGTCAGCCACGCGAAGCGCTCCCGTCGGAGGTCCTCAGACGTCGAGCCACCGCCGGCAGGTCGGCGCCGGCTTCGAAGTACGCGATCGCCGCCTTGCCCATCGCGAGCGTCCCGGAGTATCCGATCCCGCCCTTCACGGCCCAACCGAGCACCGGCACGACGCCGACGGCCTGCCGGGCCAGCGTCCTGAACGCGAACCCCCCGCCGACGACGGCGAGCAGCTCCTTGATGCGCTCCGTGCCGAGCGGCTCGCCGTACGCAGCAGCGATCTGCAGGAGCATCTTGATCTGGTTCGCGGTCATCACCGGCATGTCCGCTCCCGGGAGGAATCCCACCGTGCCGATCAGGGCGTTCTGCCACGCAGTGGCGCGCACAGCGGCCTCGGCAACGGACCTTCGGACGAACGGGAAGTTCCGAGCGAGGGCCATGCGTTTCGAGGGCACCTCGTCAGCCAGCCATCCGGCGAGCCGCTTCGAGAGCAGCCGTTCCACGTCCTCGTCCACCAGCACGTCGGCGGATGGGTGCCCCGTCGCATCCGTGGCAGCCGCATGCTGATCTTGCGGCGCGATGACCAGCAGCACCGCAGGTACGAACGCCTCCCGCGCCTGCGCCAGGAGCTGCGTGACATCGGCGCCCAGGCTTCCGCCGGCCACCACGAGGGCGTCCGCCGCCTGGTCGAGCACGACCGTCTCACCCGCCCCAGCCACGCCGATCGCGAGCCTGGCGCGAGCGGTCTCTGGTCGAAGCCGCTCGCGAAGCCCTTCCACGAGGGGCTCCGGGGCATCGACCTCCACCACGACCTGGATCAGCACGTCTTGCGAGCGCTCGGCGTCAAGCCGCGCGCCCGACTTCACGATGTCAGCGACATCTGCACGCTTGACCTTCACGATGCCTCCTGAGTCACGTCAGGTGCCGTACCGTCTCGACCAGACCGACTGCAGCAGCCCGACTGCCCCGAGATTCGTCACCATGGATGAAGAGCCGAAGCTCACGAACGGGAGCGGGATGCCTGTGATCGGCATCATGCCCACGGTCATCCCGACGTTCTCGAGCACCTGGAACGCCCACATCCCGATGATACCCGCTGCGATGAGGGCGCCGTACAGGTCTCGCGACGAAGCCGCGATGCTCAGCGCGGTCAGAAGCAGCCCTGCGTAGAGTGCAAGCAGAGCCATGGCTCCGACGAATCCCAGCTCCTCCGCCAGGACGGCGAAGATGAAGTCGGTGTGCCGCTCGGGCAAGAAGTGAAGGTTCGACTGCGTGCCCGAACGGAGGCCCTTCCCGGTGATGCCGCCTGAGCCGACGGCGATCTTCGATTGCTGCAGGTTGTACCCCGCGCCGGACGGATCCCGCTCCGGGTCGAGGAACACCAGCAGCCTGTCCTTCTGGTACTGCTTCAGCGCGACGTCCTTGCCGGCGACCCGATCCAGCGTCCCGTCGACCGCGAACACCCCTACCACTGCGACGATCGCGAGCACGCCGATGACGGCGAACCGCTTCCCCTCCAGCCCTCCGAGCAGGAGCATGGCGGCCGTGATGCCGACGAACACCATGCCCGTCCCGAGGTCTGGCTGCAGAAGGATCAAACCGAGGGCCGCTGCGAGGTACCCGAGCACCCTCCACATGTCCCGCGGCCGGTCGATGCGTCCTTCGTACTCGGAGATCAGCGCTGCCATCACCACGATGAAGATGAGCTTCCCTGGCTCCGATGGTTGGAACAGCCGCACGCCAGCGACCTGCAGCCACGACGTCGCGCCCTTCGCCGTCGTCCCAAGCCCCGGGATGCGCGGCGACACGAGCAGGAACGCCAGCAGCGTCATCAGCGGCCCCGACCAGTGCTTCAGCCCCTTGTAGTCGATCATCCACGCGACGCCGAGCGGCACCAGCCCGACGGCGATGCCCACCAGGTGGCGCTTGAACAGGCCGTCGCCTCCGGCCATGCCCGAAGTGGCAGACCACACGACGACCGATCCGTAGACGACGAGAAGGGTCGCGAACGCCAGCAGCGGCAGGTTCACGAGGTCGAAGAACCGCTCCTTCGGAGTCTTGTCGAGCGGCCTTCGAGCCGAGCCAAGCGGAGTGCGCCACGTCATCGCGACTCGTCCCTCGCGTGCACCTCGACGATGGGTTGCCCCAGCAGCTTCGCGAGGATGTTGCGAGCCGCCGGCGCTGCCACCGACCCGCCGTGACCACCCTGCTCGACGACCACCGCGACGGCGTACTTCGGCGCGTTGGCCGGAGCGTACGCGCAGAACCACGCGAAGTCGTCCTTGCCAGCGACTTGCGCCGTCCCGGTCTTGCCAGCCACCGGCACCCCGAATCCCCGGAACGCCGCAGCGGCCGTCCCCGACTCGGTGACGCGCAGGAGCGCCCTGCGCATGACAGCGAGGTGCTCAGCAGTCACCGGCACGCGGGCGACGGGTTCGGGCTGGAACGATCTCGCGACGGCTCCCGTGCCGTCGAGCACGTGCTTCAACACGTGCGGACGCATCACCGTGCCGCCGTTCGCGAGACCGGCATACACGGCGGCCATCTGGAGCGGCGTCACCAGCATGTCTCCCTGCCCGATCGCAAGGTTGACCGTGTCGCCAGGCAACCAGGTCTGCCACTCCGGGTAGTCCCGGTTGTACTCCTTCTTCCACGCAGCATCGGGCACGCGGCCCTTGAGCTCGCCTGGCAGGTCGACGCCGAGCTTGCTGCCCAGACCGAAGCTTCGAGCGAACGCCTGGAGCTCTTCGCGCTTGCGCTTGTAGAACTCGTAGCCGATCTCGTAGAAGACCGTGTCGCACGACTCCTCGATGCCGCCGTCGAACGAGATCGCTCCGTGGCCGGTCTTCTTCCAGCACCACTTCGGCCACTGCTCGCCCATCTCGGTCCACTTGCCTGGGCACGTGTAGCGCTTGCCGCTGTACGTGATACCGGCCTCGAGACCGGCGAGCCCCGTGACGACCTTGAAGGTCGACGCGGGAGGATACGCGCCCATGACCGCGCGGTTGTTCAGCGGATACTCGCTCGCCTTGTCCGTGAGCGCCTTCCACTCCGCCTGGCTGATGCCGCCGAGGAACACTGCCGGATCGTACGAGGGAGCGCTGGCCATCGCCAGCACCTCGCCCGTCTTCACGTCCAGCACGACCGCCGCGCCGGCCTTCGCCTTCGTGAACCCCTGCCTGTGCGCTTCGGAGATCGCGTACGCGAGCTGCTCTTCCGCGACCCGTTGAACCTCGATGTCGATCGTCAAACGGACGTCCCGGCCAGCGACTGGAGCCTCTTCGTTGACGATGCGGATGGGCTTGCCCGACGCGTTGACCTCGATGAGGCGCCGGCCCTTGTCGCCCTGCAGCACGCCCTCGTACTGGGCCTCGACGCCAGCCTTCCCGACGACGTCTCCCAGCTCGTATCCGGCGGTCGGGTCCGACCGCTTCAGCTGGTCCTCGGAGATCTCGCCGGTATAGCCGAGAACGTGGGCTCCCACCGATCCGAATGGGTACTCCCGGACGGCGATCTGCTCTACGCGCACGCCCGGGAAGCGCTGGCTCTGCTCCGAGAGCTGCGCCACGACGTCCACGGGCACATCCACCGCGATGATCCGAGGTCTGAGCGCCTCGACCCGGGCGTCCACGATCTTGTCGAACACCTGCTGCACGTCCATGCCGAGCATCGAGGCCAGCGGCCCGAGCGTCTCGCGGACCTCGGCGCGGGTCGGGTCGTCGCTCTTGGTGGCGCTCTGAGCGCGCACGATGAGCGACCTGATCCGCTCGTCCGCAGGGTCGAGCGCGACTGCCAGCGAGGGACGGTTCGTGACCAGCAGCTTGCCGTTGCGGTCCAAGATCCGCCCCCGAGGCGCATCAAGCGAGATCTCGCGGATGCGGTTCTCGCGAGCCAGAGCGGCGTATGACTCGCCTGCCAGCACCTGCATGGTCCACAGGCGCACGGACAGGGCCCCCAACGCCACAAGGACGACGGCGCCCAGCGCGGCGAAACGAGGTTTCAGCTGCTCACGGAAGGTCGTCACCGGGAACGAGCTCCTTCAGCGTCGCCGGTCGCGCGCGCATCTCGCGCGCTGCTCACGCCACCCGGCGGAAAGAACGTATCTGGCGGTCGGGACGCACTGCGCGCGCCAACCACGGATAGACGACGAGGGCCAACACGGCATTATACATGCCTCTGGGCAGCACGACCGAGACGAGCGAGCGCCAGAACGGCAGCTCGCCTCCTAGTACGATCAAAACGAGCAGGTACAGGAGTTCCGCAGCAAGACCAGCGAGCAACGCCACGGTGAACGGCAGCAGCCACCCCTCCGCGAATACGTTCGCCTCCAGGAGGCCGGCCGTGTAGCCCACGAGCGTCAGCACGAGCGCCCACGCCCCGATCGGGCCGCTCCCGAGCAGGTCGAGCAGCAGCCCCGCCACGAACCCGGCGGTCGCTCCGGCGGAAGCACCCTGGACCAGCGCCAGCGTGATGACGACGAGGAGCGGAAAGCTCGGCACCACGCCGGCGACGCGCACGTGGGGGGCGACGACGACCTGCGCGAGCGCCGCCAGCAACAGCGCCGCCGCAGCCGACCATGCCCGTTCGCCGCTCATTCCACCGTCCCTTCCGCGTCGGTCCCGACCGGGCCCAGCAAGATGAGCACCTCTTCGAGCTCGTCGATCGGCACTCGCGAACGAAGGACGATCCTGGGATACAGGTCGGCGCGCCGCGCATCGACCTGGATCACGTCGCCCACCACCAGGCCCTTGGGGTACACGCCGCCGAGACCAGACGTGATCACGACGTCCCCGACGACGGGGGCTTTGGTCTTGTCGACGTACTCCATGGTCAACACCCGGTCGATCGAGCCGCGCACCACTCCCAGCGCCCTCGTGCGCTGGATCATCGCAGCCACCCCGCTTTGCTCGTCCGTGATCAGGCGGACCGTCGAGGAGTGGCGGGCTACCGTCTCGATCTGGCCGACGAGCCCCTGCGGCGCCAGCACCGGCATCCCGGGCTGCACTCCGTCGACCGACCCGCGGTCGATGATGATCGACCCCTCCCACGAGCTGGTGGGACGTCCGATCACGCGAGCACCGAGCTGCGCGAGCCTGCGCTCCTCCACGAATGCGACGATGCGGCGCAGCCGCTCGTTCTCCTGCCGGGCTTCTTCCAGCTCTGCAAGACGTGCACGCAACTCCGCGTTCTGGGCCCGCAACCGCTCGAGCTCGCGCTTAGAGACCCCGAGCCCGGCGAACCAGTCGCTTACCGCTTCGAAGGGCCTGGCAGCAGCCTGGCCGAGCCGGGCCAGCGGCGCGCTGGCGGACAACGTCGCTGCGCGCATCCTGTGCAGGACGCCGGCGTCGCTCTCACGGAAGTACACGGTGATCAGCACGAGCGACGCCGCAAGCAGCGTGCCGAGCAGCACTGGATTCCGCTTAGAAGGCTCTCGATCCGCGATCCTCATCGTGCCCCCCGGGCTACCGGGTCACCGTGAGGACCTTCTTGAGGACGTCGATCTCCTCCAGGGCCATCGCAGAGCCGACGACGACGTTCGTCAACGCGCTCTCGGACACGTGCACAGGCATCCCCGTTTCGTAACGGATGCGCTCGTCGAGCGCCCGGAGCAACGCTCCACCGCCCGTGAGCACGATCCCGTACTCCATGATGTCGCTCGCCAGCTCCGGCGGCGTCTTCTCGAGCGTGCCCTTGATGGCCGAGATGATCGCCTGGGTCGGCTCCTCGACCGCGACCCGGATCTCTTCCGACGATATCTGGATCGTACGCGGCAGTCCCGTGAGCAAGTCACGGCCGCGGACCTCCGCGTCCATCTCGTCAGGCAGCGGATGCGCCGACCCGATCTCGAACTTGATCTCCTCTGCGGTCCGTTCTCCGATGAGCAGGTTGTACTCGCGCTTGATGTGGTTGATGATCGCCTCGTCGAACTCGTCGCCACCGATGCGGATCGACTGCGACACGACGATGCCTCCGAGCGAGATCACGGCCACCTCGGTCGTGCCGCCACCGATGTCGACGACCATGTTGCCCGTCGGCTCCTGGATCGGCAGCCCCGCGCCGATGGCCGCCGCCATGGGCTCTTCGATCAGATACGCCTGACGGGCGCCTGCCTGCATCGTGGCCTCGAACACGGCCCGCTTCTCGACCTCCGTGACGCCCGACGGCACGCAGACGACAACGCGCGGCTTGGGCTGCCACGGGAAACGCTTCTGGCGGGTCTTGTTGATGAAGTAGCGGAGCATCGCTTCTGTGACCTCGAAGTCGGCGATGACGCCGTCCTTGAGCGGCCTGATCGCGACTATGGAGCCGGGCGTCCGGCCGAGCATGCGCTTGGCCTCTATGCCGACCGCGAGGACGCGCTTCGTGTCCTTCTCCACTGCGACGACCGACGGCTCGATCAACACGATCCCGCGTCCTCGGACAGACACGAGCGTGTTGGCCGTCCCCAGGTCGACGGCCATGTCGCTGCCCCAGGAATTGAAGAACATATCGATAAGCGACAAAGCGCTCTCCCTTCGTGCTGCACGCCCGCCGGCGCGCCCATGTGCACGCGTGCGTGAAGGCGCGTGCCCGTGGCGGGGCCGCGCGCCGTGGTGAGTGTAGCACACACAGCCCGCTCGCATGGTCGTCTGTATGGCAACGCCGCAGGTCGGAGGCCATACCGACCAGCGCCTCATCCCAGCCTACAGCAGACCCATCTCCCGCAGGCTCGCGTGACGGCCGCCTTCGCCGATCACCACGTGGTCGAGCACCTCGATGCCGAGCACGTCGCCAGCGCGGACGAGGCGCTGGGTGAGGTGGACGTCCGCAGAAGACGGCGTGGGGTCTCCGCTCGGATGGTTGTGGACGACCACCACTGATGCTGCCGAGCACCGCACGGCCTCTTTGAACAACTCCCGCGGGTGGACGATCGACGCGTTGAGGCTGCCGATCGAAACCTCGACGATCTTTATGAGCCGGTTCTTCGTGTTGAGGGCGAGCGCCCAGAAGTGCTCCCTGTCGCAGCCGCGCAGCTGCGGCTCGCAGAGAGCCACGACGTCCTCCGGCGTCGAGACCGCTCGACGCTCGATGACCGGGCTCATCGCGGCGCGGCGCGCCAGTTCCACGGAGGCGAGCAGCGCTGCGGCGCGGGCCGGTCCGATGCCTTCGTACGCCGTCAGGTCTTCAGCACGAAGCGCCCACAACCCCGTGGGTATCGGGTGCGAACGGGCCAGGCTCGCGCCCAGCGAGCCGTCGTCCTCTCTTAATATCACGCTCAGAAGCGCAGCGTCGCTCAGCGTCTCAGCACGACCTGCGAGCAGCAGCTCGCGCGGCGTCGGACACACGCCGACCATGCGTGGCGCCATCGCACACGACCCCCGTCCTCATCGTCCCGAAGAACCGACTCCTTCCAAGCGGGAGACGAGGGCGCCACCGATCAGGCCGGTGATCATGCCGAGGGGAATGCTTGCGAGCAGCGCTGGCGTCGCGAGCGCCGCTACGGCCGACGAGGATGCGAGCGCCGCTGCAATGACCAGCTGCCCGGCCACGTGAGCAAACGAGCCACCGACGCTGACGCCCGCTACCGAGAACCGCTTCGTCCACAGCAAAGCCTGCATCGCGATAAGCGACGTGACGGCGCCTGCAGCCGAGAGCACGAACGCCGGCCCGCCGAGACTGCCTGCGGCAAGCCCTGCGATCAGCACCTTAGCGGCGCTCACGCGTGCCGCCCGCACCCACCCGGATCTGACCAACGCGACCAAGACGACGACGTTCGCGAGACCCAGCCGAACACCGACCACAGGAGCGGGCAACCACGACTCGACGAGGCCAAGGACGCAGGCGAGCGACACCAAGGCAGCGTCTTCCGACAGGACGCGAACAGCAGCCTCTCGGCGCCGGCCGCCGCAGCTGACGAAAGCAGCCGCTTCACCGTACGACCGCGTCGAGATCATCTCTGCCGCCTTCCACGATCGTCACGACGACGCCGTTCGGCACGCACGCGATCGCCTCCCCCACGCCGTCCGCTCGGCCGGATCGGACGCACACCTGATCTCTGCACCGCGACTCAGCAACCCGCACAGCGCCGTTCTCGACCACCACAACGACCCTGCCACGCAACCCCTGTATGCGATAGACCTGATCGCGGTCGAGCGGCGCACGGATGGTTCCCGATGGTCCTTTCACCACGACGACAGAAGACGCTGTCTTGGCGACACCGCGAGCTCCAGCAACGGGTGACGCCGCCAACGCGACGCACGCGAGCACGACGGCCAGCAGACGGTCCGCTCGCGTCACGTGGCTTCAACCGCCTCTCGAGCTTCATCCGCACGGCTCTCGAAGACAGCCGCACCGAGGCCATCGCCAGCAGCGACGTCGATCCCCGCCCCTCTGCCGAACACGTCGATGCACTGCTGAGGACACGCCCGTACGCACTCGCCGCATCCAGTGCATTTCACGTAGTCGACCACGGCCACGCCGTCGACCACGTGGATGGCGTCGCTTCCGCACACCCGCTCGCACTTCTTGCACGCGATGCAGCAGCGGGGACAAGCGGCCTTGCGCTCCTTCGGCTTGCTGTGCGCCGAACACCTGACCACGACCGGGGCGCCTTCTGGAACCAACCGCAGCAGCGCGCTCGCGCCGCGCGGACACGTCTGCACGCATACGCCGCAGCCCGTGCAGCGGCCCAGATCCACCACCGGCAAACCCCGCCCGTCCATCGCAAGCGCGCCGAACGGACACGCCCGGACGCAGTCGCCGAACCCGACGCAGCCCCACTGGCAGGCCAGCGGACCGCCAGCGAGCCTCGCCGCGGCCGAGCACGAGCGGATGCCGTGGTATTCCCATGCCCGCACGGCGGCCTCTCCGCCCCCGCACGCGCGCGCCACCACCGATGCGCTTACCTCGCACCGCTCGGTCCCGAGAAGGTCTGCGACAGCGTCCGCGACCTCCTGGCCGCCAGCGACGCACGCGTTCGGCGGCAGATCGCCCGCAGCGATGCCTTCGGCGACCGCGAAGCACGACGGGTTGCCGCACGCACCGCAGTTCGAGCCAGGCAACAGGGAGAATATCTGCTCGACGCGAGGATCCACCTCGACCCAGAAGCGCTTCGCGGCGACGGCAAGCACGCCGGAGGCCACGAGTCCGAGGAACCCGAGCGCGACGACCGCCTTGATGACCAGAGACGCGTCCATGTCCCTCCTACAGCCCGAACCACCCGGCAAGGCCGACGTACGCGAAAGACAGCAGCCCCGCGCTGATGAACGCGATCGGCGCGCCCCTGAGCGCGGTCGGCACGGGAGCGGCCTCCAGCCGCTCCCGGAGCGCCGCGAACGTGAGCAGCGCGAACCCGAAGCCTACCGACACGCCGAGCGTGTACACGAGCGCCTCTCCGAGACCCAGCGACGGACCGAGCGGGACGTTCATCTTGAAGAAGCCCGGCTTCGCCGCCTCGGTAGCCGTCGCGAGGACAGCGCAGTTCGTGGTGATGAGCGGCAAGTAGATGCCCATCGCGCGGTAGAGCACGGGGCTCGCCTTGCGCAGGTACATCTCGACGAACTGCACAAGCGCGGCGATGATCAGGATGAACGCCGGGATGTACAGGAATTCCCCGACACCGAGCGGCGAGAGCACGAACTTCCACGCCATCCAGGTCGCCCCGGACGCCAGCGTCATCACGAACACGACGGCAAGGCTCATCCCGATCGACGTGGACATGCTGCTCGACACGCCGAAGAAGGGGCACAGTCCGATGAACCGCGTCAGCAGGATGTTGTTCACCAGCGCCGCCCCGATGAAGAGCAGCGCCATCTGGCTGACGACGCTCACGCGCAGCCACCTCCCTCGCCTGAACGGGACACCAACGCTCGCCACCCTGCAAGGAAGAAGCCGAACAGGATGAACGCGCCGGGGAAGAGCAGCACCACGGACGGCGGGGCGTACCAGCTCGGCAGCGCCAGCAGCGTGGCACCGAAGAACTTGACCGCGCCCGACCCGAACAGCTCGCGCACGAACGCGAAGACGACGATGACGATGGTGTACCCGACCCCCATGCCGAGTCCGTCGGCGATGGCAGCCGGGAGGCCGTTGTGATAGGCGAACGCCTCCGCCCTGCCCAGGATGATGCAGTTCACCACGATCAGCGGGATCCAGATGCCGAGGAATGCGTATACGCTCGGCACGAAGGCCTTCATAACGAGGTCGACGATGGTCACGAAGGACGCGATGACCACGATGAACATGGGGATCCGCACCTCGTTGGGGATGAAGCGCCGGAAGATCGAGATGATGGCGTTGCTCATCGTCAAGACGAAGATGACCGCCAAGCCCATGAACACCGCGCCCTGGAACTGGGTCGACACGGCGAGCGTCGCGCACAAGCCGATCATGAGGATCATCAGCGGGTTCTCTCGCGTGATCCCCTTCACGAACGTCTGCACGAGGTGCTTCACTGGCTCACCGCCTTCCCTCCCGACAACGCCGCATACGCTTGGCCTGCCGCTGCCACGCAGTTCTTCACGGCCTTCGAGGAACGCGTCGCTCCGGAGATGGCGTCCAGCCGCTTCACGTCGCGCTCGCCATATCCGGGCGGAAGCTCCAGGAACTGCCGCATGAACCACGGCTCCGACTCGACTCGGGTCCCAAGGCCGGGCGTCTCGTTCATCGCCAGGATGGTAAGCCCGGCGACTTTACCGTTCCTGTCCAGGCCGATAACCATGCGAACGGGGCCGCCGTAGCCGCGGGCCGACGTCTTGACGCACCAGCCGGCCTCGCCGCCAGACGCGTCGACGGCCTTCCAGACCGCTTCGACCTCACCGGCCGTCACGGAAGCGGCGGCTTCGGCTAGCGACTTCTCGTCCAGCGCCTGGAAGCGCGCCGCCTCAGGCAGCACCCGCTTGAGCGCCCGCTGCTCCGCGTCGCGTTCTTGCGCCGCGATGCGCGGCGCCGTCACCGTGTACGTGGCGGCGAGACCGCCTGCTGCGACCACGCACGTCACGGCTACCGAGACGATGAGGCGTGCTGACGAGCTACCCATCGCGCTTCACCCACCCGAACGTCCGCGGCGTGAACGCCTTGTCGAGCAGCGGCGCCATGCCGTTCATGAACAGGATCGCGAAGGTGGTCGCCTCGGGCATCGACCCGAAGAACCGTCCAACGGCGTTGAACAGGCCGCAGCCGATCCCGTACACGAGGCGCGCGTTCTTCGTCATCGGTGACGAGACGTAGTCCGTCGCCATGAAGAACGCGCCGAGGAGCACGCCGCCGGCCATCACGTGGAACAGCGGATCAGAGCCGAACGCCCACGACAGCACGGCCATGGTCCCCACGTAGCCCGCAGGGATGCGCCAGTCGATGATCCCGCGCCAGATCAGGACGAGGCCGCCGAGCACCAGCAGCGCGGCCGAAACCTCGCCCAAGGACCCCTCGAGATTCCGGAACAGCAGCGCCGGATACTGCGCCGAAAGGTCGAACCCGTAGGCGCCCTGCGCAGCGCGGTCCGCAGCGGCGATCGCCAGCCGAGTCGCCCCGCTGATCGCGTCGAGCGCTCCGCTTGCCGGGATGTCGATGACCCGGTACCAGCCCTTCGTGGGAAGCGCGGAGAGCACCCCGCCCCAGGACAACACGGCGAACGCCCGTCCCACCAAAGCGGGGTTGAACAGGTTCCATCCCAGGCCGCCGAACACCATCTTGCCCAGCAGGATCGCGACCGCGGCAGCCGCGACCGAGATCCACCACGGGGTCCGCGGCGGCATGCTCATCGCGAGCAACAGGCCCGTGACGAGCGCGCTCCCGTCGCCGAGCGTCTGAGGTCTGCGCGCCGCGGCGTTCCACGCTGCTTCGGAAAGAAGTGCCGTCCCGATGCACGCGGCATACGTGACGAGCGCCGGCACTCCCATCAGCACGGCCGACCACACCGCAGCGGGAGCCAGCGCCGCCACGACCCACAGCATGATCGACCGGCACGACGCCGGCGCGTGGATGTGCGGCGGGGCTGTGACGACCAGCCGGGGCGTCGCGCGCTCGCTCACGGCCGCACCCCCTTCGCCATCAGGGCTCCTTTCGCGATCCGGATGAGCTGGACGAGGGGCCGGTACGTGGGGCACACGTAGCTGCACGCGCCGCACTCGATGCAGTCCAACGCGTGGTACGCCTCGGCGCGATCCCACATGCGGACGTTCGCGTACATCCCGATGGCGAACGGCTGCAGGAACATCGGGCACGCCTCCGAGCACCTGCCGCACCGTATGCACGGCTGGTCTCCGTCCACGGGCTTCGGAGCGTCGCCAGGTCCCAGCGCGACGATTCCCGACATCCCTTTCGTCACCGGGACATCGAGCGTCCCGAGAGCAGGCCCCGTCATCGGGCCGCCCGCCACCACGCGCTCCACCTCACCCGAGAAGCCGCCGGCCAGCGCGATGAGATCGCTCACCGGGGTGCCGATCAGCACGAGGTAGTTCCCCGGCCGCGCCACGCGGCCGGTCACCGTGACCACTCGCTCGACGAGCGGCTTGCGGCTGTCGACGGCATCCGCGATCGCCGCGGCGGTCCCGACGTTGTGAACCAAGGCCCCCGCGGCTGCTGGCAGCTTGCCGTGGGGCACCTCTTTGCGGAGGACCGACCATATCAGCTGCTTCTCGGCGCCCTGCGGATACTTGGTGGGAAGCGGCAGCACCTCCACCTGCACGCCGTCGGCCGCCCGCCGCATCGCGTCGATCGCGTCCGGCTTGTTCGACTCGATCCCCACGACGACGCGCCGCGCGCCGACGGCTTCAGCGATCAGGGCTCCGCCGCGCACGACCCGTTCGGGGCTCTCGACCATCAGCCTGTCATCGCAGGTCAGGTATGGCTCGCACTCGCACCCGTTGAGGATGACCGTGCTCACCGGGTGCTCTTTCGGAGGCACGAGCTTCACTGCGGACGGGAAGGCAGCGCCGCCGAGACCCACGATGCCGGCGGCGCGCACCGTCGAAGGCACGTCGTCCCCCACGACCGGAACCCAGCGATCGAAGTCTTGCTCGCTGTCGGGAGCGATGGCGACGCACGCGACCCGGGTGCCGGCGGCCGTCAAGCACTCGCCGACCTCCACGACCTCCCCGTCGACCGGGCTGTGCACCGGCGCGCTCACGAGGGCATCGACCGCTCCGATGACCTGGCCGCGCCGCACGCGCTCGCCCGCTTGCACGAGCGGCACGCACGGTGCCCCGAGGTGCTGGCTCATGGGCACGGTCAGCCGTTCGGGGACGGGTGCCCGCTCGATCGGCCGGCCGGCGCTCATCTGCTTCATGTCGGGAGGGTGGACGCCCCCCGCGAATGCGCTTCTCGGCACTCCATCACCTCGCCCATGCATCGACTTGCATGACGTCACCAGTTCACGAGCAAAGGCGCCCTTCCCTTCCCGGAAAGCGCGAGCGGTGCAACCAATCGGTGAACGGCTCCGGCAGCGCCGCAGCCCGGTCTACGAGAAGAAGATCGCGATCTCGCGCTCAGCGCTTTCCGGAGAGTCGGAGCCGTGGATGATGTTCGCGTCCAGCGTCAGGCCGAAGTCGCCTCGGATGGTTCCAGGCGCCGCGTCCTTCGGGTTGGTCGCTCCCATAAGCTTCCGGACGACCGCAACCGCTTCTTCCCCCGACACGACCATCTTCACCACAGGGCCCGAGGTCACGTATCCGATCAGCCCCTCGTAGAACGGCTTGCCGGCATGCTCGGCGTAATTCGCCTCAGCCTGCTCGCGGGTCACGACGCCGAGCTCCATCCGCTCGATGGTCAGACCGACGTCCTCCAATCGCGAGACGATCCGGCCGACCAGACGGCGTTCGACGGCATCGGGCTTGATCATCACATACGTACGCTGGATCACGTGCACTCCTTCGTCTACCTGATGCAGGACCGTGTAACGGTAGCAACTGCGCGCAGTCGGACGCAACGCGGCCGCCGAACCTGACCCGACATCGTCACTGGCCAGTGGACCGCCAGTCGTTCGCGATGCCGCTCACCTTCCACCCGACCCCCTCGCGAGCAAGAGAGACCTTGTAAGCGAGCGGCGCCCCCTGCTCGAGGACGATCGTGACTTCGACTGCCGAAGTCTTCGCAGACCGGTCGACGGCGCCGATCGTGTACGACGAGAACTTCGGAGGCAGCCCGCTCATCTCCTTCTCGACGTCCACCGTGGGCACCGCCACCCAGTACTGCTCGACCGGCTTGCCGGCGCGGTGCGCTTCGAGGAGCCCCCTGACCGTCATCTGCTGCGTCGGGAACCCGATGCCGCTCGCCCACAGGAACCCGAGCAGCCCCACGGCGACCGCCGCGATCGCGACGGCGGAACCGACGCGCGTGAGCAGCCCGCGTTGCTGCCGCCTCGCCAACCGCTCGGCCTTGCGCGCAGCCCGGTCGGCCTCCTTCATCTCCTCCTCGGTGCGGGTGAAGAACGCGATGTCCTCGTCGGCTTCGTCAAGGACGACCGGCGGCATCTCGCCGGTCCGCCATCCCTCCACCGTCTCCCGGGCCGGCGGCTCAAGGGCGCGCTTGCACGCGTCGTACGCCGCGACCGCATCTGCAGCGAGCGTATGGCCGAACTCCGACGTCGCGCGCTCGAAAGCATCCAGAGCCTCGCGCGGCCTTCCGAGGGCCGCAAGCGCAAGCCCGAGGTTCGCGCACGCCTTGCCTTTCCCGCGGTAGCCTTCGACGTCGAGAGCCGCCTTGAAGGCCTCGACCGCCTCCTCGTAGCTGCGCAAAGACAGGTAGCACAACCCGAGGCTGTTCAAAGCCTTGCCCGGGTCGGGATTGGCTGGGTCGAGCGCCGCGGCGCGATACATCTCGCACGCCTCGTCAACCCGGCCAAGAGAGCCCAGCGATGCGCCGGCACCGTGCATGGCCTTGTAGCGCTTGGTGAACGACGGGTCCGCGAGGGCTTCTTGGAACGACCGCACCGCCGCCTCGTGGTCATCGGCGGCCGCCTGCGCGATCCCGAGGTTGCACAGGACCGCTCCCCGGTTCGGAAGGTCGGGGTCGGCCAGCGCGCGCTCGTACGCCATGACTGCGTCTGCGGCGCGGCCGAGCTTCATCAGCGCGTTGCCGGCTTTCATGAAGGCCGTCCCTGTTCCGGCGCCGCCGGAACCGGCAGCCAACAGGTACTCGCGAGCAGCCGTCCGCCAGTCCTGCGCTCGATACGCCTCGTCCGCCCTGCTCAACGCGGTGTCGTCCACTGGCCGGTCCTCCCTCAGCGTCCGTGCTCGATCCGGACCGAGACCATGACGTCTCCCGGCTCGATCCGCTTCACGACGTCCATCCCTTCGACGACCTCGCCGAACACCGTGTACTTCCCGTCGAGGAACGGGGCAGGCGCCAGGCAGATGTAGAACTGCGAGCCAGCGCTGTCAGGATCCTGCGCGCGCGCCATGGCGACGGTGCCCTCGAGGTGCGGACGGTCGTTGAACTCCGCCTTCAGCCGCCACCCGGGACCACCGGTGCCCACGGGCCCTTCCCCGGTCTTCGAATACGGGTCGCCACCTTGCACGACGAAGCCGGGCTCCACCCGGTGGAACGTCGTGCCGTCGTAGAACCCGCTCTGCGCGAGCTCGATGAAGCTCGCCACGTGGTTCGGCGCGTCCTGCGGGAAGAACCGTATCCGGATCTCGCCCTTCTTCGTGACGATGACGGCAACTTCGTCGCCAGCGACTTGAACGTCTGACTCGTGCACGGGAACCTCCTCTGGGAACACGGCGACGGACGCCTCGCTGGACTCTGACAGGGCGGAGCCGTGCATCTGGTCAGGACCGCGGCGAGCGCCGGAGCAGCCGGGTGCCGCGGCGACGACGAGCGACAGCGCGAGAGCCGTGGCTGCGGCAACGCTTGTTGAGAGTGTCCGTGTACGCATCGTTCCTTCCTCGACACGACGACGCCCGACCGATTCTACCATCGAACCCCGCCAGACCGCCGTGCCCGCAGCCTCGCGCGCGTGTGCTATCGTTTCGACCCGTGCAGCCGCTGGACGGCGGCTGCACACGACGCGCACGGCCGGCCCTGCCGGCCTGGTCATCGAGGAGGCGATGCTCGTGGGAGCGCCAAGCACCGACAAGGTCCGCAACGTCGTCTTGGTCGGCCATGGAGGCTCTGGGAAGACGTCCCTCGCCGAGGCGATGCTCTTCATGGCTGGACACACCAAGCGCCTCGGCAGCGTCGACGACGGGCACTCGACGCTCGACTACGACGCCGAAGAGGTCAAGCGCAAGATGACCATCAACCTCGCGCTCGCCCCTGTCGTGCACGACGGCGTCAAGATCAACGTCATCGACACCCCCGGGTACGCCGACTTCATCGGCGATGCGATCGCGGGCATGGAGGCCGCCGAGATGGCCCTGTTCGTCGTGGACGCCGTCTCGGGGCCGCAGGTGCAGACCCGCAAGCTCTGGAAGATCGCGGGCGAGATGGGCATCGCGCGGGCCATCTTCGTGAACCGCATGGACAAGGAGCACGCCGACTTCGATGCCGTCATGTCCGCCCTCACGGCTTCGTTCGGGCACCGCATCGGCGCGGTGCAGATCCCGATCGGCGCGGAGTCCTCGTTCCGCGGCGTCGTCGACATCATCCGCATGCGGGCGTACCACCACGAAGGCGACAAGGAGGAGGTCACGGACATCCCCGCCGACCTCGCCGATGCCGCTGAAGCCGCTCGCGACAAGCTGTGCGAGCTCGTCGCCGAGGCCGACGACGCGCTCATGGAGAAGTACCTGGAAGGCGAGCGGCTCACGCAAGAGGAGCTGGAGGACCTGCTCGGAAAGGCCATCGCCCAGGGCATCTTCATCCCCGTGTTCGTCGGCTCCGCGCTGAAGCTCCAGGGGATCGAGGACCTCATGGACGAGATCGTCTCGTTCTTCCCCGAGCCCACCGCGCACGGCCCGCTCAAGACCGTCGATGGGCGGGAGGTCCCGTTCACCGTGGACGGCCCGACTGCGGTCCACGTCTTCAAGACGCTCTCTGACCCGTACATCGGCCGCATCAACCTCGTGAAGGTCGTGTCCGGGACCCTCGCGCCGAACACCGAGCTCGTCAACTCCAGGACTGGCAAGAAGGAACGCATCGCGCACGTCTTCAAGATGACGGGCAAGGAGATCCTCGACATCGATGCAGCTCCTGCCGGCGACATCGCCGTGCTCACGAAACTCGCGGACACGCTGACGAACGACACGCTGTCCGCCAACGGCGACATCGCCTTCGCTCCGCTCCCGCTGCCTGAGCCCCTGTATCCGGTCGCCATCGTGGCGAAGACCAAGGCGGACGAGGACAAGCTGGGGACCGCGCTCAAGACGATCGTGGACGAGGATCCGTCGCTTCGCATGCGCCGCGACGAGGAGACGCACCAGACGGTCATCTCGGCGATGGGCGACATCGCCATCGACGTCCTCCTCGCCCGGCTGCGTGACCGCTTCCACGTCGAGGCGGAGCTCCAGGACCTTCGGATCCCCTACCGCGAGACGATCCGCAAGGTCGCGACCGCTCAGGGACGCCACAAGAAGCAGACCGGCGGCGCCGGCCAGTTCGGAGACTGCTGGCTCAGGCTCGAGCCGAACCCTGGCGGCGGCTACGAGTTCATCGACGAGATCGTCGGCGGCAAGATACCGCGGCAGTTCATCCCGGCCGTCGACAAAGGCGTGCAGGAAGCGATGGCGCAGGGCGTGCTCGCCGGATACCCGGTCGTGGACGTCAAAGTCGCCGTCTACGACGGCTCGTACCACTCCGTGGACTCCTCCGAGATCGCGTTCAAGACCGCGGCGCGCATCGGTTTCCGCGCCGCCGCCGAGAAGGCCGACCTCGTCCTGCTCGAGCCGATCGCGACGTTGACGATCGAGGTTCCCGAGCAGTACGCGGGCGCCGTGATGGGAGACATCAGCTCCAAGCGCGGCCGGGTGCTCGGCATGGACTCGCCTGAGCCCGGCGTCCAGGTCATCAAGGCGCAGGTTCCCTACGCCGAAGTCGTGCACTACTCGCCGCAGCTGCGCTCGATCACGAGCGGCACCGGGAGCTACACCATCAGCATCGACTCGTACGAGCAGGTCCCGCACGACCTCGCCAAGAAGATCATCGAGCAGTCGCAGAAGGAGCGCACCGAGTCTCACTAGGACCCACCGCGCGCCCGCGCATGAGACGAGGGCCTGGCGATCGCCAGGCCCTCGCTCGTTTCGTGGTGGTGCCCTCTGCAGGATTCGAACCTGCGGCCTTCTGCTCCGGAGGCAGACGCTCTATCCCCTGAGCTAAGAGGGCGTGTGCGGCGCGAAGCCGCCGGAGAACAGTACCACAGGGCCGCTCCTTTTCCAAGCCGCGACGAGCGGGTATGCTCATTGCCTCCACGTACGCCGTCCTGGAGGTCGTATGGCACCGTCTGATGCGCTGCTCATCGTGAATCCGGCTGCCCGTCACGGTGAGACCAAGACCATGCTCCCCGCGATAGAGCGGCTCCTCGAAGGCATCCTGCCTCACGAGACCGTCCTCACCGAAGGCCCGGGAGACGCGCGGGAACTGGCTGCCTCCGCCGCGGGGAGAAGCGTCGTCGTGGCGGTGGGCGGCGACGGCACCGTCCACGAGGTCCTCAACGGCATCATGCGCATCCCCGAACACGCGCGCCCGGCGCTCGGCATCATCCCCACAGGCTCAGGGAACGACACGCGACGGACGTATGGCATCCCCCGGAGGTCGCGCAGGCGGCGCTGACGCTCGCCGCGGGCGAGCGCAGGAAGTTCGACGTCGGCGTGTGCAACGGGCTGTACTTCAACAACAGCTTCGCTGCCGGCCTCGACGCCAAGGTGACGGCCAAGGCCGTCGAATACAAGGTCACCACGCGCCGGGACGGCCTGTGGCTGTACCTCACTGCGCTGTTGCACGTCCTGTTCCACGACCTCGAGGGCTTCAGCGCGACGGTCACGTTCGACGACGGCACGCCCCAGCGGCTCGAGACGCTCATCGTCGCGGTCACGATCGGGCAGACGTACGGCGGAGGCTTCCGCATCACGCCCGACGCGATCCCGGACGACGGCTTGTTCGACGTGTGCACCATCGACCCGCTGTCGCTGCTCGGAGCTCTCGTGCGGCTGCCCTTCGTCGTGCTCGGCAAACATACCCGGATGCGCCCGGTCCACATGCGCCGCCACAGCTCGGTCGTCATCGAGGCCGCTGAGCCGGTTCCAGCGCAGATCGACGGCGAGGTGCTGCTCGAGCAGCGGTACGAGATATCCCTGCTTCCTGAAGCGGTCACGTGCATCGTGCCCAGACGAGGTTGACGCGCCATGGCCGCTGCGACGCTTGCCGTCTTCGCGCTCTCCGTGCTCGTCGGGTCCGTTCCGTGGGCGTACGTCATCGCCAAGGCCGTCACCGGCGAAGACATCACGGCGCATGGGAGCGGCAACGTCGGCGCGATGAACGTGCGCCGGACGACCGGATCGTGGAGCTGGTTCGCCGTCGCAGTGTTCGCCGACGGCTCTAAAGGCCTCGTGCCCACGCTGCTTGCCAAGACCATTCTCGCGGGCCTGCCTGTCACGGCCCCATCCAGCGAGGCCGGCGCTGCCGCGCTCGTCATCCAGGCCGCCGTGGCCGGGGCCGTCGTCGGCCACAACTACTCCATCTGGCTCGCTCTCGCGCGGCGGCGCCTCGCGCGGACCGGCAAGGGGCTCGCGGCCGGCGGCGGCGCGCTGCTCGCGTACGACGTGCGCTACTTCGTCGCCGTCCTCGTCGTCGGCCTCCTCGTCCTCGCCGCGACGCGCGTGATGCTCGTCGGCCAGGCCGCGGCCGCCCTCTCGCTGCCGGCGACGGCGGCGCTGCTCCGTTCGTCAGACGTGGGTTTCGCAGCGGCCGTCGCTGGCATCGTCCTTCTCGCCCACGCGCGACGCCTCGCCGGGCTTGCGCGTGGCGAGGAGCCGAAGATGTACGTCGACGACGGGGCCGGACCCCGCGGTTGAGCGACCAGGATGCGCACGGGCCGCCGGAGTCCCGGCGGCCCGTCGCAGCACGATCATGCGTTCGGCGCTACGAGAGCTTGATCGCCTCGTTCGGGCACACCGACTCGCACGTCCCGCACTCCGTGCAGTCGTCCGGCCGGGCCAGCACAGCCACGTCCTCCAGGTCGAGCGCGCTCGTGGGGCACTCGTCCACGCAGATGCCGCACGCGGTGCACAGGTCGGGATTGACGACAGGCTTGCCCATGACGCAGTCCTTTCTCACCGTCGGACGTTCCCCGCTTCCGCGGTACGCACATGATACACCGCGCGCCGCCACACGCTACCGCATCACCTTTGCGACTTCACACGGGTCGAAGAACGGGAACGAGACCTCCCTGTCGCCGAGGGCCGCGACCTCCGACTGCAGCGAGTCAAGCTCTGCAAATTCGGCCTCCATCGAGGCGATCAGCGGGCGCAGCGACGCGCGCAGGCGCTCGTTCACGTCTTGCACAGCCGCGTTCAACGCCTTCTTGTCCGCAGCCGGATCTGCGTAGCGCTCCAACAACCCACGCTTCTCTGCCGCCAGCGCTTCTGCCGCCAACCGTTCTCCCTCGTCGTCGAACGTCGCTTCCGAGAGCAGCCGGTCGGGATTGTGCTCCGCCTCGCGCAGCCGGCGCCGCAGCCAGACCGCCCTTTCTTCTTCGGCCGCTCCGGCGACCGTCGGCAGCCGCATCGTCACCGACACGACCGCGTATGCCGGCGGAGAGATGCCCAGCCAGCGCTCGATGACTGCGTCGGTGACCGCCTCGTACCTGGAACCGCCCACTCCGTGGATGAACAGGTCCGCGACGAACAGCCTTTGGAACATGGTCAGCGTCGCCGCTTTCGGCACGATCCGCAGACCCTCCGCTTCCAGCCGACTGGCTATCTCCGCCGGATCCGAGCCCGCTTCGGCAGCGCCTGCCCCCTCGATAGCGAGACGCCCAGACGCTGGTTCGTACCATGTGCGTGCGCGCCGGGCGCCCGCGATGACCCAGAAGGGCGTCTCGACTGCCCCGCCTTCTGCTGCGAGCTCCGGGAACGGGTGCGCGGAGGACCGCGTCTTGGTCCGCGCCCTGTATCTGAGCACCTCCTCATTGAAGATGTCCGCGAACCGACGCGCGTCCGCGATGACCTGGGCCGCGAACGCGAGGAACGTCTCCGATGCGCACTGCTCGGTGAGGAACAGCTCGAGGTACTCCGTCCCAGCCGGCGCTTCGAACGCGCGGCGAGCCACGACCATCGCTTCTGCCAGGCTGCTCGTATGCCGAGCGGCCTCCTTGAGCACCACGATGAACCGCTGCGTGCGGGAACCGACATCGGGATCGGCGATCTCGGACGCGCATGCTTCCACTGCAGCCGCGAACCGCTCCAACTGCTCCGCCGAGGGCGGCGGTGCGCACGCGTAGCACTCCTCGCGGCCGCCGCTGTGCAAGACGATCTCCCGACCGGCGCTCGGATCGCGGCGGCAGGGCGTGCGCAAGACCAGCCGGCCGACCCGGTCGCTGTCCACGACCAGGTCGATCGCGACAGCTCCCGACGCCTTCGCGTATCGGTCTGCCGCGAAGTGCTTGGCCCACACGCCCGGATGGAACAGCTGCGGCTGATGGCCCGTCATGACGATGGCGCCGGGCACGCCCGGCGGTTCACGGTACGGTATCCCCAACCGCTGGCACGCTGACGTCGCCGCGGCCAGCGCCTCCGCCCGGGCCTGGCGGCGCCGCTCGGTGAGCGGCACACCGGCGATGGGCACCGACCATCCGGCTGCGGCGCGCTGCGTGCCTTCGATCACCGACCGCCACTCGTCGAGCGGCGGCACGACGAGCGCTTCCCCGTGCCTGTGCGGGATACGCAAGCTCCGCGGCATCCTCACACCAACGAATCCAACGACCGCACCCCGACGACCTCCGTGGCGAAGAACGGCTCGCCAGCGCACGACCCGACGAGCGAGCCCCAGTAGCGGGTCTGGAGCTCGACGCGTTGGAGGACGCCCGCGTTCGCCTCGTTGTCCACGAACTGCGACCGGTAGGCGCGCAGCGCATCCATTTTCGCGCGCAGCGCCTCCTCGGACGCTGGCACGACGAACGACGGCACCAGGGCTGACGCCTCGTGGATGGCGGCGTACCGATACACCCTCCGCGGATAGTGGGGAGCACCCGGGATGTCCGTCTTGCTCAGCTTCGCGTAGAAGCGCCCGCCCAGCACGATCGCGGCCGCAGCGACGTGATCCGGGTGCGCGTCCTGCGCATACGGACCCACGACGATCCGCGGGCGGAGCTCGCGAAGCACCGCCGCGAGCGCTTTGCGCGCTTCGAGGGTGTCGGCGAGAGCCCGATTCGGCAGGTCGAGCGTCACGCGCCGGACGCCGAGCAGCGCGGCCGCCTCGGCTGCTTCGGCCCGTCTGCGGTCCGGCGTCCCGTGCGGCGTCGGCTCGCCGTCGGTCAGGTCCACGATGACGACCTCCAACCCCTCAGATGCCATCTGGAACGCGGCGGCCCCCATCCCGATCTCGACGTCATCGGGATGCGCGCCGACGCACACCACGTCAGCCGGCACAGGCCTCCCCTCCCGGTGCTTGAGCCGCAGCCCTGCGGAGCGAGCGATCCCACACGGTCAGGTAGTAGGCCAGGCGCTTCTCGGGGTCGTCGAGATCCGCTCCGAAGCTTCGGTCGTGGTCGTAGTAGATGCGCTCCACTGCGATCTCCCGCACACGAAGTCCGCACCGCCACGCCTCGGCCCACAGCTCCAGCGGCAACGCGTACCCGTCCTCTGTGAGCTCCAGCCGGCGCAGGGCGTCGGCGCGATACGCCTTGAAGCCGCAGAACGCATCGGTTATTCCCCAACCGGTGACCTCGTTGATCGCACGCGTGACGGCTGCGTTCACGCGCACCCGCTCGCGCGGCGCCGCGCCCACCGCGCGACTCCCGGGAAGGTACCTGCTGCCAGACGCTATGTCGCAATCCTCGAGCGAGTCCAAGAACGACGGTATGTGCGCCGGCTCGTGCTGACCGTCGCAGTCCATCGTGACGATGCGCTCGACGCCGGCAGCGAACGCCGCCTCGAATCCGTCGATCAGCGAACGCCCGTATCCGCGATTCTCGTCGTGGCAGAGCACGAGGACGTCGCGCAACCCGCGCAGCGCCTCCGACGTCCCGTCAGTCGAGCCGTCGTCCACGACGATGATCGTCCCTTCGAACACGCGGCGGACCGCCTCCAGGACCGACGCGACCGTCCGCGCCTCGTTGTACACGGGCAGCACCACCGCGTCACGCACGCGCCGGACCTTTCCGCTCGACGTTCGGCGTGCCAGCGGGCGCCGCTTCTCGCACCTCGAAAGAGGTCTCTACGCGCACCTGAGGCCCGAGCATGCCGCCGACCGAGCAGTACTTCTCCTCGGACAGCTGGATGGCGCGCTCGACGGCCGCCGGCGAGACGCCGTAGCCCGTCACGACGAAGTGCAGCCGGACCTGCACGTAGATCTTCGGGTACTCGTCCTCGCGCTGGATCCCTTCGACCACGATCTCGAGCCCGCGCACGTCTTGCCGCTTCTTCTCGAGTATCGAGATCACGTCCATGCCCGTGCATCCGGCAAGCCCGCACAAGAAGACCTGCAGCGGCCGCATCCCCGCGCCCTCGCCTGCGTACGCGGGCCGGGCGTCCATCACGACCGTGTGGCCTTCAGGGTCCCAGCCGACGAACTGCCGGTTCGCCGTCCAGCGAACGGTCACAGCGTCCATAGCGCACCTCCGACGAGTCCGGGTCGTGCAGTGAGGATACCCCTACGCGCCCGCGGAGGTCACATCTTGCGACCGAGCATCTGCGCCAGCTCGCGCGGCTCCTGCGCCTTGCTCATCGCCTCTTCGTACGTCACTTTGCCCGCCTGGACGAGCGCTTTGAGGTGCTGGTCGAGGGTCTGCATGCCCAACTGCGCGCCGCCCTGGATGATCGTCATCATCTGGTGCGTCTTCCCCTCGCGGATCAGGTTGCTGATCGCCGGGATGCCGAGCATGATCTCCATCGCCAGCACGCGGCTCTTGCCGTCGGCGGAGCGCAGCAGCACTTGGGACAAGACGCCCTCGAGCGTGCCGGACAGCTGCATGCGCACCTGCTGCTGCTGGTGCGGCGGGAACACGTCGATGATGCGGTCGACGGTGGCCGGGCCGCCCGTGGTGTGCAAGGTCGCGAGAACCAGGTGACCCGTCTCCGCCGCAGTGATCGCCGCAGAGATCGTCTCCAGGTCGCGCATCTCGCCGACGAGGATCACGTCGGGGTCCTGGCGCAGCACACGTTTGAGCGCGGCTGCGAACGAGTGCGTGTCCTCCCCGATCTCCCGCTGGTTCACGTACGCCTTCTTGTTCCGGTGCACGAACTCGATCGGGTCCTCGAGCGTGATGATGTGCACGCGGCGCGTCTCGTTGATGTGGTCGATCATCGCCGCGAGCGTCGTCGACTTGCCCGAGCCCGTCGGTCCCGTGACCAGGACGAGACCGCGCGGCCGCTCCGCCAGGAACTTGCACACGCGAGGCAGCCCGAGCGAGTCCAGCGTCGGGATGGTCAGCGGGATCACGCGGAACACGGCGCCCATCGATCCGCGCTGCTGGAACACGTTGGCACGGAACCGGGACAGCCCCGGGATGCTGTATGCGAAGTCGAGCTCGAGCTCTGTCTCGAAGCGCTTGCGCTGCTCTTCCGACAGCAGGCTCAGGATCATCGCCTGCGTCTCGCGAGGCGACAGGGACTTGTATCCTTCAGCCGGGACGATCTCGCCGCGCACACGGATGCCGGGAGGGCTTCCCACGGTGATGTGGAGGTCGGACCCGCCCATGTCGAGCATCATCCGCAGCAAGTCGTCCACGTGGGGGATGTCGCTGCCAGGCGCGGCCGGGGCAGCCTCGACCTGGACCGCAGGGGTGCCCTGAGCCGGAGCTGCCTGCGGCGCGCCGTACGCGGCGACGAACGGCGAGTCCTCAGGCAACGGTTGCGGGGCACCGTACCCAGAGAGCTGCTCGGCCGCAGGCTGAGCTGCCGGCGCTTCTCCCGTCGCGGCCGAAGGCGCGCTCTCTGTCCCCGCGCTGACGCCGGCCGCCTGCCCGCCTGCTCCAGATGCCAGCGAGAAGACCTTCTGCACGAGCGTCGCAGCGTCCACGCTCGACGGCAAGTGAGCGGCCGCGCCGACCTGGCGCGCACGCAGAGCGGTGGCCTCGGTCGGGCTCTTCACGACGATCACGACGGGGATGTCAGCGAGCTCGTCGTCGGCCTTGAGCTCCTGGGTCATCGTGAACCCGTCCATGCCGGGCAGATCGCCGTCTGCGACGATCACCGAGGGCCGCTGCTGCTTGGCTACAGCCAGAGCGCGCATGGCCGACGGAAGAGACCTGACCGCTGCGTCCGGCATCACGGCCTTGACGGCAGTCTCCAGACGCTCGGCGAACCCGGGATCGTCGTGCACCACGAGGATGGTCGTCTCGCTCACGCTCTCATTCCTTCCTGGCCGGATGAGCCTGACAGGCACTGCCGGTGTATCGGCACCGCTACGCCGGTGCTGTAGCCCTCCGTCCCTTGCCAAGCACGCTCGCGCGGCGCACAGGTATCATGTACCGGTCACGGGAAGGGACGTGCGTGCGGCTTTCCATCGAGAGACTAGCATACGGCGGGGACGGCGTGGCTACCGGGCCCGATGGACGCGTCGCGTTCGTCCGGGGCGGATGTCCCGGCGACCTGGTCGACGCCGAAGTCTACGAGGAGCATGCCCGGTTCGTCCGCGCACGGATCCTCGAGGTGGTCCAGCCATCTCCCTGGCGCGTCACCCCGCCGTGCGAGCACTTCGGGACGTGCGGCGGTTGCCAGTGGCAGCACGTCGCCTACCCGCAACAGCTCGAATGGAAGCGGCGCTCTGTCGCCGACGCGCTGGCGCGGATCGGCGCACTAGAAGCCGCCGTCGACGAGACCGTCGCTTCGCCGCTTGAGTACGGCTACCGCAACAAGGTGGAGCTCCTGCCCCAGCCCGGATCCCCGACGTGCGCTCTCGGATTCGCGCGCGCCGGCTCCTCCGAGGTGGTCGCGGTACAACGCTGCCTGCTGCTCCCTGAGAAGCGCTCCGGCCTGCCCCGCGCGGCGGCAGGAGCGCTCGGGTTCGTCCTCAAGCGTTCGCAAACGCCCGTCACGCGCGTCGTCATCCGCTGCGCGCGCGACGGCGAGACAGAAGTCGACGTGTGGACCCCACCAGGACCGTTCCCCCGGACGCTCGCCGCCAAGGCGCTCGTCGACGCCACAGGAGCCCGCACGGTCACTCGGGTCGTGGTGCGGGGGCCTGCCTCCGCCCGCGACGTGCGCAAGGTCGAGGTCCTGACCGGACCCGGAGCCTGGAAAGAGCTGCTCGACGGCGACCGCTACCTGGTTTCAGCGCCATCCTTCTTCCAAGTCAACACTGCAGCTGCCGCCGAGCTCCGTCGTCTCGTGGCGCGCGCCGTCCAAGAGGCGGACCCAGACCACGTCGTGGACGCGTACGCAGGCGTCGGCACGCTGACGTTGCCGCTTGCACGCGTCGCGCGAACGACAGCGATCGAGTCTTCGGCGTCTGCGCTGGCCGATCTTCGCCGGAACCTCGCCCACGCTCGCCTGGATGCGGACGTTCTCCCCGGAGACGCTGAACACGCGCTCAACAACGCGGACCGGGCCGACGTCGTAGTCGTGGATCCTCCACGCGCGGGGCTGTCACGGGCAGCCCTCGACGCAGTCGTCGCCACTGCCGCGACCCGGCTCGTCTACGTCTCCTGCGATCCCGCCACGCTCGCGCGCGACGCGAGGATCTTGTGCGACGCAGGGTTCAGAGCCCTGAACGTGACCCCGGTCGACCTGTTCCCGCAGACCTACCACGTCGAGACGGTCGCTGTGTTCGACCGCTAGACGATCCTCCCAACCTCGGGGAAGTCGAGGATGTGCTCGTCATGCGGCGCGTCCTCGTGCGCGTCGGTCAAGTCCTGTCCGGCGAAGTGCATGCCTTCGTGGTCGCCGTCGGCCCACATCGCGCTCTCGGTGACGTCGTACACGATGCCCTTGTAGGCCACGTAGGCGGGACGGCCGTCCTTCCCGTCGTAGGACTTCAACTCCTCAAGGGTGAACTCCTTCATGCGGTCCTCCTCGTCCGGATACGGTCACACGGTTCTTTCCCCACCGCCTGCCGTACGCCGCGCCCGGCTACTCGAGTTCGTCGGCCTGCGACTCCAGACGGGACTTCATACCGATCAGATCGACCACGATCTTCCGGCCCTTCGTCCGCACAAGACCCTCGCGCGCAAGAGCGGAGATGGCGCGGCTCGCGGTCTCGCGAGACGTCCCGGCGAGCGACGCGATCTCCGCGTGCGTGAAGCCCTCGATGACCGGAACGCCAAGCGACTCGTAGGACGCGGTCGCGATGTTGAGCACCACTCGCATCACGCGGTGGTACGCGTCGTGGAACACCACGTCCTCGAGACGCGCGATGAGCCCGCGAACCCGCCGGGACAGCGTCGCGATCAGCGTCACCGCGAGCTTCGGCTGGATCTGCACTGCCGCAACCAGATCCCGCCCGTCGAGCATGAGCACCTCGACGTCGGTGACCGCTACCACGTCCGCCGACCGGGGCTCCGCGTCGACGACGCTCATCTCGCCGAAGTGCGCTGGTGCTTCAAGGTAATCAAGCACGAGCTCTTTGCCTTGCACCGACGCGATGGCCACCTTGACGCGTCCGGAGGTGAGGAGGTACATCGCGGTGCCTGGCTGGTCCTGCGAGATGATGTGCGAGCCCTTCGAGAACCTTCGGTAGACGAGCAGCCGCGAGAGCCGCACGAGATCCTCGTCCGGCAACCCCGCGAACGCGGGGAACGCCCGGATCCGGGCGAGCGACGACTCCTCTGGCACCGATGCCCACCTCGCTTCCTGTTCGTCCGTGGCCGTTCGGCACTAGTGAAACACGAAGGGCGCCGGATGTCACAGCCCGGCGCCCTTCGCTGACCGCGACTGCCGTCTACAGCTCGTTCTTCACGTAGTCCAGCATCCGGGGCAGGAAGTGCGGTATGACGAGCGGCAGCAGGTTCGGCAGCAGCGCGTCGAACGTCTTCGGCAGCAGGTCGGGCATGAGCTCCGTCATGTCCTCAGGCAGCGGCCCGACCCTGCGCGACACTTCGTCCAGCATCGCCGGCATGACCTTCGGCATCATGGAGGGCATCATCGCCGGCATCATCTTCGGCATCATCGCGCCCATGAGCGACAGGCCGCCTGGTATGGCGCGCATCGCCTTCATCATCGTGACCATGCCCGGAGGCATCGCCTTCATCATCTCCGGCAGCAGCGCAGCCATGATGTCGGCCACCGTCTCCGGCTTCATGAGGTAGATGAACTTCTCGAAGTAGCCCCACATCTCCATCGAGTACGCGGTCGGATCTGGAATCTCGACGCCGAGCGCCTCGGCCGCCACGTGCGCCAGGTCCACGACGGGGATGTCGATCTCCTTCTTGGTCGCCGAATCGCGCAGCTGCACCTGGCAGCACGGGCACAGCGCCACGACCGCGTCGGCCTCGATGTCGACCGCCTCGTCCAGGCGCATCTTGCCAAGCTCCGGCGCTACCGGCGTCTCGCCGATCAACGTCAGCACCGAGCCGCAGCACAGGCCGTCCTCGCGGTTGTGCTCCATCTCCACGAGCTCCACGCCCGGGATCGCCCGCAGCATGTCCCGCGGCGGTTCGTAGATGCCCTGCGCGCGGCCCATGTGGCACGAGTCGTGGAACGTCAACCGCTTCTCGATGGGTTTCTCGAACTCGATGCGTCCGTCCTTTATCGCGTCGGCGACGAGCTCCGAGTAGTGCTTGACCTCGAACTCGTACGGCTCGCCACGTTCTGCCGCGAGGTTCGCGTAGAACTCCTTCCACACGAGCCCGCACGCCGGACACGAGGTGACGATGGTCTTCGCGCCGCGCTTCCGCGCTTCGGCCACGTTGTGCTCGTAGATCTCCTCGAAGACGTCCCACTTGCCGGCGACCTTCATCGGGATGCCGCAGCACGCCTCGTCCGAGCCCATGTAGGTGAACTCGACGCCCGCTCTGTCGAGCAGCTCGACGGTGGCCTGAGCGACGTCGGTGTTGACGTAGCTCGCCGTGCAGCCGGCGAAGTAGAGGACGTCCGCCTGCTCCTTGACCTTCGGCCGGATGTGCTCAGGCATCCAGTCGCCGCGCTTCTCGCGCTTGCCGGCCCAGATGTTCTTCTGGCCGCGCAGAGCCGCCGCCATCATCTCGAACGGCGGGAAGGTCATCCGGCCCTCGTCGTGGATGAGCTTGCCGCGCATCGCCATCCACGAGTGCTCGACAGGCAGTTGCAGCTGGCAGCGCGTGTTGCAGACCTCGCAGGTGGTGCACACGAGGAACTTGTCGACCATCGCCTGGTCGAACTTCTCTCGGCCCTCGATGACCTCGCGCAGGTAGAGGTACTTGCCGCGCGGCGAGTGGCTCATCCACCCACGCACGGAATACTCCTCGCAGGTGGGCACGCAGTAGCCGCACTGCGCGCACGAGTACGCGTAGTACGCGACGTCTGCCGGCACGCCGTTGCGATCCTTGGTGCCCACCGGGTCGCCCTTCGGCGGCCGTGCGGCGTTGGCGATGGGGCGTACAAGCGGCTCGAACGCGAGCGCCACCTTCATGAGCGCGTTGACCGCCCCTGTGCCGAGGATCTTCTTCGGATTGAGGACGCCCTTGGGGTCCTTCTCGCGCTTGAACCGCGCGAGCGCCTCGAGCTTGTCCCTCCCGAGGACGCTTTCGGCCTCCTGCCGGAAGAACAGGCCGGTCGAGTAGGCGCCGCCCCCGTGCTTCTTGGCGATCTTGATGACGACGAGGGACAGCGCGAACGCCAGGTTGAACGCGAGCGAGCGCTCGTCGTGCGGGATGAAGCCCAAGAGCACGACCTTGTCGCCCTTGGAGACCATGCCCTCGAGCACGAACGGCTGCTTGAGCGCTCGATCGATGTCGGCGAGCACGTCGGCCAGCTGCTCGAGAGGCACGACGACCTCGGTCGGGACGATCGAAGGACCGATGCGCTTCAGTCGCATCGGCGCGAAGCGCTGCTCCCACTCGTGCTCAGCAGTCTCCGCATCGAGCTCCGTGCCGCCGTGCGCGCGAGCGATGGCATCCAGCGCCGCGTCGATCGCGTGCCTGCGAGACTCGGGATAGGCGATCACGGCAAGGAACGCCTCCGGCAGCTCCGGCTCGAACCCGACGTGCTCCATCTCGTACGGATGGCCGTGCCGGTGCGGAAGCCGCTTCTTCATCCTGACGGACTCGGGGTTCAAGAACGTGATGGACCAGATCGGCAGGCGCTGGACCGAGATCTCCTTCAGCGCGCCGGCAAGAGCGCGAGCGTCCGGGAAGGCGATCAGGCGGTGCACCTCGGGCTCTGCCTCCCTGACCGGGATCGCCATCTCAGTGATGATGCCGGTGATCCCTTCAGCATCGGCCACGTAGGTGAGCAGCTCGTCGCCTGTCATCTCCTGCACGCTGCCGTCAGGAAGGACGACCCGCGCAGCGATGACGTTGTCCTTGAACCAGCCGCGCTCGAACGATCCGAAACCTGCGCCGCCCTGAGCGAGCCAGCCAGCGACCGTCGAGGAGGGCAACGACGACGGATACATCACGAGGTCGAGCCCTTCTTTCGCGAGCCGCTTCTGCAGCTGCTCCCAGATGACGCCTGCCTGCACGCGCACCGTCTTTGCGGACGGGTCGATGTCGAGGATCTTGCTCATCCCCGACATGTCGACGACCACAGCGCCTGGCACCGGCAGCACGCCGCCGTAACCCGAGGTGGACATGCCCCGCGGCACGATCGGGACTCCGTGGTCGCGCGCAAGACGGACGACGGCGACGACCTGGTCTTCGGTCCTCGGCCGGACCACGGCACCGGCGATGCCCGTAGGCATCAACGGCTTCACGAGCTTCGGCATCGAGCCGATGTCGCTCGAGTACAGCTTGCGCTCCACGCGGTCCACGCTCATCCGCGGACCGAAGATCTCCCTGAGCGACCGCTCGAATTCCTGGGTGAGACCCGCCATGCCTACCGCTTCCTTCCTTTGATCAGAAACCGATACCGTGCGGGGTATAATGCGACCCTGCCAGGATACCCCCGGCGGTATGCTTCGTCAATGCTCTGGTATGCTGCTCCCGTTCACGAACCGATCGGCAAGGGAGATCCCGTGCGCGGCGTGCTCTTCGACCTCGATGGAACCCTGTTGGACATCGACCTGCCGGCGTTCCTCGACCGCTACTTCGACGCCCTCACCCAGTGGTCTTCCCCGCTGCTGGCCGAGACCCGCACGACACCCGCGGAGTTTCTCCATGCCATACATTCTGGTACCCGCGCGATGATGTCCCCTCACCCTGGCCGCACGAATCGAGAAGTGTTCCGTGACGCGCTTCTGAGCGGCATCGGCTTGGACTTGGACGCAGCGTGGCCGGTCTACGAACGGTTCTACCGCGAGGCCTTTCCGCGTCTCGGCGAGAGCGCGAAGCCGATGCCAGGCGCCCGCGAAGCCGTCGAGGCGGCCTTGGGGCTCGGACTGAAGGTCGTGGTCGCGACCAACCCCATCTTCCCTCTTGTCGCGGTCCAAGCTCGGCTGGCCTGGGCGGGGCTCGGCGATATCCCGTTCGCCGGCATCACGTCGTACGAGCAGATGACGGCGTGCAAGCCGCACCTCGCGTACTTCCGAGAGGCAGCGGCGCTGGCAGGCCTCGCCCCGCACGAATGCATCATGGTCGGCGACGACCGCTACCTCGACATGCCCGCCTCCGACGTCGGGATGAGGACCTTCTACGTCGGAGAGCCCGCAGACAGAGGATGGGTCGACCTGTGCGGGGACCTGACCGGCTTCGCCGACCTGCTCCCGCGGCTCGTCACAGCTTCCGGCGGATGAGCGCCACCCAGGCTCCGTCGAGGCGCTGGTCGCAGTCGAACTCGAACTTGCCTCTGGACTCGCGCCGCAAGTCCAGCTGGTAGCCGAGCCCCGAGGGGTCGTGGTCGCAGATCACGACGAGGCTGTCGGCGCAGTCGAGCTCGAGCATCTTGTCGACGATCGCGAACACGACGGGGCGACGCATGGCAGGCGTCAGCCCGCGTACGTCCACCACGAGTCCTGTCGGGGCAGCGAGCACCCGGGTCCCCTCCGTTCACGACGGTCGCTTGCCTGGAACGGCGTCGATGCGCTCATCGGTTTGATTACACGCCATCGTCGCATATCCTGCAGCAGCCGTCTTCGGCGGCTGACGAATCTTCTTGCCATCATCTGCACACACCGTTGCCGAATTGCTACACTTGCCCCATGCGAGTCGCTGTCACAGCTGCTCGACCTCGGGGGCGCCGTCTGAGAACGGCAGGGCGACGCATTGCCATCGTGCAGCGATCCGTGCGGCGTCCTGGCTTTCCGCTCCCCCGCCTTCGTCACCCATCTCCGCACCTCGTCGTTCCCCACAGTGCGGTATCCTGCTTCAAGGGGAGCCGTGTCCCTTCGAGCGCCGATTGGGCGCAGGGACATGCGTCCGTGTCCAGAATTCATCGAGGAGGAAGAAAGGAGGGAAGTGCGCTGAGGGGCTGAAGCCCCAAGATCGACGTGTGTTGAAGCAAGCATGTCGGTTCGAGAAGACACCAAGGAGGTGTATGGCATGGCGCAAGAGGCGCACGGTGCACTGCACGACCTGCTCGCGGTCCGTGGCGTGACCCGTCGTGACTTCCTGAAGTATTGCGGCTCCGTAGCCGCGATGCTCGGGCTGTCCGAGACGATGGCACCCCAGATCGCGGCCGCCCTCGAAGGGGCGCCGAAGCTGATGCCGGCCCTGTGGCTCAACGGTGGTTCGTGCACCGGCTGCACCGAGTCCATCGCGCAGGTCGACACGCCTGACGTGGCCTCGATCGTCCTCGACTACCTGTCCTTCGAGTACTTCGAGACGATCATGGCCGCCGCAGGCTCGTGGGCGGAGCACAACATCACGAAGCGCGCCGAAGAGGGCGGCTACATCCTCGTGTACGAGGGCTCCGTCATGACCGGCCTGGACGGCAACACCCTGTTCGTCGGCGGCGGCCCTGAGAACGAGGGCGCCAAGAAGGGCATCGAGATCCTCGAAGAGGCGGCCAAGAACGCCGCGGCAGTCATCGCCGTCGGATCCTGCGCCGTCGACGGCGGATGGGTCTACGGGTATCCGAACGCGTCCGAGGCCACCGGCGTCGCCGCATGGCTGCAGCACAAGAACATCAAGACCCCGGTCGTGAGCATGCCGACCTGTCCGGTCAACCCCGAGTGGGTCGTCGCGATGGTCGTCCAGCTCCTGCTGGTCGCGGACCGCGACCCGGCGAAGTTCCTGCAGGTCACGCCGATGGTCAAGGTCCCCTACACGGACGCCGTGACGGGCGAGAAGGTCACGCTGCTCATGCCGAAGGCGATCTACGGGCAGACCATCCACGACAACTGCCCGCGTCGCGGCCACTTCGAGAACGGCGAGTTCGTCACCGAGCTCGGCAGCAAGGAAGAGGCCATGGGCTACTGCCTGTACAAGGTCGGCTGCAAGGGCCCGCAGACCTTCACGCAGTGCCCTGTCACCCGTTGGAACCGTCGCGCGAGCTGGTGCGTCGAATCTGGCGCCCCGTGCATCGGCTGCGGCGGCCTCAACTGGGTCGACAACAACTCCCCGTTCCTTAAGCGCACGTCTGACATCCGCGTCGGCGACACCTTCGTGCAGGCCGGTACGATCGGCGCCGCAGTCGGCGCAGCCGCAGCAGCCGGCCTGGTGCTGCACGGCATCGGCATGAAGGCCGCCGGCCGCATCGGCGACGGGCCTCCCATGGAGGAGATGAAGGCGTACGACCGCAAGCGTCTCGCGAAGAAGGGAGGCGATAAGTAGTGGCTCGTGTCGTTGTCGATCCCGTGACCCGAATCGAGGGTCACCTGCGCGTCGAAGTCGAAGTGACCAACGGCAAGGTCTCCGACGCATGGGTCTCCGGCACGCTCTGGCGTGGCATGGAGAAGGTGCTTGTCAACCGTGCACCGGAAGACGCGTTCTGGGTCGCCCAGCGGATCTGCGGCGTTTGCCCGATCTCGCACAGCCACGCCTCCGCGCAGTCGTGCGAGGACGCCTTGGGCATCAAGATCCCGAACAACGCCCGCATCATCCGCAACCTCATCGAGGCGGCGCAGTACCTGCACAGCCACATCCTGTGGTTCTACACGCTGGCTGCGCTGGACTACGTGAACCCCGTCAACGCGCTGAACGCCGACATCGCCGACACCTACGCGCTCGCGCAGGCCGCCGGCACCCGTATCGCGGACTTCGGCGCCGTTGCGGCCCGCCTCAAGGCGTTCGTCGAGAACGGCCAGCTCTCGATCTTCACGGGTCACGAGGGCTGGTTCGGCGTCGGCGCCGAGAAGCATCCTGGCTACGTCCTGCCGCCTGAGCTCGACCTCATCGCCACGGCTCACTACCTCGAGGCGCTCGAGCTCCAGGCCGTCGCCGCGGAGATCATCGGCATCATGGGCGGCAAGTTCCCGCACCAGATGACCTCGATCCCGGGCGGCACCGCGTTCGTCCCGACGGAGCAGAAGCTGGACGACATCCTGTTCCGCTTCACCCGCGTCAAGGAGTTCATCGACACGGCGCTCATCCCCGACACGCTTGCGATCGCGCCGTACATCCTCGACGCTGCTTCGTTCGGCGGCGGCTGCGGCAACTTCCTGTCGTGGGGCGTCTTCGAGGCCGAGGACCTGGATCCGTACAACCGGTACCTCGCCCGCGGCTTCATCGAGACCTCCAAGGGTCTCACTGCCCAGGAGGTCGGCCCGGACGACGTCACCGAGGACGTCGAGCACTCCTGGTACGACGATGCGACGTCTGGGCTCAATCCCAAGACCGGGAAGACCGAGCCGAAGTGGGAGCAGTACTCCACGGGCGGCAAGTACTCGTGGGGCAAGGCCGCACGCTGCAAGGGCGTGCCCGCTGAAGTCGGCCCGCTGTCGCGCATGCTCGTCGCGTACGTCAAGGGCCGTCCCGAGGTGAAGTCGATCATCGACGACACCCTCGCGAAGCTCTCCGCGGCCGCTGGCGCCAAGCTGGAGCCGACGGTGCTCGTCTCGCTCCTCGGCCGCGTCGCGGCCCGCAACCTCGAGGCGAAGGTCATCGCCGACTGGTCCATCGAGTGGGTCAACGAGCTCATCGCTGCGCTCAAGGGCGGCGACAGCTCATTCTTCGTCACGGAGCGCGCCGATTCCGGCCAGGGCGCTGGCCTCTGGGAGGCGCCGCGCGGCTCCGTCGGCCACTGGATGACCGTCGAGGGCGGCAAGATCGCGAACTACCAGGTCGTCGCTCCGACCACCTGGGACATCGCGCCGCGTGACAGCAAGGGCGTCCCCGGCCCGATGGAGCAGGCGCTCATCGGCACGCCGGTCGTCGACTCCGAGCGGCCGCTCGAGATCCTGCGCGTCGCTCACAGCTTCGATCCTTGAATCGGGTGCGCTGTCCACGTGGTGGACACCGTGACCGGCAAGGAAGTCACGCTCTCGACCTCGCCGATGGGGGTGATGTGAGATGGCAGGGCACCCGCACTATCGTGAGGCGCATCCGCTCATCTTCGTGATCACCCACTGGATCAACCTGATCTGCATGGTGATGCTCGCCTTCTCCGGCTTCTACATCCACTACCCGTTCTTCGACGGGTTCATGGGTGTGGCCCGCGGCATGCACTTCGTCGCGATGTACGTGGTCATCATCAACCTCACGTTCCGGATCGTCGCAGCCTTCTTCGTCAAGACGGCGCAGGATCTGGACTCGCGTGAGGTCGACCTCGACATCAAGAACTGGCTGCCGCAGGAGAAGAACCGCCACCAGTTCTTCGAGACCGTGAAGTACTACCTGTTCCTGCGCAAGGAGGGCGTGATCTCCGCCAAGTATGGGTCGCTCCAGAAGATCGCGTACCTGGCGACCATCCCGCTCACCTACCTGCAGGCGTACACGGGCTTCGCGATCTACGGCCCGACCATGGACGCGGGATTCTTCCGCGCCGGTCTCGACCTGGTCGGCGGTCCGATGAACATGCGCATCATCCACTACCTGGGGATGTGGGTGTTCATCCTGTTCACGATGGTGCACGCGTACCTCGCGAACATCTACAACTTCGCTCCGAGCAAGCTCATCTTCCTGTGGAAGGAGACCGTGCCGGAGGGCAAGCACTAGCCTGCTGCCTAGCGAAGTCAGGACGGGCCTCGGGCGACCGGGGCCCGTTCCTTTATCATGAAGCCAGGTCTCGGGACGGATGGGAGATGCGTGGCTGAGGAACGTATCCTGGTGCTCGGCGTCGGCAACGTCCTCATGCGCGACGAAGGCGTCGGGCCGCGCATCGTCGAGGCGCTCACGGCCGGCTACTCGTTGCCGGACAACGTCCGCGTGGTCGATGCAGGCACCCTCGGATTCGCCATCGTCCACTTGCTGCGGGACGTCGACTACGTGCTGGTAGCGGATGCAGTCGATGGAACCGGCCATCCCCCGGGAACGGTGTTGCGCCTCAAGCCGGAGCACTTCGCCCCCAACCAGGTGCTTCACTCGCTGCACGACGTACGCCTCGTCGACGTGCTTGCGGCGGCGCGGCTCATCGGGGTCGAGCCGGACGTCGAGTGCGTCGGTGTGCAGGTCGAAGACATCGCACCGGAGGAGTTCGAGGTAGGGCTGACGCCCGCCGTGGAAGCCGCGCTTCCACGGGCGGTCGCCGCAGTGCTCATGCTCTTAGAGGAGCGCGGAGTCCGTCACGTGACGACGAGCGCGGCAGACCCCGGCTTCGCCGCTGCTGTCGCGCGAGCTCTGGCAGAGATGAGGATGCGCCTGGAGACCACAGGCTCCTCGGCAGACTACTCGTGAGCCGGAGGCAGCAAGAAGCCGATCGAGCTCCCTACCCCCTCGACGCTCGTTGCGAAGACCTGGCCGCCGTGGTCTTCGACGATCCTGCGCACGATGGCAAGGCCGAGCCCGGCCCCGCCCGTGGAGGCGGCCCGGGCCTCGTCGGCGCGGTAGAAGCGCTCGAAGATGTACGGCAGGTCCTTCTCGGGGATACCCGTGCCCGTGTCCGAGACCGTGACGCGCCTCCACCCCTCCACAGTGTCCACGGTCACCACGACGCTGCCGTGAGTCGTGTGCTTGAGCGCGTTCCCGATGAGATTCCTGATGGCCTGCGCGATGCGGAACTCGTCCGCGACCACCTCGCCCGCGCCGGAGCAGGCGGCCGCGACCTCGACCCCCTCTGCGGCGAGCAAACGGGCACGCTCCACCTCTCGGCCAGCCACCTCGCACAGGTCGATGCGCTGCATGTCGTAACTCAGACCTCCGGCCTCAGCGACTGCGAGCTCCTGCAGCTCGTGCACGAGACGCGAGAGCTGCTCCAGGTCGTCGACCATCGAACGCACCCTGGCCTCGTCAAGCGGCATGACGCCCTCGGCCACCGCTTCGGCCTGCGCCCGCAAGGCCGCTATGGGGTTCCGGAGCTCGTGCGCCACGTCCCCGACCATGCGCCGCCTGAGCGCTTCGCTCCGCTCCAGGCTCTCAGCCATCGCGTTGAACGCAGTGGCGAGCTCCTCGATCTCAGCGGGCCCGCTGACTTCGACCCTGTGCGCCAAGTCGCCGCGCGCGATCGCCTCTGCTCCTGAGGTGAGCTGCCGCAACGGGCGGACGAGATACCCCGCCAGCGCGACCGCAGCTGCCGCTGCGATGACGGCCGCCACCGCCGCGGAAACGAGGATGCCCCGGTCGACCCCGAGCAGGAACGACCGCTCCGCCGCGCCGAGCACCATCCGGCCGAATCCCATGCCGGGACCCATGTGCATGCCGTACGCGCTGAGGTACGCCGCGAACGCGCTCGAAAGCGCGCGGCGCGCGATGAAGCCTGCCACCAACACCGACGCCAGCGATACGACCAGGATGGCCAGGAAGACCTGGAAGGACAAGCGAGCGCGCTTCATCTCGGCGTCTCCACCTTGTATCCGACCCCGAACACCGTCCTGATGTAGCGCGGTTCCTTGGGGTCGTCGCCGATCTTCTTGCGGATGTTCTTCACGTGCGCGTCGATGGTGCGCTCGTAGCCTTCGAACGCGTCCCCGGACACCGCTTCGAGCAGCTGCAGTCGGCTGTACACACGGCCGGGATGCGACACCATGGTCGCCAGGATCTCGAACTCGGTCCGCGTGAGCGCCACCGGCACGCCGCCGACGGTCACCTCCCGACGGCTCAGGTCGACGACGAGGTCTCCGACTGCGACGACCTCGCCCGCCCCGGCCGTGCTTGCGCGCTCGACACGGCGCAGTACGGCCTTCACGCGCGCGACGACTTCCCTCGGGCTGAACGGCTTCGACACGTAGTCGTCGGCACCGACCTCAAGACCGATCAGCCTGTCGATCTCGTCGGTCTTGGCGGTCACGAGGATCACCGGCAGGTCGTGCTCGCGCTGGAAACGCCGGGTCAGCTCGATCCCGTCGACGCCTGGGAGCATGATGTCGAGCAGCGCGATGTCGGGCCGCTTCTCGCGCACAGCAGCAAGCGCCCCCTCGCCATCGTGAGCCGTGACCACGTCGTAGCCAGCAGCCTGCAAGTACGCGGCCAGGACTTCCACGATCTTCTCGTTGTCGTCCACCACCAGAACGGTCTTCTTCATGGCCCTTCCTTCTGCGCTCCACGGATAGTGCCCGCGCGACGTGAACGGCGTGTGAAGCGCGCGTGTCGCTCTTATGCGTCGAGCAGGCCGCGGACCACGCCTTCGATCCCCGCTGCGTCGAAGCCTGCGTACGCGAACAGGTCGCCCGCCTTGCCTGACCCTTGGTACCCGCGCACGCCGTGAGGGACGATCCGGGCGCTTAGGCCTCGCAGCGCGGCGAACTCCGCCACGCTCGCCCACAGCCCCGTGCGCCAGTGGTGGTCCTCCACGCACAGCACGAACGGAGAGTGCGAAAGCGTGAGCGCAAGATCCTCTGGCAGGTCGAGCGGCGCGGAGACGATGCCCACTGCAAGGCTCACTCCTTCCGCCCTCATCGCGTCAGCGGCCGAGACGGCAGACGACGCAAGCGTCCCCATGCCGAGGATCGTCCCGTCGCCGCCGTCGCGCACCCAATCGATGCGCCCGTACTGGAACTCGTAAGCGTCGTCGAAATACGCGGCGCCATCCTGCGTCCGCACGAGCGGGACCTTCGACCTTCCCATAGCGAACGCGACGTTCCCTGGTTCGTCGGCGAGCGCCGTGACCGCTCGGTAGGTCTGCAGCGGATCCGCGGGAACGACCACGCGCCAGCCGAACAGGTTCCGGAACAGGCCGACGTAGTCGAGGCACTGGTGGGTCTTGCCGTCTTCGCCCACGTCGAGCCCGCAGTGGGTCAGGACGAGCCGGACGTTCGTCGCGTTGATGTCGTTCAGCCGCTGCTGGTTGTACGCTTCGTCCGCACCGAACACCCCGAAGTCCGCCCAGAACGTCACGACGCCGCTGATCGAGAGCGTCCCTGCCACGGTCGCCGCGTTGTGCTCGCCGACGCCGCACTGCACGAAACCCTCCGGCCGGAGGCGCGCGAACGCCTCGGTCTTCACGGACGACGCGAGGTCGCAGTCGAGCACCGCGATGGGCACGGCGGGATTCTGGCGCGCGATGTCCTCCAGTGCAGCGCCCCATGCGGAGCGGCAGTCTGTCTCCAAGAAGTCCTCAGCCGGGCGAGATGGACGCACGGCCAGGCGCGGAGGCCGCTCCTGCGGACGGCAGTGCTGCATGACCGCGGCAGCCTGCCTGGCAGGCTCGTACCGTTCCAGCGCCGGTTCGAGGCCGAGCTCCTCCATCGCAGCACGGTACTCCTCGCGCGTGAGAGCCCGCCCGTGATACTCCGCCTTCCCTTCCATGAACGAGACGCCCTTGCCGATGACGGTGTGCGCGATCACGGCGACAGGGCGGTCCCGGTCTGCGACCGCCGCGGCGACCGCTTCGTACACGGCTGCCACGTCGTGCCCATCGACCTCTATCACGCCCCACCCGTCGGCAGCGAAGTCCTTGGCGACGTCGACCGGCATCACGTCGGCCGTCCTTCCCGAGATCTGGATCCCGTTCAGATCCACGACCACGGTGAGGTCGGAGAGCCCTTCCTTCGCCGCAAGCCGGCGGGCCTCGGCCACCTGCCCCTTGTGCTGCTCGCCGTCGCTCATCGCGACGAACGTCCGCCAACCGAGCCCCGTCATCCGCGACGCGAGCGCGAATCCCACGCCTGCGGAAAGCCCCTGGCCGAGGTTGCCGGTCCCCCACTCGACACCGGGGACCGAGCGCTCGACGTGGCCCTCGAACGGGCTGCCTGCCTGCCGGAAGTGCGCGATCGCGTCGTCCAGGTCGAAGAAGCCCGCCTGCCCGAGGACGGCGTACACTCCAGGCGAGGTGTGCCCGTGGCTCACCACGATGCGGTCGCGGTCAGGCCGTCCCGGGTCCCGCGGGTCCACCGACGCGAACGTCCACAGAACGAGGTAGACCTCGAGCGACGACATCGATCCGCCAGGGTGTCCGCTGCCGGCCAGCGTCGTCATCGTCAGGACGGCGCCGCGGGCCAGGCGAGCCCGATCCTCGAGCTCCGCGACCGTCTCCGCATCCAATCTCGGGACCGAGAACCCTCTCCCTACCATGGACTTCTCCTCGCGCCAGGACAGCCAGCCGCCTGAACAAGTACCATGAGGATACCCGACTTCTGCTTGGAGGAGGCTCCGTGGACGACCTGCTCGAGACCGCAGCGGCCGCCGCCCGCGCCGCCGGGGCCATATTGAGATCCATGCGCGACAGATTCGGGCCCATCAGGACGAAATCGTCCAGCGCGGACCTCGTCACCGACGCGGACGTGGCAGCGGGCGTCGCCGCCTGCACGGCCATCGCTGAGCGCTTTGAAGGCGCTCGCTTCCTCGTGGAGGAGCCGGAGGTCTACCAGCGAGCAGGAGTCGCCACGGGGGCGATCGGCTTCGGGGACGTCTGGGTGATCGACCCCCTCGACGGCACGACCTCGTTCGTCCACGGCTACCCGTGCTACTCGACCAGCGTCGCCTTGGTCCGCAGCGACCAGCCCGTCTGCGGCGCCGTCTACAACGCAGCCGCAGACGAGCTCTTCACCGCGCTCGCTGGGCGCGGCGCCTGGCTCGACGGATCGCGCCTGGCCGTGAGCGCCGTCGAGCGCCTCGAGGAATCGCTCCTCATCACCGGCTTCCCGTACGACCGCGGCCGGCCCTTCGACGTGCAGATGCGGGTCTTTGAACGCATCGCTCGAGTCGCCCACGGCATCCGTCGCGACGGCTCTGCCGCCGTGGACTGCTGCCACGTCGCCGCAGGCCGTGCCGACGGCTTCTGGGAATTCGAGCTCAAGCCGTGGGACCTCGCGGCCGGCGCGCTCATGCTGCGCGAAGCCGGCGCGATCGTCACGGGCACCGACGGGAGCCCGTGGACCGCAAGCACGCCAGGGATCGTCGCGGCCGGGCCGAACCTCCACCCTGCGCTGCTCGAAGCCGTCCTCGCCGCCCAACGCTAGCGAGGCGGTCCGCTCTCGCGCTGCTCCTCGTGTGCGACGCCGAGGTCGCGCAGCACCTTCTCAGCCGCGCGCTCGCCGCTCTCGATGCAGTTGGGGATGCCGACGCCACGGAACGCGCTGCCCGCCATGGCGAAGCCATCGATCGCGGCGACACGCTCTTCGACCTCCTCCACGCGATCGAGGTGCCCCAGCGTGTACTGCGGCATGCCGCCCACCCACCGGTACACTGAAGCGAACACCGGCCGAGCGCCATCGGGCATGCCGAGCAGCCCGACGATCTCCTTGCGAGCGGTCTCGATGAGGTCCTCGTCGCTGGCGTCGGTCAGGTGCTGGTTGCGCGGGCCGCCGACGAAGCCACGCATGAGCACCCGGCCGGCCGGAGCCCTGTCAGGCCATTTCGACGACGAGAGCGTCACTGCCAGCAGCGGCCGCTTCTCCACGAGCGGCACGAGGATGCCGTGCCAGCGCTGGTCGAACGGGCAGTCCTCTTCGCGGAACGCGAGCGGCACCGTCACCGAGGACGAGCACGGCGTCTGTCCCACCAGCTCCGCCACGCGCGCGTCGACGCCCGAGGCCAACGCGGCCCCTGAGAACGCCTCCACCGCCAGCACCACGGCGTCGGCTTTCAACGCCTCTCCGTCGTCGAACACGACGCGCCAACCGTCCGCAGAACGGCCGACCTCCACGACCCGCCGGCCAAGCAGCATCCGTTCCGCGCCGATGGCCGCCCCCATCGCGTCCGGCAGCGTCTGCATGCCGCGCACGAAGGTGTTGAAGAACGACCAGGGCTTCTGACCAGGACGAGCAGGCTGGCGCGCGCGCATGGCTTCTCGTGCCTTGCGCTGCTCGAGGAAGCCGCGGATGAGCGAACCGTGCTTCTGCTCCATCTCCAGGAACTCGGGGAAGGTGGCGGCAAGCGACATGACCGAGGGATCCGAGGCGTGCACGCCGCCCACCAGCGGCTCCGCGACCCGGTCCAGCGCCTCCCTGCCCATGCGCCGCACGACGAAGCTCTCGAGCGTCTCGTCGTGGTCCTTGGCCGTCTCTCCGGGGGCCCACCGCTCCTTGCGCGGCAGCACGAGGTCGAGCGCCATGCGCAGCTTGCCAGGCCACGAGTACAGCGATGTGGTCGCGAGCGGCAGCAGCTTCGTCGGCGCGAACATCATGATGCCGTCGGGCAGCTCGACGAGGCGGCTGCCCTTCACGATGAGCGTCCGCTTGTTCTCGTCCCGGGCAGGGACGATGTCGTCCTCGATCCCGAGCATGCGGGCGATGCGGCGCACAGCCGGCTTCGTCGAGACGAACGCGTCAGACCCCCCGTCCACCACGTAGCTGCCGCCGTCCGGATCGGGCACGATGTCAGTGGCCAGTTTGCCACCCAGGCGCCCCGCCTGCTCGACCAGCACGACGTCGACGTCGTGACCCGCCTGACGCGCACGCATGACACGGTACGCGGCGCCCAGCCCGGCGACGCCCCCGCCGACGACCACTACCCGCTTCATCTCGCCTCCTCCGGACGGCGGCTGCCCGATGCGTCGGCTGACGACACAGCAGGCACCTCGATGCCCAGGTCCGCGAGGACCTTGTGGGCGGCTCGCTGTCCGCTTTCCAGCGCATTGGGGACCCCGACGCCGCGGTATGCGTTGCCCGCGAAGGCGACGCCTGGCATCTGGGCCTCGATGGCCTCGATCTCCGCCACCCGGGCGAGGTGCCCCAGGGTGTACTGCGGCATCCCGCCCGGCCAGCGGAACAGGCGGGCGTACCGCGGCGTAGCGCTGGCGCTCATACCGAGCAGGTCCGCGAGCTCCTCGCGCGCAAGCTGCACGAGCTCATCGTCTGCCGCCTCAAGCACGCCTTCGTCCCGCGGTCCGCCCAGGAATCCGCGGAGCAGGACCCGGCCTTGAGGAGCTCTTCCGGGCCACTTCGAGGACATCAACGAGATGCCCGTCAGGTGACGCCGCTCGACCGCGGGGGTCAGGACGCCATGCCAGCGCTTGTCGAACGGGCAGTCCGACTCGTCGTAGGCCAGCACGACGGTGGCAGAGGACGAGCAGGGCACCGACCCGATCAGCTCCGCGATGCGCCCGTCGACGCCTTCCGCGAGCGAGGCCGCCGCCCACGCTTCGGCAGCGACGATGATCCCGTCGGAATCGATGCTCGAGCCGTCGCTCAGGTGCGTGCGCCAGCCGCCCCGCCGCGGCTCGATGCGCGTGGCCGCGACCCCCGTCCGGATGCGGCCCCGGCCTGCGGCGTCCGCGAGCGCATCAGTGATGCGCTGCAGACCGCCCACGAACGACGAGAAGAAGGTCCTGCGCGGCGCACCCGCGGGAACGCGCGCACGCATCGCCTCCACCCGCTTGCGTTGCTCCAGGAACCCGCGGATGAGCGAGCCGTGCTTCTGCTCCATCTCGATGAGGTTTGGATACGTCGCGGCGAGCGACATGGTCGCTGGATCCGAGCCGTTGACACCCCCGACGAGCGGCTCGGCGAGCCGCGCGAGGCACTCCCGGCCCATGCGCCGCACGACGAAGCTCTCGAGCGTCTCGTCGTGGTCGGCTGCGGTCTCTCCCGGTCCCCACCGTTCCTTCGGAGGGATGAGGAGGTCGAGCGCCATTCGCAGCTTGCCCGGCCACGAGTACAGCCGGGTCGTCGCCAGCGGCACGAGCTTCGTCGGCGCGAACATCATGATGCCGTCAGGCAGCTCGACGAGCTTGCCGTCCTTCACGATGTAGGTCCGCTTGTTCTCGTCCAGCGTGCCGCACAGCTCCGAGGCGATGCCGAGCTCCGCGGCCGCGTTCCGCACAGCCGGCTTCTCCGTCAAGAACGAGTCCGAGCCGCCGTCTGCGACGTACCAGCCGCCGTCGGGGTCTGGAGCGCGGTCCGTGAAGATCTTGCCGCCGAGACGCTCGTCCTTCTCGACCAGGACGAACTCGACCTGCTCGCCGCGGCTTCCGGCCTTGGCGACTTCGTACGCCGCTCCGAGGCCGGCGATACCGCCTCCGATGATCGCGATCCGCTTCATCGACGCTTCGGCACCTCGCTCCTGATACGCGCACGCGACCGCTTGCCGGAGGGTCGACGCGCCTGTCGCCGTCAGCCCCTACCCCTCGCCGCACCCCATGCGCGCCACGACGTCCGCGATCCCTTCGGCAAGCGCCGGGTGGGCGTTCGGCACGCTCGAGCGCGCGAACGCGAGCCCAGCCCTCTCGGCTGAAGACCTGATCTCGACGTCGACGTCGTACAGCGTCTCCATGTGGTCCAGAGCGAAGCCGACCGGCGCCACCACGAACCCAGATACGCCTAACCCCCGGGCTGCGTCGATGACGTCGTCGACGTCCGGCCCCAGCCACGACGAGCCGCGCGCTCCACGGGACTGATAGCACGCCACCCACGGCGTGTCGCAGTCAAGGCGGCCCCACGCGTCGTGGCCGCCGAGCGCGAGATCCGTGCCAGCCGGCATGCCTGCTGCAGCGGCTACAGCATCGCACACCGAGCGGAACGCGCGCACGTACGCGTCGTCGATACGGCCGTCCTCGATCGGAAGGCTGTGCGCTGTGAACGCCACGAGGACGCGGCGCTCTCCGAGCTCCGAGAGCGCGGCCGCCAGCGCCTCGGCGTGAAGCCGGGGGTACACCTCGAGCTGCGACAGAGAGGGCCCCTCGCAGACGCGCACACCTGCATGCGAGCGGACTGCCGCCTCGATCGCTTCCCGGTATCGTTCGTGCGTCACGCCGGCCTCCAGCGGCGACAACGAGACGTGCGCAAGGCACCGGCACCCGCGGACCGCCAGCTCCTCGATGGCCTCCGCGATCGTCGGCCTCCAATACCGCATGCCGACGGAAACGGGGACCGCCCTTCCGCGATCACCGAGGACCTGCTCGACCAGCCGCGCGAGCTCGACCGCCGTCGCTGCCAGAGGAGAGCAACCGCCGATGCGCTCGTACCGGGCCCGGACCCGCTCCACGACGACCGGGTCGGGCTCCCTGCCCGTGAGGTTCCGCATGAACGGCCCCACGGCGTCCGGGCAGTCGGGGCCCCCGAACCCGGTCAGCAGCACTCCGTCAGCCTGCATGCTTCCCGCCGCGGATGCGCTCGGAGTGCTCGTGCACCAGGCGGACCAGCGTCTTCGCCTTCTCCGGATCAGTGGTCTTGTGGATGCCGTGCCCGAGGTTGAAGATGTGCCCTGGACGCGTCCCTACGGCCTCGAGGATCTCGACCACCATGCGCTCGAGCTCGTCGTCCGGCGCGAAGAGCGCGACCGGATCGATGTTCCCTTGGATGGCGAAACGCTCGTCGATCAGGCCGACGGCCTTGCGCATGTCCAGCCGCCAATCTATCCCGACCACGTCGCACCCGGTCTGCAGAGCGAGCTCGATCATGGACGTCGCGCCGTTCGGGAAGTAGATGACCGGGACGCCGCCAGGGACGACCTTTTTGCCGTGCTCGACGAGCGCCTGCACGACCCGCGTCGTGTGCGGCAGGACCGACCGCTCGTAATCGCGAGGGGGCACGTACCCCACCCAGCTGTCGAACACCTGCACGGCCTGCGCACCGGCGTCGATCTGAGCCGACAGGTACGCGATCACCGTGTCGGAGATCTTCGTCATGAGCTCATCCCACGCCGCGGGGTCGCTCCACATCAGCGCCTTCGTGACCTCGTAATCTCGCGTGCCGTGCCCCTCGATCATGTAGCTCGCGAGCGTGAACGGCGCCCCACCGAAGCCGATCAGAGGCACCTTGTCAGCGAGCTCGCGGCGCAGGATCCGGATGGCCTCCATCACGAACCCGGTGTCCTCGATCGGGTCCGCGACGCGCAGCCGCCGCACGTCGGCAGCCGTGCGAACGGGATTGTGGATCACAGGACCCTCGCCCTTCGCGAACTCCAAGTCGAGCCCCATTCCCGGAAACGGCACGAGGATGTCTGAGAACAGGATCGCTGCGTCCACGCCGATGATGTCCACGGGTTGCAGGGTCACTTCCACCGCAAGATCCGGAGTGCGGCACATCTCCAAGAACCCGTGCTTCTCCCGGATCGCCCGGTACTCGGCCATGTAGCGGCCTGCCTGGCGCATCATCCAGATGGGAGTCCGTTCCGTCGGCTCGCGCCTGCAGGCGCGCAGGAACAAGTCGTTGAAGGGCATTCGGGGGTCCTTTCGACACGGTGCGGAACCGCGCACAAGTCTACCACGAGAAGAAGGACGGGCCCCGGCGCATCACCGGGGCCCGTCTTCACGGCACCGTCAGTGCTACACCTCCGGGGCGGTATCCAGGATCTTCTGGACGATGCTGGGATCGGCCAGCGTGCTGATGTCGCCGAACGCCTCCATGTCGCGCTCGCCTGCGGCGATCTTCCTCAGGATGCGCCGCATGATCTTGCCCGAACGGGTCTTCGGAAGTTCGGGAACGAAGTGGATGAAGTCCGGCTTCGCGATCGGGCCGATCTCCTCCCGGACGTGACCGGTGAGGATCTTCGACAGCGCCTCGCTCGGCTCGTTGCCGTGTCTGAGGATGACGTAGGCGTAGATGCCCTCGCCCTTGACATCGTGCGGATACCCGACGACGGCGGCCTCGGCTACCGCAGGATGGCTCACGAGCGCGCTCTCGATCTCAGCAGTGCCCATGCGATGACCCGACACGTTGATGACGTCGTCGACACGGCCGAGCAGCCAGTAGTAGCCGTCCTCGTCCACGCGTGCGCCGTCACCAGTGAAGTACCTGCCAGGGAAGGCCGAGAAGTACACTTCCTTGACCCGCTTGTTCTCTGGATCGCCCCAGGTACCGCGGAGCATGCCCGGCCATGGCTTCTTGATGCACAGACGCCCGCCGCTGCCGACCGGCGTAGGAGTACCGTCTTCGTTCACTACCTCCGGCACGATGCCGAAGAACGGGCGGGTGGCCGAGCCCGGCTTCATGGGCGTGGCGCCAGGCAGGTTCGTGATGATGTGGCCGCCGGTCTCGGTCTGCCAGTAGGTGTCGACGATCGGCACGCGCTCCCGGCCGATGTTCTTGTAGTACCACATCCACGCCTCTGGGTTGATCGGCTCGCCGACGGTGCCCAGGATACGGAGCGTGCTCAGGTCGTACTTCGCCGGCCACTCCTCGCCCGCCTTCATGAGAGCGCGGATGGCCGTCGGCGCCGTGTAGAACTGGTTCACGCCGTGCTTCTCGATGATCTCCCAGAACCGGCCTGGATCCGGATACGTCGGGACGCCCTCGAACATCAGCGTCGTCGCACCGACGGCCAACGGCCCGTAGACGATGTACGAGTGCCCGGTGACCCAGCCGATGTCGGCGGTGCACCAGAACACGTCCTCGTCGTGGTAATCGAAGACGTACTTGAACGTAGTGGCTGCGTACAGAAGGTACCCGCCTGTCGTGTGCAGCACGCCCTTCGGCTTGCCGGTCGAACCAGAGGTGTACAGGATGAAAAGCGGATCCTCCGCGTCCACCCACTCGATCTCGCAGTGCCGCTTGACGTCGGCGGCCCGCACTTCTTCGTGGTACCAGAAGTCGCGACCAGGCTCCATGTCCACGCGGGTCCGAGCACGCGACACGACGATGACAGACTCGACCGACGGGCACTCGAGAAGCGCCACGTCGGCTTCGGCCTTCAACGGCGTGAGGCGGCCGCCGCGGATGCCTTCGTCCGCAGTGATCAGCATCTTCGCTTCGCAGTCCTGGATGCGGTCGCGGAGCGCGGCCGACGAGAACCCGCCGAACACCACCGAGTGGATGGCGCCGATGCGAGCGCACGCGAGCATCGCGATCGGCAGCTCAGGGATCATCGGCAAGTAGATGGCGACGCGGTCGCCCTTCTTGATGCCGTGCTTCTTGAGGACGTTCGCGAACCGGCAGACCTTGTAGTACAGCGACTGGTAGGTGTACATCTTCGTGCGGCCCTCGTCAGACTCCCAGATGATGGCCGCCTTGTTCCTCCGCCAGCTGTTCAGGTGCCGGTCGATGCAGTTGTAGGACACGTTCAGCTTGCCGCCCTTGAACCACTCCACGCGCGGCGTGTCGAACTCGTACTCCAGGACTTTGTCCCACTTCTTGTGCCAGTGGAGCATCTCCTCGGCCATCTCCGCCCAGAACCCCTCAGGGTCTTCGACAGAGCGGCGATACATCTCCTCGTACTGCTCCATGCTGTTGATGTACGCACGCTCAGAAACCCATGCGGGCGGTGGGATGACGCGGGATTCTTGCGACAGCGCTTCGATGTGCGTCGACTCCGTCATGCTCGCCTCCCTCGTTCCGTGCCGGCTGCATCGTCACGCGACGGCCTGACCGGCCTCGCGCCGTGACGCAATGGTACGAGAGGTGGCGTCCATCAGAGCCGGCCCCCGGGCGTCTGGCGGCGAATTCTCGGTGGGCGGCGCTGCGCCGTCGGCCTGCGGCGGGCGCGAACCGCCAGCACGAGGGGCTGTTGCACCGATGTTTCACCGATGTTGCCGACCGCCTGCGTAACTGGAGTTGCAAATGTCCGCTCGCTGCGCTATGGTCCGGTGCGAACAGTTTCCCTTCCCTCAGTGCGAGCCGGCATCAGGCGCGCCGGCAGGCTACAGGATCGGAGACCGGCATCCCGATCCGGCGACGGGACGTCGCTGGCCTAACGAGACTCAGGGGTAGACAGGGAAGGAATGGCGAGAGCCCTGGCCCGAAGGCCAGGGCTCTCCGGTTTCTCGAAGGCTCACGCGTTCTTAGCCGATGCGGGGCGCACGGGCCGCACTACCAGTCCGTCGGCGACCTCTGCCAAGCACGCCAGCGTCATCCCCTGAGGGACACGCGCGGCGCGCCCTTCGGCCGGACGGACAGCCGCAGGCTCGCCAGCCAGCACGCGCACCGCGCAGTCACCGCAACTCCCACGGCCGCCGCAACTGGATGCGATCCGAAGGCCGGCGCGGCGGGCCGCCTCGAGCACCGTCGTGCCGCAAGGCACGACGGCCTCGAGGCCGTACGGCTCGAACCGGACGCGGCAGCTCCCCACGTCACGTCCTCGGGAGCACCGCGACGCCCCATCCGGTGCCCGTGTGCGCGGTGATGACGGGCCCCGCTTCCACCACGTACATGCGCTCTACTGCGTACCGCTCGGCGATGCGTTCGGCGAGATAGCGCGCCTTGTCTTCCGACAGCGCATGCATGACTGCGAACACGCCGCGATCGGATGCTCCCATCTGCTCAGCGACCCATGCAAGGGTCCTGTCGAGAGCCGCTCGAGTCCCTCTGACCCGAGCCACGGCCTCGAATGCGCCGCGCTCATCGGTGGTGATGAGGACCTTCAGGTCCAGCAGCCCGCCGAGCAGCGCTGACACCTTCCCGATGCGTCCGCCCTTCGCGAGGTTGTCGAGCTTGTCGAGACCGACGACCATCTTCGCGGCCGCCCGGGCCCCCTCGAGGACTTCCAAGACGCGAGCGGCCGGCTCGCCTGCCGCCGCGGCTTTGGCCGCCTCGATCACTTGCAGCGCCTCGCCCCACGCGAGATTCAGGGTGTCGAACACGTGCACCCGCCCGCCGAAACGCTTCGCGGCCTCCCGGGCCGATTCGATCGTGCCGGACAGCGCGGACGAGATGTGCACGGACACGACCTCCGCGTACCGGGACAGCGCGCGCTCGTATGCTTCTACGAAGGCTCCTACGGACGGCTGCGACGTCGTCGGGAGCTCAGGCGCCGCCGCCATCCGCTCGAAGAACTCCCGCTGCGTGATCGTCCCATCCTGAAACGTCGTGCCTCCCACCGTCACCGACAACGGCACGACCTCGAGGTCGAACTCCGCGGCGAGCTCGGGCGTGATGTCGGACGTGCTGTCCGTGACGATGCCGACGGTCCGCGCGGACACCGTGACCACCTACTCGAAGTGGACCATGCCGTGCGTCATCCGGCGCCCGCCGATGACGTGCACGTGCAGGTGGCCGACGGTCTGCATCGCGTCCGGGCCGTTGTTCACGATGACGCGATAACCCGACTCAGCCACCCCCTTGGCAGCAGCGACCTTCGGCACGGCGGCGAACAGCGCGCAGATGACCTCGGAGGGCACGTCGGCGCCGAGCCTGTCGTAGTGCTGCTTGGGCACGACCAGGGTGTGCACCGGCGCCTGCGGCGCGATGTCGTCGAATGCGATGACGAGGTCGTCGGAGTACACGACCCGTGCCGGGATCTCTCCCCTGGCGATCATGCAGAACACACAGTCGCTCACTTGAGGTCCTTTCTCGTCGTCTTCACTCTGGCACGCCGTTGTCTTCCAGCTCGCCGATGAGCATCGTCACCTTCTGCTCGGCGGCCTCGAGCTTGGCGCGGCACGCGCGTAGCAACGCGACGCCGCGTTCATACCGTTCGAGGCTTTCCTCGAGCTCGAGCGCGCCGCTCTCGAGGTCGGCGACGATCTGCTCCAGCTCCGCGAGCGCCTCGCCGAAGGTCATGCCATCGATGCCCGCCGTTCCGTTCGCCTCGCTCACCGCTGTTCCTCCTGGGTCTCGCGCACCGTGCAGGAGATGCGGCCGTCGTGCACCCGCACGACGACGCCGTCCCCCGCGACGACCTCAGCGACCGACCGCACCACCCGGCCAGTCGCCTCCGCATAACATACCGCATATCCCCGTCCGAGGACCTTGAGCGGCGACAGGCCGTCGAGACGCGCCGCCGCGACCGCAGTCCGCTGCGCGTGGCCCTCGAGAAGCACGCCTCCCGCACGCCGAAGGTCACGAGCCGCCAGCGTGACGCTGCTCTCGCTTGCGTCGAGCAGCCTCCTGCCCTCAGCGGCGAGCGACCGGCGGATCGACGCCAGCCGCTCTCCTTCCCGGCGCATCGCGTCTGGCAGCGCAGACACGATGCGTGAAGCCGCTTCGTCCACCGCTTGCGCCCAACCAGACAGCACGCTCACCGGGTCGCTGAACGGCCGGCGGTGCGCCAGAAGCTCCAGACGGTGACGCTGGCGTTGTATCCCATGCCGAAGAGCCCGGGCGAGCAGCCGGCGCATCTCGTCGAATCGCTTCAGCACCTCCGCCGCCGACGGCGCCGCCGACTCAGCCGCCGCAGTCGGCGTCGATGCGTGCACGTCGGCGACCATGTCTGCGATCGAGACGTCTGGTTCGTGCCCGATGCCGGTCACGACGGGAACCGGACACGCCCGGATGGCCCGGGCGACGGCCTCGTGGTTGAACGGCATGAGGTCTTCGTACGATCCGCCGCCCCGGCACAAGATCACCACGTCGATGCCGGGCTCGCGCCCGATGCGGCGCAACCCTTCGACGATGGCCTCGACGGCCCCGTCGCCCTCGACCTGCACGCCCGCGATCACCACCTCCGCCGCCGGGTAGCGGCGCTTCAAGGTGCGCAGAACGTCGTGGACCGCTTTCCCGCGCGGCGATGTGACCACCCCGATGCGGCGCGGGTACGGCGGCAGCGGACGCTTGATGGAGCGCGCCATCAGACCTTCCGCTTCGAGCTTCCGCGCGAGGGCCGCGACCTGCAGCCGGAGCACGCCTTCGCCCGCCGGCGCCATGCTCCGCACCTGGAACTGCATCCGCCCCTTCTGGGCGTACACGGTGAACGTCCCGGATGCCTCGATGAGCATCCCCTCACGGAGCTCGAAGCCGCACTGCTCGTACGAGTCGCGCCACATCATGCACGGCATGGCGGAACGCTCGTCGCACAGCGTGAAGTACACGGCCTTGTAGCCGGGCTTGATCGTCGCTTCCGAGACCTCGCCGATCACCCGCACCGAGATCGTCTCGAGCGCGGACTTCGCCAGGCTCAAAGCCTCAGATACCGAAAGCGCGCCCTCGCTCACTCCCTGTCCTCCTCTGGATCACGGAGGCCGCCTTCCGACGGGAATCGGGCCGGCAGCACGCTCGCTTCTCCGTCCACGACGCCGAGCACCACATCTCCTCGCAACAGACCCTCGAGCTCGGCGCCCACCATCGCGTGACGCCATCCGCTCGCCAGCGGGCTCGACCGATCGCCCGCAGCGAACGCTTCCAAATCGTCCCTCGTGGCGAGCGACGCCGGGGCGACTCCGTGCTGGCGCGCCCTGAGGCGCACGAGCGCTGCCATCAGGTCGACCACCTCCGCCCGGACTTCGCTGCGGCGTCTCGACGGGAGCGTCGGCCACTCTTCCCGCGGGACGGCGAGCCCGCGCTCGACCGCGGACAGGATGTCGCGGCCGTGCCGCCGCGCGACCTGGTCGGACATGCCGCGAACAGCTCCGAGAGCCGCTTCCGTACGGGGCGCCCGTCGCGCGATCTCCACGAGCGTCTCGTCCGGCACCAACCAGCGTCTCGGAACGTCCCTCCGCTGCGCCTCCACCTCGCGCCAGGCCGCCACCTCGCGCAGCACGGCCAACTGCTGCCCTTTGAGCGAGGAAGCACGCTTGACGCGCCTGTACTGAGCATCGGGATCGACGTCGTACGTCGCGGGGTCCGCCATACGCTCGAACTCTTCGGCAAGCCACCCCAACCTGCCCGCGGACTCAAGGCGGGCCCGCATCGTGCGGTACAGCCCGGGGAGGTGCCGCACGTCGTCGAGAGCGTAGGCCACTTGCTCTGGCGACAACGGCCGCACGGACCAGTCAGTGAACCGCTGGCCTTTGTCGAGCCTGACCCCGAGCAGGGACGAGACCACGTCCTGGTAGCTCGCTTGTTCGCTGAAACCGAGGAGCGTGGCCGCCACCTGCGTGTCGAACACCGGCGCCGGGGGCGCTCCGAGGACGCGGTTCAGGATCTCGATGTCCTGAGCGCCTGCATGGAACACCTTCGTCACCGTCGGATCGGCCATCAGGGGCTGCAGCAAGCCAAGATCGGCTGAACCGAACGGGTCCACCGCGACCGCTTCGTCGTCGGTCGCGAGCTGAAGCAAGCACAGCCGCGGGTAGTACGTGCGCTCCCGCATGAATTCCGCGTCCACCGCTAAGACGTCCGACGCGCGGACGCGTGCGACGAATGCAGCGAGCTCGTTGGACGCTTGGATCAGCACGGGCATCCTGCCTCGGAGGATGGGTGGCGTAGAATCGTCAGAGAGTGTACCGCATCCCGATGACGAGGAAGCCATGGACGTCCTGGTGGTGGCGAACTTGCGGTCCGGCTCCGTCGATGCCGGGTTGCTCGAGTTCGTCCGGCGGATGCTGGACGCCGGCGCGAACGTCACCATGCGATTCGCCGCTCAGCACTCGCCGGTCGAGCCGCTGCTCGCCGACGCTGGAGCGTTCGAACGGGTCGTCGCGGCCGGAGGGGACGGCACCGCCTCCAGCGTCCTGTATGCGCTGCGCGACAGCGGCATCCCTGTGGCGTTCTTCCCTGCGGGAACTGCGAACCTCTACGCACGGAACCTCGGGCTCCCGAAGGACCCTGCAGCGCTCGCCGAGCTCGCCCTCGAAGGGCAACCGTCGCGATTCGATCTGGGCGAGCTCGTGGTCGGCGGCTCCTCGCACGGGTTCTTCGTCATCGCGGGAGCCGGCTTCGACGCCCAGATCATGAGCGCAGCAGAACCCCTGAAGCCGACCATCGGCGAGGGAGCGTACATCCTCGCGGCGCTCCAATCGGCGAAGTCATGGCCGTCCACGCTGATCCTGACGCTCGACGGCAGGAAGGTCGTGACAGAGGGCAGCACGGTGCTCCTCGTGAACCTCGCTCGCATCCAGTTCGACCTCTCGGTAGTGCACGAGAGCGACGCGACGGACGGCGTCTTCGAAGTCGTGGTGATGAAGACCCGCACGCTTGCGGACCTCGTGCCTGCGATCTGGGCCGCGCTGCTCGATCGGGTGGCATCGTACCCAGACCGCCCTGGATTCGAGGTGCACACCGCCCGCGAGGTCGAGGTGATCGCGGAGCCGCCGCTGCCCGTCCAGCACGACGGCGAAGTCGACGCCAGCACGCCGCTTCAGGCCAGAGTCCTCCCCGGGGCCGCTCTCGTGGTCGCTTCGGACCGTCACTCCCGGGTCTGAACGAGCGTCCCGAGCGGGACCTGCGGGAACAGCTCGAGGACGTCGCGGTTGTACATCCTGATGCAGCCGTGCGACGCCTTGGTGCCGATCACCCAGGGCTGGTTCGTTCCGTGGATGTTGTAGCGCGTGTAGACGTAGCGCGCCGAGTCGCCGCTCACCACCCTGCGGAAGAGCCGCATCTTCCTGGGGCCGTAGATCCCAGCGGGATCCGTGTAGTACTTCGCACCGATCCTCCACATCGCGACGGGCGTCTCCATGTGCGGCCTACCGATGGCCACCGGGTACGACTTCACGAGCACGTCGCCCTTCACCCAGTAGAGCCGGAAGTCTGACTTGTCGATCACGATGGAGGTCGACGCAGGATAGGCCAGCCGCCTGTACCGCGCGGCGGTTTCCGCCAGTCCTCCGTCGCTTGCCACCGCCACGACGCGCAGGGCGGTTCCGGAGGGCGGCATCGACTGGATTCCGAACCTCGCCTCAGAAAAGGGGCTCACGGCCTTGGTGGCCACGAGCGTGCCCCCGCTGTACAGCCGCACCTCGCGCGTGTTCACGCCGGTGCGCACCGAGACGGACGCCTTGGCTCCGGTCAAGGACCCTGGCTTCGGTGACAGAATCTCGGGCGGGTGTGGCGCGCCTCGCAGCTCGCGTTCGACGCCAGGCGGCACGGCCGCCACTCCTCCCGCGATGGAAACGAGGCCGACCGGCGGGTCGCCCTCCGTCAGGCAGGCCGCCGTCGGTGCCGGCACTCCTGACGAGCGGACGAGCAGGACGGGACCGCCCCCGGACGCGGCGAGCTGAGCGCACGCCGCCGCATCCGCCACGCTGCACGCGACGACTGCCGAGTCCCGCGCCACGACGGCGCGCTCCCACAGTTCCCGCGCCACCGCCGCCGCCGTGCCATAACGGTCGTTGCCGTACCAGCGCTCGGACGCGTTCACGGCCGCAGCGACTGCGTCCGACACGACGCCGCGGCCGCCGATGACCACGGTCTCAGACGCTCCCAGCGAGGCCAGCGCCGAACGCGCGGCTCCCGGAACCGCGTCCCGTTGCACGAGCAGCACCGGCGCGGAACAGGCCGCTCCTGCGGCAGACGCTCCCAGCGCGTCTGCGAACCCGAAGCGGGATTCCCCGTTCACCACTAAAACAAGCCCTGGCCACCCCCCGGTCGACTCCGCTGCCAACGAAGCCACAAACGAGCCGACCGCTGCGGCGGTGGCGTACCGGTCCGCGCCCGCGACGCGTCGCGCCGCCGATCCGTCGCCCAGCAGCTCGACGACTTCTGCCGCGCACTGCTCCGACACGGAACCCACGCCTCCGATCACGAAGACGCTCACCGTGCCTTCGATCGCGCCGATCTCGCGCAGCGCGTCAGCCGCCGCCAGCGGGACACGGTCGCGCTGCACCAGCAGCAGCGGACCCTCCGCTGCTCCGGTGAGCGTCGCGGCGACCAGAGCGTCCGAGACGGCTGACTGCTCGCCGCTGGCGATGACGACGGAGCGCACGCCTGACCAGCCCGGGAACGCAGCGCGCGCGAGTGCGACGGCGGTCCCGTATCTGTCAGAGCCCGCGAAACGCTGCGTCTCGACTCGCACGTCGGCGGACGGAACTGGCGCGAGCGCGATCGCCGGTTGGGCGAAAGCGACGACCACGATGGTCATCAGCACACAGACGACACCGGCCCCCCGACAGAGACGGAACGTCATGGACGTAGCAATCGACGATGCAGGACACGCATCATGCGCTTGACCCGCTCGTGGCCCCAGTCTCACTTTCGAAGAACCTCCAGCGATTCGTTTCTCACGGCCATCGACACAGCGCCTTCCCCTCCCACGAAACAGACATTCGCACACTCGTGAGCGTGCTCCGCAAGCACGCTCGCTGTGGAAGCCGGCAACGCATGTGCCTGCGTGAGCAACATCGGCGAGCGCGTGGCACCGAACATCGGCCCAGCGACCAGTCCGTCAGGGAACCTCTCGCCAGAGACGACGCCTGCTTGAGACCACGTAAACCCCATCGACCCGGCGCCCCTTGCGACCGCCGCCGCCGTAGCGTAGCGATCTAGCCCAGCCCACCGTTGCACGGAGCAGCCGACCTTGGTCTTCAAATCCCGCTCGACTTGTAGCGGAACTGCAGCCAATCCCCCCACGACGATGACTTCGCGAATCCCGAATCGCTCAAGCGTTTGGACAAGAGCGTCGTCGACGCCTGTTCTGGGATCAAGCAGGAGAACCGGCCAGCCTCTAGCCGCGGAGACGGCAGAGACGCTGAGCGCGTCCGGAAACGTCTGCCCCGTGACGAGAAACGCCCCGTGCTCGAAGCTCGAACCTTGCAGCGTCATGCATGTGGCGGCAACACGCCGAGCCGTCTCGTATCGGTCGACTCCTGCAATCCTCTGCACCGTGATGCTGTCATCTGAAGAGCGGAGCGCCCGCTCCACCGTCGGACTTACAACCCCTGTTCCTCCAACGATGTAGATCCTCTTCGGCCGTAGCCGCCGAATCTCGGCGACTACCACGTTGGGAAGGAAGTCCTTGCCGACGAGAAGCACAGGCGCGTCGACCACCCCGGCCAAGGCGGCGCTCCCGAGCGCATCGGGCCAGGATTGACCAGTTGCGACGATGACATTGTCTGCACCATCCGGATACATGTAGCGAGAAACCGCCGCTGATGTGGCGTAGCGGTCACGTCCAGCCAACACAGTCGATATCGTTCCGCGGTCATTGACGAAGATGTCGACGTACTCATTCGTGTCGCCAGCGACGAGATTACCCGCACGAGACTCGAATGCGATGCGTCTACCATCCGCCGAAATCGCCGGTCGGGCGCTCCAGTCCGCTCCCCCTTCGCCGGAACTGCTGACACTGACTCTGAAAGTTTCACGAGACAGCAGGTCATGCACGAACACGTCCGAGCACCCGTTGAAGTCCCCTTCGACCAGGTTCGACGCCGACGAGGAGAACGCGACAAACCTGCCGTCAGCCGAAATGGCCGGGTTCTCGTTCGACGCATACGTATAAGTCTCTTCACCCGTGCTGCTCACTGACGCGCGCACGGTTTCGCCTGTGCGACGGTTGTAGACGAAGATGTCTCTCCCGAACAAACCGCCGTTCGTATCGTCCGGAACGAGGTTCGGGGCCAGCGACTCGTATGCAACGTAGACGCCATCAGCAGAGATCGCCGCGTTGTAGCTGTGTCCGCGAGCCTCCTCCCCGTTCTGATTCACCGTTATACGCTCGGTCACTCCCCGCAGCCGATCGTAAACGTATATGTCGTTCGCACCGTTCGCATCCCCCATCATCCAATACGATTCAAACGCCACGTATCGCCCATCGCCTGAGATATCCGGAGCATAGCTGTTGCCGACGATCCTTGTGCCAGAGGGGGTGACGCTTGCGACGGTGGTCTCGCCACTCTGCCGGTCATGGAGGTAGATGTGCCAGCCGACACTATCCTGCGGCTCAACCAGGTTCCTCGCACACGACTGGAACGCCACGAATCTGCCGTCGTCGGAAATCGCTGGAGAGATGCTGTCACCATCCCCTTGCTCCCCAGAGGTGCTGACGGACACTCGCTCCGTCTTGCCAGTCACCCGATCGTGCACGAACACGTCATCACAGTTGTTCGTATCGCCCCCCACAAGGTTATCGGCCTCCGTGATGAACGCCACGAACCTGCCATCCGCTGAAATCGATGGCTTCCCGCAATCGGCGTTGACCTTTCTGCCAGCAGAGTCAACGCTTACCAAAATGGTCTCGCCCGTTGACAAGTCACGCACGAATACGTCTGCGATAGAATCTCCGTCACCAGGAGCAAGTCCTGGTTCCCGGGATACGAATACGACGAATCGCCCATCCGCCGAGATATCGGGCTCGAAGCCTCCATACATTGATTGCGCGTCCGTCGTTGCGAGGTTCGCCCGGACGGTCGAGGGCGCTATCCCATAGGAGGCCGTGGGTTGGGACATCATGAAAGCGCCTACAAGAGCGGCAGACACTCCGGACACCCACGTGCTGCGAAGCCTCCCGTAAGAAATCACGGCTCCCCCATTCCCTTCGTTCTACCCAACAGCATCCTGCAAGGCGACAGCGCTCGCACGAGCGCCTTGCCGCTTCATCAGTGTACGGCCTTAGCCCTGTGTTGCAGAATAGGGTCTTACGCCTGCAACCACCCATTCGCAAGAACCGGGATTCCCTCCCATCCCGATGATTCGGCAAGACACAGCACAGTCCAAGAAACAAGCGAGGCGGCATCGGCGTTCTCGCCGACACCGCCCCTGACCTGGGGTGTTCATGGTGGGCGCTGTAGGATTTGAACCTACGACCCCTTCCGCGTCAAGGAAGTGCTCTCCCCCTGAGCTAAGCGCCCGTCTGTCAAGGACAGCGACGCATATTGTAACAGCACGCGCGTCGACTGCCACCCCGAATTTCGTGCGCATTCCCACCTTGCGCCCGCCCAAGCCCGTTGCTAGACTACGCGTTGCGCGCGGACGTGGCTCAGTTGGTAGAGCACAACCTTGCCAAGGTTGGGGTCGCGGGTTCGAGTCCCGTCGTCCGCTCCAGACGACCGTTCGGAAGGTTGGTCCGAGGCCGGTGTGGCCCTTGCGGGCCAACCTTCTCGATTGATAGCGGCACATCGCGGCGACGTGGCCAAGTGGCAAGGCAGGGGCCTGCAAAGCCCTTATCCCCGGTTCGAATCCGGGCGTCGCCTCCAGAAGCCAAAGCCCCGGCGCATGCTCAGCGCCGGGGCTTCGTTCTAGACGCCGTACTTCACCTGGATGCGGCGGGCCTGCTCCAGGCGATACAGCCCGCGAGCGAGCGCCTCGGGATCCTGGATGTTCTCGACGGCCCACTTCACGATCTCGCGAGGGACCAGCGGGTAGCGCTTGCGCGCCTGCGACAGGGTCATGGCGTGCTCCTTCACTGCTACGACTGGTGCTGCATCTGTTCTACGGCGACCCACTACTGCTCGATTCTGCTCCGCTTCGCGGTCATCCGTCAAGCGCCGGCTCTGAGCCAGACCACCGTTCGAAAAGCCGGTGCGGGAAGCCGAGCACGTCGAGCGCCTTGCCCACCACGAAATCGACCATGTCGTCGACGGTCTTGGGCATCGTGTAGTACGCAGGCATGGCGGGCACGATCGCCGCTCCCGCTTCCGCGAGCGTCGTGAGGTTGCGCAGGTGGATGAGGTTGAGCGGCGTCTCGCGAGGCACGAACACCACTGGGCGGCGCTCTTTCAGCACGACGTCGACGACGCGTTCGGCGAGGTCGCTCGCGAGGCCGGCGGCGCAGGACGCTACGAAACCCATCGACGCGGGCACCACCAACACCGCGTCGGGGGCGTTCGAGCCGCTGGAGACCGGGTCGAACAGGTCCGCGTCGTCAGCGACTCGCACGGTCGCTGTACGCGACAGGTCGAGAAACGACGCAAGCGACGCGGCCCTGTCGGGACCGTCGAGCGCGAGCCCGACCTCGTATCGCGCGACCGCCTCTCCCGTCGGGGTGAAGATCGCGACCACCTCGGCCCCGCCGTCAGCCAGCTGCTGGATGGCGCGCAGCCCGTACGCGGAGCCGGACGCTCCAGTGACGATCACTGCCGCTCGCTTGATGGCCTCCATCGCTCACACCCCGATCAGCACGTCTGCAACGGCACCTACCAGAACGACGACGGCGATGATGCCGTTCGTCGTGAAGAATGCGGCGTCTACCCTGCTCAGGTCCTCAGCGCTCACGATGGAGTTCTCGTACCACAGCAAAGCGGCCGCCACCCCGACCCCCACGAACCAGAGCACGCCGGCGCCAGCGAGGCCGCCAGCCGTCGTGAGAAGCGCCACCGTCAGCGCGTGCAGGACCCGAGTCTGCCGCAACGCGGGCGCGACACCGATGTCGGCGGGCATGGAGTGGATCCCGTCGCGACGGTCGCACTCGACGTCCTGCGTCGCGTAGATGATGTCGAACCCAGCGGTCCACACGGTCACAGCAAGCCCCATCGCCCACGGCGCGGGATGGGCCGGCGGCGCACCCACAGCGAGCCACGCGCCGACGGGCGCCAGCCCTAAGCACATGCCGAGCCAGTAGTGGCACAGGTTCGTGAACCGCTTCGTGTACGGGTAGACGACGAACGCCACGAGCGGGATGGGCGCGAGCGGCCGCACGACGGGCGCGAGCTGCCAAACGCCCACGAGATAGAGCGCGAGCGTCGCCGCGGCGAAGACCCACAGTTCACCCGCCTTCACGAGCCCCGCAGGCACGGCACGGCCGGCGGTGCGCGGGTTCCTCGCGTCGATCTCCTTGTCGATCGCACGGTTCAGCACGAACGCGAACGAGCGCGCCGACACCATCACGACCGTGATCCAAGCGAGCGACCCCCACGAAGGCAACCGGCCGGACTGAGCTGCCCCGTACAGCGCGCCTACGAACGCATACGGGAGCGCGAAGATCGAGTGCTCGAACTTCACGAGCTCCGCGAAGATGCGGACCCTCTCGGCGACCTTACGAATCAAGGCCGAGCCCTTCCCAGAGCTCGTCGATCCGGGCCTTGACCTCCGGGCTCATCTCGAGCGCATCGGGCCACTCCCGCAGGTGCCCCTCGCCCGGCAGCGGCTTCGTCGCGTCGATCCCCATCTTGAAGCCGAAGCTCTCGTAGTTGCTGGCGTGGTCGAGCCGGTCGAGCGGGCCCTTGCTGACGAGCACGTCGCGGCTGGGGTCCACGTTGTTGAAGCACCGCCAGGCCACCTGGGAGTAGTCGTGGCAGTCCACGTCCTCGTCGACGACGATCACGAACTTCGTGAACATCATCTGCCCCATCGACCACGCGAAATTCATCACCCGGAACGCCTGGCCGGGGAACTCCTTCTTGATCTGGAAGATCGCGCAGTTGTGGAAGACGCCCTCGAGCGGCAGGTCGTAGTCGATGACCTCGGGCATCATAGCCTTGATGACCGGCAAGAACAGGCGCTCGGTGGCCTTGGCCATGTAGCAGTCCTCCATCGGCGGCCTGCCGACGATGGTGGCGGGATACAGCGGATCCGAGCGCATCGTGATCGCGTCGACGTGGAACACGGGGAAGTCGCCCGCGAGCGAGTAGTAGCCGGTGTGGTCGCCGAACGGGCCTTCGCGGCGAAGCTCCCCGATACGCACGTGGCCTTCGAGCACGATCTCAGCGTGCGCGGGAACGAGCAAGTCGTTGGTCACGCACCGCACCACCTCGACCGGCTCGCTGCGCAGCACGCCGCTGAACAGGTACTCGTCGATCATCGGCGGGACGGGAGCCGTCGCTGCATAGATCGTCGCAGGATCCCCGCCGAGGGCGACCGATACCGGCATCGTCTCGTGCCCTGCCGCCGCCCACTCGCGCAGGTTCTTGGCGCCGTCGTGGTGCTCGTGGATGTGCAGGCCGGTAGTGCGCTCGTCGAACACCTGCAGGCGGTACATGCCGACGTTCAAGCGTCCCGAAAGCGAACGCGTGACCACGAGGGGCAGCGTGATGAACGGGCCGCCGTCGCCCGGCCACGTCGTCAGGACCGGCAGCGCGCCGAGATCCACCTCGTGTCCCCGCAGCACCGCCTGCTGCGCCGGCGCCTTGCTGCCTTTCACTTCGCGCGGTCCGGACGCCGCGAGGTCCTTGAGCCCGATAAGCGCGTCCAGCTTGCCCTTCAGGGAGGACGGTGCGTCCAGCGGGACTTTGTCCATCAGCTCGCGCGCCTTCACGTCCAAGTCGCGCCAATCCCCCGTCTGCGGGTCGACGCCGAGGGCCCAGGCCATCCGCCGGTACGAGCCGAAGAGGTTCATGGCCACCGGCATGCCGAAAGAGCGCCCGGCTTCTCGGCTCACCGGCCGCTCGAAGACGAGCGCCGGGCCATGCCGTTTGCTCACCCGGTCGGCCACCTCAGGAATCTCGAGGCGCACGTCGAGCTCCGCCGGCACGCGCCGCACCTCTCCGTGCGACTCAAGCAGCTGCACGAACTCACGCAGGTCGCGGAACGCCATCGGCCCTCCTCAGCCGTCCAACTCCAGCACGGACAGCAGCTCTTCGAAGCTTCGCACCGTCGCCGTCCCGCCAGAGACCGGCGAGGCGCCCTCGCCACGCACGATCAGGACCGGCGTCATCTCGACCGCGCGGGCGCCCAGCACGTCGGCGTAATGGTGATCGCCCACGTGGACTGCATCCTGCGGTTTGACGCCGATACGCTCGCATGCGAGCACGAAGATGCGCGGATCGGGCTTGCGCAACCCCACTTCCGCGGAGGAGATCACCAGGTCGAAGAGATGGCCCATCTCCAGTCCCCGGATGAGGGCGGCAAGCCGTGTGTCCCAGTTCGAGATGATCCCGGTCTTGACTCCTGCCGACCGGAGCTTGAGCAGCGCCGGCACCACGTCCGGATACGGACGCCAGCGCTCTGGCCGGCCGAACTCGTCGTACACCTTCCGCGCGATCTCGGCGGCCTGATCGCCGATACCGAGCCGGTCGCACAACAGCGAGTACATCCCGACCCAGACAGAAGAGGTCTCCTCTTCGTCGGTCCAGAACGTGTCGTCGGCCCGGTACCGGTCCTCGTAGTACGCATCCACGAGCGGCATCAGAGACTCGATGGCTTCGAGGTCTGCGTCGTGCCCGAACTCCGCGAGCACCTCCTGGCAGACGCTCGACACGCTCGGATGCGGCTCGAGCAGCGTGTTGCCGACGTCGAAGAAGACGGCCTTGGGGCGCATCACTCGAGGTACGTGGCGACGTCGCGCCGTCGCTCCGCAGGAACCGGCTCTTCAGCCGGCTTCCCGACAAGCACGAGCCCAGCGAGCAGCCGCTCCGCAGGCACCCCGAGCGCGGCCTTCACCTGGTCGACGACCCACCTCGGAGCCGTGATGCAGCATGCACCCAGTCCGAGATCCACGGCGCGCAGCATCAAGTTCTCGATGGCGGCGCCAGCGGCTACCAATGTGTTGACTTGATCGACTTCATCAGCGCTCTGTGGGACCGAGACGCCGATCACGACGGGCGCCTTGCCGAGGTCGGCATAGAACCGCGCCGCCTTGTCGAGGAGTTCCGGAGGCAAGACGCTCGCATATTCCTCCAGGAAACGCATCGACTGAGCGACCGCCTCTCCGACAGCTTCACGGGCGTGCCCGGTCGCAACGTGGAAATGCCAGGGCTGGGCGTTGAACGACGAAGGTGCGTGTATCGCGGCGTCGATGAGATCGTCGATCACGTCCCGATCGATCTGCTCGCCAGTGTACAGCCGGATCGAACGCCTCTTGGCGATCGCCTCCAAGAGTTCCACGAGCACCTCCCAAGCCCGAAAGCGTACCTGCCAAGCATACCCGTTTCACGTCCGACGCGCGACACGCTCGACGCTGCGGACGTGCTTCTCGAGCCTCACCGTGGTGCCGCCGCCCTCGCAAACCGAGAAGTCCACGCGGTCCATCAACGCACGCATGAACATCACCCCCCGGCCTGACGCGGCATACAGGTCCGCTTCAGCCGGCAGCGTCCCATCGAATCCGCATCCTTGGTCGGAGACCTCGATCGCCACCCGGTCGTCGTATGCCTCGACCGCCACCGCCACCACGTCCGAGCTGCCGCCGGGCGACCCGTGACGCATCGCGTTCGCCAGTGCCTCCCCGACCGCCACACGGATGTCGAACAATGTCGACTCGGGGATGCCGAGTCCTTCGAGCAGCGACACGACCGCCGCCCGGGCTGCCGCGAGCTCCGCCGTATCCGCGCGGAACGACATGCGCTCCTCCCACCGTGGGGCGCCCTCGGTGTCAGGAAGCTCGATCGACGACACGGCCTCCGTTTCGTCAGCGGCAGTGGAGATGACCGGCGCCAGCTTGAGCAATCCCGAGAGCTCGAGCACCCTGCTCACGTCGCGATTCGCGCCTGCGAGAACGAGCTTGCCGCCCCGCGGCTCCAGCGCACGGTCCAGCCATACGATCAGGGCCATGCACGAGCTATCGACGTACCCCACGCGAGAGAGGTCGAGCACGACGTTCTGGCAGCCGCGATCGAGCGCCTCTGACAGGGCCTCCTGGACCTCGGCCGTGCTGACGACGTCGAGCTCGCCCTCGACCCTGGCGATGCACGTCGACCGGTGTGTGAACTCGACCTTGACCATCGCTCCGTCCGCAGGCTTCCGCTACCCGTTGCTCATTCCCAGCTCGGACGCCGGTTCAAACCCGGCGATCCCGGTGTAACATGCCGCAAGGATGGCGACGTCGTCCCGGAGCTGGCCACCGGAGAAGCGCTCGAGCTCCTCTAATACCGCGCCGGGAACCGACCCGACGTCAGGCGCATGGCGGAGGATGCGCCTGATCCGCCCCTCGCCGAAGAGCTTGCCGTTGCGACGTGTCTCGCTCACGCCGTCCGTGTACAGCAGCAAGCAGTCGCCCGCCTTCATCACCACGGTCTGCTCGTCGTACCCAGCGTCGCGAAGAGCCCCGACGAGCGGTCCGGTCGTCCCCAGCCGCACGATGTCGCGCGAAGCGCCGCGCAGCAGCAGCGCTGGAGGATGGCCGCCGTCGGCCCACGACAAGACACCCGTACCCACGTCCAGCATCCCGAGCCAGATCGTGAAGATGTCGTTCGGATTCCCGCTGTCCACGACCATGCGGTTCAAGGCCTGTAGGATCGCGCTCGCCCCAGAGCCTGCCGCGACCATCCCACGCACGGTGAAGCGGATCATCGACGTCTTGGTCGCGGCCTCGACGCCTTTGCCGCACACGTCGGCTATCACGAAGACCACTCGGCCGTCCGGTGAGTGGAACGCGTCGTAGTAGTCGCCGCCGATCTGCGCCGTGCCTCCAGCCGGGACGTACGCGGCCGCGACCTCCACGCCGTCGAGCCTCGGCAGCCTCGTCGGCAGGATGCTGGACTGCAAGACGCGCGAGACCTCGTGCTCCCGGCTGAACAGGTTCGCCGTGTCGATAGCGAGCGCCGCGTGCGAGGCGAACGTGCTCAGCAGGTCCGCGTCCCCTTTGTCGAACGCGTCAATCCGGCGTCCGAGGGTCGCAAGCACGCCGATGGCGCGTCCCCGCGCAACGAGCGGAACGAGCAGCGCGGACCTCAGCCCCACCTTCACGGCTGCGCGCGCGAACGCGCCGCCGACCCGGTCCAGGCTGGTGAGAAGCATCGACTGCTGCGTCTGCAGCACCGCTCCTGGCAGGTCTTCTCCAGGTGCGAACCGCAGGTCCAGCATCGTCCGGTCCAGGACACCGCGCGCCATCGGCACGACCAGCTGCTTCTTGTCGGGATCCCACCTCATCAGGATGACGGCGTCCGCGTTGAGGATCTTCTGGACGACGTCCAGGACTCGGCCGAGCACGACGTTGACCTGGAGCGAAGACGACACCGCTTGCGAGACCCTGAACATGGTCTCCAGGCTCGCAGCGCGCTCCTGGGCTTCACGGAACAGCCTGGCTCGCTCCAACGCGAGGGCCATCTGCCGCCCAAGGGTCTCTGCGACGCGAAGGTCGCGCTCTCCAGCAGCCCTGTCGGGCTCCGCCGTGCCCACGGCGATCAGACCTGTCACGCGCCCTCCGAGCTTCGCGTACGCGACGACCGCCGTGCGGATCGATTCCCGGCTCAACCACGCCGCGACCGCCGGGTCGCCTGCGTCCTCGGTCAACACCGCCACTGCCGACGACGCCTCCGGACCTTCGTCCAACGTGTTCCGCTCGTCCTCAAGGACCGACAAAAGGCTGCTGACCGTCTGCGACGACCCCGGGCTTTCGCGCCCAAGCACCGTGACCACATCGAGCCATGCAAGCCGCCAGGGCATCCCCAAGGTCTCGGCGGCGCACGCCGCGACCTTGTCCAGGGCGCTCGGCAAGTCCGCCTCCTCGAACAGCAGCTGCGCTGCGCGCTGCAGCGCCTCCGCCTCCTCCCTCGCGGCGCGCTGCTGCTCGAACGAGCGGGCTTTCTCGAGCGCGAGCGCCGCCTGTGCTGCGAACGAGCCCAGCAGGTCCACCTCGGCAGCCGTGAACGGCCTTCCGCCCGTCCGCGTGACGGCCAAGACGCCGACCACGCCGCGAGCGGCGCGCAACGGCACCGCCAGGGTCGCCTCGTGCGCCGCTTGCGAGGCACCGCTGGGCGACAGACGCTCCCGGAAGCTGTGCCGTATCGTCCGGGCCTCGCCCGGGCCCAGCAGGTCCTCGCCCTCGGCCGGATCGAGCGTGATGACGGATCCCACAGCGGGCTCTTCCGCACCGCGAGCGGCGACCAAGCGAAGCCGCACCGTGCGCGAGCCGTCCGGCTCGACCAGGTACACCGCTGGGTCGCAGAGTCCGATCAGGTGGATGACAGAGCGGACCACCTTGTCGGCCACCGCCTCCGGCTCCTCCGTCTCCGCCAACAGACGCGTCGCTTCCTGGAGCCTGTTGAGCCGCATGGTCACGAGGTTGAACGACTCGAGCAGCCGCCCGACCTCGTCTCCACGGTCGACGGCCACGGGCTCTAGGACTGCCCCCTGGGCCGCGGCCCGAGCGCGCGACTCGAGGGCGCGCAGCGGCCGCACGAGCCACGAGAACGCGAAGATCGCGATGACCACGGCGAGGACCATCAAGGCCACGTAGGCAGCGATCGCGGGACGGAGTGCACCCAGGGTCTCGCGCAGCGCAGCGCCCGCCGGCTCGAGCACCACGACTTCCCAGTCAAGCCCGGGAACCCCCGTCACTCTCCCGGCGAGCCCCCGGTATGAACCCGCTGACCGCGTCGACAACCTCACGCGGCGACCGCCGTCCCCCTCTTCGCTCTCGACCTCGACCGACTGAAGCTCCTCGGCAGGAACCGAGCCCCCCGAGAGGACCACCGCTCCGTCTGGCTCGCGGATGAACACGATCGGCGACCTGCTCGTGGCGCTGATCTGATCGAGAGTGGTCTGGATCCGCTCCGTCTGCACGGCTGCGACGAGGACCCTCGCGTCAGCCCGCGCAGTCGGAACCTCCACAGCGATCCAAAGCGTCGATCCGTCACGGATCCACGTGCTGCGGCCCCCGCTCTCACGGAGCGAGGCGCTCCACGCCTGGATCTTCGCCGCAGACGGCGCCCCCGTGGCAGGATACGAGGCGACGACCGTTCCCGACGCATCCGCAAGTGCCAGATGATCCAGGTACGGACCGTTGTCGAGGAGCGCGACCCCCAGCGCCAGCCGCGCCTGCCGGGGCGAGCCGCTCCGCACGTCGTCCCGCTCCGCGAGCGCCCGCGTGATGCGGTAGGTCGTCTGCAGATGCGACGAGACCTCGAGAGCGAGCACGTCGCGGTATGCACCGATCCGCGCCTGCTGCTCGTTGCTGACCACCGAGTACACGCCGAAGGCAGCGGTGATGCCGAGCAGCACGGTCGTGGCGACGGCAAAGGTAGCTGCTATGCGCGTGTACCTCGCCGCCAGGCTGTCCCTGCTCAAGACAGTGGGCTTCACGGAGCTTCCGACCTGTGGGTGGATACGACGCCTGCGCTGCAATCCTACCGAAACGCAGCACGGCCGTCACGGACGGCGGCGGCCGTTCAGCCTATCGAGCCCAGGAACGGCAGCAATCGGACGAGCGCAGCTGAGAGTCGCCCCATCTGACCGGACGCTATGAGCGCCCCCATGACCACGAGGACGGCCCCGGAGAACCGCGAGACGGCAGCCGAGTGCCGTTGCAAGACGCGCAACACCGGGCCGATGCGCTCGAGGGTCGCTGCGGTGAGCAAGAACGGAAGCCCGAGACCCGCAGAGTATGCCAGCAGCAGCACCGCCGCCCGCGCCGAATCGCCCGTCTGCGCGGCCATTCCCAGGATCACCGCCAGAACCGGCCCCACGCATGGCGTCCAGCCGAACCCGAAGGCCGCCCCCATCACCAGCGCCCCGAAACGACCAAAGCGGCGGCTTCGGGTCAGGTCCGCCCTGACCTCGCGGTACAGCCATGGCACCTTCACGATGTCGAGGAGCAGCACTCCGAACGCCGCGACGGCAAGCCCCGATGCGATCGTCAACGGTTGCTTGAACGACGCGAGCGCCGGCCCAAGCGTCGCCGAGGCGAACCCGGCGGCAGCGCCCATGAGCACGAACACTGCGCTGAACCCGAGCACGAACAGGGCGCTCGGAACCAAGACCTCGCGGCTGCTTCGCGCCTCGTCCGCTGACCCGCCGGCCGACATCCCAGCGATGAAGGATATGTAGCCAGGGATGAGCGGCAGCACGCACGGTGCCAGGAACGAGACAGCGCCGCCGAGGAACGCTGCGAGAAGCCCTACTGTGTCACCCACGTCGCGACCCCGCTCTCAGGTGTGTTCTGCGAACAGTATACCCCGCGGGGTATCCGCGGCGCAAGCTACGCCTCGTCCTCGGGCGAGCGGGCGTCGTATCCGACACCGCAGATCGCCTCAACGATCTCGGCGATCGACACGGCCTCGGGATCATACGCTACACGCGTCAGGCCATCGCCTGCCGACGCCTCGACCGAACGCACCCCTTCCATTTCTCCGACGGTCAGCTCGACCAAGGTCTCGCACGACCTGCAGTGCATGCCTCTCGTCGGGATCTCCGCTTCCCTGATCTCGCTCATGCCTTCTCCTCGGCTCGAGTCGCATCGCCCGTCTTGTCCACGATGTGCCCGCAGTACGGGCACATCCGCCAGCTTTCCATCAGGCTCTGCCCGCAGCCTTCGCAACGGGCCATCTTGAGCCGCGAGGGCAGCGAACCGCCGTTCCCGGCTCGGGCGACGAGGAATCCGGCGCCTGCGACGACCAGCGCCACGATCGCCACGGCAGCCGCGACTGGCAGACCGGCCTCGGTGCAACTACGGTGCAGCCACTCCTGGCTCAAGCCAGCCAGAAGCAGAGCACTCGCGGCAGCCCCGGCCGCGACGATCGATGCAGTGCGATGCACGGCGTGCGCTCTCCTCGTCGCGATCTGTCCGCGACGCCACATGCAACCGGCGTGCCAAAGCCGCCCATTGCCCGACGATCGGCTAGAGTCCGAGACGCTGCATGCGCGCTTCCAGCGTCTTCGTCGTCAGCCCGAGCAGCTTCGCAGCGCGCGGCACGTTGCGCCCGGTCCGCTCCAGCGCCTGCGCGATCAGGTCCATCTCGACCTCTTCGAGGTTCACCCCCGACTCAGGCAGCACGAAGCATCGTTCGCCCCCTTGCAAGACGAACCCTGAGCGGATCTCTGCGGGCAGGTCCTCGAGACCGATCTCATCGCCGTGCGAAAGAATGACGATGCGCTCAACGGTGTTCTCGAGCTCTCGGACGTTGCCTGGCCACTTGTAGTCGACGAGGGCCTGCATGGCCTCGGGAGCGATGCGCTTCTTGCCTGCACCGATCTTCTCCAGGAAGTGCGCGATCAGGCGCGGGATGTCCTCAGGGCGGTCGCGGAGCGGGGGCAGGGATATCGGCACGACGTTCAGCCGGTAGTAGAGGTCCTCCCGGAACGTCCCCGCAGCGATGAGCTCTTGCAGGTCCCGGTTCGTCGCTGCGACCACCCGCACGTCGACTTCGATGCTGCGGGTGCCGCCCAGGCGCTCGAACACCCGCTCCTGCAGCACGCGCAGGAGCTTCACCTGCACGGCGGGAGAGATGTCGCCGATCTCGTCGAGGAAGATCGTCCCTCCGTTGGCGAGCTCGAACCTGCCGGGCTTCGCTTGCAGGGCGCCCGTGAACGCGCCCTTCTCGTACCCGAACAGCTCGCTCTCGAGCAGCGTCTCCGGCAGCGCCCCGGCGCTGACCGACACGAACGGCCGCTGCGCCCGGTCCGACAGCTGGTGGATCGCTCGCGCGATGAGCTCCTTGCCGGTTCCGGACTCGCCGTAGATCATGACCGTGGCGTTCGTCGGCGCCACTTTCTTGACGGTCTCGAGCACTGACAGCATGCTGGCCGAGCCTGCGACGATGCCCTCGACGTCGTACTGCTTGCCGACCTCCGCCCTGAGACGCTCGACCTCGGCCGCGAGCTCGCCCGTGCGGAGCGCCTTCTCGATGACGAGCTTGAGCTCCTCCAAGTCGAAGGGCTTGGTCAAGTACTCCGTCGCACCGGCCTTCATCGCCTCGACCGCAGTCTGAACGTTGCCGTGCGCGGTGAGCATGATCACCGGGAACGAGAGCCCCTTGCCGCGGATGCGCCGAAGGACTTCCATGCCGTCGGGCGCAGGCATCTTGTGGTCGAGCACCATGAGGTCGGGCGCGGACTCCGCGACCAGAGCCAACGCCTCCTTGCCGTCTGACGCCTCAGCGATCTCGTAGCCCTCGGCACGCAAGGCCTCTCCCAGGACCCATCGCATGTTCTTCTCGTCGTCGACGATCAGGACTCGTTTGCCCACCTCACGCCTCCGTCTCGGTCGCGATCGGGAAGTACACCGTGAACGACGTCCCCTCGCCCTCACGGGACGCTACTTCGATGTACCCGTCGTGCTCGTCGACGATGCGGTGCACCATCGTGAGCCCGAGCCCGGTCCCGTCGTCCTTCGTCGAGTAGAACGGGTCGAAGATCTTCGGCAGGTCCCGCTCAGGGATTCCCGGCCCGTCGTCTTCGACGCGGATCGCCACGAACCCGCCCTCGGCTCTGGCGTCGATCGAGATGGTTCCGCCACGGTCCTCCATGGCCTGCACCGCGTTGGAGATGAGGTTCACGAACACCTGCTTCATCTGGTCGGGGTCGGCGCGCACGTGCGGCGTGTCGGGCGGCACCTCGTAAGAGATGTTCACCTGCGCTTGCCGGGCGAAGCGGCGCGTGAACAGCACGACGTCGTCGAGCACGTCGGCCACTCGCACCGCACGGAACGACGGGGCGCTCGGCCTGCCGAAGTCGAGCAGCGCCTTGATGACGCGGTCGAGGCGGTCGATCTCCTGTTTGATCACCGACGTGGCCTCGGTGACCCGCTCCCAGTCGTTCTGTGAGTCCTCGATGAGCTGCACCGACGCGCGGATGATCCCGAGCGGATTGCGCACCTCGTGAGCGACGCCGGCCGTGAGCTCGCCCATCGCAGCTAGGCGGTCCGAGCGGATCAGCTGGTCCGTCAGCGCTTTGATCTCGCTGATGTCCTCGAGGGTCACGACTGCGCCGAGGATGCGGCCAGACGCGTCCCGCATCCGCGAGACTGACACCTGCACGTGCAGGACGCGGCCGCTGCGCGTGACGAGCTTGAGCTCCTTCACCAGGCGCGGCAACCGTCCGGACAGCACGCGCGACACGTCGCCGTCCAAACCGCCGTCGTCGGCAAGCACGGCCTGGATGCGACGCGGCACGAGGTCTGACTCCGGCTGCCCGAGCAGACGCTCCGCAGCCGGGTTCGCGGTCACGATCGACCCATCGGGGCCGAGCGTGATCACGCCTGCGGTGATGGACCTCAGGATCGCTTGGGTGTACTCCTGCACGCTCGACAGCTGCAACGCGCGCTCTTCGAGCTTGCTGTAAGCCCGTTCGAGCTGCGTACTGACGATGCGCAGATCGGCCGTCTTCGTCTCCGCGAGGTCCTTCAGCCACCCGAACAGCGACCCCAGCACCACGAGCGTCCCGGCCTCGTACAGAGTCTCCCCGCCCTCCTGGAGCAACCCGCCGAGCGCGATGTGCGATTCCAGGCCGAGAAGCACCGCAGCCGCGATCCCAGCAGCCGTCCCGCCGCGCCGTCCGAAGACGAATCCCGCGTACAGGACGGGCGCGTAGTACAGGCGCCGGTACAGGGCATGCATCGAGCCCCATGGCCCTGCGGGATCCGTGACGAGCTGCAATCCGGTCACGAGGGCCAGCAGAGCAGCGACGAGCAGAGCGTCCCTGATCGCCGGGTCGAGACGTTGCCGGCTGTCAGCGCTCACCTGCGTACACCTCGCTGCGAAGCAGACGCGTCGGCACGCCGCCGACGCATCCAAGACGGCGGGATGCCGAGCTCCTCCCGGTACTTCGCCACCGTCCGGCGCGCAACGACCACGCCTTCTTCGGCCAGCAGGCCCGCGATCCTCTGATCGGACAGCGGCGAACCGCTCTCTTCGTCGCGCACGAGCTCTTTGATGCGCTGCTTGACGCTCGTCGCGGCGACGTCGATGCCGCTCCGCGTACGGTAACCGCCGGAGAAGAAGTGCCGCAGCTCGAACAGGCCGTAGGGCGTGGCCATGTACTTGCCGGTCACGCCGCGGCTCACGGTGCTCAAGTGGATGCCCAGCTCGACCGCGACGTCCTCGAGGCGGAGCGGCTTGAGCGGGCCGCTGCCAGTCTCGAAGAACTCGCGCTGCGTCTCGACGATGACCTCGGCGATGCGTACGACGGTCTCTCGACGGCGATCCACGTTGCGGATGAACGATTCCGCCTTCTTGATATGCTCCTTCAGGTAGCGGCGGGTGTCCTCGTCCACGCTGCGGCCGTCTTTCAACATCGCACGGTATCGGGGCGACACGCGGAGCATCGGAACGACGTCGTAGTCCGGCAAGACCACCCACTCGCCGTCGAAGCGCCGGACGACGACGTCGGGAGAGACGTACCCGATCGTCTGGCCGGACGCGTATCCTGCCGCAGGCCGCGGATTGAGCATCCTCAACGCTTCGAGCGCTTCGTGCACCGCATCCTCGGAGACGCCCTCGGCCCGCGCGATGCGGCGTACCCGGCCAGCCGCAGCGGCATCCAGGTGACGCCTGATGATCGCGGTCAGCAGCGGAGACGCGACGCCGAGCGCCTCTGCTTGAGCCTCGAGGGCTTCTTCAAGCGTGCGAGAACCGATGCCGGGCGGGTCCAGCAGCTTTACGAGGGCCAGCGCTTCTCGAGCGGTCGTCGCGTCGACGCGCGCCATCCGCTCGACTTCCTCGAGGCTTCCCGTGAAGAAGCCGTCGTCGTCCAGCAGCCCGATGACCACGCGCGCAGCTCGCGCGACGGACTCGCTCACGTCCCAGAGGACGACCTGGTCCAACAGGTGCTGCTCGAGGCTTACTGCGGCGGGCATGCGTTCCTCGAAGCGATCGCTCGTCCGATCGGGGTCGTGCTCCGCCGCGCCGTCGAGGCGCTGAAGCTCCTCGTACTCCGCGACCCACTCTTCCCAGGCCTGGTCGTGCGCTTCAGGCGCTTCAGCCGGTTCCTCGGCCTCCGCCGTATCGCCCTCGGGCTCTTCCGCCTCGAGAACGGGGTTCTGGACCAGCTCGGCCTCCACCACTTGCGCCAGCTCGGCAGCGGGCATGGCGAGGATCGCCAGACCTTGGTAGGCCTCTGGCGACATCGTGACGGTATGCCTCAGATCGAGCCGCTGAGAGACGTCCATGCCGCTCCTGGCGAGTGTCGGCGCACAGCAAAAACTATACCACAGGAATGCGACCGCTCACCCGGCGGGCGGCACCTCCCGGCCGCCGGGACCTGGCTCCTGCGCCGCCACGATCCCGCCAAGCACCAACACGCCTCCAAGGATCTGCCACACGTCCAGCCGTTCCCCCAGGAGCACCCACGCTCCTACCGCTGCGATGACCGGCTCCAGCGTCGCGGCGACCGACGCCTCGGTCGCCGGGATGAGCCGGAGCGCGGCCAGGAACGCGCCGAACGGCAGGATCGTGCTGGCCAGCGCGATGTAAACCACCGCAGCGGCCGTGGGCCCGTCCGACAGCGCATGGAACACTGGTGCAGGTCCAAGCACCACGAGCCAGAACGCGGCGGCCGCTGCGAGGCCGTAGGCCAGCAGCGTCCACGGCGTGTAGCGGGACGCCCCCCACCGCCCCATCACCGTATACGCCGCAAAGAAGACAGCGGACGCGAGTCCCCACGCCAGGCCCTGGAACGACACCGCGAGCCGGCCCGACAACGCACCGACTACGAGCGCACATCCGCTCACGCTCAACGCGACCGCCACGGGCAACCTCCAGCCGATGCCGCGTGGAGCCGCCAGAGACGAGACCGTGAGCACGAGCACCGGCGCCATGTACTCCAGCAGGATCGCCGTGGCGACGTTGGTGAGCGAGATCGTCTTGAAGTAGCTGAAGTGCACGAGCGCGAGCCCGACGACGCCGAACGCGGTCAGGAACGGCAGGTCTTTCGCGCGCACCCGGAGGTGCTCCCGAGCCTTGAGCGCCAAACCGGCCCACAAGGCCGCGGCCGCCACGACGGCGCGTGCAGCAGCGAGCACGACGGGGTCGATCACGATCCCGAGCGGCGGCACGGGCCATCCTTCAGCGGCCCCGGCAAGCGGCGTGAACAGCCACTTCGCGGCAAGCCCGCCGGTGGCCCAGAACAACGCGGCGAGCAAGGCCAGCGCCAACCCCCGGCGCGCAGACCCGTCGCCCTCGACGGCGTGGCGTGCGGGCAGGCTCACACGCCCTCCGACCACCGCTTGGTCTTCGACTGCTGGTACTCGTCCAGCGGCTCCACGTGGGCGATGACGTCCGACACCTCGGGGAATCGCTCGCAGACAGCGCGCTCGACCGACTCTGCGATGGCATGGCCGGCAGTGATGCTCGCCTCGGGGTCTACCTGCACGTGGAGGTCGACCGCGACGTGCGAGGCGGTCCCCCGCGTCCGCACGTCGTGGCAGCCCAAGACGCCCGGAACACCGAGCGCGACGGCCTCGACCTCTCTCGGATCAAGACGCGCCCTGTCCGAGAGCGTCTCGTCCACCGAACGGAACACGCGGACCGCGGCGCGCGCGATGAACCCGCACACGACGAGACCGAGCAGCGGGTCTGCGACCGGATACCCGGCGCGCACTGCTGCGAGCCCGCCGATGACACCCAGGCTGACGAGGATGTCGCTGCCGGTGTGGCTCGCGTCCGCCATCAAGAGGTCGCTTTTGAGCCTCATGCCCGCGCGACGCTCCCACGTCGCGACCCCGACGTTCACCGCGAGAGTCGCGAGCATGACCGCGAACGAGCCCGCGTTCACCTCGGGAGCGCCGCCACCGCCGATGAGACGGCGGATGGATTCGACGCCCACGCGCCAAGCGGCGACGGCCAGCAGCAGTCCGATCCCTGCAGACGCGTAGGTCTCGTACTTGGCGTGGCCGTAAGGATGATTCCGGTCGGCGGGGCGCGACGCGATAGAGATCCCGACCAAGCCGATGACGTTCGACGTGCCGTCGAACAGCGAGTGGAAGCCGTCGGCGGTCATCGCCAGCGACCGGGTGACGGCCCCATACAGCATCTTGGCGATGGCGACCCCGAGATTGAGCCCGAGTATGGCCCACAGGATCCGCCGCACCTGGACGGATCGGGCGTTCGCCTCACTGTCGTCTCGCGAGCATCCCACGGCATCTCCTTGCGCGATATACCCCCGCGGGGTATATTTGGGCGGACACTGCAACGCTCCGCATCATACCCGACTGCCATGAGGGAGCACACATGGTCGAACCGACACGCGCCATCGCCCTCGACGTGCGGGACCAAGAACGCCGCCGCATCCTCAACCGGCTGCGGCGGCTCGAAGGCCAGATCCGCGGGCTGCAATCGATGATCGAGTCAGGGAAGGACTGCGAGGCGGTGCTGACGCAGATCATGGCGGCCAAGTCCGCGCTGAACCAGGTCGGGCTCCACATCATCGGGCACTCGATGAAGACCTGCCTGGTCGATGACGCCGAGAAGACGCGCGAGGAGCTCATCGACGAGGCGCTGGCGATATTCCTCAAGTACTCGAACTGCCTGCGTTAGCCGCGATGTCGTCGACGAGCGCGGCGACTGCGGCATCCAGGTCCTCGATGAGCCCCTGCACGGGGCCGCGCAGCAGCGCGTCGCACAGCGCAGCCGGGCGCAACGCTCCGATGCGAACGCCGTCGTCCGACGCGCTGACGGCCAGTCGGCATCGTACGATCGCGTCCGGCAGATCGCGCCACTCGACCAGCGAACGTCCAGGCCCCACCTCGAATATCGTGAGCGGGGCGATCGCGAAACCCTTCGCCGCCAGCATCGCCTGGAGGTCGCGACGCTCCAGGACGTCGAAGCCGTGGGACGCTGCCACGCGCTCCACGGCTCCGATCACTGCCTCGTATGGTGCACGGCACGACCGCGCGTACGCGAGATCCATGTCGCTCCGTCGCTCCTGCCGCGGCCTCACGGGCCGACGGTCACGCTCAACTGAAGCCGCCTCTCGGCACGCACGATGATACACCCGCCTGCGTCTTCACGAAGCCGCCGCCGATCCCGCGCACGACCTCTCGCGAGCCGCACGCTTCGCACACCTTGTCCTCCTCACGCAACAGCCGCGTGAGGAACAGGTCGAAGGTATGACCGCACTGCTTGCATCTCAGCTCGTAGGTCGGCACGACCGATCACGCCAATCCGAACTCTTTCGCGAGCGCATCCGCGTTGCGCGCGCCGATGACCTGAGACACCAGCTGCCCGCGCTCGAACTTGGCGATCGTCGGGATGCTCATGACGCCGTACCGGATCGCCACCTCGCGGTTCTCGTCGACGTTCACTTTCACGAACTTCACGGAGCCAGCGTGCTTGGCCGCGAGCTTGTCGATCTCCGGCGCCACGAGCCTGCACGGTCCGCACCACGGCGCCCAGAAGTCCACGATGACCGGCGTCGATGCGTCCAGAACCTCGGTATCGAACTGCGCTTCAGAGACATCTCGTACGAGCGAGCCCATAGGAATCCTCCTTCTTCGGCAACTGCATGAACGATTATACCCCCGTGGGTATCTGTGTCAAACGCATGCCTTCGCCTCCTATGCTACTGTCGTCAAGGAACGATTCCCGGAGACCCGCGATGAGCATCCTTTGGATAGCCTCAGCCGCCGGCGGGCTGGCAGCGGGAGCTTGCCTCGTCGGCGCTCTCGTGACCAGGCCGCCCGCGAACCTGCTCGCGCTCGTATGCGCCGGCGCCGCGATCGGCGCTGCGGCGACGGCTTCGATGGGCCTCGTCGCGGAGTACGGCACGCCCCTCGCCGGCATCGCGGGATTCGTCTTCGGGTGCGCCGCGTTCGCAGGCGGATACCGGGCCGCCGCCTCGATGCTGCTGGACGCCCTGCGCCCCAGCCACGTCCGGCCGTCCGCCGCAGACGCCTCTGACGGGTCGATCGCCGTGATCCTGAGCGACGCCGAGCCCTTCCGTTACTCGCCGCAGCACACTGCCGCACGGCTCGAACGGCTGGAGCGGTCGGGATCGGTGCGGCTGACTCCAGGACTGCTGCCCATGATCTTCCTCGCCGAACGCATGCGGTATCGCGCGGTCAGAGGACCGCATCCCGCTCGCTACGTGGTCGAGGCTGTCGCTGAGGCCGTCCGGCAGCGTCTCGCTCGATCGGCCCCTCCAACCTCAGTCGGCGTCGCGTACGTCGACGGGAGCCCGCGGCTGGCGGACCTGCTCGCGCGCTCCGGGCCGCAGTTGGCTGTGGTGCTCGAGCTCGGCCCGGCCGGATCCCTCCCGTTCGTCGAAGTCTGCGCCGAGGCCGAACGGGCGGCCACGAATCCGACCAACCTGCATCTCGTGCGTCCGAGCATCTGGCGGGACCAGCGGCTTGCCCAACGGTTCGCCGACCGGATCTGCGAGCGGGTGCCGCACGACGAGCGGCAATCGACCGGAGTCGTGCTCCTCGGCGCCGGCATGCCCGATGAGTGGCGCTCGGCCAGCACCGCTTGGGAAGAGGACGAGAACTACTTCCTGACGCGTGCCGTCCTTCTGTTGCAGGAAGCCGGCTTCAGCCAGAACATGGTCAGGCCGGCGTGGGTCGAGTGGCAGACGCCCTCCCTCAGCGAAGCCGTGCGGCACCTCGCGGCCATCGGCTCCGCACGGATCGTCGTCGCGCCTGCGACGATCGTGCAACCGGACCTCTCCACTCTGATAGACCTCGAGCGAGAGATGCGAGACGCGCGGATACCGGACCACATCCGCACGACCCTGCTCCCGCCGTGGGGGGACGACGCCGTTCTCGTAGACGTCGTCGCGTCACGGTTCGAAGACGCGCTTCGGCAGGTCGCGCACGGGTCCTGAGCGGACCTAGCGGTTCCGGACCACCTGTTTCGCCGCCTTGCAGCGGTCCCAGTTCCACGCCTGCATGCGACGGATCTTCGGGTACAGGAACGCATACCGCAGGGCGACGGACAGACCCCCTCGCCCGGCCTCGGCCCTCGTCTCGAGGTTCTCGATGCTCTTGCGCAGGTCCGCCGCGGTGGTCCCGCGGAACAAGGTGTAGCCCTTGCCGATGGCCTGGAGCACGTGCGCGTCGCTCCCCCCCGTCGCCGCGATGCCCTGCCCGCCTGCGAAGGCCTTCGCGGCGAGGCGGTTGGCGTGCACGAGGTACGGTGACGAGTTGTATACCTCCAGCGCGTGGAACGCGACCTCGCGGATGGCGCTGCCCACGCTTTCGAGGCCGAACGGCCCGAACGCACGGTTTGCGAACGGATGCGCGATCACCGCAATCCCGCCCTGCTCCTGGATGGCAGCGACCGTCTCGGCGGCGCTCAGTCCGGGCGGCACGGCTTCCTGCAGCCACAGCCCGATGATGTGCCCCGACCGGGACGAGACCTCCTCGCCCACGACGACCTCGACGCCGTACACGTCCGACAACGACTGAGCGAAAAGCGCCCCCTCGATGGTGTTGTGGTCGGTGATCGCGATGACCTTCAAGTCGGTGCGCGTCGCCACGTGCTCCATGATCTCGGGTATCGTGGCGAGACCGTCGCTGTGGTCGGAATGGATGTGCAGGTCCGCCTTGCTCCAGACCTCTTTCATGAGCGCCTCTCTGTCGATTCCATGGCCCGTGCTCGCTTAGCAATCGCCGTGCCATGAGCGGGCCGCCGCACGACTACAGTATCGGCACCTCACAGCTCGGCCTCAAGCAACGCTTTCTCCGTCAAGGCCATCTCTGCCCGGTCGAGCACGTGCTGCGTGGCGAGCTGCTGGAGGCGTTCCGTGGTCGTGCGCAGACGGGCCGCGAGCGCCCGCATCGCCGCCAGCGCAAGCTCTGGGTCGGTGCGAAGCGCTTCGAGGAACTCCGCGCGGTCGTACGAAGCGAGCTCTGTCTCCCCCACCGCGACCGCCGTGGCCGAACGCGGCCGCTCCTCGAGGATGGCCGACTCGCCGAACATCTCGCCAGGCCCGATCTCTGCGACGACGGTGTCCACGTGCGCGCCGCGCTTCTTGATGCGCACCGAGCCGCGCACGACGATGAACATGCGGTCGCCTTCGTCGCCTTCGTCGAAGATGGTCTCGCCGTCCGCGAACCGCGCGAGACGCCCTTCATGCGCCAGATCCACGACGCCTCCTCTCTTTGTGCGTCATCGCTCCGAGACGTGTCCCGCATGCGAGGCCCACGCCGCCAAGCGCTCCACCCCTTCTTGCAACCGCTCGATGGAGGCAGCGTAACTGAATCGCAGGAAGCCCTCGCCGCCCGGCCCGAAGTCGACGCCTGGAGCCACCGCGACGTTGGCTTCCTCGAGCAGACGCGAGGCCAAAGCCAGCGAGTCGCTCCCCCATGCCCGAGCATCGGCGAACACGTAGAAGGCCCCTTTCGGCTCGACCGCGACGTCGAGGCCCAGGTCTCGCAGCGCCGGGACCAGGTAGTCCCTCCGTTGCCGGTAGACCGAGCGCATGCGGGCCACCTCATCTTGGCCCTCGGCGAGCGCCACCGCTCCGGCGACCTGGACGAAGTGGTTCGCGCACAAGAAGAAGTTCTGCTGGATGACCTCGGCAGCGCGTACGAACGTCCGAGGAGCGATGAGATAGCCGAGGCGCCATCCCGTCATGGCGTAGGCCTTCGAGAAGCCGTTCAGCACGAACGCCCGGTCGGTGAACTCGAGGATCGACCGGCTGCGGCCGTCGAACTGCAGCCCATGGTAGATCTCGTCGCTCGCGATCCACACGCCCGTGCGCTCCGCGAGGTCGGCGAGCCCGCGCAGGTCCTCCTCCGGGAGCACTGCGCCGGTCGGGTTTCCCGGGGAGTTGATCACGATAGCTCTCGTCCGCGGCGAGATGGCGGCCTCCACCTCTTCAAGCCGGAACCCGAACCCTTCTTCGGCCCGCACGCGAACGGACACGGGCACGCCGCCGAGAAAGCGGACGTAGTTGGGATACGCCGGATAGCACGGGTCGGCCACGATCACCTCGTCGCCGGGGTCGAGCAACGCGCCGAACAGAAGCAGCATCGCCGGCGACGTGCCTTGCGTGACGACGATGTCGGCCGGATCGACTGAGACGCCGTATGCGGCCCGCATGTGATCCACGATCGCCTCGCGCAGGCTCGGCAGCCCGGCCGACTGGGTGTAGCCGGTCTCCCCGGCCTCCATGGCGCGCTCGGCCGCTTCCGTGATCAGCCGCGGCGTCGGGAAGTCGGGGTCTCCGATCTCGAGCCGGACGACGTCCACCCCCCGCGACTCGAGCTCCTTCGCCCGGGCCACCACGTCCATGACGACGAACGGCCGCATCGAGCGCGCTCGCTTCGAAACCTCGTCCACGGGGCAGCCTCCTCACAGCTTCGCTTCGTACTGCCGCTGCAGCCACACGGAGCGGACTTCCGCGCGTCGAAGGTCCACGAACGACGCCTCCCGCGTGCGGATCACCTCGTGGGGCGGCTCTGGGTCGAACACGACGCCCAAGTCTTCTGCCCGGGCCCAGAACTCGGTGCCGGGCAGCACGCGCAGCGTCGAGGTCTGGATCCTGCCCGGGTCGAGGCCGATGCAGAAGCGCATGCCCTCCAGCATGTCCGCAGGGGTGTCACCGGGCAGGCCGACGATCAGGTCGCACTCGACGCGGATGCCGTGGCGCTTGCAGGCCTCGACGCCTGCAACGAAGCGCTCGCGGTCGAACGGCCGCCTGCAGGCCCCGAGCGCTCGCGCGCCGACGGTCTGCGGACCGGTCTCGACGGAGGAGACGCCCGCACGGGCCAGCAGCGCAGCCGCTTCGTCGTCGACCCGCTCGATGTCGACCTCGACCGTGTGGAGTCGCACGCCGCGGCGGGCGTACGGCTCCAGCATATCCGCGAGCCACTCGAGGCGCTCGCGCGTCAGGTTGAACACCGGGTCGATGAACGAGAACGACCGGACCCCGGGAGCCTGGGCGATGAGCGAGACTTCGGCCTCGACCCTCTCGCGCGAGTAGGCCCTGATCCGCCGGCTCCCCTTTCCCTCGTAGCAGTAGCCGCACTGATGCGGGCATCCGCGGTACGTCTCCACGTACGTCGCGCCGTCGATCGGGGCCAGAACGCCCGTCAGGTACGGCGACGGGAGCCGGTCGAGGTCCTCGAGCGGCTGCTGCGGACGCGTCGCCCGGATGGACCCGTCGGCCGACCGGTAGACGATGCCATCGACGTCATCGAGGTCGGCGCCTTCCGACAGCGCGAGCAAGAGCTCCGCGAACGGGACCTCGCCGTCGCCCACCACGACCGCGTCGATCTCGGGATGGCGCGCGAGGACGTCTTCAGCGATCGGGCCGACCTCGGGACCGCCGGCTACGACATGCGTGGATGGCGCCGCAGCCTTGACGACCCTGAGAGCCTCGTAGGTGTCGCGGGCGGACCAGCACATCATGGATGCTCCGACGACGTCGGGCTCCAACTGCAAGACCCGGTAGGCGACCCACCACGGATCGGTGCCGGCGTCGATCTCGAGCGTCTGGAACGCCGCCGCTCCCGCCAGGCGGGGGTCGTGCTGAGCATACGCGCGGACGTACGCGCATCCGAGCGAACGGTACCCCGGCGCATTCAAGGCGAGCAGCACCACTTTCAGGGGCCTCACAGCCCAATCCCTTCGCCCGGAGCGTGCATGGCGTGCGACCGCGGCACGCGAAGCCCGCGGACCTCGACCCATGCCCGATTCACGGTTCCCGTGTCGCACGCGGCGGCGACGACCGCCTCAGGAGGGTCGACTGCCGACCCCGTCGCCTCCAAGACCACGTGAGCGGCGCCGGCGTGCGCGGCCGCGGCGACAACCAGGTGGAGCTGCTCAGCATTGTGCCGGCACACTGGGACGATCGCGCTCGCCGCGACCTGCAGGCTGGCCTGGCTTGCCGCGTCCGTGAACCGCTCGATCCCCGACAGCGAGGCCGCGGACGCGCCAGCGGCGCCCGCCATGCGATCTCCGAGGTCCCCGACCCCGAAGACGATCGCCCGAACGTGCCTGACGCCGGCCATCAACGCTCCCCTAGCTACCTCCTCGCGCGCCAAGGCGGCGGCGTCGGTCTCTAGCCCGATCCGCTCGAAGCCCGCCGCCCTGGCCGCCGCGACGATCTCCGGAAGCGATGGATGCGCGAACGGCTCAGGCCCGCACAGGACGACGCTGGGACCGACTGAGGCCGTCCACTCGGCCGCGACCTCGCGCAGCTCTGCCGCGACGTCAGGAACCGAGCGCCACGTCGCGGCGACCCGCCGAGGGTCGCACAAGCGGCAGCGTCTCTCGCTTGGAACACCGACCTCGACGCGAGCGAACGGCAGCATGCTCCTCCTCATCCGACGCAGCCAGTATAGACGGAGCGGGCGGCGCGGTCTCAGCGCAGCAGACAGGTGGCTGGTAGAATCCTGCCATGGACAGCTTCCCGCGTCAGCAGCCATCGCCGCTCCGCTTCATTCCCGGGGTCCTCGCGCTGCTCGCGCTCGTCGCGACGCGGTTCTACAGCCACGCGCTCTTCCACACCATGGCCGAGCTGTTCGCCGTCGCTGTGCAGTTCAGCCTGTTCACCGTCGTGTGGCACAGCAGGCGGCACATCGACAGCGGTCCGCTGCTCTTGATCGGCGCGTCGGCCGCCTCGATAGCCGGATTGGACGCATTGCACATGCTCACCTACGAAGGCGCAGGGCTCCTGCCCTCGACGCCAGCCGTTCCCATGCAGCTATGGATCGCCGCTCGCGGCATCCAGGCCGGCAGCCTGCTCGTCGCGAGCCGCTACACAGACCGTACGCCGGTCGCGTGGCGCGTGCTCGCCCTGACGAGCCTCCTTGGCGCAGCTGCTGTCGCACTCACCGCGACCGGCGCGTTGCCCGCGCTTCTCGGCTCCGGCGGCCTGGCTTCGCTGAGGTCGGCCGCTGACTGGGCGACCGTGCTGGCGCTCGGCGCAACCCTCTACCGCTTCTCGAGGACGCCCGATGCCTTCCCTCCCGCCGTGGCTTCGCTCGTGCAGCGATCGGTCGCAGCCGTCATCGGGTCGCAGTCGCTGATATCGCTGGCCCCTGACCCCTCCACCGTGATCCACCTTGTCGGACACCTTCTGCGCATCGTTGGCGCGTATGCGTTGTACCGGGCAGTCGTCGTCAGCGTCCTCGAAGAGCCGCAGGCGCTGCTGTTCCGGGAAATCAGCCTCCGCAACGCGCGCCTCGAAGACGCCCAGCGCGCGCTCAGGCGCGCGAAGGAGCGGAGCGACGCGATGGGGTCCGTCGCCGGCATGATCGCGCGCGGAGACGAGGTGGACACCGTCATCGCCCGCGCGCTCGACGTGTGCTGCGAGACGCTCGGCGCCGACGGCGCGGTCCTGGCGACCGTCTCCGGGACCGGGTATTCCGTATCGCACACGCGGGGGTTCGACAGAGCCATGGCTGACCTCCAGACCGATACGCAATCCGCCCGCCACCTGGCCCTCGCCATCGAGAAACGCGCGCCGGTCATCGTCAACGACCCAGCGCGCGATCCGCGCGTCGACCGTGCGTTCGTCTCTCGTTTCGGCATCAGAGCGCTCATCACTGCTCCGCTGCTGGCAGGCAACGAGGCGTTCGGCGCCCTCACGTTCGTCAAGCGCAAGGGTCGGGTCGGCTTCGACGAGCACGACCGAGGCTTCGTCGGACGCCTCGGCACCGCGCTCGCCCTGGCGATGGCCAACGAGCGCCTGCGCGCGTCGCAAGCCCGGGTGGCTGACGCTCTGCGCTGCGCGATACTCTCCATGCCCGACGCATTGCCCGGCGTGCAGATCGGGCACGTGTATCGCTCAGCCGACCGGCTGGCGCGCATCGGTGGGGACTTCTACGACGCATTTCCCGTCGCCGACGGAGTGCACGCGGTTCTGATGGGAGACGTCTCGGGGAAGGGCGTCGACGCGGCCGTGTCCAGCTTCGTGACGCGCACCGCGTTCCACGCGCTCGCGCTGCGAGAGCCGTCGCCTGCCGCCGTGATGACTGCGGTGAACGACGTCCTGGCGCGGCTCCTGCCGGAAGGGGCGTTCGCCACCGCCGTGTTCGGTCTCATCGACACGACCGCTGGAGTGTTCACTGCCTGCAGCGCCGGTCATCCCGACCCGCTGGTGTGCGCAGACGGACGTTGCGTCGAGCACGACGCGGTCCGCAGCATGCCGCTCGGCATGTTCCCGGACGCCCGGTACGAGGAGTTCTCCGTCCCGCTCGGCCGCGGCCACGTCCTCGTGCTGTTCAGCGACGGCGTCCTCGAAGCCCGAAGAGGGCTGGAGCCGTTCGGCGAGGGACGCGTCCGCGAGACCCTCGACACCCTGGAGACCCACGACCCGCAAGGCGTCGCTGAGCGCCTGCTCGCAGCAGTGGTCGAGTACGCCGACGGCACCCGCGCGGACGACATCGCGATCGTCGCGCTCAGGCTCGAGTGACGGACCTTCAAGCAGAACGGGCGGCCCGTGGCCGCCCGGTTCGCTCGTTGGTGTCGGAGGTGGGAGTTGAACCCACACGTCCTAAGTGGACACTAGGCCCTCAACCTAGCGCGTCTGCCATTCCGCCACTCCGACGCATCGCGCTGCCGTCGAGACAGCGAGGGGAAGTGTAACAGAACCCCTTCCGCAGTTCTAGACGGAAATCACTCCGCTGCGCCGCCTCCCGTCGCGCCGGCCGCCGACACGCTCCGCTTCTGCTTCTCCTCCGGGATCGGGTTCGGCGCGGCGAAGTGGCACGCCGCCCGGTGTCCTGGCGCGACTTCACGGAGCTCGGGCTCCTGCTCGGCGCAGATCGGGAACTGCGCGATGGGGCACCGCGTGTGGAAGCGGCACCCCGTCGGCGGGTTGATCGGGCTGGGCACGTCGCCTTCGAGGATGATCCTCGTGCGCGCGCGCTGCTTCTCAGGGTCGGGCACAGGGACCGCTGAGAGCAGCGACTGGGTGTACGGGTGGTGCGGCTCGTCGTACAGGCCTTTCCAGTCGCCGATCTCGATCATCTTGCCGAGGTACATCACCGCGACCCGGTCGGAGATGTGGCGCACGACGGACAGGTCGTGGGCGATGAACAGGTACGTGAGGCCGAACTCGTCCTGAAGGCGCTCGAGCAGGTTGATGATCTGCGCCTGGATGGACACGTCGAGGGCCGAGACCGGCTCGTCGCACACGATCAGCTTCGGGTTCAGCGCGAGAGCGCGCGCGACGCCGATGCGCTGGCGCTGGCCGCCCGAGAACTCGTGCGGGTACCGGTTGATGTGCTCGGGGTTGAGGCCGACCACCTCGAGCAGCTCCTGCGCGCGCTTGCGCCGTTCGAGCTTGGTCCCGATCCCGTGGATGACGAGCGGCTCGGTGACGATCTCGCCGACCGTCATGCGAGGGTTCAGGGACGCGTAGGGGTCCTGGAAGATGATCTGCACGTCGCGGCGGAAGGCCTTCAGGTCCTTCCCTCGCAGCGCGAGCACGTCTCTGCCCTCGAATTCGACTTCTCCGGCGGTCGGCTCGAGCAGCCGGATGATGCACCGGCCGGTCGTCGACTTGCCGCACCCCGACTCGCCCACCAGGCCCAGGGTCTCGCCCTGCTCCACGTCGAACGACACGTCGTCGACAGCGCTCACGTGGCCGCCGAACCGCGACATCAAGACGCCTTGCTCGACCGGGAAGTACTTCTTGAGGTTCCGGACCGACAGGATCGTGCTCATGCGACCACCCCCGCCGGCACGGCCACGCCTCGTCTGAACTCCGGGTCCTCGGAGAAGTGGCACGCGGAGCCGTGGGAGCCGACGATGTCCCGAAACTGCGGAACCTCGCTCCGGCACTTCTCGGTCGCGTAGGGGCACCGGGGATGGAACGCACACCCCGGCGGCACGTCGATGAGGCTCGGCGGCTGGCCGACGATCGGGACGAGCTCGCCCTTCTCCGACACGTCGTGACGCGGGAGGCTGTCCAGAAGCCCCCAGGTATACGGGTGCAGCGGCTGGTAGAAGACTTCGTCCGCGGTGCCGAACTCGACCGGCTTTCCGGCGTACATCACGAGGACCTTGTCGGCCATGTCCGCGACGACGCCCAAGTCGTGCGTGATCATGATGATCGCGGTGCCGGTGCGCTCCTGAAGCTCGATCATCAGCTCGAGGATCTGGGCCTGGATGGTCACGTCGAGGGCCGTCGTGGGCTCGTCGGCGATCAGGATGTCCGGGTCGCACGCGAGCGCCATGGCGATCATCGCCCGCTGCCGCATGCCGCCCGAGAATTGGTGGGGATAGTCCTTCGCCCGCGCTTCGGCCTTCGGGATGCCGACGAGCTTGAGCAGCTCGACCGCCCGCTCGAACGCCTCGCGCTTGTCCATCCCCTTGTGAACGCGCAGGGACTCGGCGATCTGGTCGCCGACGCGGAACACCGGGTTGAGCGACGTCATCGGGTCTTGGAAGATCATCGCGATGCGGTTGCCGCGCAGGTCGCGCACCGCTTCGTCGTCCATGGCCAGCACGTCTTGGCCCTTGAAACGGATGGACCCTTCCACGACCCGCCCCTGAGGCCCTTTGATGAGCCGCATGATCGACATCGCGGTGACCGACTTGCCGGAGCCGGACTCGCCCACGACCCCCAGGGTCTGTCCCCGTTCGAGGGTGAAGCTCACGCCGTCCACCGCCTTCACGACGCCGTCGCGCGTGAAGAAGTGCGTCTTGAGGTTCTCGACTTCGAGCAGCGTATCCATCGGCTAGTCCTTCATCTTCACGTCGAGGGCGTCGCGCAGGCCGTCACCGAGGAGCACGAACGCAAGCACGGTGGTCAGGATGGCGAAGCCCGGATAGATCATGATCCACGGCGCCGTGAACATGAACGCGCGCGCTTCAGAGAGCATGAGGCCCCACGACGGCGTCGGCGGCTGGACGCCCATGCCAAGGAACGACAATGCGGCCTCTGTCAGGATCGCTCCGCCGATGCTCATCGTGCCGTACACGATGATCGGCGCGATCGAGTTCGGCATGATGTGGCGCGCCATGATGCGCAGGTCCGACGCCCCGAGCGCCCGCGCCGCGTCCACGTACTCGTTCTCCTTGACCGACAGGATAGAGCCGCGGAACACGCGAGCGATCGACGGCCATCCCAAGATGCCGATCGCGATGAAGACGTTCATGAAGCCTTTCCCGAGCACGGCGATGAGCGCGATGGCGAACAGGATGTACGGGAACGCTAGGAAGACGTCAGCGATCCGCATGATGATCGAGTCCCAGAGCTTACCGTAGTACGCAGCCAACGCACCCAAGATGAGACCGATCACGACCTCGATCGACACGGCGATGACACCGACTGCCAGCGAGATGCGCGACCCGTACACGACACGCGCGAAGATGTCTCTGCCGAGCCGGTCCGTCCCGAACGGGTGCGCCGAGCTTGGAGCGAGCAGCATGCGCTGGCTGACCGTGGTCGTGTCGATGTACTCCGGATCACCGTAGCGCTGCGGCACCCACAAATCCGCCGACACCGCGACGACGATCATCAAGAGGACCCACACCAAGCCTGCCATGGCGAGCTTGTTCCGCCGCAGGCGACGCCACGCGTCGCCCCAGAGCGTGCGGCTGCTGCGTTGTGCGAGAGCGCTCGCCGGCATGTCCTCCGTCGGCGGCGTGGCAGGAACGCCCGTCCGGAAATCCTTCACCGGATGGCCCTCCTCGGCGAGGGGGTCGTGGATGTGCTTGTCAGACATCTCCTCCCCCTCACTTCGCCGGCTGGCCATACCGGATCCGCGGATCCAGGAAGGCGTACGAGATGTCGACGATCAGGTTGATCAGCATGACGGCGAACACGACGATGATCACGCCGCCCATGACGATCGGCCAGTCGCGCTGCTGGATGGCGTAGTAGATCTCGAGACCGACGCCAGGCCAGTTGAAGATCGTCTCGGTGAGGATCGCGCCGCTCATCATCGCGCCAAGGTCGAGACCGATGAACGTGACCACCGGGATCAAGGCGTTCTTCAGCGCGTGCTTGAACACGACGGCGCGGTCGCTCAGGCCTTTCGCCACGGCTGTCCGGATGTAGTCCTGCCCCATCACCTCGAGCAGCTGGCTGCGCATGATGCGGGCGGCGTACGCCGTCGACACCGACGCAAGAGTCACCGCTGGCAGCACGAGGTGTGCGAAGTCTGGCGGAGATCCCATGCCGGACATCGGCAGGTAGAACGCGCCGCCCGTCCACTCTTTCATCTTGATGCCGAACAGGACCTGGAACAGCATGCCGAGCCAGAACACGGGCACCGACACCAGCACCGAGGTCGAGAGCGTCACGAGAACGTCGAGGAACGAGTACTGCTTGACCGCAGAGATCACCCCAGCCCCGATGCCGATGATGATCTCGATCACGATGGCCGCAAGCGCGAGGCGCACCGTGTTCGGATACTTGCCAGCGAATATCTCAACCACAGGACGGTCCTTCTGGTACGAGCGCCCGAGGTCGCCCTGGAAGAGCTTTCGAAGGTAGGTCACGTACTGGATGTGCAGCGGCTTGTCCAGCCCGTTCTCTTTGACCAACTGGTTGTACAGCGCCGGTGAGATGGCCTTCTCACCCGTGATCATCCGTATCGGATCTCCCGGTAGGACGCCGGGCGCGCGCAGGATGAACAGCAGTATGGTCACCCCGAAGAACACGGGCACCATCTGCAAGATGCGCCTTGCGATGTACTTGAGCATCAGGATGCCTTACTAGTCCGTGGGGCGGCGCAGCGGCGCCCGCCCCGCAACCGGCGGGAGGATGCCTGCCTGAGGCATCCTCCCGCTCGTGCGTCGAAGTACGTTCTTGCTACTGGGCGATCCAGACCTTGTCCAGGTTCGCGATGCCCATCGGGCTGTACACGAAGTCGCGGATGCGGTCGGAACCGACGCGGCCGTGCTTGTAGAACACGATCGGGATGACAGGAGCGTCTTCGCCGATCAGGCGCTCGGCCTCGCGGTACTTCTCGATGCGCGCGTCTGCGTCCGGCGTCTTGCGAGCCTCAGCGAGCAGCGCATCGACCTGCGGGTTGGCGTAGAACGAGTGGTTGTCGGCGCTCTTCGAGTCGAACAGCGGATACAGGAAGTTGTCCATGATCGGGTAGTCGGCGATCCAGCCGAGCCGGCCCATCTGGAACTCGCCAGCATCCAGCTTGTCGAGGTACTGCGCCCACTCCTGGCCGTCGAGCTTGACCTGGACGCCCAGCGCCTTCAGGTCGGACGCGATGAGCTCCATGATGGGCTCATGGCCAGAGCCGCTGTTGAACGACAGCGTGATCTCCGGCAGACCCTTGCCCTCAGGATAGCCAGCGTCCGCGAGAAGCTTGGCGGCCTGCTCCTTGTCGTACTTGGCGTACGGCCACGCGCCGTCCTGGTACCCGACGATGCCCTTCGGGACGATGCCCGTGGCCGGGTCGCGGGTGCCCTCGAAGACGCTGTCGACGATCGCCTGGCGGTTGATGGCCAGCGAGAACGCCTGGCGCAGCGTCTTGTTCGTGAAGAGCTTGTCCTTGTTGTTCAGGATGACGTAGTAGACGGCGAACTCGGAGCCGGTGACGACCTGCTTCTTCGGCTCGATCGTGTAGCCGTCCGGGCTCTCGCCATACTGCTCGATCGTCGCCTTGAGCTGACCGCTCGGGATCGAGGTGAAGTCAAGGTTCCCCGCCTTGAACTCGAGGAACGCCGTCTCCTCGTCCTTGAAGATCTTGAAGTCGACGCCGTCGAGGTACGCCGGCTCGCCGTAGTAGTCCTCGAACCGCACCAGCTTGATGCCCTGGTCGTGCGCCCACGGCTCGGCCATCATGAACGGGCCGTTGCCGATCGGCTTGTCCAGGAAGGCCTTGGCCTTCTCAGGCGTGTCCAGCTCTTCCTTCGGCACCGGCGCGAGCGCGGGATGGCCCACCACGTACTCGAAGTCGCCGAACGGCTCCTTGAGCGTGACCTCGAGCGTGTAGTCGTCGAGGACCTTCACGCCCTCGAGCTCCTTGGCCTTGCCCTCCTGCATCTCGTCATAGCCCTTGACCGCGCTCAGGTGGTACGAGATCTCGGACTTGTTCTCCGGGTTGCAGATGCGCTCCCACGCGTACTTGAAGTCCTCGGCCTTGACCTCACGGCCATTGTGGAACTTCGCGCCCTTGCGCAGGCGGAACGTCCACACGGTCGCGTCCTCGTTGGACTCCCAGCTCTCGGCAGCGGCCGGCTTGATCTCCGAGGTCAGCGGGTCGAAGTCGACCAGGCTGTCGAACACTGCGCTCACGACCTGCACGCCCTCGCTCTCCTGGGCGTTGAACGGATCGATGAACGCCGGCTCGTTGATGTAGAAGCTCAACGTGCCGCCCTTCACGGGCTTGTCGCCCGTCTCGCCGCCTGTGCCCTCGTCAGTCTTCTTCGCGCACCCGGCCAACCCGGAGACACCGAGCGCGAGGACGACCGCGAGCGACACGGCAAGCACCTTCCGGAATCGCTCAGACAACGTCAGCCTCCCTTCGAAACGACACACCCATTCCTCCACGGACCTGCGGCGGGTCTACGGCGTGACGCCATCAAGCCTGCCGAGACCGGCCATGACACACTAATAGTCTGCCTCTTTGCATAGAATGGCAAGAGGGAGCGGATACGCCGCGCGAACGCGGCTGCGCCGGCCGTCGAGCCGAGGACGGCCTAAGCCGTCGGCCTGTATACGAGCATGAGCACGATCGCGGTCAGCGCGTACATCACGCCGAAGGCGATCGTGATGCGGTCGAGGTTCTTCTCGATGATGCCGGTGCCGGTCGAGGTCGCCGGCATGGCGCCGCCCAGCATGGTGGACAGGCCCGTGCCCTTGCCAGAGTGCAGCAGGACGAAGATGACGAGGCCGATCGCGCTGATGACGTGCAGCGCGATGACGATGTACGCGATGGCTTGCACTTATCGGCTCCTTCGTGTCGAAACGCCCGTCGGCGTGAAGCGCTGACTGAGTATAGCGAGGAGCCTCACGTCGCTCAACACGCCACCCTGTCTCATGCGCGGAGCAACGACCTGCCCGTCCATTCGTCCGGCGCCGCAAGGTCAAGCAGGTCGACCACGGTCGGCGCCACGTCCGCGAGGATGCCGCCGGCGCGGAGCGGACCTGCCTCGTCGTGCACGACCACCGCCGGAACCGGGTTGGACGTGTGGGCCGTGAACGGGCCGCCGCCTTCGTCGAGCATGCGCTCGGCGTTCCCGTGATCGGCGGTGACGACGACCGACCCGCCCTTCGAGCGGATCGCCTCGACGACCTGCCCCACCCCGTCGTCCACCGCCTCGACCGCCTTGATCGCCGCCTCGAGAACCCCCGTGTGCCCGACCATGTCGCAGTTCGCGTAGTTGACGACGTAGAAGTCGGCCGCGTCCGCCCGTATCGCTTCGACGAGCCGGCGCGTCACCTCCGGCGCGCTCATCTCGGGCTGCAGGTCGTAGGTGGGCACCTTCGGACTCGGGACCAGGATGCGCTGCTCGCCAGGCTTCGGCGGCTCCTTCCCGCCGTTCAAGAAGAAGGTGACGTGCGCGTACTTCTCGGTCTCAGCGATGTGGAGCTGCCGCAGGCCCGCCTCGGCGATGACGTCGGCCAGCACGCAGCACGGCAGGTCCTTCTCGAACGCCACTGGAGCGGGGATCGTGGGATCGTACTCCGTCAAGCACACGAACCTGACCTGCGGAAGCACCGGGCGCTCGAACCCATCGAACGCGGGGTCGACGAACGCCCGCGTGATCTCACGCGCCCGGTCAGGCCGGAAGTTGTAGAAGACGACGGCATCCCCCTCGCTGACGGTCGCCACTGGGCGACCGTCGCGGACGACGACGGCAGGCTCGACGAACTCGTCCGTGACGCCAGCGGCGTACGATGCCTCCACGGCCTGCTCAGCCGACGCGGCCTGGGCGCCCTCTCCGAGCACCATGGCCCGCCACGCCCGCTCCACGCGCTCCCAGCGCCGGTCGCGGTCCATCGCGTAGTAGCGGCCCATCACGGTGGCGACCACCCCGACTCCGATCTCGTCCAGAACCCGCTCGAGCGCCCGCACGTAGCCGAGGCCGCTCGTCGGCGGGACGTCGCGTCCGTCCAGGAAGCAGTGCACGAAGATGCGGCGAGCGCCGCGGTTGGCGGCCATGCGCAATAGCGCGTAGAGGTGCTCCTGGTGGCTGTGCACGCCGCCGTCCGACAGCAACCCCATGAAGTGGACCGCTCGGCCTTCGGCGACCGCAGCGTCGATGGCGCCTCGCAACACCTCGTTCTCCGCGAGCGAGCCGTCCTCGATCGCTTTGAAGATGCGCGTGAGCTCTTGGTACACCACGCGTCCGGCGCCGATGTTGAGGTGTCCGACCTCGGAGTTGCCCATCTGGCCCTCAGGCAGGCCGACCGCAAGGCCGGAGCACGCGAGCGAGGTGGAAGGCCACCGTTCGAAGAGCGCGTCGAGGTTCGGCGTGCGCGCGAGGTGTATCGCGTTGCCCGGGCCCGGCGGAGCGAGCCCGAACCCGTCCATGATGACGAGGGCGACCGGCCGTCGCGTCATCGAGCAGCCGCTTTCACGATCTCGACGAACGACTCCGCAGCCAGAGACGCTCCGCCGACGAGCGCGCCGTCGATGTCGGGCTCTCCGAAGAAGTGCCGCGCGTTCTCGGGCTTGACCGAGCCGCCGTACAGCACCCGCATCTGCATCGCAGCCGGCGGGCCGTACATCGCGCCGATGGTGGCCCGGATGCTGCGCGCGACGTCGTTGGCGGACTCAGGCGTCGGCGTACGCCCGGTGCCGATGGCCCAGATCGGCTCGTACGCGATCACGAGCCGCGCCGCGTCCTCGGCAGAAAGCCCCGCAACGCCCGCCATCACCTGGTCGCGGACGAAGCGCTCGGTCTCGCCCGACTCTCTGACGGCAAGCGGCTCGCCGACGCACACGATCGGCGTGATGCCCGAAGCGAACGCCGCCTTGACCTTGCGGTTCACGGTCTCGTCGGTCTCTGCGAAGTGCTCGCGACGCTCCGAATGCCCGACGATCACGTACGAGCAGCCGAGGTCTGCGAGCATCCGCGGCGAAACCTCGCCCGTGAACGCGCCTTCGAGCTCCCAGAAGACGTCCTGCGCGCCGAGCGCGATCGGCACGCGGTCGTACTCGATGACCGTCGAGACGGCCTTGAGCCCCGTGAACGGCGGGCAGACGACGACCTCGACATCGCCGCGCACCGCCTCCAGCTCCCGCGCGACGTCCTGCACGAGCACAGCGCCCTCGCCCGAGGTCGTGTACATCTTCCAGTTGCCGGCCACCATCATGCGGCGGTCCATCAGACGGCTCCTTTCGGCCTCACGCGTCTTTGTCGAGCAGCGCCTCGACGCCCGGCAGGGTCGAGCCCTCCAGCAGCTTCATCGCCGCACCGCCCCCGGTGGAGACGAACGTCACGCGCTCTTCGAGGTCGAACTTCTTGAGCGCTGCGACGGAGTCGCCGCCGCCCACGATCGACGCCGCACGGTTGTTGCGCACGACGGCCGTGGCGACCTCGCGCGTCCCAGTCTCGAACGGCGTGAGCTCGAACACGCCCATCGGACCGTTCCAGAAGATGGTGCGTGCGGTGGCGATCGCGCCCTTGTAGAGCTCGACCGTGGTCGGCCCGATGTCGAGGCCCATCATGCCTGCCGGGATCTCCTCGCGGCCGACGATCTTCGTGTCCGCGTCCTCGACCACCTGGTCGGCGACGACGAAGTCCACCGGGAGCATCAGCTCCACGCCGCGCTCCGAGGCCTTGGCGAGCATCGCCCCGGCGCGCTCCACCCAGTCCGCCTCGACGATCGAGTTACCGACGTCGACGCCCTTCGCGACGAGGAACGTGAAGCACATGCCGCCGCCCACGAGCAGCGCGTCGACGCACTCCAGCAGACGGTCGATGACGCCGATCTTGTCGGAGACCTTCGAGCCGCCGAGGATGGCGACGAACGGCCGCTCGGGCTCCGCGAGCATCGAGGTGAGCGTGTCGACCTCGCGTGCGAGAAGCAGGCCCGCGACCGCCGGCAGGTGCTGCGCGACTCCTGCAGTGGAGGCGTGCGCGCGATGGGCCGCGCCGAACGCGTCGTTGACGAAGATGTCCGCGAGCGACGCGAGCGCATGGGCGAACTCAGGGTCGTTGGCCTTCTCGCCAGGGTGGAACCGCACGTTCTCGAGCATCAAGACCTCGCCGTCGACCATGCGAGCCACCGCCTCCTGGGCGTCCGGCCCGACGATGTCGTCGACGAACACCACGTTGCGCCCGAGCAGCCGCTGCAGCACGCGCCGCACCGGCCGGAGGCTGAACTGCGGGTCGGGCTCGCCCTTCGGACGTCCGAGGTGGCTGACGAGGATCACGCGAGCCCCGTGGTCCACGAGGTAGCGGATCGTCGGCAGCGCTGCGCGCACGCGCGTGTCGTCGGTGACAGAGCCCTCAGAAAGCGGCACGTTGAAGTCGACGCGCACGAGGCAGCGCTTGCCCCGCACGTCGACGTCTTTCACGGTCTTCTTCGTGAACATCCGTCCTCCCGGCGTACGTGTCCCGACACAGTGCGGGCGGGCGCTCGGCCCGCCCGGACGGCTAGCCGATCATCTTGATGAGGTCGACGACCCGGTTCGAGTAGCCCCACTCGTTGTCGTACCAGGACACGCACTTCACGAAGGTGCCTTCGCCGCCCAGCACCATCGTCTGCAGCGAGTCGAAGATCGAAGACGCAGGGTTGCCGATGACGTCGCTCGACACGATGGGGTCCTCGCAGTACTGCAGGATGCCCTTCATGGGTCCTTCGGCCGCCGCCTTCATCGCGGCGTTGATCGCCTCCGCGGTGGCGGGGCGCTCGAGCTCCGCCGTGAGGTCGACGACCGACCCGTCCGGCGTCGGCACGCGCATGGCGATGCCGTCGAGCTTGCCTTTGAGCTCCGGCATGACGAGACCGATCGCCTTCGCAGCACCGGTGGACGTCGGGATGATCGACATCGCAGCCGCGCGCGCACGGCGCAGGTCCTTGTGCGGCAGGTCGAGGATGTTCTGGTCGTTGGTGTACGCGTGGATCGTGTTCATGTAGCCGCGCTTGATGCCGAAGGTGTCGTGCAGCACTTTCGCGAACGGCGCGAGGCAGTTCGTCGTGCACGACGCGTTCGAGATGATGTGGTGCTTCTCCGGGTCGTACTGGTCGTCGTTGACGCCGATGACCACCGTGACGTCCTCGTTCTTTGCGGGAGCCGAGATGATGACCTTCTTGGCCCCTGCCTCACGGTGCGCGGCGGCCTTGGTGGCGTCCGTGAAGCGCCCCGTCGATTCGACGACGACGTCCACGCCGAGCGCCTTCCACGGGAGCGCCGCAGGGTCGCGCTCAGCCAAGACCTTCACCTCGCGCCCGTCCACCACGAACGCGCCGTCAGCCGCCTTGACCTCGTGCGGGAACGCGCGGTGCACCGAGTCGTACTTGAGCAGGTGAGCGAGCGTCGCGGCGTCCGTGAGGTCGTTGACGGCCACGATCTCGATGGACGGGTCGTCCTGCGCGGCCCGGAACACGAGCCGTCCGATCCTGCCGAAGCCATTGATGCCGACTCTGATAGTCACGATGACACCCTCCTCGATACTGAGCTCGGACGTGATCGCCGGGCCGGAGCGGCCCCCGTTGGATAGTACCCGAAGGCGCACGAGCGCGCACCCTGTGCGCAGACCTACCGCCCTCTTCGACGGCGTGGCTCGACCTCTGCCGCAACCTCCATCAAGCGCCTGATGCGGTGATACACCGCTGACTTGGTGAGCGGCGGGTCGGCAAGCTCTCCGAGCTCCTTGAGCGTCGCATCGGGGTTGGCAAGCCGGAGCTCGGCCATCTCCTGCAACGCTGGGGGCAAGCTCGAAAGCCCCCGGGACTCGGCGATCGCACGGATCGCCCTGATCTGCTCCATGGCGGCGTCTGCGCTCTTCTCAAGGTTTGCGGTCTCGGCGTTGACGAGGCGGTTGATCTCGTTGCGGATGCCCTTCATGATCCGCACGTCCTCGGTCCTGAGCAGGGCCCGGTGCGCGCCGACGTGCGCGAGGAACGCCACGATCGGCTCGGCGCCCTTCAAGTAGACGGCGTAGGAGCCTCGCCGCTTCGTCACCTTCGCCTGCATGCCCAGCCGAGCCATGAGGGCCGCCAGATCGGCCGCTATCTGCTCTGATTCCGCCGTGAGCTCGAAGTGGAAGTCACCATGCGGATCAGCCACGAACCCGCCGCCGAGGAACGCGCCGCGAAGGTAGGCCACGGCGCAGCAGTCCCGCTTGACGAGCGCAGCGGGGATGCCGTGCTCGAGCGTCCGGCCCTCCCCCAGGATCCCGAGGTCCCGCAACGCCTCCTCAAGCCGAGGTTGCGCGGGGACGGTGATGAGGTAGTTGTTCGACTTGTGCAGGACCGAGCGCCTGACCGTGAGCTCGGTGGTCAGGCCGTAGATCGAGTGCAGCAGCTTGATGGTCTTGCGGGCCACGGGAGCGGTTTCCGTGGCGATTTCCAGGCGCAACCGGCCGGTGCCGCCCAGGTGCAGCGTCCCCTCGACCCGCACCAGCGCGGACAGCTCGGCACGCGCACAGCACGGCCTGCGGCCCTCCACGCGGGACAGCTCGTCTTTGACCTCGGCCGTGAACGACACCTACCCGAGCCTCCTCAGAACTGCGCACAGCAACGCAGGGTCGTGGTGCCTGGGATTCGAGGCGTCCACGACGTCGGCGGCGATGACCTCGAGGCCCGCCCCGGCGATCCGCGAACGCACCTCAGGCCCAGCGTCGACGGGCTCCACGCCTGCCGCGGGAGCACTCGCCTCCGTATCGTGCACCACCACGACGTCGAGACGTGAGAGCCCGTGCTCGCGCAGCGCCTGGACGTGGTCGGCGGCGTCCATGCCGAGAGTCTCGCCACGCTGGTTCGCGACGTTGCACACGTACGCGACGCGTCCAGAACATGCGCGCAACGCTTCCGGCACGCCGGCTACCAGCACGTTCGGAATCACGCTCGTGAACAGGCTTCCAGGTCCCACGACCACGAGGTCCGCCTCGCGTATCGCGTCGAGCGCTGGACCGTATGCGGGCGGCCGCTCCGGCTCGAGCCACACGCGACGGACGCGTTCGGGGCTGTGCGCCAGCGCCCACTGGCCCACGACGACGTCGCCCGAGAGCGTCTCGCCGTGCAAGACGACCTCGGCAAGCGTGCTCGGCAGCACGCGGCCACGCACCCGCAGCAGGTCGCTCGCGACCTGCACAGCCCGCGCGAAATCCCCTGTGATGTCCTGCAGAGCGGCCAGCACGAGATTGCCGAGCGCATGGCCCGCGAGCCCCTCTCCGTGCGGGAAGCGGTACTGGAACAGCTCTGCGAGCGGCTCCCCGGCCGCGGCGAGCGCCACCAGGCAGTTGCGCACGTCGCCAGGAGGCAGCACGCCGAGATCGCGGCGCAGCCGTCCCGACGAGCCGCCGTCGTCGGCCATCGCGACCACCGCGGTGGTCTCGAAACCCGCCGAGGCGAGGCACGACAGCACGAGTGGCAGGCCGGTGCCGCCACCGATGGCGACCGCCTTCTTGCCGCTCACTCGCGGCTCCTGTCCTTGCCGATGTCGCGATGCGACACGCTCACCGGAAAGCCGGATCTCCTGAGGTGCTCCGCCGTCTGCTCTGCCAGCACGACGCTGCGATGCATCCCGCCAGTGCATCCCAGGGCCACGTGCAGGTGCGTCTTGCCCTCGCGGACGTACCCGGGCAGCAGGTGGTCCAGCAGGGAGAGCCAGCGGCGTAAGAACTCCTCCGTCTCCGGCTGCTCGAGCACGTACGCGCGCACCGGACGCTCAAGACCGGAACGCGAGCGGAGCCGCGGCACGTAGTACGGATTCGGCAGGAACCGCACGTCCATGACGATGTCGGCGTCGGGCGGCACGCCGTACTTGAACCCGAAGGAGGAGACCGCGACGGTGAGCCCACGTTCGCGGCCCGCCCGCGAGAACTGCTCGCGGATCAGCGCCCTGAGATCGGCGGGCCGCATGTCGCTCGTGTCGATCGTGACGTCGGCGCGCTCCGCGAACGGCAGCAAGAGCTCCCGCTCGGCGCGGATGCCGGCCGCAAGCGAGCACTCGTCCGAGAGCGGATGCCTGCGGCGCGTCTCCTTGAAGCGGCGGATCAGCGTCCGGTCGTCCGCCGTGAGGTACACCAGGCGGAAGGGATGGCCCGACGCCTCCAGCCGATCCAGGGCAGAGGCGAGCTCAGAGAAGAACTCGCGTCCGCGAGCGTCGCAGACCACAGCGACGCGCTCGATCCGGCTGCCGGGCAGCGCCGTGAGCTCGACGAGCTGCTCGATGAGCGCTGGCGGCAGGTTGTCGATGCAGAAGTAGCCGAGGTCCTCGAAGGTGTGCATGGCCTCAGAGCGGCCCGCGCCCGACATGCCGGTGATGATGACGAGGTCGCGCGCGCCGGCTTCCGCGCCGCCGGAGACGTCGCCTTTCGCGCGGCCCTCACTCATCGCCGCCCTCGATGGCTTTGCCCGCTAATGACGAGACGATGGATATGAGCACGCTCGCCACGACCGTCTGCCAGAAGCCGGTCGTGCTCACGCCCGGTACGACCCAGTCCACGATGTAGAGCATGAACGCATTGACGACCAGCGCGAACAGCCCGAGCGTCAGGACGGTCACCGGAAACGCGAGAACCTGCACGACGGGTTTCACCACGGCATTCACCACGGCGAGCGCGATCGCCGCATACACGGCGGCAGGCCAGAACGCGTCGACCCGCAGGAGCGCCCCGCCGCTCACGTACGCGACCCCGAAGACGGCAGCCGCTGAGACCAGCATGCGCAACACGAACTTCATCGCGGGCTCCCCTCGCTCGCCGGCCTTCGTTTCCCGAGTATACCAGCAGCCTCGCCATTCCCAGACGCTTGGGAATCGTCACGTCTCGGCGCGTGCAACGCTTCGAGGATACGTTGTGCGGTGGCACGGCCGATGCCGGGGACCTGGGCGATCTCATCGACTCCGGCCTCTCGGATCCGTTTGACGGAGCCGAAGCGTTTCAGCAGCGCCTTCCGCCGGGCCGGCCCGACGCCGGGAACCGCGTCGAGCGCCGACGCCGCAGAGCGTTTGGCGCGTACCGAGCGGTGGTGCTCGATCGCGAACCGGTGCGCCTCGTCCCGGATCAGCTTGAGCAGCATGAGCCCAGGCGAGAAGTCAGGAAGCCGCGCCGGCTCGTCCCACCCAGGGACATAGACCTCTTCCTCACGCTTCGCAAGCGCGACGACGGGCACCCGTGCGCCCGTCTCCTGCAGCGCCGACAGGGCTGCTGAAAGCTGCGGCTTGCCGCCGTCGACGATCACGAGGTCAGGCAACGTCGCGAACCGCTCGTCGCCGCTGCTCGCGCGCGCGAAACGCCGCAGCAGCACCTCTCGCATCATCGCGACGTCGTTCGCCTCGTCGGCGGCCTGCCGGATGCGGAACCGGCGGTAGCCGTCCTTGTCCGGTTTCCCGCCCGCGAACACGACCATCGAGCCCACCGAGTCCTTCCCGTGCAGCGTCGAGACGTCGTAGCACTCGATGCGCAACGGCGGAGCGGGAAGCCCGAGCGCGCTTTCGAGCTCCAGCAGCGCACGGTTGATGCGCTCCTCGTCGTAGCGCGTCCGGTGCTTGTAGCGCGCGAGCGCGAAGCGGGCGTTCTCCGCGGCCAATCCGAGCAGCTCGCGCTTCAGGCCGCGCTGCGGGACGGCCACCCGCACGCGGGAGCCGCGCAGGCCCGTCAGCCAATCGGCCACGGTCTCGCCGTCCGCCGGCGGCTCCGGCACGAGCACTTCCCGCGGCACGTGCGCCGCCTCTCCGTAGTACCGCTCCAAGACCCCCTCCACGAGCTCGCCGAACGGCACGTCGAGCCCTTTGTCGACGACGAACTCGTTGCCTGCAAGCACCCGGCCTTCGCGCACCAGAAGCACGTGGACGCCGGCGATGGTCTCCGCGCGCTCGATGCCGAAGACGTCGAGGTCCAAGGGCCGGTCGGAGACCACCTTCTGCCGTTCGAGCACCCGGCGCACGGCATCCAGCGAGTTGCGCAGCCGCGCCGCGCGCTCGTACTCGAGGTCGGCGGCCGCCTGCCGCATCTGCTCTTCGAGCTCGCGCACCACCTCGGTCCGCTTGCCTTCCAGGAACGCCGCGACGGCCTTGACCCGCTCCGCGTAGTCCTCGCGCGAGATGGCGCCGATGCACACGCCAGGCCCCTTCCCGACGTGCGAGTCGAAGCAAGGCGTGCCGACAGGCTCGCCGCCGCGCGCCGTCACGCGCTTCCACTGGACGCAGGTCGCCCGGCAGATCGGGTAGATGCGGCGCACGACCTCGATCGTCTCGCGCGCGGCCTTCGCGTCCGTGTACGGGCCGAAGTACCGCGTGCCCTCGCGGTGCCGCTCCCGCGTGTACTTGATGGCCGGGTACGGGTCGCTCATCGTCAACGCGATGAACGGGAACGACTTGTCGTCCCGGTACCTGACGTTGAACGGCGGGTCGAACTGCTTGATGAGCGAGTTCTCGAGGATGAGCCCTTCGACCTCGTTCTTGGTCACCACGTACGCGTAGTCGGCCGCCTGCTCCATCAGAAGCGGCACGCGCTCGCGCTCGTCGTGGCCGCTCACGTACTGCCGCATCCGCTTGCGGAGCGACTTCGCCTTCCCGACGTACAGCACCGTGCCGTCCGCCGCCTTCCAAAGGTAGACGCCTGGAGCATCGGGAACGTCGTCGAGCCGCCGCTTGTCCTCCGGAAGCGCCACGTCACACCGCCTCCGGCCGGACCGTCGCGCCCTTCCCTGCGAGCACCGGCGCCAGGAAGCGGCCCGTGTGCGACCCCGGATGCGCGGCGACCTGCTCGGGAGTCCCTGCGCACACCACCTCGCCGCCGCGGTCGCCACCTTCGGGCCCCAGGTCGATGATCCAGTCGGCAGACTTGATGACGTCGAGGTTGTGTTCGATCACGAGCACCGTGTTGCCGGCGTCCACGAGCCGGTGCAGCACCTGCAGCAGCTGCCGCACGTCGTCGAAGTGCAGGCCGGTCGTCGGCTCGTCGAGGATGTAGAAGGTTCGGCCCGTGCTGCGCCGCTGCAGCTCGCTCGCCAGCTTCACGCGCTGCGCCTCGCCGCCCGAGAGCGTCGTCGCCGGCTGGCCGAGCCGGATGTACCCGAGCCCGACGTCGTATAGCGTCTGCAGCTTGCGGCGAAGCGGCGGGATGTTCTCGAAGAAGGCGAGCGCCTCTTCGACGGACATGTCCAGGATGTCAGCGACGTTCTTGCCGCGGTAGGTCACTTGGAGCGTCTCGCGGTTGTACCGCGCGCCTTTGCAGACCTCGCAGCGCACGTACACGTCAGGCAGGAAGTGCATCTCGATCTTGATCTGGCCGTCGCCTTTGCACGCTTCGCACCGCCCGCCGTGCACGTTGAACGAGAAGCGGCCCGGCGCATACCCCCGCGCCCGTGCTTCCGGCGTCGACGCGAGCAACGCCCGGACGTCGTCCCACAGCCCTGTGTAGGTGGCCGGGTTCGACCGTGGGGTGCGGCCGATCGGCGACTGGTCGATGACGATGACCTTGTCGATGGCCTCGACGCCCTCGATCCGGTCGTGCTTCCCAGCGCGCCTGCGCGCGCGGTGCACCGCGTTCGAGAGCGCAGGCGCGAGCGTGTCGGCGACGAGCGAGCTCTTGCCCGAGCCGCTCACGCCCGTGACCACGACGAGGTTCCCGAGCGGGATATCGACGTCGATGCCGCGCAGATTGTGCTCGCGAGCGCCGACGATGCGCAGGTGCCCGCGCTCCGCCGTCCGCCGCTGCTTCGGCACTGGGATCGCCATGCGGCCCGACAGGTACGCGCCGGTGAGCGAGTCCGGGCACGCCATGATCTCCTCGGGCGTCCCTTGGCACACGATCTCACCGCCGTGCTCGCCGGCGCCGGGACCCATGTCGATGACGTGATCGGCCGCCCGGATGGTCTCCTCGTCGTGCTCGACGACGATGACCGTGTTGCCGAGGTCGCGCAGCCGCTCCATCGTGGCAATCAGCCGCGCGTTGTCGCGCTGGTGCAGGCCGATCGACGGCTCGTCGAGGATGTACAGCACGCCCATCAGCCCCGACCCGATCTGCGTGGCGAGCCGGATGCGCTGCGCCTCGCCGCCCGAGAGCGTGGCCGTGGCGCGGTCGAGCGTGAGGTAGTCGAGCCCGACGTCCACGAGGAAGCGGAGCCGCTCGACGATCTCCTTCACCACGCGCGCGGCGATCTGCGCCTCGCGCTCAGTCAGGTCGAGCCCCTCGAAGAACGCAAGCGACGCCTTCGCCGAGAGCTGCGTGACCTGGTGGATGTTGAGCCCCCCGACCGTGACCGCCAGGACCTCAGGCTTCAGGCGCGCCCCTCCGCATGCGGCGCACGGGATCAGCGCCATGTACTCCTCGAGCTTCTCTTTGACCTGCTCGGACTCGGACTCCTGGTAGCGCCGCATGACCGCGTTCAGCGCGCCTTCGTAGCGCGTGTACCAGAAGGTCTCCCGGCCGTCGCGCGTCACGTAGTCGAGCCGGATCCGCTCGTCTCCAAGCCCGTGCAAGAACTTCTCCTGGATGTGCGCAGGCAGGTCCTTCCACGGCGTGTCCACGTCGACGCCGAGGTGTCTCGCGACCGCCTCGAGCAGCTGCGGGTAGTAGTTGAGATTGCCGGAGAACGGCTTGATGGCGCCCTCGGCGATGGTGAGCGTCGGGTCCGGCACGATGAGGTCTGGATCCGGCTCCATCCGGCTGCCCAGCCCCGAGCACACCGGGCACGCGCCGTAGGGAGCGTTGAACGAGAAGTCGCGCGGCTGAAGCTCGTCCATCGAGAAGCCGTGCTCCGGGCACGCGAGCGCCTGCGAGTACGCGACCTCCTCGCCGTCGAGGGGCGCCGCGATCACGGTGCCGCCGGAGAGCTTGAGCGCCATCTCCACGCTTTCGGCCAGCCGCTGCTGCACGCCTTCCTTCAAGACGATCCGGTCGACGACGACCTCGACGGTGTGCTTCACGTTCTTGTCGAGCGCGATGTCCTCGTCGAGCGAGCGCACCTCGCCATCCACGCGCACGCGGGTGAAGCCTTCGGCCTTCAGCTCGGCGAGCAAGCGGGCGTGCTCGCCTTTGCGGCCTTTCACCACCGGCGCGAGCACCTGCAGGCGCGTGCCGTCTGGCATCTTCAGGATCGCGTCGACGATCTCGTCCGGCGTCTGACGCTCGATGCGCCTGCCGCACACCGGGCAGTGCGGCACGCCGATCCGCGCGAACAGCAGCCGCAAGTAGTCGTAGATCTCCGTGACGGTGCCCACCGTCGAGCGCGGGTTGCGGCTCGTCGTCTTCTGGTCGATCGACACTGCCGGCGACAGGCCCTCGATGTGGTCGACGTCGGGCTTGTCCATCTGCCCCAGGAACTGCCGGGCGTAGGCCGACAGCGACTCGACGTAACGCCGCTGGCCTTCTGCGTAGATGGTGTCGAACGCGAGCGACGACTTGCCCGACCCGGACAGTCCGGTGATCACCACCAGCTTGTCGCGCGGTATGTCGAGGTCGAAGCCCTTCAGGTTGTGCTCGCGGGCGCCGCGTATCGAGATGCAGTCGAGAGGCACGGCAGACGTCCTTCCGCGTTCCGTATCGCAGCCGAACTTCCATTGTACGACCGAATGCAAGCGAGCAGAGCGCGCTCCGGCGGACGCGCCGCATCAACGACCTTTCACGCGCTCGAAACGCGCTCGCAACACGCGGACCCGACCATTGGCTCAGGACATCGGTCGGAGAAGGGAGAGCCATGGACATGAAAGTCGCGCTCGACACCCTATGGGTGCTCGTAGCCGGAATGCTGGTGTTCTTCATGAACCTCGGGTTCGGACTCGTCGAATCCGGGTTCTGCCGGGCGAAGAACACCGTCAACATCATCTCGAAGAACTTCATCGTCTTCGCCGTCTCCACCATCGCGTTCTTCGCGATCGGGTGGGGCCTGATGTTCGGCGACGGCAACGGCTTCCTCGGCCTCAAAGGCCTGTTCTTCCTTGGAGGCGCGGACAACAGCCCTGCCGTCGGTGACGCGTACTCCGGCGTCTACTCCGCCATGAGCTGGACCGGGGTGCCGCTGCTCGCCAAGTTCTTCTTCCAGCTCGTGTTCGCCGGAACGGCTGCCACGATCGTGTCCGGAGCAGTGGCCGAGCGGATCAAGTACATCTCGTTCATCGTCTTCTCGTTCCTGCTGGTCGCGTTCGTCTACCCCGTCACCGGCCACTGGATCTGGGGCGGCGGCTGGCTGTCGAAGCTCGGGTTCTGGGACTTCGCGGGCTCCACGGCCGTCCACTCGGTCGGCGCGTGGGCCGCGCTCGCAGGCGTGCTCGTGCTCGGGCCGCGCATCGGCAAGTACGCGAAGGATGGCAGCGTGCGACCGATCCCCGGCCACAACATGACCTCGGCGATGACCGGCGCCTTGGTTCTCTGGCTCGGTTGGTTCGGTTTCAACCCTGGGTCGACGATGGCCGCCGACCCCAACGCGATCTCGCACATCGTCGTGACGACGAACCTCGCCGCGGCTGCCGGTGCGCTCGCAGCCACGGCCGTCGCGTGGGCGCTGCTCGGCAAGCCGGACATCGGCATGACCATCAACGGAGCGCTCGCAGGCCTGGTCGGAATCACGGCAGGGTGCGCGTTCGTCAGCCCCGGCAGCTCGCTCGTCATCGGTGCCATCGCTGGCGGGCTCGTCGTGCTCGGCGTTCAGTTCTTCGACAAGCTCAAGATCGACGACCCGGTGGGCGCGCTTGCGGTGCACGGCATCGGCGGCATCTTCGGCACGCTCGCAGTCGGGCTGTTCGCCCAGGACAAGATCGCTCCAGGGACCACCGGCAACGGCCTGTTCTTCGGCGGCGGGTTCTCGCTGCTCGCCAAGCAGGCGATCGGCGTCGCCGCAGTCGGCGCCACGGTGTTCACCGTCTCGCTCGTGCTCTGGCTCCTGATCAAGGCCGCCCTGGGCGTCCGGGTATCCGAGGAAGAGGAGCTCGAAGGTCTCGACGTCGGCGAGCACGGCAACCGCGCGTACCCCGACTTCGTCCAGACCGAGACGGTGGCCTAGCCGCCTGACGACGTGAGAGGAGCAGCCATGAAGAAGATCGAGGCGATCATCAAGCCGCACAAGCTCGAGGCGGTCAAAGAGGCGTTGCACGAGGTCGGAGTCGCCGGCATGACGGTCTACGAAGTGAAGGGCTTCGGCCGTCAGAAGGGCCACACCGAGATCTACCGCGGAGCCGAGTACGTCGTCGAGTTCGTCCCGAAGATCAAGGTCGAGGTCGTCGTGGACGACGACCTCGCCGAAAAGGCGGAAGACGCGATCGTCCAGGCGGCCCGCAGCGGCAGCATCGGCGACGGCAAGGTGTTCACGTACGAGTGCGTCTCCGCCGTCCGCATCAGGACCGGAGAGCGCGGTCCGGACGCGCTATGACGCTCGCGCTCGCACAGCCCGTCCAGCGGCTTGTCGAAGCCCGGAGCGAGCTGATCGCTGGGGCGCAGCCGGGGGCGGACGCCGCCGAGGCGCTGACGAAGATCACCGACGAGGCCGTCTCCGCACTCGCGGAGACGGCCTTCGCCGGACTCAGGGGCCGCTGGGCGGTGCTGGCGACCGGGAGCTACGGTGCGCGGCGTCTCCTGCCGTACTCGGACATCGACCTGCTGGTCGTCGTCCACAGACGCACGCGCGAGTCCGACGCGGCTGCACGCCAGCTGCTGTACCCCTTGTGGGACGCGGGTTTCGAGGTCGGGTACGCGATCCGCACGCCCAGCGAGCAGCGCGCGGCGTGCCGACGGGATCTCGAGACGCTCACTGCTATCGTCCCGGGCCGCCCGATCGCTGGAGACGCGCTGCTCGGCCAAGAGGTCCGCGACGCCTGCGTGCTCGACGCGCGATCACGCCGCTCCGCCGTGTCCCGTGCGCTCGCGTCCCGGGTGCGCACGGGCACGCCGTACGACCTGTGGCCAGACCTCAAGAACGGAGCCGGCGGCCAGCGCGACCTCGACGAGCTCGAGTGGCGGCGCGTCTTCCTCGGATACGAGGCTCCCGACCTCTCGGAAGAGCAGAGCGTGGTCCTTGCCGCGCGGTGGGCCTTGCACGTCGCCGCGGGCAGAAGCGCCTCGACGCTCTCCCCTGACCACCCCTCGATCGCAAGCGCACGCCTGCACCGCTCGATGGGTCGGATCGCGGCTGCGCTGTCGATGGCTCGCGGGGAGATGCCGGCAGACGCGGCGACGGGCGATCCGTGGACGCCGGAACGGCTGCTCGAGGTCTGCGACGCCGGAGATGAGGACTTCGACACGCTCGCGTGCGCCGCGCTCCACGAAGCGCTCGACGGCATCGTCCCGGGCATGTCGTTCCTGATGACGGCGCGCCGTCCGGCGCTCGGCCACCGCTTCACCGTCGGAGCGCACTGCCTGAAAGCCGCGCTTCTCGTCCGGGAGATCCACGACAGCGACGCCTTGGCCCGCGCACTGTGCCCGACAGAGCGGCTTCCTACCGTCATCGCTGCCGCGCTTGCTCACGACGCTGGCAAGGCGATCCTTGGGCCTGGCCACGCGGAGCGCAGCGCAGGCCCAGCGGCGCACGCAGCGCTCGCCATCACCGGATCCGAGACCGAAGCGGCTGACGCCGCATGGCTCGCCCGTGAGCACCTGCTCCTCTCCACGTTCGCTGAGCGAGCAGACATCGACGACGAGCAGGTGGTCGCGGCGTGCGCTGCGCGGTTGCCTTCACCGGAGCTCCTCGGCCCTCTGTACGTCCTCACAGCCGCGGACCACGCCTCGGTTGGAGCAAGCGCATGGGACTCGTGGCACGCCTCCCTCGTCCAGGTCTTGACGCGGCGCATCGATGCCGCGCTGCGAGAGGGCTCGGCGCTGCATCACGAAGCCCGAGAAGCGGAGCGAGTCAGGGCTGAAGCCGCCGCGTTGCTCTCGCGTGAACCGGGCGCGCTCGTCGCTCTGGCGCGATTCCCCACCCGGGCGCTCGTCGACCGGACTCCCGAACAGGCCGCCGAGGACGCTCGCGCCATCGCTCGGCTGGCATCTGCCACCACGGGAGAAGTTTTTGAGGCCACCATATCAGACGGTCCGGCGCCCGGAACCGTCGCGCTCCGCATCGCCTCGCACTGGCGGCCGCGGCTGCTCGAGGAGGCGGCGGGCTGCTGCACGCTCGTCGGGCTCGACATCCTCGACGCCCAGCTCCTCGCCGACGCAGGCGGCCACGCATTGACGGCTCTCGTCGTGCGTTCCACGGCCGGCGTCCCGATAGCCCACGATACATGGACCCGGCTCGACCGGCTGCTCGGCAGGGCGTTCGCGGACGAGCTCGACCTCGCGACCCGGCTCGCCGCAGCAGGACGCTCGCCCAGCCATCCTCGGTTCCTGCGCGTGGAGTGGAACGACGACGACCCGGCAGTGAACGTGCTGCACGTCGAGACGGACGACCGCCCAGGACTGCTGCACGCGCTCGCCAAGGCCGCGCACGACGCGGGGCTCACGATCCTGTCGGCGCGCGCGATCGTGCGCGACGGCAGAGCGCTCGACACGCTTCGAGTCGTCGACGCGAGCGGAGCGCCCATCAGGACACCCGGCCGGCTCGGACACCTCGCGATGCGGATCCGCGCGGACCTGTCGGGCGCGTGACGGCCTGCTGAGCGTTCACACGCCCGCGATCAGGTCCTTCACGACCTTCGGGTCCTGCAGCGTCGAGATGTCGCCCAGCGCTTCGAGGTCCGTCTCGCCGGCCGCGATCTTGCGGAGGATCCGGCGCATGATCTTGCCGCTGCGCGTCTTCGGCAGGTCGTTCGCGAACTGGATCCGGTCGGGCTGCGCGATCGGGCCGATCACCTTCCGCACGTGGCCTTTGAGGATGGTCGCGAGGTCGTCCGTTGCAACGTGTCCGTCCCGCAGCACGACGTAGGCGTGGATGCCCTCGCCTTTCACCGGATGCGGGTACCCCACGACCGCCGCCTCGCTCACCGCCTCGTGGCTCACGAGCGCGCTCTCGATCTCTGCGGTGCCGAGCCGGTGTCCGCTCACGTTGATCACGTCGTCGACGCGCCCGAGCAGCCAGTAGTCGCCGTCTTCGTCGACGCGGGCCCCGTCGCCGGTGAAGTACCTGCCCGGGAACCGCTCGAAGTACGTCTCGCGCAGCCGCTTGTTCTCGACGTCGCCCCAGGTGCCCCGCAGGACGCCGGGCCACGGGCGCTTGACGACGAGGTAGCCGCCTTCCCCCGGCTCGGCGCGGCTGCCGTCCTCGCGCACGACCTCGGCGTCGATGCCGAAGAACGGCCACGAGGCGGAACCAGGCTTGAGCGGCGTCGCGCCCGGCAGCGGGGTGATGATGATGCCGCCCGTCTCGGTCTGCCAGTAGGTGTCGACGATCGGCACCTCGCCACGGCCGATGGTGTCGTGGTACCACTCCCAGACCTCTGGGTTGATCGGCTCGCCGACGGTGCCGAGCAGGCGCAGGCTCGACAGGTCGTACCGCTGCGGCCACCCGGACCCGTGCCGCATGAGCGCGCGGATAGCGGTCGGCGCGGTGTAGAAGATGTTGACCCGGTACTTCTCCACCACCGCCCAGAACCTGCCGGGATCCGGATACGTCGGGACGCCTTCGAACATGAGAGTCGTGGCGCCCGCTGCGAGCGGCCCATACACGATGTACGAGTGGCCGGTGACCCAGCCGATGTCCGCGGTGCACCAGTAGACGTCCTCGTCGCGGTAGTCGAACACGGTCTTGAAGGTCATGAGCGCGTACAGCAGATACCCGGCCGTCGTGTGCAGCACGCCCTTCGGCTTGCCGGTCGAGCCCGAGGTGTACAGGATGAACAGCGGGTCTTCCGCGCCCATCGGCTCGACCGGGCACGGCTTGCGCACCTCGGGAGCGCTGATCTCCTGGTGCCACCAGGTGTCGCGCCCCGGCTCCATGTCCACGTCGCCGGCGCCGCGCTTGACGACGATGCACGCCTCCACGCTCGGGCACTCGAAGAGCGCTTCGTCGGCAGCCGCTTTGAGCGCGATCTTTCGGCCGCCGCGCACGCCTTCGTCGGCCGTGATGAGCAGCTTCGCGGAGCAGTCCTGGATGCGCTCCCGAAGCGCGCTCGCCGAGAAGCCGCCGAAGACCACCGAGTGGATCGCGCCGATGCGGGCGCACGCGAGCATCGCGATCGGCAGCTCGGGCACCATCGGCAGGTAGATGGCGACGCGGTCGCCGCGGCCGATGCCCTTCTTCTTGAGCACGTTCGCGAACCGCGAGACCTCGTAGAGGAGCTGCTGGTACGTCAGCGTGCGCGACGACCCGTCGTCGCCCTCCCAGATGAGCGCCGCCTTGTTGCGCCGCCACGTCGAGAGGTGCCGGTCGAGGCAGTTCGCGCTCACGTTGAGCTTTCCGTCGGCGAACCAACGGTAGTCGAGCTTCTCGAACCCGCCTTCCAAGACCGTCGTGAACGGCTCGATCCAATCCAGGTGCTCCCGGGCGGCGTCGCCCCAGAAGCCCGCCGGATCGTCGAGGGACCGCTGGTACAGCTCCCGGTACCGCTCGCGGCTGCCGACGAGCGCCCGCTCAGCGAACGCAGCCGGCGGCTCGAAGACGCGGCCGGCGGCGCTCAGCGCCTCGATGGTGCGATCCGGATCAGGTGATGACATACGGGCCTCCGTTCGTCGGTTTGTCGTAGTGTTTTCCCGAACGGGGGTACACTCCTGCCGCGAGTCGTGGCACGATGAGAGGACAGCTCGCGCTTCGAGGCGAGGCGAAGGGGACCGACACGGCGGTGCTGGCGCTCAAGCACGAGAACCTCTGCAACCGGCTGCGCAACCTCGGCAGCGCGCTCATCGCGTACTCGGGAGGCGTCGACTCGACGCTCGTCGCGTTCGTCGCGCACGCGATCCTGGGCGACCGAGCGCTGGCCGTGCTCGCCACCTCGGACGTGCACACCGCGGAGGAGATCGCCGCGGCGCGCGACACGGCCAAGCGGCTCGGATTCCGCCTGCTCGAGGTCGACACCTACGAGATGTCTGACCCGCGCTTCACGGAGAACACGCCAGACCGCTGCTACTACTGCAAGTGCGAGATGTTCGGGCTGCTCAAGCACGTCGCCGAGGCCCACGGCATCGACTGGGTGCTCGACGGGACGAACGCCGACGACGTGTCTGACAACAGGCCCGGCAGGCGCGCCGCCATCGAGCACGGCGTCATCAGCCCGCTGCTCGAGGTGGGGCTCCACAAGGACGAGGTGCGCGAGCTGTCGCGCATGCTCGACCTGCCGACCTGGAACAAGCCGTCGATGGCGTGCCTCGCGACGCGGTTCCCGTACGGCACGCCGATCAGCGAGGACGGACTCGCGCGCGTCATGCAGGCCGAGGCCGCCTTGCGCTCGCTCGGCCTGCAGCAGTTCCGCGTGCGCTTCCACGGCGACGTGGCGCGCATCGAGGTCGACCCGCCCGAGATGGAGCACGCCTGGGCGCTGCGAGACGAGATCGCAGCCGCCGTCAAGCAGGCCGGCTTCGCGTTCGCGGCGCAAGACCTCGAGGGGTACCGGCCGGCCGGCAGCGCTGCGCCCGCTGAAGGCTGTGACCGTGGAGACGCGGTCACGGATGTGATGCTTGGCGCGCCGGTGGCCGATCAGGCCGTTGCAGCGACGGCAGACGCCTAGGCCACGAGCACGCGCAAGGCCGCCCGCACCGCCTCAGGCAGCCGCTCCCGCAGCACCGCCGGATCCGCCAGTGCGCGAGCGAGCACTCGCGTCGTGAACGGCTGCGTGGTCCCGATGATGTCGATGTCCGGATACAGCATCCGCGAACAGCCCTCGACCGTCGCCAGCGACTTGATGAGCATCCCGTAGCCGCTCGGGATCTCGATGCCATGCCTGCCGAGCAGGCGCAAGAAGCCGTAGCCGAAGTGCGCGAAGCTGCTCTGCTCGTCTGCCGCCTCGCCCGGCCGCGCGAGGGCGTCGAGCAGCTTGCCGAGCTCCGCGCGGACGGCTGGGACCTTCTCAGGCGGCACGTGGACGCCGAGCTTCTCGGAGTACGCGAGCGCCCGGTCCGGATCGCGGTAGACCAGCGCAGCCATCACCTGCGTGATGTTGTACCGCTCCTCGGGCGTGAGGTACCCCACGATGCCGAAGTCAAGGTACGCGATGCGGTTCTCGGGCGTCACGAAGACGTTCGCCGGATGCAGGTCCGCGTGATAGCGCCCGTAGACGAACACCTGCCGCATGAACGCTTCGGCGCCGTGCACCGCGAGCCCGTAGAAGTCGACGCCTTCGGCGAGCACGGCGTCGACTTCGGTCAGACGCCAGCCTTCGATGAACTCCATCGTGAGCACGCGCCTGCCGGTGAGGGGCCACACGATGCGCGGCGCCTGCACCACGGGGTCGTCGCGGAAGTCGAACGCGAAACGGTCGGCGAACCGGCCTTCCACGCGCATGTCCAGCTCGCGCTCCACGCTCTCGGCGAACTCGTCGAGCAGCGCCACGGGGTCGAAGCGCTTCACCAGCCCGAGACGCACGGCGCGCTCGGCAAGCCGGCGCGCAACAGCCACGTCCGCCCGGATGGCCTCGGCCGCGCCGGGCCGGATGACCTTCACCGCGACGCGAGCGCCTGCCGGCAGCTCCTCTCCCCACACCGGGCGGTAGGCTCGCTTCAAGCGAGCACGGTGTACCTGCGCGATCGACGCCGAGGCGATCGGCTCGTCCTCGAACCCGTCCCAGAGATCCTCCGGCTCTCTGCCGAACTCGGACCGGATGACCGCGCGGATCTCCGGCGCCGGCAGCGCCGGCACCGCGTCTTGCATCGACTGCATCTCGGCCACGAGCTCGTCCGAGAACTCGTCCGGGCGCACGGATATGAGCTGGCCGAGCTTGATGAACGCCGGGCCGAGCTCTTCGAAGGCCAGACGCCACGCCGTCGCGGACTCCCGCCGCCAGACACCGCGCCCGCGCAGCCCGAACGCGCTCCGCAGCGCCGCCGCTGCAAGACGGCGCGCGACGACGCCCGCGATGTGCGTGCCCCGCGACGCCATCGCCCTCACTCGCCGCCGAGACGCCGCACGATCGCGTCCAGTTTCGTCTCGATGCTCTCCAGGCGTCCGCGCAGCGCCGACACTTCGAAGCGCAGCTCCTCGATCGCCGGGTCGGGACGCTCCTCGGAAGCCGGCGCCTCTCCCTTCGCGCGCGCGATGAGCTCCGCTTTGAGCTTCTCCTTCTCTTCCTCGATCATCGCCGCGAGCCCGTCGACGAAGGCGTCCGGGCCGCCGCCCATCCCTTCGAGACCGGCCTCCTGGCCGCGCCTGATGGCGGCCTTCACGCCTTCGTCCGCGGTCTCGTGGGTGAGCAGCCATGCGGCGAAGAACCGCATCACGTCGTCAGTCATCGTCGCCCCTCTCAGGCGTCGCCAGCCGCCGTCCACCACGGCATTCTACGCCGCCGATGGCTTCCCTGCCGTCCGCACGAGTCCTACACTGCACGAGTACCGTCTTCTTGAGCGGAGGTCAGATGCGCGCAAGCGACGTGCTCCTCGTCGCAGCCGGAGGCGCCTTCGGCGCAACCGCACGCTATGTCCTCGGCGGCTGGCTCGCCGACCGGTTCGGCCCGGCCTTCCCGTGGCACACGTTCGTGATCAACGTGAGCGGCGCGTTCTTGCTCGGCGTCCTCATGGCGCTCTCGGTCGAGCGGGGCATCGTCCCGCAGTCCTGGCGAATCGCGCTCGGCACGGGCGTGCTCGGCGGCTACACGACCTTCTCGACGCTGTCGTACGAGAGCATCGCGCTAGCGGCCGGCGGCTCGCACGCGCTCGCGCTCGCGAACATGTTCGGAAGCGGAGCAGCGGGGCTGCTCGCGGCCTGGCTCGGCCTCGTGGTCGGACGCGTCATCTAGCGGAGGTAGCCATGCACATCGAAGGCGATGCCAAGCGCGTGACCATCTACATCGGCGAGAGCGACCGATGGCACGGCCGCCCGCTGCACGACGCCATCCTCGAGATGTTGCGCTCCGAAGGTTGCGCGGGCGCGACGGTGACGCGGGCCGTGGCCGGTTTCGGCCGCGGCAGCCGCATCCACACCGCGAGCATCCTTCGCCTTTCACAGGACCTGCCGATCGTCATCGAGTGGGTCGACGAGCCGGAGCGCGTCGAACGCCTGCTTCCCAAGCTCGACGAGATGGTCTCCGGCGGCCTCGTGACCATCGAAGACGTGCACGTGCTGCGGTACGTGTCGCCGGACCACCCGCGCGCATGAGCGGCGACACCTCCCACGACGCACGCTCGTCTTTCGCGAGCGTCCGCGCGCTCGGCATCGTCAGCCTGCTCACCGACGCATCGTCGGAGGCTGTCTACCCCGTCCTGCCGCTGTTCTTGACGAACGTCATCGGAGCGCCGGTGGCCGCCATAGGCCTGATCGAGTCGCTCGCGGAAGGAACCGCCGCGCTGGCGAAGATCTTCTCCGGGCGCCTGTCGGACCGCATCGGACGACGCAAGCCGCTCGTGCTGCTCGGCTACTCGCTGTCGAACCTCGTCAAGCCGGCGCTCGCGCTCGTCCCGTCGTGGCCCTGGGCGCTTGCGCTGCGGGTGACCGACCGCCTCGGCAAGGGCATCCGGACCGCCCCGCGCGACGCGCTCATCGCCGACTTCGCTCCTCCGGAGCGCCGCGGTGAGGCCTTCGGGCTGCACCGTGCGATGGACACCGTCGGCGCCGCCATCGGCCCGCTCGTGGCATGGGCGGTGCTATCGCTTGACCCGAACGGCTACCGCACGGTGTTCCTCATCTCGGCGATCCCGGGGGTGCTCGCGATCCTCGTCGCGCTCACGAAAGTGCACGAGCGCTCCCGCCCGGCCGGCACGGGCACGGCGCAGCCCACGGTGTCCTTCCGCGGTCTCGGGCGGCCGTTCGCGCTGTTCGCCGCCATCTCCACGGTCTTCGCGCTCGGGAACTCGTCGGACGCCATGCTCGTCTTGCGCGCGCAGAACCTCGGCGCCTCGGCCGCCATGGTCCCGCTCATATACTTCGCCTTCAACGTCGTGGCGGCCTCGCTGGCGCGCATATTCGGGAAGCGCTCCGACCGGGTCGGCCGCCACCGCGTGCTCGTCGCCGGCTTCGCAGGATACGCGCTCGTGTACGCGGGCTTCGCCGCCGCGCGACACGCCTGGGCCCCGTGGCTGCTCTTCGTCGCGTACGGCGTCCCGTACGCGCTCACGGAAGGCATGGCGCGCGCGTTCGTCGTCGACCTCGTCCCCGAGTCGGTCCGCGCCACCGCGATCGGCGCGTACACCTTCCTGCTCGGTCTGGCGACGCTGCTCTCCAGCACGCTCGCCGGCGTGCTCTGGGACGTCGTGGGCCCCGCCGCTCCGTTCGCGGTTTCGGCGGCACTGATGGCTCTGGCAGCCGTCGCGCTCGCCGCGTCTCGTAGCCTCCGCGCAAGCGGGGTATGATGCAGCACGAGGGGCGTCGTAGGGGGTGACCCAGATGGATCTGCGGGGAGGCAAGGCGATCGCCGTGATCGTCGTCGTCGCCGTAGCGGCCGCCGCGCTCGGCGGTCTGGGGGTCTGGCTGGCCACGAGGTCCCGTCCCGAGCCCGCAGCGCCGTCGTCGTCCACGCCCGCCACCGCGAGCGTCGAGCCGACCGCGCCACCGTCGAGCCCACCCACGTCGACCGCGAGCGAGGAGCCGACCGCCCCGCCGAGCGGCGAGAGCACGTCGTCGGCAGCGCGCAACCCGTCCGACGTCGTCGACCAGCCCACGCTCGTGGTGGACTGGAGCCGCTCGGGCGACCGGATCCGGCTCACGCTTGACTACATCCAGGTGCTGTGGGGCGACGACGCCAACCGCGAGGCCGCTCGACGCGGGCTCGAGACGCCGGTTCCGAACGACTACCTCATCGTCAACGACAACCCTCGGCTGCGGGTGTTCCCAGTGAAGCCCGGGATCATGGTGCACGTGCTGTACAACGACGACGGCACGATGCGCTACGAGGGGCGCGACATCACGCTCGACGAGTGGTACTCGCGGCTGGAAGGGCCGCTCGCCGACCAGTACTCGAGCAGCTACTTCCTGGTGACGATCGAGAACGGCATCATCACGAAGGTCGCGCAGCAGTACACGCCGTGAGGGCCGGCCTGCGAGCCGTGAGGTTTTGCGCTCGCTCGGACGCAGCGTCTGCGTCTGCTACCTCCGCCGCTTCCGCACGCCGTGGGCCGAGCCGCGCCGCGCGCCTTGCTTCAAGCGCTTGAGCACCTCGTCCGCGCTCGTCGACTCGATCTCGGCCTTCAGCTTCACGACCTGGTCGCGCAGCCGCGCCGCCGTCTCGAAGTCGAGCGCCTCTGCCGCCGCGTGCATCTCCTCCTCCATCGTCGCGACGATGCGCGCCAGCTCGTCGCGCGGCAGCGCTGCCAGGTCGCGCGCCACCTCGACCGACGGCTCCAACCCGGCCTCGGTCTCGCGCACGTACTGGGCGATGTCGTGGATCGCCTTGCGGATCGTCTTCGGCTCGATCCCGTGCTCGGCGTTGTACGCCAACTGCAGCGCGCGCCTGCGCTCGGTCTCGTCGATGGCGGTGCGCATGGAGTCCGTCACCGTGTCGGCGTACAGGATGACCTCGCCGGAGACGTTGCGCGCCGCCCGTCCGATCGTCTGGATGAGCGAGCGGTGGTTGCGGAGGAACCCTTCCTTGTCGGCATCCAAGATCGCCACGAGCGAGACCTCGGGCAGGTCGAGCCCTTCGCGCAGCAGGTTGATGCCGACCACGACGTCGATGACGCCCGAGCGCAGGTCGCGCAGGATCTCCACGCGCTCGAGCGTCCCGATGTCTGAGTGCAGGTAGCGCACCTTCACGCCGTGCTCGGCCAGGTACTCGGTGAGGTCCTCGGCCATCTTTTTCGTGAGCGTCGTGACGAGCACGCGCTCGTCGCGCTCCACGCGGACGCGGATCTCCTCCATCAGATCGTCGATCTGGCCCTTCGTCGAGCGCACGACGACCTTGGGGTCCACGAGGCCGGTCGGGCGGATGATCTGCTCGACGACCTGCGCGCTCACCCGGAGCTCGTAGTCGCCCGGCGTGGCCGACACGAAGATCGTCTGCGGCACGCGCGCGCGGAACTCGTCGAACGTGAGCGGCCGGTTGTCGAGCGCGCTCGGAAGCCGGAACCCGTGCTCGACGAGCGTCACTTTGCGCGAGCGGTCTCCCTCGTGCATGCCGTGCAGCTGGGGCACCGTGACGTGCGACTCGTCGATGATGCACAAGAAGTCCTTCGGGAAGTAGTCGATGAGCGTGTGCGGCGGCTCGCCCGGCTTGCGGCCGTCGAGGTGCCGCGAGTAGTTCTCGATGCCGCTGCAGAAGCCCATCGTCTCGAGCATCTCGAGGTCGTAGGAGGTCCGCATCTCCAGGCGCTGCGCCTCCAGGAGCTTGCCCTGCGCCTTGAGCTCGGCGAGCCGCTGCCGCAGCTCCTCGCGGATGGAGTCGAGCGCCTCTTGGATCTTCTCCGGGCGCGTCACGTAGTGGGTGGCCGGCCACACCGGAAGCGAATCCAATTGCTCGACGACTTCGCCGGTGAGCGGGTCGACCTCGGCGATCGTCTCGACCTCGTCGCCGAAGAACTCCACGCGCACCAACCGCTCCGCGTACGGCGGGAAGACGTCGACGACGTCGCCGCGCACCCGGAAGGTGCCGCGCGCGGCTTCGTAGTCGTTGCGGTCGTACTGGATGCCGATCAGGTCGCGGATGAGCCGGTCGCGGTCGTACGCGCCGCCGCGCTCCAGGAACACCGCCATGCCCGCGTAGTCCTCGGGCGAGCCGATGCCGTAGATGCACGAGACGCTCGCCACGACCACGACGTCGCGGCGCGAGAGCAGCGCAGCCGTCGCGGCGTGGCGGAGCTTCTCGACCTCCTCGTTGATCGAGGCGTCCTTCTCGATGTAGGTGTCGGTCGTCGGGACGTACGCTTCGGGCTGGTAGTAGTCGTAGTACGACACGAAGTACACGACCGCGTTGCGCGGCATCAGGTCGCGGATCTCGGACGCCAATTGCGCCGCGAGCGTCTTGTTCGGCGCGAGCACGAGCGTCGGCTTCTGGACCGCCTCGATGACCTTCGCCATCGTGAACGTCTTGCCGGAGCCGGTGACGCCAAGCAGCGTCTGGTCCCGCATCCCGGCGCGCACGCCCTCGGCCAGCTGGGCGATCGCTTTGGGCTGGTCGCCGGCCGGCTCGTACTCGGAGATCACCTGGAGCTCGGGCATCAGCGCTCCTCGAACGCCCGCGGGTACAGCCGCGCATAGGCCTCGCGCTCCTCGAGCACGCGCGCGACGTACGCGGCCGTCTCAGGATACCGCGCCTTGGAAAGCGTCTCGGTCCCCTCCTCGGCCATCCAGCGCCCGACGGCGCCGGCACCCGCATTGTACGCCGCGAGCGCCGTGCCGGTGTCGTCGTAGCGCGAGAGCAGGTCCGCGAGGTGGCGCGTCCCGAGCGCGATGTTGGTCTTCGGGTCGCGCAGGTCGAGCGACCGCGGATCGAGGCCGGCCTCGCGCGCGACCTCCTCAGCGGTGGACGGCAGCAGCTGCATCAGGCCGACGGCGCCTGCCTCCGAGACGAGGTGCGGCCGGAATCCGGACTCGGCGTTGATGACGGCAGCGACGAGGTGCGGGTCGACGCGGTTCGCGCGGGCGGCCTCTGCGATGACGGCCTCGTAGCGAAGCGGATGGTACAGACGCTGCACCTGCACGGGGCCGCGCAGCGCCGCCGCAGCGACGAGCCCCAGCACCGCGACCACCGCCACGAGCCACAGCCGGTGCGGCGCGAACGGGTGCTCACGCAAGGCGCGGCGCGATCTCACGGTCGAAGAACTCCTCCAACGCGCGCCGGAAGGCGGCCTCGTCCTCGTCGTTCTCGATCACGTAGTCCGCGATCGAGCGGCGCTCGGCGTCGCTCGCCTGGCAGGCCATGCGCCGCTCGGCGTCGGCGGCGGACATCCCGCGCGCGACAGCGCGTTCCAGCCGGGCGTCTTCGGACGCCGAGATCGCCAGCACCGCATCGAACAGGTCGAGGAAGCGGGGCGCCTCGTACAGGAGCGGCACGTCGACCACGACGAGCCGCGGCGGCTTGGCCTGCACGGCGAGGGCGTCGAGCGCGCCAGCGAGCGCGGTGTACACGGCAGGATGGACGATCGCGTTCAGGCGAGCGGCCGTCTCCGAGGACGCGAACGCGGCTTCGGCCAGGGCCGCAGGCTCGACGCCGCCGTCGGCAGCGCGCACGACCTCGCCGAAGGCCGCGGCCAGCGGCTCCACGAGGGGCGAGCCCGGCTTGAGCAGGCCCTTCGCGAGGTCGTCCGCGTCGATGACGACCGCGCCGCGCTCCGCGAAGAAGCGGGCCGCCGTGGACTTGCCGGCGCCGATGCCCCCGGTGATCGCGAGCACGTACATCGTTCCTCCAAGACACGCAGGGCCGGCAGCCCTCGCGGACGCCGGCCCTTGCGGGTGTCAGTCAGCCGCTACTCGGCAGCCGGGTCTTCCTCGGCCGGCTCCTCATCGCTCGCCTCGGGCTCCTCTGCGGCAGCCTCTTCAGCGGCGGCTTCGGGCTCGGCCTCGGCCGCTGCCTCCGGCTCCTCGGCGGCGTCCGCGGCCGCCTCGGCGGCCTCGGCGGCCTCGGGCTCAGCGTCCTCCGCAGCGCCCTCCTCGGCCTCCTCCTCGACCGGGATCGCGTCCTCGATGCCGAGCTCCTCGTTCGCCGCGCGGATCGAGAGCGAGATGCGCCGCCGCTCGGTGTCGATCTCCATGACCTTGACCTGGACCTCCTGGCCGACGGCCACGACGTCCTCGGCCTTCTCGACGTGGCCGCGCGCCATCTCCGAGATGTGCACCAGGCCCTCGACGCCCTCGCCGATCTCCACGAACGCGCCGAACGGCACCAGCTTCGTGACCTTGCCGGTCACGATCTGGCCGACCTCGAAGCCCTGGACCAGCTGCTTCCACGGGTCTTCCTGGGTCTGCTTCAGGCCGAGCGAGATGCGCTCGCGCTCCAGGTCGACGTCGAGCACCTGCACCTCGACCTTGTCGCCCACCGACACGACCTCGGACGGGTGGTTGACGTGGCTCCACGACAGCTCCGAGATGTGCACGAGACCGTCGATGCCGCCGAGGTCGACGAACGCGCCGAAGTCCACGATCGACGAGACCGTGCCCGGCAGGATCATGCCCTTGACGAGCTTGCTCAGGATTTCCTGGCGCTCCTGCTTGCGGTCCTCCTCCAGCACCACGCGGCGCGACAGGACGACGTTGTTGCGGTTGCGGTCCATCTCGATGATGCGGCACTCGAGCTTCTCGCCGAGGTACGCGTGCAGGTCCTTCACGCGGCGCAGGTCGACGAGCGAGGCCGGCAGGAAGCCGCGAAGCCCGATGTCGAGGATGAGACCGCCTTTGACGACCTCGATGACCTCGCCGACGACGTTCTCGCCCTTCTGGAACTTCTCCTCGATCTCCACCCACGCGCGCTCGTACGCCGCGCGCTTGCGCGAGAGGATGAGCCGTCCGTCCTTGTCTTCCTTCTGCAGGACGAGCGCCTCGATCTTGTCGCCGACCTTGACGACGTCGCTGGGATCGGCGTCCTTGCGGATCGAGAGCTCACGCGCAGGGATCACGCCTTCGGACTTGTAGCCGATGTCCAGCAGGACTTCGTCCCGCTCGACCTTCACAACCGTGCCGGTGACGAGGTCGCCATCATCGAAGTCCGTGATGGTGCCGTCGATGAGGGCGTGCATCTCCTCGTCGGTGTAGTCCTTCTCCTGCTCGATGATGCTGTCGTTCTCTACCACTCTGGTGGCCCCTTTCCGTATGGGGCCCCGATCCTCACGTACTCGTCTCGGTCGACTGCTTTCCGTACATGCATCTCGGGGGCCTACAGTACTCCTGCGTGCGTGCGCGAGCGGCGCCCGTGCGCGCAAGCCGGACGATGATACCACCCGGAGGCGTGTGTTGGGTAGGTGCTGGGGCGCACGGACTCGCAAGCGTCCCGGCGTACTCGTAGGCACCCAGGTGTTCATCGCGATCGGGAATCTTCTCGGCCGGCGGTGGAGCAGCGCGCTTCGCACGCAAGACATCGACGTCGCCGTCGACCCGACGATAGCTACCGCTCTGACCAGCGTCACCGCTGACGTCCACGACGCCCCCGACCGCCCTGAGATGGGATTCCTGCCGGTGCCGGACCTCGACCCTGCTAGCCCCACCACTTCGTACACGGTGCGCCGCCGCGGCCTGCGTGTCGGCTTGATCACACCTGCTCGTGGTCCGTCACGCGAGCTGGTCAGCGTCCCCCGGTTCAGAGCCGCAGGGCAGCCCATCTCCCACCTCGCATACCTGGTTCGAGACCCTGTCAGCGCTGCCGTCGTCGACGGCGGCGCGACGCTCGTGCGGGTGCCCGACCCTGCGCGCTTCGCTCTCCATAAGCTCCTCGTGTCCGAATCACGTCCCGTGACAGAGCAGGCCAAGCGGCAGAAGGACCTCGAGCAGTCAGCACAGGCCCTCGAAGCGCTGTTCGAAGATCGCCCGGGCGACGTCCAGCGTGCGTGGACGGATTCGCAGGCCGAAGGCCGCTCGGGCATCAAGCGCGTGAGGAGGGCCGTCCAGGCGTTGCGACAGCTCGCGCCAGAGGTAGCGGCGCGGTTGGAACTGCATGTGGAGTAAAAAGCCCTGCAGGGATGTCACCGCAGTGGTTTAGACTGCCTCGTGGTGGGATTGTTCCGCTGCGAAGGAGGCTGCTGCTGGAGGGACACGGATGACAGCACGCCTGGAGGACCTCGTTCCTGGAGCCGTCGTCGACGGGTTGGTTCCTGGCGCCTCCGTGACCGTCGTTCAAACCCAATGGCACGGCCAGAACGCCATGACGCTCACCTACCGCTTGCCGAGCGGGGCCGTCCGGCAGGAGCTGGTGTACCGCGAACACGAAGAGCGACTGTCCATCGTCGCAGCAAGCACCGCGTACTCCTTCGACGGCGACGGGGCGCTCTTCCGGCTCGGCCTCGAGGCGCTGCGCATCCGGCTCGCCTACCTCTTTGATCCGATGGTGGCGGTTCATGCGTCGCGGATCGAGCCGCTCCCGCACCAGATCGACGCCGTCTACAACAAGATGCTGCCGAGGCAGCCATTGCGTTTCCTGCTTGCCGACGACCCGGGCGCCGGCAAGACCATCATGGCGGGCCTGCTTATCCGTGAGCTCATCATCCGCGGCGACCTCAAACGTTGCCTCATCGTTGCTCCGGGCAGCCTCGTGGAGCAGTGGCAAGACGAGCTTGCCGACAAGTTCGACCTGCCCTTTGACATCATCACACGCGACGCGATCGAGAGCTCTCGCACCGGCAACCCATTCATCGAACGCGACCACGTCATCGCCCGGCTCGACCACCTGGCGCGCAACGACGACCTGCAGGCCAAGCTCGGCGTCACCGAGTGGGACCTCGTGGTGGTCGACGAGGCCCACAAGATGTCAGCACACTACTTCGGCAACGAAGTGAAGTACACGAAGCGTTACCGCCTGGGGCAGCAGCTCGGCCGGATCACACGCCACCTGCTTCTTATGACGGCCACACCGCACGCGGGGTCAGAAGCAGACTTCCAGCTGTTCATGGCGCTCCTCGACGGCGACCGGTTCTCCGACAGGCCGCGAGGCGACACCAAGACCGACGCCTCGGACATGATGCGCCGCCTCATCAAGGAGAACCTGCTGACGTTCGACGGACGCCCGCTCTTCCCCGAGCGACGGGCTTACACGGTGCAGTACGAGCTCTCCCCCGAGGAAGACGACCTGTATGCCGCCGTGACCGACTACGTCCGCACCGAGATGAACCGCGCCGAACGCCTGAAGGCTGCCGGAGACGGACGCCGCAGCGCGGCGGTCGGCTTCGCGCTCACCACCCTGCAGCGCCGTCTGGCCTCCTCGCCCGAAGCCATCAAACGGTCGCTCGAGCGCCGTCGCGCGCGCCTCGAAGAGCGGCTGGCCGAAGCGCGAGTACGCGCCAAGGCCGTCACGACGATCCAATTCGACTGGTCGAAGACAGCCGAAAGCCTCTCCGAAGAAGACTGGTCCAGCATCGACGACGAGATGCCGGACGCCGAGCTTGAAGCTCTCGAAGAGGCGGTCGTGGACGAGGTGACGGCCGCGCAGACCGTCGACGAGCTTGCCGCCGAGATCGAGAGCTTGAAGCGCCTCGAGGAGCTCGCTCGCCGCGTCCGCGCCCGCGGCACGGACGCCAAGTGGCAGCGGTTCTCCGAGCTCCTGACCGAAGAGCAGGCGATGTACCGGCCCGACGGCAGCCGCCGCAAGCTCATCGTCTTCACCGAGCACAAAGACACTCTCGACTACCTGGCCGGCAGGATCCGCACGCTCTTGGGCCGCGACGAGCAGGTGGTCACGATCCACGGCGGCATGGCCCGTGAGCAGCGCCGAGCCGTGCAGGAACGCTTCTCGCAGGACAAGGACGTGAGCGTGCTGGTTGCGACAGATGCCGCCGGCGAAGGCATCAACCTGCAGCAGGCGCACCTGCTCGTCAACTACGACCTCCCGTGGAACCCGAACCGCATCGAGCAGCGCTTCGGCCGCATCCACCGCATCGGCCAGACCGAGGTCTGCCACATGTGGAACCTCGTGGCGAAAGACACGCGCGAAGGCCACGTCTTCCAGCGGCTGTTCGAGAAACTCGAGAAGATGCGCGCGGAGCTCCAAGGCCAGGTCTACGACGTCTTGGGCCAAGTGTTCGTCGAGAAGCCTCTGCGCGAGCTCATCATCGAAGCGATCAGGTACGGCGACCAGCCGGAAGTGCGCGCTCGACTAGAGCAGGTCATCGACGCGCAGCTGCCCGACAAGGTGCGAGAAATCGTGCGCGAGCGCGCGCTTGCATCCGACGTCATGACCGCCGAAGACGTTTTCCGCGTCCGCGAGCGCATGGAGCTCGCGGAAGCCAGGAAGCTGCAGCCGCACTTCGTCGCGACGTACTTCCAAGCCGCCTTCAGCCACCTCGGCGGCCGGATTGTGCAGCGGGAAAGCGGCCGGTACGAGATCAAGCGCGTGCCGTCCGCTGTCCGAGAGCGCAACCGCATCATCGGCACCCGCACGCCCGTGCTGCCTGCATACGAGCGCGTCACGTTCGACAAGGAGAAGGTGGCGCTCCCCGGCAAGCCGCACGCGGAGCTCCTGACGCCCGGGCATCCGCTGCTCGAAGCGGTCACCGACCTCGTGCTGGAACGGACGCGCGGCGTCCTCAAGCAAGGCGCCGTCCTCGTGGCGGACGGCGATGCGAGCGAGGAGCTGCGGTTGCTCGTCGCGCTGGAGCACAGCGTGCACGATGCCCGCCAAACGCCGAGCGGCGAGCCCCGGGTCGTCTCGCGGCGGCTGCACTTCGTCGAGATCGCTTCCGACGGGAACGCGCGCGACGCCGGCTATGCGCCCCACCTCGACTACCGGCCCGCTACCGACGAAGAACGCGCCCTTCTGGCCGGCTCATCGGTCGCCGAGCGGTTCAGCCGTGACGCGGAGCGCCTCGCGATGGACTGGGCGATCGCTCACCTCGCTCCGGAGCACTTGGCCGAAGTCCGCGAGCGGACGGTCGAGCGCGTCGAGCGCACGCTGGCTGCGGTGCGGGAGCGCCTCATCACGGAGATCGCCTACTGGGACCACCGCGCCGAGGAGCTCAAAGCCCTGGAGCTTGCCGGCAAGACAGGGCGCGGCGGCATCAACTCAGGCATCGCGCGGGCGCGAGCCGAGGAGCTCAAGGCGCGTCTCGCGGCGCGCACGGCCGAGCTCGAGCAGGAGCGCCAGCTCGCCTCGTCCCCGCCGATGGTCCAGGGCGGCGCGCTCGTCGTCCCGGCGGGCTTCCTCGCGAAACTGCGCGGGGGCGCTGCGCCGGACGAGCCCGACCCCGCCCTCTTCGGGCTTTCGCGTGACGAGGTGGAGCGGATCGCGGTCGGGGCAGTGCTCGCCATGGAACGCACGCTCGGCCGCGAGCCGCGCGAGATGCCGCCGAACAACCCGGGGTTCGACGTCGTCTCGCGCGACCCAGCCACCGGCCGCACGCACTTCATCGAGGTCAAAGGACGCATCGAGGGCGCGACGACCGTCACGGTCACCAAGAACGAGATCCTCACCGCCCTGAACAAGCAGGACGACTACGTGCTCGCGATCGTCCTCGTGCGCGCCGACCGGACCGCTGATGTACGCTACATCCGCCGCCCGTTCGCGGGCGACCCGACCATCATCTTCGACACCACGAGCGTGAACTTCTCGCTCGTCGAGCTGCTGAAGAAGTCGAAGGCACCGGAGTCACACTGACCCAGCATTTAGCAGACGCGAACCAATGCGACCACGTGGCGCCCGTTGCACGCAGCTCACCGGGCTTGACGGGGCCAGCCTGCGCCTACGGGCCGTGCCACCAGCCACCGCCATAGTCTTCCATCCCGCCATGACGCAGTCTCTCATACAGAGCCTGCGCTCGCTCTCGCAGCTGCGGCGATGCGCTGTGTCGCATGATATAGCGCAGCACCCAGCTCTGCCTGTCTTGCGGTATGCGGCCCAAGTACTCCATCGCCTCCAGCCGCTCAGCGTACGGACCGACTTCCAAGACCCAGGCCACAATTGCCTTCCAGTTCATGCACGGCACGCTCCGGGTCGCATACTCGAGTTCCGCGGCTGTTTTCCATTGGCTGGCTTGAGAGATGCCTTCCTGGACGAACGTCATCACGGCTCTATCTTCGAGCTCCTCAGGCGACATGTCCGCCTCGCCCCCTCTGATCGATCTCGCTCCGGACACTGGCAGCTTGTTTGAAATCGTGGATGGCACGGATTCTTCGCCGGCCGCCGCGGTTACAATATCAGCCTCGCGCTGCGCATATCGCAAGAGAGCCGTCATGTCTCCATATGAGTAGACATCAAGGGAGTGCAGTGCTCTGGTGCACGCCACATACAGAAGCCTCTGCGCAAGCCCATCGGTTTCGGGGTAATCCTGAGGAGTCGCGTGCGTTACGACAACCGCCTCGAATTCAAGCCCTTTTGCATCAGCAGCCGTTAGGACGGAAACGCCGACATCGAACACAGCACTGCCGGCTGTCAACTCCTCGACCCTCGCCTCGACGGCTCCACGAAGTCGCGATGCAATAGCCCGTCGTTGGCGCACGGTTCTACACACCACGGCGATGGTGGAATAGCCATAATCAACTAATTCGCTGACGCGGTCGACAACTAGCTGGAGCATCTCCTCTTCCGAAGACGCAACGACTACTCTGGCCCGGTCACCATGACGCTTGAACGGCACAGCAAGACCGGTACGGTACCCGTCCGGTGTCCTTAGAATCTCGTTGCAGAACCGCACAATCTCGACAGTGGAGCGATAGCTGCGCAGAATCTCCTCAAAGCTCACCCGCTCATGACCTAGGGTGTCGAAAACCTCTTCCCACGAGGAAATGCCTTTGTGAGCGTAGATGCCTTGCGAGATGTCTCCCAAGATCGTCATAGAGCCGGAGCCGACCAAGTCTCGCAGAAGGGAGTACTCAAGCGGAGACAAGTCCTGGCCCTCATCCAACACAAGGTGCCTGATCCGCATGGAACGCGGCTCAGGAACATGCTCCCCTGCTGCAGTGGCCGAGTAAACGTTAGCATCAGCGACCCAGACACCGTACAGCTCAAAGTGCAGCGACAGTATCGGTCCGACATCGTCGGCGTATACGGTACTGCGACCCGGCGGGCGTCGTGACAGCAAAGCCTCAACTTGCGCTGAATCCAGCAGCCCGCTAGCGAGGTTGCGCAGCAAATCCTCTCTAGTCAGCAGCTTGTAGTAGGTGTCGTGTGCGTCAATGGGCGGCAGCAGCCTGTCAAGGTACCTTTCGACGATAATCTCGTACTTCTCCCTAAGACGACCCCGATGATCAGACGACGCAACCCCGTGTTGGTCGAGCAGAACTGAGAGGTAATCCCGATGACCTTTCTGCCCAGGCGAAGCGCCCCCTGTCGGCTTCGAGAGCTTCCGAAACATGCGAACTCTTGCGGCACCAATCGGGAGCGAGTGGGCTGTCTTGAGTACATCGAGGACTGCCTCTGGCCGAAGCAGCTCGGAAGTAAGCTCGCGCAAGATATCCCGTTCCCTTGAGGACAGACCCGTAGCACGGGAAAGCACTTCGTTCAGCGTCTCTTCTGGGTTCGGAAGCGCTTCCGCGGATGTAGGGATACGCCCCAGTGCATCGCTCGTCAAACGCTCAGCGTACCTTTGCAGCAGTTCTCGCATAGCCAGTGAACCGCGCACTCGACTGCCCGCGGCGACTTCTTGACGCCTGCTGATTGACAATCTGCTCGACAAGATCGCGTTGAGCGGAGAGTAGTCCACCACGAACTGGTGAGACTTCGTACCTTCGCATAGACTCTTGAAACGCTGCTTGCGAGCACGAAGGGAGCCTCTCTCTGCACGCACCTGGGTCAGCGCCAGGTCGACGAAGGTGGTCTGGCGTACATCCCGAATGCCTAGGTCGGGAAGCACCTCGGATGCATAGCTTAGGAACAGCGAGCTGGGTCCTAGCACCAGGGTCTCGCTCGGTTTCAAGCGGAACTTGTTGCCTTCGTACAGCAAGAAAGCCAGACGATGGTAGGCGACAGACGTCTTGCCGCTTCCGGCCACGCCCTGGATTACGAGAGCTCCCACTGGCGGTCTTCGAATCAGTTCGTTCTGTTCTGCTTGGACAGTTCGAACTATGTCTTTCAATCGGAGTTCGCCACGGTGACTTAGTTGATCGATGAGGAAGGACTCTTCATCCGTGGTATGCGCTCCCGAACCCCGCCAATCCACCACATCCACAATCCTGCGCAGAACGCCACTCTCGATGATGATTTGACGCTTAAGCTCTAGGAGCGCGGATTTTCGCTCTCCGCCGGGAGTGGAGTACTCCTGCTGCCGAGCACTGCCGGAGTAGAACAGGCTACCGACCGGAGTCCTCCAGTCGATGATTCGGACAGTATTCGCAGTTGCATCGTGTTTTCCAATGTAGAAAGTGTGCGGTACTGCATCGTCTTCGAGAATCACGTCGAGCCGACCGAAGTACGGCTCATCAATCATGTTTCGCAACGCTTCCGCGCGAACAGCCCGCATCGCGGCGATACGTTGCTCAGCCCACCTGTCACCCGCAGTCGGCCTGCGGGCTTCCAGGACCCGCAGCTCTTCAGCCAGTGCTCGCCGCACGCGGCGTAGTGTGTTTTCCTCTTTGGACCACTCGGGATGATCCGCCACAGCGATGCCTCCGAAACATAGACAGTCAGTAGTCTAGCAGGCTCCTCTGACGCAGTAACTGGCACACGGAAGAACCTAGGCCCATAGGGCGAACGTACCCTGGATCCGCACCTGGGACATTTGTGTATGACCAGTGCTAATCAGACACACTACCGAGAGTGCCTCATCCCTGCTGGCTACACTTGAGATGGCTTACGATGATGTACCTTTAGGGACGCGTCGAATTCGGGTGCCGCGCGGCCCGAGGTAAACGTATGGGAGGTCGAATGACTGCCACACCCTACAAGCGCAAGCTCATCGAGGTCGCGCTGCCGCTCGAGGCGATCAACGCCGAGAGCGCGCGCGATAAGTCCATCCGCCACGGGCACCCCTCGACGCTGCACCTGTGGTGGGCGCGCCGGCCGCTCGCGGCGTGCCGGGCGGTGCTCTTCGCCTCGCTCGTCGACGACCCCTCGGCGCACCCCGACCGCTTCCCCACCGAAGAGGCCCAGGAAGCCGAGCGCCAGCGCCTCTTCCGCATCATCGAAGAGCTCGTGAAGTGGGAGAACTCCAACAACGAGACGGTGCTTTCTGCCGCGCGCGCCGAGATCGAGCGCTCCTCCGACGGGGCGCCCCCGCCCGTGCTCGACCCGTTCTGCGGCGGCGGGTCGATCCCGCTCGAGGCGCAGCGCCTCGGGCTCGAAGCGCACGGGAGCGACTTGAACCCGGTCGCCGTCCTCATCACCAAGGCGCTCATCGAGATCCCGCCGAAGTTCGCGGACCGCCCGCCGGTGCACCCCGAGGCGCGTGCCTCCCGGCTCGACACCGGCCAGTGGCGCGGCGCGACCGGCCTTGCCGAGGACGTGCGGCGCTACGGCGCGTGGATGCGCGATGAAGCCGAGCAGCGCATCGGGCACCTGTACCCGAAAGTCGCGCTCCCGCCCGAGCACGGCGGCGGCGAGGCGACCGTCATCGCGTGGCTGTGGGCGCGCACCGTCGCCTGCCCGAACCCGGCGTGCGGCGCCGAGATGCCGCTCGTGCGCAGCTTCTGGCTCTCGAAGAAGAAGGGCAAGCAGGCGTGGGTCGAGCCGGTCGTCGACAAGGCCGCGAAGACCGTGCGCTTCGAGGTGCGCACGGGCACGGGCGTGCCACAGGAGCCGCCGAAGACCGGCCGCGGGGCGAAGTTCCGCTGCCTCGTGTGTGGGAACGTCGCTGACGACGACCACATCAAGGCCGAGGCCCTCGCGGGGCGCATGGGCTCTGTGATGATGGCGATCGTCGCCGAAGGGCAGCGCGGCCGTGTGTACCTGCCGCCGCGTGAGGAGCACGTGCGAATCGCTGCGAGCGCACCGAGCCCACAGGACGCACCCGACCAAGCGCTGGCGTACGACCCGCGCAACATCTGGTGCGTGAACTACGGACTGACCCGTTTCGCCGACCTCTTCACGCCGCGGCAGCTCGTCGCGCTCACGACCTTCTCCGACCTCGTGGGCGAGGCGCGGGAGCGCGTGCTCGCCGACGCCATCGCCGCCGGGATGCCGGACGACGGCATCGGCCTCGAAGCCGGCGGCACCGGCGCGACCGCCTACGCTGATGCGGTCGCGACGTATCTGGGGTTCGGCCTGAGCCGAATGACCGACATCGACAATGCTCTCTGTCGTTGGGAGAGCAGCAAGACACAGGTGCGGAATCTCTTCGGTCGTCAGGCCATCCCAATGATTTGGGATTTCGCCGAGAACAACATCTTCAACGATGCTGCCGGGGACTACATCGTGTCACTCGGCAGTCTTGTGAAGGTCATCGACGCGGCTACGCCGAATGCCGCAGGCTTCGCCCGCCAGCTCGACGCCACCGCCGCCATCGACGGCGTGGAGCAACCGCTCATCTCCACCGACCCGCCCTACTACGACAACATCGGCTACGCCGACCTCGCTGACTTCTTCTACGTGTGGCTGCGCCGCTCGCTTGGTTCGGCGTACCCGCAGCTGATGAGCACGCTGCTCGTCCCGAAGTCGCAGGAGCTCGTCGCCACGCCGTACCGTTTCGACGGCGACAAGCGCAAGGCGCAGGAGTTCTTCGAGCGCGGCCTCGGGCAGGCGTTCGAGCGCATGCGCGATGCGCACGACGCGCGCTTCCCGCTCACCGTCTACTACGCCTTCAAGCAGGCCGAAAGCGAGGATGGCGACACGGGCGCGGCCTCGACCGGCTGGGAGACGATGCTCGAAGGACTCATCCGCGCCGGCTTCTCGGTGCTCGGCACCTGGCCGATGCGAAGCGAGCTCTCAAACCGGCCTGTCGCCTCGGGCACCAACGCCCTCGCCTCCTCGATCGTCCTCGTCTGCCGCCCGCGGCCGGCAGACGCCCCCCTCGCCACCCGCGGCGAGTTCGCCGCCGCGCTCAGGAGCGAGCTCCCGCACGCGCTCCGGCTGCTGCAGCACGGCAACATCGCTCCTGTCGACCTCGCCCAGGCCGCGATCGGGCCCGGCATGGGGGTCTTCACGCGCTACGCGAAGGTCGTGGAGTCCGACGGCTCGGCGATGCGCGTGCGCGACGCGCTCGCGCTCATCAACCAGGTGCTCGACGAGGTCTTGGCCGAGCAGGACGCCGACTACGACCCGGCCACCCGCTGGGCGCTCGCGTGGTTCGAGCAGCGCGGCTTCGAGCCGGGTCCCTTCGGCGAGGCCGAGGTGCTCTCGAAGGCCAAGGGCATCGCCGTGGACGCTCTCGCGCACGACGGGTTCGTGGAGTCGCGCGCCGGCAAGGTGCGCCTGCTGCGCCGTGAGGAGCTCGCGGAGGACTGGGACCCCGCCACCGACAAGCGCCTCACCGTCTGGGAGGTCGCGAGCTACCTCGTGCGCGCGCACGAGGAGGGCGGCGATGCGGCCGCGGCGGCGCTGCTCGCGCGCGTGGGCGCAGGCTACGGCGAGACCGCCCGCGAGCTGGCGTACCGCCTGTACGCCGTGTGCGACAAGAAGGGCTGGAGCGCCGAGGCGCAGCCGTTCAACGCGCTGGTGGTCGCGTGGCCCGAGATCACGCGGCTCGCGACGAGCGGGGCCGCATCGGGACCGGCCCAAGGGACGCTGGACTTCTCGTGAGCGCGCGCATGTCAGAGCCGATGGGTATTGTCTCTTTGGTAGCATGGTGCTACCGTAGCGGCGCGAGGTGCGCGTGAGGTGCCTCGCTACGACCCGACATCGGTAGCCGGGCTGGCGCGCGCAGGAAAGGTGACTGCCACCAAGCGGGTCGTGCAGTGGCTCATGAACCACGGCTACGACGTGAGAGAGACGCTCGTGCAGGTGCTGTCGTCGTTGGAACGCGCAGGGCGGTTCCACAAGTCCTGCGACCTCGCCAACGGTGAGACGGCAGACATCTACCTCGTGCAGCTCGACGACGAGTGGTACGTGAAGTTCTGGGTCGATGAGGACCAGCTCATGGTCGACGTGTGGTCATGTTGGTGGGACGGAAGCGCCCACTAGCGACAGAAGCGAGGCGATACGCGATGTTTCCGAAGAAGTGCGCGGAGTGCGGCGGCGAGGTGCAGCGATCCACTGAGCCGATCGCCGTGGATGTCCGCGGCGAGACCGTGCGCGTGCCGGGCATCGAGCACGGCCGCTGCACCGTGTGCGGCGAAGAGTACCTGCCGCTCGATGCAGCGGAGCGCCTGCAGAAGGAGGCCGTCCGGCAGCTGAAGGCTGCTCGACAGCTGCTTGCGCCGGAGGAGATCCGCGCGATCCGTCGTTCGCTCGCGATGTCCCAGGCGGAGTTCGAGAAGCTGCTCGGCGTCGGGCCCAAGACGGTGGTGCGCTGGGAGAAAGGCACGGTGTTCCAGAGCGCGACCGCCGACCGGCTCATGCGGCTCATCGCCCTCGAGCCGGGGTTGGTCGACCTGCTGCAGCGCGGCGCGATCTACACGGCCGCGGGTACGTGTGGCGTGAGTCCGGTCGTCGAGCACCTGAGCGGTGCGTGGCGGAGCCGGCCCATCAAGCGAAGCCACCTGAAGCTGGTGAGACGCGATGACGACGCCGCTGCAGCTTGATGCCTACTGCATCGACCGCTTCGAATTCGCGGTCGTCGAGAAATACCGCCCGCAGGGCCGCGTCATCGAGGTCGACGTCGACGTGCAGCCCCAGGCGATGGTGAAAGAGGGCGACCCGGCTCGGCACCAGATCGTGCTCGACATCCGGTTCAAGCCCGCGAAGCCTGGCTCTGCTCCCTACCGGGGCCGCATCGTCGGGCGCGGCTTCTTCCGGGTCGCAGAGGACCTCGATGAGCAGGCCACGGCTCGGTACGTGCTCAACAACGGCGCGAGCATCCTGCTGGGGCTGCTCCGCGCGCACGTGGCGCAGTCCACCTCTCTCAGCCGCTGGGGAGCGTTCCTGATTCCGCCCATCAACCTGCTGGAGGCCTTCAAGAAGGCGGCCGCAGACACTCCGGAAGGAGAGTAGATGGCGCTCTCGAACCGTGACCGCGTCGGCAAGATGCTCGAGCTCCTCGTGCAGGGGCTCCGGCCGTTCTTCTTGCGCGAGATGTCAGCGCACCTCGGCGCCGACTGGTACGAGCGGATCGATGTACCGGGAAAGCCCGAATCCGCAGAAGCCGAGTTCCGGGACGCCCACACACTGCTGAAGACGATGTGGGATCTGTGGCACCCGGTGTTCGGGAAGGTGCTTGGCCACGCAGAGCGCACCTACGTGAGCGAGCTGCGGGACGTGCGCAACCGCTGGGCGCATAACGAGCCATTCACTACTGACGATGCCTACCGGGCGTTCGACACAGCTGAGCGTTTGCTGACAGCGATCGCGGCCCCCGAACAAGCTGAGCTTGACCGGATGAAGCAGGAGCTCCTGCGCATCAGGTACGAGGAGCAGGCGCGGCGAGAGAAGCAGCGCGCGGTGCAGACCGCCATCGAGGGCACGCCCGCAGCCGGCTTGACGCCGTGGCGGCACGTCATCAAGCCGCACCACGACGTCGCCACCGGACGATACCAGACCGCAGAGTTCGCCGCGGATCTGTGGCAGGTGTATCGCGGCGAGGGCTCAGACGAGTACCGCGATCCGGTGGAGTTCTTCCGGCGCACGTACCTGACGGAAGGGCTCAAGTCGCTGCTCCTCCGGGCGACCGAGCGCCTGTCGGGCACGGGCGGCGACCCCATCATCGAGTTGCAGACCAACTTCGGCGGCGGCAAGACGCACTCGCTGCTCGCGTTGTACCACCTGTTCTCCGATACGCCCGTCGAGAAGCTGCTCGGCGTCCATGAGTTGCTCGCTGCGGCGAAGCTCCAGCGGCCCGAAGGAGTGCGGCGCGCCGTCCTCGTCGGAACCAAGATCCAGCCTGGCAGCCCCGAGACCAAGCCGGACGGGACGGTCGTACGCACTCTATGGGGCGAGCTCGCATGGCAGCTCGGAGGCGCAGAGGGCTATGCGCTGGTCGCAGACGCCGACACCACGGCGACCAACCCGGGCTCTGCCTTGGACACGCTGTTCAGGCGCTACGCGCCCTGCTTGATCCTCATCGACGAATGGGTCGCGTACGCTCGTCAGCTGTACGGGAACTCCGGGTTGCCGGCCGGCACGTTCGACACGCACTTCACGTTCGCGCAGGCGCTCACTGAGGCGGTCAAAGCCACTCCCGGCGCCCTGCTCGCCGTCTCGATTCCCGCGTCCGACGTGGTACGCGGAGCAGAAGACGTCCCGTCAGCAAGCGCGGCAGAGGTCGGCGGTGAAGGCGGCTACGAGGCGCTCAAGCGGCTGAAGAACGTCGTCGGCCGGCTGCAGTCCCCGTGGCGCCCGGCAAGCCAAGAGGAGACCTTCGAAATCGTGCGCAGACGGCTCTTCGAGGACATGACCGATCCGAACGCCCTCACGAAGCGGGACGCCGTCGTCGCCGCGTACATGGACATGTACGCCTCGCAACGCGACGAGTTCCCCAACGAGTGCCATGAGGCCGAGTACCGCCGGAAGATGCAGGTGGCCTACCCCATCCATCCCGAGCTGTTTGAACGCCTGTACACGGACTGGGCGTCGCTCGAGCGCTTCCAGCGCACGCGCGGCGTGCTGCACCTCATGGCCGCCGTCGTTCACGCCCTCTGGGTCGGTGAAGACCAGAGCCTGCTCATCACGCCAGGCACCGTGCCGATCCACGAGGAGTCCGTATTCACTAAGCTCACGAGCTACCTGGAGGATCACTGGAAGCCGATCATCGAGAAGGACGTCGACGGCCCGAACTCGCTGCCCGTTCAACTCGACCGCGAGAACCCCGCGCTCGGACGCTACGCTGCCTGCCGCCGCGTCGCGCGTTGCGTGTACCTGGGCTCGGCGCCGACGGTCGGCACCAAGCACCCGGGCCTCGAAGACAAGCGGATCAAGCTCGGCTGCGTGCAGCCCGGCGAGTCACCGGCGGTGTTCGGAGACGCTCTGAGGCGGCTTGCAGACAAGGCCACACACCTCGCCACCGACGGCACGCGCTACTACTTCACCGTCAAGCCGACGCTCAACCGCCTCGCGCAAGACCGCGCCGAATCGTTCAAGCCCGCAGACGTCGAGGCAGAGATCGTGCAGGCTTTGCGCAGCGCCTTCGCCGACCGAGGCGGCTTCTGCGCGGTGCACACGGCTCCCGAGACTCCTGCGGACGTGCAGGACGAGCCTGAGGTCCGGCTTGTGGTGCTCGGGCCCAGGCACCCCCACTCGAGCAAGACCATGCAGTCGGAGGCGCTGGCGTTCGCCGCCCAGATCCTAGAGGAGCGGGGCGCCGCACCGCGCCGTTACCGCAATACCCTCGTCTTCGCCGCTCCTGATCGCTCCGCGCTCGAACCGCTCGAGCAAGCCGTACGCTTGCGGATGGCGTGGGCCTCGATCGAGCGCGACCAAGAATCGCTCAACCTCGGTCCGTCGGAGATGGCGCAGGTGCGGTCGCGCCTCGCGGATGCGGCAGACACGGTCGGCAGGCGTATCAAGGAGGCATGGGTGTGGGCGCTGACGCCCACGCAGCCCGATCCCACCGGGCCGATCGAATGGCAAGCGACTAAGGTGTCTGATGACGGGCCCCTCGCAGGGCGCATCTGGCGCAAGCTCGAGCGGGAGGAACGCGTCATCACGCGGATGGCCGGCACCGTCCTGAGGCTCTGGCTTGACCGGATACCCTTGTGGAAAGGCGACGGCATCCAAGTGCGGGAGCTCGCTGCGCTCTTCGCGCAGTACGTCTACCTGCCGCGCGTGCGCGACATCGACGTCGTGCTGCACGCCGTCCAAGACGGCGTCGCGTCGTTGAATTGGAGCAACGAGACGTTCGGCTACGCCGAGGCGCTTGACGAGACAAGCGGCGAGTACCGCGGCATTCATGCGGGCGAGAGCACGAGCGTGCTGGCTTCTGGCTACGTGGTGAAGCCGGAGGTCGTCGCGCGAGCCGCCACGCCCAAAGAGGTGTCGCTGCCAGGAACCGCACCCGTGGTGACAGAGCCTTCGATCTTCGACGCCGGCTCGGACAAGACCGCTTCGGCTGAGGAGGCTGTATCAAGAGCGTCGCTGCCTCGCCGATTCTACGGCTCGGTCCGGATCGACCCGCTCACGCCTGGACTCGATGCGGGAAAGATCGCGGAGCACGTGCTGCAGCATCTGAACAAGCTCCCTGGTGCCGACATCCGCGTGACGCTCGAAATCGAAGCCACGATCCCGGGCGGAGTTCCCGACGACGTCCAGCGCACCGTCATGGAGAATGCTGCTGTCCTCAAGTTCGAGGAGCGCGGATTCGATGAGTGAGGGTGAAGCGCACAGGTAAGGTTCTCCACCGGATTGCGCCAGTCTTGAGCCGTATCAGCGGGAATACAGCGACGAAGTCCGAGGTTCGGACGCCTGAAACTCGGCCAGAGACCGTCCTTAGGACGTCGGCCAGGCGCCATGTCACACCCTTCGCCTATGTTTCGGCTGAACGTTTGATGCAGCCGACACCCCGGAGATACTGATGGGTGACGACGACTTGCCGATCGTGGTGCTCGATCACGACGACGAGAGCGCGAACTGGATCAAAGCGCGCTGGGACGAGGGCACCGACATCGAGGTCGTAGCGCGGGCTCTGCTCGTTGACGGCTTCACGCCTGACCGCCTCATGGAGCTGTTCGTCTTCCGCTGCAACCCGGACAAAGCGGAGCTGGTAGCAGAAGCGATGCAGCGGCTAGCTCGAGAGCGTGAGGCCAGGCGACGGGCTGCCGACGACGGCTCCTGACGTCCGCAGAGGGGCGTGGCGGCTTCGTCTGCCTCAGCACCTCCGCCGCCAGGACGAGCGCGAATCTACCCCTGTTCATACTTCCGGGCGATACGAAGTCATTACGCCGCATCGGCATCATCTGACTGAAGGACTGCCTCAGGCGGTCTCGGCATGTCTGCGCGCCGCGCGCGCGGATGCCGTCGTGGGGAGGGATCGTCGTGAAGATGCTCGGTCGCCAGGATGCCCGGCGGATGATGCGGCACATGGCTCGCGCGACGTCGCTCGGAATCAGGCTCGTGCTCGCGCTCATGCTTTCGGGCGTGCTGCCCGCTGCTGCGGCGTTCGCTGCTGAGGTGGTGGCCGTCGAGGTCGTCGCTGACGTGCCGAACGCGGTGATCGTCGTGCCTCAGGGCGGAAGCGCCTCCTTCGACGTGCAGGTCTCCGCGACGGGCAACCTCAACGAAGCCTACACTGAAGCGAACCCCGCAACAGCGCGCGTGGCCAATGCATTCTCCATCACGGCCGGAGCTCTCATAGTGACGGGTCGCAGCGATCCGCTCCCCTTCTGGAGCAAAGGCGAGAAGACCGACAAGAGCGTGCTCTGGACCGGGTATCCCACGCCGTACGTCCTGCAGGCCACAGTGGCGGTGCCGCCCGGCACGCCCATCGGCGACTACTCCGGCGTCATCACGATGCTGCTCACGAACCCGGCCGACCTCGCTCCGAAACTCACGAACGACGTGCTCGACAGGTTCACCGTGAGGGTGGTGGCCGGCGACGCCACACCACCGCAGACGACCGCGACGGTTTCCGGAGCCGCTGGCGACAACGGCTGGTATACCTCGAGCGCGCTCGTCACGCTCTCGGCGACGGACAACCCCGGCGGCTCCGGCGTGCTGAGAACGGAGTGGAGCACGGACGGCGGGTCCAGCTGGACCGCGGGTACCACGATTCCCCTCCTGGACGAGGGGACGCACTCCGTGTGGTACCGCTCGGTCGACGTCGCCGGCAACACGGAGCCCGTGCACACGCTCACGGCGCGCATCGACCTCACTGACCCCGAGATCATCGTGACGGGCGTCGCTGACGGGACGTGCGCACGCGAGGTCGACATCGCCGTCTCGGCCAGCGACAGCGCCGCCGGCTCGGGGATGCGCGAAGTGGCAGCCACGCTCGACGGCGATACGTTCTCCGGCGGCGTCGTCGATGCCGAGGGAGACCACGTGCTCGCCGTGACCGCCGTCGACCAGGCCGGCAGGACGAGCTCTCGTTCCATCGCGTTCACCATCGACCGGACAGCTCCCGAGATCGTGATCGCAAGCCCGGCGGACGGCGCCGCGTACCGCGAGGCGCCGACCTTCGAGTACGCGGTGAGCGACGCCGAGGGCATCGCGCGCTGCGACACCAGCCACCCGCTCGGTCACGTGTTCGCGGAGCAAGGTGAGCACTCCGTGTGGGTCGAAGCCGAGGATCGCGCTGGCAACACGGCGCGGGCGTCCGCCACGTTCATCGTCGACTACGAGGCGCCCATCACCGACATGTCGCTCGCGGGGACGGTGGGCGACAACCAGTGGTTCACATCGGCCGTCCGCGTGACGCTCGACGCGACTGATCCGTCCCCCGGCGGGGCCACCCCGGCAGGCGTCGCTGCCACCCGCTCCCGCATCGACGCCGGGTCCTGGACGCAGTACGACGGCGAGTTCGTCATCGGCGCCCAAGGCGAGCACCTGCTGGAGTTCTACTCGACCGACCGGGCGGGCAACTCCGAAGACGTGCGCGAAGCGACCGTGAAGATAGACACGACCGCCCCCGACGCCTCCGTCGCCCTCGACGGCGTGCCCAGCAAGTCGGGCTCTGGCTGGTGGGTCAGCCCGGTCACGGCGACCTTGGGCGGGTCGGATTCCGTCTCCGGCTTCGCGCGGGCGGAGTTCAGCTACGACGGCTCCGTGTGGGCGCCAGCCACAGAGCCGCTCCTCTTCGAAGAAGGGGTGCACGAGCTGTACGCGCGAGCGTACGACTGGGCCGGCAACGTGAGCTCGGTCGTGCATGAGACCATCCGCGTGGACACGCTGGCTCCGCTCACGACGTGCGCGCTTGACGGCGAGGTGGGAAGCAACGGCTGGTTCCTCGGCCCGGTCCAGGTGACGCTTGCAGCCGAAGACGCCGGCTCGGGCGTGGAGGCGACCGAATACAGCTTCGATGCGGAGACGTGGACGCCGTACACGGAGCCGTTCACCGTGTCCGACCCCGGCGTCACGACGGTCCACTTCCGCAGCGCTGACGCCGCGGGCAACCAGGAGGCCGCCAGCACCACCGTGATCATGATCGACCTGGCTGAGCCGGTCATCACGATAGAGGGAGTGACTGATGGCGACTGGGTGCGCTCGGCGACGATCGCGTATGACGCGACGGATCCCGATCCGGGCTCGGGAATCGCTGACGTGTCGGCCACCCTGGACGGCGAGCCCTTCGCAAGCGGCGCCACCGTTGAGGCCGAGGCGTACCCGCACGTGCTCGTCGTGACCGCTACGGACGTCGCAGGCCGGACGAGCACCCGGCGCGTCGAGTTCACCGTGGACCGCACGGCGCCGGAGATCGTGATCGAGAGCCCCGAAGATGGCGGCGCGTACAACGAAGAGGTCGAGCTTAGGTTCTCGGAGACGGACCGCGATCCTGAGATGGCCGTGGTGTCCTCGCACGAGAACGGCCACGTCTTCACCGACGAAGGCGCATACCGCGTCGACGTTTCGGCCGAAGACCGCGCCTCGAACCGCTCTGCGCGCTCGGTCGAGTTCATGATCGACCTCACCGCGCCCACGGCGGACTGCCAGCTCTCCGGGACGCTCGGCTCGAACGGCTGGTGGACGAGCGCCGTGACGGCGTACCTGGTACCGGACGACCCCGTCTCGAACGGCGTGGCGTCCAACCTCGTCCGGACGTTCTGGCGTCTGGACGGCGGCAGTTGGAACGAGGGCACCGAGGTCGAGATCGCTGACGAAGGCGCTCACACGCTCGAGTTCTACGGCCGCGACCGCGCTGGGAACGCGAGCCCCGTCGAGAGCCGCACAGTCAGCATCGACCTCACCGACCCGGCGATCGACGTCCGCTCGCCTGAGAGCAGGACCTACCTGTTCGGCGAGACCATCGTGCTCGACTTCTCAGCTTCGGACGCGGTCTCAGGCGTCATGGAAACGCTCGCGCTGCTCAACGGTGTCGAAGTCCGCTCCGGCGATGCGGTCCTCCTCACGCAACCAGGCACCAACGTGCTCGTCGTGACAGCGACCGACGCATCCGGGCGCACCGCCGAGCGGCGCGTCGAGTTCAGAGTGGCGTTCGTGCCGGGCATGATGCTCCCGCCGGGCTCGCTCGACCACACCTGGAACGCGGGCCGCATGATGCCGGTGAAGTTCACCGTGCTCGACGCGTTCGGCAAGCCGACGGACCAGGCCAAGCCGGTCGTCGAGGTGCGGCAGAACGGCACGCTCTTGTGCGCAGGAGAAGCCATCGTGCAGTACGACTGCCGCGGACTCCCGTACTACCAATTCAACGCCAAGACGCTCAAGAACATGCCCGGCACGCTCACGGTGCTCGTCACGCTGAACGACGGCGGCACCACGATGACGCAGACGATCTACCTGCGGTGACCGCGCTGGGCGAGCGCGGAGAGGCCCCTACTTCGCGCTCGCCCAGTCCGGGCCCCACGCGACGCTGACTTCGAGCGGCACCGCGAGCTCGACGACACCCGTCATCGCCTCGCGCACCATCGCCGCCAACCGCTCGACCTCGCCTTCCGGCGCCTCGAACACGAGCTCGTCGTGCACCTGGAGCACGAGCGTGGAGGCGAACACCTCCTCGCGCAAGCGCCGGTCGACCTCGATCATCGCGAGCTTCATGATGTCGGCCGCCGTGCCCTGCATCGGGTGGTTCATCGCCGTGCGCTCGCCGAACGAGCGCAGGTTGAAGTTCGACGACTTGAGCTCGGGGATCGGCCGGCGGCGGCCGAACATCGTGACGGCGTACCCGTTCGCGTGCGCGTCGGCCACGAGGCGGTCGAGGTACACGCGCACGCCCGGATATGCCGCGAAGTAGCGGTCGATCATCTCCTGAGCCTCCGCCCGCGAGATGCCGAGCGACTCGGCGAGCCCGTGCGCGCTCTGGCCGTACACGATGCCGAAGTTGACGGCCTTCGCGCGCCTGCGCATCTCCGGCGTCACGGCGTCCGGCTCCACGCCGAAGACGCGCGAGGCCGTGGCGGCGTGGAAGTCGCGGCCCGAGGTGAACGCCTCGATCAGCCCCTCGTCGCCAGACAGGTGCGCGAGCACGCGCAGCTCGATCTGCGAGTAGTCCGCCGAGACCATGAGGTCGCCTGGCCGTGCGGGCACGAACGCCGCCCGGATCCGCTGCCCAAGCTCGGAGCGCACCGGGATGTTCTGCAGGTTCGGGTTGCTGCTCGACAGCCGGCCCGTGGCGGCCACCGTCTGATTGAACGTCGTGTGGAGCCGCCCGTCCGCACCGACGAGCCGCGGCAGCGCGTCGATGTAGGTGCTCTTCAGCTTCGTGACCTCGCGGTACTCGATGACCTTCGCGGCGATCGGGTAGGACGGAGCGAGCGCCTGCAGCACGGACGCGTCCGTCGAGTACCCGGTCTTCGTCCGCTTGCCGGCCGGCAGCTGCAGCTTCTCGAACAGCGCTTCTGCGAGCTGCTTGGGCGAGTCCGGGTTGAAGTCGAAGCCCGCGAGCTCGCAGATCTCCCGGCGGAGCCGCTCGATCGCCTCCGCCGCTTCGACTGCCAGCGACTGAAGCACCGCCGTGTCGACCCCGACGCCCGCCTCCTCCATCCGCACGAGCACGGGCACGAGCGGCATCTCGATCCGCCAGAAGACCTCCTGGGAGCCGGTCTCGGCGAGGCGCTGCTCGAGCACCGGCGCCAGCTCGGCCGCCGCACGCGCGACGTCGGCTGCCGCAGCGCCGTCAGGGAGCGCCCTGCCGAGGTACGCCGCCGCGAGCGACCCGGCATCGTACGACGAGCGGTTCGACTCGAGCACGTACGCGGCGATGCCGCAGTCGAAGCACCGGGCAGGGTCGACGCCGTCGGCGCAGCTGCCGTCCCGCGTCGCCACGCTGCCCGGCGGACAGTCCGCCTCCAGCAGCGCCTTCAGATCCACGGCGGCGACGCGCCCCCGCTCGACCAGCGCCCGCCATGCGCTCGACCGCTCCGCAGGCAGCACCGCCACGGTGCCGTCGGCCGCCACCGCGACCTCGCTGCCCTCGCAGAACAGCTGCCCGCTCGCATCGCCGAGCGCCACTCCGACCCACCCCTCCGGCGGGTCGGCTGCGAGCTCCTCGACAGCCTTCAGCGCTTCGGCGCCTTCGAGCACGCGGTAGGGCCGCGCCGCCTCGACAGCCGCGGCAGGCTCCGCTGCGGCGCTCCCCTTCTGCGCGATCGCGAGCACCCGGTCCACCAGCGACGTGAACGCGAGCGCGGAAAGCGCCGCCGCCGCCCGGTCAGGATCGAAGTCGCCCCAACTCGATGAGAGCGGCGCTGGATCCAGCGGCACATCGCGACGGATCGTCGCCACAAGCTTGCTCGCGCGCGCCGCGTCCGCGTGCGCCCGCAGGTTCTCGCCGAGCTTGCCGGGGATCGCGTCGGCTGCTGCGAGCACAGCATCCAAGTCGCCGTGCTCGGCCAAGAGCTTCGCGGCCGTCTTCTCGCCGATGCCGGGAACGCCCGGGATGTTGTCTGACGAGTCTCCCATGAGCCCGAGCAGGTCGGGCATGCGCTCAGGCGGCACGCCGAAACGCGCGACGACCTGATCCGGCCCGTACACCTCGATGTCGGTGAGCCCCTTGCGCGTGCGCACCACGCGCACGCCCTCGCCGATCAGCTGCAGCGCGTCCTTGTCGCCGGTGACGAGCAGCGCCTCGTCGCCGCGCTCAACCGCCATCCGGGCGAGCGTGCCGAGCACGTCGTCGCCTTCCCACCCGTCGACTTCGACGACCGGCACCCCGAGCACCCCGAGCAGCTCTTTGACAATCGGGAACTGCTCCTTGAGCTCCAGAGCAGTCGGCGGCCGCTGCACCTTGTACGCAGCGAGCGCCTCGGTGCGGAACGCCGGCTTGCCCTTGTCGAACGCGACGACGACGGCGTCCGGCTTCAGGTCGGCCGCCATCTTCAGCAGCATCGTCACAAAGCCGAAGACCGCGTTGGTCGGCCGTCCGTCCGGCGCCGTCATCGTGGGCGGAAGCGCGTGGAACGCGCGGTGCAGCAGGCTGTTGCCGTCGACGATCGCGATCTTCCGGCCGGCCATAGCGTCGGGTCCCTCCAGCGGATACGGACTGACTGCTCGATTCTACCCGAGCGGTCACATCCGCCAGAGGTACCCCACGTTCCGTACGGTCTCCAGCCGCGCCGCCAGCTCCGGCCCCAGCTTCGCCCGGATGCGGCGCACGTGCACGTCGACCGTGCGCGCCCCTCCGAAGTAGTCGTGCCCCCAGACCCGCCGAAGCAGCGCCTCGCGGCTGTACGCGCGGTTGGGGTGCGTGACGAGGAACGCGAACAGCGCGTACTCCATGTACGCGAACTCCACCGGCACCCCCGCGATGTGCGCTTGATAGGTGGCGAGGTTGAGGGTGAGGTCGCCCACGCGAAGGACCTCGGCGCCTGAGGCCTCCTCTCCAGGCCACAGCAGAAGCCGGGCGCGCGCGGCGACCTCGCTGGCTTGTGCGTCCCGGAGCACGAAGTCGCTCGGCACGCCGACGGGCAGCCGGATCGTCGCGACGGCGTCGTGCTCCACCGCCAGCAGCACCGACGGCGGCTCGTCGCGATGCGCGTGGTCCTCGAACGCGGCAGCGACGTCGCGCGCATCGTGCCCCGCGTCGCTCACGACCAGCGAGATCCCGTCCAGCCGCTCAGGCCTGAGCGCGGCCTCGCGCGGCAGCACCGTGATCGCTGCGTCCAGCCGCTCGAGCGCGGCTCGCAGCCGGGCCGCGAGGTGGGCGTCGTCCGTGCAGATCGCGACGGTCTTCATGCTGGCCATCATACCCGCCGAGCGCCTCCTCCTGAGCACGGCCAGCGCCGGACGGAACTCCGCCCGGCGCCGCCGCCGACCAGCCGTGCCAGGCCCGGCATCACGCCCGGCACGGCGCTGGCCGCACTCCCCTTAGATCACCGAGAGGTACCGGTCGAGCTCCCACTTGGAGACGTACTTGATGTAGTCCGCCCACTCGGCCTTCTTGTTCTCCACGTAGAACTGGTGGATGTGCTCGCCGAGGATCTCCTTCATGAGCTCCGACTGCTCGAAACGCTCGATCGCCTCGCCCAGGTTCTTCGGGAGCGTCCCGATGCCCGCCTCGGCCAGCTCCTCTTCGGTCATCTCGAAGATGTCGTTGGTGGCCTCGGGCATGAGCTCCAGCTCCTCCTCGATGCCCTTGAGGCCTGCGCCAAGCATCACCGCGAAGGCGAGGTACGGGTTGCAGGACGGGTCCGGCGAGCGGAGCTCGATGCGGGTCGCCGCCTCCTTGCCGGGCTTGTACATCGGGACGCGCACCATCGCCGAGCGGTTGCGCTGCGCCCACGAGATGTACACCGGCGCCTCGTAGCCCGGCACGAGCCGCTTGTACGAGTTCACGAGCGGGTTGGTGACCGCGCAGAACTCCGGCGCGTACTTCAGCAGACCGGCGATGTAGTGCCGCGCGATCTTCGAGAGGTGCTGCGGGTCGTTCGCGTCGTAGAAGGCGTTGCCGTCCTTGGTGAACAGCGACTGGTGCGTGTGCATGCCCGAGCCGTTCTGGCCCTCGATCGGCTTCGGCATGAAGGTCGCATAGACGCCGTTCTGGTACGCGATCTCCTTGACGACCAGGCGGTACGTCATCACGTTGTCCGCCATCGTGAGCGCATCGGCGTAGCGCAGGTCGATCTCGTGCTGCGAGGGCGCGACCTCGTGGTGCGAGTACTCGACCGGGATGCCGAGCTTCTCGAGGGTGAGCACCGTCTCGCGGCGCAGGTCGCTCGCCACGTCGAGCGGCGTCAGGTCGAAGTAGCCGCCCTTGTCGAGCACCTCGGTGCCCTGGTCGCTCTTGAAGTAGAAGAACTCCAGCTCCGGACCGACGTACATCGTGTAGCCCATGCTCGCGGCCTTGTCGAGCATGCGCTTGAGCGCGTAGCGCGGATCGCCCTCGAAGGGCGAGCCGTCAGGCTTGCGGACGTCGCAGAACATGCGCGCGACGCCGATCTCGCCGCTACGCCACGGCAGCACCTGGAAGGTGCTCGGGTCCGGGAACGCCACCATGTCGGATTCCTGGATGCGGGTGTAGCCGTCGATCGAGGAGCCGTCGAAGCCCATGCCCTCCTCGAACGCGCCTTCGAGCTCGCTGTCGGTGATCGCGAAGGACTTGAGCACTCCGAGCACGTCTGTGAACCACAGACGCACGAAGCGGATGCCGCGCTCCTCCACCGTCTTCAGGACGTAGTCCTTGTCGAACCTCGCCGTCACGTCTTCCTCCTTCGTCGCGCCGGCGTCTTCCGCCGGGCTCCTTCAGCCTCCGATGCGATTCTCACGCGCGCATGTTTCGAGCGTGTTTCGAGCCGAAGAACTCTGATGTCACGCGGCGGCCCTGGATCTCCCCGCCTGCGCCTACAAGTACGCGTACAGCTTCCCGTACGGGCGGTGGCTCACCGGCGCGATCCGCGTGAACGGCGCGCTCAACACCTCGTCGAGGTCCTCGCCGAGCGCCGCGCAGTACCCTTCGAGCACGGGCTTGAGCGTCGCCATGTCCGCGTCGCTCGCCTCGCTGACCCCGACTTCCTTGCCGCACTGCCACGGCTCCACCGCGCCGCGCACGTAGATGACGCCGCCGTGCATGCCGGTGCCGAGGAACGACCCGGCGATCGGATCGGCAGGGAACTGCGTGTTCATCCCGAGCAGCACGAGCATCCCGCCGGCCATGTACTCCCCGAAGAAGTCGCGCGCCTTGCCGCCGCACACCACCACTGGCACGAGGTTCTCGTACGCCTTCATATGGATGCCGACGCGGTACCCGACGTCGCCGCGCACGTACACGCGGCCGCCGCGCATCCCGTACCCGAGCACGTCGCCCGCGTCCCCGTGCACGATCACGGTGCCGGACGCCATGGTGTTGCCGACGCCGTCTTGGGCGTTGCCGAACACCTCGATCGTCGGACCGTCCATGAACGACGCGAGGTCGTTGCCGGCCGTGCCGTGCACCTCGATGCGCAGATCGCGCACGCGGAGCCCTGCGCCGATGTAGCGCTGGCCGTTGGCGTTCTCGATGCGGATGTTCCGCACCCCTGACGAAACGGCCTCGCGGATCGCATCGTTGAGCTGGCGGTAGTACACGCCGTTCGCGTCGAACACGACCGTCTCGCCGTCCGTCCGCATGGCCGGCGCGACCTGCCGGTAGCCCTCCATCACCTGCCGCATCGCTTCGCCTCCCTCACATGCCCGCCGGCTTGACGCCGAGGATGCGGTTCGTCTGCTCGTCGAGCCCGATCGACCGCAGCCGCTCGCGGCTGCCGCGGAGGCTCTCGATCGCGTTCACGCCGAGCGCGCCCAGGATCTCCTGGAGTTCGTGGCTCCACGCGTTGACGAGGTTGCTGACGCGCTCTGCTCCCCACTCGGGGTCGATCCGGCGCGTGAGCTCAGGCTTCTGCGTGGTGATGCCCCACGAGCAGCTGCCGGTGTGGCAGCTCTGGCACACGTGGCAGCCGAGCGCGACGAGCGCTGCCGTGCCGATGGCCACCACGTCCGCGCCGAGCGCGATGGCCTTCGCGACGTCGGCCGAGGAGCGTATCGAGCCCGCCGCGACGATCGATGCCTGGTTGCGGATGCCTTCGTCGCGCAGGCGCTGGTCGACCACCGCGATCGCGATCTCGATGGGGATGCCGATGTGGTCGCGGATCACGGCGGGAGCGGCGCCGGTGCCGCCGCGGAACCCGTCGAGGTACACGTAGTCCGCGCCTGCCCGCACGATGCCGCTCGCGATCGCTCCGACGTTGTGGACTGCCGCGATCTTCACGCCGACGGGCTTGTAGCCGCTCGCCTCTTTGAGCGCGTAGATGAGCTGCCGCAGGTCCTCGATCGAGTAGATGTCGTGGTGCGGCGCCGGCGAGATGGCGTCGGTGCCCTGCGGGATCATGCGGGTCGAGGAGACCTCCTTGTCGATCTTCTCGCCCGGCAGGTGGCCGCCGATGCCCGGCTTGGCGCCCTGGCCGATCTTGATCTCGATCGCTGCGCCGCGCTGCAGGTACTCGGGACCGACACCGAAGCGGCCGGAGGCCACCTGCACGATCACGTGGTCCTGGTACGGATACAGGTCCTCGTGCAGGCCGCCTTCGCCGGTGTTCATCAGGATCCCGCAGCGCTGGGCCGCCATCGCGAGCGACTTGTGCACGTTGAGCGAGACCGAGCCGTAGCTCATCGGCGAGAAGATGATCGGCGTGGCGAGCTCGATGTTGCGGCTCACGCCGCCGCCCTCCGCGAGGCGGAAGCCGCCCTGGCCGTCAGGCTCCACCTGCACCGCGTCCGGCTTGCGGCCGAGGTAGGTCCGAAGCTCCATCGGCTCGCGCAGCGGGTCTATGGACGGGTTCGTGACCTGGCACGCGTCGAGCAGCAGGTGGTCGAAGATGCGCGGATACGGCTGCGGGTTGCCCATCGAGGTGAGCAGCACGCCGCCCGTCTCCGCCTGCTTCCACACCGCTTTGCGGAGCGACGAGGTCCAGTTGTCGTTCTCGCGGTACGCGAGCGGATTGCGCTCGATGGTGATGCAGCGAGCCGGGCAGAAGGTCACGCAGCGGTGGCAGGCGCGGCACTTCTCGTCGTGCGGGATCGGGCGCTCGTTGAAGTCGTAGACGCCCCACCCGCACTGCTGCACGCAGCGCCCGCACTTGTGGCACTTGTCGTAGTCGATCTTGACCCGGAACTCGGGCTGGATGAACGTCGCGGGCATCTTATGCGCTCACCTCCACGGCCTCGTCGCACACGTCCTCAGTCCCCAGCACCGCGCACGACACCTCGGCGGGAGACAGGTGCAGGTCGCCGTGGATCGGCCACGGCATGCCCGCGACGCGCGCCACGGTAGGCTCGCCCGCCTTCGGCATCCACACCGCGTCCGGCTCGGACGCCACCGCGCGGATCGCCGCCTCTTCGGACGCGACGATCACGACGCTGCCTGCGCGGGCCGCCACAAGCGGGCGCAGCTTGATGCGGTCGTTCAGCGCGACCATCCCGCCGTTGAAGCCCAGGATGATCGCGAACGGGCCGTTCAACATCGCAGGCCCGTACACGGCCCGAAGCGAGCGCATGAGCTCGCGCTCGCCCTCGGGCATGCGGTCGATCTCCGTCCACAGAGGCGCCGCGAGCGCCTTGCACGCCAGCTCGAGCGGCAGCCCGTGGCGCCGGAGCATCAGGTCGAACAGGTAGGCCGCCACCTCGGTGTCGGTGCCGAGCGTGCACTTGTAGCCGAACTGCTCCAGGTAGCGCGAGTTGATCCCATACGAGGAGATCTCGCCGTTGTGCACGATCGTCCAGTCGAGCAGCGCGAACGGGTGCGCGCCGCCCCACCAGCCAGGCGTGTTGGTGGGGAACCGGTTGTGGCCGGTCCACGTGTGGCCCTCGTACTCCTCAAGGCGGTAGAAGTGCCCGATCTCCTCCGGAAACCCAACGCCTTTGAACACGCCCATGTTCTTGCCGGACGACGCGACGAACGCGCCGTCGACGGTGGCGTTGATGGTCATCACGAGCCGCACCACGAGGTCCTCTTCGGACAGCTCGAGCCGCTCCAGCTCGCCCGGCAGCGGCTTGAGGAAGTAGCGGTACAAAAGCGGCGCGTCGGAGATGCCCTTCACGGGCCGCGTCGGCATCGGCTCGGCGAGGTCCACGATGCAGTGCTCGGCGAGCAGCGCCTCGGTCTCCTCGCGCGCCCGCTCGTCGTGGTACATCAGGTGGAACGCGAAGTGGTCGGGGAACTCGGGGTAGATGCCGTAGCCGGCGAACCCGCCGCCGAGCCCGTTGCCGCGGTCGCGCTGCACGGCCATCGCGAGGATGATCTGCTCCCCGCTCATGGGCTTGCCGCTCTCGTCGCAGATGCCGGCAAGCCCGCACCCGCCGTGGATCTTGAACGGCGCCTCTTCGGCGTACCGTGGCCTCGTTGCGCTCATCGTCACTCCTCTCCCTCTTCGGCCCGGAGCAGGCCCGACAGGTCGCCGCCGCGCTCCGGCAGCGGCTCGAGCCCGAGCTTCTTGCGCGCCGACTCGCGCGCAGAGCCGAGCAGGCCGGTCTTCACGAAGGTCTCGTAGGCGCTCACCACCTGCTCCGGGCCGAGCCCGGCGTCGATGGCGAGCTCTTTGAGGCGCCGGAACGTGTCCGCCATGCCGATGCGGCTCGGGCAGAGCTCCTGGCACGTGTAGCACTCGAGGCACTTCCAGAGCTGGCGCTCGGCGAGCACCTCGTCGATCTCGCCCGAAAGCAGCCGCTCCATGATCTCGGTGGGCTGGAAGGCCGGGTCGATCTTGCACACCGGACAGTCGTCCTTGCAGGCCTGGCAGTTCACGCACTTGGCGAGCAACGACACGTCGAAGAGCGCCGCGAGCCGCGCCTTGTCCGCCTGCCGCGCCTCCCAGCGCTCCAGGAACGGCTGCACGCCCACGCGGTGCATGTCCAACCCGAGCTCCTCGGGCGAGTGCCCGTACGCCAGCGCCACGAGCTCGGAGAGGTACAGCACCGGCACGTGCACCTCTTCTTTCGCGCGCTGCAGCGCCGCTTGGTTCAAGTCGAACTGCTGGAAGCAGCTCGGGCACACCACCACGAGCGCGTCGACGCCGTGCGCCTGCAGGTCGAGCAGCTTGCGGCGCGCGAACGCGAGCGACGTGTCACGCTCGCCGACGCGGTCGAGGGCGCCGCCGCAGCACTGCATCTTGGTCGGGTAGTCGACCACGGTGGCCCCGAGCGCCGCCACGAGCGCCTCGACCTTCGACGGCGACATCGGGTCGTCCCAGCGTACCGCGGGACTCGGCCTGAGCAGGTGGCAGCCGTAGTGGACGGCGATCTTGAGCCCCCACAGGGGCTTGGTGGCCCGGGCGCCCACCGGGCCAGGCCCGAGCACGTCGGCCATCCACTCGGCCAGATGAACGACGCGGGCGTTGCCGTCGAAGCGCAGCCCCTCAGAGGCGAGGCGCTCGTTCACGCTCTCCCGCGCCCGCCAATCGGCCGCCAGATGGCTCTCCGCCTCCTTGAACGTCGAGTAGCAGCCGTTGCACGGCGTCACGACGTCGAGCCCCGCGCGCTCGACGATCGCGAGGTTGCGCGCCGCGACGAGGTAGAACGCCTCCTCGTCGTTCGACTTGACGAGAACGCCCTCAGGACAGCACGTGTGCCCGGACAGCTCGTGCACCGTGGCGCCGAGGTCGTCGAACACGAGCCGCGTCGCCTTCTCGATGAACGGGAACCGCGCGGGGATCGTGCATCCCCAGAAGACTGCGAACTCCTTCACGCTGCCTCACCGGTCCTTCGTCGCGAAAAACAAAGCGCCCGCCGCCGGCATCAAGCCGGGGCGAGCGCCTTTGCTCGCACACCTCAGTTCAGCACGTCATCGTGCTGTGCGCGGATTGTAGCACGTCCGAAACCCGATGGAAAGCACGCGTCGCGCCCCGTCACCCCCGCGCTTCCTCGGCCAGCAGCACTGCCTGAGCCACCTCTTTCAGCGGCAGCCGCCGGTCCATCGCGAGCTTCTGCAGCCGCCGGAACGCCTCCGGTTCGCTGAGCCCCCGCGCCATGAGCACGCCCTTCGCGCGGTCGAGCAGCTTGCGGGTCTCGAGACGCTCTTCGAGGTCTGCCGCCTCCTCCTCGAGCGCACGGGCCTCCGCGAACCGCGCAACGGCGATCTGCATCGCGGGCAGCACGTCGTGCTTCGCGAACGGCTTGACGAGGTACCCCATCGCGCCTGCCGCGCACGCCTCCTCCACGTACGACGCTTGCGAGAACGCCGTCACCATCACGACGGGGGCGACCCGCTCGTCGCAGAGCGCGCGAGCGGCCTCGAGGCCGTCCGTGCCAGGCATCTTGATGTCCATGAACACCACGTCGGGCCGCAGCTCACGCGCGAGCCTGATGGCCTCGGCGCCGTCGCGCGCTTCCCCGACCACCTCGTGGCCCTCCTCTTCGAGCATCTCCCGCAGGTCCATGCGGATGATGGCCTCGTCTTCCGCGATGAGAACGCGCATCTCAGCCCTCCCCGTCGCGGGTCTCGAGCGGCACCCGCACCGTCACCGTCGTCCCGCGCCCTCCGGAGAACGCGAGCGTCCCCCGGAGGTCCTCCTCGACGACCGTCCGGACGATCGCCAGCCCGAGGTGGGCCGCCGTCCGTACGTCGAACCCGTCCGGCAGGCCGACGCCGGAGTCACGCACCGACATCACGAGCGCATCCTGGAGCCGCCTCAGCGCGACCTCCACCGTCCCCGCCCCAGCGCCGATGCCGTGCTCGACCGCGTTGTGCGCCAACTCAGCCAGGACAAGCGCGAGCGACGTTGCGGTAGCGGCCGGGACCAAGCCCGTCTCGCCTTCGACGCGGGCTTGCACCCGGCCGTCTGTCGCCATCCCCTTCAGCACCATGTCGACCACGGTGTGGGCCACAGCCGTGAAGTCGACGGCCTCCTCGGTGGCGGCAGCGAGCATCTCGTGCACGACCGCCATCGACGCGACGCGGTCGACGGCCTCCATGAGGGCCCGCTTCGCCTCGTCGCTCCGGGAACGACGCGCCTGGATGCGCAAGAGCGAGGCGATCGTCTGCAGGTTGTTCTTCACGCGGTGGTGGACCTCGCGGATGGTGGCTTCCTTGACGCGTATCTCCTGCTCCCGCCGCCTGACGTCGGTGATGTCCTCGACCAGCACCAGCGCCCCTGGGTCGAACCCGATGGCGCGGTACTTGAGCGTCCGCCCACCCACCTCAAGCGTCACGGCACGCGCGCCGCGTGCGTGGACGACGGGCGAGACCGCCGTCGCGCCGCCCGGCAGCTCGGTGGCTGGGCTTCCCACCAGCGCGCCCTCGAACCCGGCCAAGCGCATGATGTTGACCGCGTTCGGGCTCGCGTAGGCGACCGTCCCGTCCGCCGCGATCTCTATGACGCCGTCCCCCGCCCGGCGCACCGTGCTGAACGGCTTGCCCGAGTCGACGTCGAGCACCGCCCTTTCGCACAGCAGCCGGATGACGCGCTCCGCGAGCCCCATGAACGCGACTTCCATCGCGCCTGGGCTCTCAGTCACCTGCTGCGCGAGGTTGCGGACGATCACGCCCTGCACCGCACCGTCAGACAGCACCGGATACGCCGCAGTCGCGAACACGATCCCGCGCGCCGTCCTGCGGCGGGTGCCGCACGAGGGCGAACCGCCGCGGAGGGCCTCGTAGGCTTCCCGCTCGTCCGTCTCCGAAAGCGCCTTGCCGACCCTGCTGGCGCCGATGGCAGACACCGCGGTCGCCGGCCGCGCGTCGGCGACGACGCGCAGCACGCCCTCCGTCGGAACGGCAAGCGCGACGTCGCCATAGCCGAGGTCTGCGATGAGCTGCAGGTTGTCGGCGACGTTGCGCAGCCGCTCGTCGAGCGGGCCGTTCAGGGCGGCAGGATCGGCATCCCGAGGAACCATGCGACGAGTATAGCGGCCAGCCCGGGTTCGTGCGTTCCACGCGCGCCTGCGGTATCATCATTTCCGTTAAAGGACACGGTCCGGGAGGGAACCGATGGGCTCGACACCGGCAGCGACCTACATCTACGCGTACGTGGCGTTCGCAGCCGTCTACCTCGCCGCAGCCGCCGCGTGCGCGATCGCCGCGTTCCGGGCGAGCGCCCGCATCGCGAAGTGCTCCTCAGAGCCGTCGGCGGAGGCGGCCGAACAGGCGCCGGATCGCGTGGTCTCTCGGGCGTCGCGTCTGCTCGACTGGGTCCAGGGTGCAGCGCTGCTTCCCATCGCCTACGTCGTCGTCTCAGCCGGGCTTGGCTCGCTCATCCTCCGAGGCCAGCCCGCGTCGGTCATGAACCTCGCCTGGGTCTTGCTCACCGCCATCTCGGCCGGCGCAGCGGTGATGCTCGCGGTGCTCGGGACGCGTGAGCTCTTGGCGATCGGCGAGACGCGCGTCGCGTGCGAGCCTGGCACCACCGCCGCCCGCGACCTCCAGCGCATGAGCAACCGCCTGGGAGCGAGCGCCGTGATGCTCCTCCTGGTCGGCCTGTTCGTCGCGGTCAACCTCGTGTCAGTGCTCACCGACTTGGGCACGCTGCTGAAGGTCGACTTCTTGCTGTAGGTCCCCAGCGACCCCGTCTTCTTCCGACCCGACGGGCCGCGGCGATTCCCGCATCACCTGCAGCGCCGTGCTGGTATAATCCATCGCCGTGCGAGCCGGCCGTGCCCGGGTGGCGGAACTGGCAGACGCGTCGGTCTCAAAAACCGATGGCCGAAAGGTCGTGCGGGTTCGATTCCCGCCCCGGGCACCACGACTCGCTCGAGCGTCGAGGTACGCGCACGCGAGATCAGGGGGCGAGCGTGGACGACCGAGAGCGTCTAGCGGCACTCGTGCGGCGCCTGCCGAAGGCCGAGCTGCACGTGCACCTCGAAGGCACGCTCGAGCCCGAGCTCGCGCTCAGCATCGCCCAGCGCAACGGCCTCAGCCTGCCATTCCCCGACATCGACACCGCTCGTGCAGCGTACGAGTTCCGCGACCTCTCCTCGTTCCTCAGCGTCTACTACGCGATGACTGATGTGCTGCGGACCGAACAGGACTTCTACGACCTCACGTGGTCGTACCTCACACGCGCCGCGGAGGACAACGTCCGCCACGTCGAGCCGTTCTTCGACCCGCAGGCGCACCTCGCACGCGGCATCCCGTTCGGCATCCTCGTCGCGGGGATCCTGCTCGCGCTCGAAGACGCCGAAGAGCACCTCGGCATCACGTCGCGGTTGATCATGTGCTTCCTGCGCGACCAGCCCCCTGAAGACGCGATGAGAGTGCTGGAAACCGCTCACCGGTACCGGGACCGCATCGCGGGAGTCGGGCTCGACTCGGCGGAAGCGGGCTTCCCGCCGGAGCGCTTCAGCGACGTCTTCGCGCGGGCGGCTGCGTACGGGATGCGGCGGGTCGCGCACGCTGGCGAGGAAGGCCCGCCCGCGCACATCGCCTCCTCCCTCGACGTCCTCGGCGCGGAGCGCATCGACCACGGCGTCCGGTGCCTCGAAGACCCTGCTCTCACGGAACGCCTTGCTCGCGAGCGCGTCCCGCTCACGGTGTGCCCGCTGTCGAACGTGCGGCTTCACGTCGTCGAGACGATGGCGGAGCACCCGTTGAAGCGCATGATCGAAGCGGGACTCCTCGTCACGGTCAACTCCGACGACCCCGCCTACTTCGGCGGATACCTCGTCGACAACTACGTCGAAGCGGCGCTCGCGCTTGGCTTGGGCGAGCACGACCTCGTGACCCTCGCGGAGAACTCGTTCCGTGCCTCGTTCTTGGACGAGGCAGCGAAGGCGCGGCACGTCGAAGCCGTCCGGGCCGCAGCCGCCGGTTAGCGAACACCCGTTCGACACCGGCCCTCCAGTCGTGTAGACTCCCAAGCGAACGCATGTTCGTTGGGAGGCGACGATGGGCGATACCGCGCACGACGGCGATCGCGCCCTTGCCGCGTTGCTCGAAGGGCTGAACGCTGAGCAACGGCAAGCCGTCGCGCACGGCGAAACGCCTTTGGCGGTGATCGCGGGCGCCGGGACCGGGAAGACCGCCGTGCTCGCGGCCCGGGTCGCGGCTCTCGTCGCGCGCGGCGTGGCACCCGAGCGCATCCTGCTGCTCACGTTCACGCGGCAGGCCGCGGGCGAGATGCTGCGCCGCGTCCAGACGCTCCTTGCACGGAGCAGCATCGCGGCCGGAGGCCTCCAGCGCGTGTGGGGCGGCACGTTCCACTCCGTCGCCGCCCAGATGCTCCGCCTGCACGGCTCCGCGATCGGGTTGCCGCCTAATTTCACCGTGCTGGACCGCACGGACGCGGAAGACCTTCTCGCGCTGGCAAGGAGCGATCTCGGCCTCGGGGCCGGCCGCCGGCGATTCCCTCAGGCCGGCACGTGCCTCGACATCTACTCGCGGTGCGTGAACGCGCGCGAGCCGCTGGAGCAGGCGTTGAAGCGCTTCCCGTGGTGCGCGGACTCGGCGGAGGGCCTGGCCCGGCTCTTCGCAGCGTACACCGAGCACAAGGAGCGCCACCGCGTGCTGGACTACGACGACCTCCTGTGGTTCTGGCACGCTCTGCTGCGCGCGGAACCTGCCGGCGACGAGATCCGCGCGCGCTTCGACGCGGTGCTGGTCGACGAGTACCAAGACACCAATGCATTGCAGGCCGAGATCGTCGCACTCCTAAAGCCGAGCGGGCGCGGGGTGACCGTCGTCGGTGACGATGCGCAGGCCATCTACGGGTTCAGGGCAGCCACCGTCGAGAACATCTTGCGCTTCGCCGAGCGGTTCCCCGACGCGTGCACCGTCGCCCTCACGCGGAACTACCGCTCGACGCAGCCCGTGCTGGACGCCGCGAACGCGATCATCGCTGGCGCCCGGCGTGGGTTCCGCAAAGACCTCTTCGCGCACCGGGGTCCAGGCGAGCTCCCCAGGCTCGTCTGCTGCGCAGACGAACGCGAGCAGTCGTCGTACGTCGTCGACCGCATCCTCGAGCACAGGGAGTCTGGCGTCCCCCTCCGGCGCCAGGCGGTCCTGTTCCGTGCGGCGCACCACTCCGCAGACCTCGAGCTGGAGCTCAAGCGGCGCAACGTGCCGTTCGTGAAGTACGGCGGGCTGAAGTTCTTGGAGATGGCGCACGTGAAGGACCTCGTAGCGATGCTGCGCCTCGCGGAGAACCCGTTCGACGCCGCCGCGGCCATGCGGGTCCTGCGCCTCGTCCCGGGCGTCGGCCCAGCCACCTCCCGCCGGCTCATCGAGGGTCTCATCTCGTCCGGCGGCGACTTCGACGCATGGAGCCGAGCGACCGTCCCCGCAGCTGGCGCAGCGGCCCTTCGGGCACTCGCAGACGCCCTCACCCGCATCGCTTCGGACGCCGCGCTCGACGTGGGCGCTCAGGTCGGCGCTGCGCGCGCCGTGCTGCAGCCGCTCGTCGAGCGGGCGTACGACGACCCCGCGCCACGCATCGCAGACCTCGAGCAGCTCGAAGCGTTGGCGGCGCGGTTCGACAGCCGCCAACGGTTCGTCGCTGAGATGGCGCTCGACCCGCCGCGATGGACGGAAGACCTCGCCGGCCCTCCGCTGCTGGACGACGACTGGCTGGTGCTGTCGACGATGCACTCGGCCAAGGGCCTCGAGTTCGACGTCGTGTTCGTCGTCCACGCTTCAGACGGCAACATCCCGTCGGACATGGCGACGGGCTCTGCGGAGGAAATCGACGAAGAGCGGCGCCTGTTCTACGTCGCCTGCACGCGTGCGCGCGACCACCTGTACGTCTGCTGGCCCTTGCGATACTACGTCCCTGGCCGTGCGTCAGACGCGCACGGCTACGCGCAGCGCACCCGGTTCGTGTCCGGAGACGCGCTCCGCTGTTTCGACTGCAGCTCGCCGGGGCTCCTTCCTGATGCTGGACCCGATGGGCCGTCTGCGAGCGATGCGGCGACCTCCACGGCATGCGTGCGCGAGGAGATATCGCGGCTCTGGTCGTGAGCGTCGCGGACGGCGAGCAAGCCGACGGCGGCCCCGAGTCGCCGCTGGCACGCACGCCGCTTCAGCGGTCGAGCAAGTCCAGCACCCGCACGCTCGCTTCAAGCACGCTGACGTGGTAGAACGCCTCCTCCAGCGTCTGCCCCTTCGCGAACGCTCCGTGCGAGCACAGCACCGCGACCGGGCGCTCCCGCAGGGCCTCGGCGATGAGCGCTGCCGCCTCGGAAGAGCCGATGGTCTCTTTAGCCTCCACCACCGGCACCTCGCCCAGGATGTACCGGCCTTCCGAGTCCGCCGGGACGATCGTATCCGTCGCGAACGAGCGCGCGATCGCGTGCACCGGGTGCGCGTGCGCGACCGCGAGCGCGTCAGTCCGCCTGTAGATCTCGCGATGCACGACGAGCTCACGGCTGCAGCGCTCGTCGTCGGCGCACGGCTCCAGGCCCGTGACGACGAGGTCGTCTGACGTCAGCCTCCCGAGCATAGATCCCCGGCGCGTGATGACGATGAGCTCGCCTTGCCGCACCGACAGGTTGCCGCCGTGGCTCGAGATAAGCCCCGCGAGGAAGATGTCGCGGCCGGTCGCCTGGAACGACTCGACGAGCGGCTCTAGCGCTTCGTCGAGCATCGCTCAGTCCTGCCTTGCCAGGATGCCCTGGTACTCGAGCGCACGAGCAAGGCGGTAGAAGTCGCTCGACCGGTCGATGAAGCGCACGCGGGTCTTGAGCGTGGCCTCGTCGATGAGCTCGGCGAACGGGACGTACTTGAGCGAGAGCTGGTTCTCGACGCTCACCATGACCCCCGTGAGCCCCTCCTCGACCAGCGCGCGGAACGCTCCGACGCCGAGCTGCGTGCCGAGCAGCACGTCGAATGCGCTGGGCTCCGCGCATCGCGTCTCGTACCCGATCTGCTTCGAACGCACTTTCACCTTCACGCCGGTGCGCTCGCGGTACGCCCGCTCCATCGCGTCCGCCAGGATCCGCCCGACCTGTGCCTCCCCCAGCCGCACGTTGCCGTGCTCGTCGGTCGTCTTCGGCTTCTGGTCCTCAGGCAGCTTGTCCGCAAGCCCTTCGGCGATGCACACGATGCCGTACTTGCGGCCGTCTTCCTCGCGCTTGAGCATGAGGTCGGCAAGCTCGCGGCCTACTGCCGCAGCGTCGAACTCGCCGTCGAAGTCCTCGACCGAGAGCATCCGCGTCGCCTCGCCAGCGATGCCTGCCGCGTACGTGAGCCAGCCCGCCTTCCTCCCCATGATCTCGAGCACGTACCAGGTCTGCGTGGACTTGGCGTCCGCGACGAGGTTCCGGATCTCGGCGGCCGCGAAATGCGCCGCCGAGTAGAAGCCGAAGGTCCAGTCGATGCCGTAGTAGTCGTTGTCGATCGTCTTCGGCAGGTGCACGATCCGCAGCCGCCGCAGCTCGGGCATGAGCTCCTGCATCCGGTAGAGGTAGTTCGCTGTCTTGAGCGTGTCGTCTCCACCGATCGAGACGAGCGCATCGATGCCGAGCGAGTCGAGCGCGCCGTACACCGCGAGCAGCCGCCCGTTCTTCTCCGGATCCGCGAGGTCCTCGAGCGCCTTGATGGGTTTCCCTGGATTCGCGCGCGAGGTGCGCAGGATGATGTCCTTGCGATTGCGGATCCCAGAGACGTCGTCGCGCGTGAGCACGAGGTAGTCGACGCCGGCCTGCAACGGCCGTTCAGGCGAGAAGTCCTCGAGGCGCTCGTAGCCGTCAAGGAAGCCGATGACCTCGGCGCCGTTGTTGATGAACGACAGCGCCGCCGCGCAGATCACGGCGTTCGCGGCCGGCGCAGGCCCGCCGCTGAAGAGCATCCCGACACGCTTGATGGCTGCACCCTGTGCCATGTCCGCCCCTCCTCGATGAACGGTCTCTCCGTACGGTACCTATCATTCCCGGACGTGGACCGCGCCGACCGACGCCAGCCGCGCCTGCCTGCGGGCGACGAGCTCGTCCCGGGGCACCGGTATGAGGTCCCGAAGCGCCCGGATGATCGCGTCTTCGACTCTCGCGAGCACGAGCGCCGGGTCGCGATGCGCGCCCCCGAGCGGCTCCTCGACCACCTCGTCCACGATGCCCATCTCGACGAGGTCGGCCGCGGTGAGCCTCAGCGCGGAGGCCGTCTCAGCAGCGTGCTGCGGGTCTTTGAACAGGATGAGCGAGCACATCTCCGGCGAGATGACCGAGTAATACGCGTTCTCGAGCATGATGAGCCGGTCGCCGAAACCGATCGCGAGCGCACCGCCGCTGCCGCCCTCGCCGATGCCGACCACGACCACCGGCGTCCGCAACCCGGCCAGCGTCTCCAGGCACTCGGCGATCGCCCAGGCCTGCCCACGCTCCTCCGCCTCGATGCCTGGGTACGCTCCGGCGGTGTCGAGGAAGCTCACCACCGGAAGCCCGAACTTCTCGGCAAGCAGCATCGCGCGACGCGCCTTCCGGAATCCCTCAGGGTGCGGGCTGCCGAAGTTCCGGCGGATGTTCTCGGTGGTGTTCTTGCCCTTGCGGTGCCCCAGCACGACGCAGCGGATGCCGTCGATGGCGCCGAGCCCCGCGAACATCGCTTCGTCGTCGCCGTACGCGCGGTCGCCGCGCAGCTCGACGACGTCTGAGAACAGCGCGCCGATGTAGTCTTGCGTCTTAGGACGCTCGGGGTGCCGCGCGACCTGCACGCGCTCCCACGGTGTGAGCGCCGAGTAGAGCGCGTCTTTGAGCATCGCGATCTCTGCCTCGAGCTGGGCGATCTCGCTCGCCAACTCCGGCTGCGCGCTGACGTCCAGGCGCTTGAGGTCCTCGAGCTGCCGTTCGAGCTCGACGATGGGGCGCTCGAACTCCATCACGTGCCTGACCGCCGCCACGTCACGAACCCTCCTCGAACGCGACCGGGCACGCAGCGCCTTCGGCCGCAGGATGGACGTCTTGCGCGCACAGGTAGTCGAGCACGCGCGCCACCGTCGCCTTGAGCTCCGTGCGCGGGACCACCGCGTCCACGAAGCCGTGCTCCACGAGCGACTCGGCCGTCTGGAATCCCTTCGGCAGGCCCTGGCGCGTCGTCTCCTGGACCAGTTTCGGCCCAGCGAACCCGACCATCGCGCCCGGCTCCGCGAAGATCACGTCCGCGAGGACCGGGAAGCTCGCCGTGACGCCTCCGTACGTGGGATTCGCGAGCACCGCGACGTATGGCAGCCCTGCGTCCGAGAACCGGCGGACCGCTGCCGACGTCTTGGCCATCTGCATGAGCGAGAGCATGCCCTCCTGCATCCGCGCGCCCCCGGACGCGGTGACGAACACGACCGCCCGCTCTTCCTCGCGCGCCCGGTCGAACGCGCGCGCCACCTTCTCTCCGACCGCGGTGCCCATCGATGCGCCGATGAAGCGGAAGTCCATCGCTCCAAGCACCGCCGGGTGGCCTCCGACGAGCGCCCGTCCCGTCACGACCGCCTCAGCGAGCCCTGTCTTCTCGCGGGCCGATGCCAACGTCTCCGCGTAAGGCTTCGCAGCGGTGAAGCGCAGCGGGTCCGTCGAGGAGAGCGTCGCGTCCGTTTCCTCGAACGTCCCTTCGTCGGCAAGCGCAAGCAGCCGGTCCCTCGCAGGCATCTCGGCGTGGTGCCCGCAGTGCGGGCACACGCTCACGTTCGCCTCAAGGTCGCCGCGATAGACCGTGTGCTTGCAGCCGTCGCACTTCAGCCAGACGCCGTCCGGCAGATCGGCAGAGGGCGCGCCCGGTGAGACGACGGTGTACCGCCGCTGCTCGCGGGCCTTGAACCAGTCGGATACGGGCATGTGCGGTCCAGTCGATCGGTCGGACGTTGGTGCTTAAGGATAGCGCGGCGCCGCCACAGGTGCGACGCCGCGCCGAGCCTTCGAAGGTGCTATCAGAGCGCGAAGTCCTTCTCGCCCTTGAAGACCGCGAGCGCGTCTTCGACGCTCCAATCGCCGAGCGTGATCGCGCTGATCGCCTTCGTGAGGCGCACGGCCTCGTCGAGCGGGCGCTGGTGGATGTTGCGGCCCGTGGCGTTGCCCCGCGCACCGCCGACATGGATCTGCTCCCACAGCTGGCGCAAGAACACGTCGGCTGCGACCGTCGAGCCGCCCGCGCACACCAGGCCGGTGCGTCCGGATGCGAGCGACGCTTCCTTGAGCAGCTCGGCCGACGACTTGTCCTCGGTCGCCTTCGGCGGGTTGACCTTCACGAAGTCCGCGCCGAGGCACACCGCGACGCCAGCCGCCCCAGCGATCAGGTGCGGGTCCTTCTCGTCGGGCACCGCACGGCCGCGCGGATAGATCCACAGCACGACGAGCAGCCCGACCGAGTGCGCGTCGGCGATGAGCTGGCCTGCCTCCTGCAGCATGTTCGACTCGTACTCGCTGCCGAGGTAGATCGTGTAGCCGATGCCGACGACGTTCACGCCGTTGTCGCGCAGGTCGAGCACCGTCTGCAGGTCGTACAGCTGCGCCGAGTACGGGTCGTCCTGGTGCTTCGCCGGGTCCTTCGCCGACGACTTCACCAGGTGCGTTTTGGAGTTCATCTTGACGAGGTAGTTGATGTCCGGATAGTCCGGCGCGTACTGGGCGATGAGCCCGCGCTGCCCGGCGAGAACGCCGACGACGCCCTGCGAGCCGATGCGGAACAGGTGCTCGGGATCCGCGTCCTCGGGCGCGATGCCATCGCCGTAGAAGTCGTCGTTGAGGTGCTCGACCTTCTGGTCGCACGCGAACAGCATCAGCCGCCCGGTGCCCCTCGTCGCCTTCAGGTAGTTGTCGATGTAGGTCTCGCGCGCCTCAGCGGGCACGTCCGCAGGCACGTGGACCTGGTCGCGCGTCAGTGTCGGCATGATTCCCTCCTCGTACGATGGACGGTCGATCGCCACTGCATAGGTTAGGCGAAGGCGTGCGGCGACGCCACACCTTATACCCAACGTGCACCCGCGCGGAGCGCTCCTCTACGCCTCGTCCGGCACCAGCAGGCGCTCCATCCGCACGTGCGGCTGGCCGGTACGGCCGGATGGGAACGGCTCGCTGCTGACGACGACGAAGCCGAGGCGCTCGTAGAACGGGACGGCAGGCAGACGCGCGTTCAGGTGCACGCGTGTGGCGCCACGCACCACGGCCTTGCGGCACGCCTCTTCTATGAGCGCCCTGCCGATGCCCGTACGCTGCCTGTCGAACGCCACGGCCACGTGCCGGATCTGCGCCTCCTCGCCGTGCACGATCAAACGCGTGTAGCCGACGACGCGCTCGCCCTCGACGGCGAGCAAGTGGTGCGACGCGGGGTCATCATCTCCCCACGCATCATCTCGCGGCACGCCGAACGGCGCCATCAGCACCTCGTGCCGCAGGTCGCACACCGCGCGCATGCGGGCGTCGTGTGCCGCCACCCACTCGAGACGGGCCACGCTACCCCCGGAACCGGTTCGTGATGGGCATGCGGCGGTCTTTGCCGAACGCCTTGGGTGTCACCTTGATGCCGACCGGACCCTGGCGCCGCTTGTACTCGGCGCCGTCCACCATCGCCGCCACGCGCTCGACCACTGCCCGGTCGTAGCCCATAGCGACGATCTCGTCCACGGAGCGGTCGAGCTCCACGTACTCGACGAGGATCGGGTCGAGCAGGTCGTACGGGGGAAGCGAGTCCTGGTCCGTCTGTCCCGGCCGCAGCTCAGCGCTGGGGGCCTTCGTGAGAATCGGCTCGGGTATCGCCTGCGACCGCACGTTGCGCCACCGCGCAAGGTCGTACACGCGGGTCTTGAACACGTCCTTGATGGGAGCGAAGCCGCCGACCATGTCGCCGTACAGCGTGCTGTAGCCCACGGAGAGCTCGCTCTTGTTGCCGGTGGCCAGCACCAGCCACCCGAACTTGTTCGACAGCGCCATGAGAAGCATACCGCGCACGCGCGCCTGCAGGTTCTCCTCGGTGACGTCCGGCTCCCTGCCTTCGAACACGGGCGCCAGCGTCTCGAGCGCCGCGCTGAAGGTCGGCTCGATGCTCATCTCGATCGCGTCGATTCCCAGCGCCTGCGCGAGCGCACGTGCGTCGGACAAACTGCCTTCAGACGAGTAGCGCGACGGCATCATGACCCCGTGCACCCGCTCCGGTCCGAGCGCGTCGGCAGCCAGGGTCGCCACGAAGGCGGAGTCGATGCCGCCCGAAAGCCCCAGCACGACGTCGGTGAAGCCGTTCTTGCGGATGTAGTCGCGCAAGCCGAGCACGAGCGCCGCGTACATCTCGGGCTCGTGCTCGATGCGGGGCTCGACGCGCTGGGGCCGCGGCGGCGCCCCCACGTCGATGTCGACCACGAGCAGGTCTTCTTCGAACGACCGCGCCCGGCCGACCACCGTGCCGTCGGGCGCGATGACGACCGAGCGGCCGTCGAACACGAGCTCGTCCTGGCCTCCCACGAGGTTGCAGTACACGACCCACACGCCGAACTCGAGCGCACGCCTGACGAGCATCCGCTCGCGCGCCACGCCTTTGCCCGCGAAGAAGGGCGACGCCGACAGGTTCGTGATGGCGCGGGCGCCGATGCTCGCGAGCCGCGCGATGGGCTCGGGCTGCCACGCGTCTTCACAGATCGTCACCCCGACACCGACGCCGCCGTAGTCGAGCAGCATGTTGGCGTTCCCTGGCGTGAAATACCGCTTCTCGTCGAAGACGCTGTAATTGGGCAGAAGCCGCTTCCGGTAGATGCTGTCGATCGCCCCTTGCCGGACGTGCACCGCGACGTTGTACAGCCCGCTGTCGTCCCGCCACGGCGCGCCGATGAGCGCCGGGCATGCGGCCTCGGCCGCGAACGTCTCGACGGCCGCCATCGCCCGCTCGACGAAGTGCGGCTTGCCGAGAAGGTCTTCGGGAGGATAGCCGGTGATGACCAACTCTGGCAGGACGACGAGGTCGGCTCCGGCTTCCGCGGCCTCGCGCGCGGCCTCGAGCGCTAGAACAAGGTTGCCGTCGATGTCGCCGACCGTGGGATTGACCTGCGCAAGCGCGAACCGCATCGATGCCTCCCACGAAGCACTGATCCAAGACCGGCCGACCAACGACCAGTCTAGCGCATACGTGTGACGGGCGGGATCGATGCCGTCAGCAGACTGAGCACACGCCGCGCCGTCACGAGCCGCCGCTGCGCTGACGGCGCCGATACGCGACGTAGCCTGCGGCGCTCGCAAGCACGACGAACCCCGCTACGTAGGCGACTGGAAGCGGCTGCCGGTCGCCGGCCTCGCCTTCGGGCGGCACCGACGCAGCCTCCGCGCCACTCGTCGCGCTCGCCGCACCCGTGACGTCTTCGGCAGCGCCCGCGGCCTGCGTGCTCGGCTCGCTGGCTTGCGCAACCGAAGCCGACGCGAGCAGTTCGTCGAACCCCTCGAACGCCGGTGAGCGGAGTCCCGCATCCACGAGGGTCAGGTATGCGTCTTGGGTCGCCTTGCCCGGATACACGTCGAGGATCTTGACTCTCATGCTCGCGCTCGTCTTCTTCGGCACGACGAACCGCTGCAGAGTCGGTGTGTCCTTGAGGTTTAGGATCTGCGACGTGCCGTCTGAGAACGTGACCTTCAGCGTCTTGGGGCGGGCGTTGGCCTCGAAGAGGTCGGGGCGTTGCGCACGGCCGGTGACCACGCGGATCTCCTCGATGGGACGCGGCGCGCCGAACCGCGCCTCGACCCACTCGCCCTTTCCCGACCCGCGCGCTGCCTCGCCCCATGGGTGTCCGACGCCGCCGAATGCGCTGAAGGGCGGGAACTGACCGCCGTCTCGCTCCAGCTCGCTCGACGCCTTGACATCCGAGATCAGCCAGCGGCGCAGCTCCTGCGGGGTGCGTGAGGACCGAGCCATGTCCGGGTACAAGGGCTCGCACACGGCGAACATCACGTCGTAGGGCGATCGTCCCGACGGATCGGCTTGCGGTTCATACTCCTCGTAGCACCACTGGAGCGTCCGCGAATCGAGCGCTGATGCTCCCGGCGCCGGACCTGTTTCCTGCTCCCACGTCTCAGCCAACCATCGCGTGGCGTACTCCGGATCGAACCCGTAGGAGTCGTCTGACAAGCGGAACCGGATGACGGTCTTGCCGATCGTCCCGACCCAGCCGGCGCCGGTGTGGACCCAGTAGGGATACCATGCGAGCATCGACCAGCCACCGGTATGCCACGACGGCCTGCGGACGACCGACTCATCCACTCCTCCGGGCTCCTCGCTCGCATCGACGAGGTACTCGACGCGGACCATGGTCACGCCGCGCCTGAACGTCACGTCGTGCGTGTAGTAGCCGACTTTGTACCGTCCGTCCCGTCCGACCGAGTAGCGGACCGGGATGCGGCTGCCGTCCACCCACGCCTGGAAGCCGGCCACGCCGGTCGAACGGTTCGGGTCGTCACCCCCCGTGAACTCGAGCGCGAACGGGAACCCGAGCGTAAGCGTCTGGGGCTCGGCTCGGTTGACGAACTTGAAGTCCACGCGCATGTGCGCGTAGTCGTTGTAGACGATTCCTTGGACGGTCTCGGCTTCCAAACGGATGTCTGCTGACTCCATCGGCGCAAGCGCCCCGCCGATTCCTCCGAGCGAGACGTCGTTCGCAGCCGCAGTGCCGCTGCCGAGCACGATTGCGACGAGAGCCAGTGCGATCGCGCGGATTGCAGTACGCACCTCGATCCCCCCTCTGGACCATAGCACTGTGCGACAAGACGCTTCCGCTGTACCCTCATAGCGTGTGTGCGCCAAGGTGCGTGGCGCACTCGATACCGAGCCGATACGAACCGGTGAACGGAGCGGCCATGGGAACGCCGACGTCGAGACTCCGTGTGGCTGCGATTCTCGCGCTCGCTGCTGTGGCTGTGCTTTCTGCCGTCACGCCTGCGCACGCGAAGTCGTACTCCATGCCTGAGGTGGGCATCGAGGCCGAGGTCCTTCCGAACGGCGACCTGGTCGTGACGGAGCAGCGCACCTTCGATTTCTCCGGGTCGTTCTCGTTCGTCTACTGGGAGCTCGACACCGTGCCCTCGGATCCAGCCTATCCGTTCGGGCCGATCGAAGTGCTCGGCGTCGCGGGACCCGGCGGCGAGTTCATGCGGCAGGAGTCGACGGACCGCGTGCCCGGCCGATACACCGTGATCGATCAAGGCACGTCCCTCCGCATCGAAGCGTACCACGACACCGCCGACGCGCAGGCGACGTTCTCGCTGCGCTACGTGGTGCACGACGCAGCGAAGCGCTGGGACGACACCGGCGAGCTCTACTGGAAGTTCATCGGCGATCGTTGGGACGTGGGCGACGGATCGGTCGTGATCGAGGTGCGCTTCCCGCCCGGCGTCACCGAGGACACGCTCCGCGTGTGGGCGCACGGGCCGCTCACGGGCGTCGTGTCGAAGGCTGGCAACCTCATGCGGCTTTCGGTGGACGACCTGCCGCCCGCAACCCTCGTGGAGGCGCGCGCCTTGTTCCCACGCGATGCGCTCGCCGAAGCACGCGACACGCCCGGCGTGCGCGAACAGGCCGTGCTCGCAGAGGAAGCCGAATGGGCCGAGGAGGCCAACGCTGCCAGGCGGCGCGCGCGGCTCGCGGTCGGCGTCGCCGCGGTCTTCGGCGCCCTCGTCCCGGCGCTGTCGCTGCTCGTCGCGTTCGCGCTGTGGCGCAAACACGGGAAGGAGCTCCGGCCGTCCTTCGACGGGCCGTACTTTCGTGAGCTGCCAGCCGATCTCCCGCCGGCCGTCGTCGGGGCGCTGATGCGCTGGGGCACCGTCGGCGAGAACGAGCTCACCGCGACGCTCATGGACCTGTCGAACCGCGGGATCGTGTCCGTCGAGCCCGTGCAGACGACCTCGCAGGGGCTGTTCGGACCGAAGACGGAGACCGAGTGGCGTTTGAGCATCGCACCTTCAGCGTCGCTCGGCTCGCTCACCCCGGCTGAACGGCAGCTGCTCGACGCCGTGTTCGGATCCGTCGAGCCTGGCCGGTCTACAACGATCGAAGAACTGAAGCGCGAGGCGAAGCAGCACCCGCAGCGCTACGCCGACGGCATCGACAGGTGGAAGAAGGCCGTGACCGCGGAAGCGGAGAAACAGGGCTTCTTCGAGAAACGCGGGATGATCCTGCTGGCCGCGTTCATCGCGTGGGGCATGGTGCTGTTCGTCATCGCGATCGTCTCCGCCGGGGCGTCCGGCTCGGGCTGGACGCTGCTCGTGGGCATCCCCTGCGCGGTCGGCGTCGGGGTGATCGGGCTCTTCATGCCTCGACGCACGCCGCGTGCCAACGACCTGCACGCGAAGTACCGCGCTCTCAAGCGCTACCTGGAGGACTTCAGCCGGCTCGACGAGGCACCTCCGACGCACGTCGTGCTCTGGGAGCACTTCTTGGTGCTCGCGGTCGTCTTCGGCGTCGCTGAGAAGGTCATCGAGGCGCTGCGGGTCAAAGCGCCGCAGGTGCTCGAGGATCCCGCCATCGCGCATGCCGCCTGGTGGGCGACGCCGCAGCCGGGGTTCGGCTCGCCGGCGGCGGTCCTCACGAGCGGGTTCGCGTCCGCCTCCCAGATCGCCTCCAGCCAGATGTCGAGCGCAAGCGGCGGCGGTGGCGGCTTCTCCGGCGGTGGTGGCGGAGGCGGCGGCGGAGGCGGCGGTGGCGCCGGGTGACGAAGGTGCGGCGGCTGCGCTCCGGATGACGGCCGCCCATCGAAAGGGGGACCGATGAACGAGATCCAGACTCCGAACGGCTACCAGTTCTCGATCGCTGCGAAGGTGTACCTGTGCTCCGACCTGCTCGTGCAGCAGGCCGGGATGATGTTCGCCTACCCCTCGCCTGCAGGGAAGTCCGTCGACGTGCGTACGCTCGCGAAGGGCATCTTCGGGTGCACGCTTGATTGGCTCGAGCGCAACGGCTACGTGCAGCTGTGGCAGGAGGAGAAGCGCGTCGGCATCGTGAAGGAGCAGCTCATCGGGGTGCGCGCGGTCTACTCAGGCGCGCCGGGCTTCGCCGGGAAGCTCCTCGAGGCCACCAAGTGGCAGGACAGCGACTTCATGACGATGTGCATGCGCTTGCTGCCAAGGGCCCAGGCGCCGTTCATCGATTTCTGCGATCGCATCGGCTACGAGTTCGAAGAGGCAGGTATCCTCACGCGCGGCGGCTACGCGGCGCACGGCAACGTCTGGAACACCGAGTGGTTCCAGTACCTGCACGACGCGTTCTACCCGGAGGCGTACGAGTCGTGGATGGCGACGCACGCGCGACCGGACTGGAAGCTCATCGAGCGGAACGTGATGCTCGCCGTCGCGCAGAAGCAGCACACGCCCGACGATGACGACGATGCGTGGTTCACCTGGCACATCGGGGGCGGAGACGAGTGAGCGAGGCGCTGCGTTACCTGCGCGAGATTCCCGAGGACGTGCGCCCGGCGACGGCTGCCGCCGTGCTTGAGCGCGGCCGGGTCGAGGACGAGGCCGTCATCGCGACGCTCGTGGACTGGGCCGCCCGCGGCATCGCGCCGGTGCGCGTCTCGGCACGCCGCATCACGACGATCGCCGGCCCCATCGACGAGCAGACCCTCGAGTTCGTGCTCGACGTCGGGCGCTGGAACGAGCTCGATCGCGCCGAGCAGGTGCTCGGCAACCTCCTGTTCACGGAGATGGCGCACTCGGCCGTGCTTGGGCTGCTCGACCTGAAGACCGCGATGCGGCGTCACCCCGTGGACTACGCGCGCGGGATCGCCGTGTGGCGCGCGACCGTGGTCGACGACGCCGTCGGGCGCGGGCTGCTCGAGCCTGGCGGGAAGCGACGGACGCCTGCAGGCGAGGCGCTCGCCGAGCAGATGCGGGCGCTCGAGCGATACCTCGACGACTTCGGCGCCTTCGAGGACGACCCAGTCGCCGCGCACGTGCTCTGGGGCCGCTACCTGGCGTTCGCGGCGCTGTTCGGCAAGGCGGAGCGCGTCTTGGAGGAGCTGGGGCTGAAGATCCCGGGCGACCTGCACGACACCGCGCTCGCGCTCAGGGCGCTGTCGGCAAGGTAGCGCACAGCGGCGAGGCGCGTGCTGCGCGCGCCGGACGGGCCGCTTCAGCGTCGCGCGCCGTGCACGGCCTGGGCGAGCTCGGCGACGAAGGAGCGGACGGCGGCGGGATCGCCTTGGCGGCGGACGACCGCGCTCCCGACGATGACGCCGTCCGCGAACGCGGCGGCCTCAGCGGCCTGCTCGGGCGTCGAGATGCCGAACCCGACTGCGACCGGAAGGTCGGTGACGGCACGCACCCGTTCGACGAGGCCGCGCGCGCCTTCGGCCAGCCGCTCGCGCTCGCCTGTGACGCCGAGCGTGCTCACGCAGTAGACGAATCCCGACGACGCCGCAGCGATGGCAGCCAGGCGCTCCGGCGTCGAAGTCGGGGCAGCGAGGAAGACGGTGTCGAGCCCTTCGGCGACCGCGAGCCAGGGGCGGGCGGCCTCCACCGGCATGTCGGGGACGATCACGCCCGCGACGCCCGCTTCGCGCATCTGCGCGGCCGCCTGCGCGAGCCCCATGCGCATGAGCGCGTTGAGGTAGCACATGACGACGATGGGCGGTGACGCAGCGCCAAGCACCGCGCGCGCCTCCGCCGCGAGCTCCAGGGTCTGCGCCAGCCCGAACCCGCCGTCGGCCGAACGCGCCACGCGCGCGGCTTCGGCGATCACCGGGCCGTCGGCGACCGGGTCGCCGTACGGCACCCCGAGCTCGATGACGTCCGCCCCCGCCTCGGCCGCGGCGACGAGGGCTTCGAGCGAGGCAGCGCGGTCCGGATAGCCCGCCATCAGGTACACGACGAGCGCGGGCCGCCCCTTGCGGAACGCCGCCTCCAGCGGCGACCGCGCTGGCTGCGTGCCGGCTGCGTCTCGCGCCCCTGCGTCCTCAGCCGCCAAGCCCGGCCTCCCGGACGATGTCCATGTCCTTGTCGCCGCGGCCGCTCACGTTCACGAGCACGCTCGCGTCCGGCCCGAGCTCGGCCGCAAGCCGCGGCAGCATCGCGAGCGCGTGCGCGGACTCGATTGCCGGGATGATGCCTTCGGTGCGCGCGAGCAGCGCGAAGGCGTCGAGCGCCTCGCGGTCGGTGACCGCCTCGTAGCGCACGAGGCCGGCGTCCTTCAGGTAGCTGTGCTCGGGACCGACGCCGGGATAGTCGAGCCCCGCCGAGATCGAGTACGCCTCTTTCGGGTTGCCCGCCTCGTCCTGCAGGAGGTAGCTGTAGAAGCCGTGGAGCACGCCCGGCGTGCCCTTGGTGAGCGCCGCCCCGTGCTTGTCCGTCTCCAGCCCGAGTCCTGCCGCTTCCGCGCCGATCAGCAGCGGACGTTCGGACGCAGGCAGGTCGCGCAGGAACGGGTAGAAGATGCCGATCGCGTTCGAGCCGCCGCCCACGCACGCGACGACCGCATCCGGCATCGGCGCGCCCTTCTCGCGCAGCTGCGCGAGCGCCTCTTCGCCGATGACCTTCTGGAAGTGCCGGACGATGAGCGGGTACGGGTGCGGCCCCACGGCCGAGCCGAGCACGTAGAAGGTGTCCTCGACGCGCTCCACCCAGTGCCGGAGCGCCGCTGTCACGGCGTCCGCGAGCGTGCCCGTGCCCTCCGCCACCGGCACCACCTCGGCCCCGAGCAGCCGCATCTTGTAGACGTTGAGCGCCTGGCGGCGGATGTCTTCCGTGCCCATGAAGATCGCGCACTCGAGCCCCATGAGCGCGGCCGTCGTTGCCGTCGCAACGCCGTGCTGCCCCGCGCCGGTTTCCGCGATCACGCGCCGCTTGCCCATGCGCTTGGCGAGCAGGCACTGTCCCAGCGTGTTGTTGATCTTGTGCGCGCCGGTGTGGTTGAGGTCCTCGCGCTTGAGCCACACCGTGCCAAGCCCCACCTCTGCGGCAAGCCGGTCCGCCCGGTACAGCGGCGACGGCCGGCCGACGTAGTCGGCGAGCAGCGCGTCGAGCTCTGCCTGGAAGGCCGGGTCGGCCTGAGCATCTGCGAACGCCCGCGCCAACTCCTCGAGCACCGGCATGACGGTCTCGGGGACGAACGTCCCGCCATAGGGGCCGAAGAACCCCTGGGCATCCGGGCTTGAGTACGCCTCTTCGGCAGAGGGCAGCAGCGATCCGCTCATCGAGCACCTTTCTCATCGTCGGCCGCGCGCACCGCGGCGATGAACTCCTTCACTGCAGCTGCGTCTTTGACGCCGGGCATGAGCTCGACGCCGGAGGACACGTCGACCGCGTACGGCGCAAGCACGCGTATCGCTTCGCCGACGTTGCCCTGCCGCAGCCCACCCGCTACGACGACGGGCGCCCACGATGGTACCGCAGGCGTGACCGCGCGCCAGTCGAACGCGACGCCGGTCCCGCCGTACGCTCCCTCGACGCGAGCGTCGAGCAACAGCGCTGCGACGGCGCCGCGGTACGCCTCTGCGGCCTCCAGGTCCTCGGCGCGGCTCACGCGAAGCGCCTTGATGACCGGCACAGGCGCCGACGCGCACGCCTCGGGAGGCTCGTCGCCGTGGAACTGCACCGCGTGCAGCCCGAGCCGGCGGACTGCCTCTTCGACGAACGCCTCGTCAGCGTCCACGAACACGCCGACGCGCGCAACGAACGGCGGGACCACGGCGAGCGCCGCTTCCGCCTGGTCGAGCGTGACGCGGCGCGGGCTTTCGGCGAGCACCACTCCGAGGGCGTCGGCGCCCGCCGCCACAGCGAGCGCCGCGTCCTCCGCCCGGGTGATGCCGCAGACCTTCACCCGCGTCCGCGCCGGTATGGCGTCCTGCCCGAGCACGCTACTCCTCGTGCAGCACGGTGCCGGCTGCGAAGTCGTAGTCCTGCAGCCGCCCTGCGTTGTACGCCTCGTAGGCGCTCAGATCGAAGTGGCCGTGGCCGGACAGGTTGAAGAGGACGGTCTTGTCCTCGCCGGCCTCCTTCGCCGCCAGCGCCTCGTCGATCGCCACGCGGATGGCGTGGCTCGACTCGGGCGCCGGCAGGATGCCCTCCGCCCGCGCGAAGGTCACAGCCGCCTCGAAGCACGCGGTCTGGTGCACCGCCACGGCCTCGACGTCACCCGACTTCACGAGCGCAGACACGAGCGGCGAGTCGCCGTGGTAGCGCAGGCCGCCTGCGTGGATGCCGGCCGGCACGAAGTCGTGGCCAAGCGTGTACATCATGATCTGCGGCGTCATCTTCGCCTCGTCGCCGAAGTCGTACCGGTACTCGCCGGCGGTGAGCGTCGGGCACGCCTTCGGCTCGACCGCTACCAGCCGCGCGTTGGACTTCCCGTCCAGGCGCCGCTTGTAGTACGGGAACGCGATGCCGGCGAAGTTCGAGCCGCCGCCGACGCAGCCGATGACCACGTCCGGCTCCGCTTCGGCCATCTCCATCTGTTTGATGGCCTCGAGCCCGATCACCGTCTGGTGCAGGCAGACGTGGTTGAGCACGCTCCCGAGGGAGTAGTGCGTGTCCGGGTCCTTGATGGCGACCTCGACGGCTTCTGAGATCGCGATGCCGAGCGAGCCGGTGGAGTCCGGATCCATCGCGAGCACGTGGCGGCCGGCGTCAGTCAGGTTCGACGGCGACGCGTGCACCGTCGCGCCGTAGGTCTCCATGAGGATGCGCCGGTACGGCTTCTGCTCGTAGGAGACCTTCACCATGAAGACCTCGACCTCGATGCCGAACAGCGCGCCAGCGATCGAAAGCGCGCTTCCCCACTGCCCGGCGCCGGTCTCGGTGGAGATCTTCTTCACGCCCTCCAATTTGTTGTAGTACGCCTGCGGGATCGCCGTGTTCGGCTTGTGCGAGCCAGCTGGCGAGACGCCCTCGTACTTGTAGAAGATCTTGACGCCCTCGGGCAGCCCGAGCACGCGCTCCAGCGCCTTGGCGCGGATGAGCGGCGACGGCCTGAAGGTCTTGTACACGTCGATGACCGCGCCCGGGATGTCGATGTAGCGCTCCCGCGAGACCTCCTGCTTGATGCACTCCATCGGGAAGAGCACCGCGAGCTGCTCAGGTCCCATGGGGTTGCCCTCCGCATCCAGCGGGGGCGGCAGCGGCTCCGCCAGGTCCGCCTGCACGTTGTACCAGGCCGTCGGCATGTCGCGCTCGTCCAGCATGAACCTCGTCCTGTCAGGCATGGCCCTTCTCCTTTCTCACGCCTGCTAGATCCCGTACCGCATCCTCAGGGGAAGCCGCCCGCATGAGCGCCGTCCCCACCAACACCGCACCTGCGCCTGCCGCAGCAGCCGCCTCGACGTCTGTGCGCGACGCGATGCCGCTCTCGGCGACCACGACCTCCGCGACGTCCCGCGCCTGGCGGACCAGGCGAAGCGCGCCAGGCAGGTCGACCTGAAGCGTCGCGAGGTCGCGCGCATTCACGCCGATCACGCGGGCGCCAGAGCGCGCCGCCAGAGCGAGCTCCGGTTCGTCGCGCACCTCGACGAGGGGCTCGAGGCCGAGGCGCTGGGCGGCCTCGATGAAAGCAGGCAGCTCCTCCCCCAGCACGCTCGCCATTAGCAGCACGGCGTCGGCGCCTGCGGCGCGCGCCGCCAGAAGCTGCGCTCCGTCGACGACGAAGTCCTTCGCGAGCACCGGCACGCGCACCGCGCCGGCGACGGCGGCCAGGTCCTCGAAGCTGCCGCCGAAGCGCTCCGGCTCCGTGAGCACGGACACCGCGGCAGCGCCGCCACGCTCGTACGCGAGGGCCTGCTCGCGCGGGTCGCACAAAGGAGCGAGGGCGCCTTCGCTCGGCGAGCGGCGCTTCACCTCGGCGATGACGGCGACCGTGGGCGACGCGGCCAGCGCCGCTGCGAACGACCGCGGCTCACGAGCCTGGGCAGCGCTGCGCTCGAGCTCTGCGCGCGAGGCGCCGCCGAAGTCGCGCGCTACCCGCACGCGCCTCGCCGCCACGATGTCAGCGAGCACGCTCACGCGATCGCCTCCGCTTTCAGTCGATTGCTCACGGCGATAAGCCGCTCGAGCGCCTCGGCGGCCTTACCCGAGTCGATCGACGCCCGCGCCCGCTCGACGCCGTCGGCGAGGTCGCTCGCCGCGCCCGCGGCCATGAGCGCCGCCGCAGCGTTCAAGAGCACGACGTCGCGGCGGGGGCCGGACTCGCCTTCGAGCACGCGCCTCAAAATCGCCGCGTTCTCGGCCGCATCTCCTCCGACGACATCCGCGAGCGTCGAGCGGGCGATGCCAGCGTGCTCCGGCTCGATCTCGTAGGTGCGCACCTCGTCCGCGTCGGCGTCGAACTCAGCCACCAGCGTCGGACCGCTCGCGGAGACCTCGTCCATGCCGGGGTGCCCGTGCACGACGAGCACCCGCTTGGCGCCGAGCCGCCCGGCCACCTCCGCGAGCACGGGAACGAGGCGGGGGTCGTACACGCCGAGCAGCTGGCGCTCCGCGCCGGCCGGGTTCGTGAGCGGGCCGAGGATGTTGAAGACCGTGCGGATGCCGATCTCGCGACGCGGGCCTGCCGCGTGCCGCATGCTCGCGTGCAGCGTCGGCGCGAAGAGGAACCCGACGCCGCACTCCTCGATGCAGCGCGCCATCGCCCTCGAGTCGAGGTCGAGGTTCACGCCGAGCGCCTCGAGCACGTCCGCGCTGCCCGCCGACGACGACACCGCCCGGTTGCCGTGCTTGGCGACCGGCACGCCGGCACCCGCAACCACGAACGCCGTGGCTGTCGAGATGTTGAAGGTATGCAGGCCGTCGCCGCCGGTGCCGCAGGTGTCGAGCACGCCGGGGATCGCGGGCCGCACGGGGGTCGCCCGCTCGCGCATCGCGCGCGCAAAGCCGACGATCTCATCGACGGTCTCGCCCTTCATGCGCATGCCGACCACGAGCGCGGCGATCTGCGCGGGTGTCGCTTCGCCGTCCATGATGGCGCCCATGACCGCCCGGGCCTCTTCTTCAGAAAGCGACCCGCCCGTGCTTACACGACCGATGGCGGCCGGCACGCTCGTGACGGCAGCCGTCTGCTCGCTCGACCGCACGGCGCCGCCTGCGGCTGAGACCGCCTGCGGAACGGCAGAGCCCGGCGCTTCGCCGGGGATCTCGCCGCAGACGCGCAGGAAGTTAGCCACGATCGCGGCGCCGTCGGGCGTGAGCACGCTCTCGGGGTGGAACTGCACGCCGAAGACGGGCTTGCCGCGCACCGCAAGCCCCATCACGAGACCGTCGGCCGTGCGAGCCGTTACCTCCAGGTCGTCCGGCACGCTTGCCGCGTCCACGACGAGCGAGTGGTAGCGCGTCGCCGTCATCGGGTTCGGCACGCCCGCGAACAGGCCGGCGCCGTCGTGCGAGATCTCGTCGGTCTTGCCGTGCACCGGCTTCGGGGCCCGCACGACGGACGCGCCGTGCAGCCCCGCGATCACCTGGTGTCCGAGGCACACGCCGAGCACCGGCACGCCTGCCGCCTCCGCCGCCCGCACGACCTCGCCCGAGACGCCCGCCTCTGCCGGCGTCCCCGGCCCCGGCGAGATGACGATGCCGGCAGGCTCCATCGCGAGCGCTTCGTCGGCCGTCACCTCGTCGTTGCGCCGCACCTCGACCTCCGCGCCGAGCGCCGCGAGCAGCTGCACGAGGTTGTAGGTGAACGAGTCGTAGTTGTCGATGACGAGGATCATCACGCCACCTCCGCCTTCGCGTGCATGCCGGCGGCGAGCTCGAGCGCGTGGTGCAGCGCCCGGGCCTTGTGCAGGCACTCCTCGTGCTCGCGCTCCGGGTCGCTGTCGGCGACGATGCCGGCGCCGGACTGGATATAAGCCCGGCCGCCCGTGAGCACGAAGGTGCGGATGGCGATGCACATGTCCATCGCGCCGTCCACGCCGAGGTACCCGACCACGCCTGCGTACGGCCCGCGCGCGGCCGGCTCCAGGTCGGCGATGATCTCCATCGCGCGCACCTTCGGCGCTCCGGAGACGGTGCCGGCCGGGAAGGTCGCCTCGAGCGCGTCGATCGCGGTCTTGTCAGGCGCGAGGTCGCCCGCGACCGTGCTCACGATGTGCATCACGTGGCTGTAGCGCTCGACCTCCATGAGCTGCTCGACACGCACGCTGCCGGGTATGCACACGCGCCCGATGTCGTTGCGACCCAGATCGACGAGCATCACGTGCTCCGCACGCTCCTTCTCGTCCGAGAGCAGCTCGGCACGCAGGCGGCTGTCGGCGGCCGCATCCGCGCCGCGCGGGCGCGTTCCTGCGAGCGGCCTGGTCATCACGCGCCCGCCCTCGACGCGCACGAGCGGCTCGGGGCTCGACCCCACGAGCGTCACCTCGCGCGTGCGGAGGTAGAACATGTACGGGCTCGGGTTGACGGCGCGAAGGACGCGGTAGAGGTCGAGGCCGTCGCCCGCGTACGGCGCCGAGAACCGCTGCGAGAGCACGACCTGGAAGATGTCGCCCGCGGCGATGTGCTCTTTGGCCCGCGCGACCGCCGCCAGGAAGTCCTCACGCGTCGTGTGCGCGTGGAGCGGCACAGGGACGCTCTCGCCCACCGAGCCGAGCTCCGCGCCCGCCGGTCCGCGGTCGAGGCGAGCGAGCAGCGCGTCGATGCGCGCGACCGCCGCGTCGTACGCGCGCTCGGGCGCGCCGCCCGGCCGCACGGCCGCGATCGCCTGCATGACGCGGCGCGCGTGGTCGAACGCGATCACGATGTCGGCGTTCATGAACCCGAGGTCGGGCAGGCCGAGCTCGTCTACGGCGTGCCGCGGCACCTTCTCGAACTGCGTGGCCGCCTCGTACCCGACGAACCCGACGGCGCCCCCCACGAACGGCGGGAGCCCCGCGACGCGCGCCACGCGGCCGGCGTTCACGCGCTCCTCGACGACGCGCAGCGGGTCAGAGGCGCGCAGCCCCACGACGCCGCCGTCCTCGACGACGACCTCGTCGCCGCGCGCCGTCACGGTCTCGCGCTCGCCGACGCCGAGGAACGAGTATCGGCCGAGCCGCTCGCCGCCCTCGACGCTTTCGAGCAGGAAGGCGTTCTCGGCGCCCGAAGCGAGCGCCATGAACGCCGAGATCGGCGTGGCGAGGTCCGCGTACACCTCGCGCGCGACCGGCACCACGTCGTGGTCGGCCGCCAGCCGCACGAACTCGTCTTTGCCCGGGATGATCACCCGTGCCACCTCCTTTGAGCACCGCAAAACAAAAAGCTCCCGTCCCGTAAGGGACGAGAGCTCGAACTCCCGCGGTGCCACCCTTGTTGCCGGCTTGCGCCGACCGCTCGCCTGCAGTACTCCGGCCTTCCGGCCGTCCATACCCGGTCCCTTGTATCGGTGGGCGTCCGCCGAGACTAGTAGGCGCTGCCGCCGTTGCCTCGGAGCCTCAGGGGCCCATTCCCGCCGGTCGCTCAGGCCGGGTTTCCACCATCCCCGACTCTCTGTGCTTCGCTTCCGGGGTACTCTTCCCCATCACAGGCGCGTATGAGATTGGCGAGAACTGTAGCAGGTGTCGGCGGGAGGGCGCAAGTTCCGCCCTCGTCGCACCACAAGTCCGTCATGCATGTGCGAACAAGCCAGTCTTGCTGGTAATCTGTACTGCAGCTGTCATGTGAGAGGAGGAGCGATGCCCTACTGCAGTAACTGCGGATCAGAAGTCGATCCGGCAGCGGTCGTCTGCGTGAAGTGCGGTGCAGCGGTGGGTATGAGGAGTCCGGTCCAAGATGCGCCGAACTTCGGCTACGCTCTTCTCGGGTTCTTCTTCCCAATCGTGGGGCTGGTTCTTTACCTCGTATGGAAGGACCAAACCCCACTTCGTGCGGCATCAGCCGGAAAGGGCGCTCTTGTAGCCGTGATCCTCATCGGCGTACTTTACGCGTGCCTTATCATCGGCAGCGTGGTGAGCTACTCCTAGGAGCGTTGACCATCGGCGTGCGTTCGGTGACCGAGTAGGACCCTTCCGGTTCTCCACTGCGTCGCTGGTGCCGGTTGCTCTCTTCCAACATTCTCTCGGACTGAAGAGGTAAGGATGCCGATGGCGCCACTTCCGTCGCCGCCAGAAGCACGTCCCGAGTCCGCCCGCTTGCCCGCGCTGGTACCGGTCGGACTCATCACTGCCTCGACCGTACTCTTGTTCGTCGCCGTCGCGCTCGTCCTCGGCATCCTCGGCGTGCCGATCGAGCGTGGCTTGATCCCCTCGGATCGCGTGCAGATCCACGGGACGGACCTCGTGGTGACGGTCCCTGAGGGCTGGAGCGGCACCGAGACGCGACACTTCCCATTGTCGGCTCAGCGGAACGACCCGTCCGCCCTGTTCAGCCAAGAGGTGTGGCTGTTGTCAGGGCCGTGGATCGTCCGGATTTTCGTGCACAAGGACGCCGATGAACTCAAGAAGGTCGCTTCGCGTCTGGACCGCGATGACAGCATCTTCCACCCACTTGCACTCGACGGCACGGCATTTCAAACAGCGATGTGGAGTGCATCGTCGGCTGAGTCGACGAGCTCCTGCGTAACGATGCTCATAGGGCGTCCAGACAGCAAGCATGCGAAGATCCAGATGATTCTCACGGCGACAGAGGACAACGCGGAGATCGAGCCGAGCGAGCTGCTCGAAGCGCTGGACGGGATGGTGTCACGCGATGACGCACGGCGATGATTGCGGGCTACCGCGTCCGCTGGAAATCGTCCCCGTCACCCCCGAAAACCGCGGGGCGTTCGTGGAGTGGTGCCTCGCGCACGGAGCCGAGCACGACGACTCGTACGCCCAGCCGCCTGACCTCGCGCCCTTCCCCACGCCTGGCGAGATCGCCGCGCTCGCGCTGCTCGACGGAGAGGTGATCGGTGCCGCCGCGCTCATGGTCGACGGCTTCGCCGATGCGGGACTCGGGCGCTTCCGCATCCTGCACGCCACGCGCGCGGAGGTGTACAGGCCGCTCGTGGAGCACGTCATCGCCCGGACGCCCGCTGCGGTCCGCCACGTCTACTGCTTCCTGCCGGAGGGGGCGGCTGCCGCCGAGGCGCTGGCGCCTCTCGGGTTCGCGCCCACGCGCTACGCGATCGCGCTCGAGCGCGCTCCAGGACCAGTCGATGCGCCCCGCACTCCCGCCGGCGTGGACATCCGGGCTGCCAACCCTGGCGACGCCTCTGCATGGGCCACCGTCATCAACGCCGCGTTCGCCGACTCGCCGGGCCACTACCCGATGACCGAGCAGCGCGCACGGGAGCACCTCGGCGACGAGCGCGCCGTCGCGTCCTTCCTCGCCTGGCGTGGCGGGGAGCCCATCGGCCTCGTCGCGGTCTGGCGAGACGAAGAGGCCGGCGAGGACGCCGCCGAGATCGCGACGCTCGGCGTCGTGCCGTCGGCGCAAGGACGCGGCATCGGCCGTGCGCTGCTCCGGCAGGCGCTCATGGCCGCGGCCAACGCAGGTCTGCCGCGCTGCAGCCTGTCCACGGGCACCGTCAACAGGCCAGCGCTCGGGCTCTACACCTCAGAGGGGTTCGCCGTGGTCGACACCAGGGTCTGCTGGGGCCGCGACTTGGACGAGCGACCCGCCCCGCAGCACCCTCGCTGACCGCGCACGCCGCCGCGCTCTTCCCTGCCCCTCACGCCAACTCGAAGTCCAGCCGCTTCTCGGCCACGCTGCCGTCGACGAGGCGCACGCGCACGCGCTGGCCGAGCCGGTACGTCGCGCCGCGTCGCTCGCCGATGAGCATGAAGCGCTCCGCGTCGAGGTGGTAGTAGTCGTCGGCCATCGACTTGACGTGCACGAGCCCCTCGGCCGTGTTGTCCAGCTGCACGAACATCCCGAACGAAACCACCCCCGTGACGAGCGCGTCGAACACCTCGCCCACGTGGTCGAGCATCAACTCCACGAGCTTCACGCGCTGCGAGTCGTCCTCGGCGGATTCGGCCTCGCGCTCCATCACCGAGCAGTGCTCCGCGAGCCAGTCCAGCTCCGGCGCGATGCTCGCGGCCGGCTCCCTGTCGAGCGCGCCCGTCAGCTGCGCCTTGAGCATGCGGTGCACGATGAGGTCGGGGTACCGGCGGATCGGGCTCGTGAAGTGGCAGTACGCCTCGCTCGCTAGCCCGAAGTGCGACTCGAGCAGCGCCGAGTACCGCGCGCGCTCCAGCGCCCGGATGAGCAGCGAGTTGATCAGCAGCTCCTCGGGCCGGCCGTGCGCGAAGGCGACGATGCGCTGGAACGTCTGCGGGCTCGCGCCGTGCACGTCCTTGATGGGGTAGTCGAACTCGGCGATCACCACCGCAAGCTCGTCGAGCGCCTCGGGGTCGGGATCCTCGTGGATGCGGTAGAGCGTCGGGGCGCCCGCGTCCCGCATGTGGCGCGCGACCACCTCGTTGGCGGCGATCATCGCCTCCTCGATCATGTTCGTCGCCACGGTGCGCCGCCGGATCTTCACGCCGGTGGGGTGGCCCTCATCGTCGAGCGTCACCCGCGCCTCGACCGTGTCGAAGTCGAGCCCGCCCCGCTCGATCCGCCGGGCGTGCAGGAGCGCCGCGAGGTCCCGCAGCGCGAGCAGCAGCCGCTCCGTCTCAGCATCCGGGAACCCGCCGCTCTCGAGCCACGCGTCCACGCTGTCGTAGTCGAGCCGCCGGTCGCTCCGGATGACCGAGGGGTAGAGCCGGTGCGCCCGCACCTCCCCGCGCGCGTCGCACTCGAACTCCACCGTGAACGCGAGCCGGTCCTCTTCCGGCCGAAGCGAGCACAGGTCGTTCGAGATGCGCTCCGGCAGCATCGGCAGCACGCGGTCGGCGAGGTAGACCGACGTCGCGCGGATGCGCGCCTCCTCGTCCACCGGGTCGTCCCAGCGCACGTAGTGGCTCACGTCCGCGATGTGCACCCACAGCCGGAAGCCCCCGCCGTCGAGCCGCTCGATGGAGATCGCATCGTCGAAGTCCTTGGCGTCCACGGGGTCGATGGTGACGGTCGGCAGGTCGCGCAGGTCCGCGCGCCCGGCCGCAAGCTCGGCGTCGACGCCGAGCTTCAGCTGCTCGGCAGCCGCCAGCGCATCGGCCGGGAACTCCGTCCGCAACCCGTGCTCGCGGATGACGATCTCGATGTCGACGCCGGGAGCGTCCGCAGGCCCGAGCACCTCCTCGATCACGCCCTGCATCGCGTCGCGGCGCGTCGGATAGCGCGTGACGCGCACCACCACGACGTCGTTGTCGCGCGCGGAAAGCTCGCTTCGCGCCATGTCGACGAAGACTTCGTGGCGGATGCGCGGGTCGGTGGGCACGACGATGCCGAGCGCGCCGTGCCGCTCGAGCCGCCCCACCACGCGCGTGACACCGCGCTCGAGGACCTGCACGACCTCGCCCGAGCGCCGCTCGCGCGCCCGCTGCGTGTGCAGCCGCACCGCGACCGTATCGCCGTGGAGCGCGCCCCCGGTGTCGCGCCGACTCACGTACACCTCGCCGAGCGGTGTCGAGACGAATGCGAACCCGCGGCGGTGCATCGAGAGGCGCCCCACCAGGAGGTTCCGCTCCTTGAGCGCGAGGTACCGGCCGTCCGCTAGAACCGCCACAGACCCCGACGACACGAGCGCTCTCAGCACGCGCCGCACCTTGTCGGGCTCCAGCCCGTGGCGTGCGACCGCCGCAAGCACGTCCCCTTCAGCAACCGGGCCCTTCGCGTCCCTGAGCGTTTTCAGCACCGCCTTCTCAGGCCTCACGCCGCTCCTTCCGCCTGTTCGATGTCACACCCCGCGTGGTAGAATCGCACCGGTGCAACTCTACACCTGAACCTTGGAGAGCACATGCGACAGCAACGGGAGCTCGCTCCCTGCCTCATCGGCACCGGCACCGTCACCGAGCTCCGCGACATGGTCCGCGCCCTCGAGACCATCGAGACCTTCGAGTACGCGTACGTCGTCGACGGCCAGCCCATGAACACCGGGCGGGCGACCCTCGTGAAGATCATGGCGGATCCCGACTCGTCCACGATGCTCGTGAACGGGTGCCTGTTCCTGAACGCGGCCAGCTTCCGTTACCTCACCTTCGAGGAGCTGGGACCGGACGAGACCGTCTTCACGCTCGTCGGCGACGGCGTCACGCTCGAGATGCGCGTCACCGAGGAGCCGCAGCAGCGCGAGCAGCGCGCCGTCAGCCGCTTGATGGAGGAGTCGTTCGACATCGCGCTCCGAGCGCGCTTCGACGAAGACGAAGACGACGACCCGTCGCTGTAGCCCCCGTGCTTGCATCGCTCGCCACGACCGCGACGTCCGCTCTCTCCACTACCGCATCAGCCGCCGCCACTGCCGCGGCCGCGACGTCCTCGGTGGAGCCCACAGACCTCGCGGCCATCATCACGACCGTCGTCCCAAGCATCGTAGCGAGCGCGCTTCCGTCCACCGTCACCACGACCGCCCCCGTGTCGGAGACCGTCGTGCGCGTCCCGTTCTTCTACGAGGTCACCGCGGCGTTCATCGGCGGGCTGTCCGGTGCGGTGCACGCGGACGAGCGGCGCATGGACATCTCGGGGATCGTCACCCTTGCCATCGTCAACGCGCTCGGCGGCGGCATCGTGCGCGACGTCTTGCTGCAGAAGCACGGCATCGCGGCATTCCAGCACTGGTGGTTGCTCGCGGCGGCGCTCCTTGCGGCGCTCTTCGGCTTCTTCTTCTCGCCGCTGTACCGGAAGCTCAAAGGGCCGTTCCTGTACCTCGACGCCTTGTCGCTCGGGCTGTTCGCGGTCGTCGGCGCGGACAAGGCGCTGAGCGCCGGACTGAACGTCATCCCTGCGGTCCTGCTCGGCGTCATCACCAGCGTCGGAGGAGGCATGATCCGCGACGTGCTGTGCGGCGAGACGCCGCAGATCATGCGCCCAGGGACGCTGTCGGCAACGGCCGCGGTGCTCGGCTCGTCGCTGTACGTCTTCCTCGTGGCGTACCTGCACATCGTCAAACCGGTCGGGCTCGTCGTCGCTGCCTCGACGACGCTCGTGATCCGCGTGCTTGCCGTCAAGCGCGGGTGGACGACGCCCACGCCCGTCCACCTCACGACGGCGCCAGGCCGCCCGTGGCGGATCGTCCGCGTGGAACAGGTCTCTCCTGACGAGCGCGCACAGGACGATCCGGACAGCGACGGCGTGAAGCGCGACCGGCCGTGAACCTGGTGTAGATTCGCGCTTGGCCAGCGCGCGGACGCGCTACAGCCGCTTCTTGAGCTCCTCGACAGCGCGCTTGAGCTGGACGTCCTTCGCCGCGTCGGCCTGGTCTTGCGGATCCATCTTGACGACGACGTCCGGCGTCACGCCGACCTTGTCGATCGACCGTCCCTTCGGCGTGAGGTAGTGGGCGATCGTGAGCTTGACGGCGCCGCCGAAGCTCAGCGGCTCGATCTGCTGGACGCTGCCCTTGCCGAACGTCTTCACGCCGACGAGCGCCGCTCGCTTGTAGTCCTGCAGCGCCCCGGCGACGATCTCGCTCGCGGAGGCCGAGTTCTCGTTGACGAGCACCACCAGCGGCGCGTCCGTCACGGTGTCGCCGCTCACCCGGAACACCTCGTCGTCGCGCGGGTTGCGCGCGTCCACGGTCACCGCCACGCCGTCTTTGACGAAGAGCGACAGCACGTCGACCGACTCCGACAACAGCCCGCCCGGGTTGTCACGAAGGTCGAGGACGAAGCCCTTCGCGCCCTGCTTCGAGAGCTCCTCGATCGCAGCGCGGAGGTCCTCCTCGGAGTGCTCGTTGAAGGAGTACAGCCGGATGTAGCCGACCACCCCGTCGATGCGCTTCTTCTCGATGTTCGGCACCTCGATGCGCGCACGCGTGATGGTGAACTTCAGGAGCTGCTTCGAGCCCTTCCGCCGGATCTCGAGCGTGACCTTCGTTCCTTCCTCGCCGCGGATGCGCCGCACGACCTCGTCGAGGTCCCACTTCTCGCGCTTCAGCCCGTCGATCGAGACGATCTCGTCGTCGGGCTTGAGCCCGGCCCGCTCGGCGGGCGTGCCGGGGAGCACCGTGACCACGTACGGCTGCCCATCGCGATCGGAGATCGTGATGCCGATGCCGTAGAACGCGCCGTCGGTCTGCTCCTGGAAGTACTTGTAGTGCTGCTTGTCGAAGTACATCGCGTACGGGTCGTCGAGGGACTCGAGCATCCCCTTCGCGACTCCGGCCGCCATCGACTCGTCGCTCGACGGCTTGAGCGCCTCCCGCATGATGATGTTCCGCACCTCTCGCGCGGCCGACACCGGCGTCGGTTGCGCCTCGCCGACGACGGGCACGTCGACCGCCGGCGCGCGCCTGCCGACGTACATGCCGCCAGCGAACGCGAGCAGCAAGCCAGAGACCGCAAGCGCGATCACCGTCGCGCGGCTCAGGATCTTGTTCATTGATTACACCTTCAGATAGCGACGGAGCGCGAACCCTGAGCCGGCCAGCCCGATGACCGCTCCGCCGACGATCAAGATGACCGAGATCTGGAACGCAGCGCCCGGCGGCAACGAGATCGGCAGGAACGGCACCGCTTCCTCGATCCGCGGCATCGCGAAGATCTGGAACGCGGCGAGCGACGCGAGCGCGAGCAGCGCGCCGACGAGGCTCTGCAGAAGGCCTTCGAGCAGGAACGGCATGCGGATGAACCAGTTCGAAGCGCCCACGAGGCGCATGATGCCGATCTCCTTGCGCCGCGCGAAGATGGCCAACCGGATGGTGTTGTTGATGAAGATGAGGCTGATGACGGCCAGCATCAGGATGAACAGCACGCCGACCATGCGCAGGATGCGGGTGAACGAGAACAGACGCCCGACCCACTCCTTGCCGTATCGGATCGACCGCTCGGGATCGTCCGGGCGGTCGCAGACCTTCAAGAACGTCTGGTTGCCCTTGATGCTCTCGGCGACCGCAGGCACGTCTTGCGGCTTGTGCGTCTCGACGTCGAGCGACGCCGGGAACGGGTTCACGCTCAGCTGCTCGACCATCTCGGGACTCGAAGCGTACGACTTCTTGAACTCCTCGAAGGCCTCTTCCTTGCTCGTGTACTTCACGGTCTTCACGCGCGGATCGGCCTGGAGCGCAGTCTGCAGCGCAGTCACGTCCTCCGGCGCCGCCCCGTCTTTGAGGAAGATGCGGATCGAGACCTTCTGCTCGACGCTCTTGACGATCTGGTTCGCGATCATCGAACTGCCGACCGATACGCCGACGAGCAGGAGCGACAGGTAGATCGTGATGACGGCGCCGAGGCTCATCACCCAGTTGCGCCGGAAGCTCGTGAGCGACTCTTTGACGAAGTAGCCGACGTTAATCGCCATCGCCGTACACCCCCCGGTCCTGGTCGCGGATGATGCGGCCGTTCTCGAGCGCGATGACGCGACGCCTGAGCGAGTCGACCATCTCCCTGTCGTGGGTGGCGACGAGCACCGTCGTGCCCGTCTTGTTGATGCGCGACAGCAGGCTCATGATGCCGAGCGACGTGGCCGGGTCGAGGTTGCCCGTCGGCTCGTCAGCGAGAAGCAGCGGCGGACGGTTGACGAACGCGCGCGCGATCGACACGCGCTGCTGCTCGCCGCCCGAAAGCTCGTCGGGGTACGAATGCATCTTGTCCTCGAGACCGACGAGCCGCAGCACCTCTGGGACCTGCGTCCGGATGACGTGCTTGCTGCGCCCGATGACCTCGAGCGCGAAGGCCACGTTCTCGTACGCGGTCTTGTTCGGCAGCAATTTGAAGTCCTGGAAGACGCAGCCGATGTTGCGCCGCAGGTACGGGACCTTCCAGCTCTTCATCCGCACGAGGTCCTGGCCAGCGACGATGATCTGGCCCGTCGTGGGCAGGATCTCGCGCAGCAGCAGCTTGATGAAGGTGGACTTCCCGGATCCGGAGTGGCCGACCAGGAAGACGAACTCGCCTTGGCTGATCTCCACGTTCACGTCGGACAGCGCGGGCTTGTCAGCGACGTACGTCTTGCTGACGTTCCGCATCGATATCATGTGGGTGCTCCATCTTTCGGCAACGATTCCCGCGACATTCTAGCAGACGGCGTGCCGGGCCAGGCTCTTCGGAGCCCGCCGTCACCTGCTCGCTACGACTTCTTCACGACTTCCCGACGAGCTCCCGCGCAGCCGCAGCGATGTCTGCCGCCGTCAGGCCGAAATGCGCCATGAGCTCGTCCGGCTCGCCCGACGTGCCGAACGCGTCGCGCACGCCGATCCGGCGCATCGGCACGAGGTGGTGCTCAGCGAGCAGCTCCGCCACCGCGGAGCCCAGGCCGCCGACCACCGAGTGCTCCTCGGCCGTGACGACGGCGCCGGTCTTGCGAGCCGACGCGAGCAGCGTCTCGGCGTCGAGCGGCTTGACTGAGAACACATCGATGACTTCGGCCAGGATGCCGTCGGCCGCCAGCAGGTCGGCTGCGGCGAGCGCCTCGGCCACCATCACGCCGGCCGCCGCGATCGTCACGTCCGAGCCTTCCTGGAGGACGGTCGCCCGCCCGACGCCGACCTCGACGTCTGCCGGGTAGATGACCGGCACCGGCGCGCGGCCCAGCCGCACGTAGAAGGGTCCCGGCGTCGCCGCCGCCAGGCGGATCGCAGCGGCCGCCGCATGCACGTCTGCTGGCACCAGCACGCGCATGCCCGGCAGCACGCGCATGAGCGCGAGGTCCTCGAGCATCTGGTGGCTGCCGCCGTCAGGACCCACGGTGACGCCAGCGTGCGTCGGCGCGAGCTTCACATCGAGGCGCGAGTAGCACACGGTGTTGCGGATCTGGTCGTACGCGCGGCCCGTGGCGAACACCGCGAACGAGCCCGTGAACGCCACCTTCCCGCCGACGGCCAGCCCCGCGGCAGTGCCGATCATGTTCTGCTCGGCCACGCCCGTGTTGAAGAACCGCTCCGGGTACGCGGCCGCGAACTTCGCGGTGGTCGTCGACTTCGACAGGTCGGCCTCGACGACCACCACGTCGACGCCTTCGCGCACGAGCTCGACGAGCGTCGGGCCGTACGCCTCGCGCGTGGCACGCTTCTCCGTCACCGGGCCACCTCCTCGCAGCCAAGCTCTGAAAGCGCAGCGGCCGCCTGCTCGCGGCTCGGCGCCTTGCCGTGCCAGTCAGCGTCGCCTTCCATGAACGAGACGCCCTTGCCCTTGACGGTGTGGCAGACGACGGCGACCGGACGCCCGGCCGCCTCAGCGCGCTCGCGGGCTCCGCCGAGCACCTCCAGCAGCCGCGCCACGTCGTGCCCGTCGCACTCGACGGCATCCCAGCCGAACGCTGCGAACTTCGCCGCGACGTCGCCCAGGCACATCACGTCGCTGCACGCGCCGTCGATCTGCAAGCCGTTGTGGTCGACGATGGCCACGACGTTCGTGAGCCCCTGGTGCGGCGCGAACATCGCCGCCTCCCAGACCTCGCCTTCCTGCAACTCGCCGTCACCGAGCAGGCAGAAGACGGTCGGCTCCGTGCGGCCGTCGAGGCGAAGCGCAAGCGCCATGCCGTTGGCGACCGCGAGACCCTGCCCGAGAGAGCCCGTCGAGATCTCCACGCCGGGGGTCTTGGTGCTGTCCGGGTGGCCTTGCAGGATGGAGCCCAGTTTCCGGAGCGTCTTGAGGTGGTCGCGGCCGAAGTACCCGGCCTGTGCGAGCGCCGCGTACAAGACGGGCGCCGCGTGTCCCTTCGAGAGCACGAAGCGGTCCCGCTCAGGATCGTCCGGACGCGCTGCGTCGTGCCGCATGACGGCACCGTACAGCACCGCCACGATGTCTGCAGCCGAGAGCGACCCTCCCGGATGCCCCGAGCCGGCCTCCGCCAGCATCTCGACGATGTCGCACCGCATCCGGCGCGCGAGCTGCTCGATCTCCGCCGGACTGGCCGTCTGCCAGGGTCTCGTCACCTGCTCACGCTCCAATCTCCTTGAATCCTTCGCCGAGCGTCTCGTGCACGTCCGCGATCACCAAGAACGCGTCTGGGTCCACCGCGTAGACCAGCGCCTTGAGCGCGTCGAGCTCGCGGCGGGACACGACGGTCATCACGACCTCGCGCTCAGTGCCGGAGTACAGGCCCCGGCCCTTGAGTCCCGTCGCTCCCCGTCCCAGCTGGTTGAGGACCGCGTCCGCGATCTCGTCCGAGTTGTCGGAGATGATGAACGCGGCCTTGTCGACCGACAGGCCCTCCTGCACGAGATCAATCACCCGCCCGCCGATGACGACCGCCACCGCGCCGTACAGCGCGAGGTCAGGGCCGAACTTCAGCGCCGCGGCGAGCGTGACGACGGCGTCGGCCGCGAGCAGCATCTGCCCGACGCCGAAGTTCGTCCGGTCTGCGAGCAGCTGGGCGACGATGTCCGTTCCGCCGGTGTTGCCCCGGGCCTTGAACACCAGCCCCATGCCGACGCCCGTGATGGCGCCGCCGTACAGCACCGCGAGCAGCCGGTCGTCGGCCGCCAGGTGCGGCGTGAACGGAGCGAGCGCGTCGACCGCCACTGACAGCGCCACCATCCCGTATATCGTCTTGGCCCCGTACCGCCACCCACGCGCGACCACTGCCACCACCAGCAGCACCGCGTTCATCGCAAGCATCTGGACGCCGACCGGGATCGTCAGGCCGTAGTCACGGAAGGTGTAGTACAGCACGGTCGCAAGACCGGACACGCCTCCTGCAGCGAGCCGGTTCGGGATCAGGAATGCGTCCAGCCCCCACGCGGTGATGACGATGCCGATCGTCATCAGCACGTAGTCGCGGACGCGACGGCTCTTCAGGACCTCGCTCGGCGCGACCTTCTTCAGCACTCGGCGCACCATGACCCCTCACCCCGCCTTCTGCGACAGCGCCCGCTGACGTTTGGCGTCCAGGAAACCCAGCACGGTTGCTGCGTCTCTGTTGACGATGCGCTCGAGCGGGAACCCGATCTCTTCGACGACCGCAAGCGCCCCTGAGACCTCCCCGACGAGCGTGTGGATGTGGGCGTCGGAGTCCACGGCGATGAACGCGCCCGCGTCTCGCGCCGCTTCAGCGAACTCACGTTCGCGGCCGCGTGTGGCGTGCCGGCCGCTCCGCTCGTCGAACGAGAAGTTGTTCAGTTCGAGGATGACACCGTGCTCGACGGCCGCGCTGACGACCCGGTCGAGGTCCACGGGGAAGTCCTCTTCGTTGCCCGGGTGCGTCACCATGCTGACGAGCGGGTTCTCAATGGCCCGCACGAGCGCCTCGGTGTTGCGGACACGGTCGCGCGCGTCGTACCCGCAGCCAGGGTGCAACCCCACGGCCACGAATTCCAGCGCTTGCAAGACCTCGTCAGGGATGTCCAAGCCGTTGTCGGTGTCGGGAACCGGGTTCGCCTCGCACCCTTTGAGCACGCGCACGCCTTCGAGCACGGGAGGGATCGTGCGGCTGTTCCAGAAGTGCCACAGGTGCGCCCCTCCAGGGACCGCGGGGCCGTGGTCGGTGATCGCGACGAGCTCCAGCCCCCGCGCCGCAGCCGCCCTCGCGATCTCGCCGACAGTCGAGAAGGCGTGCCCCGAGGCGACCGTGTGCGTGTGGAGGTCTGCGAGGAGCCTCACGCTTCGCCTCCAGCCGCGGCCGGTACCCCTTCAGCGACGCGCCAGCGGTGGTAGCCGACCACGAAGTCGTCGATCTCGCCGTCGAGCACCCGGTCGACCTGGCTCGTCTCGATACCGGTCCGCAAGTCCTTCACCAACTGGTACGGGTACAGTACGTAGCTCCGGATCTGGCTGCCGAACGAGATGTCCTTCTTCTCGCCTTTGAGCGCCTCGATCTCTTGCTTGCGCTTCTCCTGCTCGAGCTCGTAAAGGCGCGAGCGGAGGATCGTCATGGCCGTCTCTTTGTTCTTGAGCTGGCTCTTCTCGTTCTGGCAGGTCACGACGATGCCCGTCGGCAGGTGCGTGATGCGCACCGCTGAGTCGGTGGTGTTCACCGACTGCCCGCCCGGGCCGCTCGAGCGGTAGACGTCGATGCGCAGGTCTTCTTCTTTGATCTCGACTTCGATGTCGTCTGGCAGCACCGGCAGCACCTCGACCTTGGCGAACGTCGTCTGCCGGCGCTTCTTCTCGTCCGTCGGCGAGATGCGCACCAGCCGGTGGACGCCCGCTTCGGACTGCAGCATCCCGTAGGCGTTCTTGCCGTGCACCGTGAACACGGCGCGATCGATCCCGATCTCGACGCCCTCGGGGGCCTCGTGCAGGTCGACCTTCCACTTGCGCGACTGCGCGTACTTCGTGAGCATGCGCAAGAGCATCTCGGCCCAGTCCTGTGCTTCGAGGCCGCCGGCGCCCGGGATGATCGTGACGATCGCGTCGCCGTGGTCGAACTCGCCCGTGAACCACGAAGACAGTTCCAGATCGTCGACGCGCTTGACGAGCCGGCGAAGACGCTGGGCGGTCTCGGCGGCCAGCTCCTCGTCCTCGGCGCTCACGGCGAGCTCGTTCGCGACCTCGAGCTCCTCGACCTCGCGCATGAGCTCCGCGTGCTCTTCGACTTCGTCGCGCAACGTGCCGAGCTTGGCCATCACCGACTGCGCCGCCTTCGCGTCGTCCCAGAACCCAGGCGCGGCGGCCTGCTCCTCGAGCAGCGCGATCTCCTCGCGCTTGGCGTCGAGGTGCAGGTACTCGGCGATGCGCTCTAGCCGCTCGCGGATCTCGGTGATATCAGTTGAACGGTCTTCGATGATCATGGCTTCTCACGGTTCGGCCCGATCGGGAGCGTGACCGGGCGGGACGGGGGCACGTGGATTGTAGCACCGGCGCAGGCCGCCCCTGAGGGCGCAACCTGCCTGGCCGGCGCCGCGACAGGCCGCGTCGTCAAGCGTTCGCGCCGTGGCAGTGCTTGAATTTGCGCCCGCTGCCACAGGGGCACGGGTCGTTGCGACCGGCGTTCGCGAACGGGTCTGCCTTGTCCTTCACGACCGTGCGCGCCCCGGGCTCCGCCTTCCCCGCTGCCGCCGCCGCGCGCTGCATCGATTCCTGCGACACGCCGCCGACCGCCGCAGCCGCCTGCTTGAGAGCGCCTGAGAAGATGGTCGACTCGCTTGGCGCGGTGTACTCGACCGGACGCCCGACCATCTCCGCGGGCAGCGGCTCCCGCACCACCTGGATGTGCATGATGGTGCGCAGGAAGTCGCGGTTGATGTCCCGCACGAGCTGCGCGAACATCTCGTACGCCTCGGTCTTGTACTCGACGAGCGGATCGCGCTGGCCCATGGCGCGCAGCCCGATGCCTTCCCGCAGGTAGTCCATCTCGAGCAGGTGGTCGATCCAGCGCGTGTCGATGACCCGCAGCATGACCTGGCGCTCGAGGTCGCGCAGCACCTCCGCGCCGAGCAGCGCTTCTTTCTGCTCGTACGCGGCCATCGTCGCGTCGACGAGCACGTCTGCGAGCTCGTACGGATTCTCGAACCGCGTCCGCATCTCAGGCGTGACGAGGTCGAGGCCGGTCAGCTGCTTGACCTCCTCGCGAAGCCCGTCCCAGTCCCACTCCTCCGAATACGACTTCTCTGGGCAGTGCTCGGCCACCAGCTCTGAGATGGCCTCCCGGATCATCTCGCTCACGCGGCCGTGGATGTCTTTGCCGTCGAGGATGCGGTTTCGCTCGGCGTAGATCACCTGGCGCTGCTTGTTCATCACGTCGTCGTACTCGAGCACGTACTTGCGAGCCGCGAAGTTCTGCGCCTCGACTTGCCGCTGGGCACTTTCGATGGCCTTGCTCACGAGCCCCGCCTGAATCGGCACGTCGTCCGGGATCTCGCTGCGCTCCATGAGCCGGCTGATGCGGTCCATGCGCGTGCCGCCGAACAGCCGCATGAGGTCGTCTTCGAGCGACAAGTAGAACTGGGACACGCCCGGATCGCCCTGGCGGCCAGAACGCCCACGGAGCTGGTTGTCGATACGCCGGGACTCGTGCCGCTCGGTGCCGAGCACCGCAAGACCCCCGAGCTCGACGACCTTCTTGTGCTCCTCGTCGCAGATGCGCTTGGCTTCGGCCAGAGCCTCGGCCCGCTGCTCGTCGGTCGCCTCGGCCGGGTCGATGCCGCGCTCGCGGAGCAGGTCCTCCGCGAGGAACTCCGGGTTGCCGCCCAGGATGATGTCGGTGCCGCGGCCGGCCATGTTCGTGGCGATCGTGATCGCGCCGACGCGGCCGGCCTGCGCGATGATGTGCGCCTCTTGCTCGTGGTACTTCGCGTTGAGGACCTTGTGGGGCAGCCCGCGCTTCGCGAGCATGCGGGACAGCCGCTCGGAGTTCTCGATCGAGATGGTGCCGACGAGCACCGGCTGGCCCTTGGCGTGCCGCTCGGCGATGTCCTCGACGACCGCGCGGAACTTCGCCTCCATCGTGCGGTAGATGAGGTCGTTGCGGTCGTCACGGATCATCGGCTTGTTCGGCGGGATGACCACCACCGGCAGCTTGTAGATCTCGCGGAACTCCTGGTCCTCGGTGACCGCCGTGCCCGTCATACCCGCGAGCTTCTCGTACATGCGGAAGTAGTTCTGCAGCGTGATCGTCGCGAGCGTCTGGTTCTCCTCGCGGACGTGCTGCTTCTCTTTCGCTTCGATCGCCTGGTGCAGCCCCTCGCTGTACCGGCGGCCGTACATCAGGCGGCCGGTGAACTCGTCGACGATGAGCACTTCGCCATCTTTGACGACGTAGTCGACGTCGCGCTTGAAGAGGAACTGCGCCTTGAGGGCCTGCTGCAGGTGGTTCACGAGCTGGCCGGACGGGTCGGCGTACAGGTCGTCGATGCCGAGCATCTGCTCGACCTTGCGGATGCCCTCTTCCGTCGGCGCGACGGTGCGCTTGGCTTCGTCCAGCTCGAAGTCCACGTCCGGCTTGAGCCGCGGCACGACCTTGGCGAACGCCTTGTACAGATCGGCCGACTTGGTGCCCGGGCCGGAGATGATCAGCGGCGTGCGGGCCTCGTCGATGAGGATCGAGTCGACCTCGTCGACGATCGCGTAGTGGTGGCCGCGCTGCACGCGGTCCTCGGCCCGCGTGACCATGTTGTCGCGCAGGTAGTCGAAGCCGAATTCGGAGTTGGTGCCGTAGGTGACGTCCGCCTGGTACGCCGGTTTGCGCTGCGCCGGGTCCATCTGCGCCTGGATGAGGCCGACTTCGAGGCCGAGGAAGCGGTAGACCTTGCCCATCCATTCGCTGTCGCGCTTGGCGAGGTAGTCGTTGACGGTCACGACGTGCACGCCCTTGCCGGCGAGCGCGTTGAGGTAGACGGGCAGCGTGGCGACGAGCGTCTTGCCCTCGCCCGTCTTCATCTCGGCGATCATGCCGCGGTGCAGGACGATGCCGCCGATCAACTGCACGTCGAAGTGACGCATCCCGAGCGTGCGCTTCGCGGCTTCGCGGACCACCGCGAAAGCCTCCGGCAGCAGGTCGTCGAGCGTCTCCCCCGATGCGTGCCGCGCGCGGAACTCGTCTGTCTTGGAACGCAGCTCAGCGTCTGAGAGAGCCGACACCGCCGGCTCGAGCGCGTTGATGCGCGCGACGATCTGCTCGTACTCTCGAAGCTGCTTGCCCTCTCCGAGCGTGAGCAGCTTCGTCAATATGTTCGGCATAGGATTTCGACCTCGCGAGATGATCCGGCAACGTCCGGAAACGGTCGAAATGGCCGCTCCGGCAGCAGCGCGATTCTAGCACACGGCGTGCCACCCAGCCGTTCGACGCCCCGGAGCCGCGGCTGCTCTTCACGAGCACAGCGCCTAGGACGAAGTCGCGGCGGCTCGCCCGGTACTGCGCAGCGAGCCGCCGCCATCGTCCCAGCCCATCGGCTCAGCCTCCGTCCGCCGCTGTGGCGCCCCTCAGGAGTCTCCCGTCTCCTCACCTGCGCGACGCGGTGACCGCTCCGCCCGTCGATTCGGGGGCCGATCGACCGTGACCTCGTCCCGTTCGGGACACGTCGCACTGTAGTGCATCCGGCTAAACAGGAGCTTTCGGCAACCTGAACCGATCAGCTCGCGTCGTCGGCAGGAATCTCGCCGCGAACCGCTCGGAACAAGAACCACCCGACGCCGCTGACGAGCAGCAGGTCGCCGATGCTCACCACCGCTCGCAGACCCTTTGGGCCCGGGACCGGGATGACGTCCGTAAGCCATGGCAGCAGCGTTCCTTCATCCAACGCACGGTGCACCAGGTCGTACTCGGCTGTCACCTCCGAGTTTCCCGCGAGGAACCGGATCGCGCGCTCCGACACCGGCATGCCGAGGTTGAGGCCGATGACCATCAAGTTGAGCGCCACGCCGATGGCAGCCAGCACCATCCCGGGAGCTCGCGCGTTGCGAAGGGCGGCCAGCACCAGACCCGCCATGGCCAAGAGCCAGGTCCCGAGAGCGACGGGGGCCGGCCAGCCGAACGTCTCCGCCAGTCGCGGCAGGACCAGCTGCAGCACGAGAAGCGCGAACAGAGTCGCCTCCCAACGCAGCCGGACCGCCTGCAGGTTGCGCAGAGACCCTCCTGTCAGCAGACCAGCAGCGAGGCCCGCGAGCACCGCGGCAAGCAGCAGGATCACTCGGCTCCCTCGCCCTTCTGCTGCGCTCCTGACGTCATGCGGGCACCGCCTCGGCGCCTTCCTCCATGGCCAGCACCTGCTCGTACAGACGCTGCGTCTCGACGGACGGATCGAGCCCGAGGTCCTCCGCCAAGCGGTCCCGGCAGGCCATGTAGGTCTCGATCGCGCCGCTTCGCTGCCCGGCCATGATCTGATAGCGCAGAGCGGCCTGATAGAGGTCCTCGCGCCACGGGTCGTGCGCGAGCGCCGCCCTGACCAACCGCACCGCCCTCGAAGGCTCTCCCCGGTCCGCAAGCGCCTCAGCCCCGGCCAGCATCGCATCGCTGAACTCGTGGCGCACCCTCTCACGGGTCTCTGAGCACCAGTCTTCGTACAAGTCGCCGGCAAGCAGCTCGCCAGCGTAGAGTCCGGCCATGCGCTCTGCCGCATCGATGACAGATTCCGACTCCCCGCCAGCCTTCGCCTTGCGAAGCGCCTCGGCGGCATGGAAGAACTCAGCAAGATCTGTGGTCACGAACTCAGGCACGACCCGGCAGACGCCCCCGCGGTGTTCGAGATACGGCGTTGGGTCGCCCGCGCATGCAGCGAGGGCCTTCTTCATGTAGCTCCACGTGACGTAGAAGTTGCTCTGGGCCCGATCCGCCGACATGTCCGGCCACAAGCGGTCGAAGATGACGTCCCGGGGCACGTCTTGCCCAAGATTGATCGCGAGCATGGCGAACAGCAGACGAGCCTTGCGTTTGCCCCACGCCTTGTCGGGAACAGGCCCCTGAGGCCCTTCGACGCTCAACCCACCGAACAGCCGGACACCGAGCACGGGCGGCCCTTCGTGCGCCGAGAGGAACTCCGCGCCTTTCGCCTTGCCGAGAGTGCGGAGGACGAGCCGTCTGAATGCGTGCTCGTCAAGCGTTCCATGGGCCATCTCGAGAGCGCGGGACGCAGTCGGCTCGAGCAGCATGCGCAGCATGTGGATCGGGATGCCGTCCGGACCGAGCGCTCGCGCGAAGACGCTCAGCAGCCCCGGGAACGCGCGCGTGTACATGGCCATGTGCCAGTTGCTGCCCTCGCCGCGGATATGCTCTGCGTGCTCGGCGATGCGAGAAGCCGCCTTGTCGAGCTCGCCTCGCCGACGCTCGATCTCCGCGAGCACCATGTCGAGCCGAAGCAAGTAGAACGAGTAGCCCGTGCCCTCCAGGGTCTTGCGCAGCTCGAGCCCCTCTTCGTAAACGAGCTCTTCGTCACCGAGTGCGAGCCTAGATGCAAGACGCTCAGTTGCGGCCTGGAACTTGAAGTGGCGCCAGCCAACCTGACGTTGTTGAAGCAGGATAAGCGCTTCCTCTGCATAGCGTACCGACTGTTCCAAATCCCCCGCAGACCTTAGAACCTCTGAAAGCGTGGACAACACGAATCCATCCTGCAATGTCTCTGCCTCGTGCTCGTGGTTTCCAGTGAGGCACTGCGAGTGCAATGTGGCGCTCGATTCATACTTGCCTAACGCCGCTTCCAAGAGTGCACTGGAATGTATCCAGGCAACTTCGAGATCTAAGGACCCTGCTTCTTGCGCAAGCCGGATGGCCTCAGCGATTCGGGTGCGAGCTTCATCAAGACGCCCTGCGAGAACTGCTAGCTCGCCGAGGTTCCCGACACCGAGAACCCGTGCCATATCCGTCTTCGCTTTGCCCCTGAGCAACGAGTGGAAGGCTTGTCGAGCACGCTCAACATCGCCGAGCGCTAGTATGCTCGCCACTCCGACCATGGTCAAAGCTCGCAGCCAGAGTTCGTCCTTCGTATCACACCTCAGTATCACTTCCAGGACTGCGTCGGCCTCTGCTCTCACATCCTCTGCATCCGCAACATCCGCCAGCTGAAACAAGCTTCGACACTCAATGAGCCGGCGCATATCCTCGGCGCAGGTCGCTGCAAGATGTCGTAGTCTGTCTAGGACACGCCGACTTTCGTCAATTCTCCACTGACTCTGTAGAAGCAGCAGTTCCGCAATCAGAGCATCTCGCTCAGCCGCTTCATCGCAAATCGATGCTGCCAACTTCCCAGAAAGGCGGACCATCTCCAAAGCCTGCTCATACTTGCCCTCATGCTCAAGAGCACGACCTTCAAGCATCACTAGTTTCGGCTTCTGAGCCTTGATCTTTGCGGGCACCAGAGAAAGAAATCGGAGCAGTCCTTTGGTCTCACCTTGTAGGAAGTACTGCATGCCAAACATCTCAAGGAAGTCGGCTAGCCGTTCGAGTGAGCCCATCGCTTCGCATATCTGAAAGACACGGTGATACCGTCCCAAACCGGCCAGATGACGGAACACCGACTGAATCGTCTCGACATCCGGACCGCCAACACCCTTAGCCCGCAAGTCGGTGATGACCTCGAGAACTAGGTCGTGTACCTCGAACTTGAACGGCGGAATGTGAGAACACCGGAACAGTGGAAAGGTCTCGGCGAGACCCTCGACATCAGCCGCAGAGACTGATGAGCCCGTAGCGCACACGCAGGACTCAAGATCTCTAAGGTCGCCTGAGCCCAGAAGAGACGCACACGCCAACAGACTGAATTGCCTCGGACTCAGTACATCAAGGATGAACGCAGTTGCCTGTTGTTTGAGCGTATCCTTGCACTTGCCATGCTCAAATCGGCTCAACAGCTCAGGGTGGCGTACGAGCATAGCGAATAGACCGATGTTTCCCCCTGAGTGTTCTAGGCTAGATCGTATGACCTCATCAGTTAGGCTTCTCGTGGCGTGGAACGCGCCGATTCCTTTCGCTTCACCGGATGTCAGCGCAAGATCTGACTTGTCAAGCATGACCAGATTCGAGACTGCGCCACATGGAGTCCACCTCGAGATGTCACGGGCAGTAACCACCAGCATACTGTCTTCAGACGCACTTGCCCGAAGAGCAATCGCGAAATCCACCAGATCCTGAAGACTGCCTACACTACCCGCCGCATCAGCGACGACACACAACCGAGTAGAGGAATACGGCTGCAGGACGGAGGCCAGCCGGGCGGTCAAGGACTCTCGGTTCATGATTCGCTGTGGTGCAAATTCACATTCCTCAGGTTCATTAAATGCGCTGAGCACACCGCGCGCGAGCGATTCCCAGTCAATAGGCCGATGTTCGAACGACAGCCACACGGGCTGGCCGTTGAGCAAAGCCAGTTGTGCAGCCGCTACCGTCTTGCCGCAGCCGCCGGGCGCCGAGAAGACAACCACACATGGGCCGTGACCAACAACGAACTCAGAGATTCTCGTCCTATGAGGAAGTCCTCGTAGTTCGTGGGGCACCCCGAGTCTTCCGCCAACAGACATGCTCTCCCCCGTTTCCGGAGACTCCTGAAGGGTGAGACTTCATGTACCACATGTAGCGAACGATGCACAGTCCCCGACTCACTCGCTTCTCTAGGAACACCCCAGTCTGGTCATCGCTGCATATTCTTCGCGAGCTGCTCGAACCGCAGGGATCCTACTTTCAGCACAGCTTGACCGACCTCCCGAGAGAAGTCAGCGAACAAGACCTCGGATGGAGGAACGCCTGGCGCATCTGATATTGCGGACAGGTAGCGACCGGATGCTCTAATGATTTCACCCAAGCGCATGATTTCCTCATCCTCTGATGTTGATCCGGGAATCGACGCTTCAATCACCCTTCCTGCTTGCTCGAGGATCGCAATTCCTCGCACTATTCGTGCACTTCGCTCCAAGACTGACTCCGGAAGGTTGTCATCAGCAGACCCGGATAGCCTTCCAACCTCTCTCAGTCTCGCAGCGAAATCCAGTTGCTCGAGCTGATGTCGAGACAACCTCAGATGACGACCTACGTCTACCGCAAAATCCGCGAGAGCCTGTGAGACTCCGCTCGCGTCAGGCCACGCCATTTCCGCAGCTCGCGCCAGAGCCGCAACCGTCTGCCAGTATGTTCTCCGCGTCTTGAAGTAAAGCGCCACACTCTCTTGCAGTGCAGCTACGACCGCAAGCGCGAGAACGCTGCCCAGCGCACCTAGAGTCTCGGAAACCGAAACCGCTGCCGTGGCCACAGACACATGAACAACGCCCATTCCGCCCAAGACGAGCTCTCTCGTCATCAGATTGCGAGACGCACTCCGACCGAGCGGGTTAACGAGCGTCTCGAGCATGGCGTCTACGACGACGGCTGCGACGAGGTAGATCGCACCGGCACTCAGGACACCGAACTCGCCGGCGACGCTAAGACTCAGCATTTCAAGAGTTATGAGAGCGACAAGGATACTCAGCGTTACTTGAAGCAGATCTCTGGGCAAGTCTCGCCGAAAGTGCTGGGATTCGCCCGAGACCGCGCCCATCAGGATTGTGGCCAGAGTAGCTACAACTAATGCTTGCATCGGACGCAGGCTTGCGAGAGACAGAATCAGTGCATAAGCGTCTACCTTCACCGATTCGCCTCTCGGCAGGGTGATCGGAATTGCGCGAAGCACGAGAAACGCCAAGAGACAGACTGCGACTGTCGCTAGCAGAAGTGACGGTGACTTACCTCCCGTCGCGGCAAGCTCGGCGACATCTAGGACACTCAGAGCTGCGCGTGTGAGCCCAACGTCAATCACTTGGCTCAGGAACTCCATTCCCCTGCGACGATTCAGAGGCCGCAGCGCCCTCGACGACCGACACCAAGACCTGAGCCACGCGCGCATCGAACTGCTTACCCGCCAGTTGCACAATCTCTCGCAACGCCGCTGTGACGGGTATGGCATCTCTGTATGCGCGCCGAGATGTCATAGCGTCAAATGCGTCCGCTACTGCTAGGATCCTGGAGTGCAGCGGAATCGCCTCACCTGCGAGATTGTCTGGATACCCGCTTCCGTCAAACCTTTCGTGGTGGTGCCGAATCACGTTCGAAACCACCTTCAGCAGCTCAACCTGGGAGACTAAGTCGGCCCCGATGTCCGGGTGGGCACGAATCTGCCTCCAGCCATCCGTGTCTACTCGACCCTTCGCGTTAAGAACATCTGCTCTCACACCGATCTTGCCAATATCATGAAGCAAAGCTGCGACCTCGAGATTGCTAAGGTCCACACCCCTGAGGCCCATCCCGCGCCCAATCGCCCTACACAACTCAGCTACTCGCTGTGAGTGGCCTCGCGTGTACGCATCCTTCGCTTCTATGGCCGATACCAAACTACGGACTGTCTCCAGATACGCATGGTTCAGCTCAACTGAAGCTCGAAAGGTTGCTCGGGCAACAACAAATGGAACGAACATCAGCACCACGCTCAGATAGCGGTGCAGATGCAGTAGCTCAGCCATAACTAACGACAGCAAAGATAGGGTGACAAGACTGGCTCCGTACTTCGGAATCTCTCGGTTGCGGATCACGGACCTCAGCGACTCACCTTCTCGTGTCCAGAAGAGGTACGCCGCGGATATGGAGTTGACACCGAAGAAGCATAACGCCGCCGCCATGGCCGCCAGGACACGAACCAGAGGGGTTGCCAGACTTTGTGTTGTGGCAAGGGGCTGACCTCCGAGACCTGTCCAGAGCAGCCCGGCCGCCAGCATGGACGCAATCAGCTGTAGACTGTTCAGCAATTGGTCGGTAACTGACCTGCGGGCACGAATGTCCGCGATCGATATTGAACCAATAGCAGCGGCAACTACTCCGCCAAAGACACCATTGGTCAGAAGCGCTGCGAACGGCATCACGAAAGCCATGGAAATTGACCCGCCGCCTGGCAGCGGAAATGAAAGCAAGTCAAGGCAGACGGCCAGTATCCCGAATGCCACAACTGCAGCCCAATTCGGAACCGGTGAGACATGTGCGGCCAGCGGGAGACCCGCAATCAAGAATGCGACCAGGGCAGCCGCGGCCTGATTTCTCCTATTGTTCAAGTCTGAGCACTCCCGTGCATAGGCTTGGGCCAACGCCGCGTTTCAGAAGCTTGGTGTCTAGTGCTATTACCCTCGAATCCAAGCCCCGCCACCAAGGACGAGAGCGGCGAGAGACGCGAGAAGGAAAGCGATCCGCTTCATTTGAGAAGACCCCCTTTTCCAGTGGTGTCTTCTCCCATCCCGCTAGCAATGGAAGAACCCTGTCCGCTCCGCTCGGTCGAATGCTGACAGTGTTCATGCAACACGCCACGGCGTTGGCCCAAATTGGTCGTCTATGTCGTTGTCAAGAACCCGAGTCGACGGTTGATCGCATCCAACGTCGCTTTGACGATAGAGTCCTTCTCGCTCTGCCGGACGAGCGCCGCGCCGGTCAGCGCCTGCTCGCCGAGCGAAGTCACGAGCACGATGCACGCCACGGCCACAGACTGCTGGCCGAGCCGCACGATCTGCACGTCCTCGAGCGCGAAGCTCATCGTCCCCTGAAGGTACTCCTCGACGGCGCTCAGCGTCGCCTGTGCGACCAGTCGCTGTCTGGTCGTCTGGCTCGCCGGGCCGAGCGCATTGCCGATGTACAGCTCGCCGCCGATCTCGAGCGCTACGGCCACCTTCACCTGCACACCGCTGGTCTCCGCGCTAACCGACCTGATCAGCGCACGCGGGTGCTCGTACGGAGACGCCTTCGGGACGGCGTCTTGGCCGAGCTGCGCGATCGAGATCTTCTTGTGGTCGATCGGGATGCCGAATGTGGCCATGATCGTGGATTCGATGTCGCGCACGAGCTGCTTCGGCGACTTGGTGGGAAGAGCGAGGACGTGGATCTCGTCGATCCGGCCTTCGGGGGAAGTCACGACGCGCGCAGCCTTGATCTCTGAGACCTGGGAGAGCGCCTCTTCGATCTCGGCGACAGTCGCTGCAGAAATCCCGCGCTCCACGCCGCACCTCCTACTGCGTATAAGCTGCAAACCTTCGGCTGCGTGCTTGCGTGTGCTAGGTGCGCTGCCGACTATGTAAGACCACCGCTGCGAGTGTGTCAACAATCACACCCGCAAAAGTAACTGACAGTAACAAAGAGCGGGCGGCACGACGGCCGCCCGCTCGTCGCGCTTGAGACACGCTCACCGCGGGACGATCAGCCCGTAGTCGCCATCGCTCCTGCGATAGAGCACGTTGATGCCTTCCGTCTCCGCAGAGGCGAACACGAAGAAGTCGTGGCCGAGAAGCTCCATCTGGAGGGCCGCCTCCTCCGGCGCCATCGGCTTGACCTCGATGACCTTACGCTTCACGATGCTGGGCTCACGCTCCTCGCCCGGCGCTTCAGCCACCGTCGCGACCTGCGGCGCCGCCTTGTGCCTGTCGAACATCTTCGTCCGGAGCTTCTGCACCTGCCGCTCGAGCTTCTCAGACACGAGGTCGATGGCCGCATACATGTCGATGGCCGCTTCCTTCGCCCGGATGACGTGGCCCTTCGTGAACATCGTGACCTCTACCACATGCCGCTTCTCGATCGCGGGGTTGCGCTCCGCGCTGAGCTCGATCTCCACGCTCATGACCATGTGGTCGTTCAGCAGCTTCGCGACCCGCCCGATCTTCTCCTCCGCGTACTCGCGCAGAGAAGGCGTGACCTCCATGTGGCGACCCTTCACGATCGTGTTCATCGCAGACCTCCTTACGTGGTCGGATACCTTGAAGATACCCAGCCGGGACGGCGGTGGTTCAGCGTGGGCTGGCGGACGACCCTCCCGTCGAGACGCGCTTCCGGCGCAGCCGCCGAGACCCGTGGCCCGAAAGCCTCCCGCCTACCGGATGTGCCCCAGGAAGTCTTTCGTCCGCTCGTGCTTGGGGTTGTCGAAGACCTCTTGCGGCAGGCCCTCCTCGACGATCACGCCGCCGTCCATGAACACGACGCGGTCGGCGACGTCGCGCGCGAAGCCCATCTCGTGGGTCACCACCAGCATCGTCATGCCGCCCAACGCAAGCTGCTTCATGACGTCGAGAACGCCTCGAACGAGCTCTGGGTCGAGGGCGGACGTCACCTCGTCGAACAGCATGACGTGCGGATCCATCGCGAGCGCCCGGGCGATCGCCACGCGCTGCTGCTGTCCGCCCGAGAGCTGCGCCGGATAGTAGTCGACTCGGTCGGCGAGCCCGACCCGCGTCAGCTGCTCGATGGCGATGCGCTCGGCCTCCTCCTTCGAGCGCTTCAGCACTTTGCGCTGCGCGAGCATCACGTTGCCCTTGGCCGTCAAGTGCGGGAACAGGTTGAAGCTCTGGAACACCATGCCGATCTTCTCGCGCACGGCGTTGATGTCGGTCTTCGGGCTGTTGACGAGCGTGTCTTCGAACCACACCTCGCCGCCGGTCGGCTCCTCGAGCCGGTTCACGCATCGAAGCAGCGTCGACTTCCCGGAGCCCGAAGGTCCGAGGATGACCACCACCTCGCCTTTGTGCACGTCCATGTCGACGCCGCGCAGCACCTCGACGTCGCCGAAGCGCTTGCGAAGCCCTCGGATGCGGACGACCGGTTCGCCGTTCTTCGTCACGCCCGAACCCCTCTCACACCGCGACCGCGTGCTCGGAGTCCACGGTCGGCCGCGCCTCTGACACCGAGATCGCGCCGCCTTCCGACTTCGCCAGCCGGTTCTCAAGCTGCTGCACAAGCCGGCCGAGCGGGATGGTGATCACCAGGTAGAACGCAGCAGCGAGCAGGTATGGCGACACGTTGTAGCTCGACGCCGCGACCTCCCTCGCTTTCATCACGATCTCGCCCATCCCGACAGCCGCGAAGAGCGAGGTGTCTTTGAACAGCAGGATGAACTCGGACATCATCGTCGGAAGGATGCGCCTGACGGTCTGTGGGATGATGACGAAGGTCATCGCCTGCGCCGTCGTCATGCCGAGCGACCGAGCCGCTTCCATCTGGCCCTTGTGGATGGACTGGATGCCCGCCCTGAAGATCTCCGCCATGTAGGCTGCGGAGTTGAACGAGAGCACGACGAACGCGCGCAGGTACAGCGAGTACGTCGGACCGAACGGGCCGGGGTTGTTCATGGCCGGGAACGCGTCGACCAACGCCTTCCAGGGCGGCAGCAACGGCAGCCCGAAGAACACGATGAGGATCTGCAAGAACAGCGGCGTGCCGCGGATGAAGTCGACGTAGGCGGTCGCCGGGAATCGGAACCATCGCGAGCGCGCCATCTTCATGAACGCGAGCGCGAGCCCGCCCGGGATTGCGAGCCCATAGGCGACAAGCACGCATAGAAGCGATACCGGGAATGCGGCCAAGACGATCGGGAACGCCTGCGAGATCACCTTCGGCGACGCGAACAGGTGCGAGACCTTGCCCGCCTCCCACCAGTCGAGCGCGCCGAGGATCCCGCGGCGGCCGCTCGTGAAGGTGACCTCTACTCCCCCGACGGTGAGCACGTCCCCGTCCGCGAGCGGCAGACCGCTCGACGCCCGTACGCCGTTGACGAGAAGCGGGCTCGGCGACGTCTCGGCTGACTGGACGACCCACGCGGACTTCCCGAGGCCGCCGCCCGGGGGCTCTCTGCGCAGGAGCACGGCGCTGCCGGGCGCGAGGACAGCGTGGGGCAGCACCACGTTCGCGTTCTGCTTGCCGATGCTGACTGTATCGAGCGTCGGAGGAACGACGTAGACGTCGCTCACCATGCCGCTCTTGCCGCGCTCCGCGGGGCGCTCGTAGAGCAACCGCTCCGGACCGGTCATGGTCAGCAACGCCACGGTGCCCGCGACCAGAAGCACCGCGTATGCGATCCTGATGATGGTGCCCAGCAGTTTGCGCCTCACGCGCTCCTCCTTGCGGTGCATGATACCGTAGGGCCGGCGAGCGCGCCCGCCGGCCCCGGTCTGTTCAGCAACGCGCGAACGCCGCTACTGCGCCTTGCGGACTGCAAGCGACTGGTTCGAGTTGATGTACGGGTCGGAGAAGTCTACCGACTGCTTGCGCACGTCCGTGATGGTCATCGCCGACGCGACCATGTCGAACTCGGTGCCTGCCTGCAGGCCCGTGATCAGCGCGTCGAACTTGTAGCTCTTGAACTCGACCTGCATGCCGAGCTTCTCGCCGATCGCCTTCATCAGGTCGACGTCGAAGCCGACGATCTCGCCGTCCTCGACGTTCTCGAACGGCGGGAACGCCGTGTCGGAGCCGACGATGATCTTGCCAGGCGTGAGGGTCTTGATCTCGCCTGCGGGCTTCTCGGTCACGCCGCTCGTGGCCTTAGGCATCGACATGGGCTCGGAGCCAAACCACTTCTTGTAGATCTCGTTGTAGGTGCCATCTTTGATGACCTCCGCAAGCGCCCAGTTCACGGCGTCGCGCAGCGTCGGGTTGTTCTTGTTGAACGCGAAGCCGTAGGTCTCGTCCGTCTTGATCTCCTGGACGATCTCCAGGCCCCGCGCCTCGTCCTTCACGACGTCCTGCGAGATCGGCAGGTCGTTGATGACGCCGATGACGTCGCCGGCCTGCAGCGCCTGGAACGCGAGCAGGATGTCGTCGTACGGGACGACCTTGATGCCCTTCGGCTCCAGGTTCGCCTTCGCCCACTCCTCACCGGTCGTGCCGGACTGCACGCCGACCTTGTCGCCTTCCTTCAGGTCGTCGACGCTCTTGATGACGCGGGCGCCGGTCTCGCCGCCCGTGCCGGTGTCCTCCTTCTTCGCGCAGCCCCCGAGAGCGAACGCGCCGAGCGCGAGCGCGCACACGACGAGCAGCACGAGCGTCTTGCGGAACGTGCTCATGGACTCTCCTCCTGTCATCTACCCCCGGGCGCCTGAGCTGCCCGACACGCATGGCTGCGGATAACTATAGCGCACAAGATGACAGTTCGTGAAAGCGTCGTCCCATGTATGCAATCTCGTGCGAAATACATGCGTCCCGCGATGCCCGATCAGGGCGTTCCAGTCTGCTCGGCGCTCGCGTCCGCCCGGATGTCAGGCAAGTCTCCGACCCACTTCGCACGGATCGCAGCAAGCGTCCCGTCGGCAGCCATCGCATCGAGGACTTCCCTGACGCTCGTCTCGAGCTCTGGGGAGTCTTTCGCGACGAGCGCGCCGAGCGGCGTGGGTTCTCCGAGCGACCCGATGAACGAGATCGACTCGTAGTCGCGCGCGAGATACGCGCCAACGAATGCGTCGCACGCGACGTAGTCGATCTCGCCCGCTTTCAGCGCGTCGAACGCCGCACGGAGCGTGTCATAGGTCTTCGCGTAGCCTTCCCAGAACTCGGATTCGAGGAACCACTGCGCCGCCGACTCCTTCTGGCACCCGACCTTCGCGTTCGCGACACGGGCTGCCGCTTCGCTCGGGCTGATCGGCGCGGTAGTCTCCGCTGTGTCCGTCGCCGTCACGGCGAACAGGCCGATGCCGTCGGTCGCGTACGACCCGGCAACGGACACGTCGGCCAAGACGGCCTCCGTGATCGGGATGGCTCCCAGGCCCAGGTCGACCGTGCGGTTCGCCACGGCCTTCGGAATCTCCTTCCACCCGAGCTCGACGAGCTCGAGCTTCAAGCCCAGCCGTTCTGCCACCGCTGCAGCGACGTCGACGTCCATCCCGACGGTCTGGCCGTCCACGGCGCCTGCGAACGGCGGCTGGGTCGGGTCGATCGCGACCCGCAGCACTCCGGCTTGCTTGATCGCAGGCGGAGCGATCTTAGGCGTGAGCGCTGGTTCGGCCGGCTTCTTCTGACAGCCCGTCACGAGCGCACCGAGCACGCCGAGCGTCGCGAGCGCAGCTGCCGTCCGGAGCAGGCGTCGGTTCATCCAAAGCACCTCCGCGTGTATGGTCGGACGCTTCCATCCGGCTGACCTGGTCTTTGGCCCCACACTCGCGCACTGGGGCTTTTGCTTGATGCTATCTCACTACCGGCCCTCTCGCCCGCCGAAGCGGACGGTGCGACTTACCCCTAAGGCGCGCCATGCTCACACGGAGGCATGGCCTCCGGCTTACGTGGGTCCTTTCGGCCGCGCCTACCCTGGACTAGGGCGCCGTAGCGCCCGCAACCACAGACCCGGATGGAAGCATCATGAAGTGTAGCAGGTGAACGCGGCACAGGCAGCATGCGTCGGTCAAGCCCGCGCTACCACTGCGGCGCGCACCTCGCGAGCGCCCGCATCGAGCAGCGCTGCGGCGGCCGCGTCGAGCGTGGCGCCGGTCGTCATCACGTCGTCGACGAGAAGGACCCTCGCAGGAACCCTCGCACCCGGCGCAACCGAGAACGCCCCCCGCGTGTTCATCTGCCGTTGCTGGCGCCCCAGCCCCCGCTGGTCGGAACGCTCGTGCGCCAGCAGCAGCGTCGCCTCTGGAGCTCCGAGCCGCGCCGCGACCACCCGGGCGAGCGGCCGCGTGTGGTCGTAGCCCCGCCGCAGCCGGGCGCTGCGCGTGGGCGGGACGGCGACGACCGCGTCCGGCCACCCCGCCCAGTCCGCGCACGCCGTCGCCACGAAGGCGCCAAGCACTGGACCGTACCGGCGCTCGCCCGGGTCTTTGTGGAGCGCCACGGCGGAGGACAGCGGCGGCTCGAGCCTGCCGAAGCATCGCACTGCAGTGAACGCGGCGTTCCGGCACGGGCACGCGTGTCGGCGGCCGGCGTTCAGCGGCTCGCCGCAGCGCGGGCACGCGGAGGCCGGGTCGGTGCGTTCGACGAGACCCCAGCACGCTTCGCACAGGACCGCACCAAGCGCGTCGCACCCTGCGCACCTCAACGGCGCGATGAGCTCGAAGACGAGGTCGAGCACGTGATACCCCCTCGCAGAACCTGCACGATCTCCCCCGAGCAACGGCCTGGCTCGAAAGCCGCGCCTCCGCCTGCACCGCCGGCTCGCTACACGAGCATCTGCCACAGCGGTATCGCGACGAGCGATGCGACCGTCGTGGCCAGCACCGCCGAGGCGATGAGCTCGGTGTCGAGGTCGAACCGGTGGCCGACGATGACCGCCATCATCATCGTCGGGACGCTCGCCTCGAGCACCACGACGCGCGCAGAGGCCTCGTCGTGGAGCACCAGCCGGGCAGCAAGCAACCCCACGAGCGGCAGCAGCACGAGCTTGATCGCGGCGACGGCGGCCACCACCCCCGCATGCTCCTTCAACCTCGCTGGCCTGAGCGACAGGCCGACCGAGATCATGATCAGCGGCACGACGAGCTTGCCAAGCGCGCCCAACCAATCCATGAACGGATCCGGAACCGCCACGCCGCGGCTCGCCAACGCGAGCGCAAGCGCGATGAACGGCGGGAATGTCGCGATCTCTTTGAGCGGGTGCACCTGGGCCTCGTGCCGCGACACGCGAGCCGCGACGAACGTCCCGACGGCGATGATCGCAAGCGTGTTGCCGAAGATGTCGGAGAAGATCGCGCGGACGAGCCCCGGCTCGCCGAGCAGCGCGTGCGCGACCGGGTACCCGATGTAGCCCGTGTTGCCGAACGCCGCCGCGAGCACGAAGGCCCCCGCCGCAGCCGGCGCGAGCCGCATCGCCCGGGCGCTTGCCAGAGCGGCCGCGATGCCCACGAGCGCCACCACCCACGCTAGCGCAGGCACGAGCGCGAGCGACCAGTCGATGTCCGCACGCTGGACCGAAGAGAACACGAGCGCAGGCAGGGCGACGTTGAGCAGCACGGCGTTCAGCGGCTTGGCGTCCTCCGGCTTGAGCACCCGCGCGACCCTGAGCGCCACGCCGATCGCGACGTAGCCAAGGATGCCCGCGATCACCCCGAGGAGGTCGCCGAGCGCCACCGCGTCCCCTTACAGCTCGTGGATCGCGCCGGAGCCGCAGCAGGTCTCCGCGAGCGACTCCTCGTACGGCGCACGCGCGATGCCGCGCTCGGTGATGATGGCGGTGACGTACGCGGCGGGCGTGACGTCGAACGCGGGGTTGTACACCTCGACGTTCGGCGGCGCCACGCGGAACCAGCCGTCGAACCGGTAGGCGGCGCCCTTGCGCTCGATCACCATCTGGTGGCCCTTCTGGATGGGCACGGCGTACGGACCGTTCTCCGTCAGCGTGTCGAAGGCCCGCTGCGCGGCCGGCGAGTCCGGCTCGATCACGCCTGACGCCGTGACGCCGAGCACCTCGCGCGGGTCTCGCTCCTCGATGACGATCTCGTCGCCCGTGGCGAGCGTGAGGTCCACGGTGGACGTCGGCGCGGCCACGTAGAACGGGATGCCGTGCTCTTTGGCGAGCACCGCGAGCCCGTACGTGCCGATCTTGTTGGCCACGTCGCCGTTGGCGGCGATGCGGTCGGCGCCGACGATGACGGCGTCCACCAGACCCGCGCGCATGACGCTCGCCGCCATGTTGTCGGCGATCAGCTTGAACGGCACCCCGGCGAGCTTGAGCTCCCATGCGGTCAAGCGCGCGCCTTGCAGCACCGGGCGCGTCTCGTCCACCCACACGCCCTCGACCTTGCCCTGCTCGTGCGCCGCGAAGATGACGCCGAGCGCAGTGCCGTAGTAGGCGGTCGCGAGCGACCCCGCGTTGCAGTGCGTGAGGATGCGGCTGCCGGGCGCGATCAGCTCCGCTCCGTTGCGGCCGATCGCCCGGTTGCGCTCCTCGTCCTCCGCCCGGATGCGGAGCGCCTCCTGCACGAGCAGGTCCCGCAGCTCCGGGAGCCCGACGTCGGCGTTGTCGTGCGCGAAGCGCCGCATGCGCTCGGCACCCCAAGCGAGGTTGACCGCCGTCGGGCGCGTCGCGGCGATCTCAGCGGCCACCTCGTCCAGGCGCGCCAGGAACGCGTCGACGTCGTCGATCTCCGCGCCCTCCGTGGTCGCCCACAGCGCCACGCCGAGCGCAGCGGCCACGCCGAGCGCTGGCGCGCCCCGGACCGCCATGCCCTTGATGGCCTGGCACACGCCCTCGTACGTGTTGCACGCGAGCAAGTCGCCCTGGAGCGGCAGGCGCGACTGGTCGACGAGCATCACGCGCCCGTCTTGCCACCATATCGTGCGAGGGATGTCGTCGAGCGAAGGCATCGCGGCCTACACCGTGCCCTCTTGCCACGAGCGCAGGTAGCGCTCCTGCTCCTCGGTGAGCGTGTCGATCCGCACGCCCATCGACGCCAGCTTCAGCGCCGCGATGCGCTCGTCGATCTCGCGCGGCACGTCGTAGACGCCGGGCGCAAGCTCGCTCGCGTGCTTGACTATGTGCTCGGCGCAGAGCGCCTGGTTCGCGAAGCTCATGTCCATCACCGACGCCGGGTGGCCCTCCGCGCACGCAAGGTTGACGAGCCGGCCGTCGGCGAGCAGGTAGATGCGGCGGCCATCGGCGAGCTCGAACTCCTCGACGAGCGGCTTGACCTCGCGGACCGCCACCGCTTTCTCGCGCAGGTGCGGGATGTTGATCTCCACGTTGAAGTGGCCGGAGTTCGCGATGATCGCGCCGTCTTTCATCGCGTCGAACGCCGGCGAGTCGATGACGTTGATGTCGCCGGTGACCGTCACCCAGACGTCGGCCTCGCGCGCGGCCTCCACGGCCGGCATCACGCGGTAACCGTCCATCACGGCCTCGAGCGCGCGCAGCGGGTCGACCTCGCACACGATTACGTTCGCGCCGAGCCCCTCGGCCCGCATCGCCACGCCCCGCCCGCACCAGCCGTACCCGCTCACGACCACCGTCCGGCCGGCGATCAGCCGGTTGGTGGCGCGGATGATGCCGTCGATCGTCGACTGGCCAGTGCCATACCGGTTGTCGAACAGGTGCTTGGTGTCGGCCTCGTTCACCGCGATGATCGGATACTTGAGCGCGCCTTCGGCCGCCATCGCCTTGAGGCGGATGACGCCGGTCGTCGTCTCCTCGGTGCCGCCGATGATGTCGGCGAGCGCCTCGGTGCGCTCAGCGTGGATGCGGCCCACGACGTCCGCGCCGTCGTCCATCGTGATGTGCGGCTTGTGATCGATCGCCGCGTCGATGTGGGCGTAGTAGGTCTCCGTGTCCTCGCCTTTGATGGCGTAGGTGCGGATGCCGTACTCGGCCACGAGCGCCGCCGCGACATCGTCTTGCGTCGAGAGCGGGTTGCTCGCGCACAGCACGACGTCCGCACCGCCCGCCGCGAGCGTGCGCACGAGGTTGGCGGTCTCGGTGGTGACGTGCAGGCACGCGCTCACGCGCACACCCGCGAGCGGCTTCTCACGCTCGAAGCGCTCCCGGATGCTCGCGAGCACGGGCATGTCGCGGTCCGCCCACTCGATGCGGGCGACGCCGGCGGGGGCAAGAGACAGGTCCTTGACGTGGTGCTGCACGGGAACCTCCTTGTGCGAGCGCCTGCACAGGCGCTCCGTTGCCTGAACCCGTGCAGTATACCAAGCGACGCTCAGGCGATGCGCGCGAGCCGCTCGATGAACGCGCTCGCGAGGCGCTTCATGCGTTCTGCGGCCTGCCGGCCCGCCTCGAGCACCTCCTCGTGGGAGAGCCCGACGCCGGCTGCGGCGTTCGTGACGAGCGACAGCCCCACGACGCGCATCCCGAGCGCGCGAGCGGCGATGACCTCAGGCACGGTAGACATCCCGACGACGTCGGCGCCGAGAGACCGCAGCATGCGCACCTCCGCCGGGGTCTCGTACGACGGGCCGAGCAGCCCCGCGTACACGCCGTCGGAAAGCCCGATGCCGAGGCCGTCGGCAGTCTCGCGCATGAGCGCCCGGAGCTCCGGGTCGTACGCGTCGCGCATCGGGACGAACGGGAAGCCCCCTTCGGGCCCAGGCCAGCCGACGAGCGGGTTGGCGCCCATGAGGTTGAGGTGGTCCGAGATGAGCACGAGGTCGCCCGGACGCAGGTCTTCGCGGACGCCGCCAGCCGCGTTCGTCACGACGAGGACCTCGCAGCCCACGGCGGCCGCGAGCCGGGCCGGGTACGCCGCATCGAGCGCCCTCACGCCCTGGTAGAGGTGCGCCCGGCCTTGGAACAGCAGCACGCGCTCGCCTGCGACCGTGCCTGCCACGAGACGTCCCGCGTGACCCGCAACCGCCCCGACCCGCGGAAACCCTTCGAGCTCGGCGTACGGGACGGCGACCGCGTCGGCCGCGTCATCGGCGAGGCCCGAGAGTCCGGAGCCGAGGACGACGGCCACCCGCGCAGGGCCGCCCAGGGCGTCGCGGACCCTCGCGACGTCAGACTGCGGAACGTCGAGCGACACCTGCATCATCGAGCCCTCCCTGGCGCGCTACTGGCGCATCGCGGTTTCAAGCGCGGCGGTCCCCGCGTCGCTGATCGCCCCGAAGCCGCCGAGCAGCCACAGCTTGGCGATCGCAAGACGGTGCTCTGCAAGGATCGCTTCCGTCCCGTCGGGCACGTCGTCCCGGCGCATGAGCAGGAGCGGGAACCCCCGGCTCCCCGCAAGCTGGCTTGCCGCGAGCGCGTCTGGATACGCGAGCCCGGTCGCGAGGTACGGCTCGGTCATCGTGAAGCCCTCGCCGAGCGCCCACCGTGCGACCGCGGCGGCAGTGGCGTACCGGTCCGCGCCTGCAAGCCGCGCGACGCTGCCGCCCGTGATCGCAGCAACGCTGGCTTCGAGCGACGCCTCGACCACGCCGGTGCCGCCGGCCATGCGGACGTCCGCGGGCTTCGCAGCGGCAAGGAACTCGGCGGTCGCAGTCGGCACGGCCGTCCGCCGCACCAGCAGGACCGGGTAGCCTTTCCGGTAGGCGACCGGAGCGACCGCCGCGGCATCGGCCCAGACCTCGCCGCTGACCACGAACGCCTTCGCCGTCGGCTTGAGCGCGCGTGCGACCTGCGCCGCTTTGGCGGCCGTCTCGTAGCGGTCGGCCCCCGCGACGCGCGTGACTTCCGCGGAGGGCGCCGCACCACGCACGGCAGCCACCACCTCGGCGCTCACCGCTCCCTCACCGCCGAGCACGTAGACTCTCGACGGTTTGAGCCGCGAGACCTCGGCCTTCACCACATCCGGCAGCGCGGCCTTCGGCGTGAGCAGCAGTGCGCCCTTCGCCGCTCCAGCAAGGGCGGAGCCTGCGAGCGCGTCCGCGAACTGCTCGCCAGACGCGAGCACCACCGCCGTGCTCGTGGCAGGGAACGTCCGTTTGGAGATCGCGACCGCCGTCGCATAGCGGTCCGAGCCCGCGACGCGCTCCATCGGGAAGCCTAGGAACGAGAAGTTCGGCGACTTGAGACCCAGCTTGATGCGGACGGAATCCGCCCCGAGCGTGGTCTGCGCCCCATTGCTGTAGTAGAACGTCGTCCACCGGGGGTAACCGCTCACGCCGCGTTCGATGCGGACCCGGGTCACGTACACCGACGAAGGCGCGCCCAGCTTGGCGGCCATCGTCAGTCCGTCCATCACGACGGTCCAGCTCTGATTCGGGTTGCCGGCCACCGCCTCGTACGGGTCGTCCACGCCTGTGTAGTACGGCTGGGGATCAGCCGACGGCCACACGTCCTCGATGTTCGCCGTGCTCCCGCCCGACGACGAGAAGAAGAACGTCTGCACGATGGTCGAACCGTACTTCACGACCTTGTAGCGCGTGGCGTCGACGGCAGCGTTGGTGCTCGACGCCTCGTGCATCACAACCGAGCCTGACGAGAGGCGCGAATGGCCTCCGTAGACCTGGTCGGCGGTCGTGCAGGCAAGGTTCGCATCGCGCGTCCCGTCGTCGTCAGGATCGACCTTCTTCTTCGCGTACGAGCGCGCCACGACCGCCTGCGCCTTCAGCGCCTCAGGCTTCCAGCTTGCCGGGCTCTCCCTCGGCACGACGCCGTAGAGGTACTGCTCGAACGGGACGATGTTGTAGCAGTACAGCTTGGTCGTCCCGTCTCGCGAGAAGTCGAGGACGCCGCGCCACCGCACGTACGGATATCCGTTGGGGTAGCTGTCGTTGAGCTTGGGGCCGGACGGATCCTTGATCTCGACGAGCTTGAGGCCGCTCGGCGCGACGCCGGGGTCCGCCTTCACATTGCCTGCCGTGAACGTGGCGACGTTCGAACCGTCGGTCTTCATCACGACGACGCCAGCGGCCGTGTTCTTGAGCGTGTAGTAGGTGTTCTTCGGAAGACCGACGCTCTTGGCGCCGTCGCGCACCGTGAGCGTGGCGTCCACCGAGCGAACGGTCCACGACGTCCGCGACGCCGAGCTCTTGTCGAGGTTCACACGCACCTCGAGACCTGTCGCCTCGACCGACGCGATCGAGACGCCCTGGTAATAGTGCTTGACGATGCGGTCGTAGGCGTAACCGTTCAGTGCGAAGCCCTGGCTGCCGTACTGCGAAAGGCCGATCCCGTGGCCGTATCCCGCTCCCTGGATCGTGAAGGTCGGGATGGCGGCGGGCTCGAGCGCGACGGCGCTTGCGGACATCGGGGGGATCGCGAGGAGAAGAGCGAGCGCAAGGCGGATGTGCTTGCTGCGACGCACGGAGGACCTCCGCAGTGGTTCGACGACGCCATCCAGCCGTCAGTCTACCACATCGGGCCGTTCGTCGCGTGCCGGACCGAGCGCACGGTACGCCTCTACGAGCCGCCGCGCAGCCGCTTGCCAGTTCAGCCCGCCCTCGATGATGGCGCGCCCCCGACGGCCCATCTCCCGCGCGCCGTCACGGTCAGACGATAGCTTGAGCAGCGCCTCCTCGACCTCAGCCACGTCGAGCGGGTCGACCGCGTACCCGAGACCGTGCTCCTCCACGAAGGCCGCGATGTCGGTGCCCCGCGTCACGATGACCGGCAAACCGCACGCCATGCCTTCCAGCGCCTTGACGGGTATCGCCGTGCGCCAGTTCTCGAGCGACGCGTCGTAGCACGCGTACACGGCGTCGCACCGGTGGTACAGCGCCGGTATCTCGTCCGGGTCGACCCTGCCGATGACTTCGACGCGCTCCATCGTCGCCGCGATGCGGGCTACCTCCTCCGCCTTCGACCCCCCGCCAGCGAGCAGCGCCCGCAGGTGCGGATGAGGCTGGATGGCGCGCATGAGCGCCTCGAGGCCGGGAACCCACCGCTTCTGCCCGATGAAGCTCACCACGAAGTCAGGCTCGTCGCGCTCCACGACGCTGTACCGGTCGAGGTCGGGAGCGTTCTCGACTAGGACGACCCGCTTGGCGCCGAGCCGCTGGTAGTACGGCACGTGCGTCTGCGTGACGGTGATGACGAAGTCTGCCTTCGGGATCGCTGCGCGCTCCACGAGGCGCGCCGCTGCCCGCGCGAGCACGCCCACGACGCCCCGCTGCGGCAACGCGCGGCTGAGCCGGTAGAGCTCGTGGAAGTCGAGGACCACGGCGACGTCCGGCCGCCGGCGCTTCACGGCGACCGCGACTGGAGCCGTGTCCAGGTCGTGGCAGTGGACCACGTCCGGCCGAAGCTCCAGGCAGCGCCCCGCGGCCTCGCTCCAGAACCGCCGGTACTTCGCGATGCTTCTCGCGCCGCTTCCGTGGGCCGCCTCAGGGCCGACGCGCTCGATGCGCCAACCGTCACGCTCGATAGACTCGGGGTCGCGGCGGGTCCGATCCCAGGCGAGCACCACCACCTCCCAGCCGTCGGCGACGAGGGCTTCGGCCTCCTTGATGATGCGCGGATCGGCGGTGACCGACGCGCTGGCGACCATGACGATCCGGCCGCGGCCGCTCATCTGCTCCCTCCGATCGCGTCACGCAGCGGTCGACCGGCGACGACGTCCTCGTACACGCGGACGAGCCGAGCGGCGACCGCCTGTGGAGAGTACCGCTCCATCACAGCGCAAGCGATGGCACGCCCGTCGAAGGTCTCCAGCCGCTCCGCGACCGCGAGCATCCCGCGCCCGAGCGCATCCGGGTCGTCAGGCTCCACGAGGACGCCCGCCTCATCGGTCACGATGTCCTCCGGCCCTCCGCACCGCGTCGCGACGACCGGCATCCCCGTGGCGAGCGCCTCGATCAGCACGACCCCGAAGCCTTCGGAGCGAGACGGCAGCACGAACACGTCCGCCTGCGCGAGCTCGGCGACGAGATCATCTCCGGCGAGCGCCCCGGTGAAGCGCACCCGGTCGCCGATGCCGAGCGAAGCGGCCTGAGACTCGAGCGCGGTCCGCCGGACGCCGTCGCCGACGATGGTCAGCCGCGCGCCACGAATCTCGCCTGCCACCCGGGCGAACGCCTCCAGCAGCACGTCGTGCCCCTTCTCGGGCACGAGCCGGCCGACGGAGACGAACCGGACTCCCTGGCTACGGGTTCGCTTGACCTCGCGGAAACGCTCGGCGTCGTACGTGTTCGGCACCACAACCACCTTCGCCGGATCCGCGCCCAGGCGGTCGACGACGTCGGTCGCAAGGCGGCTGCTTACGCAGACGATCGCGGCGGTGGCCTGTGCAGCACGCTCCAGCTCGCTGCGCCACGACGACCTGACGAGGTTCGAGTACAGGTCCTGCCCGTGCACGGTCACGACGAACGGCAAGCCGGCCCGGGCGCAGAGGCGCAGTGCTGCTCCGCCCCCCGTGAACAGCTCGTGCGCGTGGACGAAATCAGCGCTCACCTCTCGACGCGCCTCGTCGAACGCCCGCCTCGCCGCGACAGCGATCGCCGCAGGCACGAAGCGGTGCGTCAGTCGCCGGGGCGCGACCAGGTACCGGGGGCGGCGGACGGTGACGCCGTCCACGACGTCGACGCCGCGGACGTACGGCTCGCCAAGCGCAGCCGCAAGCGCCTTCGGCACGTATGGCACCGGGGCGACGACCGACCACCTGACCAGACCAGCCGTCGCTCGGACCTGCTCGGCGACGAACATCCCACGGATCGGCTCCGCAGGGTTCGGGAAGGACTTCGAGAGCAAGACGCCGCGCAAGGCGGGACCCGCTGAGGCCGGCAAACCAGGCGCGTCCATCGACGGCGCAGGATCAGGCGGCCCGCCGCGCGAGCAGGTGCTCACGAGCCGCCACCAGCAGCGCGCCCGCGAGCACGCCCAGGACGAGTCCGCCGAGCGCGAACCGAAGCGCACGAGATCGCACGCTCGTCACAGAAGACGTCACCGCGCCGTCGTACTGATAGACGTCGCGCAGCGCCTCGAGCGCGTCCCGGCTGTCGAGAAGCGCGGCCTCGATGCTCCAGCGCTCGAAGACGTCCTGGGGCGCCAACTTCCCGCCCGCCGCAGCGTCGATGCGCGCGAGCGCGTCTCGCGCGATGCGGATCCGCTCTTCGCGCATGTCGATCTGCGACTGAACCGCAGCCAGATGCGTCGCTACGAGCTCCTGAGCCACCGCACGCGCGACCTTCTCCGCGGCTTCCTGAGACGGCATCGTGCTGGTGACAGTCACGACGGTGATGGGGCTGCCGCTGGCCGCAACCCGGAAGGCTCCCGCAAGCTCGGCGGCGGCCATACCTGCACGCTCTGCGACAGCGGCACGGAACTCGTCGCTTGCAGACTTCCGGACGAGGTCGTCCGGCAGCAGGACTCCCCTCACCCTGCCCGGGGACGAGGAGTCGACCGACACCACGGCGGTGGCCGTCGCTGTAGGAGCTTCCCGGAGGGCCGGCACGATGGCCACGGCCATCGCGGCTGCGACGGCGACCGCGACGAGCCACCACTCGCGCTTCACGACGGTCTTCATACGCACGCACGCGCTCTCAGCCATGTCATCCTCGCTCATCTGGTACGGCGGCGCCGGCAGCGGTCCTTCGGGCTGCAACAGCGAACGCCACGAACAACCACAGGTACTCGAAGTACAGATAGTACTGGAAAAGCGACCCGGCGAGCAGCGAGGCGATGCCGGCCGCCGATGCAGCCTCGTACGGCGTCCACGGCCGGCCGCGGCGCGGCCAGAACAGGAGCCACGTGCCGACCGCGAGCGCGACCTCCGCGGCCAGCCCTAGAACGCCCATCTCTGCGACGAACGACAGCGGCAGTTGGTGCGGCTTCACGACGACTTGGCTCGTCCCTGGCTTGCGATAGGCCGGGTACGCCTTCTCGTACGCAGCCAGCCCCGTCCCGAGGACCCAATCGTCCCGGATCATCTCGATGGTCGACAGGTACATGCCGTACCGCGTGCGGTTCGACTCGTCGCGCTCCGTGTCGAAGATGGAGGCCGCGCGCGACGCGACGGTGCCCGGGGCCACCGCCGCAAGACCGATGACCGCAGCGAGCCCGACGCCGACGAGCCAACGCCGTCGGCGCGGCGGAGCCGTGAGCGCCACCACGACCGCGCCGAACGCGGCCGTCACCCACCCGGTGCGCGACAGAGTCGCCACGAGCCCGGCGCCGATCACCGCCGTGGCGCCCGCCGACGCGAGGAACGCCTTGCTAGAGCGGCTGTGGACGACGAACGCCAGACCGGCCACGAACGCCGCAGCGAGGAATCCCGCGAACATGTTCGGATCCTCGAAGAAGCCGGACGCCCGGACGAAGTTGACACGGCCGCCCGCCGCCATGTACGCCTTCACTCGCCCGAGGTCGAACCCGGGCACGAACTGCTGCGCGAATCCGATGGCGCCGTGCACGACCGCCGTAGCCAACAGCAGCACGTACGCCGCGCGCAAGCGCGCACCGTCGCGCAGCACGTTCGCTGTTGCGAGCGCCAGCAGCCACGCGAACAGCACGCGTATCCCGGCCCTCAGCGTGCTCGACGGGTCGATGGACCACACCGTCGAGAGGAACGCGGCCGCGACCAGCAGCGCGCAGCCCACGTCGATGGGCGCGAACCGGAACCACTGGCCGGGCTCCAGCACTATCCGCAACCACCATGCCACGAGCGTCACCACCAGGGCGAGCTGGTACAGCGTGAGCGGGACGGGCTCGGACACGACTCGCCCGTAGATGTCGAGCGGCACGAGCAACAAGACGAGGTAGACGCCAAGGTGCGGCCAGCGCACGACCGCCGCCAGGGCTGCGAGCCCCACGAGCAGCGCTGCGACAGGCACGGCCGTGCCTGTCGCGACCGCGGCGCCGGCCAGCCCGCCGGACGCGACCGCAGCCGCGGCCCAGACCATCGGGCTGCCTGCTGAGCACGCAGCGCACGCTCGCTGCTCGGACACCTGCATCCGCCTGACCCCGTCCTGTCCTCGCTGATACCTGTCTGTCACCTTGCGTATGGTACCCTTGCCAGCGGACGCCGGCGAGCCGTCCGCGTCCCAGCTCCATCTTCCGCAACACCACGAGGAGACACCATGGCTTCCGTCACCGTCGTCGGCACGGGGTACGTCGGGTTGGTCACCGGCGTGTGCCTCGCACGCTCAGGCCATACGGTCACGTGCGTCGACATAGACCCGCGCAAGGTCGAGATGCTCCGGTCGGGCACGAGCCCCATCTACGAGCCTGGGATAGAGGAGCTGCTTGCTGACGGCATGGCCGCAGGCAGGCTGCGGTTCGAGACCCCCGAAGGCGGCTGGCGCGGCCTCATCGGCGACGTCACCTTCGTCGCGGTGGGCACGCCGATGGCTGCGAACGGGTCGGCCGACCTGACGGCCGTGCGCGCGGTCGTCGAAGCGCTCGCTCGCGAGGCCGACCGGCCGTTCGTGCTCGTGATGAAGTCGACCGTACCACCGGGGACCGGCCAGGCGCTCAAGCAGCGCTTCCTCTCGCAGGCTGCCGCGCCGATCGCGTACGTCTCGAACCCTGAGTTCCTGCGCGAAGGTCACGCGGTGCACGACTGGTTCCACACCGACCGCATCGTGCTCGGGAGCGACGACACCGCGGCGCTCCAGACGATGCGCGAGCTGTACGCCGACATCGACGCGCCCATCGTGACGACCGACGTGACGAGCGCAGAGACCATCAAGTACGCGAGCAACGCGTTCCTGTCCACGAAGATCTCGTTCATCAACGAGATGGCGAACCTGTGCGACTGCATCGGCGCGGACATCGACGCGGTGGCCGAGGGGCTTGGGCTGGACTCGCGCATCGGCTCGCAGTTCCTCAAGGCCGGCATCGGCTACGGCGGGTCGTGCTTCCCTAAGGACACCCGAGCGCTCGACTTCATCTCCACGATGAACGGGTACCAGTTCACGCTGCTGAAGTCGGTGATCGAGGTGAACAACCGCCAGCGACTCTTGCCGGTCGTCCACCTCACGCGAGCCATGCCGGACATGCACGAGCGCGCCATCGCGGTGCTCGGCCTGTCGTTCAAGCCCGACACGGACGACGTGCGCGAGTCCCCGGCGCTCGACATCATCCCGCTGCTGCTCGAAGAAGGCGCCGACGTGCGTGCCTACGACCCGATTGCCGCGCGCGTCGCGCTCCCCGCTGGCGCACGACGCGTCGACAGCGTCTGGGAAGCGCTTCGCGGCGCCTCTGCAGCGGTCGTCGCGACGGACTGGCGGGAGTTCGTCGAGCTCGACTGGCGGCGCGTCCGGAAGGATATGGCAGATCCCGCCATCGTCTTCGATGGCCGGAACTGCCTCGACCGGGCTGCCGTCGAGGACGCGGGCCTCGTGTACATGGCCGTCGGCCGGCCTGGAGCGCACCGCGAGGGCTGAGCCGATGCGCATCCTGTACATCCACCAGTTCTTCGCCACGCGCGAATCGTCCCTTGGACTGATCCGCTCGTACGAGTTCGCCCGCCGGTGGATCGCCGAAGGGCACGAGGTCACGGTCATCACGAGCTCTTCGCGGCTGCCCGAGGAGTTCGACCGGAAGCTCTTCGCAGAAGGCGTCATCGACGGTATCCGCGTGCGCTCAGTCCGGGTGCGCTACTCGAACTACATGGGCTACGGGCGCAGGATGTGGTCGTTCGCCCTGTTCACGATCGGCGCGACGTTCTTGGCGGCGACCTCGGGCAAGCACGACGTGGTGTTCGCCACCTCCACGCCGCTCACCGTCGGCATCCCCGGCTGGGTCGCAGCGGCGCTCACGCGCACCCCGTTCGTCTTCGAGGTTCGCGACCTCTGGCCAGAGGCGGCCATTCAGATGGGAGCGCTCAAGCGCAACGGCCTCATCGCCCGGGCCGCCAAAGCACTGGAGCGGTTCTTGTACCGCAAGGCCAAACACGTCATCGCGCTGTCTCCGGGCATGGCAGACGGCGTCATCGCGGAAGGCGTCCCCCCGGAGCGCGTGCACATGATCCCCAATTCGTCAGACCTCGACCTCTTCTACCCAGCACCGAAAGATCACGCGTTCCTCGCTTCGCTGGGCGTCCCTGAAGGCGCGTTCGTCGTCGGCTATGCAGGCGCCATCGGCCCCTCGAACGCAGTCGAGGCCCAGGTGCCAGAGGCCGCCCGCACGCTGCACGAGCGGGGCCGCGACGACGTCGTGTTCGTCATCGCAGGCGACGGCAAGTGCCTGCCGAAGCTGCGCGAGATGGTCGAGGGGCTGCCGAACGTGCGGCTGGTGGGGTCGCTGCCGAAGAAGGACGTGCCCGTGTTGACCAGGTCGGCAGACGTGCTGATGACGCTGTTCGCAGACGTGCCCATCCTCGCCACGAACTCGCCGAACAAGTTCTTCGACGGGCTCGCATCCGGCCGGCCGATGATCGTGAACTCGAACGGGTGGACGAAAGACCTCGTCGAGCAGAACCGCTGCGGCGTCTACGTGCCTGCTGGCGACGGAGTCGCGCTCGCCGACGCGATCGAGCGCCTCGCGGCCGACCGCGACCTGCTCGAGGAGATGGGACGCAACGCACGGCGCCTCGCCGAAGAGCGCTTCTCCCGGGACGACCTCGCCGACCAGGCGCTCGCGGTGCTGAAGGACGCCGCCGGCTTGTCGTAGCCCGGGCAGCGGCGGAAGCCGAAGCCGCGCTCAGTGCGCCGTCGACGTCGCGGCAGCGGCAGTCCAGTCCTTGCCCACGACGACCAAGATGTCGGTCTTGAACGAGTACATGCCGCGCGAAGGAACGAGGTCGCCCGTCGGCAGCGCCGCAGCGACCGCCTGCGCCTTCGCTTTGGCCGCGTCCGTTGCGTACACCACGAGCGTGCGGTCGTAGACGAACTGGTTGGCGTTGCCGACCTCGACGACGTTGAATCCCGCGCGCTTCAGGAGATCCGCCGCAGCCGCCGCCACGCCAGAGATGCCCGCGCCGTTGCGGACCGTGACGCTCACCTGGCTCGGCACGACTGGCTCGACCGTCGGCGTGCTCTCGAACGGACGCCCGGCGTTCATCGCCTCCACCAGCAGCTTCATCTTCTCGGTGTCCGGGTAGACGTACGGGCTCTTCCACGTGCCGGGGATCGTCGCCGCGTAGATGTCGTCAGGAGAGATGCCCTGCAGCGCCCGCGCGATCCGCACGATTTCGCCGGCTGGAAGCGTCGAGCTCATGTACTCGGATATGGCCGTCACGGCGGCCGGCAGCTTCACGATGCCGCCCGGCGTGCTCATCTGCTTGGCGAGCGCCTTGAAGAACTCCTGCTGGTGCCGCATCCGGGTGAAGTCGGCGTCCGGGAAGTCACGGCTGCGCACGTACACGAGCGCGTGGTAGCCGTCGAGCAGCTGGTACCCGGGCTCGATCTTCTTCGCCTTCTTGCCGGGCGAGATGTCGGCCTTCCAGTCGTCGATGGGCTTGTCGACATCGACCCACACCCCGCCGATCGCGTCGACTGCCTTCACGAAACCTTTGAAGCCGATGTCCACGTAGTGGTTGATCTCAAGCCCCGTAGCGTTCTTGATGGTCTCGACGAGCAGCGCGTCGCCGCCGTAGAACTTCGCAGCGTTGATCTTGCCGACGCCGTGGCCGGGAATCTCGGCGCGCATGTCCCGCGGGATGGAAAGCAGCCACACCTTCTTCGCCTTCGGGTCGACGCGCGCCACGATGATGGTGTCGGCACGCGACGCCGTGTCGCGCGGGCGGGCGTCGCTCCCGGTTATCAGCACGGTGAACGGCTCGAGGTGCTCCTTCTTGGGCTGATCGAGCGCCTGCTGCAGCTTCGTGTCGGCGAGCGCCGCCTTGCTGATCCGCCTGTCGAGGCTCCGGAACCACAGCAAGCCGTAGGCAGCAGCAGCGAGCATGAGCGCCGCGAGCACGCCGGCCCCGATCGCAAGCCTCCGCTTCAACGCCTGCTTGCGCTGCACCTCGTGAACGCGCATGCGCGGCGCCGGCTCTACGATCGGCCGCGGGGGCACGGAGCGCCGCGCGGCATCGGCCCTTCGCCGCGCCTTCTTGTGCCGGTCCGAACGCCGGTATCCTTCGCCCGACACGCTCACCGGCCGCTCCCCGAGATCGCCATGCCGTCTCGCCCGCTCATCACGCGAGCGCCTCCTTCACCACGCGCACGACCTCCCGCTGCTGCTCCTCCGTGATTCCCGGGTAGCACGGCAAGGCGAACGTCACAGCGTCGCAGGACTCCGCTACCGGCAACACCGGCCGCACGAAGCCCGGAAGCCCCGCGAGCGCTTCTTGCTCGTGCAGCGCGAGCGGGTAGTAGAGCGCCGTGCCGATGCCGGCGTCCTTCATCGCGCCCATGACGCGCTCGGCAAGGGCGGCGTCGCGCGCTTTGACCACGTACAGGTGGTAGACCGCTTCGCCGTACGGCCGCGCGACCGGCAACTCCAAGCCGTCGGTTCCCGCGAGCAGCTCGTCGTAGACGGCCGCCGCGGCGCGACGCTGGGCGTTCCACTCATCGAGGTGCGGCAGCTTCACGAGCAGGATCGCCGCCTGCAGCGCGTCCAAGCGCGAGTTCACACCGAACGTGTCGTGGAAGTACTTCTTCGTCGTGCCGTGCTGCGCGAGCTTGCGGACCTTCGCCGCAAGCTCCTCGTCGTCGGTCGTGACGATGCCGCCGTCGCCAGCACACCCGAGGTTCTTGCTCGGGAAGAACGAGAACGCCGCGGCACGGGCGAGCGACCCGGCGCGCTTGCCCTTGTAGGTGGCGCCGATGGCCTGGCACGCATCCTCGACGACCACGAGGCCGCGACGCTCGGCGATCTCCAGCAGCGGATCCATGTCGACGCACTGGCCGAAGATGTGGACCGGCAGGATCGCTTTCGTGCGCGGCGTGACGGCTGCTTCGACCTGCGAGACGTCCATGTTGTAGGTGCCAGGCTCGATGTCGACGAAGACCGGCGTCGCGCCGACGTGCACGATGGCCTCGACGGTAGCGAAGAAGGTGAACGGGGTCGTGATGACCTCGTCGCCCTTCCCGATGCCAAGCGCCGCCATGATCAAGAAGAGCGCGTCGGTCCCGTTGCCGCACGCGACGGCGTGCTTCGTGCCGACGTACGCGGCGATGGCCTCTTCGAGCGCCTTGACCTTCGGGCCGCCGATGAACGCTGCGTTCTCCATCACCTCGGCGATGGCGGCGTCCATCTCAGGCTTGAGGTCGAAGTACTGCTTCTTGAGGTCGAGCAGAGGGATCCCCACGTCGTTCACGCTCCTCATGGACACAACGGGACACGCTATTGTCGCATGGACATCGGCTTGACGGACACGTCGTCACGCGAGCGTTACTGGTTCTCCAAGAGCTCCTCGTCGGGAACCTCCCGGACCGGCCGCGCAGGGACGCCCATAACAACGGTTCGTGGAGGCACGTCTTTCGTGACGACGGCGCCCGTGGCCACGAACGCCTCCTCGCCGATCTCGATGCCAGGCAGGATGTGCGCACCGCCCCCGACGCGCGCTCCGCGCCGCATCGTGCAGCCTTTGAGCGACGCGAACCGCTTCTCCGTGCGCCCCATGAAGTTGTCGTTGGTCGTCACGACCATCGGCGCGACGAACACGTCGTCTTCGATGGTGACGTAGGCCGTGATGTACGCGCCGCTTTGGATCTTCGTGCGCGAGCCGATCACGGTGTCGTTCTCCACCGTGACCGCGCGACCGATGACCACGCTCTCGCCGATCGTGCACCGCTCGCGCACGCCGGCGCCGTCGCCAACGATGCAGCCCGCACCGAACGTGGTGCCGGCCATGAGGACCGTGTGGCTGCCCACCGAGCAGCGCGCACCGAGCACAAGCGCACCGAGCTCGCCGCCCTTGGCTGTGGACCGGGGCCCGAGCTTCGGCCGCTTGCCGAGCACGGCGAAGTCCGCAACCGTGCAGCCGTCGCCCAGCACCGTGCCCGGATGGATGGTCACGTGATCTCCGATGACACACCCGGCGCCGGTCTCGACGTCCTCGCCCACGTGCACGAAGCTGCCGATCGTCGTGCCAGCGCCGATGCGCGCGCCACGGTCGATGACGACGCCGGCGCCGAGCACCACATCCGCGCCGAGGACGGCTTCGGGATGGATCGCTGCCTCCACGGCTCGCTCACACCTCCACCCGCGTCGGGACCGGTGCGCCACCGGCCGCCATCGACTCGTCTACGGCCTCCAGGACGCGGACGACACGCAAACCGTCCCTTCCATCGCTTCTCGGGACGGCACCGGTGCGGCAGCACGTCACGAAGTGTTCCATCTCCTCGAAAAGCGGCTCCTTGAGCGGCACCCACGGCACGTGGATGTCCCCGAACCGCAGCTGGACGTCCGCTCCGTACGGCAGCGCCTCCGGCGGCTCGACGCCGCGGTCGTACACCCAGATCTTCTCGGTCGCCTGCATGTCGTCGAACACCAGCATCTGTTTGCTGCCCACGACGGTCAAGCGCCGGACTTTGTGCGGATCCAGCCACGACACGTGGATGTTCGCCATCTTCCCGCTCGCGAACCGCAGGTTCGCGAAAACCGTGTCCTGCACCCCTGGCGTGACGAACGCCGCACCGCTTGCGCTCACCGACTCCGGCATCTCGTCGAGCAGATACAGCGCGATGGACACGTCGTGCGGCGCGAGCGACCAGAAGGCGTTCTCTTGGGTGCGCACTTTCCCGAGGTTCAGGCGCTGCATGTACAGGTACAGGACGTCGCCGAGCGCCCCGGAGGAGATGTACTCCTTCATCCACGTGATGGCCGAGTGGTACTTCAGCAGGTGCCCGACCATCAGCACGACGCCGGCAGCGTCGGCTGCTCGGACCAGGTCCTCGGCGTCGGCCGAAGTGAGCGTGAGCGGCTTCTCGACGAAGCAGTGCTTGCCCGCGTCGATGGCAGCACGGGCGATCGCGTGGTGCGTCGGCGCCGAGGTGGCGACCACGACGGCATCGATCCGGTGCTCCTCCAGCAGCCGCTCGATGCTCTCGACCGTCGGAATGCCCGGATACGCCGCCTCGAATCGAGCGCGGTTGCGCTCCGACGCGTCGCACAGCGCGACCAGTTCGGCAGAGTCGAGGCGCACGAGGTTGCGGACGATGTTCGGGCCCCAGTAGCCGAATCCCACCATGCCGACACGCAGGGGGCCGCTCACAGCAGCACCACCCGCTCGGTCCGATGGCCACGCATCGCGTTGCGTGTGTCGAGCACGAGCTGCGCGTGCTCGGCGATCAGCGCGTAATCGACGTTCGAGTGGTTCGTGACGACCACGAGAGCGTCTGCCGAAGATACCGTCCCCGCATCCAGCACCACATGAGGCACATCGACGCCCGAGACCGTGAGCTCGGGCACGTAGGGGTCGTGGTAGACGACGTCCGCGCCCTTCGCGCGCAACAGTTCGATCACTTTGATCGCCGGGGACTCCCGGACGTCGTCGATGTCGGCCTTGTACGCAACGCCGACCACCAGGACGCGGCTACCCTTCAGCGCCCTGCCAAGGTGCTCGTTCATGGCGTCCATCAGACGCCGCACGACGTAGTACGGCATCGACTCGTTGACCTTGCCCGACAGCTCGATGAACTCGGTGTGGAAGTCGTACTGGCGCGCCTTCCACGAGAGGTAGAACGGGTCGATCGGGATGCAGTGGCCGCCGAGGCCGGGGCCGGGGTAGAACGGCATGAAGCCGAACGGCTTGGTCTTCGCCGCGTCGATGACCTCCCACAGGTCGATGCCCATGCGCTCGCACAGTTGCAGCAGCTCGTTGACGAGCGCGATGTTGACGCTGCGGAAGATGTTCTCGAGCAGTTTGGTCATCTCTGCCGCGCGCGTCGTCGAGACCGGCACCACGGTGTCGATGAACCGCGAGTAGAGCGCGACGGCGCGCTCGGTGCACGCCGGCGTGACGCCGCCCACGACTTTGGGCGTGTTCTTCGTCTGGTAGACGGGATTGCCTGGATCCACCCGCTCGGGCGAGAACGCCAGGTACAGCGTCTCGCCGACCTTGAGCCCACCCGACTCCAGAATCGGCTGGATGACCTCCTCGGTGGTTCCCGGGTAGGTCGTCGACTCCAGCGTGACGAGCGTGCCGGGACGCAGGTACGGCGCCACCGAGCGCGCAGCTGCTTCCATGTACGACGTGTCCGGCTCCTTCATCTCGTCGAGCGGCGTCGGGACGCAGATCGCGATGGCATCGCATCGAGACGCCTGGGAGAAGTCGGTGGTGGCAGCGATCAGACCCGCTTCGACCAGCGGCGCAAGCCGCTCTGTCGGCACGTCCGGGATGTAGCTGGCGCCCGCGTTCACGGCACCGGCCTTCTCGGCTGAGACGTCGAACCCGATGACCGTGTGACCGGCGCTCGCCATCTCGACCGCAAGCGGCAGCCCTACATAACCCAGCCCGACCACGCCGAGCACAGCCGACCCGTCCTCGAGGCGCTCAAGCAGCCCCATCATCGTTCCTTCCGTAGACGAAACCCCCGACCAGGCACGAACCCTAGGATTTTATCGCAAACATGAGCTCGCCGCCGCAGGCGAGCTCGTCGCCCACGAACGCGCGGCCCTCTCCGAAACCGAGAGCGCCCCTCGACTTCGTGATCCGCACTTCCATGCGCAGCGTGTCGCCGGGGCGCACCTGCCGCTTGAACCTGACCTTGTCGATACCGCCGAACAACGCGATGCGGCCGCGGTTCTCGGGGAGCGACAACAGCGCGATCGCCCCGACCTGCGCCATGGCCTCGACGATCAGCACCCCGGGCATGACGGGATATCCGGGGAAGTGCCCGGGGACCCAGAATGCGTCCTCTCGTACGTCGAGGTACCCCGTCGCACTTTCGCCGGGCACGACGTCTTCCGCCCGGTCCACCAGCAAGAACGGCTCACGGTGCGGCAGGATCGCCGCTATGTCGTCACGCGTCAGCACGAAGCCCCCCTTCGGTCGTCTCCATCCACTCGACAGCGGCGCCGACGCCGGCCAGCTTGCCGACCAGGTCCTCGTACCCGCGCTCGATGTGGTACGTGTCGCTGACCAGCGTCTCTCCATCAGCCACGAGTCCCGCGAGCACGAGCGCCGCTCCTCCGCGTAGGTCAGGCGCCTTCACAGGGGCGCCCGACAAGCGCGGGACTCCCCGGACGATCGCCCGGTGGCCCTCGATGGTGATGTCCGCCCCCATGCGACGAAGCTCGTCCGCGAACATGAACCGGCTCTCGAACACGTTCTCGGTGATCACGCTGTCGCCATCGGCCAAGGCGAGCATGGCCATGAACTGCGGCTGCATGTCGGTCGGGAACCCGGGGTACGGCAAGGTCGCGACGTCGATCGCCTCGAACCGTGCCGGCTTCGATACCGTCATGCGATCGCCCTCGACGACCACTTCGACGCCAGCATCGCGGAGCTTGCTCAGCACGAGCTCGAGGTGCGACGGGTCCGCGCCTTCCACAGTGAGAGACTCGGCTGCAAGCGCTCCCGCGACGAGCATCGTTCCAGCCTCGATGCGGTCGCCGATCACGGTGTGCTCAGCAGGCCGGAGGTCGCGGACCCCATGGACCGTGACCGTCGACGTACCCGACCCCTCGATGTCGGCCCCCATCGCTCGCAGGAACGCGACGAGGTCCTGGATCTCGGGCTCGCGGGCGGCGTTCTCGATGACGGTCGTGCCGCTCGCCAGAGCAGCCGCCATCAGCAGGTTCTCCGTCGCTCCGACGCTCGGGAAGTCGAGGAAGATGTGGGCGCCCGAGAGTCCGCAGGGCGCCGAGGCCTCGATGTAGCCGTGCTCGCTGCGTATCTCCGCACCGAGTTGCTGCAACCCCTTCAGGTGCAAGTCGATCTTGCGCGAGCCGATGTTGCAGCCGCCTGGCATCGCGACCCGCGCGCGGCCGAGCCGAGCGACGAGCGGACCGAGCACGAGGATCGACGCCCGCATCGTCGAGACGAGGTCGTACGGAGCTTCGTAGGAGGACACGCTCGAAGCGTCGATCGTTGCCGTGTGCCCATCGAACGTCACGTCCGCGCCGATGCGCCGGAGCACTTCCGCCATCACGTCCACGTCCGCGATACGCGGCACCCCGTGGATGGTAGACGCACCGTCGGCAAGGATGGCCGCCGCCATGTGCTTGAGCACGGCGTTCTTCGCGCCGCTCACTGAGATCGTCCCGTTCAGGGGCCTCCCGCCCACGATACGGATAGCACGAGACATCGGATGATGCTCCTCGGAATGGCCTGCAGGTCGCACGCTCGCTGGAGAGACGCCACGAAGCGTACCGGTTGGGCATGTCATTTCGCAACGACCAGCGCATGAACGAGCGGACGAGGCGCCTCGAACGGCGCCCCGTCCGCTCACAGATCCCGTACGCTCATGAACGCCGTTGCGCGACTCTGAGCTGGACCTCGCACCACGCGAGGTCCTCGACGCACGAAGCGATCTCGTCGTGCTCGTCAGCGGCCCGCTCCTTGAGCTCGGCCATGCGCTGCTCGATGAGCGCTTTGGCCTGCCGGGCGCGCTCGACGTCGATCTGCGACGACGGCACCGCATCATCGGCGAGCACGATGACCTTGTCCTCGTGCACCTGCAGGTAGCCGCCCGAGATCGCGAACCACTCGACGTCCTTGCCGTCGTTGAAGCGCACCCTGAGCTCGCCCGGAGCGAGCAGCGTCACGAGCGGTGCGTGCAGCGGCAGGACGCCGATCTCCCCGTCAGGCGTCGGCGCCACGACCATCTCGACCTCGTTGCGGTACGTGATGCGCTCGGGCGTGACGATCTCGCACAGGAGGGTCTTGGCCATCTGGCGCCTACACCGCCGCTTTCATCTGCTCGGCAGCCTCGAAGACTTCCTCGATGCCGCCCTTGTACCTAAACGCCTGCTCGGGCAGGTCGTCGCACTCGCCCTTGACGATCATGTCGAAGCCGCGGATCGTGTCCTCCAACTTGACGTACTTGCCCTTCATGCCGGTGAACTGCTCGGCGACGTGGAACGGCTGCGAGAGGAACTGCTGGATCTTGCGGGCGCGCGCCACGATGAGCTTGTCCTCCTCGGACAGCTCGTCCATGCCGAGGATGGCGATGATGTCCTGGAGGTCCTTGTACCGCTGCAGCACCGCTTGGACGGCGCGCGCGACGCGGTAGTGCTCCTCGCCGACGATCTCGGGGTCGAGCGCTCGCGAGGTCGACGCAAGCGGGTCGACCGCCGGGTAGATGCCGAGCTCGGCGATGGAGCGCGAGAGGACCGTCGTGGCGTCGAGGTGCGTGAACGCCGTCGCCGGCGCCGGATCCGTCAGGTCGTCGGCCGGGACGTAGATCGCCTGCACCGACGTGATCGAGCCCTTCTTCGTCGAGGTGATGCGCTCCTGGAGCTCGCCCATCTCGGTCGCGAGCGTCGGCTGGTAGCCCACGGCGCTCGGCATGCGGCCGAGCAGCGCCGACACTTCGGAACCCGCCTGCGTGAAGCGGAAGATGTTGTCGATGAACAGGAGCACGTCCTGGCCCTGGTCGCGGAAGTACTCGGCCGCCGTCAGGCCAGCAAGGCCGACCCGCAGACGCGCTCCCGGCGGTTCGTTCATCTGGCCGTACACGAGGCACGCCTTGTTGATGACGCCGGACTCGGACATCTCGTTGTACAGGTCCGTGCCCTCGCGGGTGCGCTCGCCCACGCCCGTGAACACCGACGTGCCGCCGTGCTCCTGGGCGAGGTTGTTGATGAGCTCCATGATGATGACGGTCTTGCCGACTCCCGCGCCGCCGAACAGGCCCGTCTTGCCGCCCTTGATGTACGGCTCGAGCAGGTCGATGACCTTGATGCCGGTCTCGAAGATCTCGGTCTTCGGCTCGAGCTCCTCGTACTCGGGCGCTTCGCGGTGGATGGGGTACCAGTCCTCCACCTCGGGCATCGGCTTGCCGTCCACCGGCTCGCCCACCACGTTCCAGATGCGGCCGAGGGTCGACGGCCCGACCGGCATCATCATCGGCTTGCCGGTGTCGACGACCTCGGTGCCGCGGGTCAGCCCGTCCGTGGAGGACATGGCGACCGCACGCACGATGTTGCCCTCGAGGTGCTGCTGCACCTCGGCGACCAGGCTGACGCGCCCGATCGGGCTCTCGGCGTCGATCTTCAGCGCGTTGTAGATCGCGGGGATCGACTCCGGCGCGAACTCCACGTCGATGACCGGGCCGATGACGCGAACGACTCGTCCGACGTTCATAGGCGCTTCTTTCTCCTTCGAAGTTGCCATCACGATTCCTCCAAGGCGGCCGCGCCGCCGACGATCTCAGCGATCTCGTTCGTGATCGACGCCTGGCGCGCGCGGTTGTAGCTGCGCGTGAGCGTCGTGATGATCTCCCCGGCGTTGTCCGTCGCAGACTTCATCGCCACGCGGCGCGCGCCCTGCTCCGAAGCCGCGCTCTCGAGCAGCGCACGGTAGATGAGCGTCTCGACGTACATCGGCAGAAGCTTCTCGAGCACCGCCGCGGGGGACGGCTCGAAGAGGTACTCCGGCTTCGGTCCGAGGACGTCCTCTTCCTCCTCGACCACGCGCCGCTCGATCGGCAGGAGCTGGTGCACCTCGGCTTTCTGCTCGGCGACGTTCTTGAACCGGTTGAAGACCACGTACGCAGCGTCGATGCGCCCTTCGGCATACGCCGGGATGACGTGCGCGGCGATCGAGCGGGCGTGGGCGAACGTCGGTTTGTCGGAGATGTCGCGGTACTCGGCCACCGGCTGGACGCCGCGGTACTTGAGGTAGCTCAACGCTTTCTTGCCGACGGCGATGATCTCCGCCTCAGCGCCCTGCTGTTCCGCATCCCGCACAAGACCTTCGGTGAGCCGCAGGATGTTGGCGTTGAAGGCGCCGCACAGACCGCGGTCCGAAGTGAGCGTGATGATGGCTACCCGCTTGCGCTCAGGATGCTCCTCGAGCAGCGGGTGCGTCGCGCCCTGCACGTAGCGCGCGACGTTGCCGAGCACCTCCATCATCGACAGCGCGTACGGGCGCGCCGACTCGATCCGCTCCTGGGCCTTCTTGATCTTCGCGGTCGCCACCATCTCCATGGTGCGCGTGATCTGCCTGGTGCTCTGCACCGAGGAGATGCGCCGCTTGATGTCGCGAAGGCTCGGCATCTAGCTCTCCTGTGCGCCGGTGAACTGCGCGACGAACTCCTCGAGAGCGGCAGACAGCTTGGCCGCCGTCTCGTCGGACAGCACCTTCTCGGTCGCGATCGCCTGCGGGATCTCCGGATACGCGCTGTGCACGAACTGCAGGAACTCCTCGCGGAAGCGCTGCACGTCGCCCACCTCGATGCCGTCGAGGTAGCCCTTGGTGCCGGCGAAGATCGCCATGACCTGGTCCTCGACCGCCATCGGCACGTACCTGCCCTGCTTGAGCAGCTCGACGAGGCGGGCGCCTCGAGCGAGCGTCGCCTGCGTCGCCTTGTCGAGGTCGGAGCCGAACTGCGCGAACGCCTGCAGCTCGCGGTACTGCGCGAGGTCGAGGCGGAGCGAGCCGGCGACCTGCTTCATCGCCTTGATCTGCGCGTTGCCGCCGACCCGGGACACCGAGATGCCGACGTTGATGGCCGGCCGCACGCCCTGGTAGAAGAGGTCGGTCTGCAAGAAGATCTGGCCGTCCGTGATGGAGATGACGTTCGTCGGGATGTACGCCGACACGTCGCCGGCCTGGGTCTCGATGATCGGCAGCGCCGTGAGCGAGCCCGCGCCGTTGGCGTCGTTGAGCTTGACGGCGCGCTCCAGCAGACGGCTGTGCAGGTAGAAGATGTCGCCTGGATACGCCTCGCGTCCCGGCGGGCGGCGCAGCGTGAGCGACATCTGCCGGTACGCGACGGCCTGCTTGGACAGGTCGTCGTACACGCACAGGACGTGGCGTCCCGGGTTGTCGGCGCCGGCCGGCTGGCCGTCCTCGCCCGTGTACATGAAGTACTCGCCCATCGCGCATCCGGCGAGCGGCGCGATGTACTGCAGCGGAGCCGGGTCGGAGGCGTTGGCCGCCACCACGATGGTGTAGTCCATCGCGCCGTACTCCTCGAGCGTCTGCACGACGCCCGCGACGGTGGACGCCTTCTGGCCGACGGCCACGTACACGCAGATGACGCCCTTGCCCTTCTGGTTGATGATCGTGTCGATCGCGACGGCCGTCTTGCCCGTCTGGCGGTCGCCGATGATGAGCTCGCGCTGGCCGCGGCCGATCGGGATCATGGCGTCGATGGCCATGATGCCGGTCTGCAGCGGCTCGTGGACGCCCTTGCGCTCGATGACGCCGGGCGCCTTGAACTCGACGGGGCGGTAGCCCTCCGCCTCGATGGGGCCCTTGCCGTCCAGCGGCTCTCCGAGCGGGTTCACGATCCGGCCCAAGAACCCGCGCCCGGACGGGACCTCGATGATGCGGCCCGTCGTGCGCACGGTGTCGTTCTCCTTGATGAGCGAGGTCTCGCCCATCAGCACGGCGCCGATCTCGTCGCGGTCCAGGTTGAGCGCCATGCCCATGACCGTTTCGCCGGTGCTGCTCGAGACGAACTCGAGGAGCTCGCCGGCCATCGCGCCCTTCAGGCCCTCGACGCGCGCGATGCCGTCGCCGACCTGGATGACCGTGCCGACCTCGCGGACGTCGACGGACGGCTTGAAGGAGGCGAGCTGCGCCTTCAGAACCTCGTCGATGCGTGATGCAGTGATCTCGACCACGCTATGCGTCACCTCCCTGGCGTGCTGCAGACAGCGCCTGCCTGAGCTCGCGCAGCTGCGTGTTCACGCTGCCGTCGAGCACCCGGCCGGCGACCTTGATCACGATGCCGCCGAGGATGGACGGGTCGACGCTCTCCCTGAGCGAGACCGCCCTGCCCGTGGCGGCAGCAAGCTTCTCGACCAGACGCGCGCGCAGCGCCTCCGAAAGCGGCACCGCCGTGGTCACGTCCGCGATCACGACGCCGCGGCGCTCCTCGATCAGCCGCTCGTACTCGGCGGAAACCGCGCCGAGCAGGTCGGCGTGACCGCGTTCGACCAGCAGCGCCGCGATGGCGACGACCTCAGGAACGACGGCGTCCCCGAAGATCGCGCGCACGACCTCGCGCTTCTTCTCGCCCGGAACGCTCGTGTCCACGAGCGCCTCGCGCAGGTCGACGTTGCCGCGGACGGCCTTGACGACCGCCTTCATGCCCTCGTCGACGGCGTCGAACGCCTCGGTGACAGAAGCGAGGTCGTACAGCGCCTGCGCGTAGGTGCTGACGGTCTCGCTAGCGCTCATCCAGGCTGCCCACCTCTGCGATGTACCGCTCGATCAGCTTCTCGTGCTCTGCGGGCGTGAGCTGCTCGCCGATGATCTTGCCGGCGACGGCGACCGAGAGCTCGGCGACCTTCGCCTGCAGCTCGGCGACCGCGGCAGCACGCTCGGCCTTGATAGCCTCGAGCGCCTTGGCCTTCTCCGCCTCGGCCTCCTCGCGCGCCTTGGCGAGGATCTCGGCCTTCATGTTCTCCGCGACCGTGCGGCCCTGCTCGATGACCTTCGCGGCCTCGGCGCGCGCCTCCGCCATCTGCTGGCGGTACTCTTCGAGCAGGCGCTCCGCCTCGATGCGGGTGTCCTCGGCCTTCTCGAGCGACTCGCGGATCTTCTCGGCCCGCTCGTCGAGCATCTTCGTGATGGGCGGGAATGCGAACTTCGCCAGCAGCACGAACAGCACGGCGAACGCGGCGAGGTTGACGTAGAGCTCTACGCCAAGCGGGATGATCTTCTCCACGCGTCCTACCTCCCGGAGTCGGTGTGTCGGCTACTTGACGCCCTGCAGGACGAACGCGAGCACGAAGCCGAGCAGGCCGATGGCCTCGGTCATGCCGAGCGCGATGAACATCGTCGTCTGCAGGCGGCCGGCCATCTCGGGCTGACGGGCCATCGACTCGATCGTCTTCGAGCCGATCATGCCGATGCCGAGCGCGGCGCCGATGCCGCCCAGACCGAAGGCGAGGCCTGCACCCAGAACTGACAGCGAACCGATCACGACGTCCTCCTCTTGATCTCCCACCGACCGGACCGCCCGGCGGTGCTTGCTCCTACCATCAACGCCGCTTCAGCGGCGGTGTTCCCTCTCCTAGTGCTCCGACGCGTGCAGCGCGCCGTTGATGTAGACGGCCGTCAGGATGGCGAAGATGTACGCCTGCAGCACGGCCACGAACAGCTCGAACCCGCGCAGGATGACCTGCATGAGGAACGACAGCGGCAGCACCACGAAGCTCGTCGCCGAGACGTGCTCGATGGCGATGGCCATGAAGATCGCGAACACGCCGAGCATGATGTGGCCGGCGTACATGTTGGCGTACAGACGGATGCCCAGCGTGATGGGGCGAAGGAAGTGCGAGATGAGCTCGAGCACGAAGATGAACGGCGCCAGCCACAGCGGCGTGCCCGACGGGATGAAGCTCTTGATGTAGCGGCCAAGCCCGTTCTTCTTGATGCCGATGCCGTTGTAGACGGTGAAGACGATCAGGCCCCACATGAAGGTGGTGCCGAGCGTCCCGGTGCCCGGCAGCGCCGGCGGGATGTTCCCGAGCAGGTTGTTGAACAGCACGAAGAAGAACACCGTTCCGATGAACGGGAAGTACTTCCGGCCCTCAGGGCCCATGACCTCGGCGCACAGGTTGTCGCGCACGAACGCCACCCCGGCCTCGGCGAGGTTGTAGATGCCGCTCGGAACGAGCTTCGGCTTGCGCGACGCCACCACGAAGAACAGCACGGTGAGCGCAAGCGCGACGACCATCCAGAACGTGTAGTTCGTCAGCGTGAAATGGCTCGGGCTGTAGCTCTCGGCGATGCCGAGGTGCTCGCCTTTCAGCGGCAGGACCGACAGCTCGTGGACGAGCTTCTCGATGCCGTGGGTCAACGGGTCGGCCGCTGCCTCTCCAGCCACAGTGACGGTTGGCGCTGACACCTGCAGCACTCCCTCCTACGCAGTGACGCCTGACGGGACGGAACGGATCTCGCGCAGCCCCTCGACGACGGTGGTGACGAGGAAGGCGGCGACGAGGCTCACGCCGAACGGCACCAGCGATGCCGGAGCCACGGCGGAACAGACGTACAGCAAGACCGCGCTCAGAACCAGGCGCGCGAGCGTGAGCGAAGAGACGACGGCCAGCCCTGCGTACAGCTTGCCGGGGCGGACGAACGAGACCGCGAACCGGGACAGCACGGCGAAGCCGAAGCCGACGGCCAGGCCGAAAGCGCACGCGACGCCCGCATGAACCGCGGCGGTCACGCTATCGAGCACGTCCGCTCCCAGCTTGCTGTCCCTCTCCCACGACGGCTGGCACGATGCGTCCCCCAGTGCGTGCGCCGAAAGATGCCGCGCAAGCGACGAGGTGCGCCGCCGCGCGACACAGGACGCTCCCGGCCGGGGGGACCCGAAAGCGTGCTCACTATACACCAAGGTTCACAAGCACAACAAGAATCAGCGGCCGGCCTCGTCGTCGTGCTGGACGACCTCGAAAAGCCCCAGCCAATGCGCCATGTATGCGGACAGCGCGGCGAGCACGAGCAGCGTCACCAACCGGTACGACGGAGGCGCCCACCGCACGGCGTAGCCGCCTACGGCCAGCGCCGCCGACCACACGTAGATGATCACGACGGTCTGCCGGTGGCTGAAGCCGCGGTGCAGCAAGCGATGGTGGATGTGCCCTTTGTCGGCCGCCTGTATGGGCTTGCCACTGATCTTCCTGCGCACGATCGCCGAGAACGTGTCGAAGACCGGCACGCCCACGATCACGATCGGCACGACCAACGCGATCGCCGCGAGCGACTTCATCACGCCCAAAAGCGAGATGCACGCCAAGAAGAACCCGAGCGTGAGCGCGCCCGAGTCCCCCATGAACACGCTCGCGGGATGGAAGTTGTAGCGCAAGAAGCCCAGACACGCCCCCACCAAAGCGCCGGCAAGCACGGCGGCCGCAAGCGTGTTCCCTTGCACGGCGAGCGCGAACAGGGACAAGCCGGCGATCGCCGACACTCCCGCCGCAAGGCCGTCGAGCCCGTCGATGAGGTTGATCACGTTGGCGAAGCTCACGATCCACAGCACCGTGAGCGGCACGGACAGCGCGCCGAGCACGATCACGCCGCCGAAGGGATTCCCGACGTACCCGATGCGCACGCCGCCCAGCGCGACGACCGTCGCCGCGAGGATCTGACCGAGGAACTTCGCGCCAGGCTTCATCTCGACGACGTCGTCGGCCACGCCCACCGCGAACATCACCAGCCCGCCCGCGGCGATCGCGAGCATCGGCTTGGGAGACGCCGACAGCACCTTGTGCCAGCCGAAGAAGCGCTCCCCTGCCAGCTGCACGCCGACGCCCGCGACCATGCCGAAGAACATGGCCACGCCGCCGATGCGCGGTATGACGCCCGAGTGCACGTGCCTGCCGCCGGGATGCGCGACGATCCCGAGTCTGATCCCCGCGAGCCGCACGGCTGGAGTGAGCGCGAGCGTGACCGCCGCAGCCACGATCGCGTCCACAGCGAGCTGCCAGAGCGCGCCGCTCACGAGCCGGCCTCCTCGAACCGGCGGACGGTCACGCCGCTCTCGCGCAGAAGCCCTTCCGCGAGCTCGTCAGGGTACGGCTCGCGGTACACGATCTCGACGACGCCGGCATTCAGCAGGATCTTCGCGCACATGACGCACGGCTGGTGGGTGCAGTAGATGGCCGCACCCCCGATCGCGATGCCGTGCCGCGCGGCCTGGACGACCGCGTTCTGCTCCGCGTGGATGCCCCGGCACAGCTCGTGGTTGCTGCCCGAGGGCACCGCGAGCCGCTCTCGCAGGCAGCCGGCGCTCTCGCAGTGCTCAAGCCCGGAGGGCGCGCCGTTGTAGCCGGTCGAAAGGATGCGCTTGTCCTTGACGAGCACGGCTCCCGTCTTCCTGCGCAGGCACGTCGAGCGGCCCGCGACGTGCGCGGCGAGCCCCATGAAGTACTCGTCCCACGACGGGCGCGTCACGGCGCCTCCGTCACTTCGTGCCGAAGAGCCGGTCGCCCGCGTCGCCGAGGCCTGGGACGATGTAGCCGTGGTCGTTGAGGTGGCTGTCGACGGCGCAGGTGTAGATCTTGACGTCGTCGCACGCCGACAGGACGGCCTCGATGCCCTCGGGAGCCGCGATGATGCAAAGCAGGTTGATGGCCCGGGCGCCGCGTTGCCGCAGGAACTGCACCGCGGCTGCCGCCGAACCGCCGGTGGCGAGCATCGGATCGACGAGGATGATGTCGCGCTCGCCGATGTCCTCGGGAAGCTTGCAGTAGTACTCGACCGGCTGCAGGGTCTCCGGGTCGCGGTACAGGCCGATGTGGCCGACCTTCGCCGCGGGGATCAGCTCGAGGATGCCGTCCACCATGCCAAGACCAGCGCGCAGGATGGGGATGACCGCCACCTTCTTGCCCGCGAGCACGTACGTCGTCGTCTCGGCGATCGGCGTAGTGACGACGGTCTCCGAGAGCTGGAAGGACCGGGTCGCCTCGTACGCCATGAGCATCGCGAGCTCCTTCACGAGCTCGCGGAACTCTTTCGCGCCCGTCGCGACGTCGCGCAGGATCGACAGCTTGTGCTGGATGAGCGGGTGGTCCATGACGACCACGTTGTCCCAGCGCGGCTCCTCCATCAGGGCCTCCTTCGTCAAGACGTGCCTCACAGCTCCGGGTACAGCGGATGCGCCGCAAGCAGCTCCCGCACCTGGCTCGCGATGCGGGCGAGCGTCTGCGGCTCATCGCGATGGTACAGGGTCTCGGCAATGAGCGAGCCCACGAGCCGCGCCTCGTCCTCGTTGAAGCCGCGCGTGGTGATGGCGGGGGTGCCGACGCGGATGCCGCTCGTGACGAACGGGCTTTCTGGGTCGTTCGGGATCGCGTTCTTGTTGACGGTGATGCCGACCGTCTCCAAGAGGTTCTGCGCGTCCTTGCCCGTGATGCCGGCCGGCCGCAGATCCACGAGCATCAGGTGGTTGTCCGTCCCGCCCGAGACGAGCCTGAGCCCGGCTTCGACCATGGCCTCGCCCATCGCCTTGGCGTTGGCCACCACGCGGTCGATGTAGTCCTTGAACGCCGGCTGCATGGCCTCTTTGAACGCCACGGCCTTCGCCGCGATGATGTGCTCCAGCGGCCCGCCCTGCAGCCCGGGGAACACCGCTTTGTCGAGCGCTGCGGCGTGCTCGGCCTTGCACAGCACGAAGCCCGAGCGCGGCCCGCGGAGCGTCTTGTGGCTCGTCGAGGTGACGAAGTCGGCGTGCGGCACCGGCGACGGGTGCGCTCCCGTGGCTACGAGGCCGGCGATGTGCGCCATGTCAACCATCAGGTACGCGCCGACCTCGCGCGCGATCGCCCCGAACCGCTCGAAGTCGATGACGCGCGGGTACGCGCTCGCGCCGGCGATGATAAGCTTCGGCCGGTGCTCTTTCGCGAGCCGCTCGACCTCGTCGTAGTCGATCGTCTCCGTCTCAGGATCGAGCCCGTACGGCACGACGTTGAACCACTTGCCCGAGAAGTTCACCGGCGAGCCGTGCGTGAGGTGGCCGCCCATCGCGAGGCTCATGCCGAGCACCGTATCGCCGGGGGTGAGAGCGGCGAAGAACACCGCCATGTTCGCCTGCGCGCCCGCGTGCGGCTGCACGTTCGCGTGGTCGGCGCCGAACAGCTGCTTGGCACGCTCGCGCGCCAGATCCTCGACGATGTCCACCTTCTCGCAGCCGCCGTAGTAGCGCTTGCCCGGCAAGCCCTCCGCATACTTGTTGGTGAGCACCGTCCCGGCGGCCTCCAGCACGGCCATCGACACGAAGTTCTCGCTTGCGATGAGCTCGATCGTGTTGCGCTGGCGCTCGAGCTCGGCGTCGATCGCCGCAGCCACCTCGGGATCGACGTGCCGCAGGTGCTCCAAGGTCATGTCACGATTCCTTTCCGTCAGCGTCGTCAGCGTCTTGTGCGTGCTCGATGGACGCGATCTTCTGGACCCGCCGCTCGTGACGGCCGCCCTCGAACGGAGTCGAGAGGAACGCCTCCACGATGCGCTCGGCGGTGGCCGGGTCGGTGTAGCGGCCAGCGAGCGTCAGCACGTTCGCGTCGTTGTGCCTGCGCGCCATCTCGGCAAGCGCGGGATCCATGACCTGCACCGCACGGATGCCGGGCACCTTGTTCGCGGCGATCGCCATCCCGAGCCCCGTGCCGCACACCAGGACGCCGTAGTCGGCATCGCCGGCGGCGACGGCATCGGCGGCCGCACGCGCGAAGTCTGGGTAGTCGACGGAGGCGTCGGAGCCGGTGCCGACATCCGTGACCTCGTGACCCGATGCCTTCAAGAACTCCTTGACGTGCTCCTTGAGAGCGAAGCCAGCGTGGTCGCTCCCCACGACGATGCGCATCCTACCGGCCTTTCCGAGCGAGTGCGGGAGGCGCGAAACGCGCCTCCCGCATTGTAGCAGCAGCGTGCGCAACCGGCTCGGCCGCTATGCGTCCTGTCCGGTCGCCACAGCGAGCACCTGCTCGGCCGGGATCGCGCCCTCGCGGAGGATGACCGGTTCAGGGCCCGAGCAGTCGACGACGGTCGATGCGACGCCGTGCTCGGTCTCACCACCGTCTAGCGTGAGGTCGGCCGCCGCGATGATGCGCTCCTCGAGCTCCTCGAACGAGGCCGGCGCAGGGTGCCCGGAGGTGTTCGCCGAGGTCGCGATCAGCGCGCCGCCCGTCGCGCGGATGAGCTCCTGCACCAGCTCGTGGGCCGGGCATCGCAGCGCGACCGTACCGCGCTCGTCACGGAACTCCGGCGCCACGACGTCGGCGGCCTTCACGACGATCGTGAGCGCCCCTGGCCAGAACGCCCGGGCGAGCCGTCGGGCGTACTCAGGCACGTCCACGCCGAACTTGTCGAGCGCGCTCGCGTCTTCGACCAACCACGGCAGCGGCTTGTTCTTCGGGCGCATCTTGATGTCGATGATCTCCTGCGGCCCGATGCACGACGAAGCGGAAGCGCCGATCCCGTAGACGGTCTCGGTCGGGAACACGACGATGCCGCCGTCCCGCAAGACCGTGGCCGCGAGATTCACCGCTTCCGCTGACGGATTGTCGGGATCGATCCTGATCACCTTGCTCATCTCAGCTCGCCTCCTGTCTTTTCCCGACGACGATCCGGTCCCGCCCGCTCAAGTCCTTCACGACCGAGACTCCACACAGAACCGCCGAGACCTCCTCGGCGAACGACGCCGCCCTGTCTTCGGCCAGCTCCAACGCGAGCACGCCGCCCGGCTTGAGAAGCGCGAGGGCCTGCTCGACGATGCGGCGCGCCACGTCGCAGCCGTCCTCGCCGCCGTCGAGCGCAGCCAGCGGCTCGAAGTCCTTGACCTCGGACGGGAGCGCCTGGATCTGGCCGCGGGGAACGTACGGGGGGTTCGAGACGACCGCGTCGAACGAGCCGCGAAGGGCTGGCTGGGCGAGAAGCGGGTCGAGAAGATCTCCATGCAACACTTGTACCCTGTCCCCCACCTTCGCGTACAGAGCGTTCTGACGAGCGGTCTCGACAGCGATCTGGCTCGCGTCCGTGGCCATCACGCGAGCGGACGGCAGCTCGTACGCGAGCGACACAGCCACGCACCCGGATCCCGTGCACGGCTCGGCGACGAGCGGCTCCTCCACGCCGGCGAGCGCCTTGAGCGCGACGTCGACGAGCACCTCTGTCTCCGGGCGCGGTATGAAGACCCCGGGCCGCACGCGGATCACGAGGTGGCGGAACGGCATCTCGCCCGTGACGAGCTGCAGCGGCTCGCCGGCTGCACGCCGTTGCACCGCCTCGCGAAGCCGGGAGCGCTCCTCGGGCGACAGCGGGCGGTCGTGGTAGGCGTACACTTCGACACGCGTGAGGCCCGTCGCGGCGCTGAGCAGCCACTCCGCCGACCGCCTGGGATGCTCGTCGCCTTTCGACTCGAGGTAGCCGACGATCCAGTCGAGCGCGTCGCGCACGGTCCAGACGCGCCCGGCCATCTCAGTCCACCGCTGCTGCCAGCTTCTCGGCCCTATCGGCGGCGGCGAGCGCCTCGATGATCTCGTCGATCTCGCCCATCATGATCGCCGGGAGGTTGTGGACCGTGAGCCCGATGCGGTGGTCGGTCACGCGGTCCTGCGGGAAGTTGTAGGTCCGGATCTTCTCGGAGCGGTCGCCCGAGCCGATCTGGCTGCGGCGCTGCTGGCCGAGCTCCGCCTGCCGCCGCTCCAGCTCCATCTCGTACAGGCGCGCGCGGAGCACCCGCAGCGCCTCTTCTTTGTTCTGCAGCTGCGACTTCTGGTTCTGCGACTGCACGACGAGCCCCGTCGGCAGGTGCGTGATGCGCACGGCCGAGTCGGTGGTGTTGACGGACTGCCCGCCCGGGCCGCTGGAGCGGAAGACGTCGATGCGAAGGTCGTTGGGGTCGATCTCGACTTCGATCTCGTCGGCCTCCGGCAGCACGGCCACGGTGGCCGTGGAGGTGTGGATGCGCCCCTGCGACTCGGTGACCGGCACGCGCTGCACGCGGTGGACGCCGGACTCGAACTTCATCTTCGAGTAGACGCGGTCGCCGCGGATGCGGAACGAGACCTCCTTGAAGCCGCCCGCCTCGCTCGGGCTCGCGTCGATCTCCTCGACCTTCCACCCTTGGGACTCGGCGTACCGAGTGTACATGCGGTACAGATCGCCCGCGAAAATGGCGGCCTCGTCGCCGCCCGCGCCGGCCCGGATCTCGACGATGATGTCCTTCTCGTCGTTCGGGTCGCCAGGGAGCAGCATCACCTTGAGCTCGTCTTCGAGCGCCGGAAGCTGCGCCTCGATGCGGCGCACCTCCTCGGCGGCGAGGTCCTTGAGGTCCGGGTCGCTCTCGGTCCGCAGGATCTCCTTGGCTCCGTCGAGCTCCTCGAGCGCCGCGAGGTACTCGCGCGCCTTAGCCGCCAGCGGCTCCTGAGCTCGGTGCTCCTTGGCAAGACGCGCGTACGTCTTCTGGTCGGCGAGCACCTCGGGATCCCCGAGACGGGCGGTGAGCTCGTCGAAGGCGGCGACGATCTGTTCGAGCTTCTCTCTCATGCGGGAACGATCCTCCAGGGCGAAGTCCAGCGTAGCACTATAGCACGGGTGGGCCGGCGAGACGCCGCCGGCGCTCAGTCGATGGCGGGAGCGGCCTCGTCGAGCGCGCCCCGCAGGTCGACGGACACCGTCTCGTCAGCGCGCTCGCTCTCCAACACCGCGTTCATCGCCGCGATGGCGACCTCGACCATGCCCTCGTCGGGCTCAGCCGTCGTCAGCCGCTGCAGCTGCATGCCCGGCCACGTGACCAGGCGCACCAGCGGGCTGTCGCTGTGCGAGCCTGCCCACTTCACCGAGACCTCGTACGCGAGGCCGGCGATGAGCGGGATGAGCAGCAGACGCACCCCGATGTTGAACAGGAGCGTCCAGCCCCGGCCAGAGACGCCGGCGGCCGCAAGGATCGCTTTGCCTGGCACGAGCGAGAAGACCAGGATCGCGATGATCATCACCATGAGCAGGAACGAGGTGCCGCAGCGCACGTGCAGCGTCCCGAACCGCTGGACGGCCTCCGGCTCGAGCGGGACGCCGTGCTCGTACGCGTGGATCGTCTTGTGCTCGGCCCCGTGGTACGCGAAGACCCGCCGGATCTCGGGGATGCGGCTGATCGCAACGATGTACGCGAAGAACGCGACGAGCCGCAGCACGCCGTCGACGGCGTTCCAAACGAACGGGCGCGCGGTCTGCGGGCCGACGAGCAGGTCCGTGAGGACGGCCGGCAGCACGATGAACAGCCCGACGGCGAGCGCGACGCCAGCCACCATCGTGAAGCCGACCTCTTTGCTGGACAGCCGGTCCTCTTCCGTCTCGCCGGCGTGCGACGCGGCGATCGAGAACGCCTGCATCGCCAGCTTCATGGTCTCGACGAAGGCGAACACGCCGCGCACGATCGGCCGCTTGGTCCACGCGGGACGGGACGCGGGATCGGGCAGGTCGTGCCGCTCCAGGTAGATGGAGCCCGACGGCTCCCGCACGGCGACCGCCCACGCGCGCGCCCCACGCATCATGACGCCCTCGATGACGGCTTGACCGCCGATGTGCGTGTGCTTCACGCGCTCGCGCTCAGTCACGGCGCTCCGCCCTCGGATACGGGTCGCCGCACGTCATAGCGCCTTCCCGGCACGGTCCGCGGCGGCACGACGCGCCGGCGTCGAGGAAGATGTACGGGGCGGTCGGCGTCACCAGGTCGAGCATCGCGAGCGCAAGCCCGCGGATCTCCCACTGCGCGCGCTTGCAGCAGCGCAGCTCGAAGAAGTGCAGGAGCTCGCGGACGTTCATCGTCACGACGATCTTCGTCTCCATCGCGTTCGGCAGCACGTAGCGGGCGTCCTCGGCCGGTACGCCGAGCTCGAGCAGATTGCGGTACGCCTCGAAGGACGCTTCCGTGGCCAGCACGAACAGCTCGTGAGCCTGGCGGTCCGCTTCTACGGCCGGCGGCTCGATGAACTCCGGCGGCAGGTCGTAGCGGACGTAGCGCTGGGACTGCTGGTTGTACGACGCCAGACGGTGGCGCACCAACTGGTGCGTGAGCGCGCGCGACACGCCTTCGATGGCGAAGGTGTACGATGCGTGCTCGAGCGCCGAGAGGTGCCCCGAGGTCATGATCGTCTTGAGCACCCGCCGCACCGCTTCGTCGCTCAGGCCTTCCATGAGATCGGCCGCGCCGACCGGCGAGTAGCACAGCCGGGCCGCTGCGGCGATGGCACGCTCCGGGTCCGGGGTGTGGTAGAGCAGCCTGACGTCCACCTGCGTCCCTTCCTTCAAAGCAAAGAGGCGAGCGCGAGGCTCGCCTCCCGATGATACCAGCCGGACGCGCTACTCGGCGGACTCGGAGCCGTCAGCGGCCGCCTCGCCGCTCTCGACAGCCTCCTTGACCTCGAAGCGGGCAGCACGGCTCGCCTTCTCGGCGGCCTTCGCCTCGCGCTCGGCCTTCAGCTTGGCCGCGGCCTCTTCGGCCGCCTTGCGGCGCGCCTCGCGCTCGGCGGCCTCGCGCTCCATGACCGCGGCAGCCGCGTTGCCGAACTTGTCGGCGAAGCGCTGCACGCGCCCGCCGCTGTCGACGAACTTCTGCTGACCCGTGTAGAACGGGTGGCACTGGTTGCAGAGCTCGACGTGGAGCTCCGGCTTGGTGGAGCGGGTCACGAACGTGTTGCCGCACGAGCACACCACACGGCACTCGACGTAATCGGGATGGATGCCCTTCCGCACTTGGTTCACCTCCACGACGCGCCTGGTTTCCAAGCAGGCGCACGGACAGCCGGCACAGGATAGCACCTCGCAGAATAGGAGGCAACGGGACGCGAGATCAGCGAGAAGCGGCGCGCCGGATCCACTGGCTTGCCGTACGAGCCAGGTACTGGTAGCTTGGGGGTCGTCACACAGAGGGGGGTGGGGCCGCACAGGACGCGGCTGACGCGACAGCGTTCGGGCGCCCCGCGCCACGGATCGAGGAGGGACGATGCCACGCTGTCCACGCCGCGCCGTACGGTCGCTGCTCGCCTGCGCTCTCGTCGCAGCGCTCATGCTCGCCGTCGCGCCCGCACCCGCTTCAGCGCTCGACCGATCGTGGGCCTCGCCGCCGATCGACCGCAGCAAAGCGCTCCCCCTCCGGGGACTGGCGCCGGCGGCGCTGTTCCCAGCCGGGTATCAAGGGCCGCTCACGAGCCTCACGAACAGCGGCAGACTGGTCACTGACGACTTCGCCTTGTACTACTTGTGGGTGTTCCCGGGTCAGACCCTGGACATCCGGGTCAAGACCAGCACGGACTTCGTGCTGCTGCTCCTGAATGAGACCACCGACCTCGTGGCGGCGTCGGACGACGTCGTCGCAGGCACCGAGCGGATCGTGTACACGAACACCGATCACTTCACGGGACCGCAGGTGATGTTCATCGGCGTCGGAGCGGTCGTGGGAGGTCCCTACACGCTCACGGTCTCGATGACCGACGCGCCGACGGATCCTGCGCTCAAGCGCCTCTGGGGAGCGGATCGCTACCAGACCGCGGTGCAGGTCTCGCAAGACGCCTTCCCCGAAGGGGCGGACACGGTCGTCATCGCCACCGGCGCCAACTTCCCTGATGCGCTGTCTGCCGCTGGTCTGTGCGGCGTTTGCGACGCGCCACTGCTCCTCGTCCCAAGAGACACCCTGCCTGCGGTCGTGTCGGCGGAGATCGACCGGCTCGGCGCGACCCGTGCGTTCATCGTCGGCGGCACGGGAGCGGTGTCCTCCGCCGTCGTCTATGAGCTGCAAAAAAAGCCGGCCCTCGCAGGCGACGGAGCGATCATCAGAGTTGCGGGCCCTGACCGGTACATGACGGCCATCCAGGTCGCCCAACGCATGCGTTCCGAAGTGGGAACCGACCTTCCGAACGCCATCGTGGTGTGCGGCACCCAGTTCCCAGACGCGTTGTCCGCGTCCCCTCTCGCGTTCGCAGACAAGCGTCCCATCCTCCTGACCCCATCCACGTACGCGCATCCGCAGATGCTTGAAGCGCTCACGTCTATCGGAGCGACCGACGCCGTGATCGTCGGCGGGACCGGCGTGGTCTACGACGCGGTCAAGCGGGTCATCGAGAACCGCCTCGGCCACACGATCGCGCGCTGGGCGGGACTCACCCGTTTCGACACCGCGGCGGTAGTCGCAGAGAACAGCGTCGAGGCTGGCATCCTGTCGCGCGAGTACATCGGCTATGCCTGGGGCCGCGGCTTCCCTGACGGCCTCGCGGGCGGCGTCGCTGCAGGGCGGTGCGGCGGAGCGCTGCTCCTCACCGAATCCTACGTCGAGCCCGAGGCGATGCAGGCCTACAACATGGAATCCGCAGCGCTGAGCGACGTCGCGGCAGCGCGCGTATTCGGGGGACCGGGCGTCATCTGGGGCAACGTGCTCGGCATGATCGACGACGACCTCTGGGGCTCCGTGCCCTGATCTACCACCGCTTCATGACGTGGAACCACGCTTCGAGACAGAGAGGACCTGCCTCCACGGGCGGGTCCTCTCTTCGTGCTCGTGTGACCGAGCTACGGACTACTCTTTGGCAGGCTCTGGCGCTGACGTCTCTTCCCGGGCGTCGACGACGACCCATCGGCCGCCCTCGTACGACAGCACGAAGACTGTGGCCGCCGGCCAGTCCTCGAAGGCGGAGTCCTGGCGCCACGTGACCGCCACCTCGGCCGAGCCGGACGCGAGCTTCGACGGGTAGACCCGCCGCCAGCGCGGCACCCGCGGCGTGCCGGTGGGGACGCCCCCCGGCTCCACGAGAGCGCTGGCAATGCTCGACTCGAGGAAGAACCGCCGGTACTTGTTGGCGTCCCGGTCGTCAGCGCGGCGAAGCTCGAGCAGCTCGGTCACAGTGCGGACCGCCGGGTGTGACGACCCGGACGAACAGCCCGCGACCGACGCGGCGACGAGCACCGCGAGCAACGCTCCGCAGAACCGTCGGGTCCTTCGAGAGATCATCGCTTGCCCCAATCACGGGGGACGTCGTACGCGCCCACGCTCCCAGAGCGTGCATCGGTCGCGAACAGCCGCCCGCGCTCCTCATCCCATGCGAGGCCGCGGAGCGAGCCGAGCGGAGCGCCTGGAACCGAAGATGCGTCTATCGAGCCGGTCTGCCTGCCTTCGAAGAAGACCGCGATGCGCCGTTCGAACGCGTCGGCCACTGCGACGCGCCCGTCGCCGAGGGTCGCGACCCCACGAGGCAACGTGAACCGCGCCGGAACGGAGCCGAGGAGCGATCCCGTCGCCGCATCCAGCTCGACCACCCGTCCCGCGTTCGAGTCCACGACGAACAGCGAGCTGTCGGCCACGGCCATCCCCGTCACGAACGTGAGCCGCGGCTTCAAGTCCGCCCCGAGCACCGCGACGGGCTTCTCGCCACCGTCGAAGACCTTTATCGTCCCGTCGGAGGCGTCGGCGACGTACAGACGGCCGCTGCTGCTCGCGAGCGCCGTCGGCTGAGACAGGCCAGCCTGCACGCCGATCTCGCGAACGACGTCCGCTTCACCGAACGAGCCCGCGTCCACGACCAAGACGCGCGATGCCGCAGCGTCGACGACCGCCACGTCTCCGCCCTCCAGGACGCACACCGCTGCAGGATACGCGGTCGTCGCGCCGCTCGCAGATGGGATCTCGATGCGCCCTCGAAGCACGCCCCGGGCGTCGAAGACCGCGATGGAGCCCGCATCCGACTCGCACACGTACAGGCGTTTCCCGTCCCACGCGATGCCGATCGGATTCGCCAGCCGGCCGCCGTCTCCCGGCAGCACGCCCGCCAGCACGGGCTTCGTGGCTTTCGGGTCGGGGTCGCCCAACGGGGCCGAAGCGCTGCAGCGCGAGACCAGCACGCTGGCGAGCGCGGCTATCAACCCGAGAACGACGATCGCTGCACCGATGCGCAGCACGGTGCGAGGCTTCACGCCGCGAGCCAGGCTGTCGAGCACTGTGCCAAACCCTCCTTCGACGGCGACCGCTCGATGATACCAGCCCGAGAAGCATCCGCCCCAAAGAGAGAGGCCCCGTTTCCGGGGCCTCGCAAGTGCTGGGGTGGGCAACGGGACTCGAACCCGCGACCTTCGGAGCCACAGTCCGACGCTCTAACCGACTGAGCTACACCCACCGTGTCCGCTGTTGGCACGCCCGGAGGGATTCGAACCCCCGACCTAGAGATTAGAAGTCTCCCGCTCTATCCAACTGAGCTACGGGCGCGTATCCATCCGGCCCGGGCGCCGGTTGGATACGGTACCCGCGCCGGCAGCACATTGTCAATGGAGCGGCCGACGGGACTCGAACCCGCAACAACCAGCTTGGAAGGCTGGGGCTCTACCAATTGAACTACGGCCGCTTCTCTGGTCGGGCCGGCCGGATTCGAACCGGCGGCCCCCTGCTCCCAAAGCAGGTGCGCTACCAAGCTGCGCTACGGCCCGACCTCGCGCCGGGGAGGCGCCTGCGGGCCACCTGCCCCGATGGCACGTCACAGTATATTCGGCTGCTGGCGCGTGCGCTAGCCGTCGGCCAGGCCCGTCTGCTCCAAAGCGTCCCGGAGGGCGCGCAGGGCGGCCCCGCGGTGGCTGATCGCGCTCTTCTCGTCGGGCGACAGCTCAGCCATCGTCTTGCCCGGCGCAGCGTCGGGCAGGAACAGCGGGTCGTACCCGAATCCGCCCGTGCCCCGCGGCTCGTAACCGATGCGCCCCTCGCAGACGCCGTCGGCAGCGAGCACGCGCCTGTCCGGCCACACCAGCGCCATCACGCAACGGAAACGGGCCGTCCGCTCCGCCGCCGGCACGCCGTCGAGCGCGGCGAGCAGCTTGGCGTTGTTGGCGGCGTCGTCGGTCGGCTCGCCGGCGTATCGCGCGGAACGGACGCCGGGAGCGCCCTCCAGAGCGTCGACCTCGAGCCCGCTGTCGTCGGCGAGCGCCGGGCAATCGAACGCCTCCGCATACGCGCGCGCCTTGATGAGCGCGTTCTCCAAGAAGGTCTCGCCCGTCTCGTCCACCTCGAGGGCTTCGCGGCCCACATCTGCTGCCCGCACGACCTCCCAGCCGAGCGGTTCGAGCACGTGACGTATCTCGCGCACCTTGCCCTCGTTGCTGCTGGCCACGACGACGCGCATCACGCCCACGTCTCCACGACCTCGTCGAGCCCCTCGTCGATGACCCGCCGCTGCACCTCCGTCAGGCGTGACGCGCCGTCGATCGCGAGGTCGAGCAGCTCGTCGAAACGCCCGCGCTCCAGCGGCACCTGCTCCGCCGTGCCTTGCACCTCGACGATCCGCCCGCGGCCGTCGACGACCACGTTCATGTCCACCTCGGCAACGCTGTCTTCTGAGTAATCGAGGTCGAGCAGCGCCACGCCGTCCACAACTCCGACGGAAACGGCCGCGAGCAGGTCCCGCATCGGCACGTCGGCGATCCGGCCGGCCTCCTTCCACGTCACGAGCGCGTCGTGCGCGGCAATGCACGCGCCCGTGATCGCCGCCGTGCGCGTCCCGCCGTCCGCTTGTATCACGTCGCAGTCGACCGTGAGCGTCACCTCGCCGCCGAGGCCGCCCAAGTCGATGACCGAGCGCAGCGCACGCCCGATCAGCCGCTGGATCTCGTGGGTGCGCCCGCTGGGGCTTCCCGGCCCGACTTCCCGCTTCGAGCGCGTGTGCGTCGACGCGGGCAGCAGCGAGTACTCCGCCGTCACCCACCCGAGCCCGGACCCGCGCCGCCACTGCGCGACGGCGTCGGCAAGCGTGGCGGCGCACAGGACGCGCGTGTCGCCCAGCTCGATGAGACACGACCCGTGCGCGTGCTTGAGGTAGCGCCGCACGATACGCAGCGGACGCAGATCTTCGGGGCTCCGGCCGTATGAACGCTGCACTCAGGCCTCCTCGGCAAGGTCGATCGACAGCATCTCTTCAGCGACAATGATACGCCCGCCGAACTCCCGCGCCGCGTCCGCCGCGGCGCCAAAGCGGTCGATGCTCGGCCAGAGGTGCGTAAGCACGAGCGTCCGGACCCGTGCTTGTTGGGCGAGCGCGCCCGCCTCGCGAGGCGTCATGTGCGGCGCGCGGCCAGCGTACGCTTCGGGGAGCGTGGCGTCGGCGACGAGCACGTCTGCGCCGCTCGCGAAGGACGCGAGGCCGTCTGTGAACGCGCTGTCGGACGTGTAGAACAGCCGTCCCGAGGAGCCGCGCACGTCAAGCGCGTAGGTCTCGACCGAGTGCGCAGCATGCCACGGCGTGACCGTGAGCCCGCCCACTTCGACCGGCTCGCCGGGTGCGAGCGCGCGCACGATGAACGCTTCCAGCATCTCTGCACGCCCCCGGTCGGACAGCGGAGCGAGCATGGCGTCGCGGACGCTCTCGGGCGCATAGAGGTCGACCGACGGCGCGGGTCCGTCAGGAGCGTACCGCAGCGCGGCCTGAAGCGCGTACAGGTCCGCGAAGTGATCCGGGTGCGCATGCGTCACGAAGACGGCGTCAAGGTCTTCGGGCCGGACGGTACGGGCGAGGTTCGATACGCACCCGTTGCCGCAGTCGAGCAGGATGGCCGAGGCGCCATCTTGGACGAGGTACCCCGCGCAGGCGCGTCCGGCGCCAGGATACGACGCACCTGACCCGAGCACGGTCAGCCGCATGACGGCTCCTGCGGCTCGGCGGCGGCTTCCTCCAGCTCGGGCGTCATCAGCGACTCGAGCTCGTCGACCGAGACGTTCCCCACGGGGCCCGTGGGCCAGCCGAGGATCCGCGACCCGAGCCGCTCGAACTCGTCTGGGTCGCCGGTAGTGACGAAGGCGTGCGACGGAGAAGTCCCAGGCCCCGCGGCGTGACCTCGGGCCTCCAGCGTCTCGCGCACCTCGCGCGCCGTCTCTTCGGCAGACGAGATCAGGCGCACGCCGGGACCCACGACCTGCTGGATAGCGGCCGACAGCAGCGGAAAGTGCGTGCAGCCGAGCACGAGCGTGTCGATCCCTGCTCGCTTCAGCGGATCCAGGTAGTCGCGTGCCAATTCGTAGAAGCTCGGCCTGACGAACACCTCCGAGGCCTGCGACATCAGCGATTCGATCGCGCCGTCGTCCATGCGCAGTCCCGCCTCTACGATGTCGACGAACTTGGGCGCGGGCGCCGAGAACACCGTGACCCCGGCGTCGAGCGCGCGCACGGCCGCGCTGTAGGCGCCGGAGCGCACCGTCCCCACAGTGCCGATCACACCCACGCGGCGGTTCCTCGTCGCCTGCACGGCCGCCCGGGCGCCAGGCTCAACGACCCCGATCACCGGCACGTCGAACGTCTGCTGGGCAAGCGCGAGCGCCGAGGCCGTCGCCGTGTTGCAGGCGATGACCATGAGCTTGATGTCGCGTGCAGACAGCCACGTGCCGATCTGGAGGACGAAGCGGCGCACCTCGTTTCGATCCCGAGGCCCGTACGGACAACGCGCGGTATCGCCCAGATAGACGATCGACTCGTGCGGAAGTGCTCGCACGAGCTCGCGGACCACCGTAAGCCCGCCGAGCCCGGAATCGAAGATGCCGATGGGACGGTCTCGCACGTCACGCATGCAGGCCAGTATACCCGAGCGCCGGGCGCGCCCTTACAGCTTCACGGCCGCCTTCAGGGCGTCGGCGATCTGGTTCACCGGCAGAACCTTCCGAGCGGCGCCCATGTCGATGGCGGCCTTGGGCATCCCGAAGACGGTCGACGTCGCCTCGTCCTGCGCGATCGTCAGCGCACCGGTCTCGTACAGCGCCTTGAGGCCTCGGGCGCCGTCGTCGCCCATGCCTGTGAGCAGCACGCCGATTGCGCTCGCGCCGTGCGTCCTCGCCACGGACTCGAACAGCGTGTCCGCTGACGGGATGTAGAGCTGCCGCTCGCCAGGCTTCTTGAACCGCAGCGTCATCGCGTCCACCACGAGGTTTTGCCCGGTAGGCGCCAGGTAAACGTTGCCGGGCAGGACGGTCTCGCCGTCCGCTGCCGCTCGCACCTGCATCTTGCACGCGGCGTCGAGCCAGCTCACAAGCCCAGGGATGAACCCGTCGGCGATGTGTTGGGCGATGACCACGGGCACGGGGAAGTCTGCCGGCAGCGGCGCCAAGACGCTCAGCAGCGCCGAAGGGCCGCCCGTCGAGGACCCGATGGCGACCAGCGAGGCGGTACCCGGCGCGCGCTGGGGCACGGGGATGGGGGTGGCCGCGCGGCCTGCGCCGCGCCTGCCCCGGATGTGCGTGATGACCTTGACGCGCGAGAGCAGCTTCACCTTGCGGATCAGTTCGCCTGCTATGCGATCGAGCTCAGCCCAGTCGCGCGGCTCCGGCTTCTTCATCACCTCGAGCGCACCGGCAGACAGCGCATCGAACGCCCGGCCGACTCCCTCTCCATGGACCGACGAGGACACCACGAGGATAGGGGTCGGAGTGTACGCCATGATGTGCTCCACTGCCGCGATGCCGTCCATCTTCGGCATGTGGATGTCCATGGTGACGAGATCGGGCTTCAAGCGCGCGACGGCTTCGACGGCTTCCTCGCCGTTGGACGCGACGCCGACGACCTCGATCCCGGGGTCGCTTTGCAGGATCTGCGCGAGCATCTCCCGGGCGACGATCGAGTCGTCGACGACGAGCACCCTGATGGGCGTCCCTGCCACGAATCCCCCCTCCGCGGTCTACCTGATGAGCCGTTCGACGGTGTCGAGCAACGTGTCTTGGTTGAACACCGACTTCGTGATGTAGGCGTCTGCGCCTGCTTCGATGCCTTCGGCCTTCTCTTCCTCTCGTTCGAGCGACGTCACGATGATGACCGGGATCTCCTTGAGCGCCTCGTCGCTCTTGATCGCACGCGTGAGCTCGAACCCGGTCATGTTCGGCATCTGGACGTCGGTGACCACGGCGTCGACCTTGAGCCCTTCACGCAACTTGGCGAGCCCCGCAGCACCGTCGGTGGCGGTCTCCACGACGTAGCCGGCGGCCTCGAAGATCGACCGCTCGAGCTCGCGGGTCGTGAACGAGTCCTCGCAGATCAGCACGCGCCGCGGACCCTGGTCCTTCTCGCGCTTCACCGCCGTCCGGCCGCCGGCTCGCCCCGTCATCCTGCGCGCGTTCGCCATCAGGTCCGGCACGTTCAGGATCGGCACGACTTCGCCAGCGCCCAGGATGGTCACGCCGGCGACGTTGTCCACGTGCTTCAGGTGCGAGCCGAGCGTCTTGATGACGATCTGCTGCTCGCCGACGAACGCGTCCACCAGGAAGCCCATGCGGTGGCCCGAGAACCCGATGGTGACGACCGGGAGCTTGCCGGCCTCTGAGTCCTCCGACGCTTCGAGACCGAGCACGTCCCGCAGGTGCACGAGAGGGATCGTGCGACGCTGCCTGCGGATGACCTCGCGCCCCTCGACCTTGATGACCTCCGCAGGGTCGATCCGCAACGTTTCTTCGATCGACGACGTTGGGATTGCGAACACTTGGCCGCTCACGCGCACGAGCAGCGCGCGGATGATCGCGAGCGTGAGCGGTATCGTCAGCCGGAACGTCGTGCCACGTCCCGGCTCGCTCTCCACGTCCAGCGAGCCCTTGAGCTTGTCCACTATGAACTCGCGCACGACGTCCATGCCGACGCCGCGGCCGGAGATCTCCGTGATGATGGGGCTCGTGGAGAACCCCGCCTCGAAGATGAGGTACGTGGCCTCCCGGTCAGACATCGACTTCGCTTCGCTCTCGGTGAGGTAGCCCTTGCGGATCGCAGCCGCCTTGACTGCCGCGGGGTCGATGCCGGCGCCGTCGTCGGAGATCTCGATGACGATGTGGTCGCCCTCCTGGCGGGCCGCGAGCTTGATGGTGCCCTTCTCGGGCTTGCCCAGCTCCCGGCGGCGCTCGACGGGCTCGATGCCGTGATCCACGGCGTTGCGCATGATGTGGATGAGCGGGTCGTTGATCTCCTCGAGCACCTTCTTGTCGAGCTCTGTGTCACCGCCCTCCATGACGAGCTCGACGTCTTTCTTGAACTGTCGGGCGAGGTCCCGGACCGCGCGCGGGAACGCGTTGAAGACCGTCGACACCGGCAGCATGCGGATCGCCATACTGTGCTCTTGCAGGTCGGCGACGACAGTGGAAGCGCGGGACACGTCGTCGGAGTACTCCTTGAGCATCTGCGTCATGCGCTGCCGAAGGTCGTTCACCAGCTCGTCGATCATGCGCAGGTCGTCGTCCACGCCTGCGAACGCCGCGTCCGCTTCCAGGGACAGCGACGCCCGGACTCGCCGCCACGTCTGGTACACGTCCGTCGCGAGCGACTGCGCGATGCGAAGGTCGCGCGCGTGCTGCTCGGCCTTGATCTGCGCGATGACGACCTCGCTCACGAGGTTCAGCAGGCGGTCGACCTGCTCGGTGCGGATCCGGACCGTCTGCTGCGTCCGGGCCTGAAGCTTCTCCTCTGCGTGCGACTGCGCAGCGCCGGGCTGCTCCTTGGCGCCGACCTCGCGCACCGGCGCAGGCGCCTCGTGCGAAGGCGGCGCCTCAGGAGCGGGCTCTGGCTCCGCCGCGTGGGCGGACTCCGTCTGGGAGGCCGGTGCTTGCCCGGCTTCGGTGGGGGCTGCAGAAGCACTCTCGCCGCCCGACGGCGTACCGGCGGCGACGGCCGACAGCCGTTCCAGGAGAGCGGGCACGTCGAGCTGCCCGCTCACGTCCGTGCCTGCGTTGTCCTTAAGGAACACGATCGCATCAAGCGCCTCGAAGAACGCGTCCGACATGCTCGGGTCGAATTCCATCTCCCCGTCGCGGATCTTGACCATGATGTCTTCGAGGCGATGGGCGACGTCCGAGATGTCAAGCAACCCCACCATGCGGGACGAGCCCTTGAGGGTGTGCGCGTCGCGCAGCATCTGCTCGATGAGCTCACGGTTCTTCGGGTCGCCCTCGAGCGTGATGACGCCCTCGTTCAGACGCTGGAGGTACTCGGTCGCCTCCTCCTGGAACTTCTGTATGAACGCTGAGCGGTCGAACTCGACCATCTGTGCAGCCCTTTCGTGTGCGGCCGGGACTCGGCTACCTGACCAACCGGAACGCCGCGCCCACCTGGCTGGACTCGCGCGCGATCTGCGAGAGCTGCTCGGCTGCCGCGGCGACCTGCTTGCTGCCGGCAGCGGTCTGCTGCGCGACGGCCGCGACTTCGCGCATCGCCTTGACGACCTGATCGGTAGCGCTTCTTTGCTGCTGAGTCGCCGCCGAGATCTCCTTGGCCGCGACTGCGGTCTGCTCGATCGCCTGCAGGATCTGCTCGAAGCTCTCGCCCGTCACCTGCGCGAGGTCCACGCCGGCGCTCACCTGCTTGAGCTCCTGCTCGGTCGACATGACCAGGTCGTTCGCAGCGCTTTGGATCTCCGTCATGATCGCTTCGATCTCGCGCGTCGAGTCGACGACCGACATCGCCAGCTTGCGGATCTCCACCGCGACGACCGAGAAGCCCTTGCCTGCCTCGCCCGCCCGGGCGGCTTCGATCGCGGCGTTCAAAGCTAGGATCTTCGTCTGGTCGGCGATGTTGTTGATGATCGTCAGGACCTGCCCGATGTGCTGGCTGCGCTCGCCCAACTGCATGATCTTGTTGGCGGACGCCTGAGCGCGCACCTTGATCTGCTCCATGGCGTCGAGCGTGTTCGCAACGGCCTGCTGGCCGGACTCCGCGCTTCCGAGCGAGGCCTCCGCGAGGTGCACCACCTGGTCGGCGTTCTCTGCGATCTGCCGGTAGGTGGCAGCGAGCTCCTCCATGGTCGCGGTCGTCTGCGCGATCGAAGCCGCCTGTTCGGCCGCCCCCGACGCCTGCTGCTCGGTCGCCGACATGATGTCGGACGCGGCGCCAGCGAGACGGTTCGAGGACTCCTGGGTCTGCGTGACGAGGTACATGATGAGGTCGAGCATCTGGTTGTACGAGCGCGCGAGCACGCCGAACTCGTCTTCCGAGTCGACGTCCACCTTGTGCCCGATCTCGCCGTCACATGCAGCCTTGACGCTGGAGGCGACCAAGCCAAGCGGCGCCATGAAACGCTTCCCGATCTGGATGTAGAGGTAGATGAACACGGCGAGCATCACCAGGAACGAGCCGATGACGATCGCAGCCTGCGTCACGAGATTCTCGCTGCGCGCGAGCACGTCCTTGAACACGACCCACGCCACGACGAGCTGCACAGTGTTGACGACCGCGATGAGCGCGAAGTTCACGAGCGAGTACTTGAGAAGGAAGGTCGTCCGCACCTTCTGGATCAGCCGCTTGATCATCCGAGCCCTCCTGTGCCGCTGGCCATTACGCCCGTTCTCCGACAGGTTGCAGTATCCGCGCGAGATTGACGACCGCGATCAGCCGGCCCTCCCAGTACACCGTGCCTGAGACCGTCTCGGCGTGCGCGCGGTCGAGCGAGGACAACGGCGGCTCGACGGAGGCCGCCGGGACCTCGATGATGTCTCCGATCTCGTCCACGACGAGCATGCCGGTGACGTCGTCGGACCGCACGATGATGCCGCTTCCGTCATCGCCTCCAGGCGCTCGCGCAGCGCCCTGCTGGGCGTTGAGCACGGCCGCGAGGTCGATGACCGAGACGATCTCGCCGCGCACGTTGATGACGCCGAGCACGTGCGAAGGGACGCACGGGATGCGCGTGACGGCGAAACCGCTCACGATCTCCCGGACGTCTTCGACCCCCACGGCGTAGGTCTCCTCGCCGAGCCGGAACAAGAGCAGGCGCCGCGTCTCGGCGACCTCCTCCACCCAGTCCGCTTGCGCGAGCGACTCGGCGCGCTCCCGCAGGATGCGCCGCACCTGCTCGTCGAGACCGAGTCCGTCTGCACTGGGCATGGCCTTGCGCTCTTCCATCGCTTCCGCCCGTTTCAGATGCTCGTGGGGACCAGACGGTCCGGGTCGAGCACGATCACCAGATCCTCGCCGATCTTGCACACTCCGATCATCCGGTCTTTGAGCGAGTACAGGTCTGACGGAGCCTGCATCGCGGTCGGCGCCACCTCGAACACGTCGTCGACCTCGTCGACGACCGCCGCCACCAGCCGGCCTTGGCTCAAGAAGAGGAGCATGGGCGTCTCGAGCGTGATGCTGCGCGGATGCAGGCCGAGCAGCACGCCCATGTCCACCGCTGGAGTCACCACGCCACGCACGTCGATCATGCCGAGCAGCGCAGGATGCGCGTCGGGGACCGGCGTGAACTCGACGACTTGCTGGATCTCCTGCACGCTCTCGATCGGAAGCGCGTACCGTTGGTCGTCGAGCGAGAAGACCACGACGCGCTCCACCACGCGCCCAACGCCCGCCCAGGGGACCTCGCAGGCGTGGCCTTCGCGGACTTCGGCGATCTCGTCGGAAGCGACGGCAGCATCGTGGGCGAAGTCGACCTGTTCCGTCTCACCTTTCTTCTTCCGTGGCATCCCGTACGACCTCCGCTACAGACGCAAGACGCGCGCCAGCTCATCTGCGCTCACCTGGCCCGCGCGCACCCGCGCGAGCCCGGACTCCGCAAGGGACCTCATCCCTGCAGCCGCAGCCGCCGCGGCCAGCTCGGCCGCACTGGCCGCCGCTGCGACGCGAGCCCGTATCGGCTCCGTGAACGGCAGCACCTCGAAGATGCCGACAGCTCCGCGGAACCCTGTCTTGGCGCAGTTCGGGCACCCCAGGCCGGCCTTGTTCACGACGTCGGGCGTCACGCCGGGCAGCGAGGCGAGCGCCTCGCTCGGGACCTCTTGCGTGCAGTTCGGGCAGTTGAGCCGCACGAGCCGCTGCCCGACGCCGAGCGACAGGGCCTGCGCCAGGCTGTGAGGCTCCGCCCCGAGGTCCAGCAGCCGGCGCACGCCCGAGGCGACATCGGCGGCCGGGAACGTGGCGATCACGAGCTTGCCCATGCCGGCAGCCTCCACGGCGAGGTGCACGTCCTCCACGGCCCGGATGCCGTCGATGGCGACGACGTCGGTGTCCTGCCTGAGCCCTGCCGCGAAGTAGTTCGACGCCGGCACCGGCGAGGACGCGTCCACCATCACCTGCGCGACCGCCGGGATCTCGTACTCGATCGAGTGCTCGACCGAATACACCGTCTTACCAGCAGACGCCGCGTGCGCCAGGAGCGCGTAGTACGTCGAGCTCGCCCCGGAGGCGACCGGCGCGCACACCAGCAGCATCCCGCGGCCGCGTTCCACCATCGCGTGCAGCGCCCGCACCTCCGCCTCGGACATCCCGAGGACGTCGAGCCCCTTCGGCTCGCGCCGGCGCGGCTCCAAGGACACGACGAGCCGCTGGCCGGCGATGGTGGGCACGGACGAGAGCGTCAGCGCCAGGTCGTGCTCGCCGATGCGCGCGGTGGAGCGGACGAGCGAGGGGCCGCCCTGACCCGCGCCGCCGGCCTTGACGAACGCACGGAAGCCGTCGGCGAGCGCCGCTTGCAGCGACAGCGGAGCGCTGGCGATCTTCTCCAGCGCTCCGGAGACGCGGAACACGAGGAAGAAATCGTCCTTGTACGGGAGGAGGTGTATCTGCGTCGCTCTCTGCGCGACGGCGAGCTCGAAGATCTGGGTGACGAGCACCGCGACCTTGCGCGCATCGGCCACCGCGAGGACGTCGAGGTCGATCGACGGCTCTTTGGCGGGCGCTTCGGCCATGCGTTCGATGGCCTCCACGCCCATCTCTGCGGCTGGGGCCGAAGCCGCCTCGGGAACGGCAGCGACGGCCGGCGCGGCCGGGCCCGCCTCTTCCTCGAAGAAGTCCGCAGCCGCGACAGGCGGCGCCTCCTCCGCGACGGGAGCCGGCGGCGGTGCCGCCTCGGCAGCAGCCGCAGGCTCTGGCTGCGCCGCTGCGGCAGACCCGTAGTGCTGCTCGAGGGCCGCTGCGATGGCCTCGGGCTCGGCGAGGACCGGCTCCACTTCGACGCCGAGCTCGCGGGCCAGGTCGTCGAGCGCGAACACGTCGAACGGCTCCCCGATGGCGACGGTGAGCATGCCTTCGATCTCGAACAGCGGCAGGATCCGCCGCGTCACTGCGAGGGCGGCAGGAACCATGCGCAGCGCCGCATCCTCGGGAGCATAGCTCGACAAGTCGACCCGCGGGATGCCCATCTCGTGCTCGAGCACGGATGCCACGTCGCCGGACCGCACGATGCCGCTCTCGCGCAGCACCTCGGCGATGGACACGCCGCGGGACTGCGCCGTCTGATCGAGCGAGGCGATCTGCTCCACCGTGAGCAACCCGGCGGCTGCCAGGCTGTCCAGGACGCGCCCCGCGATGCTTGCCGGATCGATCATCGCCGTCACTGACCCTTCGCCTTGCTCAACTCCTCAGCGACGGCCGCGAGCAGCGTGTCGGGCTCGACGGGCTTGGTCAGGTACTGGTCGGCGCCAGTGCGGATCCCCGTCGCCATGGCCTGCTCCTCGGTCTTGGCCGTCAGCATGATGATGGGGATGTGCTTGTAGTTCTGATCGAACTTCAGCAGCCTGCAGACGCGGTACCCGTCCAGCTTCGGAAGCATCACGTCGAGCAAGATCAGGTCGGGATTCTCGCCCCGTGCCTTCTCAAGCGCCTCGTTCCCGTCGGACGCGGTGATGACTTCGTAGCCGCCCGTTTCGAGGATGGCCTTGATCATCTCGAGGATGGTCGGGCTGTCATCGACCGCCAGTATCCGTGCTGCCATCAGCATCTCCCTCCGTGCCTGCCGCTTGCGCCTGTTATCGGCGAAGCGGCAGCCGCCCTTCAGCGCCACTTCTCACGCGACACCCATGGCCTTACGACACTCTAGCAGACTGCGCTCGCAGGTCTTGGCGAGCAGGTCGAGCTTGAAACCACCCAGGAACTCGGTCCAAGAGCCTTCGGGGTTCCGGTACAGCGCCTTGAGCGCGTTCTCGTACTCCTTGCACGCCTGATCCCACTTGTGCTGGCTCTTGTAGATGTTCGCAAGGTTCAAGTGCGCCAGCGCAAACCCGCCGTCGATGTACACGGTCTTCTTGAACTCGCTGATGGCCCGGACGATGTCGCCTTGGCGCTGGTAGATGATGCCGAGGATGTAGCGCGCCGACGGCAGCAGCGGGTTTATCGCGAGCGCCCTGTTGCAGGACTCCAGCGCCTCTTCGTAGTCGCCGGCGTCGGCGTGCACGTACGCGACGATCAGGTGCGCGTCGGCGTTGTTGGGGTCGGCGGCGATGATCTCCTCGGCCGCTCGGCGCGCCTCCGCGACGCGGCCTTCCTCCAGCGCCTGCCTGGCGGCCTGGACCGCGCTGGGAGCCGGCTGCGCCTGCTCCGTGCGACGAACGGCAGCGCCGCTCGCAGCACGGCGCGGCGGGGCCTGCGGGGCACGGCGCTCCGTGACTGCGGCCGCGCGAGGCTTGCGCATGACGGCAGGAGCGGGACTTTCAGCCGGCGCAGCGGGCCTCGGCAAGGTCAAACCGAGCGACCTGCGCGACCTCGGCTTGCGGTACAGGAACACGCCCCCGACCTCGACGGCTTCGAACTGGTCGTTGATCTGCGAGAGCGTTTCCGAGTGGCCGATGAACAGGTATCCGCCCTCGTTCAGGCTGTTGTAGAAGTTCTGGACCACGCGCTTCGTCGACTCGAGCTTGAAGTAGATGGTGACGTTGCGGCAGAAGATGATGTCCCAGTTACCCATGAGCGCGAGCGGGTACGGCTCCTTGATCAGGTTGTGGTAGCCGAACTCGACGAGCGACCGGACGTGCGGCGCCACCGCGTAGCCTCCCGCCACCGGCTCGAAATGCCGCGCGATCACCTCGCTCGGGAGGTTCAAGAGCGACCGCTTGGGGTACTGGCCCTTCTTCGCCACCGACAGCGCACGGGTCGACACGTCTGTCCCGAGGACCTGCACGCGCCAGCCGAGCGACAGGATCCCCGCATCGATCAGCGTCATGGCGATGGAGTACGGCTCCTCGCCCGTCGAGCACCCCGCAGACCAGATCCTGATGGTGCGGTTCGACTCCGGCTTTCCCGCCATGATCTCGGGAAGCACGCGGGTCTTGAGCGCGTCGAACTGCTGCGGGAACCGGAAGAAGCTCGTCTCGTTGATCGTGACGAGGTTGAGCAGCTCGTTGAGCTCGTGCTCGTCGCGCTCCAGCACGGCGTAGTATTCGGAGAAGCTCGAGAGTCCGAGCCGCGTCGCGCGCGTGACGAGCGAGATCCTGAGCGAATCCTGCTTGGTGTCTTCCATGTAGATGCCGGACACCGCGTGGATGAAGTCGCGGAAGCGCAGGAACTCCTCGTATGAGAGGTCTTTCGAGCCGGACCAATCGCTCATCGGCTGCCGCTCCTACGAGCCGGAACCGGACGGCGCAGCAGACGCATCGACGCGCTCGATGAGCCCGGCGGCGTACATGCCGTAGAGGATCTTCGCGACCTCGAAGTCGTCGTACCCGGTCAGCTCCACCAACTCGCGGACCGAACGGCCCCCGTGCATGTAACACAGGAGCATCCATTCTTTCGGCTTGAGGTGTATCTCCATGGACTTGTCGCCGGGCGCAGCGGCCATCACGAACTCGGTGTCCATGCTCGGGATGCGCTCCCGGATCTTGCTCCAGAGCTCCAGACGCCGCGACGCCTCCATGATGATGTTCTCGACCGAGACCGAGATGCCGATGTCCTCCTCATCGCACGTCTCGTCCGGCTCGAACCGCAGCTGGCCCTCTTCCCAGCGGAACAGGTCGAACAGCGTGTCGTTAATCTGGTCCTGGATGAAAGTCTCCAGCACCTTGGCGTCGAGGTAGCCTTCGTCGACCAGGATCTGACCGAGCCGGCGGTCGGCCTTCTCCTTCTTCTGGATCTTCTGAAGCCCCAGCGCTTGGCGCAGCTGCTTCTCAGAGATGACGCCTGCCTTGACGAGGCGGCGGCCGAGCGATTCTCGATGCCAGTTCGACGATGCGAAGAAGACCCGGCCCTTCTTGAAGCACACCTTGCCTTGCGCGTCGGGCCGTTCGAGGTACAGCGTGCCGGTCTTCCGGCCTGCCCCCAGCAGCCGGAACATGTCGGCAAGCGAGAAGTCCTTGAGGTTGCCCTCCAGGGCCACGGTTCCCTCCCGGATCGCATCCATGCCAGGCGAGCGAGCCGCGGTACGAACGCGGCGCACGCCGCAAGAATCGTATCACGCCCACCGGCCAGCAGGAACCGCCCCGGATACCGGCCCATCACTGCGCCGCCACGGGCAATCAGCGTTAAGGTGCTTGACAATTCCCTTAGCCCGCCTTAAGGTGGCAGGAAAGGACATTCGATTGTGCGAATACTCTGATACTTGACCGACGAGGCGGCGGCGTGAAGGATCAGGACTTCTTCTGTTTGCACTCCGAGCTGTGCAAGACGCTCGCGAACGCGAAGCGGCAGGCGATCCTGAACGCGCTTCGCGATGGCGAGGCGTCCGTCTCCGAGGTCGTCCGCCGCACCGGCATCCCGCAGCCGACGGTCTCGCAGCACCTCGCCACCCTGCGCGCGAAAGGCGTCGTGCTGTCTCGCCGCGACGGCGCCAACGTCCTGTACCGCGTCTCCAACCCGAAGATCATCCAAGCGTTCGACCTGATCACCGAAGTCATGCGCGAGACCCTCGAGCAGCAGGCGCGCTCAGTCGAGGCTCGCGACGAGACGACCGAGTAACACAGCGGACGAGGAGGAGACGATGGCCGACGAGAACGGACAGAAGAAGCTCGCGATGGTCGTCATGAGCGGCGACATGGACAAGCTGTTCGGCGCGTTCATCATCGCGAACGGCGCTGCAGCGATGGGCATGGAGGTGACGATGTTCTTCACCTTCTGGGGGCTGCGCGCGATCAAGAAGGACGTGAGCACCGGCAAGACGCTGTTCGGCAAGATGCTCGGCATGATGTACGGCGGCGACATCTCGAAGGCGAACCCCTCCAAGTTCTCCTTCGGCGGCCTCGGCCGGTGGATGTTCAACAAGATGATGGGCGCCCACAACGTGGCCAAGCTCACCGAGCTCCGCGACATGGCGGTGCAGCTCGGCGTGAACATGTACGGCTGCCAGATGTCCATGGACGTCATGGAGATCCCGCAGGAGGCGTTCATCGACGGCGTCAAGGAGCCGGTGGGTGTCGGGTTCTTCCTGCTTCAGGCGCAAGACGCCGACATCACGCTGTTCATCTAAGGGTATCGACGGCGCGACCGCGCCGACAGGACGCCGCGCGATGCCGGGCGCGGCCTGAGAGAAAGGACGCACGATGTCAGACGAGATCAAGGTCGACCTGGAGCTGGACCTCAAGGGGCTGCTCTGCCCGCTGCCGATGGTGAAGGTCAGCCAGAACATCAACAACGTGCCGGTCGGCGGCGTCATCCGCGCGGTGGCGACCGACCCGGGCTCGATGGCGGACATCCCGGCGTGGGCGAAGTCGACGGGCAACGAGGTGCTTTCGGCCGAGAAGCAGGGCAACGAGTTCGTCTTCCTTGTCAAGCGGGTGAAGTAGCCGCATGGAGACGTACCTCCAATTGACCTCGGTCTGGGGCGTCTACCTCACCGCGATCGTCTTCTTCGCCGGCATGGGACTTCGCGTCTACCAGTGGGCGACGACTCCGCGCTCTCCCGTGCCGTTCGGGCTGTTCCCGAAACCTGCGACGCGCGCGGGACGGGTCGCGGCGATGCTGCGCGACACGCTCGTCGCGCCGCACTCGGCGAAGATCGAGCCGCGCATGTGGGCGTTCGCGATGCTGTTCCACGTCGCGGCGCTCGCGGCGTTCGTCGGGCACCTGCGGCTGGTGCAGGAGTACCCCGTCTTGCCGGACCTCCTCGGCGCCGAGGGCATGAACGCGTTCGCCGCGTGGGCGGGAGGCATCGCTGGCACGCTCATGATGATCGCGACGCTGTACTGGATCGCCCGCAGGACGTTCGGCCCGTTCAAGGCCCTTTCGGTCCCGGAGGACTACCTCCTGCTCGGGCTGCTGCTCGGCGTGATCGTGATGGGCAACCACATGCGGTTCTTCGGCGACGTCCACGCGGCCGAGTACCGCGCGTGGTTCCAGAGCCTGCTCGCGTTCAAGCCGCACATCCCCGAGGAGATCCTGGCGGGCAACGTCGGATGGTCGCTCGGCACGCACATGCTGTTCGTGGACGCGCTCCTGATCTACTTCCCGTTCAGCAAGCTCGTGCACACCATCGGGTCGTTCGCGGCGAACCTGACGAGGAGTGAGTAGCGTGGACGCGCAGACCATCTCCACGATCGTCGGCGTCATCGACAAGAAGATGACCCGGCAGGTCAAGCACTACCTGGACATCTGCGCCCGGTGCGCGATCTGCAAGGACTCGTGCCACCAGTACGTCGGCACGGGCGAGCTGAAGTACCTGCCTGCCCGGCGCGCGGAGCTCGTGAGGCAGGTCTACAAGAAGTACTTCGACTCCGCGGGACGCTTCGTGCCGGCGCTCTTCGAGGCGCGCGACCCGGACGACACGCTGCTCGACGAACTGTACGAGTCGTGCTACGCCTGCACGGGCTGTCGGCGATGCATGTACTACTGCCCATTCTCGATCGATACGCAGCAGGTCGTCGCCATCGGCAAGGCCATGCTGATCGCCGTCGGGCGTGGGCAAGAGATGCTCGGCCAACTGGCGGACGCCGCCTTGTTCAAGGGCGACAACGTCGAGATGTTCCGCGAGGTGCTCGTCTCGGGCTTCAAGGACATCGAGGCGGAGGTGCGCGAGATCACGGGCGACCCGGAGGCGGCGATCCCCGTGGACAAGGAAGGCGCCGAGATCCTGTACGTCGCGCTCGCTGGAGCGCACTCGATCCGCCCAGCCGCCGTCATCTTCCACGAAGCGGGCGTCGACTGGACGATCTCGCTCTTCGAGGCGGCCAACTATGGCTACTTCTTCGGCGACCCCGAGAAGGCCAAGCTCATCGCCAAACGGTTCATGGACGAAGCGAAGCGCCTCGGCGTCAAGGAGGTCGTGGTGCCTGAGTGCGGCCATGCGTACCGCGTCGCGGAGATCTTCTACGAGGCGTGGACCAAGGAGAAGCTCCCCTTCAAGGTCAGTCACATCCTCGAGGTGGTCGACCGCTTCATCAAGGAGGGCCGGGTCACGGTCGAGAAGGGCCGGATCGCCGGGCGCGTCACCTACCACGACCCCTGCCAGATCGCTCGCAACGGCGGGATCTACGAGCAGCCGCGCGACATCGTGCGCGCCGTCGCCGAGGAGTTCGTCGACTTGACGCCGAACCGTGCCGAGCAGTGGTGCTGCGGCGGCGGAGGCGGCATCGTCGCCATCGACGAGCTGCGCGACGTGCGCCTGAAGAGCGGCGCGAAGAAGGTCGAGCAGCTGCGTGCGAGCGGGGCCACGGTGCTCGCCTGCCCCTGCGAGAACTGCAGGCTGCAGATCGAGGACCTGAACGAGCTACACGGGCTCGGCATGCAGGTGCGGCAGGTGATCGACCTGGTGGTCGAAGCGATGCCGCTGCCTGGGAACCGTCAGGCTGCGCAGTAGCAGCGAACGGATCGTGCTCTTCGGAAAGGCGCTCGCACACGCGGGCGCCTTTCGTCGTGCGCGGAAAGCACGTCCCCCTAGGCGCCGTCCCGCGCGCCTGCCGCCTCCCGCGCCGCCGCTACAGCCCGGATGAGCGCCTGCGCCTGCCGCGCCGTCGTCAAGCCGCCGTCGTCGGCGACAAGCAGCTTGCCCGCGCGCGCGAGGAGCCCTGCGCGGCTGCCGAGCGTCTCGGCCCTGACGAGCCCCTCCGAGAGGTCGAGCGTCGTGAGGCCGCCGATCGTCATGAGACCGGCGGAGCGCGCAGCCCAGAAGATGCGCTCGAACCCCTCGAACCGAAGCCCGCCTCCGGCGTGCACGGCCGAGAAGCCGGTGCGCGCCGCCGCTCCAAGTAGGCTGCGAACGTCTCCGTCTGAGTGCCAGACCGCCGGCACCGCTGCGGCGGTCGCCGCCTCCACCAGCTTTCCCAAGAGCGGCATCAGCGTCTCGATGGCGAAGTCAGGGGCGACCAGCGGCCCCTCGCTACCCGCCAGATCCTCCGCGACCACGAGCGCCCGCGCGCCGGCGTCGAGCGCCGCGCGCGCCTCCGCAAGCCGCCGCTCAAGGACAGCCTCCAGCGCTGCCGTGATGCGTTCGGGCTCGAGCAGCGTCGCCTTGAGCCCCGCATCGACGCCTTCGGCCTCCAGCACTTCCCACAGAACGCCGTCTACCGCCGCGAAGGGCGCGACGCCAGCCTCGAGGAGCGCATCGATCGCACCGGGCGCCCACGGCTCACGCCACGGCACGAACGCGAACGCGGCGTCGAGGGCCGCGCAGGCCGCAACGAGCGCGTGCTCCGGCCGGTCGACGCCGAGCGCAAGGGCGTGGACCGCCTCACGTCCGAGGAACGTGAGGCCGACGGTGATGCTCGGCCGGCTCGGCAGTCCCGCTGGCTCCACCGAGGCTCCTTACAGCAACCTGACGCCCGCGGCGACGAGCTCGCTCGATCCCCAGACGAGCGCGAAGGCGATGACGACGCCGAGCGACACCGCGGCGAACGCGCGCTTCGGCTCGAGGTCGAGGAGCCACGCAGCGGCGGTTCCGGAGTACGCGCCGGTGCCCGGCAGCGGCACGGCGACGAACAGCGCGAGCCCGATGAAGCCGTACCGCTCGACGAGCGGGTGCGCCTTGGCGCGGATGCCCTCCAGGCGCCGGTGCACCCAGCCGCCTTCGGGCAGGCGCTCGTACACGTACTCGAGGAACATGTAGCCCGGCCAGAAGATGGCGAGGTTCGCCAGCAGCACGAGCGGCAGGAACGCGCGCTCGTCCGCCGCGACGGCCATCGGCACAGCCCCTCGGAGCTCGATCCACGGGATGACCGTGACGACCGCGTACTTCAGCCAGGGCGGGAGCGACGCGACGAATGCGGGCATGCGCTCACTCGCCTTCCGCGTACGCGGCAAAGACGCGCTCGACCTCGGACTCCCAGAACGCGCGGCGGTCGGCCGTGTCGCGGCCCAAGATCCCTGCGAAGTCGAAGTAGCCGTCGCCGGGAAGCCCGGTGTCCTTGCGTGTGACGAGCGACGCGAGCATCACGCCGCGCTCCGCGTCTGCCCGCGAGCACACCTCGTTCAAGAACGCGACCATCGCGAACGAGTACGGCTTGAGGTCGATCGCTGTGACGGCGGAGCACAGGCCCGAGTACGTGGTCGTCGCGCGGCGACGCGCGAGGCCGACCAGGTGCTCGCGGGCCTGCTCGAGCGCCTGCTCCCATGCGTCGGGCGGGAATCCGTATCGGGTCGGCGAAGCCATGCGACAAGTATGCCACACCGGACCGTCCAGGCCGGGTGACGGCTCGGAGACGACGAACGCGCCCGGCTGCCGTCGCAGCCAGGCGCGTCTCGAGGTTCTGGTGGAGGCGCGGAGAATCGAACTCCGGTCCACGACAGACCCCTGGGAAGCATCTCCAGGCTCAGTCACCTGTTGTCGTCAGCGCCTGTGACACCGGTGACCCGCGTCCAGACGCCCTGGCGGTCAGTTCTTTCGCGATGGCGCTCCCGCCCGTTGCCATCGTGGCAGTCCCCTCAAGTGGCGCCTTGCCGGCGACGGGGACGCTCGCCGGGTCGGCGTCGCTGCGCTACTAGGCAGCGAGTGCGAGATCAGAGTCGACGCTTGAGCGTCTGTACCCCTGTTTAACGAGGTGAGGAGACCTCGGCCTGCTTCTTCCCTCAGACCTATCGTGTCGAACCCGATCGCCCCCGGATCCGACGCTTGTCAACGTGCGTCGCACGCATAGTATACCCGCCTCAGCGCTCCCGCCCAAGCGTGCGGTCTTTGAGCGCCCGCTCGACCTCCCGCTTGAGCTCCCGCTCGGCGATGGCTTCTCGCTTGTCGTGGAGCCGCTTGCCGCGCGCAAGCGCGAGCTCGACCTTCACCAGGCCCGCGGACGAGAAGTAGAGCTTCAGCGGGATGAGCGTGAGCCCCTTCTCCTTCGTCTTGCCGATGAGGTACCGGATCTCGTTGCGGTGCAGCAGGAGCTTGCGCGTGCGGTCGGGGTCGGGGTTGCTGCGGTTGCCGTGGCTGTATGGCGCGATGTGGACGTTGTGCAGCCAGACCTCGCCGCCGCGGATCGTCGCGAAGGCGTCCCGCAGGCTCGCTTTGCTCTCGCGAAGCGACTTGACCTCGGTCCCGGTGAGCGCGATGCCGGCCTCGAACGTCTCCACGACCTCGTAGTCGTGGAACGCCTTCTTGTTGACCGCTATCGTCCGCTCGTCCCGGGCCATGCGATGCTCCTACGGCGTGAAGTCGGCGCCCGGCTCGAGGCGCAGCACGAAGGCCGCCAGAAGCTTCGCCGCGTTCTCCACGTCAGACAGCGCGAGGACCTCGGTCGGCGTGTGCATGTACCGCAGCGGGACGCTCACGAGCGCCGCAGCCTTGCCGCCCTTGGTGAGCTGGATGACGTTGGCGTCCGTGCCCGTGCCGCCAGGCGCGCCTTCGACCTGATATGGGATGCCCTCGGCCTCTGCCGTCTCGCACAGCAGGTCGAACACGCGTGGGTTGATGTTGGGGCCGCGCGAGATCACCGGGCCGGCGCCGCACTTCACTTCGCCGTGCTTGCGCTTGTCCACGTCGAGGTAATCCGTGGCGTGCGTGACCTCGATGGCGATGCCCACGTCAGGGTCGACCGCGTACGCCGAGGTCTTGCCGCCGCGCAGGCCGATCTCCTCCTGCACGGTCGCGACAGCGACGAAATCGCCCTTGGCGCCGCCGGCCTCCTTGACAAGACGGAGCGCCTCTGCGGCGATGAACGCGCCCATCTTGTCGTCGAAGGCGCGCGAGACCGCCATGCCGTCGCCCAGAAGCTCCATGCCCACGGCGTAGGTGACCGGATCGCCGATCCGCACGCGGCGCTTGACCTCCTCGCCGGGGAGCCCGAGGTCGATGAACATCTTGTGCATCTTCACGACCTGCTTGCGCTCTTCTTCTTCCAGGAGGTGGATCGGCAGGCGGCCCACCACACCGAGGAGCGCGCCTTCTCGGGCGTGCACGTGCACGCGGGCGCCCGGAAGGATCTGCGGGTCATGGCCGCCGATGGGCGCGAACGCACAGAACCCCTCGTCAGTGACGTACGTGACCATGAAGCCGATCTCGTCGATGTGCCCAGCGAGCATCACGGACGGGCCGTCGGCGGTGCCGCGAAGCACGGCGTGCACCGAACCCATCACGTCCGTGACGACCTCGTCGGCGTGCGCGCGCACCCGCTCGCGGAAGACGGCCGCGGCGGGCTGCTCGTATCCAGACGGCGACGGCGCCTCGACGAGCGCTTTGAAGAACTCGAGCGCCTGGGTGTCCATACGAAAACCTCCTCGATTGATGCACGGAGCGTTCAGTCTACCCCGCGGGGCCGACATCCGACAAACAGGCCGGCCGTCGACCCGGCTCGTCGACCACGGTCACTCGCCGTACAGGACTTCGACCTGCGACAGACGCCGGCCCTTGATACCGGTCAGAGCCAGCTCCGGGCCATCAGGGAGCACGTACACCACGAACCGCTCGGGCGGACCATCGCCCGCAGTGAGCTCGAGTCCGACCCGGGCTATCGTCTCGCCGGTCGCCTCGTCCTTGAAGATCTTCGTGAGCCCCACGCTCACCTCCACTGGATCGCGGAGCTTCGCGCACGTCGCCTCGAACTCTTTCCGCGCCGCATCCCGGTCCACGGTCTGGTCATCGGAGCGATACAGCGCCATGTACGCATCAGCGTCGGCTTTGTCGAATATCGAGTCGAGCTCCCAAGCCGCCTCCTCCGTGACGCCGTACCAGTCCGCCGACATCTCCTCGGACAGCTCCTGCATCATCTTGTACTCGCTCACGAGCGGCCAGGCGACCGCGGCCGCGAGCAGAAGCAGGGCGACCGACTGCACCGCCACCGCAACCGCCAGGAACCGCACCGCCCGGTCGCCGCGGCCCTGGTTCTTGCTTTCCGCTTCCTGACGTTCCTGATCTTCCACGTCGCACCCCCTCGTCGAACGACCCGCCGGCCGGGCGGCCGGTGCCGCCGACTCGCTGGATCCTACCGCTCGCCCAGACAGTAGAAGTACCCGTCGCGCGACCCGATGTAGATGCGCCCCTGCCAGACGATCGGCGTGGACTCGTAGCTGCCGCCGCCCCGGAACGACGCCACGCGTTCGACGCGAACGGAGACGCGCTCGCCTGAGCGGGTCTTGACCGTGATGCCGTCGCCGTCCGGCGGGCCGTACGAGATCCGGTAGACGTTCACGGTGTTGCCGTACCCGGCCGCGACGATGTGGTCGTCGACGATGATGGGCGTCGAGATGGCGCCGCCGATCGGGTCTTTGAAGACGAGGACGGGCGTGGCAAACCCGGGCTCCAGGTTCGGTCCTACCACCGTCTGCGTCGCCGTCTGGTCGTAGGCGACCACGTACAGGTTGCCGTCGATCGCTGAGAACGCGGCGAGCCGAGGCCTGCTGCGGTCGGAGTCGTAGGCGTCGTTCACGGAGCACGAGCCGATGACGCCCCCCTGCCAGTCCGCGAAGGCGCGGTCGCCGGTCGGGAAGAACCAGACCACGGCCTGCTCCGGCGGACGGCTCGGGTCGAGCATGAGCACGCCGCCCCGCCCGCGGATGTACTGCTTCTCCACCGGGACGAGCAGCCGGCCGTCCTCGGTGGCTACGACCGTGCCGTCGAGGTCGGAACCGATGTAGAAGTCCCACTCGACCTTGAGCGTCTCGTCGTCGAGACCGTACACGTGGCCCGCGCCTGACGCCACGTAGACACGGTCGCCGAGCAGCACGGGCGAGCTCTCGAGCACGAGGTTGCCGCCGTGGCTCGCGGAGCGCGCGTCACCAAGGAGGAGCGCCTCACCAAGGATGCGCGGCTTGGAGCAGCCCCGCCAGGGCTCGGTCGAGAACGGGTCGAGCCGGTAGAGGTGCCCCGACTCCACGCCGACGATGGCGTGCCGCCCGAGGATGAGCGCGCTCCCGTCAGCGTCACGGCTGTAGCTCCGGGTGTGAGGGACGGGCAGACGCCAGACCTCTTTGCCGTCCGCATACCGCACGGCCCGGAACGGCGCGATGTCGGGTGCGGTGATGCTGCGCGGGAACCCCCTGCGCGACCCCGTCATCACCAGGTACCGCGCAGGATCCTCGGGAGCGGCCGGGTCGGCGATGACCGCCGGAGAGCCCTTGATGACGTCGTCGTACTCGTACCGCCAGACCGTCTCGCCCGTCTCGGCGTCGATCTTGCGTAGGCCGTGGTCGAAGCCGCCGACCAGCAGGTACAGGCGGCCGTTCTCCCGGACGAGCGCTGGCTGGCCGGTCCAGCCGGTGCCGTACCAGGTGACCATCCCGCCGGTCTTGGTCGCCTCGGCTGAGCGTTTGCCGGTGCCGCCTGTCGTGCCGCCGCCGATCCTGGCTTTCCAGATGACGTCCAGACGCTCCGGGACCGGCCCGACGCCATAGAACGAGCGCGACTCGTTGCCGAGGAACGTCGCAATCTTGATGCCATCGGCGTCAGGATCCGCCTGCGGCGGCTGCGGTATCTCGACAGTGACTGTGGGCAGCAACGATGGGAGCGGGGTTTCAGGCCGCACAAGGGGCGGACGGGCACCGCGCGCTTGCCACAGCCCGATCGCCACGCCGGCCGCAACGGCGAACAGCGCGAGCCCTGCGACAAGCTTGAGAGTCCCCGACCCGCGAGCGCTCACAGCTTCAGCCTCCGCCCGCAGACCGTGCAGCGGCGGTTCACCGGTGCGTTGCGAGCGCCGCACCGCTTGCACGCGACCGAGACCCGCTCTGCGGCCGGCTGGAACTCCGCGGCGGTCTCGGCCGCAGAATCGACCGCGGAGCCGGCGCTGGCTGTGATGCTCGGCCGCTCAGCCGCCGCCTCGGCATACCTCCGCATGAACCGCCGGCGCCACGCCTCCCGCGAGAGCGCCTCGCCGCGCGCAACGCCCGCAAACGTCGCCGCAAGCCACACGGGCGCGAGCAGGATGCCCGCGCCGAGGGTGAGGGCGAGCAGCGCCGCGAACGCCACGGCGGAGTACGCTCTGCCCTGCCGCCCTCCAGCCCCTTGTGCCGTCACGCGCGCGACTCCCCAGAAGACGCCGCCCGCCGCGAACACCGCGGCGACGGCGGCCGCGGCCCCGGCTCCCGGGTCTCCCGCCCGCCACGCCAGGAGCCCCGCGTCGGCGATCGCCGCCGTCAGCACGGCCGTCCCCGCCAGCAGCTTCACGCCGTCCGCTCCGCGCTCCACCGCAGTCTCGACGGGCGAGACGAGCGCGAAGGAGCCCACGGGCTGCATCTCGGCGAGGCGCGGCGCCGCGGGCCAGTCCGGCACGTTCGGACGGGGCAGGACTGCGAGCCCTTCGGCGCCGAGCACTTCGCGGAGGCGCGCGATGCGGCGCGCCTCGGGATCGTGCTCGGGCGCGAACCCGAACCCCGCCCAGCAGTAGAACAGCTGCGAGTACGCGTCGCCCGCCGTCGGCACGTGGTTGTTGCGCTCGAGCACGTGCTCGAGAGCCGCCAGCATCTCGCGCGGGTCGCGCAGCAGCAGCATCCCCTCAGCGTCGGCCTTCTCAGCCGCGCGCCAGGCGACCTCCTGGTGCCAGTACGCGAGGAACTCGGTCACTACGACGACGAACGCCTGAAAGATCCACCAACCGACGAGCGGTGCTGCGATTCCTCGAGCGGCCGCAGCCGTCTTCGCAGCCCGCTCTTCCGCGCTTTCTTCTCCAGCCGTTGCCACGGGCATGGGAGCGCCCATCTGCGCGTCGCGAAGGGCCCAGATGGGACCCGCCAAAGCGGAGACAGCAGTGGCCCACAAAGTGTCGCCTGAGACGATGCGGGCCATCAGGTTGGCGAACACCGCCCGCTGGTCCGCGACCGAGAGCTTCTCCGTGAACCCTCGCGTCACCCCGACGACCGCTCTCGCAGGCATGCGGCCGAGCGCGAAGGCGTTCACGCGGTCGGTGTCGATGACGTACAACGGTGGCGCGTGCTCGAACCCGGCCGCGAGGCTCATGTCTTTGAGCGCGCTCCGCGTCTCCTTCAGCGTGCCCGGGCGGGGAACTTGCGCTCCGAGCCGCGCAAGCAGCGTCCGCTCCGAACGGGCGAGCGCGACGGCGGTCCACACGCCTACAGCGAGCACGGAGGCAGCGACCGTGACCTTCGCGACCGCCGGAAACGCGCCGAGCACGAGGAACGCGAGCTCCGGGCTCTGCGCGATCAAGGGTAGCAGCAGCATCAACAGCAGCACCGTCGCAGAGATCGACCCGGCGACGGCGGCCACGTATGCGATGGTGAACGCAACGAACCGCCACCTGTTGCCACCGACCCGTGCTTGGAGCGTCTCTATCCGGTCCCCGCGCACGCCGGGCGGGAGCGTCACTTCGGTCATGCCGGAGCGCGGGCCGGTCATCGGCTGGCTATTTCCTCCGAGACGCGAGCTCGCGCGCGAGGTCGTCGAGCGTGAGGCCCTCGCGCACCATCACCACGAGCAGGTGGTAGACGAGGTCGCCGATCTCGTAGCGGAGCTGAGCGGCGTCCCGGTCGCGCGCCGCGATGACGACCTCGCTCGCCTCCTCGCCGATCTTCTTGAGAAGCTTCTCTTGCGGCCCGGCGAGCAGCTTGACGGTGTAGCTGCCTTCCGGCATCTCGGCCTTGCGCTGCTCGAGGACCGCGAAGAGGTCTTCGAGCACGGCGCCGATACTCTGCTGTGCGGCCTCTTCGGACAGCTCGCTCGTCATCGTCCACGTCCTTTCGTCACGACAGCGGCAGCCCGTCGCCGCCAGTAGGCTCGCCCCGCTCCGCGGGAGGCGGCATGAGCGTCCTGAAAAAGCACGACCGGGCGCCTGTGTGACACGCGACGCCGGCCTGCTCGACGAGCACGAGCAGCGTGTCGCCGTCGCAGTCGTAGCGGATCTCCTTGACGCGTTGCACGTTGCCGGAGGTCGCGCCCTTGTTCCAGTGCTCCTGGCGCGAGCGGCTCCAGAACCACGTCGTACCAGTCGCGATGGTGAGGCGGAGCGCCTCGGCGTCCATCCACGCCACCATCAACACCTCGCCGGTGTCGTGCTGCTGCACCACGGCGGGTATCAGGCCCCGTTCGTCGAACTTGAGCTCGCCGAGCTCCACCTCACTGCCCTCCCTCGGTCTGGACCTCGTGCCGCTTCGCGTCCATGGACTCGATCGCGATCTCGACGACGGAGGTCTTCTCGAGCACCGCATCGTCGATACCCTCCGTGGGACCTCCATAGTGCCGCATCAGCACCTCGAGCCCACGCCGCTTCTCCTCGGCCGTCTCGAGGAAGCGGGCGCGGCCGTAGCCGACCACGCTCGAGAACCGCGCCGTGTAGCGGCACGGCAGTGCGCCTGGAACCACCTCGCCCTCGTCGACCTCGAAGCACACCCGCGGGTCGCGCGCGATCGCGTCGAGCCGCCGGCCCTCGCGAGCGCCGTGCACGTAGATGCACTCTCCGTCGTAGCCGAAGTTGAGCGGCACGACGTACGGACCGCCCTCGTCGACCACGCCGAGCCGGAGCACCTGCGCGCGGCGCAGCAGCGCGTCCGCCTCGTCTCGCGGCATCCGGTGGTCTTCGCGGCGCATCGGTCGCATCGGCGTTCCTAGAGCCGCACCGGGACGCCATGGGCGGCCATGGCTTCCTTGACCTGCCGGATGGTGAACTCGCCGAAGTGGAACACGCTCGCAGCGAGCACGGCGTCGGCGTCCGCCTCGACGACGACCTCGGCGAAGTGGTCGAGCTCGCCAGCGCCGCCCGACGCGATGACCGGCACATCCACCGCCCGGGTGACGGCGCGCGTCAGGTCGATGTCGTAACCGTCCTTCGTGCCGTCGCGGTCCATGCTGGTAAGCAGGATCTCGCCCGCCCCGCGCCGCACCGCCTCTTCGGCCCACGCCACGGCGTCAAGCCCGGTGTTCTTCCGCCCGCCCGCGACGAAGACCTCCCACCGGGCCGGAGACGAGCCCGGGACCTTGCGGGCGTCGATCGCCACGACGATGCACTGCGACCCGAAGATCCGCGCCGTCCGCGTGATGAGCGCAGGGTCGGCCACCGCCGCGCTGTTGATGGAGATCTTGTCGCTGCCAGCGGCGAGCATCGCGCGGATGTCGTCGGCGGAGCGCATGCCGCCGCCCACGGTGTACGGGATGAAGACCTCCTCGGCTGCCCGCCGGGCGACCTCCAGCATCAGAGGGCGCTCCTCGTGCGTCGCAGTGATGTCGAGGAACACGATCTCGTCGGCGCCCTCGCGGTCGTAGGCGGCCGCAAGCTCGACAGGATCGCCGGCGTCGCGCAAGTCGACGAAGCGCACGCCCTTGACCACGCGCCCGGCGTGAACGTCAAGGCACGGGATGACCCGCCGCGTGAGCACCGGCTTACGCCTCCCCGTAGCCCGCGCGCACGGCGGCGGCGAGGTCGAGCGCGCCTTCGTACAGCGCCCGGCCGATGATCACGCCCTCGATCTGCGGACCGAGCGCGTACAGGTCCCGGATGTCGTCGAGCGAGGAGACGCCGCCGGACGCGGTGATCGGCAGGAGCGTCTGCCCGACGAGGGCGCGGTACGCGCCGTAGTTCACGCCGGTCTGCATGCCGTCCTTCGCGATGTCCGTGTACGCGAGCCGCTTGACGCCCAGAAGCTCGAGGTCCGCGATGAGGTCCAGCACCCCGTACTCCGTGCCTTGGCGCCACCCCTGGATCGCGACCTTGCCGTCCCGAGCATCGATACCGGCCACGATCGCAGAGCCGTAGCGCTCGCAGGCCTCTGCGACGAACGCCGGCTGCGTGATGAGCGTGGTCCCGAGCACCATGCGCTTGACGCCGGCCTGGGCCGCGCGGTCGAGCGTCTCCATCGAGCGCAAGCCGCCGCCGAACTGAACCGGCGTGCCGAGCGCAGCGATACGCTCCACGATGTCCAGGTTCTTCGGCTCTCCGAGGACGGCGCCGTCCAGGTCGACGACGTGAATCCACTCCGCGCCCTGGTCGATCCAGCGCTTGGCCTGGTCGACCGGGTCGTCGTTGTAGACGGTGACCGCGTCGAGCCGGCCTTGCCTAAGCCGGACGGCCTTGCCGTCCAAGATGTCGATCGCGGGAAAGACGATCATGCGGACCCCTCGCCTGCAACGATGCGCCCGAAGTTCGCGAGCACCGAAAGCCCGTGCGTCGACGACTTCTCCGGATGGAACTGCACGCCGAACACGCGGCCCCGCTCGACCGCCGCGGCGAACTGCACGCCGTGCTCGGCACGACCGATGATACACGACTCGTCTTCGGGCACGACGCGGTACGAGTGCACGAAGTAGAACGCCGTGCCGTCAGGGATGCCGGCGAAGAGCGCGCTTTCACGCGGCTGCTCGACGGTGTTCCAGCCGATGTGCGGGACTTTGACGCCAGCGGGCAGGCGCTCGCACACGCCCGGAACGAGTCCGAGCCCCTCCCACTCGCCGTCCTCGTAGCTCACGTCGACGAGCAGCTGCATGCCGAGGCAGATGCCGAGCAGCGGCACGCCCGCGTCGACGCGCTCGCGCACGAGGTCCCACATCCCGGAGGCGCGCAGGTTCTCGGCGGCGTCGCGGAACGCGCCCACGCCTGGCAGGACGACGCCCTGAGCCGTCTCCACGGCGGCGGGGTCGCTCGTCACGACGACGTCGGGAACACCGGCGTGCTCGAAGCCCTTCTGCACGCTGCGCAGGTTGCCCATGCCGTAGTCGACGATCGCGATCACGCGCATCACGCCCCAGCCGCGTCGCCGAGCGTGCCCTTCGTGCTCGGCACGCCCTTCACGCGCGGGTCGAGCTCACACGCCTCCTTGAGCGCGCGCGCCACCGCCTTGAACGCGGCTTCGACGATGTGGTGCGCGTTCTCGCCCGCGAACGACCGCACGTGCAGCGTGAGCCCGGCGTTGGTGGCGAGCGCCACGAGGAACTCCTTGGCGAGCGTGGTGTCGAAGGTCCCGATGATCTCTATCGGGAGGTCGACGGCGTAGTGCAGCTGGCCGCGGCCGGACACGTCGACGGCGGCCAGCACGAGCGCCTCGTCCATCGGGACCGCGACCGAGCCGAAACGCCGGATTCCCGAGCGGTCGCCGAGGGCGCGGTCGAGCGCCTGGCCGAGCACGATGCCGACGTCTTCCACGGTGTGGTGGGCGTCTACGGCCAGGTCGCCGCGCGCCTGCACGCGCAGGTCCACAAGCGCGTGCCTGCCGAACGCCTCGAGCATGTGGTCGAAGAACGGGACGCCGGTAGAGACTTCGGTCCGCCCGGAGCCGTCCAGTTCGAGCTCTACGCTGACCGCCGTCTCGGCGGTCGCGCGCTCCACGGACGCGAAGCGGCTCATGCTCGCTCCCCTCCCTCGTCGTGTGCAGCCGGGGCGGCGACCCCGAAGTGTGCCGCCGCCCGGCGCCGGGACATGATCGACTCCATGGCCGCGAGGAAGCGGCGCACCTCGTCTTCGGTGCCCACGCTGACCCGCAGGCAGTCCTCGAGACCTGGCGTCCTGGAGAAGTCCCTGACGAGCACCGAGTGCTCCTTCAGCAGGTCACGCCAGACGGAAGAAGCGTGCTCGACGCGGAACAGCACGAAGTTCGCTTCGGACGGGAAGACCTCGACGCCGGGGATCTCGGACAGACCATGGATGAGCATGTCCCGGTTCCGCAGCAGTTGGCTGATGACGGACTCGAACACGGGGCGCTCGCGGAACACGAGCCGCGCGGCCGCCTGCGTGAACCGGTTGATCGAGTACGGCTGGCGCACCTTCGTGAGCTCGCGGATGACCTCCTCGTGCGCGAGCAGGTAGCCGGCCCTCAGCGCTGCGAGCGAGAACGCCTTCGAGAAGGTGCGGAGAATGGCCAGGTTCGCGTGGCGCGACATGTGCGGTCGCATCGTGTGCCGCGAGAACTCGAAGTACGCCTCGTCGACGACCACGAGCGCATCGGTGGCGTTGAGCACGTCGATGAGCGTCGTCTCCGGCACGAGCGTGCCCGTCGGGTTGTTGGGGTTGGCGATGAAGACGAGGTCGACGTCGCCTTGAGCCAACCGCGCGAACAGCGCGTCGTCGTCGATCGAGAAGTCTGGCCGCCGCGGGATCTGCACGAGCGTGCTCTCGGTCGTCGCAGCATCGATGGCGTACATCGCGAACGTCGGCGGGAAGTCGAGCACCACCCGGCCCGGGCCGCCCCAGGCCAGCACGAGGTCGAAGATGAGCTCGTCGCCGCCGTTGCCGACGAGGACGTTGGCCGGCTCGAGCCCGTTGGCCTCGGCGATCTCCTCGCGAAGCCGAGTTGCCATGGGGTCCGGGTACCGGTTGTACGGAATCTCAGAGACGGCCTCGGCCAGCCGGTCGAGCAGCTCGCCGGGCAGGTTGAGCGGGTTCTCATTGCTCGCAAGCATCACCTCGGCGTCGAGGTGCTTGGCGTCGTACGGGCTGAGCGACTCGAGCGCGCGACGAGGCGGGCGGACCCTGTCCATCACGACCCCTCGCCTTCGCCTGCGCCCTCGTCCTCGAAGAAGTGCTCAGCGAGCGCCAGCCGCAGCCCGACCGCGCCCGCGTGCGCAGCGAGGCCCTCTGCGGAGGCGATCTCCATCACGGCGGCACCGTCGGCGTACAGGCCTTCGAGCGTGTAGGAGATTACCGAGGTCTTCTTGACGAAGTCGTCCACCGACAGCGGGCTGGAGAACCGTGCCGTCCCGCCGGTCGGCAGCACGTGGTTCGGCCCCGCGACGTAGTCGCCGACGCTCTCGGGCGTCCACGGGCCGAGGAACACCGCCCCCGCGTTGCGGACGCGCCCGAGCAGCTCGAACGGGGAGTCGACCTGGAGCTCGAGGTGCTCCGGAGCGATCTCGTTGGCGATTTCGAGCGCTACGTCGATGTCCGGGCAGACGACTGCGACACCGTTGTCCTCGAGCGCACGCGTGATGACGTCAGCACGCTGCGAGTCCTCGAGCAAGTCGCGGATCGCCTCCTCGACCGCGTCAGGCAGCTCCGGGTCGGTCGTCACGAGGAACGTGGCTGCCCGCGGGTCATGCTCGGCTTGAGCCATGAGGTCGATGGCGACGAGCAGCGGCTCGGCGGTCTCGTCGGCGACGATCAGCACCTCGCTCGGGCCGGCGAGCATGTCGATGCCGACCTCCCCCATCACGAGCTTCTTGGCAGCCGTGACGTACGCATTGCCGGGGCCGGTGATCTTGTCGACGCGCGGGATCGTCTCGGTGCCGTACGCGAGCGCCGCGATCGCCTGGGCGCCGCCGACCTTGTAGATCTCCGTGATGCCCGCTTCCGCAGCCGCGGCGAGCGTGTGCGGATCCACGGTGCCGTCAGGAGCGGGCGGCACGACCATCGCGATCTCCTCGACGCCCGCGACGATCGCGGGGATCGCGTTCATCAGCACGCTGGAGGGATAGCGCGCCCGTCCGCCGGGCACGTAGATGCCGACGCGGCGAAGCGGCGTGACCATCTGCCCGAGGACGACGCCGTTCTCGCCGGTGGTGAACCAGGACTGCTGCACCTGGCGGCGATGGAAGTCCTCGATGGCCCACGCGGCTTCAGACAGCGCCCTGCGGAACCGCTCGTCGACCGAGGCCACGGCGGCCTCGATCTCCGCGTCCGAGACCCTCAAGTCCTCGACCGCAGCATGGTCGAGCTGCTGGGTGAGCTCGCGGAGCGCCGCGTCGCCGCGTGCGCGCACCTCGTCGATGATGCGCTGCGCGACGCCGAGGACCTCGGCGTCGATACCCGTGCCCGCTGGCCGAAGGTCCGCGGCCGAGACGCGCCGTCCCCGCTCGATGACGATGCGACGAAGCACCGCTCACGCCCCTTCCTTGGCCCTGACGGCTGCCTCCAGCCGCTCGGCCATCTCCGTGACCAACCGCGTCTTCGTGGCGAGGCTCGCCGGGTTCGCCACGAACCGCGCGGTGGATCCCATCACCTCTTCTACCACACGCAGACCGTTCTCACGGAGCGTCGTGCCCGTCGCCGTGATGTCGACGATCCAGTCGGCGATCCCGATGAGCGGCGCGATCTCGATGTTGCCCGCGAGCTTGATAATCTCCACCTGCAGCCCACGTTCGGCGAAGTGCCGCTCGGTGATGCGCGGGTACTTCGTCGCGACGCGGATCTGACCGAGGTGGCGGTACAGGTCCGCTGCGCTGCGTGTGGCCTCGGACGGCTCGGCCACCACGAAGCGGCACGCGCCGAAGCCGAGGTCGACGAGCTCGACCACCTCGAGTGCGGCCTCCTCGAGCACGTCCTTGCCCGCTACGGCCGCGTCTACCGCTCCGTACGCGACGTACACGGGCACGTCGGTGGGTTTGGCGATGACGAACACCGCGTCTGAGGAACGCACCACGAGCGACCGCCCGGGGTTGCGCAGCCCAGACACGTCGAAGCCTGCGCGATCGAGCGCATCGACCGTGTCGTCGAACAGCGCACCCTTGGGGACAGCGACGCGCAACGGACCGTCTGATGCTGCGGTGCGCACGATCACGGCTCCCTCCTTCCGGCGGGCGGCGGGACCGGCGCGGGCACGACGCTCGCGCGCCCGCCGGCGCGGTCGAGGCGGTATAGCGCATCTCCGTCGGCCTCGATGGCCTCGAAGGCCCCTGCACGCTCGGCCGCCTTGACGAGCCCGATCCCCGTCGAGCCGCACTCGAGCCGGACCCGCCAGCCGGCGGCACGCAGCGCCGCCGCGCCCCTGAAGCAGCTCACGGCGTCGCGTCCTCCCACGAGCGCGTCGAGACCGCGCCTGTGCGGCGTCGCTCCCGCCTCGGCCAGCGCGATCATCAGCCGCTCCAGGCCGAGCGCGAAACCGGCTGCCGGAGCGGGGCGCTCGTACGCCGCGAGCAGGCGGTCGTAGCGGCCGCCGCCTCCGACCGGCAGGCCCAGGCCCGGCGCGTACACCTGCATGACGATGCCCGTGTAGTACCCGAAGGAGCGCACCGTGCCGAAGTCGACGATGACCTCGCCGGCGTATCCGAGACCTGCAAGTATCTCGAACGTGCCCCGGAGACCGTCGACCGCCCTCGGCTTCCCGCACCTGGCGAGCGCCTCGGCGCACGACTCGATCGCGTCGAGCCCCCCGCGCGTGCGGAGCACGGTCGCGAGCGCCGTTGCGACTTCCGCGGGAACTCCGGGCTCGCGGGCGAGCCGCTCCACCTCCGGTGCGTTCCGCACGTGCGCCGCCTGGAGCACAGCGGTGCGCCACCGTTCCGGCATCCCGGCGGCGTCGACCAGCTCGCCGAGCACCTCCACGCTGCCGAGCGCGACGGTGAACCGTTCGAGCCCTGCAGCGCGCAGCGCCTCCGCGGCCACCGCGACGACTTCCGCGTCGATCTCCGGGCCGCTTTCCCCGATGAGCTCGACGCCGGCTTGCGTGAACTGCCGGGCCTGACCGCGAAGCGAAGCGTGCTCCCGGAACACCGGAGCCACGTATCGCACGCGAAGCGGCCCGGGGTCGTCGGCGAGACGGGTCGCGGCCACGCGCGCGATCGGGAGCGTCATGTCAGGCCTGAGCGCCAGAAGCTCGCCGTCGGAGTCGAGCAGCCGGAACGGCGCGGCCTCGCTGCCGTGGGCGTCGACGGCCCCGAGGGCTTCGTACGCCTCCACGACGGGCGTCTCGACGGGCGAGTAGCCCCATGCGTCGAAGACCTCGACGACACGCCGCACCACGGCCTCACGCTCAGCGGCCTCGCTCAAGAGCACGTCTCGGAATCCTCGCGGTGTGGTGGGCCGCACGGCGGTCCCTTCCTCTCGAAGCATCTGGCGGCGGCAGCAAGCCGCCCTGGGTCACTATAGCACACTATAGTGATGGAGCAAGCCCTAGTCTTCCCAGACGGTGCCCGGCCCGAGGAGCGCCTTCAGCTCGGCATGCAGTCCCGCAGACGACGCATCTACGCGGCACTCGTCCCCGAGACGCATCCGTTTCACTCGGTCTGGGTACTCGAGCTCCACCACCACGCAGTCGCGCCCAGGGTAGTGCGCGAGGATCTCGCGGAACTGCTCGTAGCCGCCGTTGCCGAGCACCGCAACCGGGGCCCTCACGTGGAGCGTCTTCGGCGGCCGCGCGAACGTGCCGTCGTCGGCCAGGCCGTGGACCTCCTGGACGAGCAGACGGCGGCCGCGGTCGGAGTCCTCGACTTTCGCACGCACGCGCACGATCGCGTCCTCCGCGACCACGTCGCGGAAGCGCTCGTACGCCTGGGAGAACATGAGCGCTTCGCACGATCCCTCGAGGTCTTCGAGAACGAACGAGCACATCAGCTTACCGGCTTTCGTCGCGATGCGCTGCACGTCGCGGACCACGCCGGCGAACCACCCGGTCACGCCGTCCCTGAGCGCCTCTGCGTCGCCGAGCGAGTGCGTGCGGGCCGCCTCGATCAACTCGCGCTTGTCCGAGAGCGGATGGTCGGACACGTAGATCCCGAGCATCTCCTTCTCGAACGCGAGCTTCGTCTGCTTGTCCCACTCGACGCCATCGGGAGGCGGCGCCTCCTCGCCAAGCCCATGCTCCTCGGCCTCGAACAGGTCGAACATCGAGACCTGGCCGCTCTCCTTATCGCGCTGCCGCTTGGCCGCCAGGTCCATCGCGTGGTCCATCAGCTCCATGAGCTGCTTGCGCGTGTAGCCGGTCGAGTCGAACGCTCCGGCCTTGATGAGCGCCTCGACCGTCTTCTTGTTGAGGCTCTTAGCGTCCACGCGCGCAAGGAAGTCGTGCAGCGAGGTGAACGGCCCGCCTTCCTTGCGCGCCGCGACGATCGCCTCCACCACAGGACCGCCGACGCCGCGGATCCCGGCCAGGCCGAACCGGATGGCGCCGCCCGTCGCCGTGAAGTCCTTGCCTGAGGAGTTGACGTCCGGCGGCAGCACCTTGATGCCGGCCGCGTTGCACGCGGCGATGTAGCGGACGATCTGCTCGGTCTTGCCGTTGTAGCTGGTCAGCTGCGCCGCCATGAATTCGAGCGGGTAGTGCGCCTTGAGGTACGCCGTCTGGTACGCGAGCAGGCCGTAGGCCGCCGAGTGGCTCTTGTTGAAGCCGTAGCCCGCGAACTTCTCGATGTCGTCGTAGACGCGCTCGGCGAGCTTGCGGTCGTAGCCGTTCGCGACCGCGCCCTCGACGAAGTCCGAGCGCCACTTGGCCATCTCCTCGGGGATCTTCTTGCCCATGGCTTTGCGGAGCTTGTCGGCCTTCGCGGCGCTGAAGCCGGCCATGTCCATCGACAGGCGCATGACTTGCTCCTGGTAGACCATCGTGCCGTAGGTCTCTTCCAAGATGTGTTTGATGCGCTCGTCGTAGTACTCGACCGGCGCGCGGCCGTGCTTCCGGTTCACGAAGTCCCGCACCATGCCGGATTGGAGCGGCCCAGGCCGGTACAGCGCAAGGCACGCGACGATCTCCGCGAACGACTCCGGTTGCAGGTCCTTGACCAACTGCCGCATGCCCGAAGACTCGCCGAGCTGGAAGACGCCGTCCACGTCGCCTCGCTTGAGCATCGCGAAGGTGTCCGGGTCGTCGAGCGGGATCGAGTCGATGTCGATCGTGACGCCGTGGTTCTCCTCGATGGCTTGCACCGCCTTGGCGATGACCGTGAGCGTGCGCAGGCCGAGGAAGTCCATCTTGAGCAAACCGAGTTCGGCGATGACCGTGCCTTCGTACTGCGTGATGACCGAGCCGCCCTTGGTGTCGAGCTTCACGGGCGCGTGCTCGTGCAGGGGGTCGCGGCAGATGACGACCGCAGCCGCGTGCACGCCCTCGCCGCGGACGTTGCCCTCCAGCGCGCGCGCCGCGTCGACGATGGCCTTTACGTCGCCGCCCGCGTCGTACTCTTCACGCAGGTCGGGGTTCGTCGCGAGCGCGTCGTCAATGGTGGCGTCCGGTCCTTCCGGCACCATCTTCGCGATACGGTCGCCGATCGCGTACGGGTAGCCCAAGACGCGTGCCGCGTCGCGGATGGCCTGCCTCGCCTTCATGGTGCTGTACGTGACCACCTGCGCGACTCGATGCTCGCCGTACTTCTTGCGCACGTAGTCGATGACCTCGCCGCGGCGCTCGTCGTCGAAGTCGATGTCGATGTCGGGCATCTCGGTGCGCTCGGGGTTCAAGAATCGCTCGAAGATCAGTCCGTGCTCGATGGGGTCAAGGTTCGTGATGCCGAGCGCGTAGGAGATGATCGAGCCGGCGGCGCTCCCGCGCCCGGGCCCGACGCCGATGCCGTTGCGCTTCGCCCACTGCACGAAGTCCGCGACGATGAGGAAGTACGCCGACAGCCCCTTCGAGGTGATGACGGCGAGCTCGTTCTCGAGCCGTTCGAGCGCTTCGGCAGGCACCGGCTCTCCGTAGCGTCGCGCCAGCCCCTTCATGCACTCCTCGCGCAAGTGCTCGTCTTCGCTCTTGCCGCCCGGCACGTCGAACACGGGCAGGATGATCTTGCCGAACTCGAGGTCGACGTTGCAGCGCTCCGCGATCTCGGCCGTCATGGCGAGCGCATCGGCGTGCTCCGGAAGCGCCTCCGCCATCTCAGCGGCAGACTTCATGTAGAACTGGTCGGACGAGAAGCGCAGGCGGTCCTCCTCATCCAACGTGCGGCCCGTCTGGATGCAGACGAGGATGTCTTGGACCTTCGCCTCGTCGGCCTTCACGTAGTGGATGTCGTTCGTCGCGACAAGCGGCAGGCCGACTTCGCGCCCGAGGTCTGCCAACGCGCCGTTGATCTCGCGCTGGGTCACGCCGTTGTCAGCGGTGATGCCCTGCTCCTGCACCTCCAGGAAGAAGCGCCCCTCACCGAAGATGCGGGCGTACCGCTCGGCCCAGGCGCGGGCCGTCTGGAGATCTCCGCGCTCCAGGCTCTTCGGGACGATGCCGCTCATGCACGCCGAGGTCGCGATCAGGCCCTCGCTGAACTCCTCGAGCAAATCGAGGTCGACCTGCGGCTTGTAGTAGAACCCGGTCGTCCAAGATTGGGAGACGAGCGCCATCAGGTTCTTGTAGCCCACGTTGTTCTCCGCGAGCAGCAGCAGGTGGTACAGCTCCGGCTTGCCGTCGCGCTTCGTGCGCGCGTGCGGCGTGAAGTAGACCTCGCAACCGATGATGGGTTTGATGGGCGGCCGTCCGGTCTTGTCGTCTCCCCGCACAGCCTGCTTGTAGAACTCGACGGCGCCGAACATCACGCCGTGGTCGGTCAGCGCCAGCGCAGTCTGCCCGAGCTCAGCGGCCCTGTCCAACAGGCGAGAGATCTTCGCATGCCCGTCGAGGACCGAGTACTCGGAGTGCGTGTGGAGGTGGACGAACTGACCGGTCACTGGTGCTCGACCGTCCTTTCGATGGTCCCAAGGCGCTCGATGACTTTGCGGTACCCGCCCGCGCCGTAGTGGACGCAGCGGCTCACGCGGCTGATCGTGGTGGGCGATGCGCCCGTGGCGCGCTGGATCGCCGGGTAGTGGATGCCGCCTGCCAGCATGCGTGCCACCGCAAGGCGCTGCGCCATGTCCTGGATCTCGCGGATGGTGCACACGTCGAGCAGGAACGTGAACACGTCGTCGGGATCATCGAGTCCAGCGAACGCCTCGAGCAGCGACTCGACCTCGGGGGTGCGGATCGATTCCGAAGACATCGTAAGCTCCTCGAAGGCAGACGAGACCACAAGATGACGGGTGTATGCTACCACCCGCCACCGACATGATGAGGGGTCCGGCGGCGAGCGGAGGACAGCTTCTGATGGACGGGCGGGGCGCCGTCACGGCGCGAGCACAAGCTTCGCCACGACACCCGACACGCCGGTGCTCACGACGCCGACGCCGCCGACTACATCCCACCCAAGCACCTGATGCCGCTCATCCTCGATGATCGACTTGGTCGGAGCGGGGACCTCGTACCGGCGCACGAACAGAACGGCGCTGTTCCGCCTCGCAGCCAAGACCGTGGCAGCCAACGCATCGGGAAACGCCTCTCCCGTGCACACGACGAAACGCTCGAGCGAGACTCCGCGTGCCAGCGACTCCCGGACGACCGCGGCAGCCGTATCGTAGCGGGTAGGCCCGCCGAGCCGGACGGTCGACGCGCCTGGCGAGAGGCTCGCAGCGGCCGACACTACGTCGTCGCTCACGACCGTAGCGTCCCCGACGGCGATGATCTCGGCAGGCAGGACGTCTGCGAGGAACGGCTGCGCGTCGGCCGGCAGCTCGGTCCGTCGCGTGAGCAGCACCGGCATGTTCTTGCGAGCCGATAGCACGCCCCCCGCAAGGGCGTCCGGGAAGTTCTCCCCCGTGGCAAGGAGCACGCCGCGAGGCGCCCCCCGCACTGCGGCCATGTATCTCGCGATGGCGACCGATGTGGCATAGCGGTCACTGCCGGCGACCCGCACCACCCGTCGCTGCCTCGTCAACGCCACACCGACCGCCCGCGCGACCGTCTCGGAGACCGCTCCTTCCCCGCCGACCACGACGGCCTCGCGCGCCCCCAACCTCCGGATCTCGTCAGCGACGGCAGCATCGAGCCGATCCTTGCGCACCAGCAGAAGCGGAGCCCTGAGCGACACCGCGAGCGGCGCGGCACACAAGGCGTCAGCGAAGCCCTCTCCCGTCGCCACGACCACCGTGGCTGCGTGGGACGGGAACGCCGCCCGCGAGAGGGCTACCGCGGTCTCGTACCGGTCGGAGCCGGCGAGACGCGATCCACGCGGCGTCATGTCCCGCTGAGCCGCAGCACCGTCCAGCCAGAGGAAGACCTTCGACTCGCTGGCCGTGTAGTCATTGTCGCCTTCGCAGAAGAGCACCGCGGCCCGCCCGTCCGGAAGGCTCAGGCACTGCGGGTTGTTGAAGCGCTCCCACGGCCCTGCAGCGGCCCGCAAGACCCCCTGAGAGGTCCACGAGGCGCCCCCGTCGCGAGACTCGTACCAGACGATGTCGCCTCCTCGCGCCGCGAACGCGCGCTCCCATGCCGTGGCCATCTCGTCGGGCTGGCCGCCTGTCGTCAGGTACGCCTCGAGGACACCGTCCGCTCGCACCAACAGCGTGCCAGCGTCGAAGAGGTGGTCCGTTTCGGCGATAGAAGCGGGTTCGCTGAAGGCTCCCTCGTCCGGCAGCCACCGCACGGATTCCCACCGGCACGCACTGAGGTCATCAGGGTCACCCGACACGAACACGAGGACCGGGCTCCCGTCAGGCAGCACGCGTGCGACCGGCTGGTTGACGTAGCGCCCGTCAGAGCGGTAGGCGACGCACTGTGATTCGAGCGCCGCACGGTCCCGCGGGACAGCGATCGCGTCACCCGCTGCGTTCGTCCACGACCCCGTGCTCGCGTCCCTCCGGAGGTAGTACAGGTTCTGCCGCGCGAACGGCTGCGCCCGCCATGCTTCGTAGTCCAGCAGCGTCGCCACCACGTGCAGGTCGCCATCGGGCTCCGCCCACGAGCTCGCGTACCACCCGTACGCGTCGGCCGCTCCGTCCAGCACCTGTTCAGGCGCAGACCACGTCGCGCACGCATCTCTGCTCTCGACGAGCACCCAGTCGCTGAACAGCCCGCCGTTGGAGCGGAACAGGAGGCGCACGGTCCCGCTCGCGTCGACCGACGGCTGCGGATACGTGCCTCGCGCCTCGACGGGCGTGCCGGACGGATCGGCCGTTCCGAGCATCACAGGACCGAGGACGCTCCAGCGGCTCGCATCGTGAGGCCGCACGCTTCTCGCATGGAGGATCGCCGAGTTGTGCGACCCGAAGAACACGTGGTAGAAGCCTTGCGCGTCTTCGATAATCGCCGGACCTCCGTGCTCGTCGCCGACGAGCGGGTTGTCCGCGATGCGCCACGGTCCCCGCCAGGTGCCTGACACCGGGTCGTAGACGGCGGCGTACGGATCGAACGCCCTGCCCTGGTAGACTACGACGAGCCTGCCGTCAGCTCCGTCGGCCAGCATCTGAGGCCGGATGATGAAGTCTTCGTATACCGCCTGTCCGCTTGCCGCGGTCTCGAAGAAGTCGCGCGGAACAGCAGCCGCCGTGGCTGGGAACGCAAGCACGGCGGCTGCGACGGCGGCAAGCACGCGACGACCCAGCATGATGCGAACCACCTCCCGGAGCAAGGGAACCGGGGCAAGCATAGCAGGACGCGCCGACACGCCGCCGGGAGCTGCGCGACATCACTCGACGTGGTTGACCAAGCTTCCGATGCCCGCGATGCGCACTTCGACGACGTCGCCAGAGCGCATCGGGCCGACGCCCGCAGGCGTTCCCGTGAGCACGACGTCGCCAGGCAGCAGCGTCATGACGTGGCTGATGAAGCTGACGAGCGTGAACACGTCGAAGAGCATGTCGCTCGTACTGCCGTGCTGTCTGAGCTCGCCGTTCACGTACGACTCCACGACCAGGTCCCGCGGGTCGACGTCTGTCTCGATCCACGGACCGAGCGGGCAGAACGTGTCGAAGCCCTTCGCGCGCGTCCACTGGCCGTCTTTGCGCTGCAGGGGACGCGCGGTCACGTCGTTCGCGCACGTGTAGCCGAGGATGCTGCGCTGCGCCTCGACGGGCGACGCGCGGTGCGTGCGGCGTCCGATCACGGCCGCGAGCTCGGCCTCATAGTCCACCGCGTCGAGTCCTTCGGGCACGCGGATCTTGCCGTGCGGGCCGGTCACCGCCGTCGGCGGCTTCAGGAAGATGATCGGCTCCTCCGGCAGCGCATGGCCCATCTCGAGGGCGTGCTCGCGGTAGTTGACGCCGACGCAGACGATCTTGGTCGGGATCACGGGCGGCAGGAGCTGCGCCTGCGGCAACGGCACGACCCCTTCAGGCTCCCAGGCGGCGAACGGCTCATCCGAGATGAGCGTGACGCTCCCCTCGTCCGCCAAACCGTACCGGACGTCCTCGTCGTGGAACACGCGAACGACCCTCATCGCCCACCCCGTTCGCAGGTCAACGTGCAGCCCCCACGCCTTTCAGATTCGCTCAGACTGCCCGGTTTCCTGCCTCGGGTGCATCAGGCCGTACTCGACCGAATCGACGAGCGCCTCCCACGACGCCTCGATGATGTTCTCCGACACGCCGACCGTGCCCCAGCTCTTCTCGCCATCGCTCGACTCGATGAGCACGCGGGTGACGGCGGCCGTGCCCTTCTTCTCGTCGAGCACGCGCACTTTGAAGTCGGTGAGCTCGATCGCGTCGAGCGCCGGATAGAACCGGCCGATGGCGATGCGCAGCGCCTTGTCGAGAGCGTTCACGGGGCCGTTGCCCTCGGCAGTGGCGATGAACCGGTGGCCGCCGACGTGCACCTTGATGGTGGCCTCGGTCATCACCTTGCCGTCTTCCCGCTTCTCCATGATCACGCGGAACGACTCGAGCCGGAAGAACGGCTCGTAGGTGCCGAGCGACTTGCGCAGCATGATCTCCAGAGACGCATCCGCCGCTTCGAAGGTGTAGCCCTGGTGCTCGAGGCGTTTGATCTCGTCGAGCATGCGGCTCGTCTCGGGGTCGTCGACCGACAGCGTGATGCCCATCTCGTGCGCCTTGAGCACGAGCGACGCCCTGCCTGCAAGCTCGCTCACCACCACGCGCGCCATGTTCCCGACGAGCGCCGGGTCGACGTGCTCGTACGCCTCCGGCAGGCGCGCCGCGGCGCTTGCGTGCACGCCGCCCTTGTGCGCGAACGCGCTCGCGCCGACGTAGGGCTGGTGCGGGTTGGGCGAGATGTTCGCGGTCTCCGCGACGAAGTGGGAGACCTCGGTGAGCAGCCGCAATTGGTCGTCGGTGACGCACTCAAGCCCCATCTTGAGCTTGAGCGCGGGGATGATGGCCGTCAGGTCGGCGTTGCCGGCGCGCTCGCCGTAGCCGTTCATCGTGCCCTGCACGTGCGTGCAGCCCGCGTCGACTGCGAGGAGCGAGTTCGCCACCGCGCAGCCGCCGTCGTTGTGCGCATGGATGCCGAGGGGCGCATCGACCTCGTTCGCCATCGTGAGAACGATGCGGTGCACCTGCTGCGGCAGCGTGCCGCCGTTCGTGTCGCAGAGCACGACCGCGTCGGCTCCCGCCTCAGCGGCCGCCCGGCAGACCTCGATCGCGTAGCCTGCGTTGTGCAGGTAGCCGTCGAAGAAGTGCTCGGCGTCGAAGAACACCGTCTTGCCGTGCGATTTCAGGTACGCGACGCTTTCGCGCACCATGCGCAGGTTCTGCTTAAGAGACGCCTGCAACGTCTCCGTCACGTGCAGGTCCCACGCCTTGCCGAAGATGCAGAGCGCGTCGCAGCCCGTGTCGAGGAGCGCCTGCAGCCCAGCGTCGCGCTCCGGCGCAAGGTCTTTGCGGCAGGTGGCGCCGAACGCCACGATGGTCGCATTGGAGAGCGCAAGACCGCGCGCCCGCTCGAAGAACTCCATGTCCTTGGGGTTGGAGCCGGGAAAGCCGCCCTCGATGTAGCGGATGCCGAGGTCGTCGAGCCGCTGCGCGATGCGCAGCTTGTCCTCCACCGAGAGGGACATGCCCTCCCGCTGCGTCCCGTCGCGAAGCGTCGTATCGTAGAGGACGACCACTACACCCGCTCCAGCCACTCCTCGTATGCAGGCTCCTCGCCCCGCACGACGCGGAAGAAGGTCTTCTGCAGCTCGAGCGTGACCGGCCCGGCGTCGCCGATCACACGCCCGTCGACCGAGCGCACCGGGACGACCTCGGCGGCCGTGCCCGTCATGAAGACCTCATCGGCCGCGTAGAGGTCGGTGCGGACGAGCGACTCCTCGATGACCGGATAGCCGAGGTCGTCGGCGATCACCATGATCGAGTCGCGGGTGATGCCCTCGAGGATGCCATCGGAGACGGGCGGCGTGGAGATCACGCCGTCACGCACGACGAAGATGTTCTCCCCGGTGCCCTCGCAGACCTTGCCCTCCTCGTTCAGGAGGATGGCCTCGTTGTAGCCGTGGCGGTTCGCCTCGACGCGCGCGAGCGAGGAGTTGAGGTAGTTGCCGGTGGCCTTGATCGCCGGCGGCAGCGAGTTGATGCCGCGCTGGCGCCACGACGAGATGCCGACGTCGACGCCGCGCGTGAGCGCCTCCTCGCCCATGTAGGTCTCCCACGGCCACGCGGCGATGGCGATCTGCACAGGAGCGGGGATCGGGTCGAGGCCCATCACGCCATACCCACGGAACGCGATCGGGCGGATGTAGCACTCGGGGAGTTTGTTCGCACGAACGGTCTCTTTGACGGCCTCGCACAGCTCGTCCACGCTCATCCCGAGGTCCATCATGAGCATCTTCGCGGAGCGGTCGAACCGCTCCATGTGGTCGCGCAGCCGGAAGATCGCCGGGCCGTCGGCGGTAGCGTAGCACCGGATGCCTTCGAAGACGCCGGAGCCGTAGTGCAGCGCGTGCGTCAGGACGTGGACAGTCGCCTTCTCCCACTCGACGAGCTCGCCGTCCATCCAGATGTAGTCGACCCTCGGCAGACCAGCCATCGCGCTCCCCTTCCGACTCGCCGGCATACAGCGGTGCGAATCGTAATAGTAGCGCGTATCAGGCCGTGCGCGAACAGTTCGCATGGATACGGCCGTGAACGGTCCAGGGCCGGGTCAGTACGTGATGCCCACGCCTTCGGTCGTGCCGCCTTGGTCCCACCGGTGGCACCCGCTCTGCAAGCACACTCCGTCGGCTGAAGCGTCGGGCACGTCGTAGGTGCCGCCGTACACGAACTTCTCGGTCCGCGAGTTGTAGTGCGGGAAGTCATCGAGGTGCACCCCGGGGCCTTTGTCCACGAACGCGTCCTGCGCGTGGCACCACCACAGACAGTCCCGCGTGTCGTAGCCCGCGACACGGGTGACCTCGGACGACGCGCCCTGCGCGGAGAATGGGATCGGCCCGGTCGACTCGTGCAGGCTTCGCAACGGGTGCGTCTTTAGGAACGTCGTCGTGCTTCCTTCCACGGAGGTCACGAGGTCTTCCGAGTTCATCGCCCACATCGGGTGGCACTGCGTGCAGTACGCGACCGCGACGTACGCCCCTGGCTCCCAACGGTCGCCGTTCGACGTCGTGAGCGTCGCGGTGGCCTCGATGAGACGGCGCACCTCGCCGCCCGCGAAGTCAGAAGCCACGTCGCTCCTGATGGCGAACGCCTTCAGGTTCTTTTCTACGCGCATCCCGAAGTACGAGAAGGTGCCGCCCGCGAACTCGAACACGCCCGAGCCGTGCACGGCGTGGCACCGCGTGCAGGTCGCGCCGCCCGCGGCCTGATGGCCGTGGTCGTCCTCGTTCAGGTACAGGTTCTTGTCGCCGCCGTACAGGACGATGCCGCCGATCGCCGTCTCGATGTGGCAGTAGGTGCACGAGTCCGCCACGGAACCACGGAGCAGCAGCTCCGACGGCGAGCCGGGCACCGCCACGCCCGTGGTCATGCTGCCCTCCGGCGTGCCGTCGTCGGTCTGGTACCACCCGGCGAGGTGCACTGCGTGGCAGACTCCGCACTTGCGCGTGGTCGTGCGGTAATCGCGGTGCGGCGTGTCGGAGGTGCCGTAGTTCGGGTCCCCTGGCGCCGAGCCCGGATCCCAGTCGATGTACGGGTAGTCGGCGGCAGAAGCCGGGGCTGCCACGAGGACGGCAGCGGCCGCTGCGACCAGTGCGAGAAGCAAACGCCTGCGCATGAACACCTTCCCCTCCCACCTGTGAGCGTCACGCGTTTTCATGTGATTCTAGAAACAATCAGGTTCCTCAACAAGTCGCGCGGCAGCTGCCTCGACCTGCGGCCCCGGGCGGCGCACGCGACGCCACGCAAGCGCTCCGAGAAACAGTGCGACTATCGCCGCTACGGCGAGCACCGCGCACCACGGGGCTCGGAACCGCCGCACCGGCAGCGCCGCCCCACTGCTCCCAGGAATCTCGAACAGCTGCACGCGGCCGTTCCGGGTGTCGGCTACGGCGAACCGGTCACTAGCGGGATCGTACGCCACGCCGCTGGGGTACTGGAGCAACCCGTCCGCGACGCCCCCTTCCCCATGCTTCGCGATCTCACGCCCTGTCCGGCCGTCGAGCACGACCAGCGAGAAGCCGAACGGGTCGCTGAAGACCACCCGGCCGGCGCCGTCTACGGCCATCCCGCTTGCAAGCTCGAACGTACCGGCGGCTGCGCTGGCCTCCGCGGCCGCCGTCGAGCCGCGCGATCCGACACCGGCGGCGATCCAGCGAAGCGTGCCGTCTGCGGCGTACGCCTTCACGCGGCCGTTCTGCGTGTCCGCGACGTACAGCGTGCCGTCGGGGCCGAACGTCACCCCATGCGCCACGTCGAAGTCGTACGGCCCGCGACCGCGCGTGCCCCACGTCTTGACCGTCCCGTCTCGCTCGATGACGGCCACTCCGTACAGCGTCGAGACGGCGACCCGACCGCCACGCACCGCCACATCCAACGGCGACGGGACGCGCCATTCCTTGCTCACGCGGCCGCTCTCGTCGAAGCGAAGCACCGCGCCGCGCCCGTAGTCGGCGACGTACAACGAGCCGTCATCGCCGGCGCCGATGCCCTCGGGACGGACCAGGACCGACGGGTGGCCGGTCGCCGGCACGCCCCCGACCACCCTGCGCAGCGCCCCCGACTGCGAGAAGCCGAGCACCCTGCCACGACCGGGATCCGTCACCCAGAGCGTGCCGTCGGCCCCGAACGCGACGTCCGTCGGCGACTGGAGCTGCTCGGCCGCCGAAGGCCCGTAGCCGTAGATCGAGCGAATCCAGCGCATGCCGCCGCTCCGGGTCGCCTGCACGTCCAGCCCTTTCGGGGTCAAGACCTGCACGAGCATCGCGATCAACACGCCGAACGCCGCGACGGCCAGCAGGATCAGCGCGACCATCGCATTGCGCAGCCTTCGGATCTGTTGGACGCTCGCACGCTCCTCGCTCATCGAGCAGCCTCCAACGACCGCAGCACCTCCAGTGCAGGCAGGAAGCCTGGCACGAACCGCAGCGCTGCCTCTGCGTCGCGCCGCGCAGCCGGCGCATCGCCGAGCGCCGCGTGCGCCTGTGCGCGCAGGGCGAGAGCGTCTGCCATCGTTGGATTCTCTGCCAGGGCGACATCGAGCCACTCCACCGCCCGGGCCCACGACCGAGCGTCGAGCTCGACGCGCGCGGCTTCGAGCGCGGCGTCGACGAGATCGGCGGAGTACGCCTTGGATTCCGCACCGGTCTTGGCCAGGATTTCGCGCCGCCGACGGGTCACGGAGTCCACAACCCGCTCGAACGCTTCGACGGCTTCTTCGCGTCGACCTTGCTTGAGAAGCACGCGACCCAAAGCCAGGAGGATCGGCGGGGACTCACCCTCAGCGGCCAGTCCTCGCCTCGCGGCCGCCTCGGCCTCGCCGACGTCGCCCGCGTCAGCCACGGCCATGACGTACGCCGCCCAGTCGCGCTCGGTGCCAGCACCGGAGCGCAGGGCCTCGCGCGCTGCGTACAGCCGGCGCTCGACTTCGCTTCGAGGCACGGGCCGGGACTGAGCGCGATACACCAGGTACGCGCCGAGAGCAAGATCCGCGATGAGCAGCAGCGCAAGCGCTACGCCCAGCCGGCGGATGCTCGACGGATCCATGGCTCCCCCGTGCGTCAGATCCGCTCCGCCACCAGGTCGCCCATCGCGGCGGTGCCGACCGTGCGCTGCGGAAGCGTCGTTTCGTCGGCGATGTCGCGGGTGCGCCAGCCATCAGCGAGCACGCCGTCGATGGCCGCCGCAAGCGCGTCGGCGGCCTCGTGCATGCCGAACGAGTGCCTCAGCATGAGCTCCACGGACAGGAGCATCGCGAGCGGGTTCGCGACGCCCTGCCCGGCGATGTCGGGCGCGCTGCCGTGGCTCGGCTCGTACAGCGCCGTCCCGTCGCCGAGCGACGCGCTCGCGAGCATCCCGAGCGAGCCGGTGAGCATCGAGGCCTCGTCCGACAGGATGTCGCCGAACATGTTCTCGGTGAGCACCACGTCGAACTGCGCCGGGTGGCGGATGAGCTGCATGGCGGTGTTGTCGACCAATTGGTCGAGGAGCTCCACGTCCGGATACTCTGCCTCGTGCACGCGGTGGACGACCTCGCGCCACAGGCGGCTCGACTCGAGCACGTTGGCCTTGTCGACGGAGTGCACGCGCCTGCGCCGCGTCCGCGCGGCCTCGAACGCCACGCGCGCGATCCGTTCGATCTCGAACTCGGTGTACACGCACGTGTCGTAAGCGCGCATCCCGCGCGCGCCGCCCGTGCCAGCGCCCTCGACCTCGCGCTCACGCGCGCGCGGACCGAAGTACAGCCCGCCGGTGAGCTCGCGGACGATGAGCATATCGACGCCCTCGAGCGCCTCGGGCTTGAGCGTGCTCGCGCCTTTGAGCGGCTCGAAGATGCGCACAGGCCGGAGGTTCGCGAACAGCCCCAGCGCCTTGCGGATGCCGAGCAGCCCCTGCTCGGGGCGCGGCTTGTCGGGGTCGGTGGTGTCCCACTTCGGCCCACCGATGGCTGCGAGCAGGACAGCGTCCGCGGCCTTCGCGGCCGCGAGCGTCTCGTCGGGCAGCGCCGTTCCGGTCGCGTCGATCGCCGCGCCGCCCAGCAGCGCCTCCGTGAACTCGAAGCGGACGCCGAAACGTCGGTGGATGGCCTCGAGCACCTTGACCGCCTCAGCGGTGATCTCGGGGCCGATGCCGTCGCCCGGCAGCAGGCAGATGCGGTAGGTCGCCTGCGGCGCGCTCACCGCCCCGCCACCTTCTCCCGCGCGTACGCGACGAGCCCGCCGCGCTCGATGATCTCGCGGATGAACGGCGGGAACGGCTGCGCCTGCCACGACTGGCCTGTCGAGAGGTTCGTGATGACGCCTCTGTCGGCGTCGATCGCGACCCGGTCGCCAGTGCGGATGCCGTCGACGGCATCCGGCGCCTCGAAGATCGGCAGCCCGGTGTTGATGGCGTTGCGGTAGAAGATGCGCGCGAAGCTTTTCGCGACGACGGCCGCGACGCCAGCGTGCTTGATGGCGATGGGAGCGTGCTCGCGGGACGACCCGCAGCCGAAGTTCTCCTCAGCCACCAGGATGTCGCCTGGCTGGACCTTCTGCACGAACGCCGGATCGAGGTCCTCGAGGCAGTGCGCCGCGAGCTCGTCCGGATCGCTCGTGTTGAGATACCGGGCCGGGATGATCACGTCCGTATCGATGTCGCGGCCGTAGCGGTGTGCGGTTCCCTCGAATCTCATCGCGCGCCTCCTCGCTGCCGGAGTGCGGGGATTGTACCACGCGCGCGAGGCCGCACGGGAACTCGCCGACCGCCTCAGTGGCACGCCTTGCAGTAGTTCCCGGCGCGCGCGTACGGGCTGCGGCCGTGGCAGCCGCAGCCGGCCTGCCCGCCCTGAGGCGTCGAGCGCCCGTGCTCTTTGCGCCACCAGTCGCCGGTCCCATGGCCCCAGGCGCCGAGGCCAGGGGCCTTGACCGAGTGGCACTTCCCGCACTCGACGTAGGTGTGGCATCGCCAGCACAGCTGCTTCTTCTCGAAGCCCGCCTGCCGCGCATGCTCGCCGTCGAGGAAGTCCTGCGGATGCGGCATGCGAAGCCCATGGCACGCGTCGCACGTGCGCTGATCGTGGCAGCCGCCGCAGTCGGTCACCGGCGGCAGGTGGACGAACGAGAACGTCCGTCGAGAGCGCGCCGCGAAGGCGGTGTCTTTCGTGTGGCACGTGGCGCACTCGGCTGGAGCCTTCGTGCCGTCATGGCACGTGACGCAGGTGTTCATGGACACGCCCTGGGCCGCGTCACGATGGCCGGCGTTCTTGTGGCAGTCCACGCACGGCACCCCGCTGCGCACCGGCTCGGCGTGCGACATCCTGACACCGGTGTCCGTGGACTCGACCGTCCTTTCGAGGACGGAGCGATGGCACCCGAGGCATCGCCGGCTCGGCACGGCCCCGGCCCCTCCCGCCGGATCCGACCCGGTCGCGTACCTGATGCCGAACCTGACCCGCGCAGCCACGTTCGAGGCCACGCCCAGCGGGAGCGGGTCTTCGTGGCACCGGACGCATCGGACCTTCGCATGGATCGCCCCGCGCGCGGCCGTGTCTGTCGCGTCCTGCGACCCGGCCGCGATATGCGCGGTCGCCAGGTTGCCGTGACACGACGCGCAGAACTCGTCGGTCCCCGTGCCGACATAGCCGACGGCCAAGGCCGCCGCCGCGAGAAGGCCGATGAGGATCCAGGGCGTACGAGCCGGCCGTGTGGCCCGGCCTGGAGCGCTCTTCGGCACCGCCCGGCTCGGCACCTGCCGCGGCGGCTTCGGAGACGGGAGCACGAGCAGCGCGATGACGGTGACGATGATGAGCAGCAGCAGCGCGAGGGCAGCCAGCAAGAGCAGCGCCGCGCTCAGGTTCGCCGTCGGAGCGGCGATGACCTCGCCGATCAGCCCGACGAGCCGCTGGATCTCGTGCCACAGCGCGCTCACGGAGCACCCTCCAGCCCGATGTCCTGCGGCCGCGGCAATGGCGCCGAACCCTGCGTCGAACCCGGATGCACGTGCTTCTCGTGGCACGTCCGGCAGTCCCTTTGGATGTGGCAGGACAGGCACGTCGGGTCCGACGCTGACGACGCCTCCGCGGAGTGGCGAGCGAGGAAGCCCTCGGGGTGCGGCATCGGGACTCCGTGGCATCCGTCGCAGAGTGCGGGCTCGTGACACGAACGGCACTGCGCCTTCGGACCCTTCGCTAGCGCGCCGTGGGTGCGCCCGAAGTCCGCCGGGTGCGGGAGGTCGACGCCGTGGCATCGCGTGCAGTAGCCCGCCGGGTGGCACGTGGCGCACCACTCAAGCGTGCCCATGCCGTGCGTCTTCGCCCAGTTCGCGCCGTGCGTCACCTGCCATGGCCCCTTCGCGAGCCGCTCTCGCTCAGCGTGCTCGACGTGGCAGGCGTCGCATCCGACGGGCGCGTCGGAAGAACGATGGCACGACACGCATTCCTCCATGACCGGCTGCCTGCTCCAGCGAAGCGCCGTGCCGTGGGCGTCCACACCGTGGCAGTCCCCACACGCGCGATCCGCAGCGCAGGAACGGTGGTCGATGCGGATGCCTTTCGACTCAGACGGCCCCGCGACGGCCTGCTCGTGGCAGCGCAGGCATGCGCTGCGGTCGACGGGCGCAGACGCGACGGACACGCCCCGCCCAGCAAGGGCTGCAGGATACATCACGAACAGCTCGCGGGCCTTGAACGAGGGCCAGTCGGCGACGCCGTGCGCGAGGTGGCACCGGTAGCAGGACAGACGCGCGTGCGCAGGCGGGACCTGCGCAGCGCGGGAAAGACCGCGATGGCAACCCGCACAGGCCGCGCGGATCGAGCCCCCAGCAACGACCAGCGCGGCGATCATGGCCACGCCGATGACGACGGTGAGCGCCTGAGCCTGGCCCGCGGATCGACGAGGATGGTTCTTTGCAGCGCCCGAGTGGTCTTGAAGCGGTTGCATCGTGTCCTGACCGTCTGCTGATCACTGCGCATGGTATATGAGAGGGGCGAGGCCTGGAGGACCAGGCCTCGCCCTCGCAGTCCATCACGCATGCAGTGCGCGAAGGACCCTGTGGCCTTGGTGGCTAGAACGTGACGTTCACGCCAGCCGTGGCGTCGTTCGGCGCACCTGTCGAGCCGTTCGTGTGGCAGCGCAGGCACACGCCGTCCGCGGCACCGTCAGCCACGCTGTGCGAGCCGGCGGGCTTGCCAGTAGCCGAGTTGTGGTCGTCCAAGATGCCGATGTTCGCGTCGTTGACGCCCCATCCAGACACCAGGAACATGGCGTTGCCGTTCGTCCAGTGCGGGAACGACCACGCCACGACGCCGCCCGAGCCGCCGTAGGAGGTCGACACGCGGGTGTCACCAGCAGCGTGGCACGAACGGCAGGTCTGCGCGTCGGCCCACGCCACACGCCCGCTGTAGTTGGCGCCGTTAGCGACGAAGGTCGCCTCTGCGGCCTTCAGCGGGTGGTTCTTGTACGAGACCGAACCGAAGTTCGTCGAGCCATTCCAGTAGCGGAAGTAGCCCGACGCCGTGATGGTGGTCTCAGACGCATCCGAGAACGTCTTGTGGCAACGCGTGCAGAACGCGGTGACCTGGATGTCGCCGTTGGCCGCACCCGATGCGGTGAAGACGGTCGCCGGCTGGACGATCGCGTTCAGCGTCGCAGCGGCTTCGGTCTGGACTCCACCGGACACGTTGCTGACCAGATTGCCGTTCGCCTTCAGGATCTTGCCGGCGATGTAGCCCTTGAACGTGTCGGCGCCGTGGACGGCGTGGCAGTCGGCGCATTCGGCCGACGTGCTGCCGTTGTGGCCGTACACGTCATCGACCTGATAGTTCGATGCCACGGCGTTGTAGATCTGCAGACCAGCAACGTTCGAGGTGATGTGGCAGTACGTGCATGCGTCGGCCACGGACGAGCGCAGCAACAGCTGCGTCTCTGCGGCGCCTGTCGGATCCGGGCCGAACTGCCCGGCCGCAGCGTTGGAGGGCGCGGCAGCGTGCACCGAGTGGCACACCGCGCACTTCTCGGTCGTCAGCTGGTAGTTCTGGTGCGGGCCGCCCGTGCCAACGTTGTTGCCACCGGCGTTCCATGTAATGTACACCGGGCCGATGGCGTACGCAGACGCAGCGAAGGCCAGCACCATGACCGCGACAGCCGCGACCACGATGGTCGTCTTACGAATCATGTGCGTACCCCTCTCATTGACGTAGCGATTCATTGCGAGCCTAGCACCTCCTTTCGCTTAAGAATCCTGCACGCTCCTTATCGAAGCGAAGCATCCGTGCTCGCGACCATTATCGGCTCAAGTTCAGCGTTGCACAAGCCTTCACGCCTGGGCCGACGACGAAAGGTCTGCAGGCTGCCGCTCATCGGCATCCTCTGTCCGTTCATCAGCAGCGCTTCGGCGACGCCGCCTGCTGGTCACGGCGAGAATCGCAGCGAGCACGAGCAGTACGAGCGGGCCGTAGCACGCCCACGCCGGACCCGTCCACGCACGGCGCAACGCGGCGCCCGGGCCGCCGCCGCTGCCCTCGATCCGCACGATCTGCACGCGCCGGTTCGCCGTGTCTGCGACGACGTACCAATCGCGCGCCGGATCGTAGTCGATCGAGGTGGGGTAGGCGAAATATCCGTCCTTCTCCCCGAACTCGCCCCAGCGCTTGAGCACGTGCCCGTTGCGCGTGTCGATGCTCATGATCGCGAACTCGAAGGGGTCGGTCACGAGCAACCGCCCAGCAGCGTCGAAGGTCATGCCGGTGGGTATCTGGAACGGCTTCTTCGCCGCCGTCTCCTCGACGCTCGCCTTGGCGAAGCGGGCGGCCTCCGCGGGGCTCGGGTAGACCCACTTCAGCACCCCGCGCTCGTCGTAGGCCTTCAGACGATGGTTCTGGGTGTCAGAGAAGTACAGCGTCCCGTCGGGCCCGATGGCTGCGCCCCGCACCACGTCGAACTGGTCTTCCTTCGAGCCGCCAGAGCCCCAGTACGAGATCACGTTGCCTTGCCGGTCGTACACCGCCACGCCGAAGCGCGACCCCACCGCCACACGGTCGCCGCGGACGGCGACTTCCATCGGCAGCTGCACCTTCCACTCGCGGACGAGCCGGTTGTCGGGGGTCAGCACCACGATGCGGTCGTGCGCGAAGTCGCAGACGTACAGCTCGCCGTTCTCCGCCACGTCGAACGACTGCGGGAACATCGCTCCGGGGCCTAGGGTGAGGATCTGCTTGAACGTCCCGGCCGGCGTGAACCCGACGATCTGGAAGCGCTGCGAATCGGCCACCCAGATCGTCCCGTCAGGACCGACGCCGACGTCGGTGGGGCCGCCGAACTGCTGGTCTTCTCCAGTCCCCCACCCGTAGATCGAGCGTACCCAGGTGAGCCCTTCCGGAATCTCCTCGGTGGACGGACGGCCCACGGGAGTCGCGATGCGCACCACGAACGCCAGGACGGCGATGAGGAGGAAGAACAGCACCACGAGCCCGCCGGCGAGGATCAGGCGCGTCCGCCGCGCCCGCTCGTACGCACGCTCGTCTTCGCGCTCGTCACGCTCCGGCGAACCGGAGGCGGCCACGATGTCGCGATCATCGCTCACTTGGCTGCACCCGCCTTCTTGAGTCCGTCGAGAGCCGGCTGGAAGCCGGGGATGTACTTCAACGCCTGCCGGAAGTCGGCCGTCGCGGAGGCCGTCTCGGAAAGCTCCAGGTAAACATTGCCCCGGAACACGAGCGCGTCTGCCGACGCGGGCTCTTCTGCCAGCGACTTGGTGAGCGCTTCGGCGGCCTCCTGCCACTGCTTCTTCTCCGCCAGCAGCTGCGCCTGGAAGTAGTACGCCGACGCGAGGACCTTGCCCTTGATCACGCGTGGATCAGGAAACGTCGCCTGCTCGGCCAGACGCGCAAGCTCCTTCTGGCGGAACGCGAGCCCTGAGTCGATCGCCTTCTTGACGAGCTGCTCGGCCTCGCCGCGATCGCCGCGTGCGTGCGCGAGCCTGGCCCGGACGTAGAGGATGTCGACGACGTCCTTGCCGACGGCCTTCTCCGCCTGCGCGATCACCGCTTGGGCCTTCGAGTACTGCTTCGCAGCGACGAGGGCGAGTATGTAGTCCGCCCAGGCCTCTTCAGACTTCGGCTTCTCCTTGACCACACGCTCGAGCATGACCAGCTGCCGCTCCACGAAGGTCCTCGGCGTGTCCCGCTGCGGCAGTACCGTGGCGATGGCCCAGAGAATGGCGGCGAGCATCACGATGACTGTGCCCAGCAAGGCGATGACGAGCATGCGATTCCCGCGTTGCAGGCGGGCAAGATCCCTCGAGACGACTCTCGACATGTGAACCTTTCCACGAGACGGCGTGCGGTATTGTAGCAAAGCGCGTGCCGCGCGGACCGTGATCAGCGGACGAGCGCGGCCTCTGCAGCACGGACCGCCTCTGCCAGCTGCTGATCGACGGCGGCAGCGTCGCGAACGAGCGCGATCTCGCGCCTGGCCTGCTCCGTCCGGCCCATCTGCGCGAGCCACAGCGCCCGCTCCGCCCTCGCGACCGGGAACGCCGGCCAGCGCCGGAACGCTTCATCGAACGCCGGCTCGATCTCGGCCTCGGACGCGCCGTAGAAGACGAGCGTGCGGGCGGCCTCGAGCGCGTACCAGGGATCGCGCCGGTCCAGCGACGCCGCCCGGCGCGCGGCGGCGAGGTCCGCCATCGGCTCGACGGCCGGAGCCTGGACGCGCACCGCCCACCCGCTGTGGAGCGAAGCGAGGTGCCAGAGATGCGGGTCCAGGCGCCACGCGCGGGCGGCGGCCAGCGACGCGCGCGCCAGCGACGGGGACCGCGAAGCGCTCGCGGCCTCGAACGGCAACCGCGTGCCCGCGTTGAGCGCGAGCAGCAGCGACGCGACCGCCGATGCGTACACGACCGGCCGGAGCCACATCTGCCGGCTGGGCGGCTGCTGCGAAGAGCGGGTGGATGCGTTCACGGGTGCGAGGGACGCACCCAGCACCAGCGCGAACGCAGGCAGCACCTGCAGCGCCGCCGGAGCGGTGAGGAACACCGCGAAGGCCATGGAAGCGCCCCACGCGCTCGCAACGGCGACGGACGGCCTTCCCGGCGCCCGCCAGGCGCGCACGATCGCGGCGGCCAGCGCGGCGAACAGCGCGGCGCCGATCAGGCCGGACGAGACGGCGACCCACGCGAGCGCGCTGTGGGGGTCGGCGCTTCCCGGGCCGAGCGCGAGGTGCGTGCCCTGCCGCAGGCGTTCGAGATCGAGCACGGAAGCCGCGCCAGGGACGAAGCCGTCTGGCCCGTATCCGAGCAGGAGCCGTGCCGCCACCGCCCACGCGGTCGCCAGCCACATCTGCGGGCGCTCGCCGAGCGCGGCGGCGGTCAGGCTCGACGCGATCTCATCTCGGGAGAACACCGCCGCGCCCACCACGGCCACAGCCACCACGCCGATCCTCGCCAGCCATGCGGCCTGCGGCTTCCGCGCTACGGCGGGAGCCCATACGACGAGCAGCCAGATCGCTGCAACCGCCGCCGCCACGCGGCTGCCTGCCGCAGCGAGGACCGCCACAGCCGCGGGAGCCAGGATCCGGCCAGCCGTGCTCCACGGCCGGCCTTGCTCCACCAGCAGCAACGGCAGCAACAGTACGACGAGCTCTCCGAGATACGTCGAGTTCGGGAGCAGCCCATGCGCGCTTCCCGACGCGACGAACTGCGGGACAGCGAAGATCACCTGCAGCGCGACCACCGCCACGGCGGCGCGGCTGAGCAGATGGGCGAGCCGCTCGCCGAGGGCCGCGGCTGCGAGGCCCACCGAGGCGAGCGCTGCCAACGTGAGCGCCCCGAGCATGTTCGTCGGCTCTCCGACGAACGCCGACCACCCCCGCCCCGAGAACGCAGCGCAGGCCAGCGACCAGACGACGAAGGCGGCACCGAAGAGTGCGACCGCCCGGACCGGCCGCTCGATCGGGACGCCCTCGCGAACCACTACGTACGCTGCGTACGCGCCCGCAACGCCCGCGCCGACGGCCGCGGCGTCCACTGCCGTCGCGGCATCGGTCCCTGCAAACTGCAGCGCCAGCGGGCTGAGCGCGCACGCGACGAGGACGACGCTCGTCCGGTCCGGTCCTGCCTCCCGCCCCGGCCTGCCCGGCCGTCTGGTTCCGGATCCGTGACGCCGCTCCCCCACAGCGACCTCCCGCTACGCCAGGTCCTCCGGCAGCGCGATGCGGCCGGCGACCGCCGTCGCGGCCGCGACCGCCGGGCTTGCGAGGTAGACCTCGCTCGTGGGGTCGCCCATGCGGCCGACGAAGTTGCGGTTGGTGGTCGCGACGGCGCGTTCACCTGCCGCGAGGATGCCCATGTGCCCGCCGAGGCACGGGCCGCACGTCGGCGTCGAGACCGCCGCCCCTGCGTCGAGGAACACGTCGATGAGCCCCTCGTGCATCGCGTCGCGGTAGATCTGCTGGGTGGCTGGGATGACGATGAGCCGCACATCGCGGTGCACGCGCCGCCCGCGCAGGATCTCGGCCGCGACCCGCAGGTCCGCGAGGCGGCCGTTCGTGCACGAGCCGATGACGACCTGGTCGACCCGCACGTCGCGCGCCTCGCGCACCGGACGCGTGTTGCTCGGCAGGTGCGGGAACGCGACCGTCGGCTCGATGGACGCTGCATCGATCTCGAACACGCGCGTGTACTCGGCGTCCGGGTCGCTTTCGAACTCCGCCCACTCGCGCTCCGCGCGGCCGCGCACGTACTCGCGCGTGACTTCGTCGACCGCGATGATGCCGCTCTTGCCGCCGGCCTCGATCGCCATGTTGCAGATGGTCATGCGGCCGTCCATGTCGAGCGCAGAGATGGCGCTGCCGGTGAACTCCATCGCCTGGTAGAGCGCGCCGTCCACGCCGATCATGCCGATGACGTGCAAGATGACGTCTTTCGCGCTCACCCAGGGCCCGAGCTCGCCCTCGACGACGAACTTGAGCGAGGAAGGCACCTTGAACCACGCCTCGCCCGTGGCCATGCCCACGGCGGCGTCCGTCGAGCCGACGCCGGTCGCGAAGGCGCCGAGCGCGCCGTAGGTGCAGGTGTGGCTGTCCGCGCCGATGACGACGTCGCCCGGCACCACCACGCCTTGCTCGGGCAAAAGCGCGTGCTCGACGCCCATGCACCCGATCTCGTAGTAGTGCGTGATGCCCTGCTCGCGCGCGAACTCGCGCACCATCTTGGCCTGCTCGGCGCTCTTGATGTCCTTGTTCGGGGTGTAGTGGTCAGGCACGAGCGCGATCCGCTCCGGGTCCCACACCCGCTCGACGCCGATCTTGCGGAACTCCTTGATGGCGATCGGAGCCGTGACGTCGTTGGCGAGCACGAGGTCGAGCCGGCAGCTCACCAGCTGCCCCGGCACGACCTCATCGAGCCCCGCGTGGGCGGCCAGTATCTTCTCCGTGATGGTCATCGGACGCGGCATCGGAAATCCTTTCTCCAGACGCGTTTCGCGCTCGCATGTCGCGGTCTGCGTATTGTACGCGAAATCCCCGAGGCTCTGCTGGGCGGGGTTGCGTTTTTGCACCATTCTGCTATGATGCAACCATGAGCAAGACCCGCACCACCATCTACGTGGACGAAGAGGTCATGCGAGCGGCACGGGTGTATGCCGCGCGCACAGGCAAGCGCGACTACGAAGTCGTCGAGGAGGCGCTGCGCGACTACCTCGGCTTGAGCGCGCTCGAGAGGGTCTGGGAGACGGCGACCATGGACCCGGCCGAGGCGCTCGACCTCGCCGTCGAGGAGACGCACGCCACGCGCCGCGCACGCCGGTGATCCGCGCGGTCCTGGACACGAACGTCATCGTCGCTGCAGCGCTCTCGCGTGACGGAGCGCCCGCGCAGCTTGTGCGGGCTCTGGCCGAGGGCCGCTTCGACGCGATCACGTGCCCCGCACTCCTCGACGAACTCGCGTCCGTGTTCGCGCGGCCGCGCATCGCGAAGCGGATCGCGCACGAGGATGCCGTCGCGATCGTGGCGTGGTACCGCCGCGTCGCGATCGTCGAACCGGATCCTCTCGAGGTTCCCGGGCTCTCACCTGACCCGGACGACGACGTGGTGCTCGCATTGGCGGATGCCGCCGCAGCCCACGCCGTCGTCACCGGAGACGCGCACCTGCTCGACATGCCGTATCACGGCGGCGGCCTGCGCGTGGTCGACCCGAGGAGGTTCCTCGCCGTCCTCGAACGGTTGCCGTGACGGCACGATCCGGAAGCCTCACAGCTCCTCTTCGACCGACTTCTTCTGCGCGGACAGCAGGCGGTTGAGGGCGTTCGTGTACGCCTTGGCGGATGCGACGATGATGTCCGGGTGCGCGCCGCGGCCGGTGAACACCTGGCCGTCTTCGGCCCTGATCCGGATCGTGACCTCGCCGATGGCGTCGATGCCGCGCGTGACCGACTGCACCGAGAACTCCGTGAGGTCGTTCGGCACCTGCACGATGCGGTTGATGGCGTTGTAGACCGCGTCCACCGGGCCGTTGCCGTGGCTGGAGTCGATCAGGTGCCGGCCGTCCGCCGCAACGAGCTCGACGGTCGCCGTCGGGATGCCCGGCTCGCCGCAGCTCACGTGCACCTGCTGGAGGTGGTAGGTCTCGTGCAGCGTGCGCTCGCTTTCACCGACGATCGCTTCGAGGTCTTCGTCGTAGACCTCTTTCTTCTTGTCGGCCACGTCCAAGAACGCCTCGTACACCCGCTCGAACTCGGCGTCGTCCAGCGGGAATCCGAGCTCCTCCAGCCGGTGCCTGAGCGCGTGCCGACCCGAACGCGCGGTGAGCACGATGCGCGACGTGCCGGCGCCGACCTCAGCCGGATCGATGATCTCGTAGGTCGTGCGCTCCTTGAGCACGCCGTCCTGGTGGATGCCTGAGGAGTGCGCGAAGGCGTTGGCGCCGACGATCGCCTTGTTCGGCTGCACGCGGATGCCGGTGATGCTCGACACCAGGCGCGAGGTGCGCATGATCTCACGGGTGTTGATGCCGGTCTCGACGCCGAAGACGTCTCGCCTGGCCTTGAGCGCCATCACGACCTCCTCTAGCGCCGTGTTGCCGGCCCGCTCGCCGATGCCGTTGATGGTGCATTCGACCTGCCGCGCGCCTGCCCGGACGCCCGCGAGCGCGTTCGCGGTGGCCATGCCGAGGTCGTTGTGGCAGTGCACCGACACCGTGACGTCCTCGATGCCGTCGACGTGCTCCATGAGGCCGCGGATGAGCTCGCCGAAGACCTCCGGGTACGAGTAGCCGGTGGTGTCCGGGATGTTGACCACCGTGGCGCCGGCGCGGATCGCAGCCTCCACCATGCGGTACAGGAACTCCGGCTCGGCGCGCCCGGCATCTTCGGCGTAGAACTCGACGTCGTCCACGAACTTCCGGGCCAGCTTCACGGCCGCCACCGCCCGCTCGAGCGCCTCTTCGCGCGTGATGCGGAGCTTGTCGCGCAGGTGGCTCTCCGACACGCCGATCCCCGTATGGATGCGGGGCCGCTTCGCGGACTTGAGCGCCTCCGCCGCCACCTCGATGTCCTTCGGGACCGCGCGCGACAGGCCGCACACCACGACCGCGTCGCCGACCTCTTCGCCGACGCGTTTGACGCTCTCGAAGTCGCCCGGGCTCGAGATCGGGAACCCCGCCTCGATCACGTCGACGCCGAGGCGCACCAGCTGTCGCGCGATCTCGAGCTTCTCTTCAGTGTTCATGCTCGCGCCCGGCGACTGCTCGCCGTCGCGCAGCGTCGTGTCGAATATGTAGACCCTGTCAGCCATGGCTTCCACGCTCCTCCGTCGCTTCCTTGCACGTCGCTCCCACGAGCCGGCGAGACCGCGCGGAGGCGGCCCGCCGGCTACGTAAGTCGACGGGAGAGCGTGCGGCTGTATGGCGAGCGCGAGGTCACAGCTCGATGCTCCACGCGTCGTCCATGCCTGCGGCGGCCTTGATCTCGGCGAGCAGCTCCGGCGAGATGGGCGAGTCGACCACGAGGCCCATGAGCGCGGTGCCGCCTTCGGCCGTGCGGCCGACCTGCATCGAGGCGATGTTGATCTTGCGGTCGCCCAAGATGGTGCCGACCTTGCCGATCATGCCGGGGCGGTCCGGGTAGCGGAAGAACGCCATGTACCGCCCGGGCGCCATGTCGAGGTCGTAGCCGAAGAGCGACACGAGCCTCGGCTCGTCCTTCTTGCCGATGAGCGCGGCGGCGATCTCGATGGGCTCGCGCGGCGTCTCGGCGCGCACGACGAGCAGGCTCGTGTAGTCGTGCGTCTCGGGCCGCTTCGTCTCGGTGACGTGGAGCCCGCGCTGCTGCGCGTAGTAGTCGGCATTCACGAAGTTCACCGGCTCGGCAGAGATGCGGCCGAGCAGCCCCTTGAGCACGGCGGTCTTGAGGATGCGCGCATCGACCTCCGCCAGCTGGCCGACCGTGAGCACGTCGATCGAGGTCACGCCGCCTTCGGCGAGCTGCGCCACAGCCGCGCCCATGTTCTCCGCGAGCGGCAGGTACGGCCCGACGGCCTCCATCACCTCAGGCGGCACGGGCGCGATGTTGACGGCGGTCGGCACCATCTGGCCGGAAAGCCCCGCGATGATGTACTCGGCGATCTGGTCGCCGGCGCGATCCTGCGCCTCGTCGGTCGACGCGCCGAGGTGCGGCGTCAGGATCACGTTCTCCATGCCGTGGAGCGGGGATTCGGTGCACGGCTCGACCTCGAACACGTCGATGGCCGCGCTCGCGACCTTGCCGCTTCTCAGGGCCTCGGCCAACGCCTCGGCCTGGTAGATGCCGCCGCGCGCGGTGTTGACGATGCGGACGCCGTCCTTCATCTTTGCGAACTCGGCAGGGCCGAACATGCCGATGGTCTCTTTGGTCTTCGGCAGGTGCACGGTGATGAAGTCGGCGCGGGGCAGCAGCTCGTCGAGCGAGTGGACGAGCTCGATGCCGAGCTGCGCGGCACGCTCTTCCGAGACGTACGGGTCGAAACCGAGCACCTTCATGCCGAGCCCGCGCGCCCGCTCGGCCACGAGCGTGCCGATGCGACCGAGCCCCACCACGGCGAGCGTCTTGTCGAGCACCTCGGTGCCGGTGAACTTCGAGCGCTCCCACTTGCCCGCGTGCATCGACGCATTCGCCTGCGGGATGTTGCGCGCCTGGGCGAGCAGGAGCGCGATCGTGTGCTCAGCAGCCGAGACGATGTTGGAGGTCGGCGCGTTGCATACCACGATGCCGCGGGCGGTGGCAGCCTCGACGTCGACGTTGTCGACGCCGACGCCCGCGCGCCCGACGATCTTGAGGTTGTCGGCGGCCTCGATGATGCGCCGCGTGGCCTTCGTGGCCGAGCGCACCACGAGCGCGTCGTACGCGCCGATGATCTCGACGAGCTCGTCTTCAGAAAGCCCTGTCTTGACGTCCACCTCGAGCCCAGCGTCGCGCATCTTGGCGATGCCGGTGTCGGAGATCTTGTCAGCTACGAGAACCTTCATCGTCTCACGCTCCCATGAACACGGCTTCGGCGGCCCGGATGCCGGCGCCGCGCTCGAACTCGTAGCCAAGCTCGGCGAGCGTCATCTCGAGCGCCGCGAGCGTCGTGATGATGTCGAACTCGCCGAAGTAGCCGAGGTGACCGACGCGGAAGATCTTGCCGGCGTACTCGTCCTGCCCGCCGGCGATGGTCACGCCGTACTTGTCTTTCATGATCTTGACGATGGCCTTGCCGTCGACGCCCTCGGGCACCCACACCGGCGTGACCGCGCTGCCACGGCCTTCAGGCGGGGCGAAGAGCTTGAGCCCGAGCGCCTCGCAGCCCTTGCGGGTCGCCTCGGCAAGCCGCGCGTGGCGGGCGATGACGTTCTCGATGCCCTCGTCGCGGATCATCTTCAGCGCCTCGTTCAGTCCGAGGATGAGCGAGACGGCCGGCGTGAACGGCGTGGTCTGCTTCTCGAGGTTCTTCTTGTACTTCTTCCAGTCGAAGTAGAACTTCGGCAGCGTCGAGCGCTCGTAGGCGCGCCACGCCTTCTCCGAGACGGTGATGGCCGCCAGACCCGGCGGCAGCATGAGCCCCTTCTGCGAGCCGGTCATCACGACGTCGAGCCCCCACTCGTCAGTCTTGCACTCGACCGCCCCGATGCCCGTGATGCTGTCGACGATGAGCACGGTGTCCGGGTACTCGCGCACGATCGCGCCGATCGCCTTGACGTCGTTGAGCACGCCCGAAGACGTCTCCGACTGCGTGACGATGACTCCGCGCACGCCCGGGTTCTCCTCGAGCGCCGTCGCCACGTCGGCCGGATTGACGACCTGCGTCCACTCGTACTTCAGGTCGATGACGTTCAGGCCGTAGACCTCGGCGATCTGCTTCATCCGGTCGCCGAACTTGCCGTTGCGGCACACGACGACGGTATCGCCGGCGCAGAAGCAGTTCGCGATCGACGACTCCATGGCGCCTGTGCCAGACGACGCGAACACGAGCACGTCGCTTGCCTCGGTCTGGAACACGTACTTCAGACCCTCGATGGCTTCCATGAACGCCGCCGAGAAGTCCGGCGTCCGGTGATGGATCATCGGCGCTGCCTGCGTGAGCAGCACCTCCGCCGGAACCGGCGTCGGGCCTGGCGTCATCAGGTACTTCTTCTGCATCGCGTCCTCTCCCCTGTCCTCACGCCGCGTGCGCGGCTGGCTCGTCCCTGCTGGATGCGCGCTACTTGCTCGTGCCGATCCACGAGAACATGCTGCGCAGCTCGCGCCCGACCTCCTCGATGGGATGCTCGGCATGGATGCGCCGCATCGCCTTGAAGTGCGGCTGCCCGGCGCGGTTCTCCAAGATCCAGTCGCGTGCGAACTGGCCGGACTGGATCTCCCACAGCACCTGCGCCATCGTGGCGCGCGTCTCGTCGGTGATGATGCGCGGGCCTGTGCGGTAGTCGCCGTACTCGGCGGTGTTGGAGATGGAGTCGCGCATCTTGGCCATGCCGCCCTCGTACATCAGGTCGACGATGAGTTTGACCTCGTGCAGGCACTCGAAGTACGCGATCTCCGGCTGGTAGCCCGCCTCGACGAGCGTCTCGAAGCCGGCCTGGATCAGGTGCGTCAGGCCGCCGCAGAGCACGACCTGCTCGCCGAACAGATCGGTCTCGGTCTCCTCAGCGAAGGTCGTCTCGATGACAGCCGCGCGGGCGCCGCCGATGCCGGCCGCGTACGAGAGCGCGATGTCCTTCGCGCGCCCGCTCGCGTCCTGCGCCACCGCGATCAGGCACGGCACGCCAGAGCCCTCGGTGAACACGCGGCGCACCATGTGGCCGGGGCCCTTCGGGGCGATCATCACGACGTCCACGCCGGCCGGCGGCACGATCTGCCCGAAGTGGATGTTGAAGCCGTGCGCGAAGGCGAGCACGTCGCCGTCGTCCATGTGCTCGTGAATCTCGGAGTAGTAGATGTGCGCCTGCGTCTCGTCGGGCGTGAGCATCATGACGAAGTCGGCTTCCTGCGCGGCCTCACGCGGAGTCATGACCTTGAGCCCCGCCTCCTTGGCCTTGTTCCAGCTCGCGGATTCAGGCCGCAGGCCAACGCGCACGTCTACGCCCGAGTCGTGCAGGTTGAGCGCGTGCGCGTGACCCTGGCTGCCGTAGCCGATCACCGCCACCTTGCGGCCCCGGATGATCGACAGGTCGCAGTCCTTCTCGTAGTACACGGTGGCCATCGCCTCGTCCCTTCCACTCGAACGCCCGGGTTCTCGGGCGCTTTCTCCTCAGCCCTGGTCTCTTGCCCCGCGCGAGAGCGCGATGCGCCCTGTGCGCGCCAGTTCTTTGATGCCGTAGGCGCGCAGCAGGTCCTCCATCGCCTGCAGCTTGTCGCTCGCGCCTGTCGCCTCGATCGTGAGCGTGTTGCGGCCGACGTCCACGACCTTGGCGCGGAACACGTTCGCGATCTCGATGATCTCGTGCCGCCGCTCAGGCGGGGCGTTCACTTTGAACAGCACCAGCTCTCGGTCGACCATCTCCGCCGGGTCGAGGTCTTGGATCTTGATCACGTTGATGAGCTTGTGGAGCTGCTTCGTGACCTGCTCGAGCGGCGTGTCCTCAGCGTTGACGACGATCGTCATGCGCGAGAGCGTCGGGTCCTCGGTGGTGCCCACCGCGAGCGACTCGATGTTGAAGCCGCGCCGCGCAAACAGCCCCGCCACGCGCGTGAGCACGCCCGGCTTGTTCTCCACGAGCACGGAGATCGTGTGCCGCATCACTCCCACACCTCCTCGAGCAGCTCCTCGTCGAGCATGTCGGACACCGGGCCTCCAGGGATGCCGCCGAGCATCTCGTCGATCGACCCGCCAGGCGCCACCATCGGGAACACGTTCTCCTCGCGCTCGACGCGGACGTCCACGAGCGCGGGCCCGTCGTGCTCGAACGCGCGCACGAGCGCGGCGTCGAGATCCGCGGGGCGCGTCACACGCAGCCCGAGGCAGCCATACGCTTCGGCAAGCTTCACGAAGTCGGGACAGTCCTGCGGCAGCGTGCTGGACGCGTACCGCCGGTCGTAGAAGAGCTCCTGCCACTGCCGGACCATGCCGAGGTAGCCGTTGTTGAGGATGACGACCTTGACCGGCAGCTTGTTGATGGCCGCCGTCGCGAGCTCCTGGCTGTTCATCTGGATGCTGCCGTCGCCGGCGATGTCCACGACCAGGTAGTCGGGCCGCCCAACCTGCGCGCCGATGGCCGCCGGCAGCCCGAACCCCATGGTGCCCAGACCGCCCGAAGAGACCCAGGTGCGCGGCTCACGGATCTTGAGGTACTGCGCCGCCCACATCTGGTTCTGGCCGACTTCGGTGCAGTACACCGTCGGGCGGTCCTTGGTGAGCTCACGCACGCGCTCCACGACGAATTCGGGCATCACCGACTCGTCGCTCGGGTGGTAGTGGAAGGGATAGCGGCTTCGCCAGTCGTCGATCAGCCGCATCCACGCAGTGGTGCGCGGCTCAGCGGCCATTTTGCGGAGCTCCGCGATGATCGCCGCCAGCACCTGCTTGGCGTCGCCCACGATCGGCACGTCCACGGCGCGGTTCTTGCCGATCTCGGCAGGGTCGATGTCGACGTGGACGACCTTCGCCTTGGTCGCGAAGGACGCGAGCTTGCCCGTCACGCGGTCGTCGAACCGCACGCCGACGCCGATGAGCAGGTCGGTCTCCGTGATCGCGTAGTTCGTGTACTTGCCGCCGTGCATGCCCGGCATGCCCACGAAGAGGTAGTGGTCCTCAGGGAAGGCGCCCTTGCCCATCAACGTGGTCACCACGGGCAGCTGCATGAGCTCGGCGAGCTCCTTGAGCTCCTTCCACGCTCCCGACGCGATGACGCCGCCGCCGACGTACAGAAGCGGCTTGCGCGCCTTCGCGATCATGCCCGCGGCCTGCTTGACCTGCTTCGCGTGCCCGCGGTAGGTCGGCTTGTAGCCGGGCAGGTTGACACTTTCCGGCAGACGATACGCGATCTCCGCCTTGCTCACGTCGACCGGGATGTCCACGAGCACGGGGCCGGGCCGCCCGGTCGTCGCGATGTGGTGCGCCTCCTTGATGATCTCGGGCAGGTCAGCCGGATCGGTCACCAGGTAGTTGTGCTTGGTGATCGGCATCGTGATGCCGGTGATGTCAGACTCCTGGAACGCGTCCGTGCCGATGACGTGCGTGGCCACCTGTCCGGTGATGACGAGCATCGGGATCGAGTCCATGTACGCGTTCGCGATGCCCGTGACCGTGTTCGTCGCTCCAGGGCCGCTCGTGACGATCGTCGCAGCGACGCGGCCCGTCGCCCGGGCGTAGCCGTCAGCGGCGTGTGCGGCACCCTGCTCGTGCCTTACCAGGATCGTCCGCAGACCCTTCGCGTCGTACAGCGCATCGAAGATCGGCAGCACCACGCCGCCCGGATAGCCGAACACGGTGTCGATGCCGACCGCCTCCAGCGTCTTGACGAGCGCCTGTGCTCCAGTCAGCTTCACGCGACCACCTCCTCGGCGTGAGCGCGCCCGCTCACGACAGCACCGCGCCGGTGTCGGCGCTTCCCACGAACCGCGCGTACCGTGCCAGGTACCCGCTCGCGACCTTCGGCTCCGGCGCCACCCACTCGCGGCGCCGCATGGCGAGCCGCTCGTCGGTCACCATGAGCGTGACCGTGCCCGCGTCGATGTCGATCTCGATCGTGTCGCCCTCCTCGACGAGCGCGATCGGCCCGCCTTCTGCCGCCTCTGGCGACACGTGGCCGATGCACGGGCCCTTCGTCGCGCCCGAGAAGCGGCCATCCGTGATGAGCGCGACCGAGTTGGACAACCCCATGCCGGAGATCGCCGAGGTCGGCTGCAGCATCTCGCGCATGCCGGGGCCGCCTTTCGGGCCCTCGTAGCGGATCACGACCACGTCGCCAGGCTTGATGCGCCCGTGCAGGATCGCGTCCACCGCGGCCTCCTCGGAGTCGAATACGCGCGCAGGCCCCGCGTGTCGGCGCATCTCGGGAGCCACTGCGGACTGCTTGACGACGGCACCGCGCGGCGCGAGGTTCCCACGAAGCACGCGCAAGCCGCCCTCCGGGTAGTACGGATCGTCGACGGGGCGGATGACGGCGCCGTCTGCGCCCGGCGAGCGCGTGACGATCTTCCCCATCGTCTCGCCCGTGACCGTAAGCGCCTTGCGCTCGATCAACCCCGCCTTGTCGAGCTCGGCGAGGATCGCGGTCACGCCGCCGGCGTAGTAGAGGTCCTCGATGCGGTACTGGCTCGCGGGCGAGATGCGCACGAGGTTCGGCGTGCGGGCCGAGACCTCCGCCCAGTCGTCGAGCGTGACGGGCACGCCCGCCTCGTGCGCGATCGCGGTCAGATGCAGCACCGTGTTGGACGAGCCGCCGAACGCCATGTCGAGCGTCATGGCGTTCCGTACCGCCTCGCGCGTCATGATGCGCCGCGCGGTGATGCCGTGCTCCAGGAGTTCCATCACCGTCATGCCGGCCTGCTTGGCGAGGCGGAGCCGCTCGGAGAACACCGCGGGGACGGTGCCGTTTCCCGGAAGCCCCATGCCGATCGCCTCGGTAAGACAGTTCATGGAGTTCGCCGTGAACAGCCCCGCGCACGAGCCGCACGTCGGACAGGCGGCGTCTTCCAGCGCGCAGAGGTCCTCCTCGCTCATCTGGCCGGCTGCCACGGCGCCCACCGAGGTGAACACGGTGTCGAGGTCGACCGGCTTGCCGCGGAACCGGCCCGCGAGCATCGGCCCGCCGGACACGACGATCGCCGGGATGTCGAGCCGCGCGGCAGCCATGAGCATGCCGGGGATGATCTTGTCGCAGTTCGGGATGAGCACCATCGCGTCGAACGCGTGCGCCTGCACGACGAGCTCGACGGAGTCCGCGATGACCTCGCGCGACGCGAGCGAGTACCGCATGCCCGGATGGCCCATCGCGATACCGTCGCAGATGCCGATCGTGGAGAACTCCAGCGGCGTGCCGCCGGCCATGCGGATGCCGGCCTTCACCGCCTCGGCGATGGCGTCGAGTTGCAGGTGCCCGGGGATGACCTCATTGGCAGAGTTCACGACGGCAACGAGCGGCCGGGAGATCTCCTCGTCGGTGAGGCCGTCGGCCTTGAGCAGGCTCCTGTGGGGAGCCCGGGTGACGCCCCGCTTCATGCGGTCGCTGCGCAACTGCATCGTCCCACCCCTTCCGTGGGCCGGCGCCGCGTCAGCCGCATGAGAAAGACAGGGACGCGTAGACGAAGCACCGCGCTCGCGCGCCGTCCACGCCAGGGACGAGAGCACGCTCCCGCGGTACCACCCTGATTGACGCACGGATGCGGACCGTGCGCCCTCTCATGCGGCAGATAACGGATGCCACCGACCCGGCCTACTTGCCGGGCGCTTCGCGGAGGTCGTCCGCCGCGCGCCCGCGCGTTCTTCCGAGCGGCTCAGGGGCCAGGTTCGAAGCGTCCTGCACCGGGATCCCAGCGTCCCCGGCTCTCTGGAGCGAGGATTGGCCTCTACTCGTCCCCGTCGTCGCCATTCCCGTATGGGATTGGACACGCAGTATAACGCCGGAGGTGCGCCGGCACAATCAGCGGACGTTTCCGTCGGGTTGCATCACGCAGCCACGCAGAGGTCGCAGATCCGTCGAGGAGCGCCGCGCAGCATGCGCGTCTCAGCTGAGGCCGCTTCCCGAGGCTGCTTCTCGCGGCAGCTCGACCGTGAAGACCGAGCCGCTTCCGACCTCGCTCTGGACGGAGACTCTGCCGCCCAGAAGCTCGGCGAACTCCTTGACCAGCGTGAGGCCCAGGCCGGCGCCCTCGACCGCCCCCGACGCCTCCACGGCGTACGCTCGCGAGAACGGCTGGAACACCGCCTCGATCTCGTCCTCCGCGATCCCGCAACCGGTGTCGTGGACTTCCACAGCGATCCACCCGTCGCACGTCGGGAGCAGGCGGATGCGCACCTCGCCTTCCTCGGTGTACTTGATCGCATTCCCTACCAGGTTCGTCAGGATCTGGCGGAAGCGCATCTCGTCCTGGCGCACCGGGCACCCGCCTTGCGGCACTTCCGTCTCCAGGCGCAACCCCTTCTCCAAAGCGAGCGGACGGCAAGCCTCGGCCACCTCTTCGACGGTCCTCCCCGCGTCGAAGTCCGAAAGCGTGACCTCGACACGCCCCGCTTCAAGCCGCGACAGGTCGAGCAGGTCGTCGATGAGCGCCAGCAGGTGCCGCGCAGCGCCCACGATCATGTCCACCTGAAGGCGCTGCTCCGGCGATAGCTCGCCGGCCATCCCTCGGCCAAGGATGGTGCCGAACCCTATGATCGCGGTGAGCGGCGTGCGCAGCTCGTGGCTCGCCTTCGCGAAGAACCTGCTCTTGGCCGCAGAGACTTCGGCCAGCTCGAAGTTGATGCGCTGGAGCTCCTCGTTCATGGCCTCCAGCTCGGCGTTCGCAGCCTCGAGCTCCTCGTTCGCTTCCGCGAGCTCCCGCGTGCGCTCGGCCACGAGGACCTCCAGCCGCTCGTTGTGCTCCGCCAAAGCTCGCCGCGCGTCTTCGACCGAGCGATAGAGCCGCGCATTGGCGATCGCAAGCGCGATCTGCCCCGCGAGGGCTTCGCATACGGCTCTGTCCTCGTCAGTGAGCTCGCGCTCAGCACCCGTCGTCGAGCCGACGATGACGACGCCGACCGCCTGGCCTTCGACGAGCAAGGGGACGTAGAGGATCGTCCGCAAGCGCCGGGCCTCGCAGATCGCGCGCTCGGCAGGGGTGAACTCCTCCTGAGACGTGTCGCGCACGAAGACCGGCTCCCCGGTCGCAAGCGCACGGCCGATGTGCGGATGGTCTTCAAGAGGCGCCCTGCGGAACTCGTCCGGGAACCCAGGCGGGAGCGGGGGCGTCGTCGCGCCGAGGACGAGCGTGCCCGCTTCGAGCTCGTAGATCGCTCCCGTCTCGAGACCCAGCACGTCGCACGCGCTGTCGATCGCGGTCTGGAGGACCCGGGAGAGCTCGAGCGTCGCAGACAGCAGGCGTGAGACGCTGATGAGGGCCTCGAACCGCGAGCCGCTCGTCTCCTCCCCACGTGCGACGCGCTCCGACGCGTCAGCCATGCGCACCCCCAGCAGCCGACACCTGAACGGTCGTGAATGATTCTACCCCCGAGCCCGCCACCGCTCGTAGTCTGACGTCAAGCCGCGCTCGTCGAGGAACGCTCGCATGCGATCCGCCTCGCTCTGGAGCGTCTCCACGCTACGGCGGAGGGACGCGAGCTTGCGCTCGAGCCAGCCGAATCCCGGCCTGTCCCGAAGCATCAGCCGCAGCCCGTCGATGAACGCGACAGCGTCTTCGGCCTGCATGGGCTCTTCGTCCACTCCGCACCTCCGTTCGGGGCCGCTTCACCCGTTTACCGCGGACCGATAGCGCCGCCCGATTCCTGGTTCGCCCGGGTCTCCTGCATCACGGCCCCAGCGGCCAGCCGTGATGCTCTGCCTGGTACTGGGAATCACACTATCGGCAGACCACAGCGAGCGACTGGGGGCACCGTGCGAGCCGCCTTGGTCTTCTCTCAACGCCTTGCATCATACGACCTCGGTCCGACACACCCGTTGCGGCCCGAGCGCTTCCTCCGGGCGGTCGACCTCATGCAGCGCCTCCACCTCTTGGACGAAGGCGGCATGCGCGTGGTCGAGCCGGTCCCAGCCGACGACGAGGACCTGCTGCGAGTCCACGACGGAGCCTACGTCGAGACCGTCAAAGAGGCGGGGCGGGAACCGGACCGGTTCGCGCCCCGCCGTGGCATCGGCCCGGGCGACACGCCCCCGTTTCCCCAGATGCACGACGCGGCGGCTCTCGTCGCGGGCGCAGCCATCACGGCCTTCGACGAAGTGCTGTCCGGCCGAGCCGACCGCTCGCTGTCTATCGCAGGCGGCCTCCACCACGCGCACCGCGACCGGGCCGCCGGGTTCTGCGTGTACAACGACGTCGCCGTCGGCATCGCGTGGGCGCTCGAACGGAGGCCTGGGCTTCGCATCGCGTATATCGACATCGACGCGCACCACGGCGACGGCGTCCAGGAGGCGTTCTGGAACGACCCCCGCGTGCTGACCGCTTCGATCCACGAGTCCGGCCGCTTCCTGTTTCCCGGCACCGGCTCTCCGCGAGAGACCGGGGGGCCGGACGCTCCGAACACCGCCGTCAACGTGCCGCTGGAGCCGTACGCGAGCGACAGCGACTTCCTGCGCGCGCTCGAGGGGGCTGTCGTTCCGGCGGTCCGCGCCTTCGGCCCGGACCTCCTCGTCACCCAGAACGGCGCCGACGCCCTCGCTCCCGACCCGCTCACGCACCTCGCCCTCACGCTCCACGGATACCACGCGCTGACGAGCAGGCTCGCCGAACTCTCGCGCGAGGTCTGCGAAGGCCGGATGGTCGCGTTCGGCGGCGGCGGCTACTCGTACGAGACGGTCGTCCCTCGCGCATGGGCCGCGCTCGCGTACACGCTGCTCGAGCGCGACGTCCCGCCCGAGCTCATCGCCGAGCACTGAGCGCCGCTATGCGAAGGTCGCGATGATGGCGTCCGCGTACGCCTGCGTGCCCACGCTGCCCTCGGTCGAGCCGGTGAGGGTGCGCTTGACGTCGTAGGTGACGCTCTTGCCCTCCGCGAGCACGCGCTTGACGCCCGCGAGGATCTTCTCGGCGGCCTCGCGCTCGCCGATGTGGTTCAGCATGAGGACGGCCGAGAGGATCTCTGCCGTGGGGTTCGCCACGTCCTTGCCAGCGTATTTCGGGGCGCTTCCGTGCACCGGCTCGAAGACCGCGCACTCGTCGCCGATGTTGGCGCCCGGCGCGATGCCGAGGCCGCCGATGAGGCCGGCGGCGAGGTCGCTCACGATGTCGCCGTACAGGTTCGGGAGCACGAGCACGTCGAACTGCTCCGGGCGCAGGACGAGCTGCATGCACGTCGCATCCACGATGTAGTCCTCGAACTCGATGCCCGAGTCCGCATACTCCTCCGCGACCTCGCGGGCGACGCGCAGGAACAGGCCGTCGGAGTGCTTGAGGATGTTGGCCTTGTGGACAGCCGTGACCTTCTTGCGCCCGTTGGCGATCGCGTGCTCGAACGCGAAGCGCACGATCCGGCGCGTCCCAGTGACCGAGATGGGTTTGAGCGAGATGCCGGAGTCCGGACGAATGCAGCCGGCGCCCTCGGACTCGACGAACTCGATCAGCCGACGAGCCGCCTCGCTGCCTTCCTCGAACTCGATGCCCGCGTACAGGTCCTCGGTGTTCTCGCGCACGATCACGATGTCGACGCCGTCGTAACGCGCGCCCGTCCCTGGGATGCTGAAGGCGGGACGCAAGCATGCGTAGAGGTCGAGCTCCTTGCGAAGCGCCACGTTCACGCTGCGGAACCCGGTGCCCACCGGCGTGGTGATGGGACCTTTGATGGCGACCTTCGTGCTCCGGATGGACTCGAGCACGCTCTCGGGCAGCGGCGTGCCGTGCTTCTCCATCACGTCCGCGCCGGCCTCGACGACCTCCCACTCGACGTCGACGCCAGCCGCTTCCACCACGCGGCGCATCGCCTGCGTGATCTCAGGCCCGATGCCGTCTCCGGGGATGAGCGTGATCGTGTGCTTCGCCAACGGTGTCCTCCTTCGCGACAGGGCGGCTCACAGCGACCGCCCGTGACAGGACGTGATCAGACGGCGAACCCGCCGTGCTTCTTGAAGTGCTCGACCAGTCCGCCGTCGGCGAGCAGCTGCGCCATCACCGGCGGCAGCGGCGAGAACGGGATGTCGACGCCCTTCGTGAGGTCGCGCACCACGCCGCCCTCGAGGTCGATCTCCAGCTCGTCGCCGTCGTCGATCAGGTCGGTGTCGCACTCGACCACGGGAAGCCCGGTGTTGATCGCGTTGCGGAAGAAGATGCGCGCGAAGCTCTTGGCGAGCACCGCCTTGGTGTTGCTGTGGATGAGCACGAGCGGCGCTTGCTCGCGCGAGGAGCCCATGCCGAAGTTCTTGCCGGCCACGAGGATGCCGCCCGCCGGCTTGACCTTGCTGTAGTACTCCGGATCGAGGTCCTCCATGGCGTGCACCGCCATGGCCTCCATGTCCGTGGACTTGAACTTGTACTTCCCGGAGATGATGTAGTCGGTGTTGATGTCGTCGCCGTACTTGAACGCGCGAGCGCGGATCGCGGACATGCTGCCTCCTAGCCCAGGTACTTCCGCGGGTCGGTGATCTTGCCTTCGATGACCGAGGCAGCGACCGTCGCCGGGCTGCCGAGGTAGATGAACGCGTTGGAGTTGCCCATCCGGCCCTTGAAGTTGCGGTTGGCCGTCGAGATGACGTTCTCGCCGTCGGACGGCACGCCGTTGTGCGTGCCCACGCACGGCCCGCAACCCGGCGTCACGAGCGCTGCGCCCGCCTCGACGAGCGTCTGGACGTAGCCCGCCTCGATCGCGTCGAGCAGGATGCGGCGCGACGCGGGCGCGACGATGAAGCGCACGTCCGGGTGCACGCGGCGGCCTTCGAGGATGCTCGCGGCGATCGCGAGGTCCTCCAGCCGGCCGTTCGTGCAGGTGCCGAGGAAGCCCTGCTGGATCGGCGTGCCCTCGACCTCCTCGATGGGCGAGACGTTGTCGACCGAGTGCGGCCTGGCGACCTGCGGGCCGACCGTGCTCGCGTCGATCACGATCTCCTGCGCGTACCGCGCGTCGGGATCGGGGTCGACCGGGTTCGGCTTCCTGTCGCCGCGGCCCTCGTACCACGCGAGCGTCTTGGCGTCTGCCCGCATGAGACCCGCCTTCGCGCCAACCTCGATCGCCATGTTCGAGATGGTCATGCGCGCGTCGACCGAGAGCGCCTCGATGACCGGCCCGTCGAACTCGAGGGCCATGTACGTCGCGCCGTCCGCGCCGATCTGGCCCGCGAGGTACAGGATGAGGTCCTTGCTGAAGACGCCCGGCTTGAGCTCGCCCTTGTACGTCACGCGCATGGTCTCAGGCACCTTGAACCAGAGCTTGCCCGAGGCCATCGCAGCCGCGCCGTCGGTGGAGCCGACGCCCGTCGAGAAGACGTTGAGCGCGCCGTAGGTGCAGGTGTGGCTGTCGCAGCCGACCATGAGGTCGCCCGGCACGACGTGCCCGTTCTCTGGGATGAGCTGGTGGCACACGCCGCAGCCGATGTCGTAGACCTTCGCACCGGTGCGCTTCCCGAACTCGCGCATCACCGTATGCAGCGCGCTCACGCCCTCCAGCGGGCTCGGGGCCGAATGGTCGATGACGAGCGCGACCTTCGCGGGATCGAACACGCCGTCGACGCCCATCCGCTCGAGCGCGCGGATCGCGAGCGGCGAGGTGCCGTCCTGTCCCATCACGAAGTCGACGTCGGCGACGACGATGTCGCCCGCGTGCGCGTCGGTGCCGGAGTGTGCCGAGAGGATCTTCTCGGCGATCGTCTTGCCGGGAATCGCTACCACCCTCCTCGTTCCAGAGCGCGCGGCGGCACGGCTGCCGTGGCGCGGAGATGATAGTGTACGCTAGGGCGTCGGCGCGGACAACGCGCTCGTCTTGCCCGTCGTCAAGCGCAGGAGGGGACCATGCGCATCAGGCCGGCCCGGCTCGAAGACGCAGAGGCGATCGCTGCCATCTACAACCACGCCGTGCTGCACACGACGGCGACCTTCGACACCGAGCCGGTCACGCCTGAGTCGCGCCGCAAGTGGCTCGAACGGCGCGGGCCGGAGCACCCGGTCGTCGTCGCAGAAGCGGACGGCGCCGTGGTCGGCTGGGGCGCGCTCTCGCCGTGGTCGGACCGCTGCGCCTACCGCACGAGCGTCGAGCTGTCGGTGTACGTCGCACCTACGCACCACCGCCGCGGGATCGGCCGCGCCCTCGCGGAGCACCTGCTGGCCCTCGCTCCGGCCCTCGGCGTGCACGCGGTCCTCGCTCGCATCTGCACCGAGAACGAGGCGAGCATCGCGCTCGTCGAACGCCTCGGCTTCGAGCCGTGCGGCGTGCAGCGGGAAGTCGGGCGCAAGTTCGACCGCTGGCTCGACGTAGCCGTCTACGAGCTCATCGTGCCGTCCGCTGCGGGCGCCGCCGGGGACCGCTGACCGGACGGCTCGTCGTCGAGACGCCAGAGCACGCCGAACGCTCCTGCCAGCAGCACGCCGAGCGCCCCGAGCGCGCCCGGCCGGCCCAACGAGGGGATGCCGCTCACGTACGCCCACACCACGGGACCGAGCAGCACCGCGAAGCGCCCGACGGTCGCGTACAAGCCGAACAGCTCGCCAAGGCGCTCCGGCGGCGCCAGCCGCGTCATGACGACCCGATCCGAGGTCCACGCAGCCCCGACGCCTGCGCCTCCGAGAAGCGCCACAGCGTACGCCGTCTGCTGCGGCGCGCCGAGTCCGGCCGCTACGCCGAGCGCGACGGCCGCCACCAGCGCGCCTATCGCGACGCGCAACACTGCGGCTGCGCCGAAGCGGTCGACTGCCGCACCCGCCAAAGCCGCACCGACAAGCGCCGCCGCGACGCCGACCGCGGCAGCCAGGTCGGTCGCCCGATCGTCGAGTCCCACTTGGTACCGGACGTACACGGCGTTGAACAGGAAGAACGTGTTGATGGCGTCGACGTAGAGGAATCGGCCGAGCAGGAACCGTCTGATCCCCCGCTCGCGGATCGCGACCCCCCATGCGTCCGCGAGCGCGGAGAAGGCGGATCGAGGAGACCCGCCGGGCGCCGGGTGCGGCGCCTCGCGGATCGCCACGAACGCAGGAAGCGCGAACACCAAGAACGCGGCAGCCAGCGCAACGAACAGCGCTGAGTGACCGTAGCGCGGCAGCACGGCTGAGCCGATGCCGAGCGCGAGAAGCGAGCCGACGTAGCCCACCGCCACGCCGAGGCCGGAAACGCGGCCTCGGTCGGCCTCGGTGCTGACCGCTGACAGCAGCGCATCGTAGACGACGCTGCCGAGGTGGAACCCGGCGCTCGCGACGGCGTACAGCACGAGGCACCAGAGCACGGATCCTGACGCGAGCAGCGCCGTAGCGACGACCGTCACGACAGTGGTGGCGGCGAGAAGCGGCACGCGCCTGCCGGTACGGTCTCCGACGGATCCCAGCCACGGCGCGAGGACCGCGACCACAGCGCCTGCCGCCGCCGCCGCGACGCCGATAGCCGCGTCAGTCCCGCCCCTTGCGACGATCCACGGCGCGAAGTAGCGGCCCGCGACGCCCATCGCGAACGTGGTGTTGGCGAGGTCGTACAGAACCCACGCAGCGGTCCCTCCGCGCGAGGGACCGCTGCGCGACGCATCTGTGCGGTTCCAGTTCAGGGCCGCCCCCGCCCTGCTCGTACGACCTTACTCGGCCGGGACCAGGTCGGCGGGCTCGGGCCCGATGGTCTGAGTGGGCTCGACCGTTTCCGTGGGCTCGTCGCTCACGGTACCGTCGTCCGTACCGTCCGAAGGCTCCTCCACCGTGCCACCGTCCAGACCGAGCCAGCCGAGGAACTTGGCGATGACGCGCTGCAGTCCGGATGGCAGGCCCTTGCGCTGGCCGGCCTCCATCTGGGCCTGCATGCGCGCGAGGTTCCTCTGGAGCCGTTCGAGCGCGTTCGCGATCCCTGTGCGCTCGCGCTCTCGGAGCTGACCGCCCTGCTCCTCGCCGTCAGGCGTCTCCGATGCGTCTTCGGACGCCGCCATCACTGCACCCTGGCGCGCGCCGCGGTCGGGCTTAGAGCCCTTGTCCTGCCTGCCCTTCCCTGGCTTGTCGGCCTGCGGTTGCTCTTCGGCCGTCGCCGACGCGGCTGCGTGGCCACGTCCGCGAGCGGATGCGGGGACGCCGCCTTTCCGCGCGAACGCGACGCTCGGAACGACGAGCGCGAACGCGAGCACAGCCACGAGCGCCGCAGCAAGAAGCTTCCGCATCGAGCACCTCCTTGCATGACTCCACACCTGCAGGATACCTCCTCATCGGCACGTCCAGACGCGGTCTGCACACGCACCTGACGAACGGCTTGCACGCGCAGCGGCGTCGCGGCCCGTTCGTGACCGACGTCACTCGGTGAGACTATGCCGGGCCGATGGGGTACCCTGACTACGAGCCCCCCGAACGGACAGGAGGACCGCCATGAAGCCGACAGTCGATCGCACGCTGTGCATCGGATGCAGGCTGTGCGAGGACACCTGCCCGGACGTCTTCCGCATCGACGAGGACGGGGTCGCCTACGTCCTGCGCAGCGATCCGCCGCACGAGCTCTACGGCGACGTGAAAGCCGCCGCCGAGATCTGCCCGACAGCCGCGATCTCTATCCAGGCGAGCTAAGCCTCTCGCGCCTCCGCCGCCGCGTCGGCTGCCGCAACCGTCTGCCGGTAGAGCTGCTCGAGCTCGCGTACCACCTGCCCGATCTCGTGGTGCTGGACGTCTTCGCGCGCAGCACGCCCCATGCGCTCGCGCAGAGCGTCCTCCGCCTCCAGCCGCTCGATCGCGCGCGCGAACGACTGCACGTCGCCCGGGGCCACGACAATGCCGCTCTTACCCGTGTGCACGATCTCGGGTATCGCGAGCGCGCGCACGCCCACGACCGGCAGGCCCGCGGCCATGGCTTCCAGCAGCACGATGCCCTGGGTCTCGATCGTGCTCGCAGTGAGGAATGCGTCGTACTCGTGGTAGCGCTGCACGAGCTCGTCCCTGGCCACGAAACCGACGAACCTCACCCGATCCCCGATCCCCAGCCGGGAGACCAGCCGCTCGAGCGAGTCGCGCGCCGGCCCGTCCCCCACGACGTCCAGCGTCGCGTCGACCTCGTGCGCGAGCGCCCGCGCGAAGGCCTTGATGACGACGTCGACGTTCTTCTCGTACCCGAGCCGGCCTGCGTGCACGAGGCGGCCGGTGCGAGAGTACGACTGCTTCACCGTGACGAGCGTCAGATCGATGCCGTTGCTCACGTGGTCGATCGGGGCTGTGACGCCGTGGCGGATGAGCTCGCGCTTGAGCGTGAGCGACGGCGTGAGCACGAGGTCGGAGCGGTTGTACAGCAGCCGCGTGTACCGCCACGCGATGCGGGCCGTCAGCTCGGGGGGCCGTTCGGCCACGTCCGCGCTGATGCCGAGCCAGGCGTCCACGAAATCGTCGAGGCCGGTCTCCAGAAGCGCGCGCGAACGTACGATGCGCTGCCAGAGCCCCGACGCGAGCACCCGCTCGAAGACGAGCGAGTTGACGACACGCTCTTGCAGGGTGTCGATGCCGAGCAGCCGGGAGATCTCGACGTACTGCATGAAGTCCGGGATGTACGTGTGGTACGTCTGCACGATCGGAAGGCGAAGCGCCTTCGCCGCAAGCAGCCCCACGACTCCGAGCGAGAGCGGGGTGTGCACGTGCACGAGATCCGGGTCGAACGCGCGGATCTTGCGCGTGACGGAGGCGATCGCCGGAAGCGCGACCCGCGTCGCCTTGTTCGTGACGAAGCTGACGGCGGGATACCGCTCCACCTTGATGCCCGGGTATGGCTCGTCTTGGAAGTCTCCGTAGCGCGGCGCGATGATGAGGATCTCGTGGCCCCGCTCCGCGAGCAGCCGCGTGTGCGTCACGATGGCGGTGACGACGCCGTTGACCTCGGGCGCGTACGTGTCTGTGACGATCGCGATGCGCACGGCGCTACTTCCCGTTCGCGAACCCTACGACGACCCACGTTCCCGAGCGCTGGTCCGTCCGAAGCGTGATGACGCCCATCCTCTCCGCGTCCTGCAGCAGGTCGGAGAACGAGCGGTAGCCGTACGACGACTCGGAGAACTGCGGCTGCTTGCGCTTCATCGTGTCCTTGACCATCGACGAGTACATGACGTCCTTGTTCTCGCGCTGCAGCGCCTCGACCGCCTCGATCAGCAGCTTGATCGCCGGGCGCTTCGCTTTCGGGATCGACGTGAGCGGCACGGCCGGCCCTGTCGCAGGCCGCACGATGTCCTCGTAGTAGATGAACTCGTCGCAGTTCGCGGCAAGCAGGTCGCTCGTCGACTCCTTCATGCCGAGCCCGATGACAGACTTCCCGTTCTCCTTCAACTTCGAGACGAGCGGCGTGAAGTCGGAGTCGCCGGAGACGATGACGAACGTGTCGATGTGCATCTTCGAGTAGCACAGGTCGAGCGCGTCGACGGCGAGCTGGATGTCCGCGTAGTTCTTGCCGGTCATGCCGCGCTCTGGAATCTCCATCATCTGGATGCCGGCGTCGTGCATCACCTCGCGGTACTGCGCGAAGCGGCCCCAGTCGGCGTACGCCCGCTTCACGATGAGCTTGCCCTTCTCGACCAGCCGCTCCAGCACCGACTTGATGTCGAACTCGGCAGCCTTGCCAGCTCCCCCTTTGCCGCGTGAGCCCTGCCCGCTGCGCTCGAAACCGAGCGCGAGGTTCTCGAAGTCGATCAGCACTGCAAGCGAGTGCGCTTCGTCAGACATAGCGCGCCTTCCTTCCGGTAGCCCCCGCCACATCATGCCATACGCCGACAATCCCGGTAAGCGTGACGGCCCGCGAAGCGCCTGCGACGAGGACTGAGCGCGCTACGGGCGGCCGCCGAAGCGACCGCCCGTAGCGCGAGGGAGGGGATGAGGGAGGGGGTGTGGCTTACTGGGCCTGCGCCGCGTTCACGCACGCGCCGCAGTATCCGGCGCCGTTGCCGCCACGGCCCGCGCCGCGGCCAGCGCCCTGGCCAGCCCACGACGGCCTGCCGGTCGCGGTCGTGTTGACGCGCTCGGTCAGCCGGGTCTTCATCTGCGCGAGCGCAGCGTCGGCCTGCTCCTGCGTGATCGTGCCGTCAGCGACCTTCTGCTCGAGCAGCGCCTCGCGCGCCTCGAGCGCCTTGGCCACCACGTCGTCCGGGTCGACGCCTTCGCTCTTCGCGATGTCGGCGATCGACTCGCCCGCGGCCCGCTTGGCCTGGATGTCCGTGGTGCTCAGCCCTGTGAGGTCAGCCAGGACGTCGATCAGCCGGGCGCCCGCTCCGCGGATCGCCTGGCCCATGCCGATGCACGCGCCCAGGACGCCCGTCTGCGGAGCGACGGTCCCGGTCGCTGTGGCGGCCGGCGCCGCGAAAGCAAGGCTGACGCTGCCGAGCACCAGGCCGGCCACCAGACCGACTGCGATGAGTGCGAGGGACTTGCTATGCTTCACTTCAGACACCTCCTGTGTCACGGTCTTGAGCCCCGTCTGGGCTCTGGAATCGATTGTGTCCAGCAGTCGTGAAGACGCGGTGAACGCGCCGCGCCGGTGTCGTGAACGCCGAAGGAGTGCGTATGGCCCCGTATCGCTTCGACCCGAAGAAGCTTGCGAAGTTGAACGACGTGGCGCGGCTCGACGACCTCGTGCCGGACGCGATGTGGGAGGCGTTCGGCGCGGCTGAAGCACTCGTCGTCGTGGAGGTCGGGGCTGGCACGGGGCTGTTCGCCCGCGAGTTCGCGGCCCGCATGCCGGCTGACGGTGTCGTTTACGCCGTGGATGCCGAGCCCGCGATGACCGCCTGGATGCGTGAGCATCTGCATGAAACGGGCGGCGCCAGGATCGAGGTCGTCGACGCCGCGGCCGAGGACCTCCCGTTCGACGACGAGTCCGCCGACCTGGTGTACATGATCAACCTGCACCACGAGCTGGACGATCCCGTGAGAGCGCTCGCCGAGGCGCTTCGGGTGCTGAAGCCGGGAGCGCGGATCGGCATCGTCGACTGGAAGAAGGAGCCGACCCCGAAGGGGCCGCCGGTGGAGCACCGGGCGGGGGCGGAACGCATCGCCGACGACCTCGCGCGCGCGGGCTTCGTCAGCATAGAACCCAAGCCCGTCCTGCGGTACCACGACGTCGTGATCGGGATGCGCCCGCCTGTCTGAGCGGGCGCGCTCGGCCGGTGGCATGCACGTCATTCGCATAAAGGGGTATGCTCTCTACGTAGACCCACGCGCGGCAGCACCGCACGGCTGCATACTTTCGGAGGTGCATTGCATGAAGCGCACCCGCACGGTCATCATGGGCGCAGCAGGCCGGGACTTCCACGACTTCCTCACGCGCTTCCGTGACGACGAGAGCACCGAAGTGGTCGCGTTCACCGCGACGCAGATCCCAGGCATCGACGGCAGGGTCTTCCCTGCCGACCTCGCCGGGCCGCTGTACCCCGACGGCATCCCCATCCTCCCCGAATCGGACCTGCGCCGCCTCATCCGCGAGGAAGGCGTCGAGCGCGTGGTGTTCGCGTACAGCGACGTCTCGCACATCGACCTGATGCACAAGGCGTCGCTCGTCGTCGCCGAAGGCGCCGACTTCGTGCTGATGGGCTCCACGCCGACGATGCTCAAGTCGAGCAAGCCCGTGATCTCCATCTGCGCCGTGCGCACCGGCGTCGGCAAGAGCGGCATCTCCAAGCGCGTGATCCGCGCCCTGCGAGACCGGGACCTCACGGCGGTCGACGTGCGCCACCCCATGCCCTACCGCGACCTGCTCTCCATGCGCGTCGAGCGGTACGCCTCGCTCGAAGACCTCGACCGGTACGGCGTGACCATCGAGGAGCGCGAGGAGTACGAGCACCTCGTCCGGGACGGGATCGTCGTGTACGCGGGCGTCGACTACGAAGCGGTGCTCCGCGCCGCCGAGAGCGAGGCCGACGTGGTGATCTGGGACGGGGGCAACAACGACCTCCCGTTCTTCGCGCCGGACCTCGAGATCGTCGCGCTCGACCCGCACCGCCCCGGCCACGAACGGCTGTACCACCCCGGCGAAGCGAACATGCTGAGAGCCGACGTGCTCGTTATCAACAAGGTCAACACCGTCGAACGCGAGGTCGTCGACGACCTCAAACGGGTCGCCGCCACCCACAACCACACTGCCATCGTCGTCGAGACCGCATCCGAGATCACGCTCGCAGACCAGGATGCCGTCTCGGGGAAGCGCGTGCTCGTCATCGAAGACGGGCCGACCGTCACGCACGGCGGCATGCCGTACGGCGCGGGAGCGCTGGCGGCGCGGGCCGCCGGCGCGGCCGAGCTCGTCGACCCCCGGCCGTTCGCCGTCGGGTCGATCGCCGAGACCTTCGCGAGCTACCCCCACCTGACCGAGGTGCTCCCGGCGATGGGGTACTCGCGACGTCAACTGGCCGAGCTGGAGGAGACCATCCGCTCGACGAAGTGCGACGCCGTAGTGGTGGCCACGCCGATCGACCTCGCCCGCCTCATCGACATCCCGCACCCAACCGTGCGGGCTACCTACGAGGTCGTCGACGTCTCGTCTCCGACCCTCGACGACGTCGTAGACGCCTTCCTTAGGCAGCAAGGACACACGGAGCGGCCAGCATGACCACGCTTCCTGACAAGCCGCTGCTCGTCATCGCCCTCGGCGGCAACGCGATCCTACGCCGCGGAGACGACGGCACCATCGAGACGCAGTTTCGGCGCGCAGACGAGTCGATGCGGCAGATCGTGCCGCTTCTCGCCGACGGCGCCCGGGTGGTGCTCACGCACGGGAACGGGCCGATCGTCGGGAACATCGTCATCCGCAACGAGGCCGCGCGCGACCGCATCCCGCCGATGCCGCTGTTCATCGCCGACGCCGACAGCGAAGGCGGCATCGGCTTCATGCTCGAGACGAGCTTGACGAACGCGCTCGCCGAGTCCGGCGTCGACCGGAGGGTCGTCACAGTCGTCACCCGGTGCGTGGTCGACCCTGCCGACCCGGCGTTCTCGCACCCGACCAAGCCCATCGGCCCGTACTACGAGCCCGCCGAGGCGGCCCGTCTCGTCGCCGACGAGGGATGGACGTTCGTCGAGGTCGCGGGGGCCGGCATGCGCAGGGTCGTGCCCTCTCCGCGCCCGCTGGAGATCGTCGAGGCGCCGACGATCGCGACGCTCGCGAACGCTGGAGACGTCGTGATCGCCGCCGGCGGAGGGGGCGTCCCCGTGGTGCGGAACGCCGACGGCACGCTCGCGGGCGTCGACGCGGTCATCGACAAGGACTGGGCCTCGGCGGTGCTCGCGGAGGCCATCGGCGCGGACTCGCTCGTGGTGCTCATGGAAGCCGACCGCGTCTACGAGGGCTTCGGCACCCCGGTCGCCCGGCCGATCGACGCGCTGACAGTCGAAGAGGCCGAGCGCCTGCTGCCTGCGCTCGACCCCGGCAGCGTCGGCCCGAAGGTCGCCGCGTGCGCGCACTTCGCCCGCACGACGGGGCGCGACGCGCTGGTCTGCGCGGTCGAGCGGCTTGCCGATGCGCTCGCGGGCAGAGCAGGCACGCGGGTGCTCGCGCGGCAGCGCTAGCGGTCCCGCTCGGCGCCCCAGAACACCACTGCGAGCATCCCCGGCCCGACGTGCGAACCGATGACGGGCCCGACCGCGAGCTCCAGCACCTCGCTCGGCGAGAAGCGCTCCTCGATGGCGGCCTTGAGCGCGGCGGCCTCCTCGGGCGCATCCGCGTGCGCGACGGCCACGATATCGCCGAGCGCCGGATCGCGCCGCTCCTCCATGATGTCGAGCAGGGCCGCGATCGACTTCTTGCGCCCGCGCACGCTCTTGCGGACGATGAGTTTCCCCGCCCGGTCGATCGTCAGTATCGGCTTGATGTCGAGCACCGCGCCCGCTGCCGCGGCCGCGTCCGAGATGCGGCCGCCGCGCCTGAGCGCTTCGAGGCTCTCCAGCGTGAAGTAACCGTTCACCTTGAGCTTCTCGCGCTCGACGAAGTCCACGATCTCGTCCGCGCTGGCGCCGTCTGCGTGCATGCGCATCGCGTGGTACACGAGGAAGCCCTCTGCAGCCGACGCGTTGAGGGTGTCGACGAGCCGGATGTCTGCATCGGGGTGCTCGCGAAGCACCTCCTGGCGCGCGAGGTGCGCGGTGTCGAACGTCCCCGAGAGCCCGGACGAGAACCCGAGGTACACGAGCGGCCGGCCGCTATCGGCAGCCGAACGGAAGAGCCGCTCGAACGCCGCGCGCGGGATCTGCGCCGTCGTCGGCGCAGCACCCGCACGCATCGCGCCGTAGAAGTCGCGGTGCGGGAAGCTCCGGCCGAAGTCGTCGATACGCTCCTGCCCATCGAGCGTGAACGGGAAGTGCAGCTCCTCGACCTCGAACCGCTCGACGATCTCGGGGGTGAGGTCCGAGCACGAGTCGATCGCGAGCATCGGCCGTGCGTCAGTTGCCGTCATGGTCGCTCCTGTCTTCGTAAGCCGCGCAGCGCCTCAGCGCGAACGCTTCTCCATCGGTTTCTCGGTGACGTACACGAGCCCCACGGACCCCGGCCCGACGTGCGTGCCGATGGTCGGCCCCACGGGCACGACCGGAACCTCCCGGCTCGCCGCCTCCGCGGCCATCACGGCGATCTGACGGCCCTCGTCCTCGTCGTCGATGTGGTGTGCGACGACGTCGACGAGCCCCTTGCTCTCGATGTCGCGGGAAAACGCCGCCACGATCTCGGCCATCGCCTTGTGCTTCGTGCGGACCTTCGCGAACACGTCGGTCTTGCCGTCGACCACCGTGAGGATCGGCTTGATCTGCAGAAGCGTCCCGATGAGCGCGGACGCATTGCCGATCCGCCCCCCGCGCCTCAGGTACTCGAGCGTGTCAGGGACGAACAGGAACCGGGTCCGGAGCGTCATGTCCCTGGCTGCCTGCGCGGCCTCCTCGGCGCTGGCTCCGCTCTCGGCCGCCTGCGCAGCAGCGAGGACCGCGAACCCGAGCTCCATGCAGTTCGAGCGCGAGTCGACCACTTCGATGCGCGCCTCGGGATGCTCCTGCAGAACCATGTCGCGCGCAAGCAGCGCCGTCGAGAACGTGCCGCTCATCTCCGACGACAGGAACACGGCGACCACGTCGTCTCCGGCCTCGATGACCGCCCGGAACGCGTCCGCGAGCGACGCCGCCGACGGCTGCGAGCTCGTCGGGAACCCCGACGACGACCGCAGCGCCTGGTAGAACGCGGCATCGGCCACGCGCTCGACGTACGTCACGCCGTCGAGCGTCACCGACAGCGGCACGATCCGTATCCCGTATCGCTCGACCGCGTCATCAGGCAGGTACGAGGTGCTGTCGGTCACGACCCGGACCGCCATGCGTCACGCTCCTTCCGTCAGGCTCGCAACCCCGCGCAATGATGCGTCTCGGACGGCCAGCAGTCCAGACCCGTACGGTTGCGCGCGAGCCCGGTGTGGAGCACACTCGCGCCATGCGTGATGGGAGGTGCGCGTGAAGCGCTGGTTGCTGCTGGCTCTCGGCATCGCCTGCTCCGTCGCTGTCGCGTACGGCGCGATGCAGCTCGCGACGTACTCGTGGAACCAGGTCGTGGAGTACCGAAGCCCGTTCGTCGGCCTCGACACCGAGCGGTTCACCGGCGCTCGCCCGGCGCTGTCCTCGCCCGTCCCAGGCGCCACGCAGCGAAGGACCGTCGTGGTGCTCATCGACGGGCTGACCGACGCGGCGTCGCGGCAGATGAAGACGCTGCAGGCGCTCCGGGCGAGCGGCGCGGACGTCCGCCTCACCGCTCCGCAGCCGAGCCTCTCCTACCCGTGCTGGACGACGGCGTTCTCGGGAGCGCCGCCGCAGATCAGCGGGGTCACGACCAACTGGTATGAAGGGCGCGTGAAGGTCGAGACGCTGTTCGACGTCGCCGCCGGCTCGGGACGGCGGCTTGCCGTGTCCGGCCCTGACGATCTCGATTCGCTCTTCGGCGTGAGCGAGCTCACCTCGGCCACCGCGCTCGTCCCGTGGGGCGAAGGCGAATACCGTTCAGGCCGCATCGTCGATGCCGCGCTCGAACTCGCCCGCACGAAGGACCCTGACTTCCTGGTCGTGCTGCTGCCGGACGTGGACGACGCGGGCCACGCCGAAGGCGGCGCGTCGCAGCGATACGCCGAGACGGCCGCACGGGTCGACGCCGACTTAGGGCGCCTGGTCGCGGCGCTCGACGACGGACAGACGGTCTTCGCCGTCTTCCCCGACCACGGCCACACCCCCGAGGGCGGCCACGGCGGCTGGGAGGAGCCCGTCGTGCGCACCTTCGCGGTCTTCGCCGGCCCTGGGGTGCGGCACGTCACGGCGGATGCCCGGCTCGAGGACGTCGCGCCGACGATCGCGGTCCTGTCAGGGCTGCAAGCGCCCCGCCTCGCCCGCGGCATGGCGATCGAAGCCATCCTCGCCGACGGCAACGGCCGCGCGCGGGACGCCGACTTCGTGCGAGCCTCCGGCTTCGCGCTCGCGTATGCACGCGAGGTCGCCGGGCCGCCGGCTCTCGCGGGGCTCGAGTCCTTCAAGTCTCGGAGCGACCTCGAACGGCTCATGGCTCGCGCAGACGCGCTGCGGATGGCCTCAGACCGCCGTGCGCGCGTCCCCCAGGCGCTCGCGCTCGCGGTGGCCGCGCTCGGCGTGCTCGCGGTCATCGGGCTCGCCTCGTGGAGGGCGCTCGTCGCCGCGCTCTCCGGCACGGTCGCATACAACGCGGTGTTCTACGGCCTGTACTTCGGCTTCCATCGCTACCGCTGGTCGCTCTCGACCTTCAACGAAGAGTCGCAGGTCCAGGCGTTCTTCAACGCCCGCATGGCCGAAGCGGTGCTTGCTGGGCTCGTGGCGTGCGTCGTCGCGGGGCTCGTCTACCTTGCGCTGCGCGCCGAGCCGAAAGGCGTCTGCCAGGGCCACGCAGCGGGTTGGCTCGCGCTCGGCGTCGCGACGGTGCTGACCATCCAGGCCGTCATCGGCGTGCAAGTCGCGTGGTTCTTGTGGCAGTGGGGCGCGTCCTGCGTCTGGCGCCTCCCGGACCTGTTCTGGGGCTTCAAGTACGACGTCGACCTGCTGCAGACGACAGCGCTCGGAGCGGCGGCGGTCCTCGGCCCGGCAGTCACCTACGCGATCGGCCGGTGGCACCCACGGCTCAGGCGCGTGGAGACGCGCGGCTGAGCCGCTCGTCAGGAATCCAGGCGCGGCGTGACGGACGCCACTAACGCGCCCGTCGGCGTGCGCCGATACCCGGCGCGTACGGCAGCTCCTCCGCCCAAGGAACGCACATGCTCGAAGCGCTGGCGCGCGTCGCTGAACTCAAGGCACCCTACGCGAAAGCACCGGAGGTCTTCTCTGTGCTGATCAACGCGCGGTCGCACGCCGAGGCCGGCTTGGCGCTCGACGTGCTTCGCGAGACTGTGCCTGAGCGGACGCTCGTGAAGGCGATCAACTTGCGCGAGGTGCTGCAAGCGCTTCCGACCTTCCCGTGCAGCATGGCCGTCGACGATCAGACGCTCGCCAAGGTTGCTGGCCTCGCGAAGGACAAGTCCCTGCTCAAGCGGCGCGTTCCGGGCGTGCGCGGCGCGTGGACGGCGGTGACGACGGCCGGCAACTTCTGCTTCGACCTGTTCGTGATCCACCGCGGCGTGACGCACATGTGGGCTCCGGCTTCGAGCTCGAACGACGTCGTGAACCCTGCGGTGCTCGAACTGCTCGTCAAGCATCCGCCCATCCTCGAAGACGTGATCGGCCTCGTACAAGACATGGGGCTGGTGTTCAACCCGCGCTTCTACCTGTCTCTCGAAGACTGGGGCTTCGACCGGGTCGACGACCTGCTCGAGGACTTCCAGGCGCTGTTCTTCTGAGGTCCTCGCACCGCTAGCCCTCCGCCCGCACGCGCTTGAGCAGCCATGCCATGTTCTGGCCGAGGCGAGCCATCGTCTGCAGCCCTTCGTCGTCCTGCTCGACTGCTCCTGGCGGCCCGCCGACCCCGATGTTCCAGTACGACGAGCCCGGCACGATCATCTCGCTGATGAGGAACAGGTGGTTGATGCTGTCGAAGGCGTGGATGGCGCCGCCACGCCGCACCGCGATCACCGCGGCCCCCACCTTCCGCCTCAACAGCTCCGGGTTGCCTCTCGCCACGTACCCCACGCGGTCGATGAGCGCCTTGGCTTCAGGCGTGACGTCGGCGAAGTACACGGGTGAGCCGATGACGATCCCATCAGCGGCATCGATCGCCTCGATGCACTCGCTGATGTAGTCGTTGATGCCCGAGCACCGGCGGTCGAGCGTCTCCCGGCACTTCATGCAGGCGGTGCACCCGTGGACGCGCTTGCCTGCGAGCGACAACGTCTCCGTGTCGATGCCCTCGGCGCGCAGCTCGGCGAGCACGGCCTCGAGCAGCCGGGCGGTGTTGCCCTCTCGGCGAGGGCTGCAGTTGAACGCGACGACCTTCATCGGCCTTCCTCCCTACAACGACGGCACGGCGGCCGCATCCACGATGCGCGCCCCTCCGGCCTCCATCGCGGCGAACGCCCGCTCGCCGTCGCCTGGCACGACGTCGACGGCACGGCAGCCGTCCCGCACGACGGTCACGCCGAATCCGAGACCGAGCGCGTCGAGCACCGTGAACTTGACGCAGTAGTCGGTCGCGAGCCCGAGCACCACCACCTCGCTCACGCCGTGCGAGCGCAGGAAAGCATCCAGTCCGGTGCTGGAGGTCCGGTCGTTGTCGAAGAAGGCGCTGTAGCTGTCGATGCGCGGATCGGCGCCTTTGCGCACCACGTGGCCGATCGGCACGACGTCGAGCCCGGAGTAGAACGACGCCCCGGGCGTGTTCTGGACGCAGTGGTCGGGCCAGAGCACCTGCTCGGTGTCGCCCAGGAGCACTACGTCGCCCGGCGACTTCCCGGGATGCGAGGACGCGAACGACGCGTGCCCGCGAGGATGCCAGTCCTGCGTCGCCACGACGAGCGAGAACAGCGGCGAGAGCGCGTTGGCGACCGGCACGACCGCGTCGCCGTCAGGGACCGGCAACGCTCCGCCCGGCATGAAGTCGTTCTGCAAGTCCACCAAGATGAGCGCCTTCACGTCGACCTCCTTCAGCCGCGCTTGCGCGCCTTCGCGATGAGCGCCGTCCGCAGCTCGTGCAGCCCGGACTCGATGCCTACGGGATAGATGTACGGCGCCACGAGGCGCTTGACGCTCGGATCGAGCTTCGCGAGCTGCGCCGCCGCCCGCGCCCTGGCCGCCGTCGCGTCGGGCACTTCGTAGACTCGCTCGCCTCGACGGAACACCGGGACGAGCAGGTCCTCGTGCACCTCGCCGCACATGCGCTTCCGCCTGATCGGGTCGCCGGGATCGACCATCTCGCACCGGTCAGGCAACGGCCTCGTCTCGTCGAACACCATGTCCCCGTCGAACACGCCGTCCTTCACGAAGCGCCGCACCTGCAGGACGCCGGGCACGGTCGTCTTCGCGCTCTGCTCGGAGACCTTGATGCGGGGCTCCCACTGCCCCCCGGGCTCGCGCACGGCGGACAGCTTGTAGACCGCCCCGAGCGCCGGCTGCCCGTCGGCGGTAGCGAGCTTCGTCCCGACGCCCCACACGTCGATCGGGGCGCCCTGGTCTTTGAGCGCCTCGATGGTCTGCTCGTCGAGCTCGTTCGACGCGTAGATCTTCACGTGCCGCATGCCTGCCGTATCCAGCATCTCGCGGGCCCGCGCCGCGAACCACGCCAGGTCGCCTGAGTCGATGCGGATGCCGACGAGCGTCTGGCCGCGCTCCGCGAGCCGCTTGCCCACCTCGATGGCGTTGCGGATCCCCTCGAGCGTGTCGTAGGTATCCACCAGCAGCACGCAGTTGTTCGGCATCGCGTCCGCGTACGCGGCGAACGCGTCGATCTCCCGCTCGAAGGCCATCACCCAGCTGTGCGCGTGCGTGCCGCCGACCGGGATGCCGTAGCGCTTGCCGGCGAGCACGTTGGAGGTGGCGACGCAACCGCCAACGTACGCCGCCCGGCTGGCCGACAGGCCGCCGTCCGGCCCCTGCGCGCGCCGCAACCCGAACTCGATGACCGGGGCGCCTTTCGCGGCGTGGCACACGCGAGCCGCCTTCGTCGCCACGAGCGTCTGGAAGCCGACGATGTTGAGCAGCGTCGTCTCCACGAGCTGGGCCTGCGCGATCGGTCCCGCGACGCGCAGGGTCGGCTCGTTCGGGAAGACCACGGTCCCTTCGGGCACGGCGTCGACGTCGCACGAGAACCGCGTGTCGGCAAGCCAGTCGAGGAACTCGGGCGCGAACAACGGCGCACCGTCCACGCCCGTGAGCGTCGCCAGGTACGCCAGGTCGTCCTGTTCGAAACGCAGCCGCTCGAGGAACTCGACGGCCTGCGCGAGCCCGCACGCCACCGCGTAACCCCCGCCGAACGGGTGCGACCTGAACACCATGTGGAAGCACGCATCCAGGCGCGCCATCCCGCTACGCCAGTAGGCGTACGCCATGGTGATCTGGTACAGGTCCGTCAGGAGCGGGCTCGGCGCTCCAGGCAGGTCCATCGCAACCTCCTTCGGCGTACCGAGAACGGTACCCGAACCTGGCGGGTGCACGCCACCCGGGAAGCCGAGAGCGGGCCTGGCGTCGTTCGCAGTCTCACGCCGCGTCGCGGCGAGAGAAGATCGCGACGCTGGCCGCCAGCGACACGGCAGCGGTGAGGCCGTACAGCCACCACGCCTCGGGCTTGACGCTCGCGCCGTCGATGACCGCGCCGGGTTGCCACGCGCTCACCAGGTTGACGGGGCCGAAGAAGTCCGCGAGGTCCGACACGTTCGAGACGATGTCGCTCGCCCACATGAGCGCGAAGAGTCCTGCGGCGATGCCGCCCGCCTTCCCGGCGCCTCGCACGCAGGCGCTGATCAGCATCCCGAGGCCGCCTCCGGCGAGCATGAACAGCGCGCCGAGCGCGACGAGCGACCAGAACGCGTGCGCGCTCAAACGCACGTCGTAGGCTGGCCCGAACAGCTGCACCGACCCGAACGTCGCGAGCGACAAGACGCCCGAGAGGACCGCCAGCCCCGCGATGCGGCTCGCTGCAACCTGCACGCGAGACACGGGCTGAGACAGCGTCAGCTCCATCGTGCCGTCCGCGATCTCTCCCGCGAAGGAGCGCGAAGCGTACACCAGGACGGCGGACAGCACGATGATCATCCACATCAGGCCGAGGTACTCGACCTGGAAGAAGCCGCCCATCGTCCCGAACGAGATCTCCGTGCCGCCGAACATCTTGAGCATCTCCGGAGGCAGGCTCTCGATGAGCTTCTGGTACTCGCTCCCGCCGATGTTCGGCCAGTACCACACCATGAGCCACGAGTAGAAGGCCAGACCGACGACGTACCACAGGATCGCCGTGCGGCGCTGCCAGAGCGAAGCGCGGAACACCGTCCAGCTCATCGCGGCTCGCCTCCTTCCGCGTCATCGACGGGGCGTGCAGCCTGATCCTCGCCGCTCTCGCCCCGGTAGAACTCCATGAACACCTCTTCGAGGCTCGCGTGCTGGATGCTCAAGTCGACGACGCGAGCGCCTGCAAGCCGCTTGACGACCTCGTCCAGGTGGTCGCCCTTCACGCGCGCGACGAATGTGGCCGGGCCGCGCTGCTCGAGGCGCGTCAGTCCCGCGAGGCCGTCGAAGAAGCCGGCGTCTACCGGATCCGCGAAGGTCACCGTCATCTCGCGCAACCGCTTGTCGAGCAGGCTCCGGACGCTCTCCTCAGCCGCCAGGGTCCCGTCGCGGATGATGCCGACGCGGTCGCAGACGCGTTCGACCTCCGACAGCACGTGGCTCGACAAGAACACGGTCGCGCCGTCGCGCACGCGCTCCTCGATGACCTGGAACACCGTCTCCTGGTTCAGCGGATCGAGCCCGGAGGTCGGCTCGTCCAAGATCAGCACCTCCGGCGCGTGCATCACGCCCAGGATCAGCGCCAGCTTCTGCTTGTTGCCCTTGGAGAGCTCCTTGACCTTGCGCGACGGGTCGAAGTCGAGGCGTTCGATGAGGTCGTCGGCAGCCGCAGGACGCTCGCCGCGGAGCCCCGACACGTAGTCGATGTGCCAGCGCCCGGTCTCCTTGTCGAACAGCCGTATCTCGCCCGGAACATAGCCGACGCGCGAGCGCAGGCCCGCCCCGTCCACCCGCACCCGCTCGCCGAAGAGGCGCGCCTCGCCCCCGGTGGGCCGCAAGATGCCGAGCAGGCAGCGGATGGTCGTCGTCTTTCCCGCGCCGTTCGGCCCCAAGAACCCGTACACCGACCCCTGAGGCACCTCGAGCGTCAAGTCCTCGACGCCCTGGTCTTCCCGTAGTACTTCGTCAGCTTGACGCACTCGATGACGCCAGCCATGCGATCGCCTCCCTCGTCTCCGTCACGAGGTTACACCCAGCGGCTTCCAGCTGCCAGCACGCGATCGAACGAGGACCGCCGCACGCGGTCCGCCTTTTCGTATACCATTGGCGTTCGTCTGCATACATCCCTTCGTCCTACGGAGCTGCGTGGACCTCAGCCCAGACATCCGCCGGGCGCTCGCCGCCCGCTTCATATCGCGCGCCGGAAGCGAAGCCGCGTTCTTCATCGGCGTGTGGGGCAAGGCCGCCTACTCGCTGCACGCCACGCCGCACCAGCTCGCGCTGGTGATGTTCTGCTTGAGCGCTGCGTCGATCGCGGGAAGCGTCTTCGGCGGGCTGCTCGTCGACCGCCACGGCCCCAAGCGCGTCATCATGGGCGCTGAGGCGTTCTTCGTCCCGATCGCGCTCGCCGTGGCCTACGCGGACTCCATCACGATGCTCGTCCCGCTTGTCGCCTTGTGGGGGCTCGCCGGGTCGCCCATCCAGACGGCCGGCGCCTCGCTCGCCCCGTACCTCGTTGACGACCGCAGCAGCCTCGCCCGTATGAACTCGTATCTCGAGTCGGCCGGCTCGCTCGCGTTCATCGCCGGCCCGGTCATCGGGGCCGTGATCTCCCGCGCCGTCGGCGTCGACGCCGTGTTCGTGTTCGACGCGCTCACCTCGCTCGCAGCCGTCGCCTTGTTCTGGCGCTCGCGGATCGACGGCCCCCGCAAACGTGAGCACAACGCCGGCCCGTTCTCTGAGCTCGCAGCGGGGATACGGACCGCATACGGCATCCGCTCGATCCGCTTCTACGTGCTGGCGGGCACCGTGACCTGGCTCGGGTTCGGGGCGTTCGGCGCGCTCGAACCGCTCTTCTACCGCGACGTCGTCAAGACCGGCGTCGAGGCGATCGGGTACGTCAACGCGGTGTTCGGCGCAGGCATCCTGCTTGGAGCGACCCTGCTCCGCCGCCTGCCGCGCTCCGCGATCTCCGCAAGGGGCCTCGCAACCGCCGTGGCGCTCACGGGTGCGGGCAGCGTGCTCTACGTCGGCACGGCCGACCTTCGCATCATCGTCCTCGGCGCGCTCGCGTGGGGCACGGTCGTCGGCTCGCTCGAGCCGCTCTTGCGGACGCTCATACACCGCGACACGCCGCACGAGCTCATCGGCCGCGTCACCGGGACGGCCCAGGTGCATAAGCAAGCGGGCGAGCTCGTGCCGCTCGCGTTCGCTCCCGCTCTGGCCGCCACGATCGGCGTGCAGCAGACGCTGATCGCCGGCGGCCTGTTCACCGCGCTCGCGGCGACGCTCGGCATGCTCGAAGCGCGAGCCATCGACCGCGCGGCCACCGTACCCGAGCCGGTCGAGATCCAGCCGCTGCTTGCGTCAGACGAACCGATCTCGCCCGTGCGCTGACGCTCAGCGCGAGCGAGCAAGCGCAGCGACGAAGACGAGCAGCATCCCCGCCACGACGGCGACGTTGAAGCTCATGTCGCGAGCGTACCTGGTGATGGCGCGCCGGGTCGCGAGCACGCTCTCCTCGCTGCTGGCGGTGTCGAACACGCGGCCTGCACGCTCGCGCACGAGCGCGTCTACCGCGAGCCGCACCATGTCGGCGAACCAGCGCCCCCACGTCACGGAGCCTGCCGCGGCGCGTCGTCCGACCGCACCTGCGGCCTGCTCGAGGCCTCGCAGCGCCTGCACAGGAGCGCCCTCTGCCCCCGCCACGAGCCGCTCCCCTGGCACGGCAGTGCGGCGCGCAAGCGCGCGAAGCTTCAGGTCGAAGCGCTCCTCGCTTGCGGCGGCGTTGGCGGCGGCGGCGAGCCGCCGGGCGACGTCGCGGCCCGCACGCCGGTCGGCAGCGGCAGCGATCGCGGCCGCTGCCACGCGGTCCCGCGCCGGAATCGTGTCGGCCACGAGCCCTTCGATGCGCTCCAGGACGGCGCGTGCGTGCCCCTGCCGGACCGCGTCCTGGACCGCCGCCATCCGCACCGCGAACAGACGGTGCGCGACGTAGGCCGCAGACTCCCGGACGGCCTCGACCGACTCCCGCCATTCGGCCTCGTCCACTACGCCGGCCGACGCGAGCGTGGCGATAGCTCGGTCGACGGCGGTCCGCACCTCCTCGTGCCGCTCGACGTCAAGGACGACCTCTGCTCGCGCGATGGCCCGCTGCGCGTCCCTCTCGGCTACGCCGGCCGTCGCCACCGCGATGGCTCGCCGGTACGTGCGCTCGACGCGGACGCGTACCCGCTCGTACGCGTCGCGCACATCCTCGAGCGACTCGGACACGAAACGCAGGTAGCGCTCGTACGCGCGTGCGATCAGCTCGGTGACCCGCCACAGCGCACGGACCGCCTTCCCATACCACCAATCGATGGAGACCCAGTTCGGAAGGTGCGCGTGGAACAGGCCCGTCTTCATCCCGACGGTGAACACCGTGGCGCCGATGGCGAACGCGACGACGACCGAGGATATGTCGCCCCGGCTCAGGAAGTAATCGGACAGGTACTCCTCCAGGATGTCCGGGTGCAGCCCCCACAGGTGCAGACCCGGCTCGAAGATCCCGCGGATGACGATCTGCGGACGGACGCCGAGCGTCACGATGGCCGCAGCCAACAGCCCCATCGCGGCCAGCATCCGCGCCGGCGCCTCGCGCACCTCCGGCCCGTACTCGGTCTTCTCCTTGCCCAGGAACACCAAGCCGATGAGCTTGATGAACGAGCACGCCGTGCCGCCGCACGTGACGATGTAGATCTTCTCCGCGATGCCGAGCGCGGCGACCTCGTGCAGCTCCCACGCCTCGACGATCGCGTGGTGGATCAGGCACTTGCTCACGAAGCCGTTGAAGAGCGGCACGCCGGTGATGCCTGCCGCCGCGACCGTCATGAGCGCGAACGTGACTGGCATGCGCTTCCAGAGCCCACCCAGGTGGTACATGTCGAGCGAGTGCGTCCGGACGTACACAGCGCCCACGCCGAGGAAGAGACACGCCTTGAACAGCGCATGGTTGAGCACGTGGAACAGCCCGCCTGCGATGCCCATGGCGCCGTGCGCGCCGAGGTACCCCGCAGCGCCGATGCCGGCGAGGATGAAGCCCATCTGCGACACGGAGTGGTATGCGAGCATTCGCTTGGCGTTGCTTTGCAGCAGCGCCATGCACACGCCGGTGAACATCGTGAAGATGCCGATCCAGAGCACGACCATGCCCAGCTGAGAGCTGAACGCCCACGCGTGCTCTTCCAGGTGCTCGGCGACCTCGGGCCGGAACAGCGCGGTGACGGTGCGGAAGATGCCGTAGGCCCCTGCTTTGATCATGACGCCCGAGAGCAGCGCGCTCGCAGGCGACGGCGCCACGGGGTGCGCGTCCGGAAGCCAGACATGCACCGGCTGCATGCCGGCCTTCACCCCGAAGCCGAGCACCAGCAGCGCCGCGGCCGTCCAGCGAAGCCACGCCGGCCCCTCGGCAGGGAGCGGCGCGAGCGCGCCGGTGCCGCCGAGCGCGAACGTCAGCATGATGCCGCCGAACAGCGCGAAGCCGCCGATCACCGTCATCCAGAAGTACTTGATGGCCGCCCGCTTGGCGTCGTCTGTCTCCGTGTGGATGACGAACAGGAACGCCACGAGCCCGAGCGCCTCGAAGAACAGGTACAGGGTCACGAGGTCCGCGGCCATCACAACGCCCAGCATGGAAGCGAGCGCCACCAGGTTCGTCACGTGGTACCGGTCGTGCTTGTGCTCGTGCGCGAGGTAGTCGAGCGAATACAGTGTGGAGGCGAACCACACGAGCGCCGCGAACAGCGCGAACAGGAGCGAGTACGAATCGACGGCGAACGAGAGCCCACCCATCAGCCCTGGGACGTGGGCCTCGACGCGATGGTGCTCTGCGACCGCCGGGACGAGCGCGGCGACGACGAGGAGGTCCGCAGCACACGCCACGACAGCGAAGGCGTTGCGAAGCCCCGCACGGATCCGGCCGAGCACCGGCACCGCTGCGGCCGCGGCGAGCGGCAGAGCGACGCTTGCGATCGGCAGCAGGCTCGTGTAGGTCTCGGTCTCCCCGTGCATCGCGCACCGCCTTCTAGCGGAAGAAGCCTTCGGCCGCCGCCTTCGCGATCTGCAGCGGCGACCACGACGGCGTGGTGCACAAGCCCAGCGCGACCGTCAGCACCACCGCCGCGACCAGGGGCACGAGCATGGTCGCCGGAGCCTCCGGCGACCCCGCTTCAGCGAGCGGCGACCCGGCGGCGATGGGCGCGGGCTCTTTGAAGTACATCCGGTACACGATCGGTAGGAGGTACACGCCCGCGAGCAGCGCGCCTCCGATCAGCACCGCGATGTACGCCACCTGGCCCGAGTCAAGGATGCCGAGCCCCAGGTACCACTTGCTGACGAACCCAGCGAGCGGCGGCGTGCCGATCATCGCAAGAGACGTCAGCGCGAACGCGGCTGCCGTGGCCGGCATGCGCTTCGCCGCTCCGGCAAGCTCGCTCACGGACCGCACGCCCATCCGCTTGATGATGAGCCCGGCGCAGAAGAACAGCGCGCCTTTCATGAACGCGTGGTTCGCCACGTGCACGATCGCGCCGGTGGCGGCCAACGGATCGAGCAGCGCGATCCCGAGCGTCACGTAGCCCATCTGCGAGATGGTTGAGTACGCGAGACGCCGCTTGATGTCGTCCTGGTGCATCGCGAGCACCGCGGCGAACACTACGGTGAAGGCGGCCAGCCCCGCCACGACTCGCATGACGCCGAGCTCCGCCAGCAGCCGCACCCCGAAGACGTTGAACACCACCCGCATGATGCCGAACGTCCCCGTCGCCACCATCATGCCCGACAGCACTGCGGAGAACGGCGCCGGCGCGGCCGGGTGCGCGTCAGGCACCCAGCCGTGCAGCGGCACGAGCGCGGCTTTGACGCCGAAGCCCGCGAGGAAGCACCAGAACACGACGAGTAGCTGGTTCCTGGGGACGGCAGCATCGAACAGCGGCGCCCCGATGTCCTGCCCGCCCGCCAGGAAGTACGTGTAGACGATCGCGAGCAGCACCAGGCTGCCGCCAATCAGGATGTAGACGATGTACTTCGTCCCCGCCGCCAGCGCTTCCGGCGTCTCTTCGTGCACGACCAGCGGATAGGTCAGGATGCTGAACAGCTCGTAGAACACGAGGAACGTCAGCAGGTTGCCCGAGTACGCCACGCCCACCGTCCACGCGAGGCTCAGCATGAAGAACGCGTAGTAGCGCGGCAGCCGGTGCTCGTCGGCCATGTAGCCGAAGGAGTAGACCAGCGCCAGGAGCCACAGAGCGGCGGCCGCGGCGCCGTACAGAGCTCCCAGGGCGTCCACGCGGAGGTGGATCCATACCTGGGGCGTCATCTTCACGAGCCGGACCGACATCTCCTGGCCGGCGGTGACGCGAGCGAGCACCGACCCTGCTAGGACGAGCGTCAGCACGCTCCCGGTACCGAGAAGCGCCCGCCGCCGTGCCTCAGGCCACGACCCGGAGAACGCCGCTGCGACACCGCCGGCCAGCGGAGCGAAGACCGCCGCCGGAACCATCCACAGCACTTCAGCCCCTGCCCCCATGGCCTCCTCCGATCACATCTTGAACACGAACTCGACGGCCGCGCGCGCCAACGCGAAGGGCATGCCCGGCACGTCGCTCGTAGTGCCGAGGACCAGCACCCACACGGCGCACGCCACGGTCGGAACGAGCAGCGACGGCTTCGCTTCACGAGGGGCGGCCGCGACCTCCTGCGGCCCCTTGAGGAACGCGAGATAGACGATAGGAAGCCAGTACGCGGCGTTCAGCAGCGAGCTCGCGACCATGATGAGCGCGAACCACCACATGCCGGACTCGAACGCGCCGACCGAGAGGTACCACTTGGTGATGAAGCCGCCCGTGAGCGGCATGCCCACGAAGGACAGCGAGGCCACGGTGAAGGCCGCCATCGTCAGCGGCATCTGCTTGCCGATACCTCCGAGCTCGTGGACCTGCGTCTTGCCGGTGGTGCGCTGGATCGCGCCTGCGGCGAAGAACATCGTGATCTTCGCGAACGCCTGGTTCGCGATGTGCGCGACCGCGGCCGACGCCGACGCCGGCGTGAGCAGCGCCGCTCCCAAGACGATGTACGACAGCTGGCTCACCGTCGAGTACGCGAGCCGCCGCTTCAGGTTGTCCTGGAACAGCGCGGCGACCGATCCGGCGATGATCGTGAACGCGGCCAGGTATGCGAGAGGGACCGCGAATCCGAGCCGCTTCAGCAGATCGACTCCGAAGATGTTGTAGACCACCCGGAGCACGCCGAACGCTCCGACCTTCACCACCGCCACGGCGTGCAGGAGCGCGCTCACGGGCGTCGGGGCCACCATGGCGCTCGGCAGCCACCCGTGGAGCGGCATGACCGCGGCCTTCACGCCGAACCCGGCGATGAGCGTCGCGAACAGCACCGCGAGCGTCCGCACGTCCGCGGACGCCGGTATGATCCCGGGCTTCGACAGCGTGAGCGTCCCGGCGACCTGGTAGGTCAGCGCCGCGCCGAGCAGGATGCACGCGCCGCCGCTCAGCGTGTACGCAAGGTACTTCCGCCCCGCTCGAAGCGCCTCCGGCGTCTCCTCGTGGATGACGAGCGGGTAGGTGCAGATCGTCAGCGTCTCGTAGAAGACGAACAGCGTAAGCAGGTTCTCCGCGAAGGCGACGCCGACCGTCGTCGACACGCACAGAGCGAAGAAGCCGAAGAACCGCACTTTGGCGTGCTCCGGCTCCATGTAGCCGATGGCGTAGACGGTCGTGATGAGCCAGAGCGCCGACGAGACCAGCGCGAAGAACATGCCGAGCGCGTCGGCGCGGAACCCGATGCCGATGCCGGGCGTGAACTCGATGAGGTTCCAGACCAGCGTCTTGCCCGCGAGCGCCGCGGGGAGCATGGACAGCACCACGACGAACTTGAGGGACGCCGCGCCCAAGCTCCAGAAGCGCCGCCAGAACACGTTGCGGCCCATGAGGAACACGAGCCCCGAGCACGCGAACGAGATGGCCGGCGCGAGCAGGACCCTGACGTCGACCGCTTCCACGTCAGCCTCCCAACGGCCCGAGCAGCCTGCTCACCGCAGGCGCGATGAACGTGAGCGGCACCTTGCCCGCAAGCCCCATCACCAGGCACAGAGCCGCGAGGATCCACACCGGCACGAGCATGGAAAGCGGCGGGTCGCCGACGTGCGTGACGTCAGCGTGCACCGGCTCCTGGAAGTAGAAGGCATTCACCATCCGGATGTAGTACACGAAGATGAACAGCGCTCCGAACACGAGGGCGAACCCGAAGGCCGCCTGCTTCGCCTCGAACGCGCCGAGCGCGATGTACCACTTGCACAGGAAGCCTGCCGTCGGAGGGATGCCGACGATCGAGACCGCCCCGACCGAGAGCGCCGCCGCTGTCAGGGGCATGCCCTTGCCGACGCCCCTCAGGTCGCTCAGTCGCCGGTACCCCGTCTGGTAGATGATCGCCCCCGCGGCGAGGAACAGGGCGGACTTGATGAGCGCGTGGTTGAAGATGTGGACGGCCGCGCCGACCAGGGCGTACTGCGTGGCCAACCCGAAGCCCATGACGATGTAGCCGATGTTGGAGATCGTCGAGTACGCAAGCATCATCTTGATGTCGTCCTGGAAGATCGCGAAGAACGCTCCCATGACGATCGAGACCGCCCCGAGCCATGTGAGCAGCCAGTTGAGCGATGAGAGGTCGACGGCCTTCGACGCGTACACCACGCCGTAGAGGCGGAGCATGCCGACGAGCCCGAGCTTGACCACGAGGCCGGACAGCACCGCGCTCACCGGGCTCGGCGCTATCGCGTGCGCATCCGGCAGCCACACGTGCAGCGGGAAGAGCGCCGCCTTCACCATGAATCCGAGCACCAGCAGGCCCACCGCGACGACAACGGGCGTCGTGGATGGGGCGGCCCCCAGCCGGCGCGCCACGTCCGCGATGTTGAGCGTCCCCGTCACGCCGTAGAGCATGCCGATGCCGAACAGCGCGAGCAGGGACGACACGGCCCCGAGCACCAGGTACTTGAACGCGGCCATCTCCGCGATGCGCTCGCCGCTGATCGCGACGAGGGCGTACCCCGTCAGAGACACGATCTCCATGAACACGTACATGTTGAACAGGTCGCCGGTCACCGCGAAGCCGATGAGCCCGGCGATGTCCAGCAGAAGCAGCGTGTAGTAGTACGGCACGCGCGGCTCAGCGAGGGCGTGCGGCGCATAACGCTGCGAGAAGACGACGGCGAGCGACCCCAAGAACGCCACCACGAAAGCGAACGCGCTCACCTCGTCGAAGCGGAACTCGATGCCGTACGGCGGCTGCCAGCCTCCGAACGCGTAGGAGAAGGGGCCGCCCCGGGCCACCCGGATCACGAGCGCAAGCGAGACGACGACCGTGGCGGCGCTCACTCCGGCGGCCCAGCCCCACGCGCGGCGGGCGCTCCCGCGCGCGACCGCCGGCGTGACCACGCCGCCCCCGAGCGGCACGAGCACCGCTAGGGGCAGCCAGTGGGGCCATTGCCACCACATCTACTCCAGCTCCCTCAGCTCGTCGGCCTCGATGGTCCCGCACTGCCGCCACACGCGCACGATCAGGCTCAGCGCCAACGCGGTGGTGCTTACGGCCACGACGATCCCCGTGAGTATCAGCGCCTGCGGTATCGGGTTGATGAACGGAGGACGGGCGCCCGGCTCCATGATCGGCGCGCTGCCGCCCTTCACGACGCCCAAGGCCACGATGAACGCGAACACGGAGGTCTCCATGATGTTCAGGCCCATGAACTTCTTGATCAGGTTGTTCTTGGCGATGACGCAGTACAGCCCGATCAAGAACAGGAGCACCGAGACGGCGTAGTCGAAGTTGTCCCACAGGATGCCGATCATGCCTCATCACCCAGCCGCCAGAAGATGCTCGCGATCACCGTCGCTCCACCGACGCCGATACCGAACTCCAACACCATGAGCATCAACCGCGTCGCAGCCGTCGCACCCTGCGGAAAACCGAGGTACCAACCGGTCAGGACGACCCCTGCCGTCCCGACAGCCAAGAATGACAAAGGACCCGCTATCTGCAGCCATGGACGGATCCGCAGCGGCAGCAACCGCTCCGCTTGGTTGCGGCTGACCGCCACCGTCATCACGATCAGCAGCGCGCCGAAGACGGTCCCTCCTTGGAACCCGCCGCCTGGCGAGACCTCGCCGAACAGCACGACGTACAGCGCGAACAGCGCGATGAACGGGGCCAGCAACCGCACGACGTACCGCACCACAAGGCTTTCCGGGACGCTTGACGCGGCCTCGCGCTGGTCCTGCCTGTTCCGCGACCCAGCGAGCACCGCGATGACCGCGGCGCACGCCGTGAAGATGACCGTCACCTCTCCGTTCGTGTCGAACCCGCGGTAGTTCAAGATGACGCCGGTCACGACGTTCTCGGCGCCGGCCTCCTCGACGCCGCGCTCCAGGTACCGTTTGGCGACATGCGTGTATGCCGGCTGCTCAGCGCTCCCGAACCGCGGCATAGCGGCCATGGCGGCCAGCAGCGGCATGGCCACGATCGCGAGGAGCACGATGACCAACGCCCGCTTCACTTCTCTTTCCTCACCGTCTTGCTGATCGCCGACAGGAACAGCACGGTGGTCACACCCGCCCCGACCGCGGCTTCCGTCATCGCGACGTCAGGCGCTCCGCGGTGGTCCCACACGAGGCACATCACGAGGCTGTAGGCCGAGAACACGATGGACGCCGCGAGCAGGTCTTTGGTCCTCACGACAGCCAGCGCGCAGAGCACGAGGAGGACCATGAGCCCCGCGTCGAACAGACGGCTCATCTCAAGCGTCATCGCTCTCGCCTCCCCCGATGCGATGCGTCCACGGCCGCAGCCCCGTGCGGTACGCCGCTCGCGCGAGCGCGTGCCCGGCGGTCGGGCTCGTGAGCAGCACCATGGCGGCGATCGCGAGGATCTTCAGCACGTCGGCCTCAAGGCCCCTCAGCACGCACAGCCCAAGCAGTATCGAGCCCGCCCCGACCGTGTCGCACTTGGTCGCTCCGTGCGTACGTGAGTAGAAGTCGGGGAACCTGATCAGGCCGAGCGTTCCGACGAAGAAGAAGAATGCGCCGACGCACATCAGAACCGCAGCCGCCGCGTAGCGCACTGTGCCTACGATGCTCACTGCCAGTCCCCCTCCAGCGCCCCCGTCTCGAAGTACCTCGTCGCCACCACCGTCGTGACGAAGTTCAGCAGCGCGTACACCAGCGCGACGTCGACGTACAACGAACGCTCGAAGACGAACGCGAGCATGACGAGGAGCACCATCGTCTTGGTGCCGATGACGTTCACGGCGAGGATGCGGTCGAGGACCGTCGGCCCAAGGTAGGCCCGGTAGAGGCAGACCGAGGCCACAGCGAGCAGGAAGATGGCCACTCCCCACAGGAACGCGCCCATCTCATCGCTCCTCGAAGACGCGCCTGATCCTGCGTTCGAACGTGCCGTCCCGGATCTCTGAGCTGAACTCTTCCGCCAAGCAGTGGATGACGAACTCGTCGCCGTCGACGTCGACCGTGAGCGTCCCGGGCGTGAGCGTGATGGAGTTCGCAAGCGCGATCTTGCTCACCTCGCGGCCGAAGCGCGCCCGGTGGACGACGAGCACCGGGTCGATGGGCATCCGGGGATCGAGTACTTTCTCGGCCACGAGTATCGCCGCGGCGACGATGTCTCGCACCAGGCCCACGCAGTAGCCGGCGAAGCGAATCCACTGCCGGGCGCTCAGGACGGGAGGGTCGTCTTCTGCCCAGAGGCTATAGGCCGCCCACGCCGCCAGTCCAGCAGCGCCCGCGAGTCCGACCACCGCCGTCGCAACTCCCGAGGCCCCCGCAAGCACCAACCAGAACGCGGCAAGCCACAGCCCCGCCTGCAGCGCCTTCATCTCGATGCTCCCGGCGCCAGGGCAGTGCCCCGCGATCCGACGAGACGCTGCTCGAGCAGGTCGAGCACGTCCTCGACGCTCGTCGCCTCCTCAGGGAACACCGCCCACGAGACCGATACGCGCACCGACACCGTCGGCTCCACCGAGTCGCCTTCGAATCGCGCCTGCTCTACGACCTCGCGGATGCGCTGGGACACCGCCTCGCACTCCGGCACAGACGCGAACGGCAGGAGCGCCCCCAGGTCGTGGTCTCCGACGCGGCCGATGGTATCCGTCTCACGGATGGTCGCCCGGACGAGCTCCGCGAGCCGGTGGAGCATGGCATCCGCCCGGCGTGCGCCGAACTTCTGAGCGAGCTCCGCGAACCCGTCGATCGAGATCCGGAGCGCTCCGACCGTGCACCCGTACCTGACGCATCGCCGAGTCTCCTCGCGGAGCCGCGCCTCGAAGTGCGCATGCGTGCACGCTCCCGTCTCGGGATCGATCACGACCGCGCTCGCAAGCCGGCGCTCTTGGGCCTCCCATCGCTGAGCGGCCTCCCCGGCCAGCACTCCCGCCGCCACGGCCGCGCCGAGCCCGACCCAAGCCGTGACGCCTGGATCGCCGGTCGCAAGGAAGACCACCACGGCACTGAGCGCACCGAACACGAGAGCGCCCGGGACGTGCAACAGGAGGCCGGCCAGCACGGTCGGGATGCAGAACAGCGGCCACGCGCTCGCCGACGTCTCTCGGAACGCAGCGATGATGGCCACGAAGCCCCATGCGGCCGTGACGACAAGCGTCGGCTTCAGGCGCACTGACGCTGGCCTCGAGACCACCTCATCAGCGACGATCTCCGCCATCTCCGCCCCCAGTCTCGCGCAGCGCTGACGTCTTGCGCGAAGCGGCGTCGTGTTGGAGGCAGCCTTCGTGAGCAGTTCACGATTCGATACGGATTATACCATGCACGAAGTGAAAGGAATCACTTGTTGTATAGAATGAGCGAGCGTGAACGTATCTGATGCATAATGGCGACCGGCGCTCAGCACGCGGGCGCGGAGCTCGCCGACTGGCTGGCGCCTGAAGGGTCGGCGATCCATTTCGGAAGACCGGCAGCGCACGCAGGGCACTCATTGGACGCAAGCGCATCGGCCAGGAACAGCGCCGAAGGCGCTCCGTTCACGAAGGCGCGCGGCACGGCGTGGACGTGCTCGTGGCCGCACGCATGTCGCACCGCGAGCGAACGCCTGGGCTGCACCAGTTCCAGCGTATGTCCATCACGTGCCATCTTCGCGCTCCTCGTGGATCGGCACCGACGATAGCAGCAATTGCCAAACTTGTCAAACCTTTTGCCATTCGAGTAAAATCACGCCGTGGCGAACACCGTCGGACACACGATCCGCTCGCTCCGGGCCTCGCGAAACGAGACCTTGAGCCAGGTCGCACGCGCTACCGGGCTGAGCATCGCAATGCTCTCGAGGATCGAGCGCGGCGAGCGGTCTCCGTCTCCCACCGCTGTCCTCGCGCTCGCCAGGCACTTCGGGTTGCCGCCCCACGAGCTGATGGGAGAGGCGCTCGCGGAGCGGATCTGCGCCCGGTACGGCCATGAACCCGCGTCGTGGGCAGCGGTCCTCCTGGTACGGACTGCCCGTCCGAGAACGCCTGAGGCCGAGACTCCACGAAGCCCCGACCCTGCTCATGCCGTCGAGCGCACGGTCGCCGATCTCGCTCGTACGGCGGAGCGCGGCGACCGCGACCAAGCCATCTCCGCATGCGTCGCATTGCGCCGGCTTGCCGACGCGCCTTTGCGGGCGCTTCAGGAGATCTGCGACCGTCACCCGGACGCCGCCGTCCGCTCAGCAGCGGCAGCGTTGCTCGATCGGGGCTCCCGGGCCTGACTTCCTGGGAAAAGGAGTGTCCCGAGAAACCTCACCGGCGGCTCCGGTACTGAGCAGCTTCCCGTTTCTTACCTTTGGGACTCGAGCTTCCGGACCGCTTTCGCTGACCCTTCCGCTTCCGCCCCGCCGGCAGCAACTGGTACGCTGCCTTTCGCGGTTCGCCCGGATCGACCTCTCGGGACACTGCTGACTATACCCACGCCCTGGCGGCTACGCAAGCGGTTTTTGCAAGAATCCATGGATTCCTGACGAGCGGTATAGTTTCGGCACTGTGCGGAGTATATCGCCATCCAAACGGCGCTACTGCTCCAAGAGGCGCCGGACGACCTCGTTGACGACGGCGGGATTCGCCTGACCTCGCATCTCGCGCATCACCTGGCCGACGAACCAGCCGACGAGCCCCGTCTTGCCCGCCCGGTAGCTCGACACTTCAGCGGGGTTCTCGTCCAGCACCTTGCGGACGGCCGCCTCGATCGCCGCTTCGTCAGACACCTGACGCATGCCCTTGCGCTCCACGATCGCGCCAGGCATCTCGCCAGTGACGACCATCTCGGCGAAGACCTCCTTGGCCTGCTTGCCCGAGATGACGCCGTCGTCGACGAGCACGACGAGCTCCGCAAGCATCGCGGGAGAGACACCGCATTCGTCCACCGCCGCGCCCGTCGCGTTCAGATGAGCGGAGAGCTCGCCCAAGACCCAGTTCGCAACCGGCTTGGCGCGGCTCGCGCCGGCGGCCTGGACCGCCGCCTCGAAGAACCGCGACAGCGCGACGTCGTCGGCGATCAGGCGCGCGTCCTGCTTCGGCAGGCCGAGGTCGGAGACGTACCGGTCGCGCCTTGCGGCGGGCAGCTCCGGCAGCTTCGCACGCACGGACTCGATCCACTCGTCCGTGAACTCGAACGGGACCATGTCCGGCTCCGGGAAGTACCGGTAGTCGTGCGCCTCCTCCTTCGAGCGCAGCGCGCTCGTGCGCTTGGCGCCCGCGTCCCAGTGCCGCGTCTCCTGCACGACGCGGCCGCCCGAATCCAGCAGGTCGGCCTGCCGGACGATCTCGTACGCGAGCGCGTCGTGCAGCGCTTTGAACGAGTTCATGTTCTTGACCTCGGCCTTCGTGCCGAACTCCGAGGCGCCGCGGGGCCGGATGCTCACGTTGGCGTCCACGCGCATCGAGCCTTCCTCCATGCTGCAGTCGGAGATGCCGAGCGCGAGGAAGATCGTGCGGAGCGTCTGCGCGAACCGGCGCGCCTCTTCTGGCGTCCTGATGTCCGGCTCGGTCACGAGCTCGATGAGCGGGGTGCCCGCGCGGTTGAAGTCGACGAGCGAGAAGTCCGCCCCGGCGATGCGCCCCTCTGCCCCGCCGACGTGGATCATCTTGCCGGTGTCTTCTTCGAGGTGGATCCGGGTGATGCCGATGCGGGTCACGTACGCAGCGTCGCCCTCCCCGACCTCGACGTCGAGGCGCCCGTTCGTGCAGAAGGGCAGGTCGTACTGGGAGATCTGGTAGTTCTTCGGCATGTCCGGATAGAAGTAGTTCTTGCGGTGGAACTGGCTGAACCGGGCGATCTCGCAGTCGAGCGCAAGCCCAGCGAGCACCGTCGCCTCGACCGCGGCCTCGTTCGGCACCGGGAGCGCCCCCGGCATGCCGAGGCACACCGGGCACACCCGCGTGTTGGGCTCGCCGCCGAACGCCACAGGACACCCGCAGAACATCTTGGAGTTCAGGCTGGTGAGCTCGGTATGGATCTCGAGACCGATGACTGCCTCGTATCGTTCGAGCACGCCTGCCAGACGGTCTTTGGCCACTTCAGGAGCTCCTTCGTCTCGTTCGCCCAGCGCGGGGACGCTCACGTCTCACGTACGAGCGGCGGGGTCATGTCCAGGCCGAGCGCGCCTTCCAACGCAGCAGCCGCACGGAACATCGTCGACTCGTCGAAGTGCCGCGCGGCTATCTGGACGCCGATAGGAAGCCCGCTTTCCTCGCACAGCCCTGCAGGCACGCTGATGCCCGGAAGCCCGGCGAGATTGAGCGGGATCGTGTACACGTCCGACAGGTACATCGCGAGCGGATCGGAGGCCTTCTCGCCGATCTTGAACGCGACGGTCGGCGAGGTCGGCGTGAGCAGCACGTCGAAACGCTCGAACGCCTCAGCGAACTCACGCATGATGAGCGTGCGCGTCTTCTGGGCCTGTCCGTAGTATGCGTCGTAGTAGCCGGCCGACAGCGCGTACGTGCCCAGCATGACGCGCCGTATCGTCTCCGTCCCGAACCCCTCCGCACGGGACCGCATGCAAAGGTCCAGCACGTCCTCTGCGTCGGGAACGCGATAGCCGTAACGGATGCCGTCGAACCGGGCGAGGTTCGACGACGCCTCGGCAGGGCCGATGATGTAATACGCCGAAAGCCCGTGCCGGCTCATCGGAAGCTCGACCTCGCCGACGTCTGCGCCGAGGTCTGCGAACGCCTTCGCTGCGCGCTCCACGGACGCACGGACCTCGCCGGCGCACCCTTCCAGCTCCAGCATGTCCGTCACGACCCCGACGCGCAGGCCGGCGACACCAGCATCGAGCGCGGCGATGTAGTCGCTCACGGGCTCGTCGACGCTCGTAGCGTCCATCGGGTCCTTGCCGGCGATAGCCTGAAGCACCAGCGCCGCGTCTTCGACGGTCCGGGCGAACGGCCCGATCTGGTCGAGCGAGGACGCGAACGCGACGAGCCCGTACCGGCTCACGCGCCCGTACGTCGGCTTCACCGCGACCGTGCCGGTGAGCGCGCCCGGCTGGCGGATGCTTCCACCAGTGTCGCTGCCAAGCGAGACCGTCGCCATCCTGGCCGCCACGGCCGCGGCGCTCCCGCCGCTGCTGCCGCCCGGCACTCGCTCGAGGTCCCACGGGTTGCGCGTGGGCCCGAACGCGGAGTTCTCGGTCGAGGACCCGAACGCGAACTCGTCCATGTTGCACTTGCCGATGGGCAGCGCGCCTGCGTCGAGCAGCCGCTGCACCGCCGTACACGTGTAGACGGACTCGTAGTTCTCGAGGATGCGGGAGCTGCAGGTCGTGCGCGTCCCGAGCAGGTTCATGTTGTCCTTGATGCCTGCAGGGACGCCCGCGAGAGGCGGCAGATCCTCGCCGGCGGCGACCATCCGGTCGATGCGCTCCGCCGCGGCGAGCGCGAGGTCCGGCGTGACCTGATTGAAGGCGTGCACGCGGGCGTCGAGTGCCTCGACCTGCGCGAGCGCAGCCTCGGCGACCTCCCGCGCAGAGACCTCCCGGCGCGCGATCGCGTCGCGAAGACGCGCGGCAGTCATGTGCATGAGCGTGCGATCCGCCATCACGCGCCCTCCTCTGCACCGACGATGCGCGGGATGACGAACGCCCCGTCGCGCGCTTCAGGCGCGTTCGCGAGCGCAAGGTCCCGCGGCAGCCCGGGCCTGACCTCGTCCGGTCGCATCACGTTGCGCACCGGGAACGCGTGCGCGGTGGGCTCGACGCCAGCAAGGTCGAGGGCTTTGATCTCGTCGATGTGGCCCAGGATCGAAGAGAGCTCGCGGGCAAGGTGCTGCACCTGCTCGTCCGTCAACGCCAGCCGGGCGAGCATGGCCACGTGGCGGACTTCGGCTTCAGTGATCGCCATGTCAGGACACCCTTCGTCGAGATGCTCGAATGCGTGCGTATTCTACGCGACCTGGCCGCCGCCTACGAGCGACCGCGCCCACTCCGCCGCTGCCGAGGCGGACGGCGCGTAGCCGTCGGCGCCGACGCGGCGCCAAAGATCAGGGACGACGTCGAACGGGCGGCCGCCCACGATAACGTGCACGCGCGTCTCGCCCGCTGCCGCCCTCACCGCTTCGATGAACCGCCTGGTCTGCGGAACGTTGAACCCGAGCGTCGCTGACAGGCCGAGAACGGCCGGCTTGTGTTCTGCGAGCGCAGCCACGATGGCGTCGACCGGCGTGTCGGCTCCGAGGCACACGGCATCCCAGCCCTCAAGCTGCAGCAGGTCGCACACCATACGGATTCCGAGCTCGTGACGCTCCCCTCCGACGCACGCGCCGACGAACTTGGGACCCGCCGACGGCCGGTCTGCCACCACCGGATACAGCCGCGCCATGAGCACCTGGTTCACGCCGGTTATGTAGTGCTCCATCGCCACGCTCACGCGTCCGCTCTGCCAGAGGCGGCCGACTTCATGCTGGACTGCCCGCAGGACGCGGTCGTAGAGGTCGCGGATCGCGATACCCTCTGAAGCCGCGTCGAGCACAAGCCTCATGGCTTCTGGCCGGTCACCGGCGAGCAGCAGCTCCAGGTAGCGCGCGGCCATGGGCGCGAGGTCGTCGGACGGGTCGATCGACGGGGGTATCGTGGGGTCGGCCTCAGCGAGCCGCGCGAGCGCGGCCTGGAGCATGGCCACCGCGCGGTCCGCAGCCGGGTCTTGACTCTCCGCGACCGTCTCCTGGAGCGCGAGGAGGGCCCCGACGAGGCACGAGTCAGGGAGGCCACGGTGGGCCAGCAGAGCCTTCGCCCACGTCGCGTAGTCGTCGAGAAGGCGCTGCTCGCCCGTCTCGAGAGCGACCGCGAGGGCGCGCGCGTGATGCTCCATGTCCTCGAGGCAGGCCTGGTACGAGCTGCTGATGAACTGACGGCTCTCGGGGCTGCGTTCGTACAGGCGGTGGACCGCCCGCTCGGCCAGCTGACCGAATCCTTGGGCGGCCCCGGTCCCTGGCAGGGCCGTCTCGTCCGACATCGAAGCGCCTCCTCGTGACGCCGCGGGCCGCTCAGCCGTGCAGCGCGAACGCGGCCAAGACCGTGATGGCATTGTACGACGCATGGACCGCCACCGGGAGCGACAGCCGCCGGGTGGCGTGCGCAAGCCACCCGAGCGCGGCCCCCAGCACCGCCATCGGCACGAACAGCCACGCCGAACGGTGCAGCGCAGCGAAGACGAGGGCCTGCACCGCGATCGCGAGCGGGGTCCCGAGCCTCGACTCCAGCCCCTGGAGCAGGACTCCGCGGAACACCGCCTCCTCGACGAGCGGACCGACGAAGACCACCAGCACGGCCGCGAGCACGAGCCCGGCGGGTTCCGCCCCGAACGTCTCCAGAAGCGCCGACGAGTCCGGTACGATGCCGAAGCCCCGCATGAGCAGCCCATAGGCGATCGCGAACACGCGCGTCCCGACGAGCGCCGCGGCTCCGGCCCCGACGGCCCAGGCCCGGGAACGCGCCCAGCCGCCGTCACCGGCGACGAGATCGCGCAGCCCCATCCCGCGACGCGACACGATCCAGCGCAGCGCGACCACTTGCACGCCGTAGTAGCCGGCAAGGACGGCGGCCCGCACCAGCACGATCGCCGCCACAGGCAACGCCCGCACGGGAGCGAGCGCGAGCGCGGCCTCTTTGGCCACGAACGCGGCGAGCGTGACGGAAAGCATCGTGAGCGCCTCGAGCAACGTCCACTGAGTGTCGCCGGCGGCGCTCGCGGCTTTCTGGCTTCGCGAGCGCGGAGTCGCTGCCGGGACGGCAGCCGCGCGCGCACGGGGCGCGGCTCGAACTGGGACGCTCGCACGCCGCGGCGCGCTCCCCGTCGCCACGTCAGCGGTCAGCGCTCCTTGGGAGCACGCGTCGACGCACGCCCCGCACGCATCGCACGCGACCGGATCGATCGCGATGAAGGTGCGGCCGACGCGGATGGCGTTGCGCGAGCACACAGAAAGACACCGGCCGCAGCGGTCGCACCGGCGCGGGTCTATGCGGACGCGAGCACGCGAGGCCATCACGCCGCAGGCGGCTGCCCCGTCGACAGCGTCCGGAGCAGCTCCTCCTCGCCGATGATCGGAACGCCGAGCGCGAGCGCCTTGTCCCGCTTGCTGCCCGGGCTTTCGCCCACGACGACGAACGAGGTCTTCTTGCTCACGCTGTCGGTCACTTTCGCTCCCATGGCTTTGAGCGCCTCCGCGGCCTGCTCGCGCGTCATCGACGACAGCGCACCCGTGAGCACGAAGGTGAGCCCCGAAAGCGGCTGCTCGCCCATCTCGGCGGGCCGTTCCTCGCTCGTAGCGACCCCAGCGGCCTTCAGTCGTTCGATGAGCGCGCGGTTGTCGGCGTTGTCGAAGAACGCCCGGACGCTCGCCGCGATGACCGGCCCGACGCCTTCGACGGCCGCCAGGTCCTCTGCGCTGGCGGCTGCGATCGCGTCGACGGAGCCGAACGCGTCGGCAAGCGCCTCCGCCACCGTCGCGCCTACGTGCCGGATGCCGAGGCCGAACAGCAGGCGCGCAAGCGGGCGGCGCTTCGACGCCTCGATCGACCCCACGAGCTTGGCGGCGACGACGGGCCCGAGCACCACCGGGGAGCCGTCCTTCTTCACGCGCCCGAGCGGCAGGGCGGCGAGCCGCTCCTCGCTCAGGCGGTAGAAGTCCGACACGTCCGCGACCAAGCCCTCGTCGACGAGCCGGGCGATGATCTCCTCGCCCATCCCATCGATGTCCATGGCGCCGCGGCTGGCCCAGTGGATGAGCCGCTCGAGACGCTGCGCGGGGCACGCGGCGTTGACGCACCGGGCCACCGCTTCGCCTTCGGGCCGCCACACGGGCGATCCGCACGACGGGCATGCGTCCGGCATGACGAACGGCCGCTCGGAGCCGTCCCGCAGCGCGACGACCGGCCCGACCACCTCGGGGATGACGTCGCCCGCCTTCCGCACGATGATGGTGTCGCCGATCAGGATGCCTTTGCGGGCGATCTCGTCGGCGTTGTGGAGCGTGGCGCGCGCGATCGTCGAACCCGCCACCCGCACAGGCTCGAACACGGCGTACGGTGTCAGCGCGCCCGTCCTGCCGACGCTCACGCGGATGTCGAGCAGCTTGGTGGTGCGCTCCTCTGGCGGGAACTTGTAGGCGATCGCCCAGCGCGGCGCTTTGGCGGTGAAGCCGAGCTCGGCCTGCTCGGCGAAGCTGTCGACCTTCACGACCACGCCGTCGATCTCGTACGGCAGGTCGTGCCGGCGCTCGAGCGCCTCCCGGCAGAACGCCAGCACCTCGTCTGTGGAAGCGCACACGCGGACGTCCGGGTTCACCTTGAAGCCCGACGCGCGGAGCCACTCGAGGGCCTCATGCTGCGTCGCGAGCCCGAACCGTTCTGGTTCGACGACCTGGTAGAGGAACGTGTCGAGGTCGCGCGATGCGGTCACGGAGGGGTCCTTCTGCCGCACGGAGCCGGCGGCGGCGTTGCGCGGATTCGCGAACACCGGAAGCCCCGCCGCCTCTTGCGCCTCGTTGAGCCGCTCGAACGAGGCCTTCGGCATGTAGACTTCGCCGCGCACCTCGACGGTCGCCCCAGCGCCCGGCCCGATCAGCCGCAGCGGCACCGTCTTGATAGTACGCACGTTCGCCGTGACGTCCTCGCCGGTGGTCCCGTCGCCGCGCGTCGCCGCCCGGACCAGCACGCCGCCCTCGTACGTCAGCGCGATGGAGGACCCGTCGATCTTCAGCTCGCACACGTACCGCACGGGACGGCCGAGGTCCCGCGTCGTCCGCTCGAGCCACGCCACCAGCTCGCCCTCGTCCATCGCGTTGTCGAGCGAGTACATGCGCTGCGAGTGCCGCACGGGCGCGAACTGGTCCGACGGCGGCGCCCCCACGCGCTGCGTCGGCGAGTCCGGCCTCACCAGCTCGGGGTGCTCGCGCTCGATCTGCTCCAATTCGCGGACGAGCGCGTCGTACGCGTCGTCGGAGATCTCGGGATCGTCGAGCACGTAGTAGCGCCACGAGTGGTACGCGATGAGCTCGCGCAGCTTCTCCGCGCGCTTCGCGACATCAGCCTCGGCCACGTCCGTCCCTCGCCTACTCCTCGTCGGACTTGAGACGCTGGACGTGCACGTCGTTGACCGAGTAGATGGTCGCCTCCGGCACGAACCGGTTGATGCGCTCGGCCTCGTAGATCCACACGTCGGTCAGCCGGACTTTGAAGTACACCCCTCCCGGCGCGTGCACGGGCTCCACCTCGACCTCGTTGGCGAGGTACGCGCGCAGCTCGGTCTCCACGTAGTAGTTGAAGACGCGGGCCGCGTCCCGGTACTCGTCGTACAGTTTGATGCGGTACTCCGCCTCTTTCAGGTCCAACTCGTCGATGCTGTCCATGCCGCTCCTTCCCGTTCGGCAGCCACAGTCTCGTCCTGAAACGCCGTCACGCGGCGCGATCGAGCCTGACCGCGCCCGCCGCGCCTATCGTATCGCCGACGACCGCCACTGCGCCGAGGACGCCCTCGATGGCCAGGACGCGTTCGAGCGCGCCGGCGATGTCTGCCGGATCGTGCAGCAGGTTGCCCAGGACGCTCGCCGCCGCGTCAGCGAGCGCGCCGCTGCTCGCGACGACGGTCGCAGCGTGCGCCGAGCCGAGGCTGAGGCTCGGACCGACCGTCGCAGACGAAGTGCAGACCGCGACTCCTTCAGGTGCAGGTCCTACGACGATGGCCACGCGACCCGAGAGCGGCGACTCCCCCGCGTCCAGCCGGACCCGCCGCTCCGTCTCGGTCAGGATGAACACGTCGCCGCCATTCTCGACGATGACTTCCCGCGAGCGCGGCTGCAAGGCGCGCGCGACCGCTTCCGCGACGGCGCCGGCAACCGCGGCCATCGGCCCCACGCCCGTCCTGACGGCGGCCGCGGCCATCCACCGCACGATGCCCGGGGCGTCGTCCTCGACCGGCACCGGCGCCAGGCTTTCCGCGAACCACGGGTGGGTCACGACGTAGGCGTCGAGCGCTCGCCGCAGGTCTTTCACGACGTCGAGCGCCTCCTCTGCCAGGTCGCGCGCAGCGGCCACGAACAGATCCGTCTCGCCGTGAACCACCTCGAAGCCGACCAGACCAGCCGGGTCGACCTGCTCGCGATATGTGCGCGGCTCGTAGGGCATGTGCTAATCCTACCGCACCGTGCCATACTGGAAGCGTCGGAAGGACGGCCGTGCGCGACATCCTTGCACTCTGCGTCGAGCTCGACTCGCAGGCCGAGCGGCTGTATCGCGCCCTGGCCAGCACGACCGCATCTGACGAGGTGCGTCGGCTGTTCTCCGCGCTCGCAGACGAGGAGCGCACGCACGTCGGCTGGTGGTCCGAGCTTCTGGACGCGTGGGACCACGGCCTGCTGCCCGACATCGTCGACGACCCTGAATCCTTGCTGAAACGGCTGGAAACCATCCGCCGCGAAGTCGACAGCGCCTGGACCGCCTTGCCGGACCCCGAGGATACCGATGCGGCTCTGGCGCTCGCCGCCAAAGTCGAGTTCTTCATGCTCGACCCCCTGTTCGCCGAGCTGGTCGACTTGATGGAGCCCGCGCGCTCGCAAGACCGGCACGTGGCGTACAGCCACCACATCGAGCGCCTCGTCGGCGCAATCGGCAAGCACGCGGACCAGAGCTCGCTTTCCGCCACGCTCGCGAAGGTGCTCGAGCGCGCGCTCGCCGACAACCGCATGCTCACAAGGTTCGCGACCAAGGATCCGCTGACGGGCCTGCGGAACCGGCGCGCGCTCGACACGCACCTGCCGCAGTGGCTGGCCTGGGCGGCGAGGTACGGCAGGCCCGTGGCCGTCGCCCTCGTCGACCTCGACGGCCTGAAAGCCATCAACGACACGCACGGCCATCGCGTGGGAGACCGGGCGCTCAGGGCCGTCGCCGCAAGCATCGAGTCGTCCGTGAGGTCGTCTGACATGGGGCTCCGCTACGGCGGCGACGAGTTCGTGGTCGTCGCGCCCGAGGCCGGAGCCGACGACTACCGCGCGCTGGCCAGCCGTCTGCTCGAAGCGGTCCGTACCCGCTCGGTCTTCAGCGACGACGGCCAGGAGATCCCGATCCGCGTCACGATCGGCGGGGCGGTCGCGCTCGATCCCGCCGGTTCCGAGCCCCGCACCGCAGACGAGATCATCGCGGCCGCGGACTCGTCCTTGTACGCGGCCAAGCGGGCCGGGCGCGACCGGGCCGGAGAGCCCGTCACGCTCGAGCCGCGGTAGCCGCCTCTGCTGCCCGGTAGCTCGACCGCACGAAGGGACCGGACGCCACGGCGGCGAACCCGAGGCCGTGCGCCTGCGCGGCGAGCTCCTCGAAGACTTCGGGACGCACGAACTCGGCGACCGGCAGATGAGCGGGGCTCGGCCGCAGGTACTGGCCGATCGTGACGATCGAGCAGCCTGCATCACGCAGATCGCGCAGCACGGACACGACCTCTTCGTACGACTCCCCGAGGCCGACCATGAGCCCGGACTTCACCGGCAGCGTCCCGCGCTCGGCGGCGCGGGCGAGCACGCGCAGGCTCCGCTCGTAGTCGGCCTGCGGCCTGACCGAGGCATACAGGCGCGGCACGGTCTCGACGTTGTGGTTGAACACGTCCGGGGCCGCCTCCAGCACGGTGTCGAGCGCGGCCCACGAACCCGCGAAGTCGCTGGTCAGCACCTCCACCGCCGTGCCTGGCCGCGCGCCTCGCACGGCGTGGATGACCTTCGCCACGTGCCCGGCCGCCCCGTCTTCGAGGTCGTCCCGCGTCACCATCGTCACGACGATGTGGTCGAGCGCGAGCTGCGCGGCCGCGGCGGCGACGCGGTCCGGCTCCGTCGGGTCGAGCGGCGCGGGACGGCCCGGCTCGACCGCGCAGAAGCGGCACGCACGGGTGCAGACCGGCCCCGCGACGAGGAAGGTCGCCGTGCCCGCCGAGAAGCACTCTCCCTGGTTCGGGCACTTCGCCGACTGGCACACGGTGCTGAGCCCGTGCTGCACCAAGACGCCCTTCACGGCGGTGTACGACCCCTCTCGCGCGAGAGGCCGCCGCATCCACGCCGGCATCCTTGCGGCGCGCTCTCCGTGCTGGTACGCCATCAGCGGTGTGCTCCCGCCTTCGAAGCCGCCTCTTCGCACGCGAGCATCAGCGTCTCCGAGACCGTGGGGTGCGCGTGGACGGCGCCGCCGAGCGACGCGACGCTCAGCCCCTCGCGGATCGCGACGGCCGCTTCGTGGACGATCTCCACCGCGAAGGGTCCGACGATCTGGCACCCCACGAGCCGGCCTGTGCCCTTCTCGGCGACGACCTGCACGAACCCTTCCGGCTCTCCCTCCGCCAGCGCGCGAGCGTTGCCCGTGAACTTGGCGACGGCCTGGACCGCGTCGATACCGCCCGCTGCGGCTGCGTCTCGCGTCACGCCCACAGACGCCACGTTCGGGAAGGTGTACACGCACGCGGGGATGCAGTCGTAGCGGACGCGCTCGTACGCGGGCTCGACGCCCGCCACCCGCGCCTCGTGCCATGCGACCGCGTTGCGCGCCGCCGCACGGCCTTCCGCTTCTGCGACGTGCGCCAGCATCATGCCGCCGATGGCGTCCCCGACCGCGAAGATGCCCGGGGCCGTCGTCGCGAACGACCCGTCGACCTTGACGGCGCGGCGATCGAACTCCACGCCGGCATCCTCGAGTCCGATGCCGCTCGCGGCCGGCACACGTCCCACGGCGGAGAGCACGACATGCGACTCCAGCACCTCGCCGCTGCGCAGGACGGCGCGCATCGTCTCACCGGCGCGCTCGACGGACTCGACCGCGTCTCCAAGGCGGAACGAGACGCCGAGCTCCTCCAGCGCCTGCTGCACGGTACGGGCGATGCGTCTGTCCATGCCGGGAAGCACCTGCTCGGTGAGCTCCACCACCGCGACCTCGCTGCCGAACGCCGCGTACGCGCACGCGAACTCGAGGCCGATCACGCCGCCGCCGATGACGAGGATCCGCTCCGGGATCCCACGCAGCGACACGGCATCGTCGCTCGTCCACACGCCGTCGAGCGTGTGGTCGATGTTGGGCAGACGGAAGGGCTCAGAGCCGGCCGCGACGATGATGGCGTCGGCCGTGACGCTCTCGCTCCCCCCTCCGGCGAGCGCGACCTCGACGACGCCAGAGCGTCCGACACGTCCGGTGCCGTGGACCAGCGAGACCTTGAGGCGGCGCGCCGTCGATTCGAGCTGGCTCCTCAGCTCGTCCATCACGCCCGCGGTGCGGCGCACGAGCGCGTCCAGGTCAACCGAAAGCGCCCCGCCGGCCAGCCCGAGAGCGTCCGCGCGCCGCGAGTCCAGGACGGCATGCGCGGAGCGCAGGATGGCTTTGGTCGGCACGCACCCCCAGTTCAGACACGTCCCCCCGAGCCGGTCGCGCTCGACAAGCACCACGTCCGCCCCGAGGCGCGCAGCCTCGAAGGCCGCCGAATACCCGCCCGGTCCGCCGCCAAGAACCACGATCCGCATGTCCGCCTCCCGCTCCCGCTGCCACGTGTCGGACGATTCTAGCACCAGCCGTCCGCCGGGCCATCCAACCGTTCGTCGAACCGCTCGTCAGGAAACGGCGGGCCTCTGTTGCGGCGACCAGGTCGCTGGCTAACAATCGTCGGTGAGCGTGCCGATATGGTCTAGCAAGACCATCCTCGGCATGAGGGGCTCTCATGAGGGGATTCAGCATGGGTCGCGCACGAGACGGTTCGCGGTCCGAGCCGCGGCTGTTCGCTGCTGCTCTGGCCATCATAGTCGCGTTCTGGCTTGGCGTGAGCTACGTGCACGGCGTGCTGTCGCCCGAGGCCCGCGGATTCGTGCAAGACCTCTTGAACCCTGAGCCGGCCACGCTCGCGCTGCGCATCGTCGTCACGGCGCTCATCGCGAGCGGCGCCTGGTACACGCAGACGATGTTCGACAAGTACGCCGCCACCGTGCGGACGCTCGAGCACGAGCGCTCCAAGCTCCAGATGGTGTACGACTACAGCCCCGACCCGGTCGTCGTGCTCGATCCCGACTACACCGTCCGCTACGCGAACCCCGCCACGAAGCGCCTCACGGGGCTGGACCCGGCCGCATTGGTCGGCAAGCGCTGCTACGAAGCGGTGCTGGGACTGGACGGCCCGTGCGAGGCGTGCAGGCTGGACGACGTCGTCCGCACCCACGCTCCCCAGGACAGCGTCCGGCGCAGCGTCGACACGTCGGGCGCTGAGCGCTGGATCGAGTCCACGTTCTACCCCGTCCTCGCGACCGACGGCTCGATCGAGTCTGTGGTCGAGACCGCTCGGGACATCACCAACGTGCGCAGGGCCGAGACCGCCTTGCAGGAGTACAACGAACGGCTCGAGCGCGAGGTCCACGAGCGGACCGCCGAACTGGAGAAGGCCAACGAGCTCCTGACCGAGGAGATCGCCGTTCGGCGTCGCGCCGAGAAGGCGCTGCGCGAGAGCGAGGAGCGGTTCCGCAGCCTCGTCGAGATGGCCCCCGACCTGATCCTCGTGCACATCGAAGGCATCGTGTCCTTCATCAACCCCAACGGGGCGCGGATGCTCGGCTACGACGACCCGCGGGACCTGCTCGGCACGCACGTGCTCGAGTTCGTGGATCCGGCGTACAAGGACCGCGCCGCCGCCGCGCTCCGGACGACCGTGATCGAGCGTCGCCCGCTCCCGCCGACCGAGTTCCGGTTCCTCAGGAAGGACGGCTCGACGGTCGACGTGCAGGTCAGCTCGACTCCGCTGATGTACCACGGGCGCCCTGCAGTCCAGGCCGTCGCGCACGACATCACCGAGCGCAAGCGCGCCGAAGAGACCATCCGGAAGATGGCGTACTACGACCTGCTCACCGGGCTGCCGAACCGTGCGCTGTTCGACGACCGCCTGGCCGTCGCCATCAGCCGCGCCGAGCGCGAGGACTCGTGCTTCGCGGTCATGTTCATGGACATCAACGACTTCAAGCTCGTCAACGATACGCTGGGCCACGCAGTGGGCGACGCGCTGCTCGCGGAGATCGGGCGCCGCCTGAGCAGGGTCGTCCGCAGAAGCGACACGGTGGCACGGCTGGGCGGCGACGAGTTCACGATCCTGCTGCCCAACGTGAACTCACGGAAAGCGGCGGGGCTCGTCGCTCGCAAGATCGTCAAGGTGCTCGAAGAGCCGCTCATCACCGAAGACGGCGCGGTGCCCATCGAGGTCTCGCTGGGGATCGCCTTCTATCCCACCGACGGGCGCAGCTTCAGCGAGCTGATGCACGCGGCGGACATGGCCATGTACGCTTCGAAGAACGACGGCGTGCCGTTCGCGTTCGCTGATCCCAATCTGGCGGTGCCGCCGCGCGGGTGATCTTCGCAGGACGCGCGCGCGGAATCAGGCAGGCAGCTCGAACTCGCGCACCACTTGGCTCTTGATCATCTTCACGAGCGCCTGCAGCGCTTCGAACACGTGCTCCCTGATGTCGCCGGCGACGACCACGTACATGATGTCGTCGCCGACTTCGAGGCGCCCTTCGTTGACCCAGGCCCGGACGTAGGTCACGCCTTCCATCAGCCGGGCCGACTCGACGATCTCGTCCAGCCTCACGCGATCGACGGCGAGATCCATGCCCGAGACGATCTCTCCGGAACGCGAGGTGCCCCGGACCACGCCGTTGTGGACGAGGAACATGCCCGTGGCCGACAGGTCGCACGAGCGCTTCGCTTCGTCAAGCCACGCGTCGAGAGACGGACGGTTCAGTGAAGCAGCCATGACGCTCCCTGCGGACGACGACCGGCCGAAGCCAGTATACCGCCCGTCACGGAAGGTCAGCCAGACGGTGCTGCACGCAGCGCGCCGGGACGCTGTGCCTGACGACCGACTCCTCGCACGACAGGAAGCGGTCGAGCGTGACGGCGGCGTAGCGCGCGATCGGGGTCGCCGCTGCATCGCCGAACGCGACCGCGAACAGCAACGACCATCCCGACAGGTGCTCGATGAAGAAGCGGGCCGCCGCCTCGGCGGCCTTCGGGTCTTGCGCCCGCACGCACTCCAGCAAGAACCGCATGAAGTCGAGCTCGACCGCGACGTGCGACTCGCACGGGACGCGGAACCGCACGACGTAGCCGGCCTGCGCATAGGTGCTCGAGAGACTTTCAAGCAGCGTGTCAGGATCGTCCGTGACGTACATCGCCCCGCACGGCGAAACCACGTTCTCGAACGGGTCGAACGACTCCGCTCCGATCAGACGGCGCCGCTCGACGAGGAACTCGGAGACGGCGTCCGGGTTGCGCACGGCGATCTCGGCCTCTCGGGCGAGCGCGTGGATCGACTCGTCGTCGTAGAACGCGAGCGAGCACCAGGATCCGGCCCCTCGCAACCTGCCGACCGCCGCGCAGACCTCCTCGCGCGACCCGGCAAACACGTCGGCGAGCGCGCCGTAGGTGCGTATGCGCGACTCGAGGTCGCACCTGCACGCCTGTTCTCCGAGACCAGCCATCGTCGCAGCGACCGCCTGAGCCGGGTGCACCGCAATTCTCCTTGTTACGAATCCTAGCACCTCGCGACTCCTCACAGCGCGCTCATCGCCGTTCAGCCAAGATAACGCTTGTCGACGTCCGCGGGATACGCGTGCGCGACGCCCAGCCGCTTTGTATCCCGACGGCGCGGCGTGCGCCCCGCTTCGCTCAGGCACCCGCGGCGACCCCCGCGCGAGCAAGGATCTCCGGGACGCGCGCGTCGAGGCCGAGGGGCATGACGTGGACGCCGTCGGCGATGTCGCGGATCGCCGCGACCTGCTCGACGGCGAGGTCGATCGCCGCTTCGGCCGGATCAGGTGCCTCCCGGATGCGTTTCGCGACGTCGTCGGGCACCGCAAGCCCGGCGAGGTGCTTGTTTACGAAGTCGATCACGCGCGGGCTTCGAAGCACGAGCACCCCGGCGACCACCTTCGCGCCGTGCTGGTGCAGCGCGTCGACCGCCCGCACAAGCTTGTCGAGGTCGAAGACCGCCTGTGTCTGGAAGAACCGCGCTCCGGCCTCGATCTTGCCGACCGCCCGCGCAAGCTGCGCACCCCACGGCTCGGCCTCGGGAAACACCGCGGCACCGAGGTAGAAGCCGGTGGGACCGCCGCTCAGGGGCCGGCCTTGCATGTCGTGGCCCTCGTTCATCCCGGCCGCGACCTGAAGCAGCTGCGTCGAGTCCAGGTCGAACACGCCGCGCGCCTGCGGATGGTCCCCGGACCGAGGGTCGTCCCCCGTCACGACGAGCACGTTCTCGATCCCGAACGCCCACGCCGCCATCAGGTCGGACTGCAGCGCGAGGCGGTTCCGGTCCCGGCACGTCTGCTGGAAGATGGGCTCGTAGCCGAGCTCCTTGGCCACGAGGCACGCGGCGAAACTCGACATGTGAAGCGATGCGCCTTGGTTGTCGGTGACGTTGAGCGCGTGGCAGCGCGGCCCGACGATGCGCATCGTCTCGCGCATCGCGGCGAGGTCGGATCCACGCGGCGGAGCGATCTCGCCGGTTACGACGAACTCCCCGCGCTCGAGCGCGTCGCGCAACCGGCTCATCGCGAGCCCTCCTGCCCGCGCCGCACGCGCTCCCGCACGGACACGGCGTCCGGCTTGCGCTTCTTCGACCAGTCCTTCGGCGGCAGGACGCCGGCCGCGCCCCTGCCCTGCGCAGCCAGGCGTTCTCGGATCCGCACGTGCACGCACTCCTGGTCGCCGAGAGCTTCGCAGACGCCCTCCCACATCGCGCCGCATGGGCCGTTGAGCAGGCCTTTGGGGCACGCAGTGACCGGACAGATGCCGGCGGTGGCGTCGAGAACGCATTCGCCGCACATCTGGCAACGCTCCTCGAACTCGCCGTTACGGACAGCCATGCCGAGGAACGAAGACTCGAGGCCGGGGAACACCGGCAGGCCGGCGGCGTCAGCCACGGCCTGCGTCCCGGCCCCGCACGCAAGCACGACCACCGCGTCCGAATCATCCAGCGCCTCTCGGTGCTTGCGCAAAGCCGAAGCCGCGCCAGGACGGTGGCACGTCACCTCGGGCACCACGCCACCGGTCGGCTCGAAGCCGTGCTCCGCGAGCCAGCGCGAGAACGCGGCGACCTCTTCTTCGCCTCCCGTCCTGGCGGCCGTAGCGCACTCCCCGCACCCGACGACGAACACGCGGCGAGCGCCCACCGACTGCAAGTCTTCGAGGATGCGTTCGAGCGAACGCGGTTTCGTCACGATCACGGCCGGTCCTCCTTGCGAGCGTCTCCACTCTCCGCCGCGACCGCGGCTCGAACCGCTTGGACGCAGCCAGGCGCGTCCGCAGCGTATCCTGCCCCGATCGACGCCGCGTACTCCGCAGTCACCACGGCGCCGCCGACGAGGACTGGCGTGCCCGTCTTGGCGACCGCCTGGACCGTCTCTTCCATCGCAGGAAGCGTCGTCGTCATCAGCGCCGACGCGCACACCACGTCGGCGCTCAGCGCAGCGTCTGCGAACCGCTCCGGCGGCACGTCCACGCCGAGGTCGTCCACGACGAAGCCCTGGCTTTCGAGCATCGAGATGCAGATGTCCTTGCCGATGCTGTGCACGTCGCCCTTCACGGTGCCAAAGGCCACGCGGCCCGCCGCCAACCCCTCGCCAGGCGGCAAGTGGCGCTTCGCAGTCTCCACGGCCGCCTTCATCGCGTCTGCCGCTGCGATGAGCTGCGGGAGGAACACCTCACCGCGACCGTACGCGTCGCCGAGCCGTTGGATCGCCGGCGTGAGGACCTGCCCGATGACGTCGCCCGGAGCCCAGCCAGATGCGATCAGGCGCTCGACGAGCGCGGGCGCACCGTCGGCGTCTCCACGCTCTATGCACTCCGCGAGCCGCGCTTCGACCGAACGCTCCTGCGCCTGCGCGACGGGGTCGGCCGGCACTGCGTGGATCGCCGTCCAGCGCGCCGCCCGCTCGTCCCGGCCCAACAGCACCTCCGCAGCCGCGAGAGCGCGGATGACCTCCTCGTCGCCGGGGTTCACGATGGCCGCGTCGAGGCCGGCGGCAGCCGCCATCGCTGCGAAGGCGGCATTGAGCGTGGACCGGCCCGGAAGCCCGTGGCTCACGTTGCTCACGCCGAGGACCGTCGCGAGCCCGAGCGACTTGACGGCGCGCAAAGCTTCGAGCGTCGGCACCGCCGAGCCCGGCTCGGCAGCGGCAGCGAGCACGAGGCAGTCGACGAGCAGGTCGTCGTCCGACAAGCCGGCCTCGCGGGCACGCTGACGGACGCGCTCCACGATCCGCACCCGCCCCTCCGCGTCGTGCGGGATGCCGGCGTCGTCGAGCGCGAGCACCAGCACCGCTGCCCCGTACCGTCTCGCCAGCGGCAGGATGGCTTCCATCGACGCCTCGCCGCCGTTGACGCTGTTGATGAGCGCCCGGCCCGGGTATCGCTTCAGCGCTGTCTCCAACGCCTCTGGATCGGTGTTGTCCAGCACGAGCGGCAGGTCGCACGACCCCACGAGCGCGAGCACGGCGCTTGAGAGCGCGTCGCGCGCGTCGACGCCAGCCGCCCCGACGTTGACGTCGAGCGCATCAGCGCCCGCAGCCGCCTGTTCTGCCGCGTACTGCCGCACGAGGGCCATCGAGCCCTCTCGCAGCGACTCTGCGAGCGCCTTCTTCCCCGTCGGGTTGATGCGCTCGCCGATGACGGCGATCCTTCTGCCGCCGCCGATAGCGAGCGTCCGCCGCGGGCTCGCCAACGCCACGCCGGGACCCCTACCGGTCCGAGGAGCGACGGGCAGGCGCTTCGCTGCGTCGACGATCGCGCCCGTGAACGCAGGCGTCGACCCGCAGCACGAGCCGACGAGCGACGCGCCCGCGCGCACGAACTCGGCCGCGAACGCGCCCATCTCGTCCGCCGTGCCCGGGAACACCGTCGCTCCGCCCTCGACGCGCGGGATGCCGGCGTTCGGCTGCACGACGATGGGAAGCGCAGTCGCACCTGCCATGCGCTCGACGAGCGGGAGCATCTCGGCTGGGCCGAGCCCGCAGTTGATGCCGACAGCGGCCGCCCCCGCCGACTCGAGGATCGCCGCGGCTGCTTCCGGCGGCGTGCCGGAGAGGTCCATCACGCCGCCCCGCCCGAAGGTGACCGTCACGAAGACGGGCAGGTCGCACGCGTCGCGCGCAGCGAGCACGGCGCAGCGGGCCTCGGCGATGTCGGTCATCGTCTCGATGAGGATAGCGTCGGGCGACTCTGCGGCCAGCGCGCGCACCTGCTGGAAGAAGTGCGCGTACACCTCGTCGAACGTCGCGTTCCCGAGCGGCTCCATGACCAAGCCGGTCGGACCGACGTCCGCGAGCACGTGCTGCGCTCCGGACTCGCGCGCAAGCCGGACGCCGGCGCGGTTCAGCTCCTCCAGCATTCCCTCGAGCCCGTGCTGCGCGAGCTTCGGCCGCGACCCCCCGAAGGTGTTGGTGGTCACGCAGTCTGCACCCACGAGCACGTAGCTCCGGTGGACGTCGGCCACGACCTCGGGCGCGATCAGGTTGAGCTGGATGCCCGGCTGCTCGGGCGGGATGCCCGCGCGCTGCAGCATCGTGCCCATCGCGCCGTCGACGACGAGCACCTCGCGGCCAAGACGGACGGCGATGTCAGGCATCCGCCGCTCCTCTCGCCCGCTCCGAGGCGGCCTTGTCGTCCAAGTAGCGCGATACGAAGTTGTGGGCGGTGGAGTACACGATCAGCACGAAGGCGCCGATCTGGACGACGGCATCGAGCCCGAGCTCCTGCCAGAACACCGTCCACTCGCCAGACGCGACGCCCCATGCGACGCTTCCGGCGAGCCCCGCCGCCAGCAGGATCGCACCGGCCCGGAGCACCCGGCGTCCGGCGCGTGCGCCCCCGCGCGCGCCGACCGGCAGCGCGACGACGGTGAGGACGACGGCAGCGAGCGCCAGGGCTGCGAAGGTCTGCAAGAACCGAAGCTGCGGCACCTCTGCTCCTCTCGCGGCCTAGAACTCCAGCGTGATGGCCCGTCGCGGACAGGCTACCACGCACGCCTCGCAGTACACGCACTTGTCCTTGTCGAACACGAGCTCGTCGCCGCGGCCATTGAGCGTCAGGGCCCCGGGACGGCACACCGCCGTGCACAGGCCGCACAGCACGCACTTCTCAGCATCCAGGCAGATGTCGGTCGCTGCAGGCTTGACCACGATGCCCTCGGACTCCAGGAACGCGATGCCCGCGTCGAAGTCCTCCTTGCGGCCGGTCACTTCGAGGACCATGCGGCCCTCCTGGCCAGGATGGATCTGTGCGCGCAGGATGTTCGGCACCAGGTCGAAGTCCTTCACGAGGTGATACGTGATGGGCTTCGTGGCCTGCCGTGGCGGGAACGTGAGGTCGAGCCTCTTGCGCGGCATCTATATCGCCTCCTCAGCGCGGATCTCCAGCGGCTTGACGCCCTGCTCGCCCGGCTGGGGCAAGCGCTGCAGCGGTTCGGCGAGCGTGAACCGTTCCTCCGCGACCCACCGCTTCAGCTCCCTCGCGATCTCGCGCGCTTTCGCGAGCGAGCTGATCGGACCGGCCGGGACCTTCTTGCCTTGCACCTGGATCACGCCGGACCGCAGCTCCGCGTACGTCACCCGCCCAAGCGCCGGCCGGCTGCGGCGCTGGACGCCGTAGTCGAAGACGGTCGCGCTGATGTCGGCGTCCGTGAGCGCGAGCGTCGCGGCGATGTCCTCGTCCAGCACGGGGATCGGCACGCCGATGCCGACGAAGGCGCTCACGCCGTACCCGGTCATCGACGCGGCTGCGTAGAACCGCGTCGACGCGCGCTTCAGGTCTGCGATGACCGCGAGGGTCCCAGCCGGCGCGACCGGCACGCCGTGCTCGTCGCGCTGCTGGTTCGGGTTGTGCTGGGTGCCCTCCCACGCCACGAACCCGGGCGCCCCCGCGACGAAGATGCGGCTGCCCACCCCGATGGTGCGATACGTCGGGTCGTTCAGGAGCGGCGACAGCGCTCCTGCAGAGCAGTACGTCGCGTTGCCGAACCTCGGCAGAAGCGTCCCCAAGTACGTGTGCAGCACGGCGTCCGACGAGTTCACCGCCACGGCGTAGTTCTGGTATGCGTTCCGTGGATTGAAGAAGTAGGCCTGGTTCAAGTCGTCGAGACGGACCCACGTGTCGATCTCGGTCCGCGGATAGCAGTCCGTGCCCGAGCTCCACGCCCGCAGCCGGACGGCCTTGCCCGCCAGCAGGTCCTCGATGACGTGCGCACCGCCGTACTCGAGCCCCCGCGTCGCGCTTTGCTGCGTCACCCCGAGGTAGGTGTCCACCGCAGCAAGCCCGCCGTAGGCCTCGACGTCGTTCAGCGTGATGCGGCTCATCCTGATGGGCGGGTCGCTGTGCCCGAAGTTGAGCACGACGCCTGAGGAGCACATCGGCCCGAACGTGCCCGTCGTCACCACGTCGACCCGGCGCGCCGCCTCGCTCACGCCGACGTCCGCGGCCAGCTCGGCGAACTCCTCCGCCGTGAGCACCACAGCGGCGCCTGACGCGATGCGCTCGTTGATCTCGTCCCACGTCTTCGCCATCCTGCACCTCCCGACATGCAAAACGCCTCCCGCCCGACAGTTCGTGTCAGGGCGAGAGGCGTCGATGCCTTCGCGGTACCACCCGACTTCGCCGCGCCGTGCGCGGCCTCATCTCGAGCACGGGACCGGTGGCGTTTCCTGCTCGGCCGGCGGGAGTCAGCCGAGGGGGTCCGATGCTCACGAAGCCTGCGATAACGGGGGCGTCCGTCCGGCATTACTCCGCCTGCGACAAGCGTTTCCTCCGGATGCCTCTGGGGCCATGTTCCGCGGGCTTTCGGACGCCGGTTTCCAGCTGCCCCGGCTCTCTGGCGGACCTACCGGTCCCGCGTACTCATCCCCATCGACGGCACGTATGGGATTGGAGCGGCAGTCTACGCGCGCGTCCGCGCGCTGTCAACCGCGCCGCCCTCGGCGCTCTCACCACCATGACGGCGGGTCGTCCGGGAACGTCCGTGCGAGAGCCGCGTCCACCGACGCCCGCACGGCATCGGACAGCGCGCCCGCGCCGCCCAGCAGCCGGCACGCCTCAACCGACTCCTTCGCGCCCGACAGGAAGCCGGCGGCATACGGCGAGAGCGCGCCCGGCGGAGTGAGCACGAGGACGCCCGACTCCGCGCCTGCGAGCGCACCGCCGGCGAGCGCGTCCGGGAAGTTCGTGCCGGTCGCGAGCGCCACGAACGCCGGGCTGGCAACGCCCGTGCCGATGCCGTCCTGCGCGACCTTCGCCGCCGTCTCGTAGCGGTCCACGCCATCGATACGGCGCGCAGAGGCGCTCAGGGCAGCGACCGCGTCGTAGACGGCCGCAGAGACCGCTCCCGTGCCGCCCAGCACCACGGCTTCAGACGGAGCCAGGCCGAGCAGCGCGTCATGCACGCTGTCCGGGAGCGCCGTGGGACGCGTCAGCAGGATCGGACGCCTGCCGCGCCACGCCAACGGCGAGACCGCAAGCGCGTCGGGGAACAGGTCCCCGCGAGCCACGTACACCACGCCGTCGAAGTCGGGACCCAGCCGCGACGCGATGCGCCGCGCGACCTCCGCGGACGTCTCGTACCGGTCGGCGCCGGACACGCGCGTCACGTCCTTCACGCTGGGCCGAGCGGCGATCGCGGAGAGCACGGCGTCTGACACGGCGCCTGGACCGCCGACGACGAACACGCGCGACGGCGCCAGCCGGTCGATCTCCGCGCGGACGACGTCAGGCAGCGCTGCCTTCCGGACGAGCAGCAACGGCGCGTCGTACGCGCCCGCAAGCCCCGACGCCGAGAGCGCATCCGGGAACGTCTCCCCGCTCGCGACCACGACGACGTCCGACCCGCCACGGAACCCCGACTGGGCGATGCGCACGGCGGTCGCATACCGGTCTGCGCCGTCGAGCCGCCGGCTCGACACCGCCCTCCACAGCCGCTGCTCGAACAGCGCGTAGTCCGCCGCCCTCTCGATGTTCAAGAAGTAGGCGCCTTCCGCGTTCTCGGACGGCACGGTGTACGAGAACCTCTTGGGTTGGTTGTCTGCGGGCCAGCTCGTCGACCACACGATGGCGCTCGTGTCGCTTCGCGACGCCGCAGCAGGACCGTACAGCGTCCCGTTCACTGCTACCACCGGGCTCGTCCACAGCGAGCCCCGCAGCTCCTGTCCCCACCTCAGCGGCATGCTGATGAACCGGCGCGGATCCAGGTCGCCTCTGACCGGCTGGCCCTCGAACGGCGTCCCAGGCACGTCGTCCACCTGCGCCTGCCATTCGAGGGTGTAGGTCGCCGGGCCTGAGACCGCGCGCACGTCCAGGTACCACGTGCCGTCACGCCCAGACGCGGGTTGGACGGTCGCGGTCACCACCGTGCCGCGACGCGCCGTCGCGTCTCCCGCGTGGTACACGTCGAGCGTCGGCTCGAGCACGCCGCCGTTGTTCCACACGGGCGGGAACACGACCAGGTCCACAGGCGCCGTCGCTCCGTCGACCGTGAGCGTGACCGCGACGCTCGCCATCTCCGCGATCCGCAGCGCGTACACGTCGTCGCGGTCTGCGAACGGGTCGACGGTGCCTGTGACGGACGACTTCGTGAGCGTCCGACCTGGCACGTTGCCGTCGGAGCGGCCGGAGACGTGCCAGTCCAGCTGGTACGAGCCTTCAGAATTCCAAGTCACGACCGCCAGGTAGTAGCGGCCGGCGCCGAACCGCTCGCTCGCGGTGTAGCAGATGCTCTCCGACGACGAGGCCGGCGTGATCGAGGCCATCACCTCGTGGGCGGCGATGAACGTGACGGAGTCCGGGCTGAAGAGATACAAGTCGAAGTCCGTTCCGGGGTTTCCGGTGAGCCGCGCCTGGATCTGGTCCCCCGGCGCAAGGTACAGCGAGAACAGGTCGATGGCGTCTTCGGGAGGCGACGAGATCGGCACCGCATCGAGCGTGCCCGTGACGGTCCGCGAGACGACTGGGTACGTGTCAAGCGGGACGCCCGGGATGTCGTCGTCGAGAGCGAGCGGCCTGAGGGCCGCGCCGGACACGGACCCGTATCCGGGGCTGGCTGCTGCCAGCGCTATCACGAGAGCCAGCAGAACCGCCCACGTACGCTTCGCGCTCATGGCACCCTCCCTCGCATGCGCCACGCTCGGCTTTGATTATACGTGCACCGAGCCTGCTTCAAGCACCCCTCGCGCCGACGCGAGCACGTCCGCGTGATCGAAGGCCAGGTCCGGCAAGGCATCGAGACGATGCCATCGGGCCTCTGCCGCGTCGTCACCGGCCACCGGCTCTGCAGCATCGCTAGGACCCACGAGCCCCATGTACACGGCGGAGACGGTCCACCCGCGCGGATCCCGTCCGGGACCGCCGAACACGCCCAGCAGCCTGAGCGGACCCTCGAAGCGGATGCCGGTCTCCTCCTCGAGCTCCCTGCGCGCGGCATCCTCTGGAGGCTCGTACGCATCCACGAATCCTCCCGGCAGCGCCCACAATCCCTGGAACGGCGGGTTCCCGCGCCGGACGAGCAGCACCTCCCACCCGCGCTCTCGGTCGCGGACGAGGACGGTGTCGGCGGTGAACGCCGGGCGTGGGAACGCGTCGCGCATCGCGTCTCCCTGTTCGACGGGTGCATGCTGCCGTGACACGGAGTATGATGCCCCGATACCCGTCCCGCCAAGCTGGAGGCAGCAACAGCCATGCCCGGATCGCGCGCTCACACGCTGAAGCTCGTCGCGGCCTTCGCGACGCTGTACGTGGTGTGGGGATCCACGTACCTGGCGATCCGCATCGGGCTGACGGCCGAGATGCCACCCGCTCTGTTCGCCGGTCTTCGCTTGCTTCCGGCGGGGCTCATCCTGCTCGGCTTCTCGTGGCTTCGCGGCAAGAGCGTCCGTCTGCGCCGGGACGACCTGCGCACCACGGCCATCGTCGGCATCTTGCTGCTCGTCGGCGGCATGTACTCGACGTTCTTGTCTGAGCGCGTGATCCCCTCGGGTCTCGCCGCGCTCGTCGTCGCACTCCTGCCGCTGTGGATCGCGCTCGCCGAGTGGATGCTGCCCGACATGGAGCGCCCGTCAGCGCAAGGACTCGTCGGGCTCGCGCTCGGACTTGCGGGGCTTGGCGTGCTCGTCGCGCCGCGCATCACCGGCGTCCACGGGACGCCGCAGGAGCTCGGCGGCATCGCCATACAGGTCATCGGGACCTGGCTGTGGACAGGCGGGTCCGTGTACTCGAAGCGTCGCCCCGTCAAGGCCGATGCGCTGGTGGTCACCGGTTACGAGATGCTGATCGCAGGCGCCGTCTTGCTCGGCATCGGGACCGTCGCAGGCGAGTGGGGCCGCCTGGTGTTGACGCCCCGGAGCATCGGGGCGCTCGCGTACCTCACCATCGTGGGCTCGTGCGTGGCGTTCACGGCGTTCGTGTGGCTGCTGCGCAACGCCCCGGCGTCGAAGGTCATGACGTACGCCTACGTGAACCCGGCCATCGCCGTCGCGCTCGGCAACCTTGCCGGGCGCGTCGGGCTCGTCCCCCCGGAGCCCGTCGACGCCTGGACGCTCGCAGGCGCCGCCGTCATCGTCGTGGGCGTCGCCTTGGCCACCAGCGCGCCGATGCGCCCTCCGCGCCGCACCTCGCCCCAGGCCGCCTGACTCCACGACTTCTTCACGGGCCGCTCACGCCCGCTGCACACCGCGCGGGCATCCTTCGAGATGCCAGCATCGCTGGCGCGTGAAAGGAGGAACGATGATGCACGCATTCCCATTCCGAGGAGCGCCGCTCGGCAGCAGGCTGTTCTACGGCCCGATGCACGACGGGTTCTTCTTCCCGTTCGCAGGGTGGCTGTTCGGGCTGCTCGCGACCGCCGCGATCGTCGCGCTCGTGGTGTGGCTGATCGTCCGGGCTGCCCGGCACGGCGCGGGCCAGACGAGCCAGCCGACCACCGCTTCTGCACCGGACGCCCTCTCGACCGACGACGCCCTCCGCATCGCTCGCGAACGCCTCGCGCGGGGCGAGATCGACGTCGAGCAGTACCAGACCATCGTGCAGGCGCTGACCAGTTAGCCCTCCCTCATGGCCGGGACCGTCACCCCCTCCGGTCCCGCCGGCACCCTCCCCCCAGCGATGGCCCGGGCACGCCCGGGTCATCGCGCGTCTTGGGCGATCTCCTCCATCGTGCGGCCTGTCCGCACAGAGACCGCATCCGCAGCGAGCAGCTCGGCATCGGAGCCCGCACGCGCGTGCTCGTCGCGCTCCTTGATGAGCAACCAGCTATCGCGCGTCTCTCCCGGGCGCCGGCGCATGCGCACGAGCGCGAATCCGCCTCTCAACCGCTCACCTCGCAGCACGAGCTTGAGCGAGCCACCTCGCAAGCCTTCGTGGGGGTCGCCGAGCGGCTCCCACTCCCCTTCGTCCCAGACCATCACGGTGCCCGCGCCGTACTCGCCTTCGGGGATCACCCCTTCGAATCCCGCGTACTCCAACGGGTGGTCCTCGACCTCGACCGCAAGCCGCTTCTGCGAGGGGTCGAGCGATGGACCCTTCGGCACCGCCCACGACTTGAGGACGCCGTCAAGCTCGAGCCGAAGGTCGTAGTGCAGACGGGATGCCGCGTGCTTGTGCACGACGAACCGGAGCGGCCCGCCGCCGGCGCTCGCCGCTTCGCCGCCGGCCGGCTCCGTCGTCTTGTCGAAGTCGCGCTTGGCGCGGTACTCGGACAGGCCCATCGCAGCCGCTCCTCTCACCCCAGCAGGAGGCCCATCACCTGCCGGCCCGGATCGAGCACGAGCCCCGTCGCCTGGGCGGCGCGTTCCGAGAACGCGGCCGCGCCGTTCGATTCCACGCCGGGGCCGTGCAGCACGAACGGCACGGGCTCGCCGACGTGCGTCTTGAGCGCGATCGGCGTCGGGTGGTCGGGCATGCACAGCAGCCGCAACGGCCCAGCGTGGGCTCGCAGCCGCGAGACGACCTCCCGGTCGATCGCCTCGATCGCCTCGATCTTCCCGGCAACATCGCCCGCGTGGCCCTCCTCGTCCGGCGACTCGACGTGGATCACCACGAGGTCGTGATCCTCGAGCGCGGCGATCGCGCCTTCGGCCTGCGCAGCGTAGTCAGTGTCGGCCCCGTCCGTCACGCCCGCTATCTGCAGCCGATCGATGCCGAACAGCGCCGCGAGCCCGTTCAGCAGGTCGACGCCTGAGGTCAACGCGGCCCGGACCCCGCGGACTTCCTCGAACGGCCGCAGACCGCTCGGCGCCACGCCCGGCCAGAACGGCCAGACGTCGGTGGCCGGAAGGTCGCCCCGCTCGGCGCGAGCCCGATTCGTCTGCGAGCGGGCCAAGACCGGCCTCGCCCGCTCCATCAAGTCGAGCAGGACCTCGGCGCCCTTGCCACGCGGTTCACGCCCGGCGACCGGCTGGTCGGAGATGTCGTGTGGCGGCGTGTATTCCAGGTCGAGCAGCTCCGGGTGGCCTTTCACCACCAGGATGTGGCGGTACGAGACCCCCGGATGGAACGAGAACGTCTCGTCGCTCAACTCGGCTGCGAGGTCTTCGACGATCAGACGCGACTCAGCCGTCTGGATGTGGCCGCACGAGTACGAGCGCATGACGCCGCCGCCGACGTGCACGAGGTTCATGCGCAGCGCGACCTCGTCTGGCGCAAGCGCGATCCCCATGCTTGCAGCCTCGATGGCTCCTCGTCCGACGAAGTCCGCCACCGGGTCGTAGCCGAGGATGGACGTGCACGCCGCGGACGAGGACGGCTCCGCTCCTAGCGGCACGGTCTGCGCCAGCCCGACGAGTCCCTCGCGCGCGAGAGCGTCCAGGTTCGGCGTCTGCGCGGCTTCCAGCGTGGTCCGCCGGTCGAGCTCCTCCAGGGGCCAGCCGGCCGCACCGTCCAGGATCACGATCGCGTGCTTCATGCGTCCTCCTCTCGCCGCTACCACCCTACCACGCGCCCGGACCGCGATGCGCACCGGACAGCGGCCGTCCTTCTGCTACCATGCTCGCATGACGCTTCGCTACATCGACACCCGCGGCCTGGACGATGCTCGGCCGGCGTTCACCGAGGCGGTGGTCAAGGGCATCGCCGACGGCGGCGGGCTCTTCGTCCCCGAGCGCATACCAGCAGTCTCCCTCGAAGACGTCCTCGCGCTCGCCGAGCTCCCGTACGCTGAGCGCGTGGCCCGCGTCTTCGGCTGGTTCGAGGTCGACGTCGCCCCGCACCGCACGCTCGAGCTCGCTCAAGCGGCCTACGGGGATCAGTGGGACGATCCGCGCATCGCGCCGGTCGAAGAGGTCGTGCCGGGGATGCACGTGCTTGAGCTGTGGCACGGTCCGACCTCCGCATTCAAGGACATGGCGCTGCAGTGCATGCCCCTGTTCTTCTCCGAAGCCATCGCGATGCAGCAGGAAGCGGGCGCCCTCGAAGACGACTTCCTCGTCCTCGTCGCGACCTCGGGAGACACCGGCAAGGCGGCGCTCGAAGGCTTCGCCGATCGCGATCACACCAAGATCGCCGTGTTCTACCCGCACGGCGGCGTGTCCGAGATGCAGCGCATGCAGATGGTGACGCAGCGCGGCTCGAACGTGGCCGTCTTCGGCGTGCGCGGCAACTTCGACGACTGCCAGACCGCGGTCAAGGCGACGTTCAACGATCCCGGCTTCAACCGTTGGCTCCACGAGGAGCACCGGCTCGCGCTCTCGTCGGCAAACTCGATCAACTGGGGGCGGCTGCTGCCGCAGATCGTCTACTACGTGAGCGCGTACGCCGAGATGGTGCGCCAGGGAGGCGTCGTCGCCGGCAGGCCGATCGACGTCTGCGTCCCCACCGGGAACTTCGGCAACATCCTCGGCGCGTACTACGCGAAGCGCATGGGGGTTCCCATCGAGCGCCTGCTCTGCGCGAGCAACGAGAACAACGTGCTCTCGGACTTCATCGCGACGGGCACCTACGACATCTCGACGCGCGCTTTCGTGACGACCCCGAGCCCGAGCATGGACATCCTCGTCTCGAGCAACCTGGAGCGCCTGCTGTTCCACCTGGCCGGGGCGGAGCGGGTCCGTGCGTGGATGCGCGACTTGACCGAGCGCCGGCGGTTCCAGGTGGACCGGGACACGTTCCGCGCCGTGCGGGAGCTCCTCGCCGGCGACTGGGTCGGGAACGACGAGTCCCTCGCCACCATCAAGCGCCTGCACGACGAGACGGGGTACCTCGTCGACCCGCACACCGCCGTCGCCTGGGAAGTCGCCGAGCGGCTGCGTCAAGACAACCCGGTGCTCGTGGTTTCGACGGCCCACTGGGCGAAGTTCGGGGCGGACGTCTTGCGGGCCCTGCTCGGCATGCGGCACTCCGACCCGCTGCCGCCGCAGTACGCCGGGCTTGGGCCGAGCTCGCTCCTGCATGCCGTGACAGACGTCGCGGGACCGCGCGCCTGCATCCCTGCCCCGCTGGCCGAGCTCGAAGGTCTGCCGGAACGCTTCAGCGAAGTGGTGGACGCGGGAGCAGCAGGCGTCCAGGGCGCCCTGAGGTCGTGGCTCGGACCGCGCGGGCTCTGAGCGAGACCGTGCGCGATGGGGCGCCCGCGGCTCTAGCCATGAGGATCTCGCGATGAGCCCGGGATGAGGCCGATCGACCGACTCCTCCTCGCGTCGAAGAAGCGTGCTGCCGCAGGACGGATCGAATCGCTGCGGAAGCTCAGACGACCTGGATGAGGAACTCGTCCGCCCGAGCGTGCTGCTGCGGCAAGAGGTCGTCCGGCACGCGCTCGATACCGATGGCCGAGGCAAGCGCCCACCTCGCGCACGCGCGTCGATCGCCGGTGCAGAAGTGGTCCCGATACCGGAACGCGGCATCGGGAGCGACCGAACGGCCCGCAAACACCGCGCACCGGGAGCTGAACTCGCACACTCCGTTCATCGCACGCCTCCGCATCCGCTGACTGCGCTCCTCTACCGTTTGTCTCGGCAGTCGAGCCGTCAGTCTGAAGGAGCATGCGACGAACGGCGTGCGCGCGACCCCGTCGCCTGCGTCACAGCAGCGGCAGGTAGTTCTCCGTCTCCCACGGGGTCACGCGCGTGCGGTACTCGTGCCACTCGGCCGTCTTGTTCCGCAAGAACCACTCGAAGACCTGGTCGCCGAGCGCGCGACGCACGAGGTCGCTCGTCTCCATCTCCTTGATGGCCTCGTACAGGTCTTCGGGCAGCTGCTCGATGCCGTGCCGGGCACGCTCTTCGTCGGACATCTCGTACACGTCGTCCGTCACGTCCGGCGGCAGCTCGAGCCCTCGCTCGATGCCGTCGAGGCCGGCCGCCAGCATCACAGCGAACGCGAGGTACGGGTTGCACGCCGGGTCGGGCGAGCGCAGCTCGATCCGCGTCGCTGCCTCCTTGCCCGGCTTGTACATCGGCACGCGGATGAGCGCCGAGCGGTTGCGGTGCGCCCAGCAGATGTAGACCGGCGCCTCGTATCCCGACACGAGCCGCTTGTAGCTGTTCACCCACTGGTTCGTCACGGCGCAGATCTCGCGCGCGTGTGCCAGGATGCCCGCGATGTACGCCTTGGCGGTCGCCGAGAGGTGGTACTCGTCCTCGGGGTCGTAGAAGGCGTTCTTGCCGTCCTTGAACAGCGACTGGTGCACGTGCATGCCGCTCCCGGCCTCGCCGAAGAGCGGCTTCGGCATGAAGGTCGCGTACACGCCGTTCATCTGCGCGATCTCCTTGACGACCACTCGGTACGTCATCACCGCGTCGGCCATCGCCAACGCCTCGCGGTACCGAAGGTCGATCTCGTGCTGGCTCGGTCCGACCTCATGGTGGCTGTACTCCACCTGGATGCCGAAACGCTTGAGTGCGCGGACCGTGTCCTTGCGCAGGTCGACCGCAAGGTCGCGCGTCGTCTGGTCGAAGTACGTTCCCTTGTCGAGCGGTTCGGGCTCCGTCTCGCTCTTCAGGTAGTAGTACTCCAGCTCAGGGCCGACGTAGAAGGTGTAGCCCATCTCCGCGGCGCGCGCGAGGTTGCGCTTGAGCACGTAGCGCGGGTCGGCCTCGTACGGGGAGCCGTCCGGCTTGACGATGTCGCAGAACATGGTCGCGACGAGCGACCCCTTCTGCCGCCAGGGCAGGATCTGCAGGGTCGTCGGATCGGGAAGCGCGATCATGTCCGACTCCTGGATGCGCGCGAAGCCCTGGATCGACGAACCGTCGAACCCCATCCCCTCTGTCATCGCGACCTCGAGCTCCTCGACGTCGATCGTGAAGCTCTTCAGGAAGCCCAGCACGTCGGTGAACCACAGGTGGATGAACTCCACCTTCTGGTCTTTGATGGCTTTCACTGCGTCGTGTCGCAACTGCTGCGGCATCTTCACGCCCTTTCTCGCAAGGAGCTCGCTGGTTTATCCGATTCGCGGTTTCGACTGTGTTTCGACTGCGTTACCATAGCGCAAAACCAGCCAGCCGTAGAGACACGGGAGGAACAGGGGTCAGCATGAATCTCAGGCGTCCGAATGCGAACGAGGCGACCCAGACGAGCAACCGCTCGCGCGACGTGTCGCCCTCATCCGGCATCTGCACGCGTTGCGTCGACGGGTGCCGCGGCAACTGCGAGATATTCAAGGCGACCTTCCGTGGCCGGGAGGTCATCTACCCGGGCCCGTTCGGCGAGATCACTGCCGGCGGCGACAAGGACTACCCGGTCGACTACTCGCACCTGAACATCCAGGGCTACGCGCTCGGCGCCAAAGGCCTGCCTGAGGGCGTCGAGGGCAACCCCGACAACACGCTCTTCCCGATGGTGGACACCGAGACCGAGTTCGGCTACCAGAACAAGGTCCGCATGAAGCTCCCGATCTTCACCGGCGCGCTCGGCTCCACCGAGATCGCGCGCAAGAACTGGGAGCACTTCGCCATCGGCGCCGCGATCTCCGGCATCTCCATCGTCTGCGGCGAGAACGTCTGCGGCATCGACCCCGCGCTCGAGCGTGACGACAAGGGCAAGGTCGTCAAGGCGCCGGACATGGAACGCCGCGTCGAGCTGTACCGCCGCTACCACGAGGGCTACGGCGACATCCTGGTGCAGCTCAACGTCGAGGACACGCGCCTCGGCGTCGCCGAGTACGTCATCGAGAAGCTCGGCGTCGAGACCATCGAGCTGAAGTGGGGCCAGGGCGCGAAGTGCATCGGCGGCGAGATCAAGGTCGACTCGCTGGAGCGCGCGCTCGAGCTGCAGCGCCGCGGCTACCTGGTGACGCCCGATCCGAGCGACCCGGCCGTCCAGGCGGCGTACCGCGCGACCGCCATCAAGCACTTCGAGCGCCACAGCCGCCTCGGCTTCATCGACGAGGAGTCGTTCTACGCCGAGGTCGAGCGCCTGCGCTCGCTCGGCGCCAAGCGCGTGACGCTCAAGACGGGCGCCTACCCGATGCGTGAGCTCGCGATGGCGATCAAGTGGGCGAGCAACGCCAAGATCGACCTGCTCACCATCGACGGCGCGCCGGGCGGCACAGGCATGAGCCCGTGGCGCATGATGGAGGAGTGGGGCGTCCCCACCTTCTACCTCCAGTGCATGACCAACCAGCTCGTCGAGCGCCTGCGCGCAAAGGGCGCGTACGTGCCGGACATCGCGATCGCCGGCGGCTTCTCCACCGAGGACCACGTCTTCAAGGTGCTCGCGCTCGGCGCTCCGCACACGAAGGCCGTCTGCATGGGCCGCGCGCTCATGATTCCCGGCTTCGTCGGCAAGAACATCGGCAAGTGGCTGGAGAACAACGATCTGCCGAAGACGGTCTCGGAGTACGGGACCACCGTCGAGGAGATCTTCGTGTCGTACGAGACCCTCAAGGCGAAGTACGGCGACGAGGTGAAGAACTTCCCGCTCGGCGCCATCGGCATCTACACCTTCGCCGACAAGATCAAGGTGGGCCTGCAGCAGCTGATGAGCGGCTCGCGCAACATGCGGCTGTCGACGATCTCGCAGGCGGACCTCATGGCGCTCACCCGCGAGGCCGCCGAGATCTCCGGCATCCCGTACGTGATGGATGCGTACCGCCAGGAGGCGTTCGACATCATCGACGCATAGAACGTTTCGCGCGGCGCGCAACGCTGCCGTACAATAGCCGCACGAAGGTGTGCCGCCCCTGCCCAGCGCAGGGGCGGCGTCTTTGGCGAGGAGGTATTGCGTGGAGCCCGATCGTGCGGCTCACGATGCGAGCGAAGTCAGGACCCAAGACGACGAAGACGCCTGCGTGGAAGGACCTGACACCCTGACTGCCGAGGCCGATGCGTGCAGCCCGCCGGCCGGGCTGCTGTCGCGCTTCAAGACGTTCGAGTCATTCGCATACCGCGACTTCGCGCTCGCGTTCGCGGGCGCCCTGCTCTCGAACGTCGGTTCCTGGATGCAGGTCGTGGCGCTGGGCTGGGTGGTCTACGACCTCACCGCGTCGTCCCAAGCGCTCGGGTTCGTGAATGCGCTCTCTGGGCTTCCCGTCACGTTCCTCGCCGTCTTCGCAGGAGTCCTCGCGGACCGTCTGGACCGCAGGCAGCTCCTGATCTTCACGCAGGTCGCTCTGATGCTCCAAGCGGTGGCTTTCGGCGTCCTCAACCAGACCGGACGCATCTCGATGGGATGGATCTACTCGCTCGTGCTTGTGGGCGGCGTCTTCCAGGCGCTCATGTCGCCCGCGTGGCAAGCGCTCACCCCGGAGCTCGTGCCGCCGCAGTCGCTGATGAACGCCATCGCGCTGAACTCTGCCCAGTTCAACGCGGCGAGGTTCCTGGGGCCGGTCGTCGGCGGGGGGGTCTTCGCCGTGTTCGGCGTCACCGCCGTGTTCTACGCGAACGCGGCGAGCTTCTTGTTCGTCATCGCCGCGCTTGCGGTGATCCGCACTCGCGGCAGCGATCGGCCTCGCCGCACGGCCGGCTCGGCGCGAGACATGCTCCTCGGAGGCGTCCGGTATGCCCGCGAGCACCCGCGGGTGGCGTGGCTGCTCATCAGCGCGGCCGTGCTCACGACGTTCGGGATGCCGTTCGCGGCGCTGCTGCCAGCCATCGCCCGCAGCGTGCTTCGCCTCGGAGGCACCGGCTACTCGCTTCTGATGGCGGCGAACGGCGCGGGCGCGCTCGCCAGCGCGCTGGTCGTCGCCACGCTGTCACGAAGGATCCGGCGCGAACGCATCATCCGGATCGGCTTCGTGACGATGGGCATCGGCGTCATCCTGCTGGCCGCCTCCCGCATGCCCGTGGCTTCCGGCATCGTCCTGTTCGCCATCGGGGCAGCGTTCCTGGCCATCGTCTCCAGCATCAACACCTCGCTGCAGCTGGCGGCCGAAGGGGCGGTGCGCGGACGTGTCATGGCGCTGTTCGTGATGGCTTTCATGGGCATGATGCCCGTCGGCGCTGCCTTGTTCGGATGGCTTGCAGAACGCATCGGCACGCAGCCTGCTGTCGCGCTCGGCGGCGCCGTCGTGGCCGCCTACGGCGTGCTGCTGCTCGCTCGTCCCGCCCTCATCTGCGAGGGCGACGGCCCCTGCTAGGCAGGTCAGCCGAGCGCTTCGTCGAGGATCGCGTCGATGCGCTCGAAGTCGTCCTCCTCGAGCGCGAACCCCCACACGCCGTCGATGGCGTCGAGATGCTCCGGCTTCCTGGCGCCCCACAGGATCATCGACACCGAGGGCTGGTCGAGCAACCAGCGTGCGGCGAGGTGGGTCACGCGGCGTCCGTGCTGCTCACGCGCCCACGCGTCCAGCTGCTCGACGGCCGCCAGGTGGCGCCGATACAGCTCGCCGTGGTACATCGGCGCGCGCCGGGCCGCGTCGCTCGGCTCCACGTCTGGACGCATGCTGCCAGTGAGCAGCCCGCGCGCAAGCGGGCTGTACGCCATCGTGAGCATCCCGCGCTCGTGAGCGTGCTCGAATACGGGAAGGTTCGCGCGCTCGAAGAGGTTCAGGCGCAACTGCACGGCATCGAGACGGCATGCGCGGGCGAAGCGATCCACTTGCTCTGCAGTGTAGTTGCACACGGCGACGGCCCTGACGAGACCTTCGTCGACGAGTTCCTGGATGGCTGCCGCGGTCTCCTCGATAGGCGTGCTTTCGTCGGGCCAGTGGACCTGATACAGGTCGATCCACGATGTCTTCAGGCGCTCAAGCGACGCGACGACCTCGCGGCGGATGCTCTCTGGCGACGAGTCGCGCCACGGCTCCTGCCGTTCGTCCCACACCAGGCCGCACTTCGTGGCGATCACGACGCGCTCGCGAACGCCGAGCGATTCCAGCACCTCGCCGACGAGCCGCTCAGACAGCCCGAACCCGTAGACCGGCGCCGTGTCGATGACGTCGATCCCCATCTCGAGCGCGCGCTCGATGGTCGCGCGGGCCGAGCGCTCGTCCGCGCCGCCCCACATCCATCCGCCCATCGACCACGTGCCGAGCGCGACCCGGCTCACCTGCCTTCCCAGCGCGGCAAGCGCGACGCGTTCCATGACCGCCTCCTCGTATCGTCGTCGAATTAACGAATGAATCTTTACCAGAGATGCTTGCATCATGGCACGGTTGTTGCTATACTCCGTGACGAGCAGGGCGACCCGCATCTTCCCTCCCCCCTCGGACGCGGGGAACGCCGCTCACCTGAACGAGGCCCGTCCCCCCCAACGGGCCTCGTCCTCTTTTCTCCGCCGGGAACGAGTCGAGTCTAGCCGAAACGGCCAGTGATGTACGCCTCGGTACGAGGATCGTCCGGGTTCGTGAACATCTTGCGGGTCTCGCCCACTTCGATGAGCCGGGCGGGCTGGTCGAGGCGCTCGCGCAGCATGAACGCCGTCTGGTCGGAGATGCGCGCCGCCTGCTGCATGTTGTGCGTGACGATGACGATGGTGACCGTGCGCTTGAGCTCTGCGACCGTGTCCTCGATCTGCTGCGTCGAGATCGGGTCGAGCGCGGAGGCAGGCTCGTCCATCAGCAGCACTTCGGGCCGCGTGGCCAGCGCGCGCGCGATGCACAGACGCTGCTGCTGCCCGCCCGACAGGTCGAAGGCGTGCTTCTTCAGCGAGCCCTTCACCTCGTCCCACAGCGCGGCCCGCCTGAGCGAGTCCTCCACGATCGCGTCGAGCTCGTCGCGATTCCGGATCCCTTGCGTCCGGGGGCCGTACGCGACGTTGTCGTAGATGCTCATCGGGAACGGGTTCGGGCGCTGGAACACCTGCCCGACCCGCATGCGCAGCTCCACTGGGTCGACGTTCTTGGCCATGATGTCCTGACCGTCCAAGGCGATGGTGCCGCCGACCCGCACGTTGCCCAACTCATCGTTCATCCTGTTCAGGCACCGCAAGAGCGTCGACTTGCCGCAACCCGACGGTCCGATCAGGGCAGTGACCGCCTGCGGAGGGATGTTCATCGTGACGTCCTCGATCACGGTCTCGGACCCGTACGCGACAGACACGGAACGCAGCTCGAAGCGCCCGGTCGCTGCACGCTCCGCCTCCTCGAGGACTCCGCCCTCGACCCGGACCGGCTCGACAACCGCCGAGAACGCCGACATCACCGCTGAGCGCAGGCTCGTCACCACGCCGTCCTCCTTCTCCTATATGAACGCCACACCGCGGCGACCGCGCTTGCGGCGCTGACCGTCAAGACCAAGATGAACGCCGTCGCCCACACCAAGTCCCGGTTCCAGTTCGGCACCGACGTCACCTGCGTGTAGATGTGGTACGGCAGCGCCATGAACTGCGACCCGGGCCCGTCTGGCAGCCGCCGCATCTGGAACACGGCGCCCGTGAACAGGATAGGCGCAGTCTCGCCGGCGGCGCGCGCCAGGCCCAGGACGACGCCCGTGACGATCCCGGGAGCTGCCGCGGGGAGCACCACCGTCATGACCGTGCGGAGCTTGCTCGCTCCGAGCGCGAGCGCCGCGTGACGCAGGTCGGCCGGGACCTGGCGCAGCGCCTCTTCCGTGGCCGTCACGACCACCGGGAGCGTCATGCAGGTGAGAGTCAGCGACGCAGCCAGGATGGAGCGGCCGAATCCCGCCGCGAGCACGAACGCCGCGAGGCCGAAAAGGCCGTACACGATCGACGGCACGCCCGCCATGTTCGCGACCGCGAGCCGGATGAGGCGGGTCGACGGACGGCGCGGGGCGTACTCAGACAAGTAGACTCCGCCCAGAACGCCGAGCGGGACAGTCAGCAGACCCGTGCCGACCACGACGTACAGCGTCCCGACGAGCGCCGGGAAGATGCCGCCTTCGCGCCCGCGGTTGCGCGGCACCTCCGTCAGGAACTCCCAGCTCAGGCCGGGAACGCCCCTCCACGCGATGTAGACGAGCACGAACGCCGCGAGCCCGATGACGACCGCGGCTGCGGCTCCGAGCAGCGATCGGGCCACGGACTCGGAGAGCCGGGCGCGTTGCGCACGGGTGAGCCTCATGCGCCCCACCGCTTCCGCTGCCGCTCGAGGACCACGTCGGCGGCCAGATTGATGGCGAAGGTGACCACGAACAGGATCAGCCCGACAACGAAGAGCACCGAGTAGTGCAGGCCGCCTTGCACGACCTCGCCCATCTCCGCCGCGATGGTGCCCGTCATGGTCCTGACCGACTCCAGCACCGTCTTCGGCATCACGGCCGCGTTGCCCGTGAGCATCAGCACGGCCATGGTCTCCCCGATCGCGCGCCCCACGCCGAGCATGACCGCCGCGAAGATGCCGGAGCTCGCAGCCGGGATGGTCACCTTGTACGTGGTCTGCCAGCGGGTGTTGCCCAGCGCCAACGAGGCGTGCCGGAGCGACGAGGGGACGGCGTGCAGCGCGTCCTCGGAGATCGAGACCACTGTCGGCAACGCCATGATGCCGAGCACGATGCCGCCCGAGAGCGCCGTCAGGCCGCTGTCAAGGCCGAAGGCGGACTTCACGGACGGGACGACGAGCGCCACGCCCACGAGACCGTACACCACCGACGGAACCGCGGCCATGAACTCGATCACGGCCTTGGAGACCTCGTTGAAGCGTCGCGGCGCGAACTCGCTCAAGAAGACCGCCGCGGCCAACCCGACGGGCACGCACACGACGAGCGCCACGACGGTGACGAGGAGAGAGCCGAGCACCAGGGGAGCGGCCCCGAACTTGCCAGGGTCAGACGTGGGATACCACGACGTCCCGGTGAGGATCGAAGCGATCCCCACCTCGTCCAGCGCGCGCAGCGAGTTCCACGCGAGGAACAGCGCGATAGCCGCAAGCACGACAATGGCAGTCCAGCCTGCGGCGCGGATGATGGCCGTTGCGACGGCCTCGGCCGCACGGCGTATCGCCGTGCGGCCGACCGACCGCCTGTGTGACAGGTCCGTGAGGTTTGTCATGCCGTCACTGCAGCGGGACGAATCCCTCGTCGGCCACGAGAGCCTGGCCCTCCGGGCCGAGGACCCAGTCGAGGTACGCCTTCAGCAGACCGTCGACCTCGCCGTTGCTGTACATGTACAGGTAGCGCGCGATCGGATAGGTGCCGTCCTTGGCGGTCTCGACCGACGCCTTGACGCCGTCGATAGCCACGACCTTGACGTCGTCGCTGATGTAACCAAGGCCGACGTACCCGATGCCGGCCTCGTTGGCCTTGACCTCATCGACGATGGCCTGGCTCGACGGCAGGAGCTTCGCGGTCTTCGCGTACTCCTTGTCCTTGCCGACCACTTCCTCCTTGAAGTACTCGTACGTGCCCGAAGAGCTGTCGCGGGAAAGCAGCACGATCGGCTTGTCAGGACCGCCGACCTCTTTCCAGTTCGTGATCTCGCCGCGGAAGATCTTGCCGAGCTGCTCCATCGTCAACGCTTCGACCGGGTTCGCCGCATTCACGATCACGGCGATGCCGTCGATCGCGACCTTGTGCTCGACCGGGTTGATCCCCTTGCTCTCCGCCTCGGCGATCTCTTCTTCCTTCATCTCGCGCGAAGCGTTGGCGAAGTCGACCGTGCCGTTGATCAGCGCAGCGATGCCGGTGCCAGAACCGCCGCCCTGCACAGTGACTTCCACCTCGGGATTCTCATCCATGAACTTCTCGGCCCACGCGGTGGCCAGGTTCACCATCGTGTCCGAGCCCTGGATCGTGATGGTGCCGGACAGCGCAGGGGTCTCGGGCTCAGCAGGCTCCCCGCCTGTCTGCTGGTTCTGCCCGCAGCCAGCAAGCCCCGCTGCCGAAAGCGCGAGGGCGAACGCCAGCCCGAGCACGGCGATCTTCTTCATGGGCGCTCATCAACTCCTTCGTCACGCGATTCAACAGTCCGATCCGACGCCGGACCACGCTCAGGCTATCGCTGCGCCGCGCGCCGATGGTTGCAGGGTTGTTACAAACGCTGCAGGATTGTGAAATGTATGTTGCACCGGTTCCTGCGGATGCTCTGCGGCTGCGACAATGCCGGCGATCACGAAGAAGGGGAGCCGCCGTGTCGCTCATACTCGTCGTGGAAGACGACCCGATCATCCGCACGACCGTCGAGTACGCGCTGAAGCGCGCAGGGTTCGACGTCCTGGCTGCTGAGGACGGCAGCAGCGGGTTGGATCTCGCGCTCGCGCGGCATCCGGACCTGATCCTGCTCGACCTCATGCTGCCCGGCATCGACGGATACCGCTTCGCCGAGCAGGTCCGACAGGCGGATCCGGACGTCGCCATCATCATGGTCACCGCGCTCGATCAGCCGCGCGACAAGGTGCGCGGCCTCGACGCGGGAGCGGACGACTACGTGACCAAACCCTTCTCGATGGACGAGCTCCTCGCGCGGATCCGCGCGAACCTACGCCGGGTGCGCGAGCGGCGCGTGCTCGAGATCGCCCGCACGATCGAGGTCGGCGACCTCGTCATCAAGCCGAACGACCTCGTCGTGACGGTGGACGGCCGGCCCGCTAAGTTGCGCCTCAAAGAGTTCCAGTTGCTCGTCGCGCTGGCGTCGAACCCCGGCGCGCTGATGTCGCGTGAGCGGCTCTCAAGGGAGGTGTGGGGCTACGAGTTCATGTCGTCGTCGCGGACGATCGACGTCCACATCCGCAGGCTGCGGCAGGCCATCGAAGAGCCATCGCGCTACCGGTACATCCATACCGTCCACGGCGTCGGATACCGATTCGAGCCCCGATTGAAGTCCGAGCACGCCGAGCGGGTATGAGATGCGCTCGCCCCTCGCCTCATACCGGGCGCAGATCCTCGCCGGCGTCGCAGCAGGGGTCGCGGTCCTCGCAGCCGTCTGGCTGTACCTGCTGTTCGGGCCGCTGAGCGCTGCGCTCGACACGCAGCAACAGGCCGGGCTTGAGACCGCGGCCCGCCTGACGATATCCGCCTTGCGCGACGTCGAGCCGGGACCCGCGATGCAGGAGACCGTCCGGCAGCTCGGTCGCGCATCGTCGGTGCGGCTCACCGTCATCGACGCCAACGGCGTGGTGCTCGCCGACTCGGAAGCGGATCCGGCTACGATGGAGAACCACGCGGACAGGCCTGAGGTCGTCGAAGCCCTCCGCGGGAGCACCGGAACAGCGCAGCGCCAGTCGGAGACACTCGGGCAGCCCTTCCTGTACGTCGCCGTGCCGGTCACAGACGAGATGAGCGACGACATCGCCGTCGTCAGGGCCGCGGAGCCGCTGGCGCATTCTCGAGACGTCACCGGCGGCGTGCGGCGGGCAGGCGTCGCCTTGCTCGTGGTCGCGCTCTTCGGGGCTTTCTTCGCTGCCTGGCGGCTGGCAGATGCGTTCGCCGCGCCGGTCGAACGGCTGGCGGCCGCCGCCGAGACCATGGCGCGAGGCGACCTGTCGGCGCGGCTCGATCGAGTGCACGGGCCGCTCGGACCGCTCGCCGAGTCGCTTTCGTACCTGCGAGACCAGCTGCAGCGCCGCGTCGCGCAGCTGGAGGGCGAACGCGCTCGGCTGCAGGAAGTCATCGACGGGCTCGACGACGCAGTCTTGCTCGTCGAGAACGGCGTGATCAAGGCGTCGAACCGAGCCGCACTCGACCTGTTCGGCGACCCGTACGCCCGAACTCTAGCAGGACGGGAGGTGACGACGATCTCCGGCCCGGAGACGCTGCGGAGCGCAGTGCTCGAAGCGCTCGAAGCCGACTGCCGGACGGAGATGTCGGTCGGTCCCACCCCTCTGCAGCACACGTACCTGCTTCGAGCGGCGCCGTTGACCTCCCACCATGCCCCGCCGACCTATCTCGTCATCGTCTCCGATGTGACGCGATCCGCACGGCTGGATGCGATGCGCCGCGATTTCGTCGCGAACGCCTCGCACGAGCTCAAGACCCCTGCCACGGGCATCCTGCTGCTCGCGGAGTCGGCCGCGGCCGCGGCGCGCGACGGGGACACTGCCCAAACCCTCACCTTCCTCGACCAGATCCATCGCGAGGCGGAGCGGCTGCGCGCGCTCGTGGGCGACCTGCTCGACCTCTCGCGGCTGGAGGGCGAGCCAAGCACAGCGGGTCCCGTCGACGTGCGCGCGGCCGTGGACCTCGCAGTGTCGGCGCACCGCCGGGCAGCCGAGGAGAAGCGGCTCATCCTGAGCATCGACGCCTCCGCCGTGGAAGGCCGCGACGTGTATGCGGCGTGCGACGCGACCGACCTGGCTATCGCGCTGGACAACGTGCTGGCGAACGCGATCGCCTACACCGACGAGGGGTCTGTGACCGTCCGCATCGCTGCTGAGAACGGGTCCGTGGTCGTCGAGGTCGCCGACACCGGCGTCGGCATCCCTCCGGAGCACCTGCCGCGGGTCTTCGAACGCTTCTACCGGGTCGATGCCGCGCGGTCGCGCAACAGCGGCGGCACCGGGCTCGGGCTCGCGCTCGTCAAGCACGCGATGGAGCGGTGCGGCGGTTCGGCGGCGATCGCCTCAGAGGTCGGGCGCGGCACCACCGTCACGCTCACGCTTCCGGCGGCGTGAGCGGCGAGGCGCCTTCCCCGGCACCGGGACAGGACCCCCCGAAGAAGAGCGCGGTCGACACCGCCACGACGGCCACGCCGAGCAGCGCTCCAGCGACCACGTCGCTTACGAAGTGCACGCCGAGGTAGACGCGCGACGCAGCCATGAGCACGACCCACGCCGCGGCAGTAAAGAAGGCGACGGCTCGTCGACGCGGCGTCGAGCCGCCCCACATCGTCACGACCACCGCGAGCGCGCCCGCCAAACACGCGGCCGCGACGACGTGGCCCGAGGGGAAGCTCGCGCCGTCGGGGACAGGACCTAGTGCGATGCCGGCGGGCCGCGCGCGGTCTACGAGCGCCTTCACCACCGTGCTCGCCGCGAACCCGGCTCCCATGGTGAGCGCGACGTAGGCGGCCTCACGGAAGCGGCGCGCTGACGCGAACGCTGCCGCTGCCGCGAGCGTCACGACCGTCATGGCGGCGGTGTCCCCGACGACCGCGAGCACCCGCGCGGTCGCATCGAGCGCCGGCGTCCGCAGACCCTCGAGCGCAAGCGCGACGTCGACGTCGATCCAGCCTGCCTCCGGGACTTGCACCGCGAGCAGCCACACGACGCCGACGAACAGCGTGCATGCCGCCGCAACGGCGAGCAGCGGCCCTCTTCTCACGGCTAAGCCGCGCACGGCGCCCGCCTCAGCGCCCGGCCGTCTCGATGAGCAGCGGCGCCAATTGCTTCTTGCGTGAGAGCATGCCGTCCACCCAGACGCGCCCGTCGACGAGCCGGGCATCGAGCGCGCGCTCGAGCAGCCGCGTCTTGCCGGCGGCGCACAGCACGCTGCCTTCTTTGAGCACGTCGGTCACCATCAGCACGAGCAGGTCGTAGCCCCGCTGGGCGCGCACGCGCTCCAAGGCCGCCTCCACGTCGCCGTACCGCTCAAGCGCCTTGGCGGCGTCGACGGTCTCGACCTGCCCCACCGCGACCACGGCGTCTCCGACCCGGTACTCCTTCAAGTCGCGCCCCACCGCCTGCTCGACGTCTTCGTCCTCGGCACGCGCCCGCGCGTCGAACATCTCGAGCCCGAACTCGACCGGCGTAGTCCCGATGCGCGCCGCGAGCCGTTCGGCCGCTTCGACGTCGCGCTCCGTCGTCGTCGGCGACTTGAGGAGCACGGTGTCGGTGAGGATCGCCGAGAGCAGGATGCCCGCGATCGGCTCCGGCACCTCGACTCCGAGCTCGCCGTAGCGCTGGGCGACGATCGTCGCCGTCGCGCCGACCGGCAGGTTCAAGAACAGCGCCGGCTGGGCGGTCTGCACGTCGCCGATGCGGTGGTGGTCGATGACCTCCACCACCTGCGCCTGTTCGATGCCGGGCGCGGACTGGGCTGTCTCGTTGTGGTCGACGAGCACCACGCGGCGGCGCCGGCCGCGGACGAGGTCGGTACGCGTCACGACGCCGAGCAGCGCGCCATTTCCATCGACGACCACCGCCTCGCGGTGAGCCGACGCGAGCAGGTCCTCGGCGATCTCCTCGACGAGGTCCTCCGGTCCGACGAGCGGCACGGTCGCGTCGAGCACCGTGTGGACCGGCCGCGACAGGTCCGCGAGGCGCGCGGCCGCGAAGGTGTCGTGCGGCGTGACCACCACCGCAGCGCCGCGCGACCGCGCTGCCTCGAGCACCACGGGCTCTGGAGTCTTGCCGCCGGTGACCACCAGACACGCCACGCCCGCCTCGAGCGCGAGCGGCTGCGTGCGCTTGCGGTCGCCGACGATGAGCACGTCGCCCGGCTTGAGGTACCCGCGCATCGTCTCCGGCTCCATCGCTCCCACGAGCACGTCGCCCGAGATGAGCGCGTCAGGCTCGCCGACGACGATCCGCCCGCCGACGACCTCCGCGAGGCTCGACAGCCGCACCGGACTCGCGTGGAACCCGCGGACCTCGGTCTCCTGCACGTAGCGCTCGGCGAGCGTCGCGGCGCTCACGATGCCGGCGACGGCGCCGTCACGCACCACGGGCAGCGCGCGGACGCCGTGCTCGCGCATGAGCCGGCCCGCCGCGAGCACCGTGTCGTCCCAGTCGACCGCAACCGGGTCTTCCGTCATCACGTCGCGCACCCGCGTCTTGACGTGACCGACCTCTTCGGGCAGATCCAGCCCGAACCGCTCGAAGACCCACGCCGTCTCGGGCGGCACTGCCCCGAGCCGCACGGGCAGGTAGACGTTCTCGGCGTCGGTGCGGTTCTTCAGGTGCGCGTACGCGACCGCCGAGCAGATCGAGTCGTTGTCCGGGTTCCGGTGGCCGAACACGAGGATGGGACCCACCGCGCCTCCTTGCGAGAGCCTAATCGACCTTACGGATGGGAGCGTACCCCAGAAGCAGCTTCTTCGTCCCGAGCCCGGGGAACTCGACGACGACCGCGTCGCCTGCGACCTCGAGCACCGTCCCGCGGCCGAACGTCTTGTGCTCGATGCGGTCGCCGGCTTCGAGCGCGAGCGGCTCTTCAGGCCCCTTCCTGCGAGCCTGCCCGGAGCCGAAGACGCGGCCGCCGCCTTCCCCGCCGGAGGCCGCCCAGCGGATCGAGCCGCCGCGGTCGCCGCGCCCGCGCCCCGGCGCCGAGGCGCCGAAGCCCGACGAGCCCACGCCTTCCGTGCGCATGCACTCGTCGGGGATCTCTTCGATGAAGCGGCTCGGCGGGTTGCGGCGCGAATCGCCGTACAGCGAACGCGCGTGCGCGTGCGTGATGTACAGCCGCTCCATCGCGCGCGTCACACCGACGTACATCAGCCGCCGCTCCTCTTCGAGCCGCTGGGGGTCGATCATCGAGTTCGCATGCGGGAAGATGCCGTCTTCGAGCCCGACCAGGAACACCACCGGGAACTCGAGCCCCTTGGCGGTATGCAGCGTCATGAGCGTCACCGCGTCGTCCGCGTCGTCGAGCTGGTCCAGGTCCGTGCGGAGCGCGACCCACTCGAGGAACGCCTCGAGCGTGCGCAGTTCCGGCTCGTCGTGCACCGCGTCGTACTCGTCGACCACGCCGAGGAACTCGCCCACGTTCTCGGCGCGGCCGCGCGACTCCTCGGTGTTCTCGGCCCGCAGGCGCGAGAGGATGCCCGACGCCGCGACGATCTCCTCGACCCGCTTCCGCAGCGGGCCGTCGCCTTGCGCCGCCTGAGCCGCCGCGTCCAGCGCCTCTGCGAGCGCGCCGAGCCGGTTGCGCGCCGCGCCGCTCACCAGATCCTGCTCGACGGCCTCGCGCAGCGCCTCGCCGAAGGGCCGCCCCGTGGCGAGCGAGTGCGCCTCGACGGCGTCGATGGTCGTCTTGCCGACGCCGGGCCACGTCCCCATCACGCGCACGTGCGCCTGCACGTCGGCGGGGTTGACAGCCGCCTTGAGCCACGCCATGACGTCGCGGATCTCGGCGCGGTCGAAGAAGCGCGTCCCGCCCACAAGCCGGTACGGCACGCCAGTGCGCAAGAGCAGGTCCTCGACCACGCGCGACTGCGCGTTCGTGCGGTAGAACACGGCGAAGTCCGAGTAGCGCCGCGACTCTGTCGTCACGAGCCGCTCGATCTCCTCGGCCACGAACCGCGCCTCGTCGCGCTCGTCCGCCGCGACGTAACGCACGATCGCCTCGCCGCCGACGTTGGCTGTCCACAGCGTCTTCGGCTTGCGGCCGAGGTTGTTGGCGACCACCGCGTTGGCCGCAGCGAGGATGGTCTGCGTCGAGCGGTAGTTCTGCTCGAGACGGACCACGGTCGCCTCGGGGTAGTCCTTCTCGAACTCGAGGATGTTGCGGATGTCGGCGCCGCGCCACGAGTAGATCGACTGGTCGTCGTCGCCCACCACCATCAGGTTGCGGTGCCGCGCCGCGAGCAGGTTCACGATCTCGTACTGCGCGTGGTTCGTGTCCTGGTACTCGTCGATGAGGATGTAGCGGAAGCGCCGCTGGTAGTGCGCGAGCGCGTCGTCGTGCTGCGAGAGCACCAGCCACGCGTTCACGAGCAGGTCGTCGAAGTCCATGGCCTCGGCGTGCGCGAGCCGCCGCTGGTACTGCTCGTATACTCGCGCGATGACCTTCTCGGGCGGCAGCGTCGCCCGCCGTGCGGCCTCGTCCGGCAAGATCAGCTCGTTCTTGAACGCCGAGATGCGGGCGCCGACCATCTTGGCCGAGTAGCGCTTCGAGTCGAGCTTGAGGTCCGTGATGATGGAGCCGAGCAGCCGCCTGGCGTCGTCTTCGTCGTAGATCGTGAAGCGCGTCGACATGCCGATGCGGTGCGCTTCCGCGCGCAGCAGGCGCACGCAGAACGCGTGGAACGTCATCACCCACATGCCGCGCGCCGCATAGCCGACGAGGCGCTCGAGCCGCTCGCGCATCTCGTTCGCGGCCTTGTTCGTGAAGGTGATGGCGAGGATCTCCGCCGGCGAGACGCCGCGCTCGGCGATGAGGTACGCGATGCGGTGCGTGAGCACCCGCGTCTTGCCCGAACCGGCGCCGGCCAGCACGAGGAGCGGGCCTTCGGTGGTGGTGACGGCGTCGCGCTGCGCGGGGTTGAGGTGGTCGAGGAGGTGGCTCATAGGGCGCTCAGTGTACCGGAAGCGCGGCGGCGCCGCTACGGGCGGTCACGAGGCGGCAAGCACGCTGCGCATGCCGGACTGGCCGCGGCTCCGCCCGCGCCGCTCACTTCACGAACTTGATCATGCTGAAGTGCGCACCGGGGTTGTCCTTGAGGCACTCGTCGTGCAGCACCTTGCGCTCGCCGTGCGTATAGTGGACGTTGCCGCACTTGACGCACACAGGCATGCCGCACTCGTCGCAGTGCCCAAGCCGCTCTTCGCCCACAGACCCGCAGTGGGCGCATATTCTGCCTACGGGCGCGTCCGTCACCTGTGCAGTCTCCGGTCGTGTCGCGATGAGGGGGTTGCGGGTCTGCTACGCGAGTGTCCGACCGATCGCGCGAGCTACTGGAGCTAGTTCGGCGTAAAGGTTGCGTAATCCTGCAAGGTCGAGCGATTGCGGTCCGTCGCACAGCGCCTCGCGCGGGTTCGGATGCACCTCGACCATCACGCCGTCCGCCCCGACCGCCACCGCCGCCCGCGCGCACGCCGGCACGAGGTCTGCCTGGCCGGTGGGGTGCGACACGTCCACGATGATCGGCAGGAGCGAGAGCTTCTTCACCACCGGCACCGCGCTGATGTCCAGCGTGAAGCGCGTGGCCGTTTCGAAGGTGCGGATGCCGCGCTCGCACAGGATGACGTTGTCGTTGCCCAGCATCGTGATGTAGTTGCTCGCCTGGAGCCACTCCTCGATGGTGGCGGCCATCCCGCGCTTGAACACCACCGGCTTGCGCGACTCGGCCGTCGCCGCACCGATCTTCTTGAGCAGGCTGAAGTTGGCCATGTTGCGCGTGCCGACCTGCAGGATGTCGGCGTACGCGTCCACCAACTCGACGTGGGCCGAGTCCACGACCTCCGTGACGACGAGCAGCCCGTAGGCGTCCGCCGCCTCGCGCAGCAGCTCGAGCCCCTTCTCCTCGAGCCCCTGGAACGAGAACGGCGAGGTGCGCGGCTTGTATGCGCCGCCGCGCATGACCTTGATGCCGAGCTCAGACAGGACGGCGGCGACCTCCATCATCTGCTCGCGGCTCTCGACCGAGCAGGGCCCGGCGATGAGCGTCACGCCGCCGTCGCGCACCACCGCCTCGGCTGCGCGTGCTGCGTCGGGCGCCATCAGTCCCTCAGCTCCTTCATCACGTGGAGGATCGCCTCGTAGATCTCGCGCAGGTTCTCGGCGTAGAGCGGGCCTTGGTTGCAGCGCGCAAGGTTCGCGAAGATCTCCTCCTCGCGCTTCGGGTCATACAGCCCCCAGTGGACCTGCGGCTTCAAGTGCCGGATCTCGAGCGCCAGCCGCGCGCGCTCGTTCAGCAGCTGCACGATCTGGCAGTCGATCGCGTCGATGCGCTGCCGCAGCTCTGCGATCCGCGCCTGCGCTTCAGCGGAGAGGTCGTCGGTCATGCTGCGCTCCTTCGCGTCGGTGCCGGAAATCACCCGGCACTGCGTGCGAGTATTGTACCCGCAGCGGGGGCAGGAGCAGCGGACGGATTCGGCGAGCGCGCGCAGCCGCGCCGCAGCGGCAAGGCGGCCCTACTGCGCTCCCAGCCCGAAGAAGCGCTCGAAGAACTCCATCAACAGCGCGAGCACGCGCCGCTTCTTCTCGGCGTGCCCGCCCGCAGGGTCGAACCTCGACACCGGCGGCAGCACCTGGGTGATGGCGGTGCCGGTCGTCTGCACAGCCCCGTCCCGGAAGGCCGCCTCGATGAACCTGCGCGTCGCCTCAGCGTTGAGCCCCTCCGACTCGATGATCCGCTCGAGCTCCTCGTCGCGCTTGCGGCGGATGAACTCCTCCCACGCCTGTCCGACGTCGTCAGGATTCGTCACGTTGATGTGCTCGATGAATGCCTCGATGAGGTCCTTCTTGCTACGAAGCGTCGGGCTCGCGCCCACGGCTCGGTCGATCGAGGCGCGGATCTCCACGTCCTCGCCGTCGCCCCGCGACCGTCGCCATCGCTCAACGAGCATCAGGATGTAGTCGACGTTGATCTCGACCTGCTTGACGAGCTCGATCTCGAAGATGATGTCGTCGTTGACCTGCTCTTTGTCCGCCTCGGCCCTGCCGCGGTACTCGGCGTACAAGTCCAGATAGACGCTGCGGTAGTCCTGCTTCTGCCGGTCGGTAAGCAGCTCATCTTCGGCGAACTCGTCGAACGCGGTCAGGATGTTCTCGAGCCGCAGGATCGAGCCGAACAGCGCGATGAACTCCTTCTGCGCGGCCTCCCCCACGATGGGCTGCCCGAGCGGGAAGCGCTCCGTGAGCTCCTCGACCTGCCGTCGGTACTCCGCGTAGTACTCCGAATACGGCTTCAGCAGGACGATGCCGCGCGCGTCCTTGTCGCCGAACAGCGCGATCGCATCGTTGGTGGCCTGCTCGAGGTCGCGGAAGCACATGATGTTACCGAAGGTCTTGACCGAGTTCAGGATGCGGTTGGTGCGCGAGTACGCCTGCAGCAGCCCGTGCGCGCGCAGGTTCTTGTCGACGAACAGCGTGTTGAGCGTCGTCGCGTCGAAGCCGGTCAAGAACATGTTCACGACGATGACGAGATCGATCTCACGGTCTTTGATGCGCCGCGACAGGTCCTTGTAGTAGTTCTCGAACTTGTCAGACGAGGTGTCGTAGCTCGTGCCGAACATCGCGTTGTAATCCGCGATGGCGCCCTCCAGGAAGTCGCGCGAGGACTGATCGAGCAGATCGGTCTCGAACCCTTCCTCGTCGATGTAGTCGCCGACCTCCTCGTTCGCGCCGTACGAGTAGATGATGCCGACCTTCAGGCGCTTGTCCGGCGGGAGCCCCTCTTGCTGCCGCTTGAACTCCGCGTAGTAGCGCTTCGCGGCCTCGATCGAGGCCGTCGCGAACAGCGCGTTGAAGCCACGCAGACGCTTGCCCTTGATCGAATACCACTCGGCACGCTTCGTCTTCTGATCGAAGTGCTCCAGCACGTACGCGACGATTTCGGAGATGCGCTCGGGCGCGAGGAGCACGCGCTCGGTGTCGATGGCTGACACGCGCGCGTCTTGGATGTCGTCGGCCATCTTCACCGTGTTGATGTAGTCGATGCGGAACGGCAGCACGTTCTTGTCCCTGATCGCATCGACGATCGTGTAGGTGTGCAGCCGCTCGCCGAAGACCTGGTCCGTGGTGAGCAGCCTCGGGTCGCCGCCACCGGTGACATTCGCGGCGAAGATCGGCGTTCCGGTGAATCCGAACAGGTTGTAGCGCTTGAACGCCTTGGTGATCGCCTTGTGCATCTCGCCGAACTGCGAGCGGTGGCACTCGTCGAAGATGATGACGACGTGGCCGTCGTAGATGCGGTGGCCCTTGTTCGCGGCCACGAAGCGCGAGAGCTTCTGGATGGTGGTGATGATGATGCGGGCCTGCGGGTCTTCGAGCTGGCGCTTGAGCACCGCAGTCGAGGTGTTGGAGTTCGCCGCCCCCTTCTCGAAGCGGTCGTACTCGCGCATCGTCTGGTAGTCGAGGTCCTTCCGGTCGACGACGAAGAGCACCTTGTCGACGCTCGGCAGGCGACTCGCGAGCTGGGCGGTCTTGAAGCTCGTGAGCGTCTTGCCCGAGCCGGTGGTGTGCCACACGTACCCGCCCGCTGCGCGCGTGCCGAGCAAGCGGAGGTTCACCGACGCCTCGATCTTCTGCAAGATGCGCTCGGTCGCGGCGATCTGGTACGGCCGCATCACGAGCAGCGTGCGGTCCACCGTCAGCACGCAGTACTTCGTCAGGATGTTCAGGAGCGTGTGCTTCGCGAAGAAGGTCTTGGCGAACGACACCAGGTCGAGGATCGGCTCGTTTCGGGCATCGGCCCACCACGAGGTGAACTCGTAGGTGTTCGAGGTCTTGCGCGTGCGCGCGGTGCCGGTCCGCTCCTCGATGTGCTGACGTCGCGTCGTGTTCGAGTAGTACTTGGTGAGCGTCCCGTTGCTGATCACGAAGACCTGCACGTAGTCGAACAGCCCCGAGCCCGCCCAGAAGCTCTCCCGCTCGTAGCGCTCGATCTGGTTGAACGCCTCGCGCAGGTCCACGCCCCGGCGCTTGAGCTCCACGTGCACGAGCGGCAGACCGTTGACGAGGATGGTCACGTCGTAGCGGTTGGTCCGGTTCGCGCCGCCTTCGCCTGCCTTGACCTCGTACTGGTTGATGACCTGCAACCGGTTGTTGTGGATGTTCGTCTTGTCGATGAGCTTGACGTTGCGGCTCGTCCCGTCGTCGCGCCGGAGCACCTGGACGTAGTCTTCCTGGATGCGCACGGTTTTCTCGACCGGGCCTTCGTCAGCGCCCGCGATGCTTTGCTTGAAGAACCGCTCCCACTCGGCGTCGCTGAAGGTCATCCCGTTCAGCGCCTCGAGCTGGCGGCGCAGGTTCGCGATGAGGTCGGCCTCAGTGCGGATCTGCAGGTACTCGTACGCCTGGGACTGCAGGAGGCGGATGAACTCGCGCTCGAGCGCCGCCTCAGACTGGTACGTCGCCTCCTCGGCCGCTTCCGCGAAGTACTCGGCGACGACGGTGCTCTCCGCGCTCACCGCGATGGGGTCGTAGCGAACCGTGCGGACGTCGGTCATTCGATCGCCCCTAACAGGTGCATCAAGACCACCCCTTCGAAGGATCCCAGGTTGCAGTGAACTGCTCGCCCGACGCGGCAGCGATGACGGGCGGCATGACGAAGATGACGATCGCCTCGCATACGTCGGCCAGACTATCGGGCGCATCAAGGCGTTTCGTCTTCAAGAACGACCGCCAGCGCTTCTGCGTCTCATGGTCGGCGTAGAACCCCGCGCCGAGACCGGGCGGCACCTCTGCCGGCAAGGGCGTCTTCCGGTGCGCGAACGTCGCTGCGATGGCAGACCGCAGTTCAAGACCGGAGATGGTTCGAGACCTTGAGAGGGCCCAGATGTCGAAGTAGTCCCGGAGGCGGCTATTCGCAGCGCCCCTGTTCACGATCGTCTCGAACTTCTCTGCAATCGCCGTGACCGGGTGATACACGCGGATGCGCGGCGAAGTCAGGTCGAGGAGCGTGGGATAGTCGATCCACACGGGATCTGGAACTACTGCGTCGTCGATGCCGATGTCGACCTGGAGCTTGAACACAGCACCGTCCAAGTCTCCGCGAACAACCGCCCGTACGCCCGGGTAGGCCCGCTCAGTGGTGATGACCGTGGTCTCGATCTCCGGATAGAACACCAGCCCGTCATCGGGGCATTCGATCGACAGACACTCGCGTACGGCTCGCTCGATGGTCTCTGGCGAGTTGTCGACCCGACCGAGGACATCAATGTCGCGCGTAGGCCTTGACCGAGAACCATCCCAGGCCCTGAGCATGACAGCGCCTTTCACGATGAAGCGCTCACTCCACGGCGTCTGGGATAGCCGATAGAGAAACCGCTCTATCGCGAAGTACTGGAGCACCTGATCGAACGAGTCGCCGCTCGCTTTCGCTTCGTTGAGCAGGCGAGTCCTGACTGAGGCTGGCACGTTCCTCGGTGGCCGCTGACTCACTCCATAGCCTCCAGGTACGGGCGAACGACCTTGGCGACCCGGTCGATAGCGGCGAAGTGCATTATCTCGCTCCGCGACGCTTTGCCGCTGCGGAGCGCCTCCCGAAGCGCTTCGAGCGCGACATCGAGCCCGATCTTGTTCCGGAACTTGAAGCAGTCAGCGACGGTCTTGGCAGGACTGAACACCCTGACCGGCGTGCCGTCGACCACGTGCACTTCCACGCCGGCCGTGAGAGCCGCACCGGACATCCGGTACACGCGCACCGGGGGGTAGTCGAACTGCGGGCGCCAGTCCTTGGGCCCTATCGCGATGCTCACCCAGCCAGGAATCTGCGTGCCGATCCCATGGAAATCGAGCGCGCTCGCAAGGCACAGGACCGCGCCCGGTGCGCGCTCAGCCACGGCGACCACGTCGTACCTGCTCGACGACGGTAGCTCGGCCAGACGATACACCCCTCGGGAGAGCTGCTCGAGCAGCCCCGCGTCGTGCATCCCGTAGAGGGTGGAGTAGTGGATGCCGCGAGCGACGGCCTCGCGGGTACGGAGCGTGCCACCCGCGGACCGAAAGACCTCCTTCGCGGCGCGCACAGCACTCTCTGATGGACTTCGTCCCATGATGGCATTGTGATAGATTCATCGGAACTTGTAAACATTATCCGAGGTTTCTATCAAACCTCTCGCCTACACTCCGGCAATCGCTGAGCCTCGGAGGTCGAGGCCGGAGAAGCTTCGATGCACCTGCCCGTCAGGCGACCTTCTCGCTGAAGGTGAGCAGCTTGTCGCGGTAGTACTCGTACTGCTTGCGGCGAGCGGCGATCTCGGCGGGCAAGCCGGAGCTCAGATCGTTCACGAGCGCATCGAACTTGTCGAGGATCTCGACGATGCGGCGCTGCTCCTCGAGAGGCGGGAGTGGAATCTCAAAATCACCAACTATCCCGGCAGTAAGGTTGTTGATCGTGGTGCTCGCGATGGCGGATTCCAAGTAGCTAGCGAACACGCGCCCTACCAGCAAGTGGAATAAGAATCGAGGGAGAATCTCACCCGTAGCCCTGAGGACGGCCATGAAACCACCAAAGGCGCATCCCGTGTCTTCGTGCACGTAGGCAACCTTCCCCACATGCGCCCTACTGCCACTGGCAGCGCTAATCAGGATGTCGTCTTTCTTGAGCCACTGATCCGGACGGATTCGCACACGGTCCGAGACTATACGAACATCGCCAAGATCGAGCCTGTTCCCAGTGAGGTCAATGTTGTTCGAGCGCAGCACACGATACCCTGAGCGGCCGTCACGAATTTCCTCTGCTTTTGAGTAGGTCACACCCCGCGTGTAGGTGGCAACCTCACCGAGCTTGACCCAGCGGACGCTGTCATCGGGGAAGGTCAGGAGCGAGTCGCGGTAATGGGCGTACTGACGCCGCCGGGCTTCCAGCTCCGCTTCCAGCTCCGCTTCCAGCTCCGCTTCCAGCGTCGTGAACAAGTCCAGTATACGCACGATCTCCCGCTGCACTTCGAGCGGCGGGACGGGAATACGGTACTGCTTGACGACCTCATCAGGGATTCCGGGGTAGCTGGCCCCACGTTGATTCGCCTCGACGAACGTGTAGAAGCGATCGGTGCCTAGCAAGTGATAGAGGAAGTTGGTCAGGATGCGGTCCTGCCTGGGCCGTAGCACGCAGTAGCCGGTGCTGGCTATCTGACCATCGTATTCCGCCGGTATCACTGCGTATCGTCTGAGCGTGGGTCGAGTCGTCCCGAAGATCACATCACCTTCCTGCACAATCTGCTGTGCCCGGCTAGGGGCGTTCGCGCTCGATATGGTCTGGGTTTCAGTAATGGCATGAGTGATACGGTCTACTGAAGTCAGGTCGATGTACTGGTACTCCTGCTCGACAGCATCGCCCCAACGAATCGTGCTTGGACGCTCCACAACCGCGCCGATTGGCTCAAACTCCACCCCATCCGGACACAGCTCGGCAATCAGCTCCTCGATGCGGCTCACCGCTCGCCCTCCAGCTCGGCTACGATTGCGTCGATCTGCGCGCGCAGCTCGCTCTGCCTCGCCACGATGCGGGCGATCTCGGCGTTGAGCGCCTTGATGTCGATCTCCTCGCGGGTGTCGGGCTGCTCGACGTACGAGCTCACCGCGATGTTGTAGTCGTTCTCAGCGATGCGCTCGTTGGGCACCAGCCGCGCGAAGTGGTCAATGTCCTCGCGCGCGGCGTACGCATCGAGGATCTTGGCGCGGTTCTCCTCGGTGAGCTTGTTCTTGTTGCCTGTGCGCACGAACTCGGCAGACGCGTCGATGAAGAGCACCGCGTTGTCCGCCTTCGACTTCTTGAGCACGATCACGCACGTGGCGATGGTGGTTCCGAAGAACAGGTCGGGCGGCAGCTGGATGACCGCGTCCACGTAGTTGTTGTCGATGAGGTACTTGCGGATCTTGCGCTCGGCGCCGCCGCGGTAGAGCACGCCCGGGAACTCGACGATGGCCGCCGTGCCGTCCACCGCAAGCCAGCTCAAGATGTGCATCGTGAAGGCCAGGTCGGCTTTCGACTTCGGCGCGAGCACGCCTGCTGGCGCAAAGCGCGGGTCGTTGATGAGCAGCGGGTTCGCATCGCCGTCCCACTTGATGGAGTACGGCGGGTTGGAGACGATCGCCTCGAAGGGCTGGTCGTCCCAATGCGCCGGATCCAGCAGCGTGTCGCCGTGCGCGATGTCGAACTTCTCGTAGTTGATGTCGTGCAAGAACATGTTGATGCGCGCGAGGTTGTAGGTGGTCAGGTTGATCTCCTGGCCGAAGAAGCCCTGGCGCACGTTGTCCTTGCCGAGCACCTTCGCGAACTGCAGCAGCAGCGACCCTGAGCCGCACGCGGGGTCGTAGACCTTGCTCACCTGGGTCTTGCCCAGCACGGTGATGCGCGCGAGCAGGTTGGAGACCTCCTGCGGCGTGAAGAACTCGCCGCCGGACTTGCCGGCGGTCGACGCGTACATCGTCATCAGGTACTCGTACGCGTCCCCGAACGCGTCGATGGTGTGGTCCTCGAAGCGGCCCAGGTCGAGGTCGCCGATCGCGTCCATGAGCTTGACGAGCTTCTCGTTGCGCTTCGCGACCGTCGGTCCGAGCTTCGGGCTGTTCACGTCGAAGTCGTCGAAGAGGCCCTTAAGGTCGTCCTCGCTCGGCGTGCCGACCGCCGAGCCCTCGATGTTGCGGAAGACGCGCTCGAGGGTCTCATTGAGGTTCTCGTCGTGAGGCGCGCGCTTGCGCACGTTGGCGAACAGCTCGCTCGGCAGGATGTAGAAGCCCTTCTCGGCGACGGTCTCGGCGCGGCCGAACTCAGCCTGCTCGTCAGAAAGCTGCGCGTAGTCGAAGTCAGGGTTGCCGGCTTTCCGCTCCAGCTCGTTGAGGTACGCGCACAGGTTCTCGGAGATGAACCGGTAGAACAGCATGCCGAGGACGTACGCCTTGAAGTCCCAGCCGTCGACCGAGCCGCGAAGGTCGTTGGCGATGCGCCAGATCGTCTTGTGCAGCTCCGCTCGCTGCGCTTCCTTCGTGGTAGGCGCCATGCTCACCTGGCCTTTCCCGATCCTTAACCGCCGTCAGAGGAATCGTAGCCGATGGGGCTGACATGGCGTACGGTCTCCAGCGCATGAGGGCTGGCTGGTCCTGTGTCACCGACAACATCCCCGCTAGGTGTTCACGCCTCCGAAGCTGCAGCCAGCCGGACGCGCGTGCGCCCTCCGCCCCCTACTCCCACTCGATGGTTCCGGGCGGCTTGCTCGTGATGTCGTAGGCGACGCGGTTGATGCCCTCGACCTCGTTCACGATGCGGTTCGAGATTCGGGCGAGCAGGTCGTGCGGCAGGCGCGCCCAGTCCGCCGTCATCGCGTCGGCAGAGGCCACGGCGCGCACGATGATCGGGTGCCCGTAGGTGCGCTCGTCGCCCATCACGCCCACCGAGCGGATGTCCGGCAGCACCGCGAAGTACTGCCACACCTGGCGCTCGGTGTCCCACGCGCTTATCTCCTCGCGCACGATCGCGTCGGCGTGCCTGAGGATCTCCAGCTTCTCGCGAGTGACCTCGCCGATGATGCGCACGGCAAGCCCCGGCCCGGGGAACGGCTGGCGGTGCACGATCTCGTCAGGCAGCCCCAATTCGGTGCCGACGGCGCGCACCTCGTCTTTGAACAGCCACTTCAGCGGCTCGATGAGCTCGAAGTGCACGCCTTCGGGGAACGGGATGAGGTTGTGGTGGCTCTTGATCTTCGCCGCCGTCTTGCTGCCGCTCTCGATGACGTCCGGATACAGCGTGCCTTGCGCGAGCCACTTCACGCCCTCGAGCTTCTCGGCCTCCTCGAAGAAGACCTTCCAGAACTCCTCGCCGATGATGCGGCGCTTCTGCTCGGGGTCTGTGACGCCCGCAAGCAGCGACAAGAACCGCTCGGACGCGTCCACGTGCACGAGGTTGACGTGGAAGGCGTCGCGGAACGTGCGCACCACCTGCTCGGCCTCGTCCAGCCGCAGCAGCCCGTGGTCGACGAACACGCACGTCAGCTGGTCGCCGATAGCGCGGTGCAGCAGCGCCGCCACCACGCTGGAATCCACGCCGCCCGAAAGCCCGCAGATCACGCGGTCCGACCCGACCTGCTCGCGCACGCGCGCGACGGTCTCGTCGATGATGTTCACCATCGTCCAGACAGGCGGGATGCCAGCCACGTCGTACAGGAAGTTGCGGATGATGCGCTGCCCGAACTCGGTGTGCGCGACTTCGGGGTGGAACTGCGTCGCGTACAGCTTGCGCGCGGGGTCTTCCATCGCGGCCACGCGCGTCGTCGGCGTCGAGGCCGTCACGCGGAACCCGGGCGGCACCTCGCCCACGCTGTCGCGGTGGCTCATCCAGCACTGCGAGACCTCCGGCACGCCCTCGAACAGCGCGCTGTCCCGCGCCTCCACGCGCAGCTCCGCGAACCCGTACTCGCCCACGTCGGTGCGCGGCACCGTCCCGCCGAGCTGCGTGGCCATCTCCTGGATGCCGTAGCAGAAGCCGAGCACCGGGATGCCCAACTCGAGCACGCGCGCGTCCATGTGCGGCGCGCCTTCAGCGTACACGCTCGCCGGACCGCCCGATAGGATGAGCGCCGCCGGCTTGCGGCGCGCCACCTCCTCCGCGCTGATGTCGAACGGCACGATCTCGCTGAACACGCGCGCCTCGCGCACGCGCCGCGCGATCAGCTGCGCGTACTGGGCGCCGAAGTCCAGGACTAAGACGGTCGGCTGCGAGAGGTGCTCCGTCATCCGCGGGCCCGCCTACTTGCCCATGCCGACGCCCTGCGTCTGCTGCAGCACCTTGCCCTCGGTCTGCAGCGCGGGCGCGATCATGACCTCCGCCTTCTGGAACGACTTCAGGTTCTCGTAGCCGCAGGTGGCCATCGAGGTGCGAAGCGCGCCGAACAGGTTGAGCGTGCCGTCGTTCTCGTGCGCCGGGCCGACGAGGATCTGCTCGAGCGTGCCCTTGCGGCCGGCGTACACGCGGGTGCCGCGCGGCAGGTCCGGGTGGAAGGTCGCCATGCCCCAGTGGTAGCCGCGGCCGGGCGCCTCTTCGGCAGCCGCGAGCGGCGAGCCGATCATCACCGCGTCCGCACCGCACGCGATCGCCTTGGCGACGTCGCCGCCGGTGCGCATGCCGCCATCGGCGATGACGTGGCAGTACTGGCCGGTCTCGTCGATGTGGCGCAGCCGCGCCGCCGCCGCATCGGCGATCGCCGTGGCTTGCGGCACGCCGATGCCGAGCACGCGCCGCGAGGTGCAGGCGTGGCCCGGGCCGACGCCCACGAGCACGCCCACCGCGCCCGTGCGCATCAGGTGCAGCGCGCCCTGGTACGAGCAGCAGCCGCCGATGATGCACGGGATGTCGAGGTCGCGCACGAACGTGTTCAAGTCGAGCGGCTTGTCGTAGGAGGAGACGTGCTCGGCGCTCACGACCGTGCCCTGGATGACGAGGATGTCGAGCCCGCCCGCGAGCGCGTATTCGATGTAGCGCTCGACGTTCTGCGGCGTGAGGGAGGCCGCCGCGAGCACCCCGCCGTCCTTGATCTGCTTGACGCGCTCGGTGATGAGCTCAGGCTTGACCGGCTCGCGGTAGATCTCCTGCATCCGCGCCGTCGCCTCTTCCTTCGAGAACGACGCGATCGCGTCGAGCTGCGGCGCCGGGTCTTCGTACCGCGTCTGTATGCCCTCGAGGTTCAGCACAGCCAGGCCGCCGAGCTTGCCCATCGCGACGGCGAACGCCGGATCCACGACGCCGTCCATCGCCGACGCCAGCACCGGCAGCGCGAAGCTGTAGGTCTTGCCGCGGAACGAGAACTCCCAGTGGATGTCGATGTCCCGCGGGTCGCGCGTGCGCCGGCTCGGCACGATCGCGATGTCGTCGAACCCGTACGCCCGCCGTGCGGTCTTACCGCGCCCGATCTCGATCTCCATGCTGCGCGCTGCCTCCTCAACCAAGAGCCGATACTCGTCGTGGGCCATGCCGCCCGTCCCGCCTGCTCGGTTCAGACCACGTCCTCGGCTGATACGACAGGACCAGGCCCGCCGCCGAGACGCCGCACGTGCGGTCCTCGTCCGATGAATGCTGCGATGGCCGCGCCTTGAGCCGGTCGTGCCCTGGGCCCGCGGCGCCCCCGGTAGCGACATTCTAAAGGAGTCCGAGCCCCGCGTGAACCGCCCGTGGCGGATTGTCGCGGCGAAAGCACCCTACGCGGCTCGACGCCCATGCGCAGCCGGCCTGCCGACACCCGGACGGGCGCGTGGCGCCGATCTGTGGCATACTGTCAGCGCGGAACTCCGACACCGAGGAGCCGCCGATGCGATCGGACCAGTACGCCACAGCACGCATCGCGAAGCGCGTCACGCGTATCGCGCTCTCTTGGCTCGCCCTCGCCGCAGCGCTTGCCACAGCCTCCCCTGCCTCGGCTGCGACCATCTTCCTCGACCCCGGACACGGCGGCCGCTATCCCGGTGCCGTCTACGGCGGCGTCGAGGAGCAGTACGTGAACCTGCTCATCGCGCGCGAGACGCGTGCCGTGCTCACGGCGCGCGGCCACACCGTGAAGATGAGCCGCACGGGAGACGTCACCGTTGGCGCACAGGACCGGGCGACTTGGCATTGGAACGAGGATGCCGGGACGTTCTTCTACTACGCGGACGGCACGACGGGCGTCTACAGCTACAACGGCGGGCCTGGCGTCCCCTACGACGATCTGCAGGCCCGCTGCGATGCCGCGAACGCGTCCGGCGCCGACCTGTTCGTCTCTATCCACAACAACGCGGGCGGGACGGCCACAGGCACGGAGACGTACTACAACACGTGGTCCTGCCCGGCCGACGCGGTCCTCTCGCGCAACCTGGCGACCTTCATCCACGAAGGCGTCGTCGCTTCCGCCGGAACGGCGAGCCGCAAGGTCGACGACGTCGGGTACTACGTCGTGCGCTGGACGAACATGCCGGCCGCCCTGATCGAAGTCGGCTTCCTCTCGAACCCGCTCGACCGCGCGCGCCTGCTCGATCCCGCGTTCCGCCGCAGGGTCGCCATCGGCATCGCGAACGGCATCGAGCGCTACCTCGCGACCGACCCGTACCGTCCGCGCGAGCCGCGCATCGGAGGCGCCGACCGCTACGCGACCGCGGCTGCCGCCTCCGCCGCCGGCTGGCCTGACGGCGCCGAGACCGTCATCCTCGCTTCAGGCGAATCGTGGCCCGACTCGCTCGCCGCGGCGCCTCTCTCCGGCGCGCTCGACGCCCCGCTGCTGCTCACGCCCTCGGCCAGCCTCGCGGCACCTGCCGCAGCCGAGCTCGCACGCCTCCGCCCGAAGCGCATCGTCGTGCTCGGCGGGGAGGCCGCGCTTGCGCCCGAGGTGGCCGAGCAGGCGGCCGCGGCCGCGTCGCTGGAGACCACCGCCGTCACGCGCATCGCCGGCGCCGACCGCTACCAGACCGCCGCGCTCGTCGCCGAGCACATCGGCGCAACGAGCGGCGCTGTCGTGGTGGTGAGCGGCGAGGCGTACGCCGACGCGGTCTCGGCATCGGCTTTCGCCGCGATGAAGCGCACGCCGATCCTGCTCACGCGCACCGCCTCACTCTCGCCCGAGGTCAGCTGCTTTCTCGCGACGCACTCGGAGGAGGTGACGCGCGCCGTGGTCGTCGGCGGCCCGGGGGTCGTCTCACGCGAGACCGTCGGAGCGCTCGCCCGGCAGGTGACCGTCGAGTGGCTGTGGGGCGCCGACCGCTATGCGACGAACCGCCGCGTCGTCGAGCGGTTCTGGCCGAACGGTGCGCTCAAGCCGGTCGTGGCGCTCGCGACGAACTTCCCCGACGCCGTCGCCGCCGGCCCGCTCGCGGGCAAGCGCGGCCAGCCGGTCGTGCTCTGCGGCACGAAGCTCCTCTCGCCGTTCACGAGGGAGTGGGCGCTTCACAATGCCGACCGCATCGGCCCGTTCACGATGATGGGCGGACCCCAGGCGCTCTCCTACCTGCTCGAATGGGAGCTCGACAAGGCGAAGGGCGACCGCGCGCCGCTCGGCCCGGCTGATGCGGCCGAGGCCTTCGAGGTTCCCTGAAGCGCGAGCGCGTTCCTACACGTTGAAGCGGAAGTGCATGACGTCGCCGTCCTGGACGACATAGTCCTTGCCCTCGATCCGCAGCTTGCCGGCCGCCCGCACCGCCGCCTCCGAGCCCAGCTCGTCGTAGTCGGCGAACGAGATGACTTCGGCCTTGATGAACCCGCGCTCGAAGTCGCTGTGGATGACGCCTGCGGCCTCTGGCGCCTTCGCGCCCTCGCGCACCGTCCAGGCGCGGACCTCCTTCGGGCCTGCGGTGAAGAAGCTGATCAGCCCGAGCAGCCGGTAGGCCTCGCGCACGAGCGCGTTCAAGCCCGGCTCCGCAAGCCCCTCCATCTCGAGGAACTCTTGGAGCTCCTCCGGCTCCAACTCGGCCATCTCCGCCTCGATCTTCGCGCAGATCGGGATCGGCGAGAGCCCGTCGATCTCGGGAAGCGGCTGCTGGAGCGCGTCCTCGTCGACGTTCGCGACGTACAGCATCGGTTTCATCGTGAGCAGGTGCAGGTCGCGCAGGTGCTCGCGCTCCTCGTCGGTCATCGGCATGGTGCGGGCGCGGTGCCCGGCCGCAAGGTGCTCGTACACGCGCTTGACCGTGGCGAGCTTCGCTGCCTGGGCCGCGTCGCGCTTCGCGTCCTTCTCGATGCGCGGCAGCGCCCGCTCGACCGTCCCCAAGTCCGCGAGCACCAGCTCGGTGCGGATGGTCTCGACGTCCGAGAGCGGGTCGACGCGTCCGGCAACGTGCACGACGTTCGGGTCCGAGAAGAACCGCACGACCTCGACGATGGCGTCGGTCTCGCGGATGTTCGCGAGGAACTGGTTGCCGAGCCCCTCGCCCTCGCTCGCGCCCTCGACGAGCCCCGCGATGTCCCAGAACTCGACGGTCGCCGGCACGACGCGCTCAGGCTTCACCAGCTCGGCGAGCCGGTCGAGCCGCGCGTCCGGCACCGGCACGATGCCGACGTTCGGATCGATGGTCGCGAAGGGGTAGTTCGCGGCGTCGACCTGCTTGCGCGTGAGAGCGGTGAACAGCGTGGACTTGCCGACGTTCGGCAGCCCGACGATGCCGATGGAAAGCGACACGTGACGCCCTTCTAGGGAGGCAGACGCTAGAGCGACGCGTACGGATCGAGCGGGTCGAACGCCTGCACGTTCCAGTCGATGCCCAGCTCGCGCAGCTTCTCGTAGTAGTCCTGCTCGGAGTACTCGCGGTTCAGGATGTGGAACCGCGCGCCGTTCAGCCCCACGCAGTACGCGCAGTCGCGGCAGTCCACGCACTGCACGCACTCGATGACGCTGTCGCAGTTGTGGCAGCTGATCGCGCCGCGCGAGTTGTAGACGTAGTTGCAGTTGCGGCACGCCTCGACATTGAAGCAGCCGTAGTTGTTGTGGGCATCGCGGTCGTGCGTGTGCTCGACCTTCAGCCGCTGCCATTCGGCCAGGAACTGGCGTTTCATCGTCGGACCCTTTCACGCTCGGACACGCATAGGATAGCGCAACGAGCGCTGCTACCGCGTCGGCCACGGCTCCATGCGCACGTCGCCGCCGCCAGCTAGCTCTTCGAGCCGCGCACGATCCACTCCTGTGGCGCGCTGAACGGGGAACAGCGTGGCAAGCCCCTCTCCTCGAGGCCCCGGAGATCGTCCTTCCCATAGGACAAGCTCGGGCGGCTGGGGCGACCAGCTGAACTGCAGCAGGCTGGATGTCCCGTCGCCCTCCGTGATGGCGTAGGTGACCTCGACCGTCCCCTCCTCAGAGCGCTCCGCCATCTTCACCAGCACCCCGCACGCCTGAGCGAGCGTCGGCCGTTGCGTTCCGGCGAGCACGACCCGGGCGTGCATCCGGACGTCGTCCGACGGCTGACCGGGGGTCACCTCCACGCTCGCCACGCGCGAGCCGTGGATCTCCCTGACTCGCCGCTCGATCGCCTGTTGCGCCGTGCAGCCAAAGAGAAGCACGACCGACGCTACCACCAGGGCGCCGACGAATCTACCAGCTCTTACCGCTGTCCAAGACCGCACCTGTGTCTGCGTCGATGATGACAAGCGCATCGCCTCCGAACTGCGCATCGCCCGTGTGGATCTTCGCGACCCAAGCCAAACGCTGTACGCCTCCGGCATACCGGAGCACTTCGAGCACGCAGCTCGTGCAGGCGTTCTCCGGCACGCCCATCAATTCGGCTGCGCGTACCCGAGCCTCGTCTTGAGAGACCTCCGGGGAGATCGACACCGCGATCGGGCCCTGTTCTTGCTCGACAGACATCACCGCTCCAGTCGCACCGTTCACGACGACCGCGACATGGACGAACGTGCTGACGTCCCCCAAGAACCTGCGGTATTCGACCCTGTACTCGACATTGACGGGATCGGTGCCCACCTCGCGCCGGTCGCAGGTCACTCTCATCGAGCGCAGGCTGGCAGGGTCGAAACACCTTCTCGCCCACGCGTCCGCGATGCTGCGCGCCCGCTGCTCGCCGATGTCGCCCCCCTCGACCGTAGGTGCATAGGCCGACGGATTCGCATATCGACGGATCCAGCCCCCGGATGCGTCCCACACGAACTCCTCACCAGTGTCGGCATCGATCCACTGGCTGAGTCCTGGAACGCCAGAGAAGACGGCGTCTGGCACGAACTTGATCTGCGGATCCGGTCTCCCGCACATCTTCGCCGCTGCGCTCTGTACACGCGCACTCGCCGCTCCGGCGGCATCAGCCCCAGAAGCGGACAGCCCCCCAGTCAGCAGAGCGCAGAGCGTCAAGAAGACAAGCGCTTTCCGCATCGGATCCACCCCCTCCCTCATATCTTCATGTTCAGACCCACGTAGTTGCAGGAATCGTAGCCTCCGGCCTTGCCGCCGTGTTTCGAGCGGACGTACGCCTCCGCGTCCTGTATCGCTTTGTTCGTATAGTTGCCCGCAGCCAGTGACTGCCAGTAACCGTACGACCAGTCTCCTGCCCAGCTATCAGTGAGCACTGATTTCGAGAACCCGCAGGCATGGTCGATACCTTCGTAGTAGCACGCCCACGGAAGACTGTCCCCGCTGGCTCCTGGGTCATTCAGCGTATAGCACCCCAGCCAGAGCGCCATCGCGCACGGAGAGTCGCCCGTGAGCGCAGCGATGTTGTAGTTCGCAGCACAACTCTTCGAGTACGAGACCCCGGAAACGCTGTGCTTATGAGGCAGCGCGAAGCTGTACGTGGTGATGCAAGACCAGGTGTCGTCGCTGCGCCGAAAGACCATGATCCCTGCATTGGCGTGGCTGCCGCTCATCAAGAGACCTTCGAGTTTCAAAGCGTTGTACACGTTGCCAGAATGCACCGAGTAGCCGCTGACGACGCTGTATCCTTTGTTCGCTTGGAAGACGGCGGCGCTGACGGCGGCTGGCCAGAAGCTTCCTCCGCCGATCGCCGACCAATCGCAACAGTAGTTCCGCGCCGTCTTGGCCGCAGCCACGCCAGGAACAGAGAAGATCCAGGCGGTTGCGAGAGCAGCGACTGCCAGACAAAGACGCGTGAAGCGCATCGCGCCTCACCTCCCCCTCAAACGCCTCAGCCCCCGGAACGCATGCCGGGCGCGCACCCTCGCCTCACCCCCTCGGTGCGACCCGGTTCCCCTCTACCGAGACCTTAGCCATGTTCGCAGGCAGTGTCAATCCGCCTCGCGTTCCGTCCAAGCGAACGGGCCCCGAAGGCATCGCGCCTCCGGGGCCCGGCAGTCCGCTTGCGAGCGGCTTAGTACATGCCGCCGCCCATGCCGCCGGCCATGCCGGCGTCCTTCTCCTTCTCCGGGATGTCCGAGACCGTGGTCTCGGTGATGAGGATGAGCGCTGCGATCGACGCGGCGTTCTGCAGCGCGGAGCGCGTGACCTTCACCGGGTCGATGACGCCCATCTTCACCAGGTCGCCGTACTCGCCGGTCGCGGCGTTCAGGCCGTGGCCCTTCTCCATCGACGCGACCTTCTCGACGACGACCGAGCCCTCGAAGCCCGCGTTGTCCGCGATGGTCTTCAGCGGCGCGGTCAGCGCTTTGCGGATGATCTTGACGCCGATCATCTCCTCGTCGTCGAGCTTGAGCGAATCCAGCGCCTTCGCAGCGTTCACGAGCGCCACGCCGCCGCCCGGGACGATGCCCTCCTCGACGGCCGCGCGGGTCGCCTGGAGCGCGTCCTCGATGCGGTGCTTCTTCTCCTTGAGCTCGACCTCGGTCGCAGCGCCGACCTTGATGACGGCCACGCCGCCGGCCAGCTTCGCGAGCCGCTCCTGGAGCTTCTCGCGGTCGAAATCCGAGTCGGTGTTCTCGATCTCGGTCTTGATCTGGTTGATGCGGGCCTTGATCTGCTCCTCGGAGCCCTTGCCGCCGATGATGGTGGTGTCTTCCTTGGTGACCTTCACCTTCTCAGCACGGCCGAGCATGTCGAGCGTCACGTTCTCGAGCTTGTAGCCGAGCTCCTCGCTCACCACCTGGCCGCCGGTGACGATGGCGATGTCCTCGAGCATCCGCTTGCGGCGGTCGCCGAAGCCCGGCGCCTTGACGGCCACCGACTGGAAGGTGCCGCGGAGCTTGTTCACGATGAGCGTGGCGAGCGCCTCGCCCTCGACGTCCTCGGCGATGATCAGCAGCGGCTTGCCGGCCTGCATGACCTTCTCGAGGACCGGCAGCAGGTCCTGGATGTTGCCGATCTTCTGGTTCGCGACGAGGATGAACGGATCCTCGAGCACCGCTTCCATGCGATCCGGGTCGGTGATCATGTAGGGCGAGATGTAGCCCTTGTCGAACTGCATGCCTTCGACGGTCTCGATGTCGATGCCGAAGGTCTGCGACTCCTCGACGGTGATCACACCGTCCTTGCCGACGATCTCCATGGCCTCGGCGATCTTGTTGCCGATGGTCTCGTCAGCAGCCGAGATCGAGCCGACGTGCGCGATCTCGTCCTTGTCCTCGACTTCCTTGGCGTTTGCGCGGATCTCCTCGACCACGGCCTCGACGGCCTTCTCGATGCCGCGCTTGATCGCGAGCGGGTTCGCGCCCGCCGCCACGTTGCGCAGCCCCTCGCGCACGATGACCTGCGCGAGCAGCGTCGCGGTGGTGGTGCCGTCACCGGCAACGTCGTTGGTCTTCGTGGCGACTTCCTTCACGAGCTGGGCACCCATGTTCTCGATGGGGTCCTCGAGCTCGATCTCCTTGGCGATCGTCACGCCGTCGTTGGTGATGGTCGGCGCGCCGAACTTCTTCTCGAGCACCACGTAGCGGCCCTTCGGGCCCAGCGTCACCTTGACCGCGTCGGCCAGCTTGTTGACGCCGGCCTCGAGGCCGCGGCGCGCTTCCTCGTCGAACCTGATGTCCTTGGCCATCTAGACGGACTCCCTCCTTCGAATCTTCCGGACGGACTCGTTCTTACTGCTCGATGATGGCGAGGACGTCGCCCTGCGACATGATGAAGTACTCCTCGCCGTCGATCTTGACCGACGTCTTGCCCCACTCCTTGTAGATGACCTTGTCGCCGACCTTGACGTCCATCGGGACGCGCTTCTCGCCCTCGTCGTCCCAACGGCCGTCGCCCACGGCGATGACCTCGCCCTGCTTCGGCTTCTCCTGGGCGGTGTCAGGGATGATCAGGCCGGACTTGGTCTGCTCCTCGGCCTTCGCCGGCTTGACGACGATGTTGTCGAACAGCGGCTTCAGTTTCATGCTCTGCCCTCCTGTCTTCTCTCCAGACGGACCTGCACGTCGCTGCTCGGCCGATGTGCAGCGCAAGCAGCTGTTCTTCCAGACTGCTAGCACTCGCGAAGCGCGAGTGCCAACACCGGTGCATGATAGTACCCACGTCCGCGGGATTTCAAGCGGGATTTTGGTTCTCTTAGCAAGAATCTTGAGCGTGATGCGCTTAGATTCGCACGTGCCGCGACTCGTCCGCGCCTCGCAGGTGCATCGTGGGGTCTGCGTCCACGGAAAGCCCGAGGAACCTGCCTCTGACGATCTCGTCGTGCGCGACCGCTGCGATCATCGCCGCGTTGTCCGTGCACAGCGCCATCGGCGGCACCACCAGCCGCACGTCGTGCTCGGCGAGCGCAGCGCGCAGTGCCTCTCTCAGCGCCGCGTTCGCGGCGACGCCCCCGGCCATCACGACTGACCGCACCCCGTGCTTTGTGGCCGCGCGGACCGTCTTGGCGACCTGCACGTCGACGACGGCAGCCTGGAACGATGCGGCGATGTTCGGCAGGTGCAGCTCACGTCCGGCCGCGCGCTCCCTCTGCACGTACTGCAAGACAGCCGTCTTGAGTCCTGACAGTGAGACATCCAAGTCCCCGCTTCTGAGCATCGCGCGCGGGAACGGGATCGCATCCGGATCGCCCTCGGCAGCAAGCCGCGAGATCGCGGGGCCGCCCGGATAGCCGAGTCCCAAGAGTTTCGCGACCTTGTCGAACGCCTCGCCGGCCGCGTCGTCGAGCGTGCGTCCGAGCACGCGGTGCCGCCCCCACTCCGGGACGTGCACGAGCATCGTATGCCCGCCTGAGACGACGAGCGCCACGAACGGCGGCTCCAGTGCCGGGTCGTGCAGCCGCGCCGCATACAGGTGGCCCTCGAGGTGGTTGACTCCCACAAGCGGCAGGTTTCGCGCGAAGGCCAGACCCTTGGCATACGCGAGCCCCACCACGAGCGTGCCGACCAACCCGGGCCCTTGCGTGACCGCGACCGCGTGCAGGTCCTCGAATCCGACGCCCGCCTGCTCGAGCGCCTCGTCCACGACGCCGACGATCGCCTCCGTGTGCTTCCGCGACGCGATCTCGGGCACGACGCCGCCGAACCGCGCGTGAAAGTCGACCTGGCTCGCCACGACGCTCGACAGCAGCTCGCAGCCGCCCCGCATCACGGCCGCCGCAGTCTCGTCGCACGAGGTCTCGATGGCGAGCACCATCTCGCGACGCTCACGAGCGGCCGCGATCGCGGCGAGATGGGACCGGATCGGTCGCGACCACAGGACGAGCGCGTCGTCGCCGGTCTCAGCGTAGTAGCCGCGGCGCACGCCTGCGACGTCGAAGCCGCTCGACAGATAGAGACCGAGCGCGTCGCGGTTGCTCTGGGCAACCTCGAGCGTCACGCGCTCAGCGCCGCGTTGCGCAGCCGCCTCCGCGAGCGCCCACAGCAGCGCACGGCCGGTGCCGCAGCCGCGCCGATTAGGTGACACGGCGAGGTCCATGAGGTGCGCTCCGTCGCTCGCGACCCAGATGCCGCCGAAGCCGACCACGGCCCCCGTCTCGTCCTCGGCCGCCAACCACACGCGGTCGTCGCGAGCGATCTCATCTCGGAACTGCGCTTCGCTCCAGGGCGCTGCGAAGCTCGCCCGCTCGATCGCCATGACGGCCGGCAGGTCGCGCTCGCCCATCGAGCGGATTCTCATCGCACGCCACCGCCTTCGGGCGGACCCGCCACCCCGGTCGCACCCGGGTCCCTCGGAAGCGCCGCCCGCCGCCGCTCAGCTTCCTCGGCGTCTGACAGGCGCGTGTAGATAGGCAGCAACAGCTGGGGATGCGCCCGCTCGAACGCCTCCCGCCGGTCCGTCTCAGCGATTGCACGCAACGACCGCTCGTCTCTGCACGACCACGCGGCCGCGACGAGCGACGGGCCGTCGGGCGCCCACAGCGGCTCCTCCGCGAACGCCGCGCTCGGCCCGAGGACGCGCTCGAAGACGGCGCGGTGCTTGCGCAGCCCCGTGCCCGTGACGACGAGCTCCTCGCCAAGCGCTGCCCACTCCCCCGCCGCCTCCTCTGGCGTCGTGACGCGGTCTCTCGACAGGCGCGCGACCGAACCACGGTCGTCGACCCGGAAGAGCGCCGGATACACCTCTCCCCGCATCGCGTCAGTCGCCACCCCGATGAGCCCAGCCTGCTGGATCCGGTGCGCGACCGCGTCCGACGTCCCGAACCCGACGAGCGGCACGCGAAGCCCGTGCGCGAGCCCCTTGGCAGTCGCGACGGCGATCCGCACGCCCGTGAAAGAGCCGGGCCCGCGTCCACACGCGACCGCAGCCACCTCGCCGACCGCGATCCCTGCCTGCGCCAGGATCTCTTCGATCGCGCGCAAGAGCACCTCGTTCGCCGCGCGCGGCGCCTCGAACGCCTCGCTCGCGAGCACGGCCGCCGGGTCGTCGAGGTCGCCGACGGCCACCGCGACGTGCTCGGTCGCCGTGTCGAGCGCCACGAACGGCCTCATCGGAGCCCCTCCTGCTCGCACGCCTCGAGCCACGCCTCGGCCACGCTCGCGCTGCGCACCCCGGTCCCGCGCACCTCAAACACGCGCTCGTCACCCTCGCCCACCCGGATCACCACTTCCACGTGATCGGCCGGAAGCTCCCCAGGGAATTTGTCGCCCCACTCGATGAGCGAGACCCCGCCTGACTCCAGCGTCTCGGCGAACGCGATGTCGTCCAGCTCTTCGGCGCGTTCCAGCCGGTAGAGATCGAAGTGATGCAACGGCACGCGCCCTGGGTGGACGACGAGCAGGTTGAACGTTGGACTCGTCACGGGCTCAGCGACTCCCAGCCCGTGAGCCACGCCCTGGACGAGGTGCGTCTTGCCCGCCCCGAGGTCCCCGGACAGAGCCACCACGTCGCCGGGCGCAAGCAGCCGGGCGAGCAGCTCCCCCGCCCGCACGGTCTCGCCCGCTGAGCGAGTCTTGAACCCCGCGCGCATCCCGGCTCCTAGAACAGCGTCGGCTGCTCGACGCTCGGCTGCGACGGCTTCTGCTCGTCAGCGGCGGCATCGAGCACTGCCTTCAACCGGCGGAAATCCTCGAACAGGACGTCTTGCTTGGTGCGGTCATAGAGCGCCGCGGCCGGATGGTAGATCGGCACCACCTTGCGACCGTCCACGCGGAACAGACGGCCGCGCAAGCGCGTGATGCCCGCCTGCGTCTTGAGCATGTGGCGGGTCGCGAAGTTCCCGAGGGTCGCGATGACCTCCGGGTCGATGAGCCGTACCTGCTCCTCGAGAAACGGCGTGCACTGCTCCATCTCCTCCGCCAGCGGGTCGCGGTTTCCCGGCGGCCTGCACTTGAGGACGTTCGCGATGTACACCTCTCTTCGATCGAGCCCGATGCTCGCCAACAGCTCGTCGAGCAGCTTGCCGGCGGCGCCGACGAACGGCTCGCCTTGCAGGTCTTCGTTGCGGCCGGGGGCCTCGCCGATGAACATCAGCCGAGCGTGCGGGGATCCCACGCCGAAGACGAGGTTCGTCCTCGTGCGCGCGAGCGGGCACCGTTGGCAGTCGCCGATGCGCTCCCGCAGCTCCTCGAGACTCTGGCAGGTCTCCATCGCTCGACGCTCCGCACGCTCACTCGCCGCCGCGAGGCCGCGTCAGATCCACGTCGCGACCTCCTCGAGCGGCCGCCGCTCCGGCCGGCGCGCCGACTCCGCCGGGTAGCCGATCGGCAGCACGGCGATCGGGGTGATCGGCGGCGTGACGCCGATCGCGGCCGCGACCGCCTTGTCGTCGAACGCGCCGATCCAGCAGGACGCCAGCCCCCGGTCGACCGCCGCGAGCAGCAGGTTCTCGACAGCAGCGGCCGTGTCCTGGATCGAGTACAGGTGCTCGCCTCGCGCCCCGTACCGGGCGGCGCAGGGCCGCGGATCGACGCACACCACGATGACCACCGGAGCCGCTGCCGCCCACGGCTGGTGCAGGGCTTCCTGCAGACGCCGGCGCGCCTCCGCGGAACGAACCACCACGAAGCGCCACGGCTGGATGTTCCCCGCGCTCGGCGCGGACACGGCTGCTTCCAACAGCGCGCGCACGTCCTCGTCGCTCACGGCGAGCTTGGTATTGAAGTGCCGCACGCTGCGGCGCTTCGCGATGACTTCGGAGAACTCCATACGGGACCTTCCTCGACGACGGCAAGCCGGCCTCGTCCATTCTAGAGACGGGGAAACACCCGCACAACAACGCCGCGCATGCGCTGGCAGCATCACGACCGAGCCGCCGTAGCAGGAACTCCCTGCGGCCCGCCGAATACTCTGCCGAGGAGGTCGCCATGGACACCAGCCGCCCTGAGCTCAACGACGAAGACATCGGCATGCGGGCCTTCCAAGTACGCAAGGCCAAGGCTGTCGAGCGGGCGATGGACCGCCTGCGCCAAGGACTCAAGCACCATTGGGGCATGCTGACCCGCAAAGACCTCGACGACCTGTCGTGGATCTTCGGCGAGCTCTGGGCGTTCGAGAAGCGGGCGGACTGGGAGGAGCTGCACTTCAGCTCGCTCAAACCCGAAGACGTCCAGGCGATCCTCGAGATGGCCAGGACGCTGCGCCAGGCGCCCCGCGACACCGTCGAGACCCTGGAACGCGTCGGCGACATCATCCGAGCCCGAAGCGTCTGAGCCAGACCACTCCCCGCTGGATACGTCCAGCGACCCGCGCCTTGCCGGACTCCCGGCTCTGACGCAACCGTCTCCGATGCGCGCGTCCCTAAGGAGCGCTTGTGGGGCGCCGCCACGGACCCCCCGGTGACGACGGCAGCGCCCCACGTCGTGACGAGCGCCGTACGTGCGATCAGCCGCGCTTCGCGGCCTCCCGGCGCTCGATCTTCTTCTTGACCTTCTTCAAGCGGAACAGGTCCTCTCGCGACCGCTCGTCGAGCGTCTGGCGGATGTAGTTCACCTGCTCCCGCAGCGCGGGGATCGTGACCTGCTCCAGCGCGTTGACACGGCGGTTCGTCTTCTGGATCTCCTCGCCGAGCCGCTTCAAGCGCGTCTCGATGTCCGCGTACTCGATGATGACGTCGAGGATGCGCTCGAACTTGTCGGCCGTCTCGTCGATACGAGACGAGACGCCGGTGATCGCGTACCCGCGGGTGAACGGCGAGCGCAAAGGGCTCTCGCCTTTCGTCACGACCGGCACCGACACGCCCATGATCTTCGTGCCCGTCATGTCGATCGTCACAGAGCCCTTGGTCGCGAGCGCCGCGGAACGCACGCTCACGACGCCGTCCACGGACTTCGCGATCGCCAAGCTGAACTGGGCCTCCGAGGTGGTGCGCTGGAGGTCGTTGGACAGACGGAGCGTCTCGTCCATGACCGACATGAACTCGATCAGAAGCGCGTCGCGCTTCTGCTTGAGCAGGTCCATGCCCTGCTCGGCGAGCGTGATCTGCTGCTTTCGCTCGAGCAGCTCTGATCGAGTCGGCCGTACCTCTTCCACAGCGCACCCCCTTCCCTGATCGACGCGGTCCTAGATGTCGCCCATCTCGCTCGCGGCGGAGCTCTTCGCCTTCGGGTGGTACTTGTCGATGAAGTCGCGGACGCGCTTCAGCTCGCTCATCGGCAGCTCGCTCAGAAGCTCCCAGCCGATGTCGAGCGTCTCTTCGATGGTGCGGCCCACCTGGCCCTGGCCGACGATGTGCTTCTCGAACTCGTCCGCGAAGTGCAGGTAACGCCGGTCGGTGTCAGACAGCGCTTCCTCGCCGACGATCGCGACCAGCCTGCGTAGGTCTCGGCCCTGGGCGTACGCCGCGTACAGCTGGTTCGCCACGGCGCGGTGGTCCTCACGCGTCTTGCCCTCGCCGATGCCGAGGTTCATCAGCCGCGACAGGCACGGCAGCACGTCGATCGGCGGATAGACGCCGCGGCGGTGCAGGTGCCGCGAGAGCACGATCTGGCCCTCGGTGATGTAGCCCGTGAGGTCCGGGATCGGGTGCGTGATGTCGTCGTCCGGCATCGACAGGATCGGGAGCTGCGTCACCGAGCCCGTGCGGCCCTTGATGCGGCCGGCGCGCTCGTAGATCGTCGAGAGGTCGGTGTACATGTAGCCCGGGTAGCCCCGTCGGCCCGGCACCTCTTCGCGGGCCGTCGAGACCTCGCGCAGCGCCTCGCAGTAGTTCGTCATGTCCGACAGCACCACGAGGACCTGCATGTCCTTCTCGAACGCCAGGTACTCGGCCACCGTCAGCGCCGCGCGCGGCGTCAGCAGCCGCTCGACCGTCGGGTCGTCAGCGAGGTTCAAGAAGAACACGACGCGCTCGAGCGCGCCCGTCGTCTCGAACTGCTGCATGAAGTACGCGGCCTCGCGGTGCGTAATACCCATCGCGCCGAACACGATGGCGAACTGCTCGCCCGAGACGACGCGCGCCTGGCGGATGATCTGCGCCGCAAGCTCGTTCGCCGGCAGACCCGAGCCGGAGAAGATCGGGAGCTTCTGGCCGCGGACGAGCGTGTTCAGGCCGTCGATCGCCGAGATGCCGGTCTCGATGAAGTCGGCCGGCTGCTCGCGCATGTACGGGTTGATCGGCGAGCCCGTGATCTCCAGCCGCTTCTCCGGGATGATCGGCGCCCCGCCGTCGATCGGCTTGCCGGCGCCGTTCAGGATGCGACCGAGCATGTCGACCGAGACGCCGACCTTGGCGACCTCTTCGAGGAACTTCACGCGCGTGGCGTCGACGTCGATGCCCTGCGTGCCCTCGAAGACCTGGATGACCGCCATGTCGCCGGAGACCTCGAGGACCTGTCCCGAGCGCTCGCTGCCGTCAGGCAGGATGATGGCCACCATCTCGTTGTACGAGACGCCGTGCACGTTCTCGACGAAGATGAGCGGACCGGTGATGTAGTTGACCGTCTGGTACTCGACGGTCAGGAGCGAGCGGTCGATCACTGATTCGCGAGCCATCTACAGCACCTCGATCCCTGCGATGTCGTCGGCCACTTGCGTCACCATCTCCTGCATGCGCGCGATGGCCTCGTCGTGCGGCGTGGTCTTGAGCCCCGCGATCTCGTCGCGGATCGGCAGCTGCAGCACCTGGCGGAGCGACACGCCGCGCGACATCGCCTGCGTCGCCGCGTCGTAGAACGCCAGGATGACCTTGAGCAGCCAGTAGGCCTTCTTCGGCGGGCAGTACGCGTCGACGGCATCGAACGCGAACTGCTGCAGGAAGTCCTCGCGCAGCATCCGCGCGACTTCCAAGATGATCTTCTCGGTCTCAGGTAGCGCGTCCGGGCCGACCAGCTGCACGATCTCCTGCAATTCCGTCTCCTTCTGGAGCAGGAACATCGCGCGCTCGCGGACCTCCGCCCAGTCGTCCGCGACGTTCTCCTCGAACCACGGACGGACCTGACCGAGGAACAGCGTGTAGGACTTCGTCCACGAGATGGCCGGGAAGTGGCGCCGGTGCGCCAGCGAGGTGTCGAGCGCCCAGAACGCGCCGGTGACTCGGAGCGAGTTCTGCGTCATCGGCTCGGACATGTCGCCGCCCGGAGGTGAGACCGCGCCGACCATCGTGACCGAGCCGACGCGCTCGTCGCTGCCGAGCGCCAGCACACGTCCGGAGCGCTCGTAGAACGCCGCCAGACGTGTGGCGAGGTACGCCGGGTAACCCTCTTCTCCCGGCATCTCCTCGAGACGGCCTGAGACCTCACGCAGAGCCTCGCCCCACCGGGAGGTCGAGTCGGCCATCATCGCCACGTTGTAGCCCATGTCGCGGTAGTACTCCGCGAGCGTGACGCCCGTGTAGATCGACGCCTCGCGCGCCGCGACCGGCATGTTCGAGGTGTTCGCGACCAGAATCGTCCGGTCCATGAGCTTGGAGCCGGTGCGCGGGTCTTCCAACTCGGGGAACTCCTTGAGCACCTCGGTCATCTCGTTGCCGCGCTCGCCGCAGCCGACGTAGACGATGATGTCGACGTCGGCCCACTTCGCGAGCGACTGCTGCGTGACCGTCTTGCCCGTCCCAAAGCCGCCCGGGATGATGGCGTTGCCGCCCAGCGCTATCGGGAAGAAGGTGTCGAGGATCCGCATGCCCGTCAGGAACGGCGTCGTCGGATCCATCTTGCGCTGGTACGGCCTGCCCGTCCGGACCGGCCACTTCTGAGTCATCGTGATCTCATGCGTGTCGTCGAGCACGGCGACCACGGTGTCGACGGTGTACTGACCTTCGGGCACCACTTTCGTCACACGCCCGCGCAGCCCCGGCGGCACCATGATCTTGTGCGTGATCGTCGGGCTCTCCGGCGTCGTGCCGATGACGTCTCCGGCGACGACCTCCTGCCCGACCTCGACGACCGGCGTGAAGTCCCACAACCGCTCCCTGTCGAGCGGCGAGACGACCGTGCCGCGCGCGATGAAGTCGCTGCCGGTCTGAGCCGCGATGACCGGCAGCGGCCGCTGGATGCCGTCGTAGATGGACGACAGCAGCCCCGGGCCGAGCTCGAGCATGAGAGGGCCTTCGGTCGACTCGACCGGCTCGCCCACCCGCAGACCCGAGGTGTCCTCGTAAACCTGCACGGTGGCGAGGTCGCCCTCGAGGCGGATGACCTCCCCCATCAGACCGGCCGCACCGACGCGGACGACGTCGTACATCTTGACCCCGGTCATCCCCTGCGCGATGACGACCGGGCCCGTGATCTTGCTCAGTGTTCCGACAATCATCAGCCTCGCCTCAGTGTGATGTCGAATCCGATCGCCCGTCGGATCAGGCGTGACAGATACGCCCTGTGGTCTTCTTCGGATACCAGCTTCTCGCGTATCGGCAGCGAGATGACGATGGGCCGATACGTCGAGTTGATCTTCTGTTGCGTGCGCTCGTCGATCTGGGACATGTACTCCTCGTTCACGGCGATGATGCCGCTCGAGTCGTCGTCGATGAGCTCATTGAGCCGACGCCGCGCCTCGTCCGGCGAGTCGACCGTGACGACGTCGACTCCCGCGAGGCGGAAGCCGTCGCCTGTGTCGCTGTCTGTGAGGACGACGAGCTTATACAACGATGAGCTCCTCCTCCATGCGGCCGACCGGCATGCCGACCGAGACGCCCTTCACGATGATCCGCAGGTTCGTGACCTCGTTCGCCTTCATCCACAGGTAGCTCACCATGACGCCGGCGCCAAGCGGGTCTCCGCGGCCCATCGAGAACGCTTGCTTGGTCAGGTAGTCTTCCAGCGCTCGCTCGAAGACGGAGACCGAGCCCGTCTCGACGTACTTGATGGCCACTGCCTCGACCGAACGGCCGTACGGCGTGTGCTTCAGGCGCTCGTAGACCTCGTCCACGTCGGACTTCGACACCAGGTCGCGGAAGAGCGCCTCGTCCACCACCGTCCCGCCAGGCAGGAAGAACGACATCGGGTCCTGGTCGCCGAGATCCGCGTACAGAAGCCGGATGGCCGTCACCAGGTTGATCGTGTCGACCTGCGCGCCGATGAACCGCTTCACGAGGTCCTTGTTCACGCCCCTGCCCTTGAGCCGGGACGTCGCCCAGTCCGTGTAGTAGCGGTCCAGGGCGAGCTCGAGCAGCGAGAGGTTGTGCGTCTCGTTGTACTTCGGCATGACGGCGTTCAACGGCTCGGCGAACGGAAGCCGCCACGTGGCGAGCGTGTCTGCGACGGCCTTGACCGAGTCCTGCCGCGACAGCTCTTCGAGATCCACGCGGCTCATCTGTCCGACGGGCATCACGCTGTCGAGGATCTCCTCGGGCGACAACGAGTGATGCTTGCCGCGCACGACCGTCTTGACGTTGAACAGGTCCCAGCGGCCGAGGAGCACGGCGAGCAGCTCGCGCCCCTCATCGTTGGCAAGGTCGTGGACCTTCCGGTACGTGCGGACCATGTTGTCGCGCAACGCCAGGTCCACCTGGTTCGCGGTCCGACCGTGCAGGAGCCGCTCCTCGAGGTCCGGCGCGTACTCGGTCTCCATGAGCTTCTGGATGACACCGCTCAAATCGGCGCAACGCATCAAGTCGTCGAGGAACGGCTTCTTGAGCAGCCGTGACCGCATGCCGCGGATGCGCGCGTTGGTGTATCCGTAATCTTTGCCAGCAGGACGGGGCCGCTGGGCCCTCACCGTCGCAGTCATCGCGTCAAGATCTCCGCAACCGCAGCTTCCGCCGTTTCCCTGACCTTCTGAAGACGTGAACCGAACGTGTTCCGCCTGATCACGCGGCCGCCGTGCAGGTGCACGACGAGCCCGCCGTCGACGCTCTCGTCAGCGACTGCCTCGCCCTTGACGCCGAGGTCTGCGAGCACCTTCTTCGCGAGCGACACGTCATCGGGATTCACCGACACCCGGCACTCGCCGTCAGCGCCTGCCAGAGCCTCCTCGGCGAGGTCGCGGAACACGCGCTCGTAGTCCCTGCTGCCGCGCAACGCCGCAAGCCGCGCAGCCGCCGTCTCGAACACCTCGTTCACCAGGCCCTCGCGGACGCCCGCCAAGGCGCGCTTGGCATCGAGCCGGGCGTCGTTCACGATCTTGCCGGCCCGCGCACGAAGCCCTTCTTCGACCGCCTCCAGCTTGCGCTGCTTGATCCGGTCGGCCTCGGCCCGGGCTTCCTCGACGATCGAGGCGGCCTGGATGTCCGCGGCGTTCAGGATGTCCCTGCACTCGTCGTCAGCCTGCTGCTCGAGCGCTCGGAAGATGTCCTCTATCGCCATGCAGGTTCCTTCCGCTGCGTGCCGGATATCTCCTTCGCTTGAGCCTCGCGCTTACTGCATCACCATGAACGCGATGACGAAGCCGAGCAGGACGATGATCTCCGGCAGAGCCTGCAGGACGATGATGTTGGTGCCGACCTCAGGACGCTCGGCGAGCGTGCCGGCGCCTGCGGAACCGATCCGTGCCTGCGCGTACGCCGCGCTGAAGGCGGACACGCTCATTGCGACCGCAGCTGCCGCCGCCTTCGCGATGCCGACCTTCGGGTCCTCGGGAGCAGCCGCCTCGGCACCCTCCTCGGCGAACGCGACGGCGCTCATGGCCAGTGCCGTGAGGAACGTGCTGCCGAACACCCACTTTGCGAGCCTGTTCTTGATCATGCGCTCTTTTCACCTCCGGTTTTCTGGAACGGCTTATACTCGTTCTTGGTCGCCTCGTAGAACTTCCCGAAGAACTCGAGGAAGTTGAGACGCAGAGCATGGATGGTCGGCGTGAACGCCGCCAGGATGAGGTGCAGCCCGTGCATGAGCACGAGCACGACGATGGTCACAGGGAGCGGCATGCTCTCGCCGAGCTTGTTGATGGCGCTCGAGAAGATCGCGTCCGAGAGGCCGACGGCCATGATACGGATGTAGCTCGCGATGTTGGACACGGTCTCCAACGTCTCGACGAAGCCCATGATGCTGCCGAACGCGATCGCTGCGAACACGCCCGCGAGCATGATGAGCGCGCCGATCATCTGCCCCACAGGCTGCATGCCGGGCGACAGCAGCTTGCCGGCGGCGAGCAGCACGATGGCGCCGACGATGAACCCCGCAAGGCCGCCTTTCACGTAGGCGTGCTTCATGTGCTTGGTCCGGACGGCGTTAACCACGCCGAGGATCAGGCCGAACATGATCTGCAGCGCGCCGAGCCCGATGGCCATCGCGATCAGCGGCCCCACTTCGTGCTCACGGTTATATGGGAGCGTGAAGCCGAGGACGTTGATGGTCTTGATCCAGCCGGCCTCCCACAGCACGCCGCCGAAGAACTCGCCGTAGAAGAAGCCGAAAAGCATCGCGCTCGTCGCTGCGGGGCCCAGGATGCTCGTCGCAAGCTGGACGCCGGCGTTCTCCTTGAACTTGAAGCGCATCCACAGGATGATCGCCAGCATGATCGCGCCGTAGCCGATGTCGCCGACGATCATGCCGAAGATGAGCGGGTAGCTGATGGCGAACACGATCGTCGGGTCGACCGTGCCGTACGCCGGCTTGCCGCCCATCAGGTAGCCCATCAGCGGCTCGAACGGCGCCGCCCACTTGGGGTTGCGCTGCGCGACAGGCGTCTCCTCGTACTCGTGCTCGTCGATCTCCAATTGCTCGACGATCACGTCAGGACCGAAGTGCTCCATGATGGACCGCTCGAGGCCCTTGAGCTGGTCCACCGGGATCCAGCCCGTGATGACGAACGCGAACTCGGTCTGGCCGAACTTCGGGATCGCCTCGAGCTCCTCGATCTTGTCCGTCAGGACATCCCGGATCGTGATGAGCCGCGTGTACCACTTCCGGGACATCTCGTGCAGGCCGTCGCGCACCTCTTCGAGCTGCTTCGGGAGCAGCGCGCGGCGCTCGCGCAGCCGGTCGTACGCCACGTCGAAGGGCATGTCCTGGAACTCAGAGGGCAGCCTGACCTGGTTGACGTTCTCCATGGCCAGGAACTTGTGGACCGCCTCGGATGCCCGCTTCGGGAACACGACGATGACCGCCGTGGTCTCCTCGTCCACGTCGGTCGAGACGATCTCGCACTGCGAGTCCGTGATCTTGTCGAGCTCGCGCTTGAGGTCCTCCAGAGCAGCCTTGTACCGCCGCTCGACGAGCAGAGCGACGGAGTCGTAGGTCCCCGTCGTGACGATCTGTTTGGCCAGCGGCTGGATCTTCTGGAGGATCGGCTCGTAGCGGGAGAGCAGCGCGAGCTCGGCCTCCATCGACGCTTGCGTCTGAGCCAGGTTCGCCGTACGTTCCTCGACCTGCTCGATCACGTCGGCGACTTCGCGCGAGAGGTCCTTGCTGTCCTTGTTCCAGAGCTCGACGTACATCTTGTCGCGCTCGGCGGGGTCGACCTCCTCGTCCGGCAGGTGCAGCGCCTTGAGGATCGAGCGAAGACGGAGCAGCAGGTCTTCCATGCGCTGCTTCTCGCACTCCTGCTCGGCCACGACCTCCATAGGCCGCAGCGGCACTTCGCCCGACTGGATCTTCTTCGAGAGGTCCTCGATGTGCAGGGTTCCTTCTTCGTGGAGCAAGCTGAGGACGTCGAAGAACAGGTTCTTCGGGCCTATCACTTCGACTTTTGCCATTGGGACCAGCATGCTCGAACCCTCCCCCGACGATCGGGTGTGGCCGTCCTATCCGACGTCAGGCGGTCGTGACCGCCTTGACGACGAATTCCACCGCTTCTTCCAGCTTGGGCTCCAGCTGGGCGCGCAGGCTTGCGGCCTGCTCCGGGATGCTCGCCCGGATCGCGGCCGCTTCCTTCTCGGCCGCGGCGAGGACTTTCTCTGTGTGCTCCCTGACCTTGCGTTCAGCCTCTGCCTCGGCGTCGCGAAGGATCGCCTGCGCCTTCTTGCGGGCATCAGCGACGATCTTCTCCGCTTGGCTGCGCGCAGCGAGCACGCGGCCCGAGATCTCGAGCTCCTTCTGGCGGATGAGGTACAGAGGCGACTCGGTGTCCTTGTCGGCGACCTCTTGCTGGAACCGAATCTCTTCGAGAACCTTCTCGTCCAAGGATCCGCTCCTCCCTGCTGTGGCTTCGCGACCCTCAGATCCTTGGGTCGGCACTGCGCACGATCGCGGCGCCTTCACACGCCGCTGCTGTCGTGTTCGGCACGCAGCAGGGAGTTTCCTGCAAGGATGCGACGGCTTTCACGAGCGGACGTACCGGCGCTCAAGACGGCGCCCGAAACCGCACGCGACTTCGTAGTTGATGGTCGAGGCGTGGTCGGCCAGTTCGTCCATGACGATCCGCTCGCCGCCTTGCGCTCCGACGATGACGGCCTCGTCGCCCATGGAGACCGCGAGACCTTCCGGGACCTCCACCATCAACTGGTCCATGCACACACGGCCGACTTGACGGCAGCGCCTGCCGCCGATCAGCACGTCCATCTTGTTCGACGCAAGACGCGGCACCCCGTCGGCGTACCCCAGCGGGAGCGTCGCGATGGTGGTCGGGCCGCTCGCGTGGTAGGTGAATCCGTACGACACGCCCTCGCCGAGCCCGATGCGCTTCACGAATGACACGCGGGCGACCACGCGCATGGCCGGGCGAAGCTCGACGCGCCCGTAGGTCGACGGCGCGGGGTGCAGCCCGTAGATCGCGATACCGCATCGCACCATGTCGAGCCGCGCCTCGGGCCGCAGCACGGTCGCGGCGCTGTTCGCCGCGTGGACGAGCGGGGGCCGGAGGCCCTCGGTCCGCAAGCGGCCGATGGCCCTGCTCAGGCGCTCGACCTGGCGTTCGTACTCCCAGTCCCCGAGGACGTCGGCGGTGGCGAAGTGCGTGAACGCGCCTTCCATCTCGATGCCGGGCAACGCTTTGAGCCACAGCGCGAAGTCAGCCGCGTCCTCCGCCCGCACGCCGATCCGGTTCATGCCGGTGTCGATCTTGAGGTGGAACGGGGCGGTGACGCCGACCGAACCCGCGGCCTTGCTGAGCGCGAGGGCGAACTCCTTCGTGCACACCGTCGGGATGATGCCCGCCTCGACGACATCGCGAGCTGCGTCGGGCGGCGCCTCGCTCAACAGGTGCAGCGGGGCGTCGATGCCGGCGTCGCGAAGCCGCACCGCTTCGTCCACGGTCGCCACTCCCAGGCGCTCAGCGCCGGCGGCCAACGCCGCTCGAGCCACCTCTACCGCGCCGTGGCCGTACCCGTCGGCCTTCACCACGGCCATGAAGCGCGTCGAACGACCGGCCTGCTCCCGCAAGACGGCGACGTTGTGCTCGACGGCGCGCAGGTCGACCTCGACCCAGGCCCACCGGCGGTCCGGCATCGCCTACTCCTCCGCCGCGAGCGAGCGCACGATGTCGGACTTGCTGACGATGCCCACGACCGCATCGCCGTCCACGACCGGGACGCGGCTCACGTCGCGATCGACCATCAGCGTGGCGACGTCCTCGACGGAGGCGTCAGGGGCGACGGTGACCACTTTGCGCGTCATCACGTCGCCCACGGTCGCGCCGACCGCCTTCTTGAGCTCGGTCTCGAAGCGAGCGGCTGCAGGCGGATACATGATGAATCCGTCGAGCAGGTGGATGTACGTGGGGAACTGCACCTTGACGTCCTGCATGATCAGGTCGCCCTCGGTGACGATGCCGACGAGCCGCCCGTCTCGCAGCACGGGGAGCGCGCCGATGCCGCGCTCGGCCATGAGCTTCGCGGCATCCTTGACGGGCAGGTCCTCGTCAACGGTCACGGGGTCTGGCGTCATGATGTCTCGCGCAGTGAGTGCCATCGTCGCCTCCGCTCGCTTGCGCTGGCCGGTGCTGCAGAGATTCTACCCGAGCGCGCGGACGCCGCGCTCGGCGAGCAGCTCGCGGACCGCTGCCGGCAGGTACGAGGGCAGGTCTTTCGACGTCAGGCACACGAACGTGAGCTCCTCGGCCGCGAGGTCGCCCGCTCTGGCGTGCAGATGCGCTGCGAGCGCCGCCGCGTCGAGCGGCCCGAGCCCTTGCGCCAGCAGCGTGCCGGCCATGCCGGCCAGGACGTCGCCCATGCCGGCAGTAGCCATGCCCGGATTCCCGGCGAGCGTGATCACCGTACGCTCGCCGCACGAGACGACCGTCCGTGCGCCCTTGAGGACGCACGCGCACCGTTCGCCGGCCGCCGCGCGTGCGGCGCTGATCCGGTCGCGCTGCACCTCGGCGGCAGTGCACCCGATCAGGCGCGCAAGCTCTCCCGGGTGCGGCGTGAGCACCGTCGGAGCCGTACGGGTCCGCAGGGCCCCGAAGTGCTCCGCTCCAAGGGCGTTGAGGGCGTCCGCGTCCAACACCAGCGGCCCATGCAGCAGCGGCAGGACGCGCCTGACGGCCGAGACCGCGGACCCGTGCGTCGTCAAACCGGGACCCAGGACGACGGCGTCGACGTCGCGCGCGAGACGCGCCACGTGCTCTGCGGCATCTTCGGAGAGCGCGCCTTCCGGAGTCTCGCTCAGACCGACTGCGATGACGTGCGGCAACGCGGATTGGAGGACGGGAACGATAGAGGCCGGCACGGCAGCGAAGACGTAGCCCGCCCCCATCCGCATCGCACCGGCCGCTGCCAGCACGGCGGCCCCTGCGTACAAGCGCGACCCAGCAACGACGAGCACGCTTCCTCGGTCTCCCTTGTGCGCATCGGGCGCAGGGATCGGCAGAGCTGCTGCGTAGTCGGAGTCGTCCCACACCTCGACCCGGTGGGCGCGCCGAGCCGGAGCATCGAGCCCGACGTCGACGACCTCTACTTCTCCCGCATACGCGGCGGCGGGATACAACAGCAGTCCTGGCTTTAGGCAGGTGAAAGTCACGGTCTTGTCCGCGCCCGCGACGGGACCGAGGAGCGCCCCCGTGTCGGCGTCCACGCCCGACGGGACGTCGACGGCCAGCACGGGAGGCTCGACCTCGGCGAGGGCGGCGAGCACCGAGGTCGTGTCCTCGCGCACGGGGCCCGCAAGCCCGATTCCGAGCACCGCGTCGACGACGAGCGCGGCGCCCTGAGCGAAGTCCCTGACCTCCCGGGCAGAGCCGATCCTGCGCCACGGAACCCCTGCCGCCGATGCGTCTGCGCACGCAGTCCGGGCCGGCTCGGGCAACCGCCCGGGGTCGGCCACCGACAGCACGAAGACCTCGAGGCCGTGCTCGAGCAGCGCGCGAGCCGCCACCCAACCGTCGCCGCCGTTGTTGCCGCTGCCGCAAACGAGCAGCACGCGACCCGACGGCGCCATCTCGAGGACGGAGCGCGCGACCGCTTCGCCGGCACGACGCATCAACTCCGCCATAGACGCTGCGCCGGCTGCCACGGCCTCGGCCTCGAGCGATCGGATCTCGTCAGAGAACAGCACCGGGCGCACGGGCTCCCCCTTTCACGCCGCCGACGGCACGACCATCCTGCTGGTCACTCCGCCAGGCCGTCAAGCAGCCCGCGCGCTTCTTTGAACGCGTCCTCGAGACGCTCGGCGCTTCGCAGAGGCCGCGGCTCCGGCTGCGGCCGCATGCGCTCGGTGACCGCGACGGCGGAAGCCACGGCGGTCAAGTGCGTGAAACTCAGCGAAAGGTGCATCTCGACCACGCCCGCCGCAGCGGCGATCTCCGCAGCACGGCCTCGCAGCCTCGGAACAGGCCTCCCACGCTCGTCCCGGAGGACCTCCACGTCGGTGAACCGGATCCCGTTCGAGAAGCCCATGCCGAGCGCCTTGAGGACCGCCTCCTTGGCGGCGAAGCGCATCGCGTAGTGGATCTCCGGCCGGCTGCGCGAGTCGCAGTAGGCCCGCTCTTCCTCGGAGAACAGGCGCTCCCGCATCCGCGGATGACGCTCGAGGGCTCGACGCATGCGGTCGATCTCGACGATGTCGACCCCGAGACCGCTGATGCAGGGGGCTTCCTCAGGCATGCCTACTCCACAGTGACCGACTTCGCGAGGTTGCGCGGCTGGTCGACATTGCACCCGCGCATCTTCGCGATGTGGTAGGCGAGCAGCTGCAGCGGCACGACCGCGGGGATGGCGGACAGCGCCTCGCTCACCTGCGGGATCCACAAGACGTGCTCGGCGTGGCTGCGGATGCCCTCGTCTCCGTGCGTCGCGACAGCGATGACGCGGGCGCCCCGGGCCCTGACCTCCTGGATGTTGCTCACGACCTTCTCGTACGTGTGGCCCTGGGTGGCCACCACGACGACCGGCATCTGTGGCGTGATCAGGGCGATGGGGCCGTGCTTCATCTCGCCGGCCGGGTACGCTTCCGCGTGGATGTAGCTGATCTCCTTGAGCTTGAGCGCCCCCTCCATCGCAACGGGAACGCCCATGCCGCGACCGAGGAAGAGCGAGGAAGCGGCGTCCGTGTACTCGCGGGCGCACGCCTCGATCTCCTGGGCGTCCGCAAGGATGGCCTCCACGATGTCCGGAACGGTGACGAGCTCCGACCAGAGCGCGGCGATGCGCTCGGGCGGGAGCGTGGAACGGGCCTGCGCGAGCTTCAGGGCGAGCGTGGACAGCGCGGCGATCTGGGCCGTGAACGTCTTGGTCGCCGCGACGCCGATCTCCGGGCCGGCGTGCGTGTAGATGACTCCGTCGGACTCCCGCGTCACCCGGCTTCCGACGACGTTCGTGACCGCGAACACGCGTGCGCCGCGCTCCCGGGCCTCGCGGACGCCGGCGAGCGTGTCGGCAGTCTCGCCGGACTGGGTGATGGCGACCACAAGCGTGTTGCGGTCGACGATGGGGTCCCTGTAGCGGAACTCGCTGGAGACGTCCACCTCGACCGGGATCCGGGCCCACTGCTCGATGAGCTGCTTGGCCACCAACCCCGCGTGGTACGAGGTGCCGCAGGCGACGATGAACACGCGGTCGAGGCAGAGGAGGTCGTCGTCGCTCATGTCGAGCTCGGACATCTGGATCCGGCCGCTCTCGTCCATACGTCCACGGAGCGTCTCACGTATGGCTTTCGGCTGCTCGTGGATCTCTTTGAGCATGAAGTCCTCGAAGCCGCCCTTCTCCGCGGCGTCAAGGTCCCACTCCACGTGCATGAGGTCGGGTTCGACCTGCTGCCCAGACGCGTCGTAGACCCGCACGCTATCTGCAGTCACCGCAGCGACCTGCCCGTCGTGCAGCACGAGCACCTCGCGGGTGTGCTCGAGCACGGCGGGGATATCGCTTGCCACGATGTTCTCTCCCTCGCCGAGGCCGATGATGAGCGGCGAGTCCTTCCGCGCCGCCACGACCAGGTCCGGGTGGTCGAGGTGGACCACCGCGAGCGCGTAGCTCCCGACGAGCCGCTGGACGGCCTTGCGGACCGCTTCCAGGATGTCGCCGTCGTAGAGGGCTTCCACGAGGTGGGCGACCACCTCCGTGTCTGTCTCGGAGCGGAGCACGTGTCCGGCCGCAGCCAGCTCGGCCTTGATCTCGGCGAAGTTCTCGATGATGCCGTTGTGCACCAGCGCGATGCGTCCGCTGCAGTCGCGATGCGGGTGCGCGTTGGCTTCTGTAGGCGCGCCGTGCGTCGCCCATCGCGTGTGGCCGATGCCCACGCGCCCTGCGATCGGCGCCTCGGTGATCGCCGCCTTGAGATTCGCGAGCTTGCCGACGCGGCGAACGAGCGTCATGTCGCCGTCGCTCAAGACGGCGACGCCAGCGGAGTCGTATCCGCGGTACTCCAGACGGGTGAGGCCGCCCAGGAGCACGTCACACGCCGGCTTCGGGCCGACGTAACCCACGATGCCGCACATACGAAGCCCTTCCGTGATACGACGCCAGACGAAAGACGCCGGTCGAGGACTGACCGATCAGAAGCACGCGAGGATTATACCAACGGGGGCACGGGCGCCCGGTTGACGGCTTGGCGACCGCTTACCCGAGCTCGGCGCGGACGACCGTTGCGATCTTCGACGCCACCTCGCTCGCCACGGCCTCTTCGGCGGCCTCGACCATGACTCTCACCAGCGGCTCGGTGCCCGAGGGGCGCACGAGCACCCTGCCGTGGTCGCCCAGCTGCCGCTCGGCCTCGGCGATGGCGTCGTGCACCGCCGTGCTGCTCGCGAGCAACGCTTTGTCGGCGACCGGCACGTTCAGCAGCACCTGGGGGTACCGGCGCATCACCGACCGAAGCTCGGACAGCGGCGCGTCGGCGCTTCGGACGATCGACGCCAGCTGCAACGCTGTGACGAGGCCGTCGCCCGTCGTCGTGTGCTCCATGAAGATGATGTGCCCCGACTGCTCGCCTCCGAGGACCGCTCCGGTCGCACGCATCTGGTCGAGGACGTAGCGGTCGCCGACCTTGGTCTTCAACACTGTGATGCCGTGCTCGCGCATGGCGACGTCCAGCCCGAGGTTGCTCATGACCGTCGCGACGAGCATGTCGCCAGCGAGCCGTCCGCGCTGCTTCATATGGACGGCGGCGATCGCCATGATCTGGTCGCCATCCACCACGGCACCGCTCTCGTCCACGGCCAGCACCCGGTCTGCGTCGCCGTCATGGGCTATGCCGAAGTCGACCTCGTGAGCTTGCACCAGATCGCTGATCACCTCGAGGTGCGTCGAGCCGCACCCGTCGTTGATGTCGAGCCCGTTCGAGTCGCAGTTGATGGCGTGCACGGTCGCGCCCAGGTCCCTCAGCGCTTTCACGGTCGTGTACGAAGACGCTCCGTGGCCGCAGTCCACCGCGATGGTCAGGCCGACGAGGTCGCCCTCGATCGTGTCGATCGCGTGAGAGACATACCGGTCCGCAGCGTCGGGCACTACGTACGCCCGGCCGATGCGCGCGCCGACGGGTCGGTCCGCACCGGCTGGCGCCTCGATCAGGTACTCTTCGATCTCGTCTTCGATCTCGTCGGGCAGCTTGAAACCGTCCCGGTCGAACAGCTTGATGCCGTTGTACTCCGCCGGGTTGTGCGACGCCGAGATGACGACGCCACCGTCCGCTCCCATGCTTCGAGCCAGGAACGCGACCGCCGGCGTGGGCACGATCCCGAGCCTGAGCGCGTCCGCGCCGCCCGCGCAGATGCCGGCCACGACGGCCGCTTCCAGCATGTCGGCGCTGCGCCGGGTGTCCGTGCCGACCACGATGGTGCCGGCCCCCTTCTTGGCGAGGAACCGGCTCGCCGCCTCGCCGATACGGAATGCCAGCTCAGGCGTGAGGTCTGCATTCGCGATGCCTCTGACGCCGTCGGTCCCGAACAGTCTGCCCATGTCCGCTCCTCGAACGCCTGACGCGAACAGGCCCGCCGCGAGGGCGGGCCTGGCGTTCGCGCATCCTGCCTCGCAGCTCTAGCGCTTGGAGAACTGCGGGCGCTTGCGCGCCTTCTTCAGGCCGTACTTCTTGCGTTCCACCATGCGCGGGTCCCGGCGCAGCAGGCCGGCCCGCTTGAGCTCGGCGCGGTAGGTCTCGCCCGCCTCGAGCAGCGCACGTGCGATGCCGTGGCGCAACGCGCCGACCTGGCCGCTCACGCCGCCGCCCTGGATGTTCGCCACGACGTCGAACCGGCCAAGCGTCTCAGTGACCTTGAACGGCTGCAAGACGAAGGTCTTGAGGGTCTTGCGGCCGAAGTAGTCGTCGAACTCCTTGCCGTTCACGATGATCCGGCCGGTACCGGGCATCAGCCGGACACGGGCGACCGACGTCTTGCGGCGGCCGGTGCCCCAGTAGACTGCCTTGCTCTCAGCCATCCGTTAGACCTCCAGGGTGATCTGCCGCGGCTTCTGCGCCTGATGCGGGTGGTCCGGGCCTGCGTACACCTTCAGCTTCTTGCCCATGGCGCGGCCGAGCGTGTTCTTGGGCAGCATCCCTTTGACGGCGCGCTCGACCACGCGCTCGGGCCGCTTCGCAAGCAGCTCGCCGACCGCGACCGACTTCAGGCCGCCCGGGAAGCCGGAGTGGCGGAAGATCCGCTTGTCCTGCGACTTCTTGCCGGTGAGCTTGACCTTGTCGGCATTGACGACGATCACGAAATCGCCGACGTCCACGTGCGGCGTGTACTGCGGCTTGTGCTTGCCTCGGAGAATGGAGGCGACTTCGCTGGCGAGCCGGCCGAGCGGGATGTCAGTGGCGTCGACGACCAGCCACTCGCGCTCGACCTCGCCCGGCTTGGCGTAGTAGGTCTTCACATGGTCCTCCACGATCAACGACTGCGCAGTCCTCTTCACAAGTTCCACGGGGCTCATGAAGCGAACCCGTACACTTTATCCGGCGGTCGCGCGGGTGTCAACAAACGCCGCCGGGCGTATCCATCAGCCGAGCAGTCATAGCCAGCATTCGTCAGGGTACGTGACGTGCCAGAGCGTCAGCCCGTGCGGCGGCGCCGTCGGGCCGGCCTGCGCTCTGTCGCGGGAACGCAGCGCCTGCTCGATCCATTCCGGGTCGCGCCGCCCGGCGCCCACCTCTGCAAGCGAGCCCACGATGATCCGAACCATCGAGTGCAGGAACGCGTTGCCGACCACGCGCACGACGATGAGGTGCTCCCCCATCTCACGGGCCGGCACGATCTCCACGGTGTCCACGCGGCGGCTCGTCGGTCCTTCGGCGGCAGACTCCTTCACGCAGAACGCGGCGAAGTCGTGCTCGCCGATGAGGAACCCTGCGGCCTCGCGCATCGCCTCAAGGTCGAGGGCGCGACGCACCCACCAGGCGGTCTTGCGGTTGAACAGCGGCGGGACGGGACCCGGCACGAGGTGGTACCGGTATTCGCGCGCCGTCGCCGAGCGTCGCGCGCTGAAGCCCGGCTCCGCGTACGACGCCGACTGCACGACCAGGTCGTCACCGGTCAGCGCGTTCAAGGAACGCACGAGCGCCTCCAGGGCCGGCTCCAGGCCCGTCTCCGGGAAGCTCACAACCTGACCGAGCGCATGCACGCCGGCATCCGTCCGGCCCGCGCCCACGGTGTCGACCGGTCGCCGGAGGATCGTCGCCAGTGCCTGCTCGAGATCGCCTTGCACGGTGCGCAGACCGGGCTGCCGTGCGAAGCCGGCGAAGCCGGCGCCGTCGTACGAGACGCGGAGCGCTACTGCCCTCTCGACCACCGCCATCACCTCACATCATGACTGCCAAGACAAGACACGCGACCGCCCACCCTCCGAGCACGACCCAGTCCGCGGGCCGCATGACAAGCTCGTGCATCCGTGTGCGACGCCGCCCGCTCACGTAGCACCGCGCCTCCATCGCGATGGCGAGCTCGTCGGCTCGCCTGAAGAGGTTGACGAACAGCGGCACGAGGACCGGCACCAGCGCACGGGCCCGCTTGATGGGCCCGCCTTCATCGAACCGGGCGCCGCGCGCGGCTTGGGCAAGCATGATCTGCTCGGCTTCGTACGCAGTCGTCGGTATGAACCGAAGCGCGATGGTGAGCATCATCGCGACGTCTCCCACAGGGACGCCAAGGGCCGACATCGGCCGCATCAGGCGCTCGAGACCGTCGGCGAGCGCGACCGGGCTCGTCGTGAGCGTGAGCAGGGACGTGCCGACGACCAGCAGCACGATCCGGACCGCGAAGAACGCTCCTGTCATCGCGCCAGCAGGATCCACCCACAGCGGTCCCGCTCCGACGGCTCCCGCAGGCGGGCCGCCCCACCGCAACGAGTGAGCAGCGAGGGTTATCGCGAGGATGAAGCTCACGGCCTTGATTCCCCTGAGCACCGAGCGCACCGGCACCTTCGACGCGGCCACAGCCGCTGCCAGCATCGCAGCGAGCACGGCGAACGCCTCGAACCGGTGCACGGCGAACAGCCCCAGCGTCACGCACGCGACAGCCCCGATCTTCACGCGAGGGTCGAGACGGTGCACGAAAGAGTCGGCCGGGACGAATTGGCCGATGCTGAGCGCGCGCATCAGCCACACCTCCGGGTGCCGAGCAGGAAAGCCGCCACCTCGCGAGGAGTCGTCGCGACCCGCTCGACGCGAGCTCCGCGAGCCATCGCTTCTGCCTGCACGGCGAGCAAGTCTGGGAGCCGCAGGCCGGCCGACTCGTACGCCGCGGGCGCACGGACGGCGTCTTCGACGGTTCCCTCGAAGACGATGCGGCCGTCTCGCAGCGCCATGATGCGGTCAGCCAACGGAAGGAACGGGTCCGGGTGGTGCGTGACGATCACGACGCCCCGATCGCGTCTCTCTCGTCCCACGACTTCGACGACGGCTCGGCGACCGCCCGCGTCCAAGCCCACGGTCGGCTCGTCGAGCAGCAGGAACGCCGGCTCGAGCGCGATGATGCCGGCTATCGCCACCTTGCGCGCCTCGCCTCCCGACAGGGTGAACGGCGACCGTGGACCGAACTCCTCGGGATCCATCCCGACGCGCCTCAGCGCAGCAGCCGCCGCCGCGCGAGGATCCGGATGGCCGATCATCTTCGGCCCGAACGCCACGTCTTCGAGCACCGTCTCGCCGAACAGCTGGCGTTCGGGGTTCTGGAACACGACGCCGACGGCACGCGCAGGCGGGCGCGGGAGCGGCGCGCCGTCGACGCTCACCGAGCCAGCGTCCGGCTCGATCAGCCCGGCCAGCGCTCTGAGCAGCGTCGACTTCCCAGACCCGGTCACGCCGACGAGCACCACGAGCTCTCCGCGGCTGACGTCGAGGCTCACGCCGTCGAGCGCGCGCTGTTCGGCCACGGTGCCGCGGTTGTACGCCACCGCGATGTCGCGCGCGCTCAGCACGACAGCACCTCCACGAGCCTTCTCGCGTCCGCATCCAGCGGAACGGGCACTCCTGCCTCGACGATGGCTCGACGGACCTCCCACAGCGGTGCCGGTTCCACGCCGAGCTCGGACATCGCGCCCTCATCGCTCAGCAGGTCGCGGACTGAGCCGTCGAAGACGACGCGGCCGCCCCGGAGCCCGACCGCGCGGTCGCACAGAGCGATCTCGGATGCGTCGTGCGTGATGTGCACCATCCCGTGACCCTCGCCGTGGAACCGCGCTAGCGCGTCGAGAACCTCAGCGCGACCCAGCGGGTCCAGCATCGCCGTCGGCTCGTCGAGCACGAGGTGCTGCGGCCGCATAGCGAGGGCGCCCGCGATCGCGAGGCGCTGCTTCTGCCCTTCCGACAACGTGTGCGGCTCCCGGCGCTCGAGCCCAGCAAGGCCGACGGCGTCGATCGCCGCACGCACCCGGTGCGCGATCTCCTCTGCAGGAAGCGCCAGGTTCTCGGGACCGAACGCGACGTCTTCTTCCACGGTGGCCCCGACGATCTGGTTGTCCGGATTCTGGAGCACGAGCCCCACCGACGAGCGCACCCGGTCGAGAACCCGCTCGTCTGCCGTGTCCAGGCCATCGACGAGCACGCGTCCTTCCGAGGGCACAAGGATGCCGTTCGCGAGCAGAGCCAAGGTCGACTTCCCCGAGCCGTTCGGACCGATGAGGGCGACGCGCTCGCCGTCGCGGAACAACAGGTCGATGCTGAAGACCGCGGGCCGCCCCGCGTCCTGGTACGAGAAGGTGACTCCTTCGAAAACGATCACGTCGGCTCCTTGCCCCACAAGGCGCCGAGGACCTCGGGACGTGCCGAGGCCCTCGGAGATGCAACGCGTGCGTCCGCCCGGCAGGCCCGGGCGTCCTAGCGCGTCAGTCGACGAGCTCGAGGATCACCATGGGGGCGGCGTCGCCCTTGCGCGGACCGATGCGGTAGATCCGCGTGTAGCCGCCCGGCCGCTCCGCGTACCGCGGCGCGATCTCGGCGAAGACCTTGTGCACCAGGGCCCGGTCCTTGAGCTCGGCCAGCGCGAGGCGCCGAGCGTGCAGGTCGCCGCGCTTGCCCCAGCCGATGATCCGGTCGACGAGCTCGCGGACCTCTTTGGCCCGAGCCTCGGTGGTCTTGATGCGTTCGTGGGTGAGCACGGCGGCCGCCAGGCTCCGAAGCATGGCTTCGGTGTGGCTGGCGTCGGTGCCGAGCTTCCGCCCCTTCTTCGCGTGTCTCATGTCTTGGTCACTCCTAGCCGGCAAGGCTCAGGCCCATGGCCTGCAGCTTGTCTTTGACTTCCTCGATGGACTTCGCGCCGAAGTTCCGGATGTTCAACAGGTCCGCCTCCGTGCACGCGACCAGCTGACCCACCGTGTTCACACCCTGGCGCTTGAGGCAGTTGTACGACCGCATGGACAGGTCGAGCTGCTCGATCGGCAAGTTCAACACGCCGCTGGACTCGCTCCGGCCAGCGGAGAAGATGGCCTCCTCAGGAAGCTCGCCGGTCGCCTGCTCGACGAACAGCTGCATGTGCTCGGTCACGATGCGCGCCGCGCTCGCCACTGCGTCCGCAGGGTCCATCGCGCCGTTCGTCTCCACCTCGAGGATGAGCCTGTCGTAGTCGGTGCGCTGGCCGACGCGCGTGTTCTCGACGACGTACGCGCACCGCGTCACCGGGCTGAACAGCGAGTCGACGGTGATGACGCCGATGGCGTCGTCGGGCCGCTTGTTGCGGTCGGCGCTGACGTATCCGCGGCCGGTGCCGACGCGGATGCTCATCTCGAGGCGGGCGCCCTTCTCCAGCGTCGCGATCGGGTGCTCCGGGTTGACGAGCTCGAACTCCGCAGGGACCTTCAGGTCGGCCCCGGTGACCACCGCCGGGCCGCTCGCGTCGAGCGTCGCGACGCCTTCGCCCTCGCCGATACCGGTGGAGCGGAAGACCAGCCCCTTGACGTTCAGCACGATGTCCGTGACGTCCTCGCGGACGCCGTCGATCGTCGCGAACTCGTGCTGGACGCCCTCGATACGGATCGAGGTCGCCGCCGCGCCTTGCAGCGACGAGAGCAGCACCCGCCTGAGCGAGTTGCCCAGCGTGTAGCCGTATCCGCGCTCCAGCGGCTCGACGACGTACCGAGCGGTCCGCTCGTCGATGACGTCGACCGTCACCTGGGGCCTCATGAACTCTGTCATCGATTGAGCCTCCTTGGCTTCGATCAAGCCGTTACTTCGAGTACAGCTCGACGATGAGCTGCTCGCGGACGGGTGCGTCGATCTGCTCGCGCGAAGGCAGCGACAGGACCTTGCCCTGGAGCTTGTCCATGTCCACCTCGAGCCAGCCCGGTATCTCCATCTTCGAGGACGAGATCAGGGCCGCCTTGATCACGCTCAAGTCCTTGGCCTTCGGCGCGACGGCGATGGTCTGGCCTGCCTTGACCCGGTATGACGGGATGTCGACCCGACGGCCGTCCACCAGGAAGTGGCCGTGACGCACCATCTGCCGCGCCTCGTCGCGCGAGGCCGCGAACCCGAGCCGGTACACGACGTTGTCCAGCCGCGTCTCGAGCAGCCTCAACAGGTTCTCGCCGGTGATGCCCGGCATCCGCGTGGCCAGCTTGTAGTAGTTGCGGAACTGCTTCTCCAGAACGCCGTAGATGCGCTTCGCCTTCTGCTTCTCGCGGAGCTGCAGCCGGTATTCGCTGTCGCGAGGACGCTTCTTGCCCGCCATGCCCGGCGCGTACGGCCGGCGCTCGACGGCGCACTTGTCGCTGTAGCAGCGGTCGCCCTTCAAGAAGAGCTTGACGCCTTCGCGGCGGCACAGCCTGCAGTCCGCCCCTGAGTAACGTGCCATAGCTCGTGATCCTTCCGACTATCAGACGCGCCGGCGCTTGCGCGGCCGGCAACCGTTGTGCGGGACAGGGGTGCAGTCCTGGATGCTCGCGATCTCGAGCCCAGCGGCCTGCAACGAACGGATGGCGGTCTCGCGCCCCGACCCGGGGCCCTTCACGAAGACCGACACCTTGCGCATGCCGTGCTCCTGCGCGATCTTCGCGCAGGCCTCCGCGGCCAACTGCGCCGCGAACGGGGTCGACTTGCGCGAGCCCTTGAACCCGACCGTGCCCGCAGACTGCCACGCGATGACGTTGCCCTGCGGGTCGGTGATGCTCACGATCGTGTTGTTGAACGTGCTCTTGATGTGGGCCTGACCGACAGCGATGTTCTTGCGCTCGCTGCGCTTGAGCCGGGCCTTGACGTTCTTCTTCTTGGCGACCATGGACTACTTGCCCTTCTTCTTCGCACCGATCTGACGGCGGGGACCCTTGCGGGTGCGCGCGTTGGTGTGCGTGCGCTGCCCCCGCACGGGGAGGCCTTTGCGGTGGCGCAGCCCCCGGTAGCACCCGATCTCCATCAGGCGCTTGATGTTCTGGCCGACCTCGCGACGCAGGTCGCCCTCCACCTTGAGGTTGCGGTCGATGTACTCGCGAAGCCGGACCACCTCTTCTTCGGTGAGGTTCCGTACGCGCGTGTCCGGATTGACGCCGGTCTCGCGAAGGATCTTCTGGCTCGTCGTGAGACCGATGCCGTAGATGTAGGTCAGTGCGATCTCGATGCGCTTGTCGCGCGGGAGGTCGACGCCTTCGATGCGTGCCACGTGGTCCTCCTACCTAACCTTGGCGCTGCTTGTGGCGAGGGTTCTCGCAGATCACCAGGACGCGGCCGTGCCGCTTGATGACCTTGCACTTCTCGCATATGCGCTTCACTGAGGGCCGTACCTTCATCGATGGTCCTTTCGGGACGTGCTTCCTCTATCTCGACACCCAGCCGCTGGTGAGTGTTTTCCTGACACGCCGCCGGGCGTCTCCCGCCCGCACGGACGACGCGATCACTTGTACCGGTAGGTGATCCTGCCGCGCGTAAGGTCGTACGGCGAGAGCTCCACGACGACCCGGTCTCCCGGGAGGATGCGGATGTAGTGCATGCGCATCTTGCCAGAGATGTGTGCCAGGACCTTGTGGCCATTGTCGAGCTCGACCCGGAACATCGCGTTCGGGAGCGGCTCGATGACCGTGCCCTCCATCTCTATGGCATCTTCGCGCTTCGCCAACTCACCCTCTCCTCATTGCCGAGAAGCCGCAAACGGGAAGTATAACCCAGTCATGCCGGCTCAGTCCACCTGTTTCCGCGTGCTCATCGTTCAAGCGTGAGGATCGACGGCCCGTCCTCCGTGATCGCCACCGTGTGCTCGAAGTGCGCGGACAGGCTCCCGTCGGCGGTCACGACCGTCCACCCGTCGTCGAGCGACCGGACCGCATATCCGCCGGCATTCACCATCGGCTCGATGGCGAGCACCGTCCCCGGCCTGAGCGTCATGCCCGTCCCCGCCCTGCCGAAGTTCGGCACCTGGGGCTCCTCGTGCATCGACCGCCCGATCCCGTGCCCCACGTACTCGCGGACGACCGAGAACCCTGCCCGCTCGACCACCGTCTGCACTGCGTTGCCGACGTCGCCCAACCGCATGCCCGGCCTGCACCGCGCGATGGCCGCATCCAGCGCGTCGCGTGTGACGTCCATGAGCCGGCGCGCCTCGTCCGAGACGCGCCCGACCGGAAACGTCATCGCCGCATCTCCATAGTACCCGTCGACGACCACGCCGCAGTCCACCGAGACGATGTCGCCTTCGCGCAGCCGCCGCTTGCCCGGGATGCCGTGCACGACCTCGTCGTTCACCGATACGCACAGCGTCGCGGGAAAGCCCCGGTACCCGAGGAACGCCGGCTTGCCGCCCTCTTTCCGGATGTGCTCGGCTGCGATCTCGTCGAGCTGCGCGGTCGTCACACCCGGCACGACCGCCTCGCCGACCACCCGAAGCGCGCTCGCGGTGATGCGGCCCGCCTCGCGCATCACCTCGATCTCCGCGGGCGACTTGAGGAGCATCAACGGGCGGAACCCTCCACGGCGCCCTGGATCTGCTTGAAGACGTCGTCGACCGGGCGGTTGCCGTCGATCCGCTTCAGCAGACCCTTCCCAGCGTAGTAGTCGATGAGCGGCGCGGTCGAGCGCTCGTACACGGCCAGCCGGTTGCTCACCGTCTCCACCGTGTCGTCGTCGCGCTGGAACAGCTCGCCGCCGCACGACGGGCACACGCCGTTGGCAGTCTCCGGCTGCGCGCTGACGTTGAAGATGGCCCCGCACTGCTTGCAGGTGCGGCGAGCCGTCAGCCGGTCGATGAGCGCCTGGCGGTCGACTTCGATGCTGATGACGGCGTCGAGCTGCTTGCCGAGCGCCTCCAGCTCCCGGTCGAGCGCATCCGCCTGCGCGACCGTCCGGGGGAACCCGTCGAGGATGAACCCGTTCTGCGTGTCCGGCTCCTGCAGCCTGGCCTTCACGAGCCCTATCACCACGAGGTCGGGAACCAGCTCGCCTTTGTCCATGTACGACTTCGCCGTCATGCCGAGCGGCGTGCCCGCCGCGACCGCTGCGCGCAGGATGTCGCCCGTCGAGATGTGCGCGAGGCCGTAGGTCTGCACCAGCTTCGCCGCCTGCGTTCCTTTTCCGGCGCCCGGGGCGCCAAGGAGCATGAGGTTCACTGCACCCGTCCCTTCCCCTACTTGAAGAATCCGTCGTAGTGGCGCATCTTCAGTTGGCTCTCGAGCTGCGTCATCGTCTCAAGCGCGACGCCCACCATGATCAGCAACGACGTGCCGCCGAACGCCCGCAGCAGCGGCGAGGCCGTGGACTGGAACTGGAACACGAGCTGCGGTCCCACCGCGATGGCGGCGAGGAACAGCGCGCCCGGCAAAGTGATCCGGTTCAGCACGTTCTCGATGTACTGGGCGGTCTGCTTGCCGGGACGAACGCCGGGAATGAACCCGCCGTTCTTGCGCAGGTTGTCGGCGAGCTCGATCGGGTTGAACACGAGCGCGGTGTAGAAGTACGTGAAGAACACGATGAACAGCACGTACAGCCCGATGTGGAGCCAGCCCTCAGACAGCGCGTTCCCCACCGACGCAAGCCACTTCACGTTCGGGAAGAAGCGCGCGATGGTCGCCGGGAAGATGAGCACCGAAGACGCGAAGATGATCGGGATCACGTTCGCGCCATTGACCTTGAGCGGGATGTACGTGCCGGCGCCGCCGTACACCTTGCGGCCGATGACGCGCTTGGCGTACTGCACCGGGATCCGGCGCTGTCCCCGCTCCATGAACACGACCGCGGCGATCACGAACACGAACACCACGAGCAGGAACGCGGTCAGGTACCACTCGTTCAGCTGCATGGCGTTGACGATCGTGATGGGGAACCGCGCGACGATGTTCGCGAAGATCAGAAGCGACATGCCGTTGCCGATGCCACGCTGCGTGATGAGCTCGCCGAGCCACATGATGAACGCCGTGCCCGCCAGCAGCGAGATCACGATGACGATGCGGGTCAGCCAGTCGAACCGGACCCCGATGCCGCCCTGCGAGACGTCTGCCTGGAAGATGGTGAGCAGACCGAGCGACTCCATGAATCCGATGCCGAGCGTCAGGTAGCGCGTGACCTGCGTGATCTTCCGCTGTCCGGCCTCGCCTTCTTTCGCCCACTGCTCGAGCGTCGGGATGACCGCCTGGAGGAGCTGCATGATGATCGATGCCGTGATGTACGGCATGATGCCGAGGGCGAAGATCGCGAAGTTTTCCAACGCGCCGCCCGCGAAGAGGTTCAGCAAGCCGAGCGCGGCGCCCGACTGCACCACTTCCTTGACGGCCCCAGGGTCGACGCCCGGAACGGGAATGTGGGCACCAACGCGGTAGACCGCGATGATGCCCAGCGTGAAGAGGATCTTCTTGCGGAGATCAGGGATCCGGAACGCGTTCGCGAGTGCTTCGATCACCGCTGCTCGACCGTCCCTCCTGCTGCCTCGATCTTCGCCTTCGCAGGCTCCGAGACCTTGTCGACGCGGACCGTCAGGGGCTTGGTGAGCTCACCGTCGCCGAGGACCTTCACGGGGACGGTCTTGGACTTGATGACGCCCTTCTCGAACAGGGAGTCGACGTCGACCACGGCTCCCGCCTCGTACAGCGCGTCGAGACGGGAGACGTTGACGACCGCATACTCGACGCGGTTGCGGTTCTTGAAGCCCGGCAGCTTCGGCAGCCGCATGTGCAGCGGGTTCTGGCCGCCCTCGAACCCAGGGCCCTTGCCGCCGCCGGAGCGAGACAGCTGGCCCTTGTTGCCTCGACCGGAACGCCCGCCGTGGCCGCTGCCGTGGCCGCGCCCGACGCGCTTGCGCTCCTTGCGGGACCCAGGAGCCGGGAAGAGATCGTGGATCTGCATGTTCAGCACTCCTTCGTGACGCTTCCGGGCGTCGCCCGGCGCCGGCCGCTCGCCGCCGGCTGACTGTTCGTGCGTGCTACTGCTCCTCGACCTTCACGAGGTGCTTCACCTTGAAGACCATGCCGCGGATGACCGGGGTGTCGGGCTGCTCGACGGTGTGGTTGAGCCGCTTCAACCCGAGGGCGCGGACGGTCGCCTTCTGGTCCTGCGGAGCACCGATGACGCTCTTGACGAGCGTGATCTTGAGCGTGCTCGGCTTCGTCGCCTTCGCCATCACTTGACCTCCAGACCGTACACTTCCGCGACGGACTTGCCGCGCTTGCGGGCGATCTCCTCCGGGCTGCTGAGCTGCTTGAGCCCTTCAGCGGCCGCCTTCACCATGTTGAGCGCGTTGTTGCTGCCGAGCGACTTCGAGAGCACGTCTTTGATGCCGCCAAGCTCGAGCAGCGCGCGCACCGGGCCGCCTGCGATGACGCCGGTACCCGGGGCAGCGGGCTTGAGCAGCACCTTGCCCGCGCCGAACTCGCCCAGGACCTCGTGCGGGATCGTGGTGCCAGCAAGCGGGAAGGTGAACATGTTCTTCTTCGCGTCCTCGACGCCCTTCTTGATCGCCACGGGCACCTCGGCAGACTTGCCCATGCCGACGCCGACCCGCCCGTTGCCGTCGCCGACGACCACGAGCGCGGTGAGCGAGAACCGCCGGCCGCCCTTGACGACCTTGGCGACACGGTTGATGTAAACGACCTTCTCCTGAAGCTCCGAGACCGGAGCGGCTTCGTGATCGCGAGCCATCAGCGCATCCTCCTAGAACGACAGGCCCGCATCACGGGCGCCATCCGCAAGTGCTTTCACGCGGCCGTGGTACAGCCGGCCTCCGCGGTCGAACACGACGGCCGTGATCCCCTTGGCCACGGCCCGCCGCCCGACCAGCTCGCCCACGGCCTTGGCCGCCTCGATGCTCGAGCGGCTCTTCAGCACGGACTTGAGCTCCGGGTCGAGCGTGGAGGCCGACACCAGCGTCACGCCGGCCTCGTCGTCGATGATCTGCGCGTAGATGTTGGTGTTCGAGCGCGTGATGCGCAGGCGCGGACGAGCGGCCGTGCCCGAGACCTTGCCCCGGACGCGGCGCTGCCGCCTCGCCAGCGCTGCTCGCTTCGCTTTCGTCTTGTCCATGGTCTGAGAACCTGCTTCCTCGATCCGTCGCACCAGCCGCAGCCGGTGCGAGCCTTACCGCTACTTGGCCGCCTTGCCGAGCTTCCGGCGAACGTGCTCGCCGACATACCGCACGCCCTTGCCCTTGTACGGCTCGGGCGGGCGGATCTTGCGGATCTCGGCCGCAACCTGACCGACGCGCTGCTTGTCGATGCCCTTGACGACGATCTTCGTCGGAGCGGGCACCTCGAAGGTGATCCCTTCTTCGGGCTTGATCACCACGGGGTGGCTGAAGCCCAGGCTCAGGTCCAGGTCCGACCCCTTCAGCGCGGCGCGGTAGCCGACGCCGACGATCTCGAGCTCCTTCTGGAACCCTTCGGAGACGCCCTGCACCATGTTCGCGATGAGGGTGCGCGTCAGACCGTGCAGCGAGCGGTGCCGCCGCTCGTCGCTCGGACGCTTGACGACGATCGCGCCGTCCTCGAGCTCGATGATCATGTCCTTGTCGAAGGTCTGGGTAAGCGTCCCTTTGGGACCCTTCACCGAGACCTCGTTCCCGTTGATGGCCACCTCGACCCCGGACGGGACCGGGATGGGCTGCTTGCCGATACGAGACACAGCTCCTCGCTCCTTTCAGTCCTGCCCGGTCACCAGATGTAGGCGATGACCTCGCCGCCGACGCCCGCCGCGCGGGCCTGCTTGTCGGTCATCACGCCGCGCGAAGTGGAGATGACCGCGATGCCGAGGCCGCCCAGCACACGAGGCAGCTCGTCCTTCTTGGCGTAGACGCGCAGACCCGGCTTGCTGATGCGCCGGATGCCGCTGATCACGCGCTGCTTCTTCGGGCCGTACTTCAGCGTGATCTGCAAGACGTCGCGCGGCTCGGCCGGCTTGACCACATAGTCGGCGATGTAGCCCTCTTCCTTCAAGATGCGGGCGATCTCCACCAGCTTCTTGGACGAGGGCATCTCGACCGTGCTGTGGTACGCGGTGTTCGCGTTCCTGATGCGGGTCAGCATGTCTGCGATGGGATCTGTCATGCTCATGTGTTCGTCCTCCTGTGATCGGACTCGTACGGTCCGCCGGTTCGCCGAAACCCGTGGCTCCGGCGCCTGGCGGATCCTGCAGGCTCGGCCGCTCGGCCTACCAGCTCGCCTTCTTCACGCCGGGCAGCTCGCCGCGGCTGGCAAGCTCGCGCAGGCAGATGCGGCAGAGCCCGAACTGGCGGAAATACCCGCGCGGGCGCCCGCAGCGGACGCACCGGTTCACCGCGCGCACCGCGAACTTGGGCTTGCGCTTCGCCTTCGCGATCATCGACTTCTTTGCCACTGTTCGACCTCCTCGAACGGTCGGTCCGTCTGAACGGCTCCGCCTGGTCTATCGCTTGAACGGGAAGCCGAGCTCGTCGAGCAACGCCCGGGCCTCCTCGTCTGTTTCCGCGCTCGTGACGAACGTGATGTCCATACCTCGCACCCGTTCGACCTTGTCGTAGTCGATCTCCGGGAAGATCAGCTGCTCGGTGATGCCGAGCGAGTAGTTGCCCCTTCCATCGAACGCGTCGGGGCTGATCCCGCGGAAGTCGCGGATCCTCGGGAGCGCCGTCGACAGCAAGCGGTCGACGAACTCCCACATGCGGTCGCCCCGAAGCGTCACCTTGGCGCCGATCGCCATGCCCTGGCGCACCTTGAAGCCCGCGATCGACTTCTTGGCTCGCGTCACGGCCGGCTTCTGGCCGGTGATCTGGGCCAGGTCCTGCATCGCGGCCTCAAGCTGCTTGGGGTCCTGGACGGCCGCGCCGACGCCCATGTTGACGACGACCTTCTCCAGCCGCGGCACCTGGTGCACGTTCGCGCACCCGAGCCGCTCTTTGAGCGCCGGGACGATCTCCTTCTGGTACCGCTCTTTCAGACGTGGTGCCACGTGTCTCCTCCGATCCTGCGCCCGGCAGATTTCCGACCCGCCGGGACTTCGCATCGAGCGTCTACTTGTCGACGTCCTTGCCGCACTTCTTGCACACGCGGATGCGAACGCCCTCTTCGCGACGGCGCGCCACTCGCGTGGGCTGGCCGCAGCTCGGGCAGACGAGCATCACGTTCGAGACGTGGATCGTGCCCTCCATCTCGACGATGCCGCCCTGCGGGTTGCGCTGCGACGGCCGCGTGGCCTTCTTGATCATGTGGACGTTCTCGACGACCACGCGCTGCTTCTCTGGGTACGCGCGAAGGACCTTGCCTTCCTTGCCCTTGTCCTTGCCAGCGATGACGCGGACCTTGTCGCCCTTGCGGACAGTCATAGAGCCAGCCACGTACGTCACCTCCTACAGGACTTCCGGCGCGAGCGACACGATCTTCATGAACCTGCGATCGCGGAGCTCGCGCGCCACCGGGCCGAAGATACGGGTACCGCGCGGGTTGCCTTGGTTGTCGATGATGACGGCGGCGTTCTCGTCGAACTTGATGTAGCTGCCGTCGGGCCGACGGATCTCCTTCTTGGTGCGGACGACCACTGCCTTGACGACGTCGCCCTTCTTGACGGTGCCGTTCGGGATCGCCTCCTTGACTGAGCAGACGATCACGTCACCGACGCGGGCGTACCGCCGCCGGGTGCCGCCGAGCACCTTGATGCACGCGACCTTCCGCGCGCCGGAGTTGTCGGCGACTTTGAGCCGTGTCTCTTGCTGGATCATCTCTTCCTCCGTTGAGCCTACCTGGTCATCGGCGACGAGCCGAGCGGACCAGTGCTACTTGGCCTTCTCCACGACCTCGACGAGACGCCAGCGCTTGAGCTTCGACAGCGGGCGCGTCTCCATGACGCGGACCGTGTCCCCGACCTGGGCCTCGTTCGCCTCGTCGTGCACGTGGAGCTTCTTGCTGCGGGTGATCATCTTGCCGTACAGGGGGTGCTTCTTGCGGTCCTCGACCATGACGACGCAGGTCTTCTCGCCCGAGATCGAGACCACGACCCCCTGCCGCTCCTTGCGACGGTTACGCTCGGTAGTCATCCGTCATCCCTTCCTGCACGCTACGACGCCTGGCTGCGCGACGCCTCGATCTCGCGGGCGCGCAGCTCGGTGTGGAGACGTGCGATGTCCTTCTTGACAGCGCGGATCGCGTTCGGGTTGTCCAGGTTGCCGGTCGCGAGCCGGAACCGCAGGTTGAACAGCTCCGTGCGCGCCTGCTTGAGCTTCTCGACCAGCTCCTGGTCCGCCAGCGCCTTGATCTCTGCAGCCTTCATCTATGCCTCACCGCCAGACTCGGCTCGTGTGACGAACTTGCACTTGATCGGCAGCTTCTGGGCAGCGAGCCGGAGCGCTTCGCGCGCGACCTCCTCGCTGACGCCAGCCACCTCGAACATGACCTTGCCCGGCTTCACGACGGCGACCCACTTCTCCGGGTTGCCCTTGCCCGAGCCCATACGGGTCTCGGCGGGCTTCTGCGTGACCGGCTTGTCCGGGAAGATGTTGATCCACACCTTGCCGCCACGCTTCATGTAGCGGGTCATCGCGATACGGGCGGCCTCGATCTGCCGGTTGGTGATCCATGCGGCCTCGAGCGCCTTCAGGCCGTAGTCGCCGAAGTGAACCTGCGTGCCGCCCTTCGCGGCGCCCTTCATGCTGCCGCGCTGGACTTTCCTGTGCTTGACCCTCTTAGGAAGCAGCATGATCAGCCTCTCCCTTCACCATCGCGACGGCCGCGCGGGCGCTCAGAGCGCGAACGGCCGGACGGCTGCTCTGCCAGGATCGGGTCTTCGGCGTCGCGGATGAAGTCGCCGCGGTAGATCCACACCTTGACGCCGATGACGCCGAAGGTCGTGACCGCGTCCGCCTGGCCGTAGTCGATCTTCGCGCGCAGCGTGTGCAGCGGCACGCGTCCCTCGCGGTACCACTCGCGGCGCCCCATCTCCGCGCCGCCCAGACGGCCCGAGCACTGGATGCGCACGCCCTTCGCGCCGCTCTTCATCGCGTTCGTCACGGCCTTCTTCATGGCCCGGCGGAACGACACGCGCGCGACGAGCTGCTCGGCGATGCTCTGCGCCACGAGCGTGGCGTCGAGCTCCGGCCGCTTGATCTCGACGATCTCGACGGCCACCGGACGGCCGATCAGCTCCTCGAGCTGCTTGCGGAGCACGTCGACTTCGGCGCCCTTCTTGCCGATGACGATGCCGGGACGGGCGGTCCACAGCTTGACGATGACCTTGTCGCCCTTGCGCTCGATGTCGATGCGGGACACCGCCGCGCGCTCGAGCCGCTTCGTGAGGTACTTGCGGATCGCGAGGTCCTCAGCGAGGGCCTTGTCGTAGCCCTTGCTTTGGAACCACCGCGAACGCCAGTCCTCAGTGATGCCGAGCCTCAGCCCGATGGGATAGACCTTCTGCCCCATGGCGCTAGGCCTCCTCTCGCTGCTTGACGACCACCGTGATGTGGCTGGTCCGCTTGTTGATCCGGTACGCCATGCCGCGTGCGCGCGGCCGGATGCGCTTCAGCGTCGGACCCTCGTCGACGTACGCTTCTGCGACGTACAGGGTCTCCGGGCGCACCTTGTGCTGCTGCACGGCGTTCGCAGCTGCGCTGTGCACGACCTTGCCGACCACTTCGGCGGCCGCCCTGTCGCTGAACTTGAGGATCGCCTCGGCCTCAGGGACGCTCTTGCCCCGCACGAGGTCGACGACGAGCCGCGCCTTCCGCGGGCTCACCCTCACGTATCTCGCTACTGCTTTCGCTTCCATCTGCATGAACCTCCGACGACGACCGGCCGGTACGACGCTCGCACCGCGCCGGGCTTATCACGACGCCCGGCTACCGCCGGCCCTTCTTCCGATCCTCCGCGTGCCCGCGGAACGTGCGGGTCGGAGCGAACTCGCCCAGCTTGTGGCCGACCATCGACTCGGTGATGTAGACGGGGACGTGCTTGCGTCCGTCGTGCACGGCGATGGTGTGGCCGACCATCTCCGGGAAGATGGTCGAGGCGCGCGACCACGTCTTGATGACCTTCTTCTCGCCGGCCTCGTTCATGGCGTGGATGCGCTGCAGGAGTCGAGGCTCGACGTAGGGACCCTTCTTCAGGCTTCTGCTCACTTCAAGCTCCTTTACGCGCTACTTCTTCCGGCGGCGGATGATCATGCGGTCGGACGCCTTGTGCTTCTTGCGGGTGCGGTGGCCCTTGGTCGGGACGCCCCACGGCGACACCGGATGACGGCCCGCGGACTTGTTCTTGCCTTCGCCACCGCCGTGCGGGTGGTCGACCGGGTTCATCGCCGTGCCGCGGACGGACGGACGGATGCCCATCCAGCGCGCCCGACCGGCCTTGCCGATGGAGACGCCCTCGTGCTCGGGGTTGCCGACCACGCCGACGGTGGCACGGCACTTCAGCGGCACCATGCGCATCTCGGACGACGGCATCCTGAGGATCGCGAACGGCCCTTCCTTGGCCATCAGCTGCGCGCTCGTCCCGGCCGAACGGGCGATCGCTGCGCCGCGCCCGGGCTGCAGCTCGATCGCGTGCACCACGGTGCCGGTCGGGATGTTCTCGAGCGGCAAGGCGTTGCCGGGCCGGATGTCGGCCTCCGGACCGGACATCACGGTGTCGCCGACGCTGAGCTTCTGCGGCGCCAGGATGTAGCGCTTCTCGCCGTCCGCGTAGTGCAAAAGCGCGATGCGCGCCGAGCGGTTCGGGTCGTATTCGATCGACGCGACCTTGGCAGGAACGCCGTCCTTGTCGCGCTTGAAGTCGATCTTGCGGTAACGCCGCTTGTGCCCGCCGCCCTGGTGCCGGGTCGTGATGCGCCCGTTGTTGTTGCGGCCGCCCTTCTTGTGCAGCGGCTCTAGCAGCGACTTCTCAGGCTCGGTCTTCGTGATGTCCGCGAAGTCCGAGACCGTCTGGAATCGCCGTCCTGGCGACGTCGGCTTGTACTTCTTCAGTCCCATGTCCTCTCCTTCCGTCCGATTGCCGGGCCGCCGGGACTCGACGCTTGCGCGCCTGCGGCTCGACGCCGGACTCATCCACGGTGCCGGGCGGCTCTATCACGCGAGCCGCAGCCGGTCTGACCAGCCGTGGTCTCCTACTGGTTCCCGAACAGGTCGATCGAGTCGCCCGCCTTGAGCGTCACGACCGCCTTCTTCCAGGAGCGCGTGACGCCCTTGTTGTAGCGGAGGCGCCGCGGCTTGCCTGGAACGTTCATCGTGTTCACGGCAGTCACGGTCACGCCGAAGATCTCCTCGACCGCGCGAGCGATCTCGGGCTTGGTCGCCCGCTTGTCGACCTCGAAGGCGTACCGGTTCTGCTCCATCATCCCGTACGACTTCTCCGAGACGATGGGCCGGATGATCAGGCTTCTCGCGTCCTTCATCTACTTGAGCACCCCTTCGAGCCATTCCAGCGCAGGCCGCGTGAACAGCAGCGCCGTGTTGTCGACCAGGTCGTACGTGTTCGCCTCGTTCGCCGTGATGACACGCACCTTCGGCAGATTGCGCAGCGACAGGATCGCGTTGAGGTCATCGTTGGCGACGACCACGGTGCAGCGTCCGGTGATGCCCAGCTTCTCGAGCACGGCCGCCGCCGCCTTCGTCGACGGCTTCTCGAAAGCGAACCCGTCGATGACGTGCAGGACGCCCTCGGCATGCTTCGCCGACAGGGCGCTCCGCATGGCGAGCTTCACGACCTTGTTCGGCACCTTGAAGGCATAGCTGCGGGGCGTCGGGCCGAACACGACGCCGCCGCCCTTCCACTGCGGGGCGCGGACGGTGCCCTGCCGCGCGCGGCCCGTGCCCTTCTGACGCCAGGGCTTGCGGCCGCCGCCAGAGACCTCGCTCCGGCCCTTCGTGTCGTGCGTGCCCTGACGGCGAGCGGCCATCTGGCTGCGCACCACCTGGTGCATCGCGAACGTGTTCGGTTCGATAGCGAAGACGGCGTCGGAGACGTCAGCAGTCCCGACCTTCTTGCCGTTCGCGTCTTTGACTTCGATCGTTGCCATCATCAACTCCTCGCACAAGCCCGCGCCCGAAGCGCTCAGGCAAGCCGGATCATCAGCAAGCCGTTCTTCCCACCGGGCACTGCGCCCTTGACGAGCAGCAGGTTCTGCTCGGCGTCGACCTTGACCACCTCGAGGTTGCGGACGGTCACGGTCTCCGAGCCCATGTGGCCCGGAAGCCCGAGCCCCTTGAACACGCGCGAGGGGCTGGCGCACTGGCCGATGGAGCCTGGCTCGCGATGGAAGTGCGAGCCGTGCCCGCCAGGGCCGCCGCGGAAGTTGTGCCGCTTCATGACGCCCTGGAACCCCTTGCCCTTGCTCGTGCCGGTGATGTGCACGCGCGAGCCGGGCTCGAACGCTTCCACCGTGATCGTGTCGCCGACCTTGGCCTGGGTCGCCTCTGCCTCGTCCAGACGCACCTCCGCGAGGTGGCGCTTCGGCGCCACGCCGGCCTTCTTGAAGTGGCCGGCCATCGGCTTGTTCACCCGCGACTCCTTGACGTCGCCGAAGCCGATCTGGATCGCGGTGTAGCCGTCGCGCTCCTTCGTGCGGACCTGGGTGACGACGCACGGCCCGGCCTCGATGACGGTGACCGGGATCAGCCGGTCGCCTTCACCCCAGACCTGGGTCATCCCCAGCTTCCTGCCCAGTATCGCTCGTGCCATCTTCGACTCACCTTCTCGTCTCATCGGTCATGGGACCCCAGGCGCTGCGCGCCCTCCCAGAGGACCGGCCTCTCGCCGCGCCGCGCATGCGGCGCCGCGCTTGCCTACAGCTTGATCTCGATGTGGACCCCGGCCGGCAGGTCGAGCCGCATCAGCGAGTCGACCGTCTTCGGCGTCGGCTCGAGGATGTCGATCAGGCGCTTGTGCGTCTTCATCTCGAACTGCTCGCGGCTGTCCTTGTTCACGTGCGGCGAGCGGATGACGCAGTACAGGCTGCGCTCGGTCGGCAGCGGGATCGGTCCCGCGACCTTCGCGCCGGTCTTCTGCGCCGTCTCGACGATCAGCTTCGTGGACTGGTCCACGATCTCGTGATCGTACGCCTTCAGCCGGATCCGGATCTTCTGGTTGGCCAACTCTCAACCCTCCGTCGACGCTCGTTACTTCAGGATCTTCGTCACGCGGCCCGAGCCCACGGTGCGGCCGCCCTCGCGGATGGCGAAGCGCAGGCCTTCTTCCATCGCGATCGGGGCGATGAGCTCGCCTCGGATCTCGACGTTGTCGCCCGGCATGACCATCTCGGTGCCCTCGGGCAGGTGCACCACGCCGGTGACGTCGGTCGTGCGGAAGTAGAACTGCGGGCGGTAGCCGTCGAAGAACGGGGTGTGCCGGCCGCCTTCCTCCTTCGTCAGCACGTAGACCTGGCCCATGAACTCGGTGTGCGGGGTCACCGAGCCGGGCTTGCACAGCACCTGGCCGCGCTCGATCTCGGTGCGGGCGATGCCGCGCAGGAGCACGCCGATGTTGTCGCCGGCCTGGGCCTGGTCGAGCAGCTTGCGGAACATCTCCACGCCGGTGACGACGGTCTTGCGGGTCTCGGGGTGCAGGCCCACGATCTCGACTTCGTCGCCGACCTTGACCACGCCGCGCTCGACGCGACCGGTGGCCACGGTGCCGCGGCCGGTGATGGTGAAGACGTCTTCCACGGCCATCAGGAACGGCTTGTCGACGTCGCGCACCGGGTCCGGGAAGTAGTTGTCGAGGGCGTCCATGAGCTCCCAGATCGCGCCCTTGGCCTCCTCATCGCCCTCGAGCGCCTTCAGGGCCGAGCCCTTGATGATCGGGATCTCGTCGCCCGGGAACTCGTACTCGGACAGCAGCTCGCGGACCTCCATCTCGACGAGCTCCAGAAGCTCGGGGTCGTCGACCATGTCGACCTTGTTCAGGAACACGACGATGTGCGGCACGCCGACCTGGCGGGCGAGCAGGATGTGCTCGCGGGTCTGCGGCATCGGGCCGTCCGCGGCCGACACCACCAGGATCGCGCCGTCCATCTGCGCCGCGCCGGTGATCATGTTCTTGACGTAGTCGGCGTGCCCGGGGCAGTCGACGTGCGCGTAGTGGCGCTTCTCGGTCTCGTACTCGACGTGCGCGATGGCGATGGTGATGCCGCGCTCGCGCTCTTCAGGCGCCTTGTCGATCTGGTCGAACGGCGTGAAGTCGGCCATGCCCTTGGCTGCGAGGCACTTCGTGATCGCCGCGGTGAGCGTCGTCTTGCCGTGGTCGACGTGGCCGATGGTGCCGACGTTCATGTGCGGCTTGGTGCGCTCGAACTTCTTCTTCGCCATCGTCGGCTCCTCTACGCCTGCATCTTGCTGACGATCTCGTCAGCGATCGACCTCGGAACCGGCTCGTACGCCTTGAACTGCATCGTGTACGACGCGCGTCCCTGGGTGCGCGACCGCAGGTCCGTCGCATAGCCGAACATGTTGGCCAGCGGCACGCGCGCGCGCACGACCTGAGCGTTGCCGCGCCGTTCCATGCCCTCGATGTGGCCGCGGCGGCTCGACAGGTCGCCCATCACGTCGCCCATGAACTCCTCGGGCGTGTTGACCTCGACGGCCATGATGGGCTCGAGCAGGATCGGACCCGCCTTCTTGAGCGCCTCCTTGATGGCCATCGAGCCGGCGACCTTGAAGGCCATCTCAGACGAGTCGACCTCGTGGTACGACCCGTCGACCAGCTCGACCTTGATGTCGACGACCGGGTAGCCCGCGAGCACGCCAGAGGTCATGGCCTCCTGGATGCCCTTGTCCACGGCCGGGATGTACTCTTTCGGGATCACGCCGCCGACGATCTTGTTCTCGAACACGTAGCCCTCGCCGGGCTGCTGCGGCGTGACGTTGATGATGACGTGGCCGTACTGGCCGCGGCCGCCGGTCTGGCGGACGAACTTGCCTTCGACGTTCGTCATCGGCTTGCTCGCGGTCTCGCGGTACGCGACCTGCGGCTTGCCGACGTTCGCCTCGACCTTGAACTCGCGCATCAGGCGGTCGACGATGATCTCGAGGTGCAGCTCGCCCATGCCGGCGATGATGGTCTGGCCGGTCTCCTCGTCGGTGCGGACGCGGAAGGTCGGGTCCTCTTCGGCGAGCTTCGCGAGCGCCTGCGTGAGCTTGTCCTGCTCCGCCTTCGTCTTCGGCTCGATGGCGATGTCGATGACCGGGTCCGGGAACACCATCGACTCGAGCAGCAACGGGGCGTCCTCGGAGCACAGCGTATCGCCGGTGGTGGTGTTCTTCAGGCCGACGGCGGCCACGATGTCGCCCGCGTACACCGCGTCGACATCCTCACGGTGGTTCGCGTGCATCTCCAGCAGGCGGCCGATGCGCTCCTTGTGGCCCTTCGTGGAGTTCAGGACGTACGAACCCGAGGTCATGGTGCCCGAGTACACGCGGAAATACGTGAGCTTGCCCACGTACGGGTCGGTCATCACCTTGAACGCGAGCGCCGCGAAGGGCTCGGCCGCGTCCGCGTGGCGCACCACTTCCTCGCCCGAGTTGAGGTCGTGCCCCTTGACCGGCGGGATGTCCAGCGGCGAAGGCAGGTAGTCGATGATGGCGTCGAGCAGCGGCTGCACGCCCTTGTTCTTGAACGACGCGCCGCACGTCACCGGCGTGACCGCGCACGCGATGGTCGCCTTGCGGATCGCTGCCTTGAGCTCGTCGGTCGAGATCGGCTCGTCCTCGAGGAACTTCGCGAGCAGCTCGTCGTCCTGCTCAGCAGCCGCCTCGACGAGCTCGTGCCGGTGCAGCTCGGCCTCGTCGCGAAGCTCAGCGGGGATCTCGCCGATCGTGGGGTTGATGCCCTTGTCGTCCTCGTTGAAGAAGATCGCGTTCATCTCGACGAGGTCGATGATGCCGGTGAAGCTGTCCTCGGCGCCGATCGGGATCTGCAACAGCACCGGCCGCGTATCGAGCCGGTCGCGCATCATCCGCACGACGTTGAGGTAGTCCGCGCCCGTGCGGTCCATCTTGTTGATGTATGCGATACGCGGCACGCCGTAACGGTCGGCCTGGCGCCACACCGTCTCCGACTGCGGCTCGACGCCGCCGACCGCGCAGAAGACCGCGACCGCGCCGTCGAGGACGCGCAGCGAACGCTCCACCTCGACGGTGAAGTCCACGTGGCCGGGAGTGTCTATGATCTGGATGCGATGGTCTTTCCAGTAGCAGGTAGTAGCGGCAGAGGTGATCGTGATGCCGCGCTCCTGCTCCTGGACCATCCAGTCCATGGTCGCCGCGCCCTCGTGGACCTCGCCGATCTTGTGGGTCTTGCCGGTGTAGTACAGGATGCGCTCGGTCGTGGTCGTCTTGCCGGCGTCGATATGGGCCATGATCCCGATGTTGCGGGTCTTGGCAAGCGGGTACTGCTTCCGTGCCATCGAGTCGGTTTCTCTCTCGTCGTCTTCGGTCGTTTACCAGCGGTAGTGGCTGAAGGCGCGGTTGGACTCGGCCATCTTGAACAGGTCCTCGCGCTTCTTCACGGAGGCGCCCGTCCCGTTGGCGGCGTCCAGGATCTCGGCAGCGAGCCGCTCGATCATGGTCTTCTCGCGGCGCTTGCGGGCGAAGCCGACGATCCAGCGGATCGCGAGCGTCGTCGCGCGGCGGGAGTTGACCTCGACCGGCACCTGATAGGTGGCGCCGCCCACGCGCTTCGGCCGCACCTCGAGCGTCGGCCGCACGTTGTCGAGCGCCTTCTTGAAGGTGGCCAGCGGGTCGTTGCCCGTCTTGGCCTCGATCAGATCGAAGGCGCCGTACACGATCCGCTCCGCCACGGACTTCTTGCCGTCGAGCAGGACCTTGTTGATCAGCTGCGTGACCAGCCGGTTGTTGTACACCGGATCGGGCTGGACCTCCCGGCGCTGGGCTGCTGCACGTCTGGGCATTCCGTCACTCCTCTGCTACACGGCACGTCCGCGCTTGCCTGACGCGCGGACGCAACGCACGGATCTCGTCGCTACTTCTTGGGCTTCTTCGCGCCGTACCGCGAGCGGGCCTGGGCGCGGTTGTTCACCGCGGCGCAGTCGAGCGCGGCGCGGATGATCTTGTAGCGGACGCCCGGCAGGTCCTTCACGCGGCCGCCGCGCACGAGCACGATCGAGTGCTCCTGCAGGTTGTGGCCGATGCCCGGGATGTATGCCGTGACCTCCATCTGGTTGGTGAGGCGCACACGGGCGACCTTCCGCAGCGCCGAGTTCGGCTTCTTCGGCGTGGTCGTATACACACGCGTGCACACGCCGCGCTTCTGGGGATTGCCCTTCAGCGCTGGCGTCTTGGACTTGTCTGCTGCCCGTTTCCGGCCCTTCCGGACCAGCTGGTTGATGGTGGGCATCGACCCTCCTCGATCGTTTGCTGCTTCGTACGTCCTATCAAGAACCGGGCGTTCTCATCCGGCATGAAGCCACAAGGTGGCACTGTAGCAAAGCGCCGGTCTCGATGTCAAACCACGCGGCCGGGTGTAGCCATTCCTGCCGCATGAGCAGCGCCCGGCCGCTCGCAGCGGCACGGGCGCTCGCTCTCTGGATGCCTACTGCTGCGCCAGCTTCGCGTGCACGCCGCAGTAGTCGCTGCCTTCCTTCGCCTTGTTCTTGCAGGGCCGCCCGTCGGCATACAGGGCCTTGCACATGCCGTCGGTCTCGGCCAGCTTCGCGTGCACGCCGCAGTAGCGGGTGCCCTCCTTGGCCTTGTTCGGGCACCGGGTGCCGTCGCCGCGGATCGCCTGGCACTGGTCCTCGTCTGCCTCTTCCTCGACCTCGTCGAAAGCGTCGCCCGAGGTCGAGCCCGTCGGCTCGAAGACGCGGCCAGCGAACCCGGTCACGTCGACGTCCTCGTCTTCGCTCTCGTCGAAGTCCGCGAACATCGCGGCGGCTTCCTCGTCCGTAAGTCCGGTCGAGGCCGGGACCGGCGGCAGCATCGCCTCGATCTCGCGCAGCTCCTCGGGCGCGAACTCCGGCAGCGGCCCCGCGGTCTCCTCGGCGCTCCACTCAGCGGCCTGTCCGCGGTACGTGAGCTTGATGGACCGGTACCGCTTCATGCCGGTAGCGGCCGGGATGAGCTTGCCGATGATGACGTTCTCCTTCAGACCGAGGAGCTCGTCTTCCTTGCCCGCGATCGCGGCGTCGGTGAGCACGCGCGTCGTCTCCTGGAACGAGGCCGCCGACAGGAAGCTGTCCGTGGCGAGCGACGCCTTCGTGATGCCGAGCAGCACCGCGTGGCCGGTCGCCGGCTCGCCGCCCTCCTGCACCGCACGCTCGTTCGCGTCCTCGAACACGAACCGGTCGACCAGCTGGCCAGGCAGGAGGTCCGTGTCGCCCGGGTCGACGACGGAGACCTTGCGCATCATCTGGCGCGCGATGACCTCGATGTGCTTGTCGTTGATGTCGACGCCCTGGCTCGCGTACACCTCCTGCACCTCGCGCACGATGTAGGCGAGCACGGCCTTCGGCCCGCGGAGCGCGAGCAGCTCGTGCGGATTCACGGAGCCTTCGGTGATCTGCGCGCCGGCCTCGACCACGGCTCCGTCGGCGATGCCTGGGCGCAGCCGGGCGCGCCGGGAGATCTGGTACCGCTTCTCGTGGCCGTGGTCGTCACGGATCGTGACGATGCGGTGCTTGTCCGCCTCCTCGATCGAGACGGTTCCGCCGATCTCAGCCAGCAACGCCTGGCCCTTCGGCTTACGGGCCTCGAAGAGCTCCTGGACACGAGGCAGGCCGTGCGTGATGTCTTCGCCCGCGACGCCGCCCGTGTGGAACGTGCGCATCGTGAGCTGGGTTCCCGGCTCGCCGATGGACTGCGCGGCGATGATGCCGACCGCTGTGCCGATGTCGACCGGCCGACCCACCGCGAGGTCCCAGCCGTAGCATTTCTGGCACACGCCGTGCCGCGCGTGGCACGTCATCACCGTCCGGACCTCGACGGCCTCGATGCCAGCCTCGACGAGCCGCTTGAGCTCGGCATCGGAGGACAGGTACTCGCCGGCCTCCTTCAGGACCTCGCCGGTCTCGGGGTGGACGGCCGGCGACAGCAAGCAGCGCCCGACGAGGTCGTGATCCACCGCGCCGCCCTTTTCGACCAGCGGCAGCGTGACGCCTTCGTCCGTGTGGCAGTCCTCCTCGCGGACGATGACGTCCTGAGCGACGTCGACAAGACGGCGCGTCAGGTAGCCTGAGTCCGCGGTGCGCAGCGCCGTGTCAGCAAGACCCTTGCGGGCGCCGTGCGTCGAGATGAAGTACTCGAGCACCGAAAGGCCTTCGCGGAAGTTCGACTTGATCGGACGGTCGAGGATCTCGCCCTTCGGGTTGGCCATAAGGCCTCGCATGCCGGCGAGCTGGCGGACCTGCTTGATGTTACCGCGCGCACCGGAGTGCGCCATCATGTAGATGGGGTTGAACTTGTCGAAGTTGTCCGCCATCGCATCGCCGACGCGCTCGGTCGCCTCCGTCCAGATGTCGATGATCTGGCGGTGCCGCTCGTCGCGCGTGATCAGGCCGCGGTCGTACTGCTGCTCGACCTCGAAGACGCGCTTCTCGGCCTCTGCGATGATCTCGGCCTTGCTGGGCGGTATCTCGGCGTCCGCGACGGAGACCGTCACGCCGGCCCGGGTCGCGTAATGGAATCCGAGGCGCTTGACCTCGTCGAGCACCGCGCCCATCTGCGTCGTGGAGTACCGATTCGAGCACTCCTCGATGATGCGCGCGATCTGCTTCTTGTCGACCGAGTGGTTCACGAACGGGTAGTCCGCCGGCAACGACCTGTTGAACGTGATGCGGCCGACCGTGGTCTCGATGCGCTGGCCTGCCTTCCGCTCGGAGAACGTGACCTTGCCATTCTCGTCGAGGTGCTCCTCGACGACATCGCGCGTGAGGCGGACCGTGATCTTCGCCTGCAGGTCGAGACCGGCGCGGCTGTCGTACGCGAGCAGCGCCTCCTCGGGGCTCATGAAGACGCGGCCCTCACCGGGAGCGCCCTCGCGCACCGTCGTGAGGTAGTACAGGCCGATGACCATGTCCTGGCTCGGGACCGTGAGCGGACGGCCGTGCGCCGGGCTCTTGATGTTGTTCGTCGACAGCATGAGGATGCGAGCCTCTGCCTGCGCCTCGGCCGACAGCGGCACGTGCACGGCCATCTGGTCGCCGTCGAAGTCGGCGTTGAACGCGGTGCACACGAGCGGGTGCAGGCGGATGGCCTTGCCCTCGACGAGCACCGGCTCGAACGCCTGGATGCCCAGACGGTGCAGGGTCGGGGCGCGGTTGAGCAGCACGGGGTGGTCCTTGATGACCTCCTCGAGCACGTCCCACACCACGTCGCGCCCGCGCTCGACCATCTTCTTCGCGCTCTTGATGTTCTGCGCGTACTCGAGGTCGACCAAGCGCTTCATCACGAACGGCTTGAACAGCTCGAGCGCCATGACCTTCGGCAGGCCGCACTGGTGCAGCTTGAGCTCAGGCCCGACGACGATGACCGAGCGGCCCGAGTAGTCGACGCGCTTGCCCAGCAGGTTCTGGCGGAAGCGGCCCTGCTTGCCCTTGAGCATGTCCGAGAGCGACTTGAGCGGGCGGTTGCCCGGACCCGCCACAGGCCGGCCGCGGCGGCCGTTGTCGAACAGCGCGTCGACGGCTTCCTGCAGCATCCGCTTCTCGTTGTTGACGATGATCTCCGGAGCGCCGAGGTCGAGCAGCCGCTTCAGGCGGTTGTTGCGGTTGATGACGCGGCGGTACAGGTCGTTGAGGTCCGAGGTTGCGAACCGGCCGCCGTCCAACTGCACCATCGGTCGCAGGTCCGGCGGGATGACCGGGATCGCCTCGAGGATCATCCACTCCGGCCGGTTCTTCGACTGCCGGAACGCCGAGACGACCTTGAGGCGCTTGATGGCCTTCTGCTTCTTCTGGCCCTTGCCCTCACGGATCTGCTCGCGGAGCTCCGCGTCCAGCGCATCGAGGTCGATCTGCTCGAGCAGATCCTTGATGGCCTCGGCGCCCATGCCGCCGCGGAAGTAGGTGCCGTACCGCAGCTTCATCTCGCGGTACAGCGTCTCGTCGTTGATGAGCTCCTTCGGAGCGAGCTTCGTGAACCGGTCGAACGCCTCCCGGAGCAGCTCCTTGCGCTCCTCGTACTCCTCCTCGAGGTCGCGGACGTCGCGCTCGGCTTCCGTCACGACACGCCGGATCTGCTCTTCGACGGAGGCCGACGGGTCCACCTCGTCGCCCGGCTCGGGCTCCGCCTCGCCTTTGATGACGGCGATGAGCCGGTCGCGCTCGGCCTCGATGGCTGCGCGCTCCTCGGCAAGCTCGGCGTCGAGCGCTTGGATGTCGCCTTCGAGCTCGTCTTTGAGCATCGGCAGGTCGGCCTCGCGCGCCTCCTCGTTGACCGAGGTGATGATAGAAGCCGCGAAGTACAGCACCTTCTCGAGGTCCTTCGGCGGGATGTCGAGGAGGTAGCCCATGCGCGAGGGCACGCCCTTGAAATACCAGATGTGCGAAACCGGCGCGGCGAGCTCGATGTGCCCCATGCGCTCGCGGCGTACCTTCGCGCGCGTGACCTCGACGCCGCAGCGCTCGCAGATGATGCCCTTGAACCGGATGCGCTTGTACTTGCCGCAGCTGCACTCCCAGTCCTTGGTCGGGCCGAAGATCTTCTCACAGAAGAGCCCGTCCCGCTCCGGCTTGAGCGTGCGATAGTTGATGGTCTCCGGCTTCTTCACTTCGCCGCGAGACCACTGACGGATCTGGTCAGAGGACGCGAGCCCTATCCGAAGCCGATCGAAGCTGTTCACATCGACGTCGAGCAACGTTACTCCTCCGTCTCGTCCAGCTGTCCAGAAGCGCTGTCGAACTCGGCGTCAGCCGAATCGTCCGTGGAGCCCAGGTCGAATCCCGAGAGATCGAGGTCGTCGAGCGAGCCTTCCTCGGAGCCCTCCTCGCCGCTGCCGAGGTCGAGCCCGAACTCCTTGGCCGCGGCGAAGATGTCCTGGTCGTCTTCCTTGATCTCGACCTCTTCGCCGGTCTCGGAGACGATCTCGACGTCGAGGCACAGCGACTGCATCTCCTTCACGAGCACCTTGAACGACTCAGGGATGCCCGGCTCGGGGATGTTCTCGCCTTTGACGATGGCCTCGTAGGCCTTCACGCGGCCGACCACGTCGTCCGACTTGATGGTGAGGATCTCCTGCAGCACGTACGCAGCGCCGTACGCGTACAGGGCCCACACCTCCATCTCGCCGAAGCGCTGGCCGCCGAACTGCGCCTTGCCGCCGAGCGGCTGCTGCGTGATCAGCGAGTACGGACCCGTCGAGCGGGCATGGATCTTGTCGTCGACGAGGTGCAGCAGCTTCAGGATGTAGATCTGGCCGACCGTGATCGGCTCCCGGAAGGGCTCGCCGGTCCGGCCGTCGTACAGCACAGTCTTGCCGTGCTCGTCGATGTGCGGCACCAAGGCGTCCAAGACCTTCTTGCCGAAGCGCTGCTCAGCCTTCAGCCTCAGGTTCCGGTCGGCCTTGGCGAGCGTCTCGACGATCTCGCGCTCCTTCGCGCCGTCGAACACCGGCGACGCGACGTGCATCGGCCCTTCGACCGGCTCCTTCTGGTCCTTCTCGTCTGACCAGCCGACGAACGCCGCCCAGCCGAGGTGCGTCTCGAAGAGCTGCCCGATGTTCATGCGGCTCGGCACGCCCAGCGGGTTCAGGATGATGTCGACGGGCGTCCCGTCGGCCATGAACGGCATGTCCTCCACCGGCAGGATCTTGGCGATGACGCCCTTGTTGCCGTGACGGCCCGCGAGCTTGTCGCCCTCGGAGATCTTGCGCTTCTGCGCCACGTAGACGCGGACGAGCTCGTTGACGCCAGGCGACAGGTCGTCGCCTGCTTCGCGCGAGAACTTCTGGATGGCGATGACGCGGCCGGTCTCCCCGTGAGGAACCTTGAGCGATGTATCGCGGACCTCGCGCGCCTTCTCGCCGAAGATGGCGCGCAGCAGCCGCTCCTCCGCCGTGAGCTCGGTCTCGCCCTTGGGCGTGACCTTGCCGACGAGGATGTCGCCCGGGAAGACCTCGGCGCCGATGCGGATGATGCCGTCCTCGTCCAGGTTCGCGAGGATGTCCTCGCCCACGTTCGGGATCTCCCGCGTGATCTCCTCGGGACCAAGCTTCGTGTCGCGGGCCTCGACTTCGTACTCCTCGATGTGGATCGAGGTGAGCAGGTCCTCCTTGACGACGCGCTCCGAGAGGATGATCGCGTCCTCGTAGTTGTAGCCCTCCCAGGGCATGAACGCGACGAGCAGGTTCTGGCCGAGCGCAAGCTCTCCGCCATCGGTCGACGGGCCGTCCGCGAGGACCTGGCCTTCCTCGACGCGGTCGCCGACGAAGACGATCGGGCGATGGTTGATGCAGGTGCCCTGGTTGGACCGCTGGAACTTCGGAAGCACGTACTCGTCCGTGGAGCCGTCTTCCGCGTCGACCACGATGCGGCGGGCGTCAGCGTACGAGACGACGCCTGCACGCTTCGCGCGCACGATCTCTCCAGTGTCGACCGCCGCCCGGTACTCCATGCCGGTGCCCACGAGCGGGGCGGCCGGGCGGATGAGCGGCACGGCCTGGCGCTGCATGTTCGAGCCCATGAGCGCGCGGTTCGCGTCGTCGTGCTCCAGGAACGGGATGAGCGCCGTGGCGACCGACACGATCTGCCGCGGCGAGACGTCCATGAAGTCGACTTCCTCCGGCCGGACGTCGACCGGTTCGCCGCCCTTCTTCAGGCACAGCACGCGCTCGTTCAAGAACCGGCCGGTCTTCAGGTCGTACGGCTCAGCGGCCTGGGCGATGACGTACTTCTCCTCTTCGTCGGCCGTGAGGTACACGATCTCGTCCGTGACCTTGCCGTCCACGACCTTGCGGTACGGCGTCTCGATGAAGCCGTACTGGTTGACGCGCGCGTACGTCGCGAGCGACCCCATCAGACCGATGTTCGGACCTTCCGGCGTCTCGATCGGGCACATGCGGCCGTAGTGCGAGGGATGCACGTCGCGGACCTCGAACCCCGCGCGCTCGCGCGACAGGCCGCCCGGACCGAGCGCCGAGACGCGGCGCTTGTGCGTGAGCCCGCCGAGCGGGTTGGTCTGATCCATGAACTGCGACAGCTGCGAGGAGCCGAAGAACTCCTTGATCGCAGCGACGATCGGCCGGATGTTGATGAGCGACTGCGGCGTGATCTCGTCGATGTCCTGAGTCGTCATCCGCTCGCGGATCACGCGCTCCATGCGCGTGAGACCGAGGCGGAACTGGTTCTGGATGAGCTCGCCGACGGTGCGCACGCGGCGGTTGCCGAAGTGGTCGATGTCGTCCGTCTCGTAGCCCTCGGCCCCCTCCCAGAGCTTCACGAGGTACCGGACGGTCTCGACGACGTCCTCGTTCGTCAGTGTGGACTGGCTGTCGGGCAGGTCGAGCCCGAGCTTGCGGTTGAGCTTGTACCGCCCGACCTTGGCCAGGTCGTACCGCTGCGGGTTGAAGAACAGCCCCTCGAGCAGCGTGCGCGCCGAATCGACCGTCGGCGGCTCGCCCGGCCGCTGCCGCTTGTAGATCTCGATGAGCGCGTCGTCGCGGGACTCGGCCGTGTCGCGGTCGAGCGTGTGCTTTATGCATTCGGCGCCGTCGAACAGCTCCAGGATCTCATCAGCCGTCTCGGCGATGCCGAGCGCCTTGAGCAGCACCGTCACCGGCTGCTTGCGCTTGCGATCCACGCGCACGAAGACGGCGTCGCGCCGGTCGGTCTCGAACTCGAGCCACGCACCGCGAGCCGGGATGATCTTCGCTGTGTAGATGACCTTGTCGGTCGTCTTGTCGCGGTCCTCGGCGTAGTAGACGCCAGGCGAACGCACCAGCTGCGACACGACGACGCGCTCAGTCCCGTTGATCACGAATGTGCCGCGGTCCGTCATGAGCGGGAAGTCGCCCATGAAGACCTGGTTCTCCTTGATCTCGCCGGTCTCCCGGTTGATCAGCTTCACGAGCACGAACAGCGGCGCCTGGTAGGACATGTCCTTCTCTTTGCACTCCTCGACGGAGTACTTCGGGTCGCCGAACTCGTACTCGCCGAACTCCACTGCAAGGACGCCGTTGAAGTCCTCGATCGGCGAGATGTCCTCGAAGGCCTCTCGCAGGCCCTCTTCGAGGAACCACTTGAACGATTCGGTTTGGACTGCGATAAGATTCGGTACGTCGAGGATCTCTGGGAGCTTCGCAAACGATCGGCGCTGACGCTGGCCAGCTGCGGCGGGGATACCTGCTTGACGGCGCACCAGGCGATTCCTCCTTAGAGAACGGGAGAGGCGTACGAGAGTCGCAAACTATCAGTCTAGCCGTAGACTCCCCCAAGGTCAACACTTGTCTTTCGACTGAGCATGCCTCAGACGCGGCCGATGGCCGGCGGCTCGAGCCGCCGGCCATCGCCTCTTGACTGGTGCGATCGCGCTACTTGAGCTCGACGACCGCCCCAGCCTCCTCGAGCTTGGCCTTGGCCTCCTCGGCCTTCTCCTTGTTGACGCCCTCGAGCACCGGCTTGGGGGCGCCGTCGACCAGGTCCTTGGCTTCCTTCAGCCCGAGCGACGTGAGCTCGCGGACCACCTTGATGACCTGGATCTTCTTGTCGCCGGCCGATGCGAGGACCACGTCGAAGGAGTCCTTCTCCTCAGCCGGAGCGGCCTCGCCGCCGCCAGCGGCCGGAGCCGCAGCGGCCACCGCGACCGGCGCGGCCGCGGACACGCCGAAGACCTCTTCCATCTCCTTGACGAGCTCTGCAAGCTCGAGCGCCGGGGCGCTCTTGACCCACTCAAGGACCTCTGCGCGAGTGATGTTCGCCATCGGATCTCTCTCCTTCTTCTCGTCTCAACCGCGCGGCTCAACCGCGCGGCCTCGTGCTTCCTTCGGATTCCTACGCAGCCGCCTTCTGGTCGGCGACCGCCTTGACCGCACGCGCGAACGCGCTTGCGGGCGCGTTGCACATCGACATGAAGCCGCGGACCGGCGAGACCAAAAGCCCCATGACCTGGGCGACCAGCACGTCACGGCTCGGCAGCGACGCCAACGCCTTGACCTGCTCGGCCCCGATGACCGATCCGTCGACGAAGCCGCCCTTGAGCTCCAGGACCTTGGACTCCTTAGCGAAGTCCGCCAACGCTTTCGCGACCGGGACCGGATCCGCCGTCGCGAACGCCAGGACCGTCGGGCCTTCGAGCAGCTCGTCCATGGACGGCAGCGCAAGCTCGCGCAGCGCGATCTGCGTGAGGGTGTTCTTGTAGACCTTCAGGTCTCCACCCGCGTCGCGCAGCTTCGCGCGGAGCGCCTGCATCTGCTTGACCGTGAGCCCGCGGTAGTCCGCCAAGATGACGCCGGACGCGGACACGAACCGGTCCTTGATCTCGGCGACCAGCGCTGCTTTCTCGGCTGTCGGCATGCCCATCCCTCCTTCCGTGCGAACACGTCTGCGCTTCCACGAGGCCGTCGGAAGCGCAGCGGCCGCTCGCACGCCCTTGCGATGCGAAGCGGCCTCCGCCCGAACAGCAGGCGGAGGCCGCGTAGCGATACCATGACGGTGTCTTCGGCTCCACCTCGGCAGGCGGGACGGCCTACGTCCCTTTCGGCCTGGTCTGCTCCAGGCACCGGCTGTCTTCGGCGGCGGTCGTGCTCGATGTTGTCAAACGCGGGCGCGATTATCGCACCCTCGGCCGCCGGCGGCAAGCGCCGACGGAAGACCTACTCCTCCAGCAAGCCCCGGGTCTTCATCGGGTCCACAGGGATGCCGGGCCCCATCGTCGTCGTGATCGTGATCGACTTGAGGTAGCGGCCCTTCGAAGCGGCCGGCTTGGCGCGGATGATCTCGTCAAGCACCGTCGCGTAGTTCTCGACGAGCGCCTCGTCGGAGAACGACTTCTTGCCGATCCCGATGTGCACGATGCCGTACTTGTCGGCGCGGTACTCGACCTTGCCGGCCTTGAGCTCCTTGACCACGCGGGCCACGTCCATCGTCACGGTGCCGAGCTTCGGGTTCGGCATGAGGCCGCGCGTTCCGAGGATCTTGCCGAGGCGACCGACCTTGGCCATCATGTCCGGCGTCGCGACGGTCGCGTCGAACTCGAGGAACCCGTTCTGGATCCGCTCGATCAGGTCGTCGGCGCCGACGATGTCCGCGCCTGCCTCCTCGGCCTCCTTGGCTTTCTCGCCCTGCGCGAACACGGCGACCCGGACCTTCTTGCCGGTGCCGTGCGGAAGGACTACCGAACCGCGGACCTGCTGATCGGCCTGGCGAGTGTCGATGCCCAACCGGAAGTGCGCCTCAACGGTCTCGTCGAACGACGCCGGCGCGATCTCCTTGGCTAGACGGATCGCCTCGAGCGGCGAGTAGAGCTTGCCCGGCTCGACCTTGGCCTGGGCAGCGACGATCTTCTTGCCTCGCTTCACGATACCTCCTCGTGGTCGACGGGCCTGCCGGCCCTCCCACATCCGTAAGCGGCCGTTCGGCCGCCTTGGCTCAGCCTTCGACGACGATGCCCATCGAGCGGGCCGTGCCTTCGATGATGCGCATCGCGCCTTCGACGTCGTTGGCGTTCAGGTCCGGCATCTTCGTCTCGGCGATCTGCCGCACCTGCTCGCGCGTGACCTTCGCGACCTTCGTGCGGTTCGGGACCGCGGAGCCCTTCTCGATGCCCGCCGCCTGCTTCAGCAGCACGGCCGCGGGCGGCGTCTTGAGCACGAAGTCGAACGAGCGGTCCTCGTAGACGGTGATCTCGACGGGGATGATCGTCCCCATCTTGTCCTGCGTGGCCGCGTTGAACGCCTGGCAGAACTGCATGATGTTGACCTGGTGCTGGCCGAGGGCGGGGCCCACCGGGGGCGCCGGGTTCGCCTGGCCGCCAGGGATCTGGAGCTTGATGAAGCCGATCGGTTTCTTCGCCATGTCTCTTCCGTTCCTTCACGCGGCGCGCTCAGCGCCGCACCGTGCTATCCGAAGGGCCCGTGCTCGACCGAGAAGCGCCGGGGTGCATCACTCCCCGCGGTCCAGCCCGCCCCGAATCTCCTGCTATAGCTTCGCCACCTGGTCGAACCCGAGCTCGACCGGCGTCTCGCGGCCGAAGATGGAGACGAGGACCTTGAGCTTGCCCTGGTCGGCGTTGACTTCCGCGACCGTCCCGTCGAACTCCGCCAACGGGCCGGACGTGACCTTCACCGCCATGCCCTCGCTGAACTCGGTGGTCGTCTTCGGCTTGGCGGCGGACGTGACCCGGCCCTGGATGCGCTCGAACTCCTTGCGGGACAACGGCACCGGCTTGCCCTGGCTGCCGACGAAACCGGTGACGCCAGGCGTGTTGCGGACGCAGTACCAGGAGTCGTCGTCGAGCTCCATCTGCACGAGCACGTATCCCGGGAAGACCTTCTTGTCCTGAGTGACCCTCCGGCCGCCGGCCTTGACGTCGGTCACCGTCTCCTTGGGGATGAACACGTCGAAGATCTTGTCCTGCATCCCCATGGTCTCGATCCGGTGCAGCAGATTCGCCTTCACCTTGTTCTCGAATCCGCTGTAGGTATGGATGACGTACCACTTCCTCGCCATGGCCTACCTGCCAATCTTCGCAAGAACGTCGATGAACAGCCATGACGAGATGCTGTCCACGACGAACGTGAACAGGACGAAGAAGGCCAGCGTGGCCACGACGACGACGCTCGAGTTGACGACCTCCTCGCGAGAAGGCCATACGACGCGCTTCATCTCCTGGCGCACGTCGCTGAAGTACTTCGATATGCGCGCGAAGATGTTCGGCTTGTCCTTGGTGCCGTGCTGAGCCATCGTCCACCTGTCCCTCAGAGCCGCGGGTGCGGCCGATCTATCGTCCACGCTGGCTTCCCAGCGAGCGAGCTTCTGGCAGGGCAGGAGGGATTCGAACCCCCAACATCCGGTTTTGGAGACCGGCGCTCTACCGTTGGAGCTACTGCCCTACGAAGCCGTGGCCCGTTCGCGCTATCGAGTCTCCTTGTGCAGGGTGTGCGTGCCGCACCACCTGCAGTACTTCTTGAACTCGATGCGCTCGGGGTTGTTCTGCTTGTTCTTCTTCGTCGTGTAGTTGCGCCGCTTGCACTCAGTGCATGCGAGCGTGACCAGCGTCCTCATTCGTCCTCCTCGCGACCCTGACAGGCGGCTGGAACAGCGCCCGTGCCCGGCCGCACGGTAGCGTAATCTAACACCCGCCGCTGAGCAGTGTCAAACCGCCGACACGCGCCCTGAGCGGCGAAAACGGGGCCTGGATGCCTGCCAGGCCCCGTTCATGCGTCCACGCCGAAGCTACTTCAGGATCTTCGTCACGCGGCCCGAGCCCACGGTGCGGCCGCCCTCGCGGATGGCGAAGCGCAGGCCTTCTTCCATCG